>Ga0310810_10000006_pt1 | contig 414398 bp, 358 predicted proteins | sample NCmetagenome_FD_207641 | JGI IMG/M metagenome (GOLD analysis project Ga0310810, IMG submission 207641) | Soil microbial communities from experimental microcosm in Duke University, North Carolina, United States - NC | ecosystem: Engineered > Artificial ecosystem > Soil microcosm > Unclassified...
CGACGCGGAATCCCCGATCCACGGTTGCGACTGCGACCGAAATCTACGATTACCTGCGATTGTTGTTTGCTCGAGTCGGACGAACCTACTGCGCGAAATGCGGACAAGAGGTGAAACGAGACACTGTTGACGAGATTGCTGAGAACATTCTGGCTCTCGGCGAAGGTACACGTCTACAAGCTCTGTTTCCGCTGCAATCCGCAATCAGGCTTGAGGAAAAGGAAGGAAAGGTCGCCCAGAAGAAGCGAACTAGAAAATCGGCTGTAGCGAGCGAGGCATCTCGCGGAATCCATTCCATTTCGGACGCACTGAAAGAACGCTTATTTGATTTGCGCAAACGCGGATTCAACCGTCTTTACCAGCGCGGGCAGATGTTCGAGTTTTCGACGCCTGAGTCGCTGCTCGAGATCAACTTCACAGAGCCGGTTTTTGTGTTGGTGGACCGACTCGTGGTTTCCGCAGAAAGTCGCGCGCGGATCGTGGACGGAGTGGAGATTGCTTACCGCGAATCGGGAGAGGTCATTTTCGAGATCCCTCCGCATAAAAGCGAAACGGGCCGGCGACTCCGATTTACTCAACGATTCGAGTGCAAGAACGATGGAACACGGTACGACGAGCCGGAGCCCCGACTTTTTTCTTTCAACAATCCTTACGGCGCTTGTCCGCGCTGCCAGGGTTTTGGGAACACGATTGACTTCGATCTAGACCTTGTCATTCCTGACAAGTCCAAGACGCTGAGTGAAGGCGCGATTGAGCCTTGGACGAAACCGAAATATCGTCCGCTATTTACGGAACTGAAGCGATTCGCGAAACAGGAGAACATTCCGCTGGATGTGCCCTGGATCGATTTAGGACCAGAGCACCAGAGGGTGATCATTGATGGTGAAGGTCGATTCGGCGGAGTAAGAGGGTTCTTCAATCACCTGGAGCGAAAGAAATACAAGCTCCACGTGCGAGTGTTTATCAGTCGATATCGAGGCTACTCGCTTTGTTCGACATGCGGTGGCACACGTCTGCGTCCGGAGGCGCGGCAGGTAAAGATCCACGGGAAAGATATTTGCCAGGTTGTTGCTCTGACGGTCGAGCAGGCGGCTGCGTTTTTTGAGAACTTAGTTCTGACGCGCGAAGAAGAAGACATCGCGGACAAGTTATTGATCGAAATCCGTGAGCGGCTGCGCTTTCTGAACGATGTGGGTCTCGACTACCTGGCGCTTGATCGTTTGGCCTCAACGCTGTCTGGCGGCGAAGCACAGCGGATCCAGTTGGCAACATCGCTCGGCTCGCGGCTGGTGGGAACACTCTACGTGCTGGACGAGCCTTCGATCGGTCTGCACAGTCGTGACACTCATCGTCTGATCAAGATCCTCGAAGGCCTACGTGATCTCGGAAACACCATCCTAGTAGTCGAGCATGATCCGGATATCATGCGCGCGGCGAATCGAATCATCGATCTGGGGCCCGGCGCAGGGGAAAATGGCGGACGTTTAGTCGCAGCCGGCAGTTATGACGAGATCAAGAAAACGACTTCCTCGCTGACGGGACGTTATCTTTCGGACGACCTCCGGATTCAAATGCCGCCAGCTCGTCGTAAACCTGGAGTGCATCGGATAGAAATCATCGGCGCTCGTGCTCACAATTTAAAGAACGTAGATTTGGAAATCCCGCTCGGCATGCTGGTTGCAATTACTGGAGTGTCGGGCTCAGGCAAATCCACTTTGCTACATGATGTTTTGTTTCAGGCTTTGGCAATTGCGAAGAAACAGCCTCTGGGGGCAACAACAAGCACGGCGTTTTGGGAGCGAGTAGAGGGCGACGAATTCATCGACGAAATCGTGCTCGTGGATCAGTCCCCCATTGGAAGAACACCGAGATCGAATCCAGTCACCTATATCAAAGCTTTTGATTCGATTCGAGATTTGTATGCGTCGGTACCGGAAGCACAGAAACGCGGTTTCACCGCAGGTCACTTTTCATTCAATATTCCGGGTGGACGTTGCGAAAATTGCCAGGGAGATGGAACGGTGACGGTCGAAATGCAGTTTCTGGCAGACGTGGAACTGGTCTGCGAAGAATGTAAAGGCACCCGATATAAACCGCAGGTGCTGGAGGTTCGGTACAAAGGCAAAAACATTTATGAAGCCTTGCAGTTGACTGTCAAAGAGGCGCTGAAGTTCTTCGCGGAGGTTCCGAAAATTACGGAGAAGCTGCGAGTGCTAGAGGAAGTGGGACTTGGATATCTCAGACTTGGGCAATCGGCAACCACTCTCTCTGGTGGCGAGGCACAACGCATGAAGTTGGCCGCGCACCTGCAACCAGCAAGCCGCGAGGCAGGAAGGCCGAAGGCCGAAGGAGAGGCGCCACGAAGACGTGGTCGAATCCTGTATATCTTCGATGAGCCGACGACTGGCCTTCACTTCGATGATGTGAGCAAATTGTTATTTGCATTCCGAAGGCTGATCGATGCGGGAGGGTCAATTGTGGTCATCGAACACAACCTGGAAGTCATCAAAACGGCGGATTGGGTCATTGACCTGGGGCCTGAAGGTGGAGACCGGGGCGGCCGCATTGTAGGGGAAGGTCCGCCTGAGAAGATTGCTAAACTGGCGGGCTCATACACCGGACAGTTTCTCGCACGCATCTTAAACGGTAATGGAGCGTCGCGTTCCAATGGCAACCGCTAGGCGGTGGCTTGGGTTCATCCTTTGTGGCACATGCTGTCTGACGTTTGCTCAGACAGAATCCAAGGGAACGAGGCGGCATGTTCGTGTTGCCGAACAGGATCCAAGTGCAGCCGCCCTCGCCCAAGCGGAAGATGCGATCTCAAAAAAAGATTACGCGAACGCTGAAAAGTCCTTGGTCCCGATCACGCAACGAGACCCCGCAAATTACCAGGCATGGTTTGATTTGGGGTTCACGCTGAATGCGCTGGGTCGGACAGATGAATCTATTGCGGCGTATCGAAAGTCGGTAGCTGCGAAGCCGGATGTTTTCGAATCCAACTTGAATCTGGGACTTATGTTGGCTCGCGCCGGAGAGCCCGACGCCGCGCAATTCCTGCGGGCTGCCACGAAGCTTAAGCCGACTGAAAAGATGGACGAGGGGCATGCACGGGCATGGGTATCACTTGGGCACGTCGTCGAGACCTCGAATCCTGACGAAGCCTTGGAAGCGTTTCGGCAAGCGATCGCTCTCCAGCCGAAGGATCCTGAGCCACACAACTTCGCGGCGATACTGCTGGAACGGCAAAAGAAATTGACAGAGGCCGAGAAAGAGTATCAGGCCGTGCTTGCTTTGGAACCGAATTCGACAGAAGCAGCGCTTGCTCTGGCGAACATTTACATGCAAAGTCAGCGACTACCAGAGGCCGAGGAGATGCTTCGTAAGCTTGCAGCCGCTAAGCAGACTGATCCTAGTATTCATCTTCAACTGGGACGGCTGTTGGCGGGCCAAAAGAAATTTGATGAAGCTGCCTCAGAGATGGAATTAGCCCTCAAAGCGAATCCCAGAAGTGTGGAAGCGCAGCGCGAACTGGCTGATCTGTATTCTGCGGCTGGTCAGCATGATCGCGCCGAATCGGCCTATAGAGAGCTTCTGAAATCTCAAGGCCCGGATGCGGCTCTACATCATTCATTAGGAATCGAGCTACTTCGGCAGAAGAAATTCGCCGCAGCGCAGGAGGAACTTCTCGCGGCGGTGAAGCTCAAACCAGACCTCGGGCCGGCTTACGGAGACCTCGCCACGGCAGCTAGCGAGAACAAGAACTATGAGTTGGCGATTAAGGCTCTCGATGCTCGAGCCAAGTTCTTGCCCGAGATCCCGGTGGGTTATTTCCTGCGGGCAACCGCCTACGACCACCTGCGAGACTTCAAGAATGCAGCCGTTAACTATCACCTCTTCCTAGATAACGCCAACGGCCAGTATCCTGATCAGGAATGGCAAGCTCGCCATCGGTTGATCGCCATTGAACCTAAAAAATAGCATGCGGATACTCTCTCTACTTTTTGCTTCTCTGGTTGTGCTCGCGTCACTCCCAGGATTCGGGCTAGCTGCAGACCGAGTGGATGATTTAAAGGCGCGAGTCGAAAAAGCAAATGGAGACGAACGCATCAAGATCTGTACGCAGATTGCGGAACTGCAGCTCTCCAGTGCCGACAAACTTTATACGGCTGGCAATGCCGCCGATGCGCGCTCAGCTGTCGACGAGGTAGCGAGCTACCTGGAAAAAGCACGTGATAGTGCGATCGAAACTGGCCGTCGCCTAAAAGAAACGGAGATTGCGGCTCGTAAGGCAGCGCGACGCCTCGAAGATATCAAACGGACTTTAGCCTTTGAAGATCAGCCCCCACTCGATCAGAGCATCAAGCGCCTCGAGAGCGTCCGGACTTCCCTGCTGGAGCGCATGTTCCGAAAGGACAAGAAGAAATGAGACGGACTCTGCTTTTGGGAGGTGTGGTGTTGATGATTGCGAGTTCGATCGCGTGGCCACAAGCCAGGCGGGATCCGCTGAATCCAGTGGAGATCGACCAGTTACGCGATGCGATGCTCGAGCCATTGGATCGATTGAAACTCTATGTGCAGTTCGCGCGCACCCGGCTGGACTCCCTCGAGCAGATGCGACGTGACCCAAAAACTGAAAATCGCGGACAGCGAACGCACGACATGCTGGGCGATTTCTTAGCCATTTACGACGAACTGAACGAAAACATCGACATGTACGTTGATCGAAAGGAAGATATCCGCAAGCCGCTGAAACTTATTATCGAGGCGGATACGGATTTTCAAGCGAGAGTCCGGGCCATCAAGGATGCTGCTGGAGTGGCACCCGAGGAAGCTAAGCAGTACGAGTTCTTGATGTCGAATGCGCTCGACACTTTAGATTCCAGCGCCGATGATCACCGCAAGCTGATGGTCGAACAAGAAGAGCAAGCAAAGAATAAGAAGAAACGAAAATCCAAGTAAGTGCTTGTTTTGTAAAGAAATTCAGGCGAGCAGATTTACAGCCGCGCTCGCCTTGGGCCTGATAATTTAACTCCAGAGTGACCGCGCCCATTCTCACTATCTTTGAGCAGGCATATCGCGAGATTCGTCCGCGATCGGAGATGCCGCCTTTTAAAGTTGAGTTTCGGTCGTACGTCGGCGTGAACAGCACGATCCGCCTGCGCAACGGACTTTTTCTGGTTCGCATCTCAGATCTCTTGGAGGGTGCACCAGAGGCAGTGCTCCGATCGCTTGCGCAAATTCTTCTGGCAAAAATCTATCGCAAAAAAGTTCCTACAGACGCGCTGCGACGTTATCGCGCTTACGTTTCCAGTCATCACATCGCGGAGCAATCCAATCTCGTACGGCAATTGCGCGGGAGAAAACACATCCATTCCACGCGAGGCGCGATTTACGATCTCGAGGAGATTTTTGAGGACTTGAATCGCAGGTTTTTCCACGGCCTCATGGGACGTCCGCGACTGACCTGGAGCCGGACTCGGGCGCGCAATCGCTTAGGTCATTATGATCCAGCGCACAACACGATCGTCATCAGCCGACTGTTTGACCGTCCCCAAGTTCCACGCTACGCAGTCGACTACATCGTGTTCCATGAGATGTTGCATCTGAAACACCCCGTACGGGTGCGAGGCGGCCGACGATGCGTTCACTCGAGGGAATTCCTGGCCGAAGAAAAAGAGTTCCCAAACTGGCGTGAGGCGCAAAAATTTCTGAAACTTCTTTGAGAACATGACAAAGTGGGTGGCCCGCAAAGGCTTCTGCCCTCTGACATTGCGCGACCGTTCGCTGCACGGGATTGCCATGTGATGCGAATCACAACCGGACGTGATGTCGAGCGTTGACCCGGTCCCTGAAGCGCCCGTATCCTATTCTTGTTGAAATTGAATTTCATTTTCATAATCATGTTCAACTTTTGAGGACTGGTCTGAATGCTTCAGGCTTTCATTATTACCTTGCGTGAAGGAGTCGAAGCCGCACTCATTGTTGGCATCACTCTGGCTTATCTAGTCAAGATAGGGCGGCCAGAACTGCGGAAATCCGTCTATTTCGGACTAGGCGCGGCGTTTGCAGGCTCGATCGGTGCTGCCATCGTAATTTCCCGATTAAAGCTCAACCAGGACATTTTTGAAGGATGGGTGATGCTGCTGGCCGCCTTTTTTGTTATCACGATGATCGTTTTCATGATGCGGACCGGCCGAAAACTGAAGGGGCAGATCGAAGGCAAGGTCGGCTTGCTAGCTGGCGAGGGATCGTGGGTTGGGCTGTTCGCGTTCGTGTTCCTGATGGTCTTTCGCGAAGGCGTTGAGACGGTCCTTATCCTGTCAGCAGTTTCGCTCAACTCGACGGAGTTGATGAGTTTTCTAGGAACATTGCTTGGCGTTGTCACGGCCGTCGCGTTTGGGGTCGCCTTTGTCAAAGGCAGCGTTCGAATCAATCTGCAGAAGTTTTTCAAAGTCACGACCGTGATTTTGTTTTTTGTCGCAGCACAGCTAATCGTGGCTGGATTGCATGAGCTTTCCGAGAACGGCGTACTTCCCTCTTCGAAACAAGAGATGGCGTTGATCGGACCGATCGTTCGCAATGACTTGTTCTTTTTCATAACGATCCTCGCACTGGCGGCGCTCATGGTGTTGTTCGAAGTGAAGAGTCGACAGCCGGCGGAGATTCCAGCGCAGGGAGCCGCCAGGCGAAAGGCATTGTGGTCGGCTCGGCGAGAGCGGATGTGGATGGCCGCGGTTTACATGTGCTCTTTCGTGTTCATCGTGCTCGCAACAGCAGGATTTATTTACGAGAAGAGCGCGAGCGCACTGTCGCCGGCAACGGAAGTTACATTCACCGGCGGCAAAGTGGTTATCCCGCTGAATACCGTCATGGACGGTGAACTCCACCGGTTCACGGCGAAGGAAGGTGGGCTGGACGTGCGCTTCTGGCTTTATCAAAAACCTGACGGGAAGGTGGCCACCCTCCTGGATGCATGTGAGATTTGTGGAGCGGTGGGCTTCTACAAGAATTCGACGGGAGTGGTTTGCAAGAACTGTGCGGCCCCAATCAATCCGCAATCGGTGGGGATGCCGGGCGGATGTAATCCGATTCCGCTGAAAGCAGAAGTCACAGACGATTCGGTGATCATTTCTGAGACGGATCTTGCGGAAGGCCGTCACTGGTTCGAGTCTAAATAATATGTTTGTTCGTCTTGTCTACGAGTCTTTCCGACGCCAGAAACGGCGCAAGCTGCTGGCAGGGGTAGCTGTCACGCTGGGTGTTGCTGTGGCGACGGCGATGATCGCAGTGGCGACCGATATCGGAGACAAGATTAATCGCGAGCTACGAAGCTACGGCGCGAATCTGCTGGTAACGCCCCAGGAGGACACACTCGATGTCGAGATCGGGGGAGTGAACCTCAAGCCTCCAAGCGATGGCGCTTTTCTGAATGAAACGGACCTTCCCAAGATTCGTGGAACGTTCTGGCACCACAATATCGTCGGGTTTTCGCCCATGCTACCTGTAAGTGCCAAGTTGTCAGATGGTCGCGATGTCACCGTGCTAGGGACGTACTTTTCGAAGGCACTACGCTTTGGGAAAGATGATTTTGAAACCGGAGTGCGCATCACACATCCGTGGTGGAAAGTAAGCGGCGAATGGCCAGCGGACAATTCCGACAGTGTCATCGTAGGCGATCGGCTAGCCGCAAAGCTAACCAAGAAAGTGGGAGAGAGCATCGAAATCGGTGACCGCAGCTTCCCAATCTCAGGGCTGCTTTCCACTGGAAGTGCAGAAGAGGACCAGGTCGTAGTCCCACTGCGGCTCGCTCAGCAAATACTAGGAAAACCCAGTGCGGTACGCCGCGTTTACGTTAGTGCTCTTACTAAGCCGGAGGATGCACTTGCCCGACGCGATCCGAAGAGCATGAATCCGGAGATGTTCGATCGGTGGTACTGCTCGCCTTACGTGCAGTCGATCGCGTACCAGTTGCAGGAAGCGATTCCGCATTCGCATGCCGACCAGATCCGCCAAGTTGCCCAGAACGAAGGCACAGTGCTAGCGCGAATCAAGGGCCTGATGCTGTTGATCACGCTCGCAGCATTGTTCGCTTCTGCGCTGGCTGTTTCTTCGGCGATGGCAACGGCAATTTTCGAGCGTCGACGCGAAGTTGGATTGATGAAAGCACTGGGCGCCGGAAATGTGGCTGTGGCTGCCGTCTTCTTTGCGGAAGCAACACTGCTGGCATTATTTGGCGGCGTGATCGGGTTTGGCGCGGGATCCCTTCTTGCACGCCTGATCGGACGCTCCATTTTCGCTGCCCAGATTTCGATTGAGCCAGTGCTCTTCCCCATCATCCTGGCTCTCGCCGTTTTTGTTACGTTTGCTGGAAGTGCTGCTGCCATTCGGCGCGCAGTTCGGTTTGATCCAGTGTTCGCGCTGCGAGGTGACGCATGACCTCCCGTCCCTCGCAGCCTGCGGTCGATATGCGCGGTGTGGTTTCCCGTCGAGTGGAAGGAGTCCACTCCTCTATGTTCTGGCGCATGCTCTGGCGCGCAGCGATGCTGCGCCGCGGCCGCGCAGCTTCAGCGTTGTTGGCGATGGTGGTAGCCGCCGCTGTCGCGACAGCGATGATGAATCTGTATGTGGACGTTCAGGCAAAGCTGCAAAACGAATTCCGTAACTATGGCGCGAACATTGTGATTGTCGGTAAGGATGGCGGCGAACTTTCTTCTGACGTTTACAAAACGGTTCTGAACGAAGTGGGTGAGAGCGCGATGGCAGTCCCGTTTGCCTATGTTGTCGCACGCACATCGGAAGGCCAGTCCATCGTGGTGGCAGGCACGGATTTGGAGCGTGCAAAGAGCCTGAACCGCTGGTGGAAAGTCAGTGCCTGGCCATCAGCACCAAACCAAGTTCTTGTAGGCACGCGGGCCCGAACGGCGATTCCTAATTCAGATAAACCATTTGCAATCAGCTTTCAAGGCAAGACTCTTCAAGTATTTCCTGCTGGCACGATCGAGACCGGTGCGGCTGAAGATAGTCGCGTCTATCTTAGTCTCGGGGACTTCACGGCGTGGACTGGAGTGCAGCCCTCCAGCATTGAAGTGGCTGCCGCGGGCTCTGCCGAACAAGTCGAGAACGTACTGCAACGTCTGACTCAGACATTGCCGACAGCAGAAGTGCGGCCCGTGCGGCAGATTATGGAAGGTGAAGCACGAGTCCTGAACAAAACGAGAGCCACTCTTTTAGCTGCAGCCGTTCTCATCGTGCTAACAGCTGCTTTGTGTGTATTGGCAACACTGATGGGCTGGGTGTTTGATCGACGCCGTGATTTCGCCATCATGAAAGCGCTTGGAGCGTCTGAGAGATTGGTCAACGGATTTTTCGCGGCAGAGGCGGCCGCGCTTGGCTTGATCGGTGCACTGCTTGGTTACGCGGTGGGTATTGGGATCGCTGCATGGATCGGGCGCGTGAATTTTCACGCTCCAGTGGTACCGCGAATCAGCGTTCTGCCATGGGTGATTCTTGGCAGTGTGATGGTGGCGCTGCTTTCTGCGGTTCTGCCAATTGGCTTGTTACGTCGCGTGGAACCCGCAATGATCCTGAGGGGAGAATGAGATGATCCAACTGAAGAACGTCATCAAGGCCTATCCCGCCAAGGAAGACGAGAAGAATGGTGGAGAAATCCGTGCTCTCGACAACGTTTCCCTCTCTGTGTCGCAAGGGGAGTGGGTGGCGATGATGGGACCTTCCGGCTCAGGTAAGAGCACGATGGTGAATCTCATTGGCTGCCTGGATCGACCGAGTTCTGGCGAGATCTGGCTGGATGGCGAAAACGTCGCCGACTTTTCTGCTGGGGAGTTGAACCGTGTGCGCGCGGAAAAAATAGGGTTTGTGTTTCAGCAGTTTCATCTGATTCCCTTCCTTACATCGGTGGAGAACGTCATGCTTGCACAGTACTTTCACAGCATGACTGATGAAAAAGAGGCACTTGAAGCGCTGGAGAGAGTGGGCCTGAAGGAGCGTGCGCACCATTTGCCTTCGCAGCTTTCCGGAGGAGAACAACAGCGAGTTTGCATTGCGCGGGCGCTAATCAATGATCCCAAAATCGTGCTTGCCGACGAGCCAACAGGCAATCTGGACGCACAGAATGAGGAGATCGTATTGCGGCTGCTGCGGGAGCTGCATCAGCAGGGTCGCACGATCATCATGGTAACGCACGATCCTGTTGTGGCACGGTTGGCTGATAGGCGGGTCGAACTGCATCACGGAAAGATCGCAGCGCAAGAAGTGTTCTCCATGGCTGACGACGAGCAGTTCGATGAAGTCCTGGAAGAACTCTACGTTCTAGAGGAGCACGGCGAGATTGCCGAAGTCGGGCGGATGGAAGTGCACGGCGCTTTGCCAGTTTCAATTGCGATCGAAAAAATGATGGCCATGGGACTGGTCACGGCTGGACCGCATCCACCTTTATCCCACAGCCACAAGCCCTTCGTGAACCCATGCCACGAGGCGTTGAAACCGGACGGTGTTTCTGTAGGCGACGGAAGCGCGATCGTGGAGTTAACCATGCGAGGTCGTCAGCGTGCGGCGGACATTATCCGCCGGCACCGACTAGCAGAGCGATTATTCACCGATTCCCTTGCGATGGATAGTGAGACTGAAATCGAGCAGCAGGCATGCAAGTTCGAACACATTCTGTCACCTGAAGCGACGGACAAGATCTGCGCTTTTCTAGGTCACCCGAAAACCTGCCCACACGGGGCACTGATTCCGCCGGGGCCGTGCTGCGGGAAGCAGGGCGAGTTTCTTGTATCGCGCACCACGACATCGCAACGATCTTAGTCTCAGTTCAGCTTAGGCCGAGACGCGTGTAGTGCGATCTTTCCTCTGAAAAAGACAATCCCATCCGTTGGGCAACGTCGGGTAAATGCTGTTGCAAGGACGCCAAAACGCTTTGCGCTTGTTCAATTGTGAGCCCTACACCAAATTTGATGGTTCGGAAGCCATGTTTAAATTCGAGTACACTGCCATCCTCATCGGGCTCGTGCCAAGTAAGTTCGCTACATTTAGCGATCGCAAATTCCGATGTTCGGGCAAAACCAGCGAAATAGGGTCGCTTAATTCGAAGCACATCACTCCCAAACTCAAAGATCGACTCTGAGTGCTTGAGCAATTGGAGGGTTCCCGCGACCACACTTGCCACAGCCAGCGCAAGCATAACTCGCCCAACACTCGAGAGCGTATGGATGTGGGGGAGCAGGAACCATAAAAAAACGCCGCATATTATGGCATCGAATGCAGCGCCCCACAGATCCGGCCCTGATGAAACAGTTATGCGAAGAACGCCAGAGATTGGCACGATCTCGACGGAATGCTTGTTAGCAAACCACTGCGCGTTCACTTTATTTTTCTTTCCACACTTCTTTTCCACCGACCATCGTCCACACGACTTTGGCATCTTTGATCTTGTCGGCGGGCATTTCAAACAGATTGTCGGAAAGCATCACGAAGTCCGCATATTTGCCAGTCTTGATCGAGCCACGATTCTGCTCGACGAAGTTGGCGTATGCACCATTGATTGTGTAGCCACGAATCGCAGTCTCCAGATCCACGGTTTGCTCGGGTATCCAGCCGCCCTCGGGCTTTCCATCAAGTCCCTTGCGAGTGAGCGCCGTGTAGATTCCGATGAGTGGCTCCATTTCGGCGACGTTCCAGTCGGACGCGAACGCTAATGTAGCGCCCGAGTCGCGCAGACTGCGAAAAGCCCAAGCGTACTTCCAGCGTGCGGGCCCAACCGCTTTTGCCCACTGTCCTGTGATGTCGGGCGCACAGTGGCGTGGCTGCATGCACGCGATGACTCCAAGTTGTTTGAATCGAGGAATATCCTTCGCATTCAGGCACTCGATATGGACGAGTTCGTCGCGACGATCGCGCGGGCCGTTCTGTTTCTCCGCATACTCAATCGCGTCAAGCGCGGTGCGAATGCCTCGGTCACCGATTGAATGGATGAAGATTTGAAACTTCATCTTGTCTAGCCTGTCGACGACTTGTTTGAATTCCTCCGCTGGGTAATCTAGTTCGCCGCGAGTGTTAGGGCGATCAGCATAGGGCTCCAACATTGCGGCCGTATGTGGCTCGATCACATCATCGATGTACAGTTTCACGGCCGCAACACGCAGATGGTCGTCGTTGTACGATTTACGCGCATCGTCGAATTTGCGAAGAGTTTCTTCAGTAGTGCCGCGACGATGGAACAGCGCCACCTGCAAACGCACAGGCAGGTCTCCCTGCTGGCGAAGTTTTTCGTAGGTGGGTAAGTCTTCGAGAAACGATTGCGGATCGATCACAGTCGTGATCCCATTGCGCGCCGCGGCGGCCAACGTGTCACGAATCCCCTGATAGATAGATTCGGGAGAATGCGAGGGTAAATGCTTTCGCAATTCGGCTTCCGAGTCGTCGGCCAATCCGGTGCTTCCAAAACCCGTAACAATTCCAGTGGGCTCACCTGTTTTTGCGTCTTTCTCAATCTTTTCGGCGAAGATGACCTTCTCCGTGGCGCGGGTGATGCCAAAATCGTTGAGAGCCTCGCGGTTCATCCAGATAGTGTGGTAGTCGTAGGCCACGAGGAACGCGGGACGACCTCCTGTCATTCCCTCCAGGTCTTTAGCGGTGGGAAGCGTGCCGTTCGGAAAAGCCGAATAATTCCAGCCATCTGCTTCGATCCATTTGAGGTCTGGATTTTCATCGGAGAATTTCTTTACCTGCCGCTGGATTTCAGCAAGCGTGTTGGCATTCGCAATGCGCAGAACGTTTGCGCCTGCCCCAATGCGCACATGTAGGTGGCTATCAATGAAACCGGGCAACAACATTTTGTCGCCTGCGTCGACTACTCGCGTTGCAGGACCAATCTGAGAGGTAACGTCCTTTTCCTCCCCGACCCAAACAATGCGATCACCACGGACTGCCAATGCTTGCGCCCAAGGACGATCCTTCTCAACGGTGTAGATACGTGCATTGCGGATAACAAGATCAGCGGCTGGACGATTGCTCGGGTGCCTGGAACAGGCAACGAGAACGACGACGAGGACAAATAAAGTTGAAAGCTTGTGATTCATGGGTTCGGTCCTAGAACGGCGCAGTCTAGCACCAATGAAAGCAGTCCGCGCGATTTTCGATGATTTCGCCCTTCGAACGTTATGATGGATATCGATGGCTCAACGCAGACCGACGATTGGCGTATTCGACTCCGGAGTTGGCGGGCTGACTGTTTTGAGAGCGCTGGTCGAACGAATCCCTGATGCGGACTACCTCTATTTTGGCGATACGGCTCGACTACCTTACGGATCGAAATCGGCACAGACGGTTGCCCACTACGCTGTCGGCGCTGCGCATTATCTTGAAGAACACGGGGCACAGATGCTCGTCGTTGCATGCAATACGGCAACGGCCTTGGCGCTGGAGGAAATTCGCCAAGCTGCGCACGTACCGGTCGAGGGTGTCATCCAGCCAGGAGCCCACACCGCAGCACAAGCAACGAGGAATAAGAAAGTAATCGTTGTCGGCACTGAAGCGACGGTGCAAAGCCATGCCTACAGGACATCGTTAGAGGGTCTGTCGATCAGCGCTCGTGAGAAAGCATGTCCTCTTTTTGTTCCGTTAGTTGAAGAGGGCTGGATCGAACATTCTGTTACCGAGGAAGTGGCGCGCATTTACCTGGCGGAAGCTTTCGCCGACGGATTTTCGGACGCAGACGTCTTGGTCCTTGGTTGTACACACTACCCACTATTGAAACCCGTGTTGCGCCGCTTGGTACCCGAACAGGTCGAGATCGTGGATTCAGCGGACTCAACCGCAGCATCAGTCGCCCACCATTTGAGTCTTGATCCACTTGGGGGTTCCGATGAGACTGCGGAGCGGCGTACTCAAGCACGATTTCGTTTCTTTGCCACCGATTCAGTCACAAAATTCCGAACGCTGGGCGAGCGATTCCTGAGCCATACGATCGAGGATGTCGAGCACGTAGATCTAAAAGAATAGGGCAAAGAAAAACGGCCGCAGTACGCGGCCGTTGTATGGAAATTTAATCGAAATCAGTACAGGTGGAAGTTCACTTCCACGTTGATCTGCACTGCTACCGGCTTACCGTCTTTCAGGGCGGGCTCGAACTTCCAGTTCTTTACCGCTTCGATTGCTTTTTCATCCAGACCAAGGCCGAGGCTGCGGGCAACGCGGATATCGCGTGGACGGCCATCTGGTCCAACTACGAGCCAAAGAACGCAAACGCCCTGATATTTTGCTTTGCGTGCTTCTTCGGAGTATTCAGGCTCGGGATCGGAGATGATGCGGGGAGCACTCACTCCCCCACCCACTTTAAATACGCCACCACCGATGCCACCACCTTTGCCAGGGCCAACACCCGGGCCTTCTCCTGAACCGACGCCGCCTCCCGAGCCGGACCCTATTCCGCCACCAAAGCCAGTTCCGTTGGAGGGAGGAGCTGGGATATTGGACATCGGGTCGCCAAGGTTCGGCGCCGCGCTTGCGAGCTTGATCTGTGGCGGTACAACTACGGTGGGCTCAGCCACGAGCTTCGGATTTTCATTGCGGACAACAACTACCGGAGGCGTTACCTGCTCCATGGACTGCTTCGGCAGTCGTCCTCTAGTTGCCTCGAACTTGTCGCGATCACCACCGCCACCGCCCCCACCTGCCACTGTTTTGGAGGGCGGGAGTGGGGGAATGTCACCCGGCGCAATCAGTTCGACCGTTTGCGGCTTGGTGATCTGCTTAACGACATTCCGGCCCATAATCGTGATTCCAATAATCGCTGCAATAGCCAGAATGTGCACAACCGTGGAACCGAGGACACCATTTTTCTTGTAATCGTAAAAGCCCCATATGTCGCGCACTGGAACCGGCTTCGAGGTCAGTACCAGGGGAGGAAGCTTTTTGGGGAACAAAAACTCATCAACGTTCTGGAACAACGACTTCCATAACGGCTCGTCGAGCGTCTCTTTCGGGAGCAGAAGATGAAGCTCCGGTTCCTTGCTGGGACCCGCCAGTTCCGGGTTTTCTAAAATTTGCAAGTTTGCCATGTATTACCCGAATAGATGTCTCACCCGTAAGACGGGGATCACATCGCTAGGTTATGTAAAAGTTGCGGTCCACGCCACTTCCCGCGTGTTCCCAACTTCGAGAGCGTTCGGCGTATTAGCCGAACACAAAACAACCCCTCTTCCAACCATTAGATGCGACCAAGTCGCTCGATGTTAAAAATTGTACCGCAAATTCTCGTTCTGATACGTTGTTTTCCGTGTTCCATAGGGTCATGCCCTTTTCTTGCCGACCGGGTTTGATAGACGAGCCTACGTCACCCACCTATAATGAAAAGATTCAATCATTTGGGAGAACCTGACCGAGTGCCTGCGGACCTCAAATCCACGATCAATCTGCCGAAAACGGACTTCCCCATGAAGGCCAACCTGCCCCAGAACGAGCCAAAACTCCTGGCGCGCTGGAACGACATGCGGATTTACCACCGGATTCGGGAGGTTCGTCGCGGCGCGCCGACTTTCGTCCTGCATGATGGACCGCCATACGCGAATGGACCGATTCACCTGGGTCATGCGCTGAATAAGTGCCTTAAGGATTTCATCGTGAAGTCTCGCACGATGTCCGGATTTGATTCGCCATACGTTCCCGGTTGGGACTGTCATGGTTTGCCTATCGAGATCAAAGTCGACCAGCAATTGGGCGGCAAGAAATTGCAGATGGATCCGAAAGAGGTTCGGTTGGAATGCCGCAGGTACGCGGAAAAATACATCGACCTCCAACGCGAGCAATTCAAACGGATCGGTGTGTTTGGGCGCTTTGACAATCCTTACTCCACGATGACTCCGCAGTATGAATCTGTTGTCATCGAGATCTTCTATCGCTTCTTCGAAAATAACTTCGTCTACAAAGGTCTTCGATCCGTTTACTGGTGCATCCACGATCAGACCGCATTAGCGGAAGCCGAAGTCGAATATGAGAACCACACGTCGCCAACGGTTTGGGTGAAATATGCCTTGGCCGGAGATCCCGCCTCGCTCGATCCCGCGCTCAAAGGGAAAAAAGTTTTCACCATCATCTGGACCACCACACCTTGGACGCTGCCTGCCTCGATGGCCGTTGCTTTCCATCCAGACGAGGAATATGTCGCGCTGGAATCGAGTGGCGAGGTCTACATCGTAGCTGCAAAACTTGCCCCCGTGGTCGCCGCAAAAACAGGCATCCAGCAGAATGAAATAGCGCGCTTCCCTGGCCGGAAATTCGAGTTCGCTGAGTTTCGCCACCCTTTTCTCGATCGCAAAGTGATCGGCGTACTAGCCGAGTACGTCACCATGGATACGGGAACTGGTGTCGTGCACACGGCACCTGCACACGGTGCTGAAGACTTCATCACAGGAACGAAATACAAGATCGACCCTACTTGCAACGTCGATGAAGCGGGCATCATGCGCAACGGCCTTCCTGAATATGACGGCAAACAGGTGTTTAAAGCTAACGCGCCCATCGTCGAATTGTTGAAAAGTCGCGGTGTGCTCATGCATACGGAAAAGCTTGAGCATTCGTATCCGCATTGCTGGCGTTGCCATAACCCGATCATCTTCCGTGCCACCGAGCAGTGGTTCATTTCGATGGAAACGCCCATGAAGGATGGGACGCTCCGTAATGCAACGCTGGACGAAATCAGGAAAGTGAAGTGGGATCCAGCGTGGGGCGAAGAGCGAATCTCAAACATGATTGCGACACGACCTGATTGGTGCGTCTCGCGTCAACGAGTGTGGGGAGTACCGATCGCAGTGTTTCTATGCGATTCGTGTGGCCGTCCTTTGAATGAGAATAAGGTTAACAACAGCGTTGTGCAGTTTTTCGCTCAGAACGGTGCCGATGCGTGGTACACGCCGGAGGCCGATGCCCTGGTATCGGGAACAGAATGTCCGCATTGCTCCGGAACAAAGTTTCACAAAGAAACGGACATTCTCGACGTCTGGTTCGAGTCTGGATCAAGTCACGCGGCGGTTCTGGGGCATGAACCGAATTTGCCCTGGCCAGCAGACGTTTACCTCGAGGGCGGGGATCAGTACCGCGGATGGTTTCACTCTTCCCTGCTCTGCGCGATGGGGTACGAGGGGTCTGCGCCTTATCGACTCGTCTCGACGAATGGATGGACGCTCGATGAGCAAGGGCGCGCCATGTCGAAAGCGCTCGGCAATGGAGTCGATCCAGTTGATATCGCAGAGAGGCTGGGTGGGGAGATTGTCCGTTTGTGGGTAGCATCGGTGGATTTCCGCGAAGATGTGACCTGCTCCGAAAACCTGATGCAGCGGGTGGCGGAGAATTATCGGAAGATCCGGAATACGTTCAAATACATTTTGGGCAATTTGAACGATTTTGCACCAGAAAAAGACGCTGTACCATTCGAGAAGCTTGAGTCGCTCGACCAGTACATGCTGCGTCAGACGGCCGAGCTAGCTTCGCAAGTAACCAAATGGTACGACGAGTTTGCGTTTCACAAAATCTATCAGCGAATGAATCAGTTCTTCGTCGTGGAGCTGAGCGCGTTTTATGTAGATATCCTTAAGGATCGGCTCTACATCTCGAGCGCGAATTCTTTAGGAAGACGATCTGCGCAAACGGCTATTTGGCGGATGGGTGAGGCGCTGGTGCGACTGCTCGCGCCGATCACTACTTTCACATCGGAAGAGGTGTGGGGCTACTTACCGAAGATGAGCAACCGGTTGGACTCAGTTCACCTTGCGCTATTTCCATCTGAGAAGGAACTCTTCGGTGGCAGCGCTTCCCCGGACCCGAAGCAGGTCGAAGATTGGACAGTACTGCGTGCAGCGCGCGATCAAGTCCTCAAGGCACTCGAAGAGACGCGCAACGCGAAGCAGATTGGAACGGGCTTGGAAGCGCAAGTGACACTCACTGCTAGCGATCCGATGTATTCAGTGCTGGCCCGATATAAGGATCAGCTGCGATACGTGTTTATTGTTTCGGCGGTTGAGCTGAAACGGGCTACGAATGGCGATGCTGCGCTAAACGTGCAAGTATCGAAAGCACCGGGCAGCAAGTGCGAACGCTGCTGGAACTACTCAACCCAGGTAGGAGCAGACGCAAAGAATCCGACCGTTTGCGAGCGATGCAGTGCAGTGTTGAGCAGTGCAGTGTTGAACGGATAGTCCGCGGCTAGCGCTGCCGCTTGTTCCCAGACCGGTGCCTTTCCTGCCGATTTGTGAGAGTCTATTAGCAATCCTCATGCGGAAGCTGCATCTCCTGATTGCTGTCACGGTTGTGGTTCTCGATCGTATAGCCAAGCTGGCCATCGAGCGCAATTTGCCACTCCATGAAGGGTTTCAGGTTATTCCTGGCTTCTTTCGCATCACGCATGTGCAAAACCGCGGCGCGGCATTCGGTTTATTTTCAGACTCACCTTCCGAGTGGAAAGTCGCACTGTTGATCCTGTTTTCCGTGGTCGCCCTGGTAATCGTTTCGGCACTTCTGTGGAAGAACAGCCATGCGATGACAACAACCGGAGTTGGCTTGGCGTTGATTCTAGGGGGAGCGGTGGGTAACCTCTGGGACCGGCTTACGCAAGGCCACGTAACGGACTTCCTTCTTTTCTACCTTGGGCAATACCAATGGCCTGCTTTTAACGTTGCCGATAGCGCGATCGTGATTGGTGCGGGCCTACTCGTATTTGAGATCCTTTTTGTCAAGCCGCCAGAACACGAGCGTGCCGGCTGAATCGACGATGAGCTTACGTGGTAAATGGCATGGCAGTCCCTCCTTGCTAAAAACACAGTCACTTCGATATTCCAGGCTTTAAGGACATACCGGTTGCAATCGGTCGAGCAAACTGTGCAATCCGGCGACTACACGTTCTAGGGTAGTGACAATCGTTCGTTTTCCAACTTACATCTAAGTTGCGGGTTTCGAGTATGAAGCCGAGCCCATTGGGCACCATGCATAGGAACGCCCCTCATTGTCGATGGATTGCTCTGCTGGTGGGAGCGATCCTCTGCCTCGTAACTTTCTCGGGCGCTTACTCCGTGCTAACGCACGAGCAAGTAATCGATCTGCTTTGGAAGGACAGTATCGTTCCCTTGCTAAAGGAACGCTTCCCTCGCGCTACTGAGGAAGAACTGCGGGAGGCGCACGCTTACTGCTATGGCGGTTCGCTGATTCAAGACATGGGGTATTACCCATTTGGGAGCAAGTTTTTTAGTGATCTCACGCATTACGTGCGGAGTGGAGACTTTGTCCTCAGCCTGCTTCACAATTCGGAAGACTTGAACGATTACGCATTCGCGCTGGGCGCGCTAGCTCATTACTCCGCCGACAATATCGGGCATCCTGTCATTAATAGTGCAGTGGCCTTGGAATACCCGAAGCTGAGGAGAAAATTCGGCGATCGCGTGACGTATAACGACTCGCCCACAGCGCACATTCGTACGGAATTCGGTTTCGACATGACTCAAGTTGCCAAAAACCGGTATACGTCAGACCGGTACCGCGATTTCATTGGATTCAAGATCGCCAAGCCTCTTTTAGAAAAGAGCTTTCTTGAAACATACGGACTTGAACTTAAAGACGTGATTCCTAACGAAGATCTCGCTATCGGCAGTTTTCGAAGATCGATCAGCACCATCATCCCAGAAATGACTCGTGTGGCGCTGCTGTCGCGAAAAAAAGCGATGATCGCTGAGACACCGAACTTCGATGCGAAGAAATTCCGATACTATCTCTCGCGCGCACAATATGAACACGAATGGGGCAAGGGGTATCGTCGGCCAGGAATCGGCACTCGAATTTTCGCTTTCTTTTTGAAAATCGTTCCCAAAGTAGGACCCTTCAAAGCGGTGGACTTCAAGATACCTACGCAGAAAACGGAAGACAGTTACATTGCGAGCGTGAACGATACCATCGAGAACTACAAAACGTTGTTGCATCGAGCGGGTCAAAAACAGTTGGATCTTTCAAACACCGATTTCGATACAGGGAAACTGACCAAACCTGGCGAATACGCTCTCACCGATAAAACCTACGCTCGCCTGCTCGAACATCTTGAAAAGCATGATTTCGAGAACACGAGCACGGAGCTGAGACGAACAGTTCTCGCTTTCTATGCCGACGTCAGCGCGCCGATTGCGACGAAGCGCAATCCCGAGGATTGGCAAAAGACGCAAAAGCGATTGGAGCGACTAAGAGCAACAGTTCAGAAGTCTGCCGTGTCGTCCCAAGTCAGTGAATGACGCTTTTAAATCCTTGATCAGTTCAGTTTCCCAACGGTGGTGGCGAAGGGCCGACAAGAAGCCCGCCGTCTAAAACGATGGTGTGGCCCGTCATGAAACTGGACTTGTCCGAGGAGAGCCACAACACCGCTTCAGCGATTTCCTCTGGCGTTCCGAAGCGCCCGATGGGGTGCATATTGAGAGCGTACTTCTTCACGTCTGGAGCGCCGAACAGGCGTTCTCCCATAGGTGTTTCGATCACGGCAGGAGAAACCGCATTGACTCGGATGTTCTGTTGCGCACATTCAAGTGCGGCTGTGCGTGTCAGACCGATGACGCCATGCTTGCTTGCGCAGTATGGGGCAGCCGTGGCGGCGCCCATTTGCCCAGCGACGGAGGACATGTTGACGATAGTTCCTCCCCGGCCCTGCTTGAGCATCTGCTGAATCTCGTGCTTCAAACACAGCCAGACACCTTTCAAATTGATGTCGATTGTGCGTTCCCAATCTTCCTCTGATTGATCAACGATGGGCATCCACTTCCCTTCAATCCCTGCATTGTTAAAAGCGATGTCGATGCCGCCGAATTTTTCGACAGCTTTGTCCACCATCGCTTTGACATCATTGGCCTTCGAAACATCTGTCTGAACGAATTCGCCCTGACCGCCTGCGGTACGCATCAACTCGATTGTTTCTCGACCCTCAGCTTCCCTTCTGCCGGCCACCACAACTTTTGCACCCTGTTTAGCGAACAAGACCGCGGTTGCGCGTCCGATACCGGAGGTGCCACCTGTGATGATGGCTACTTTGCCTTTTAGTTCACTGCTCATAGTTCCTCCATCGCTTGCTGATGTGATCGCCCGGTGAAGCGCGCAAAAAGGATGAGTAAGGGGTGCAAGAATAGCACGGACTTAGTTGAATCTATGCGACCGAAGCTATGGCGTTCCGTAAAGTTGCCGGTACACTTGCGCATTACGCATGATGGCCTGTACGTACTCACGCGTCTCAGTGAACGGAATGGACTCCACGAATTCAGGGACGTCCCGATACTTCGTTCCGCCAAGCCAATCATCCACACGATCGGAACCCGCATTGTAGGCGGCAAGTGCATACTCAAACTGACCGCCGAAACGATCGACCATCGATTTGAAGTAGTGAGTTCCAAGTTGCAGGTTCCGACTCGGAACGTAGAGTTCGCTGGGATTGAAGTGTTTTACCTTAAGGTCGCGCGCCACTGTCTTTCCAGTGGACGGCAACAACTGCATCAATCCGACGGCATTAGCCCGCGAAACGGCCCCGGGATTGAATTCCGATTCCTGCCGAATGAGGGAGGCGACGAGAAATGGGTCGAGATCGTTCTCTACCGAATAACGCTTCAAGTCGCTCCAATATGGCTTAGGAAAAAGTGCTTCCCAATAGGAACGCGGTAACTCAGGCACATCCACTGCGAAGTAATTTGGAACGCTGCGTTTCATCAGTCCGAGAGCGCGATCGTAACGTCCCGTACTCTGATAAATCCGTGCCATTTCAACGGGAACCCACGCACTGGTTTCTTCTTCCTGGCCTGCCGCTTGAACCTCACGCACGGCGAGGTCAGCCAAAGCGCCGTTGGCGAGCAGTTCCGCTTTTTGCACGCGGAAATTGTCTTGTGGAACTTGCGGTTCGTCAGGCTTCGGCGCACGAGGAAGAGGAGGAACACGATCGAGGAGCGCGTAGTGCACGGGTTCATCGGCTTTCACCTTTTTGACGCGGGTACGCGCGAGTTCGGCGTAATAATAGTTCCGAAAACGGTCCGATAGCTTCTGGTAAAAAGCTTGTGCCTTTCCAAGCTCGCCCTCTTCTTCGGCTAACCTGGCACGCCAGTACAACGCAGCCGGGATTTCGTTAGACATCGGATAAAGGGAGATCTGCTGTTCGAAGCCTTTTTTTGCTTCTTCCACTCGACCCTGACGCAACGAGAGCCATGCCGTCTTCCAATGTGCATACGAAGCACGGTTTCCGCTGGGGAATCGTTGCTCCAATTCGCGATATGCATCGATCGCGCGATCGTAATCTTTCTTTAGCAAAAGCCGATTTCCTGCGGAGAGTAGTGCCAATTCCAGCCAACTGCTTGTCGGAGCTGTTTGCCTCAATTGGTCAATTGTTTTCTGAAACCCTTCCTCATCGTCGGAAGAACGTGCAATCTCACTAAGCATGTAGAGACGCTGGGCTGCATCATCTCCAGTAACATCGGTGGCATTGACCAGAATGTCTTTAGCTTCTTTGCTTCCACCACTCTTCTGCAAGGCAGCGGCAAGATCTATTTCTAATCCAGGATGCTCGGCCGGCGGTACTGCAGTAAGTAACTCGCGATATTCTGCGGCTGCGTCAGCATATCGGCGACCTTTCATCAGCAGCTCAGCGCGTGTTTTACGTTCCGGCAATGTAGCGGTGGCCACGCCGAGCTTGCGGAGTTCGCTCCCAGCCGCATCCGCTTCGAAACTGGTTGGCATCTTGTAATAGATTGCCTTGAATGCCGCAGTGGCTTTCGCAGGATTGTCCGCGGCTGCATAAGCGCGTCCCAAAGCCAATTCCAAGTCACTTCGGATTGGCTCTCTGGCAGGCTCGAGAGCCGTGATCGCATCGGCGTAACGCCCTTGCGCCACCAACGCGCTGCCATATACGACTGCGGCATCGCGTGCCATCAAAGAGTCTGGAAAACGTTTATTGAAGTCGGCTAGGGTGTTCACAGCGTCAGCATTGCGGCCTGACTGCTGAAGGGCATTTCCGAGGTAATAAATCACGTAATCAGTCAGATCGCCAGCGTTTTCCTTCGCACGTCCCAAGGGATCGATGGCGCTCGTATAGTCTCGGTCGAGCGTATAAGCGTAACCAAGGACGAGATAGGCCAGAGCTCCAGCATCTTCGGTGGCGTGTTTCTTCGCAAAAGACTGCACGCCTGCGTACGCCTCGGGCGTACGATCCTGGAGAAGCTGTTGCGCCATTGGTCGGAGAGTGCTCGAAGCGACAAATGCCTGCTTTATGCGTCGGACGCGACGTGCGGAAACTGGTTTCTTTCGTCGCTTCCTGGAACTTGTGCTCGATTTCTTCTTCGTGCTAGCTGATCGAGTGCTGGTGGATTTGCTCGAAGTCTTGCTTTTCGAGGAAGTAGACTTGGGCTGGCTTGAGGATGGCGGGGATGACGAAGATTGGGCGACCAGAACAGATTTTGGTTCGCCGATGGCAATGAGCATTGCCAGAAGTGTTGCAATTGCCGTCGCTGAACGCCCCACCAAACTGACCCTACCTACCGCCTGAAATTGGCGCCCATCAGAGAAACGTCGTCTTCTGCAAGGCTGCGCACTACTTCGTTCGAAAAATAATTTCCGCTCGCTGCCGAAGAATTGCCATAACGCTTGTTGTAGGTCGCTCGACTCTTGTCAATATCCTCTTTCAGGCGGTCGTAAACGTCACGTGTCTTTCGACCCTCGCTTACTTTGGCCTGATTGTAGAGCTTAATCTCATCGACCAGCAGCTTGGCGAATCGCTGGGCTTTGCGATGCGTTTCCTGATCTTCAGCACTCAGGCCATCGGGTGCAGCCTCCACGGCGGCCGGAACCGGAGATTCAACGACCGCGACGTCCTCGGAAATCTCGGCTGCCGTAGCAGTGTGCGACGCAGATTCCTCTACGTGCACAGGTGCGTGCGCATTCGCGTGAATCGGGCTGTGACCAGCAAACGGATCGTTAAAGCTCTGTACCGTCTGCGTGGGAACTGATGCCGCACTCGCCGGGGCAGCGGCGGCCCGCTCAGTCATTTCAGGCGAGCCCTCTCGAGCAGACTGCTTGCGCAATGAAATCACTTCCAGCCAGGAGCTGGTTGAGACTACTAAGAGTTCCAGTGCATGACTATCGAGGCGGCCTTCTCTGCCGCCATCTGCATAAACGAGCGCTGCCACCTTGTCTTTCAACATGAGAGGCATCATCGCGATCTCTGGATTGGAGGGGTTGCCGAATTTTTGCAAAAACCGGCCATCCATATCGGCGACCGATCCGGCGACCGCCGCGCGTTCCATCAGCGATTGCGACACGAGGTTCGCGCTTAGATCTAGTACGAACTCTTTTACAGAGTCACCCTCGCTAAAGCCGCGTCCTTGCCACCCAGTTGCGATTCCTCCCTTGACCACGAATAGCGCAACCCGGCCGCAATATCGCGAGCATCCATCAAGCAAACCCCGCAGTATTTCCTTTTGGCTACCGCCGGCGTGTATTTCCGATATTGCACGCAGTAGTTCAGCAGGCTTGGCGCTGTGATCACTGCTGCCGCTGGCCTGGAGCTCAGGTTGCAGCTCCGCCATCACGCGCTGTACGAGGTCCTCGCGCAAGCGGGGAATATGCGTTTCCAGTACTTGCTGAACAACGCGCTCGACGATCTGTTCTATCCAAGTTCGCTCGGCCATGCCGATCAATTGCCCTTCAACACTGCGAAAACAGCTTCCTTTTAAAGGCTAACTCTAAATTATAGGGCACGCTTTCCATTCCGCTGGAGACCGAAAGTACGTGTCTACCAGTGCTTTAGCCCGTATTTCCTCTTCAGGGGACTCTATCGCATCTGCTTGGCAAACAGCCACGTCAAAACACTCGGCAAAATGTCTGGTTACCAAGTAAAATAACAGTCGCTTCTGAGACGTTGGGCCTGAAAATATCTGCATCGGACAAGTGATGGGTGCCATCCAACCAAAAGTAGGAGAGCCTATTTCTGAGGAAATGGCTCTGGTAATAGCCGCGAAAGGCGGGGATGTTTCTGCCTTCGAAGCGTTAGTCAAGAAATACGATCGGAATGTCTTCCGGATCGCGAACCACATTACGCATAACCGCGAAGACGCGGAAGATGTGGTGCAAGATGCGTTCCTCAAGGCTTACGAGAATCTGGAACAGTTCCAGGGACAGTCGAAGTTTTATACCTGGTTGGTTCGCATTGCCGTCAACGAAGCGTTAATGAAGCTTCGAAAACGGCGCCCCGAGCGGATGGTTTCGCTCGATGAAGATGTAAAAACCGAAGAAGACTCGCTCCCGCGAGAAGTCGCGGACTGGAGTCCCAACCCAGAGCAGCAGTATACGCAGGCGGAGTTGAGGGACATCCTGACGCGCACCATCCAGGGCTTGCCCCCGGGATTCCGGACGGTGTTTGTACTGCGTGACGTGGAGGGACTCTCGACCGAGGAAACGGCGGAGGCGCTGGACCTCAGTATTCCTGCCGTGAAGTCGCGTCTTTTACGAGCTCGCCTTCAGTTGCGAGACCGTCTGAGTCGTTACTTTCAGAAACGTGAGAGCGGAGATGGACAAAAGTGAAGTGTTCTGAGTTTCTACAAGAATTAACTGGCTACCTGGATGGGGTCTTGGACGAACGCACCAAGGCCGAATTGGAAGATCATCTAGCCTGGTGCCATAACTGCTACGTCGTCTGCGACACCACCAAGAAAACCATTGAGATCTATCGAGATCAGCAACTCTACGAACTGCCTGACGATCTGCGTGGGCGTCTTCGATCTGCGATCATGAGCAAGTGTCAGCAGAAGAAGAAACATGGTCCCCAAAGCGTGTAGCCGGCACGGCGACCGATCCGAGATTGTCCGCAGTTGCGCACATGTATTTTCTACCGGCTTTCCTTCCAAGTCCTTGGCAGTCCTCTTCTTCATACCTGTGAACCTTTTCCTACAAAGTTGAATCCAACTAATTGAAACGGTGAGCAGCCGGAGTTCACTACTCATGGTTGCGCAAGGATAGAGTCGTTCGGGGAAGGGTAGGTCACATGTTTTCCAAGGTGATGGATGCGCTCTTCGGTTGCTGGCATCGTCGATACAGTTTTCCGATTACAGTTCGCGCGGGGTCGCGTCGCGAGGCCACTCGGCCCACTGGAACTTACGTCGTTTGCCTGGATTGCGGAAAGGAACTTCCGTACAACTGGCAGGAGATGAAAGTCGTTTCGCCAGGTGAGGCGTCGACCGCACGAGTAAGCGCACTTGCGACCAAACAAGCCGCCTGAAGGGTTTTCGGATCCGACTCAACCAGGTTTGAGATCCATAGCCCTCCCCAATACTGAGAAGCCGCGATAATCGTCGCGGCTTTTTCGTTGTCTTTTAGTTCAGTATCCCCCGCAGCAACTAACCAGTCTGGCTCGGTTTCGTCTATCCCAAACGGGAGGCGCCCTCATGGTCTGCAGATTCCTGGTTATCCTTGCGCTCTGTATGTCCGTTGCGGCTCAAACTGCCAAGCGGGAAATCTTTAAAAATGCCGATGTGCAATATGATTTTGTTACGAACTCTCGTGGAGAAGAACTTCGTACGTATATCACGCGCCCAAAGAATTCAACGGGCAAGGTCCCGGTCGTGTTTTTTGTCGGGTGGCTCTCTTGCGACTCAATGGAATATCCGAACGGAGAGACCGACGGCTTCGGTACATTCCTGCGACGCGTAATCGATCAGTCCGGATATGCGACGGTACGCATGGACAAACCCGGCATTGGAGAGAGTCAGGGAAAATGCGAGGCTGCCGACTTCAATAGCGAAATCTCTGGGTGGCAAGCTGCGTTCGATTCGATGGCCAAATACGACTTCATGGATCGGGAGCGAGTCTTTGTGGTGGGACTCTCGAATGGCGGGGGGTTTTCTCCAATCGTTTCCCGCGATCATCCCGTTCGAGGGTTCATTTCGGCTGGCTCATGGGGGCGGTCGTGGTATGAGCACATGCTCGAGTTGGAACGTCTCACGTTAACTCAGGCAGGCAAGTCGCCTGCCGACGTCAACAGCGCGATGAAGGCTCTTACCGAGTTTTACTATTTGTATCTCATCAAAGGGCTGACGCCAGGCGAAGTACTTGCACAACATCCGGAATGGAAATCTTTATGGACAGACTCGCCGGATGGACAATATGGGCGGCCCGCAGCCTTTTATCAACAGTTGCAGGCGCTTAATCTTGGTGAAGCGTGGCAGAAAATCAACGCGCCTGTGCTCGTTATTCGCGGCTCAGCAGACAATGTTATGTCCCGCGCGGATGCGGAAGCGATTACGCAAATCGTAAACCAGGTCCATCCCGGTCGAGCCCGCTACCTCCAAATAGAAGGCATGACGCACGGGTTGACGGTGGGTAGGAAATTCCATGACCCCATCGTTCCAACAGTTCTGGAATGGATGAAGCAACAACTAGCCGCGAACTGAGTGTGGTTAAAAAATTTCGAAACTCTCAATTAGCCCCGGCTGCCGCTTGCATCTTGCTATACGTCCAGGCATCAACTTGCTTTTCAAGAACAGTTAAAGGCAGGGCGCTATTCAGCAAAAGAGCATCGTGGAATTCGCGGATGTTGAAGCTTGCACCTAGCTGTTTCTCAGCTCGTGCCCGCAACTCCTTGATCTTCAATTCTCCGATCTTGTAAGCGAGAGCTTGCCCCGGCCAGGAAATGTACCGATCGACTTCGCTGGTCGCGTTGTATTCAGTGGTAGCAACGTTCTCCATGAAGTACTCGATCGCTTGCTTTCGCGTCCAGTGTTTATAGTGCATGCCGGTGTCGACAACCAATCGAACCGCTCGCCACATTTCATTGCTCAAGCGACCAAACTTCACGTATGGATCGTCGTACAAGCCCAGCTCATCGCCGAGCGATTCGCAGTACAAAGCCCAGCCTTCCTGATAGGCACTGTAACCACCATAGCGGCGAAACTTGGGGAGATCTTTCAATTCGATAGCGATTCCACCTTGAAATGTGTGGCCTGGAACGGCCTCATGCAGGATGAGAGAGGTTATTTCATATTCTGGGCGTGTCTCCGGCTTGTAGGTATTCATATAGAAAAAACCGGGGCGCGATCCGTCCGGCGCGGCGCCGCTTGCATACGCCGACGGCATGTTCATAGCAATTTCTCGTGGTACCGGCATCACACCGTACGGTAAACGAGGAAAAGTCTGAAACAGTTTTACGAGTAGCGGGTCGATCTTTTTTGCTTCTGCTCTCGTGTATTCGAGAAGCTCGTTCTCATTCTTGGCGTAAAACTTCGGATCGTTACGCAGAAACTGAAAGAACTCCGGCATGCCTCCCTTGAAGCCAGCCTGTTCTTTCGTTTTTTCCATTTCGCCACGAATACGTTTCACCTCCACTAATCCGGTCTGATGGATCTGTTCGGGCGTGAATGTGGTTGTGGTCATTGAGCGTGCGAGATATGCGTAAGTGGTGTCGCCATTGGGCACCTGCCATGCACCAACCTGCTCAAAGGAGGCCGGCACATAATCAGTTTTCAAGAATTCGCGGAACCGCTTGAATGCTGGGAGGACGTCTGCGCGGATTGCTGCTTGACCGGCTTCGGTTAACCGCTTTTTATCATTTTCAGAAAATCCGTTTGGCATTTTTGAGAAAGGTTTATAAAAACCGTGCTTGGTTGGCTCATCCCAGTTCATCTCCGCCAGTTGTGCAAGAATCTTCTCACCAATGATCTTTGGGAGAACAATGTGCTGTTGCATCCCTTCCCGCATGAGAGCGATGTTCTGGTCCATGTAAGCCGGGAAGTTGTGCATGCGGCCGATCCAATCTTCGTAGTCTTTCACCGTTTCGAATCGCAGTGAATTGACCAACCCCTCGACCGTTTGGATTCCGCTGAATGTATTGGTCCTCACGAGGTACCACCTATACTGCTCTCCCTCGATGTAATCAGTTAGGTTGTATTCAAAAACGTCATAGCTGATCTGGTCTGAGCCTGAGAGTCTTACGCGCTCAATGGCATGGAGCTGCTTCAAAGAGTCGCGAGCATGAGCAAATTGCTCACGCAACGATTCGAGACGCACATCAGGCCATTTGTCATTCCATCGTCGGTCTCCCAGCAATGATGCGCGCACCGGGTTGTGCTCCATCTGATAATCCCAGTCCCGGTCGAACAGCTGATGGAGTTGGGTGGCGGCCGGATTGTGCTCGGAATTGTTATTGACGGAAGCTTGTGCGGATGCAGCGGCAGCGAAGGCAAACAAAAAGAGCGGCGCTAAGAAGAAAGACCGTGAACCTTGCATTTAGATGTCCTTGGGAGAATCTAGAGCTGAGTGCAGATTGTAGACGATCGAGCTAAATGGCAGTGAGCGAGAGATCCCGGCCGTCTAGAACCTAAACCACGAAATACTTTGCCATTGGATGATGTACCACGAGTGCGGAGGTTGACTGTTCCGGCTCGAGCAGGAAGCCGCTGGTCAACCGAACTCCGACGTTCTCCTCAGGCTTCAGCAAGGCAAATAATTTAGTCTGGTCTTCCAGGTTCGGACAGGCTGGATAGCCGAATGAATATCGCGACCCGCGGTATTTCTGATGAAAGAGATCGCGAATGTGCGGCGAGTCCTCACCGGCGATCCCCAGTTCCTCGCGCATAAGCTTGTGGTGGTATTCGGCCAAAGCCTCTGCCGTTTCCACACTTAAGCCGTGCAGATATAGGTATCGCGTGTATTCGCCACTCTCAAATAGCCGCTGAGTTTCTGCTGATGCCTTCGACCCAATCGTCACGAGAGAAAGTCCCAAAACGTCCATAGCCCCCGATGACTTCGGCGAGAAGAAATCTGAAATGCAGAGCTTTCGGCCTTCCTTCTGTCGTGGAAAGGTAAATCGCAGCAACTCCGGTGGCGCAGAAGACTGCTTCATTCCTCCGGGTTCATAAACGATGAGATCGTTCCCTTCGCCTTGCGCCGGAAAATATCCATACACCACTTTTGGTTCGAACCAACCGGCCGCGAGTACCTCCTCTTGCAGTTTGTTCTTGATCGGACGGTATTTCTCTTCAAGGAGCCGTGCGTAATCTTCCTGGGAAGCGGTCTTCAACTGCCACTGGTTCTTAAACAGAGCCGTTTCGTTGATGTATCGGAAGAGATCGCGCAGGTCGTAATCCCGCTTCACTCTCACGCCCCAGAATGGAGGTGCCGGGATATTTGGAGCATCGGCGACAACTGCGCTGCGTTCGGCGAAAACCGGTCCTTCCTCTTCGTCAACCGCAACGGCTTTCGAATAATCCTTAATCGTCTTACCTTCTTTTAGCCGTTTCTCTCTCTGCCCGTCTGCGGATGCCAGGTCTTCCATCACATGTAACCCGGCAAACGCATCTTCCGCATAAAACACAGCCGATGAGTACTCGCGACGAAGGTCGTCTTCTACGAACTTGCGAGTCAACGCCGCTCCACCGCATATAACTGGATAATCCAGGCTCTGACGTTGCAAGTCCTGGATCACGTACTTCATCTCGAGCGTGGACTTGACCAGCAATCCGCTCAGTCCAATGGCGTTCGCGCCATGCTCCTGAGCCGCCTTGATGATGTTGTCCCCGGGCTGCTTGATCCCGAGATTAACGACTTTGTAGCCATTGTTCGACAGAATGATGTCCACGAGATTTTTGCCGATGTCGTGGACGTCTCCCTTTACTGTGGCTAGAACCAGTGTGCCCTTCTGGCTGCCCTCCGTCTTTTCCATTTTCGGTTCCAGATACGCCACGGCCTGCTTCATCACTCCGGCCGAGTCTAAGACAGACGGAAGTTGCATCTTGCGAGCACCGAACAGGTCACCCACCGTCTTCATCCCATCCAGCAAAACGGTATTGATCAGGTCGAGCGGTGTGTACTGCTGCAAAGCCTCGTCCAAAAGATTTTCAAGGGTTTGCTTGCGGGCTCCTTCGCCAACAGACTTCTCGCCATTGATGATCGAAAACTTCAGCTTGTCTTCGACCGATAACGTCTCGACATGCGCAGCAGCTTCGGTCTGGGGCTTGCCTTTCACGCCGGCAAAATGCTGCATGTAAGCTTGCAGGGGATCACCATTGGACGTGTCTCGGTATATCAGCTTCCGCGCGAGTTCAACTTCTTCTTGAGGTATTTTGTACAACGGATAGATCTTCGTGTAATTGACGATGGCCATATCGAGACCGTTATCAACAGCCTCGTGCATAAAGACGGAGTTCAACACTCGACGCGGATAGGCGTCGAGTCCGAAACTTATATTGGAAACACCCAAGATGGTCTTTACTTCAGGTAGTTCTGCTTTGATCTGCTTTATGGCGTTCAGCGTTTCAATCCCGGCAGTGCGGTATTCTTCCTGGCCAGTTGAGATCGGTAGCGTCAAGGCATCAAAAATGAGGTCTACTGGGCGGATCCCATACTTCTGGGTGGCCAATCCGTAAATGCGCTTAGCGATTGCGGTTTTCTTCTCCGCGGTCAGCGCCATGCCTTCTTCATCGATGGTCAAGGCGATCACCGCTGCGCCGTAACGCTTCGCCATCGGTAAGACTTTTGATGTGCGCTTCTCGCCATCCTCGAGGTTGATCGAGTTGATGATCGCTTTGCCTGGAATGCGCTTCAGCGCTTCCTCAATCACATCCGCTTCAGTAGAGTCGACGAGAATTGGCGCTGGCACACGCGTCGCGATCTTCTCCAAAATCGATGAAATGTAGCCCTTCTCATCTTCACCGACGATGGCACAACACAAGTCCAGCATGTGTGAGCCGTCGTTCGAAAGCTTCTTCGCCAGCGCCAAGATGTCGTCGTATTTTTTACCGCGGACGAGGTTGCGGAAATGCTCGACACGCGTCGTAGTGTTCATTTCCTCAGCCACAATCAGAGGCTTTGGATCAAGATCGAGCGGCACCCCTGTGTAGGCGCTAGATGCCGCTCCAACTGGCTTCACTTCCCTTTTGGCCGGCTCGACTCCGGCGCATGCAGAAACAACAGCCTTCAGGTGTTCGGGAGTTGTCCCGCAGCAGCCCCCTACGATCCGGACACCATAGTCCTGAATGAAATGCTTGTGATGTTGGGCGAGTTCTTCCGGCTGCAGTTTGTAGACGGCACGGCCACCCTCGTTATGAGGTAGGCCGGCATTTGGAAGGACAGAAATGTGCTTTGTGGAATTAGCACCCAGATATCGGACTGCATCGTTCATCTCCACCGGGCCGGTCGCGCAATTAAGTCCGATGACGTCTACGTCGAACGGTTCTAATGCCGTAAGAGCTGCGCCGATTTCGGTGCCGAGCAGCATTGTCCCTGTTGCTTCCAGCGTGACTTGCGCGGTGACGGGAATTTGCTTCCCAGATTTTTGCACCGCATCAAAAACCCCCGCTAACGCCGCTTTCGTTTGTAAGAGATCCTGCGAGGTTTCGATCAGAAGAACGTCGACGCCGCCCTCGATAAGCGCAGATGCCTGCTCTTCGTAAGATTTCGCCATCGCGTCAAAACTGATGTGGCCAAGCGATGGCAATTTCGTCGTTGGCCCCATCGACCCGGCAACAAAGCGCGGTTTGTCTTTGGTTGAGAATTGATCGGCCACTTCTTTCGCGATCTTGGCCGCGGCGACGTTGATTTCTCTGACCTTGTCTTGGAGGTCGTATTCAGCGAGGACCACGCTTGTAGCACCAAACGTGTCTGTCTCCACGACATCGCAGCCGACTGTGAAGAATGCCGAATGAATGTCCTTAATGATGTCCGGGCGGCTTAGTACCAGGATTTCGTTACAGCCTTCTTTTCCCCAGAAATCGTCCACGCTGGGGTTGCGGAACTGTATGTTCGTCCCCATCGCGCCGTCATAAATTACGACGCGTTCTTTCACGGTTTGGAGGAAGCCTGCCATATAGTTGCGAGCTGCTGGTCGCTAGTTGCTAGTCTGGATTTGCTTGGCCCATTCACACAAGGCTTCACCGTTGAACGGTTCCGAGTCACTAGCGACTAGCAATAAACACTTAACGACTGGTTCTAAAACAAACGCCGGCCCGCTCAAACAGGACCGGCGTCAAAATCTTTTCGAAACTCTTAAAATGCAATCTGCACTCTTGAAAGTCGTGAACCTCTCGTTAGATCAATAATCCTAACTGCCGGGAACAAGCGTGGCCGGCGCGCCGTTGTCCACTTCAGCGGTGTTGAATACCGCATTCGCTCCCATGTGCGCCGGAGCAGCAGCGAGCAACTGCTCTTTGCGATAGATCAAATTGCTGGCATTGAACGTAGCCAGTTCAAAACCATGTCCGTGCGTGATCGCGTCGGTTGGACATGCTTCTACGCAATAACCGCAGAAAATGCAGCGGTTGTAATCGATGTTGTAGACGCGAGCATACCGCTCAGCCCCCGAGACTCGATGCTCTGCTGTGTTCTCGGCGGCTTCGATGTAAATGCAATTGGAAGGGCAAGCTGCCGCACACAAAAAGCAAGCGACGCACTTCTCAAGGCCGTTTTCGTCGCGTTGGAGCACATGCATGCCGCGGTACCGCTGTTCAAATTTTGCGCCCTTCAGCGGTCCCGGACCATCTGGATAGTTCTCGACGATTGTGGGTTTGAACATCTCCTTGAAGGTGATGCTCATGCCCTTCGCGATGGCCGCTATGTCTTTTATCACTGGCATACCGTATCAGTATAACGGATACACATGCGTGAAAGCCTACGCGGGCGAGGAACATCGGGAATGTTTGCGCCAATCGAAACTGAGCGCCTGTGCCTTAGGGCACTTGAACAGAGAGACGCAGAGGCGGTGCGTTCCTACCGTATCCTCCCTGAGGTTGCGAGGTTTCAACGTTGGGGCACACGCTCCATTGAATCGATCAAAGCTGATATCGATGGGATGAACGCGAGGGCAATAGGCGCGCCTGGGCAGTGGTACCAGGTTGGTATCTGTTTGCGCAGCACGGGCGAGTTGATCGGGGATTGTGGCTTGCGTGTGCCTGAGTGCGATAGATCGCAGGTTGAGATCGCCCTCAACCCAGCTATGCAAAGAAGGGGCTACGGCACCGAGGCGCTTCGGGCCTTTATGGACTATCTATTTAGAAACAAAGGCAGCAAAACAATATTCGCAACGGTGGATGCAGCAAACACCAGGTCTGCAGCTCTGATGTTGCGATTAGGCATGCGCAAGGTGGAGCGTCACGGAGAACAGCAAAATGACGAACTCGAAGAGGTGTTCGAGATCGTTAAGGAGAAACATTGATGGCCTCGAAATGGTTTGATCGTAAATTCGAGTTCACTTTCCCAATGGAGCAGTTCCCAAACCTTTGCGTTCGCTTACGTGGAACACCGGCCCGTCTCGAAGAATTTATCCACAGCTGTGATGCCCAGAAGCTGGTCAGAAAGGATGGCGAGTCTTGGTCTATCCAGGAACATGCGGGTCATCTGGCTGACCTCGAGCCGCTTTGGTTGGCGCGAGTTGTTGATTTCAGTTCAGGTCAAGAGGTGCTTACAGCTGCCGATCTAAGCAACCGCAAAACGCATGAGGCTCAGCACAACCTTCGCAAGGCAGACGACATACTCGAGGAGTTCCGGCGCGGGAGGATGAATTTGATGCAACGACTGCAGGGATTGGACACCGCGTCAGTGTCACGAACCATGCTTCATCCTCGGCTGAAACAGCCGATGCGGTTGGTCGACCATCTATTTTTCGCAGCGGAGCACGACGACCATCACCTCGCCAAGATGTGGGAATTGAACTTGAGTGCTTGAAGCTCACGCTGCGGCTTGCACGCGCTTGATATCACCGAGCAAGACCTGCTCATGGCCTTCCGGGTTCACTTTTTCATAAACCTTGCGGATGATGCCTTGTGGATCGACGACGAAAGTCGTGCGCTCCCAAAACTTCATTCCCTTCCACTCTGCTTGTCCAATGCCCAGAGCTTTCATGAGGGTCGCATCCGGATCAGATAAAAGATCAATCGTAAACGCGAACTTGTTGCAGAAGTTTTTGTGCGAGGATACGTCATCAGCAGAAACTCCGACTACCTTGACACCCGCCTCTTCGAAGTCCTCTTTGGTGGCTGTGAATGACTTGCCTTGAATCGTGCACCCAGGAGTGTCATCTTTTGGATAAAAGTAAATGACAAGCCAGTTGCCCGCGAAATCGGAGAGCTTGATTGTTCGTCCATCTTGATTCGCAAGTGAAAAGTTTGGGAATGGTGTACCTGGAGCGAGCATAAAAGTCCTTTCTTATTGAATGAAGATTGGAGTCTGCGCTAAACCGAATCGACTAGATGGCCTGCGGCAAGAGAGTGTGCTCCTCCTGCCGCGTGAACATCATGCATTCTGAAATGCTTTCTTGGAACGCTCCATCATCTCCTGTGGAGGAACGTCTTCGATGTGAGTGGCCACTGTCCAGACGTGCCCAAAGGGATCTTGCAGCGTTCCAGAACGATCGCCATAAAATTGATCTTGGATGGGACGCTCGAGTTTCGCGCCAGCGTCAATAGCCTTTTTCACCACCGCATCGCAGTCCCTGACGTACAGCAAAAGACTAACGCCCGGGCCTCCCAGCGATTGTGGGCTGCGATACCCCATGTCCGGGTACTCGTCGGCAAGCATGATGTGAGAGTCACCAATCTTCAGTTCAGCGTGGCCGACCTTCTCGCTTACTGGGTCTTCCATTCGGAAGATTTCTTCCGCGCCGAATGCCTTCTTGTAGAAGTCAATGGCCGCAGAAGCGCCTTTGATGACCAGATAGGGTGTGATCGAGTGGTATCCCTCAGGAATCGGCTGGACTGGCATGAATTCTCCTTTCAAACGTGTATGCAATCATAAGACAGAACGTGAGAAGGAATGGCAACTAGATAGTTGACTTAGTCAACTATCTCGGCTAGTCTGCCTGTGCGCGGGAACACCCATGTCTGCTCACGACCACGTTGCTGCCGTTCGGCAGTTTAATCGCTTCTATACGCGACAGATTGGTCTGCTTCAGGAAGGCTTGCTCGATAGCACATTTTCATTGACCGAAGTCCGGGTCATGTATGAACTCGCCCATCGTGACGCTGTTACCGCAGTCGATTTGTGTCGCGACCTTGGATTAGACGCGGGGTATGTAAGCCGATTGCTCCGCGGTTTTGAAGGAAAGCAGTTAATTCGACGCGCACCTTCAAAGCGGGATGCGAGGCGAAACCTGCTTTCTCTGACGCAAAAGGGCCGGAAAATCTTCGCTCCTCTCGATCGCAAGTCGTCGCAGGATGTCGCTTCTATGCTGGGCAGGCTGACGGTTACGGAAAAGGCCGAGCTTATCCGCGCGATGAATGACATTGAACGCATCCTGCAGAAGCCAGCCGGGGCGGTTGCGGATTATGTCCTACGCGATCCACAGCCGGGCGACATGGGCTGGGTAGTCCATCGCCACGGAGCTCTCTATGCTCGGGAATGGGGCTATGACTGGCGATTCGAAGCATTGGTGGCTGAAATCGTTGCGCATTTTGTCCAGAATCTCGATGTGGTCCGCGAAAAGTGTTGGATCGCTGAACGTAGCGGTGAAATCCTTGGCTTTGTCTTTCTCGTGAAGAAGACCTCTTCGGTGGCAAAGCTCAGATTGTTACTAGTCGAACCATCGGCTCGAGGACTCGGGATTGGCAAGCGTCTGGTGGAGGAATGCGTGCGCTTCGCGAAATCAGCCGGATACAAAAAGATTGAGTTGTGGACACAAAGTGAGCTGACGGCCGCACGCAACATTTACCGACAGGTTGGATTCATCTCCGTCGGAGAAGAACGACATCACAGTTGGGGGCGGAAAGAACTGGTGTCTGAAGTGTGGGAAAAAGTGCTGTGACGCAGTAGCCCTAATCCAACCCTAATTCTCTAGCCAGAGTTTTCCACTTAGCGTCGACCAGAGCCTTCGTTTTCTGGTCCATTGTGATCTCATCGGGCCAAGGACGCGTGAAGCCTTCTGCTGGCCACTTGCGGGTAGCGTCGACCCCCATTTTCGAGCCGAAGTTTGCCAGTCGCGAGGCATGGTCAAGCGAGTCGACCGGGCCAAGCATGAACTGGATATCCCGTTCGGGATCGATGTTGTTCAGCACCTTGAGGGTGACATCCGCTATATCGTGCACGTTCACGTCTTCATCGACGACCAAAATGCATTTTGTGAACATCGCCTGGCCCAGCGACCAGATCGCGTTCATCACCTTTCGTGCCTGCCCCGGATAGGATTTGCGGATCGAAACGATCATCAAATTGTGAAACACGCCCTCGATCGGGAGATTGACATCAACCAGTTCCGGAATAGTCAACTTCATCAAGGGTAGGAAAATGCGTTCGACCGCCTTACCCATCCAACCATCTTCCATCGGTGGTTTGCCTACGATCGTTGTCGAGTAAATTGGATTCTTGCGATGTGTGATACAGGACAAGTGGAAAACGGGATAGAGATCGTCCAAGGAATAGAAGCCGGTATGATCCCCGAATGGCCCTTCGGTGCGTAACTCATCGAGATTCACGTGCCCCTCGAGCACAATTTCGGCGCTCGCTGGAACTTCCAAATCAACCGTCTCGCATTTCACGAGCTCGATAGGTTTCTGTCGTAGAAACCCAGCAATAATGAACTCTTCGACATCGGGAGGCGCTGGCACAATCGCCGAAAACGTAAGGGCGGGCTCCGTTCCAATTGCAACTGCAACTTCCATTTTGCCGGAAGGAAGGTCATCGGCAAGCGCAGAGCCGCCGCCCGAACGGGCCATCAGATCGACCGCGGCCGATCGATTCCCTTCCCGGGCTGATGCCGCGCGCAAGCGCTCTCGATAGTGCTCAGCAGCAACCTTTTGTCGCTGCCAGTGCATGCCGGTTGTTTGCTTGTCATAAACCTGCATGCGATACATGCCCACGTTGCGCTTACCTGTTTTTGGATCGCGCGTAATCACGCAAGGAAGAGTGATGAAGCGCCCCGCGTCTTTGGGCCAACATTGCAAAATTGGAAAGTCGAGTAAATTGAAACTATCGCGGCGAATCACTTCCTTGCATGGCCCAGTCGTCACACTCTTCGGGAAGAACTTGCCCATTTCCGCCAGCATGGGAAGCATCTTTACTTTGTCGAGCAGTCCCTGCGGCGACTTCACGTCCATGAACGCGCGAATCCTGTCGGCAATCGCATCCAGGCTTTGAACGTCGAGCGCCATGTTCATGCGGCGCTCGGAGCCGAACTGGTTGATGAAAACTTGTGATCCTGTATGTCCTTTGACGTTTTCGAACAGAAGCGCAGGGCCACCGTTTCCAAACCTTGCTGTCTTGCTTTTGGATACGCGATCTGCAATCTCAGTAATCTCGAGGATCGGGTCCGCCTCTGCCCGAATGCGCTTCAATTCACCGGCGCGATCCAAGGCAGTGATCCAGTCACGTAGGTCGTCGTAGGGCAATGGGCCTCCGAAGGACGGATGATTATAAATGTCAGCGGCTGCCCTTTGCGGCTGGCATCGACGGGCGGCTACCACGCGCTTGCTCTGTCATTGAGGTTCGCGATACAGTCGCGAGTTCGTTGTCATTAGGCGATCTCGACTTTTTTGGGGAGACCATGAAGAATCTTGTGCGCATGCTTGGATACTCAATTGTTTTGGTGATGATCGTGTGTGAATTTGCGACGACAAGCGCGGCCGCGACCGGCGCGGTTCGTTGCGGGAAACTTCTCGACGTCAAAGCCGGCAAGATGCTCTCGGATCAGGTAGTTGTCTTCGATGCGTCGGGACTGATCACGGGAGTGGGTCCAAGCTCGTCTATGGTCGTTCCAGCCGGGGTAAATGCAATTGATTTGTCAAAATCGACGTGTCTTCCCGGGCTGATTGACGTTCATACGCATCTTACGAGTGATCCACAGCACTCGGGATACAAAGGTCTAGGCATTTCAGTTCCGCGCCAGGCGGTCACAGGTGTCAAGAATGCCAGGCTTACGGTAGAAGCGGGGTTCACAACGATTAGAAATGTGGGTGCCGAAGAATTCACTGATGTCGCAGTCCGAGATGGAGTCAATGCTGGGGAAATAGTTGGACCCCGGATGATCGTTTCGGGTCCGGCGCTGGGTATCACCGGCGGCCACTGCGATGAGAACTTGCTGCCCTACGAATATCACTACAAAGGGCAAGGAGTCGCTGATGGGCCGTGGGCGGCGCGGGAAAAGGTGCGCGAAGTCATCAAATACGGTGCGGACGTTATCAAAATTTGCGCTTCAGGCGGCGTTCTGAGCAAAGGTGACCTGCCTGGCGCTCCGCAATACACTCCCGAAGAGATGCAGGCAATCGCCGCCGAAGCGCACAAACTCGGCAGGAAGGTTGCGGCGCACGCACACGGCACGCAATCGATCAAAGAAGCTATTCAAGCGGGCATCGATTCAATCGAGCACTCAAGCCTGATCGATGATGAAGGGATTCGGTTGGCCAAAGAGCACGGCACATACCTCGTGTTCGATATCTACAACGATGATTACATTCTGGGTATGGGAGAAAAGGTCGGGATGCTCCCCGAGTCGATCGAGAAGGAAAGGAACTTGGGTAAGCTCCAACGAGCCAATTTTCGTAAGGCCTATGAAGCTGGGGCCAAATTAGCCTTTGGAACAGACTCGGGAGTCTATCCGCACGGCGATAATGCGAAACAGTTCTCGAAGATGGTGGAATTTGGTATGAAGCCGATGGATGCTATCCAAGCTGCTACGGTTAATGCGGCGGATTTGATTGGCTGGGCTGATAAAGTTGGAGTGCTCGAAAAGGGCCATTTCGCAGACCTTATCGCCGTCGATGGAGATCCGCTGTCTGATATTAAAGTTTTGGAGAGCGTCAGGTTTGTCTTAAAGGGCGGAACTGTCATCAAGCAGTAAGGGATTTTTTGGGGACGTGGAAAATGATGCGGGAGTGTGCGTGAAGCGACGGGTCGTGATCACTGGGATGGGGGCTGTAAGTCCGAATGGAATCGGCAACACTGCTTTCGCTGATGCCATCCTTGCTGGAAAAAGCGGAGTCAGGAAGATTTCGCGCTTCGATGCAAGCGGCTTGGAAGTACAAATTGCGGGCGAGGTCCAAGGCTTCGACGAACTCGCATGGGTCGACAAACGGGACCGCAAGCATTGCGGCCGGGTGCTGCCTCTGGCCATTGCTGCCGCTGATGAAGCGCTACGCGATGCGGGGGTTGATGCGGCCAATCTCCCCATGTCCGAGCGCCAGCGCTTCGGCGTGATCTTCGGCTCGGGCGGAGGCGCACAGGAATTCACTGAAGAGCAGTACCGACTCTTCTTCAATGACTTGCATCGGCAGATGAGTCTGTTTTGCATTGCTGCCGGCGTACTCGGGACATTGTCTTCCGATCTCAGCATTCAATTTAACTTGCGTGGGCCTAGTCACGTCGTTACGACGGGCTGCACTTCTTCGACTGATGCCATGGCATATGCCACTCGTCAGATCGTGGGCGGGCGGGCGGATTGGGTACTTACCGGCGGCGCTGATGCTCCGATTTCCCTGGGAACGGTCAAGGGGTTCATCCTAATGAAAATCCTGACCGAGTCTTGGAACGATGATCCGGAGAAGGGATCTCGCCCATTCTCAGTCGACCGCGATGGATTTGTTTTAGGTGAAGGCGCCTGGATGTATGTACTGGAGGAGTATGAGCATGCCAAGGCACGCGGAGCGAAAATTCTTGCGGAAGTACTTGGCTACGGTTCGACCTGTGAGGCTTTTCATCGAGTGCGGCTGCAAGAGTGCGGCGAAGAGCCAGCTCGCGCTATCCAGTTAGCCATGGCGAACGCAGGCATCGGTCCTCAAGACGTTAATTATGTGAATTTACATGGGACGTCCACGCAGTTGAATGATCGGATCGAGACGCGGGCCTTAAAACTTGCGTTAGGCGAGGCTCGCGCCCGAGAGGTTCCGATGTCCGCGCTGAAATCTCAGATTGGGCATCCTCAAGGTGCTTGCGGGGCGGCCGGAGTTGCCGCCACGCTCATCGCGATGCAAAGTGGACGGGTTGCTCCAACACTGAACCTGGTCAATCGCGATCCGGAGTGTGATCTCGACTACGTGCCAGAACCTGGTCGTTCCATCGAAATCGAACATGCAATTTGCAACTGCATCGCGTTCGGGTCGAAAAATTCCGCGCTGATCTTGCGGAAAACTGCATGAAAAGGCCCGAAGTTTGTGCGCTTCGGGCTAAATGATTAATTGTTCTTTCAGTGAGCAGCTTGCTGTTGCTGCTCAGTTTTCTTTTTTTCTTTCCATTTCCCCTTATTGTCTTTCCTGATGTCGTTCTCGTCTCGTTTTACATCTTGCCAGTCTCCGCGACGTTCATGGTTGTCTTTATGGAGCTCAGCGATAGCCTCATCAAGCTTTTGTTTACTCTCTCTTGCTTGCGGGCTATGTGCTCCGAATTTCTTGATGTCGGCTTGGTATTGGTGGCGAAGAGCGGTGATATGCGCCTGGTCGGACCTGTATTCAGCGCGATCTTTCGAGATATCAGTTTCTTCCCTTCGGATATCGGCTTTATCTTGCCGAACAGAATTATTTGTGTTTTGGGAGAGAGCTCCTGTGGATACAAACACAGCCACAAGAAGGACGCCCAGAAAGGTGCTCAAGTTCCTCATGTTTACGTAAACTCCTTTTGGTTTGAGGACGCCCCGATACGCAATTAAACACCGACTTAATGAATTAGTCTCGCTCAGAAGTACAACCTATGTATTGGGATGGCACCCGGGCCCCGAAGTTCATGGTCTGTAAAGGGTGTATCGCCTGCAATAAGCGCTACGGATCCAGCGGCCCGAGCCTTGGAAATCACGGTATATCCGAAACTGCGCCTGCGACGCTAGCCCACGCCCTCGAGCGGGGATCGATCAGGTCAAAGTGATCCGCGCCTTGAATCTCAAGGAAGCGAACATCCTCTTTCGCTCGTTTCTTTTTTTCCGCGTAGTCCCTGCTAAATACCACAGGCACAATGTCATCAGCCGAACCGTGAATGATGATTTGCCTCATTGTTGTTGGAAGGTTCAGCTGCATGGGATCAGCTTCGCAATACCGCAATGGAACTTCGGATGGCTTCCCGCCCAGGTATTGTACGACAGCGTCATTGCTGAGGCGCAGTTCATAAGCGCGCTGCAGGTCGAGCACTCCCGCTAAAGTCACTGCTGCGGCAACAGGCTCGTGAGCAGCCGTGGCTAGTGCAAGTTGCCCGCCCGCTGAGTGTCCCAACAGGATAATGCGCCTCTTCTGGAGTTCGGCATCTTCCCTTATACGCTGGAGCGCCTGGCGGATGTCTTGTAGAGACCCAGGCCAGCCTCCACCATTGTCTCCAACGCGTCGATATTCCAAATTGACTGTCGGTAGCCCTTGAGCCGTCAGCGCAGCACACAAGTGTCCAGCGTGCAGTAAGTCATATTTCGCCCGCCAAAAACCACCATGGATATTAACGATTACGCTTTTAGCGGATCCAGACTTCGGATAGCGCAGGTCGGCGAAATGCTGAGGGGCTTCGCCGTACCGGATGCGTTTGTCCGCCGGTGGGGGAGGAAGGCTGAGGATATCCTCTGACATTAGAATCTAAGGACCGTGCGGTTGTTTCTGCTATTGATCCTTCAGTTTGAGTTTTGATTTGTTTTCATCAAGAAAGGCTTTGAGGTCCTCGGCTGCACCGAGAAGGCGACTCCATTGCTCATAATAAAGAGTCACGGGAAAACGACCCAAACCATACACGCTCACACCACCTTTTTCGCTCACTCGAAATTCCATTGCTCCCGAGCGCTTCTTGTTTTCCACCTGTTTTTCGAGCTGAGATAAGCGAGCTTTTAGTTCTTCATAGGTTGGTTCAGACATATGAGTCCTCGATGAAAATGGTTTGTACCTTACCCATCATAGGTTCAGGAGGTGCGATACGTCGAGCGGAGTCATTCGTCGTGGGTGCGCTGAAGTTCGTGTCTCAACGTCACCTGATTTCAAAAATAGCGGCCAACCTTGAAATAGAATTTGCTGTGCCCGCGATCGCCAACCGCACCTCCGAAAACGACTGGTCCAAGAAAAGTTTGGATAAGGACCGCAACGTTGCCATCCATCGGAAGATCCGAGGCGAAATTTCCGAAATATGCCTTCCCGATTTCATAATTTGCGATGAGATACATGTTGCGACCAAGAAGCGGAGTTAACTCCCGCAGGCGCCGAATGTAGCCGCCTTGAAGCAAGTAGTACTGCCTCGTCAGGAACGTGTTCGTACCGTATGCGGATAGTCGCAGTGGGCCTCCTAGGGAAAACGGTGGTACTCCAACGTCATCAAATCCAAAGGTCGTTCCACCGGAGGCCAGCAGGAACACGGATGACGGTTGATTCACTCGGTGGAATAACTGGGATTGGAGTTCAACCACAGGAAACGCATCTTGGGCCAAAGGGTTTGAGTCATAAAAGCGAAATGAAGACTCAAGTCGATATCCTTGCCGGGGAACGGAGCGGTCATCCGTTCGGTCAAGTTGATAGAGCATGCGAGTGAATCCCTGCCGACCACCCACGTTCGGAAACTCTGCTAGGCCGATGTTACGGCTCAGTTTGAAGTCCTCAAGTTGATACCCGATTCGCAGTTCCGAGTACCGGTTGAAGGCGATGCCCATGTCTATTCCGCCCCCGAGATTGCGCTCCCGGTAGGCAGCAATCCTGTTGTCGCCGTCATATAGGTCGAAAGGAGTGCTGCTGGCAAAGAGTCGTGGTGCAACAAACCATTTTCCGAGCCGATCGATCGGTCGATAATATTCGGACGCTATTCCATACTCCGATCCGACGATGACATCATTGCGCCATTCAGCACCGAATTTTCCAAAGTCGAAAAACGTGAGACGCGCTCCTACACTGAGGCGAACATTGTTGTAATCGGAACCATCGACCTGAACGAGTGGTTTAACGATGGGAGAACCGTAATCCTTTTGATCAGCGTGAATCAGCAAGCCTGGCTTGCCATCTTTATGGATGAGTTGAAAACCGGCGCGAGAAAAACGGCCTAAGCCGGTGATTTCCGTCAGTTGACCATTGATTTCGTCAAAATCGAGCGGTTTGCCAACATCATCAGCAAGGTTTTTTTCCAGAGCCTTCGTTGTCGACGGATCTGCCCCCGTAACTTCAATAAACTCCGGCACAGGAGGGTGCGCAGCACGGCGTGCTCTCTCTGCTGCGAACGCGTTCCAATCAGCGTCGCTCAGAGCAAAGCGGGAAAGAACAGCTTTGCGTTCTTCCGATCCCTCGAATCCCAGGTCGATGATCTTTTCCGCGGCAGTGTAGTCAGTGCTGGTGTAGTCCTGCGTGTGGACTTGGATGACGAGATCAGCCCTACGCATGCTTTCGAGTTCATTGACCGAGATACCCACGCTGATAGCTCGCTGTAGCACGCCAAAAGCAGACAAAGGAACATTTGGATCAAGCGGCTTAGTCTGTAAATTAACGGCAATGACAACATCAGCTCCCATGCTGCGTGCAACGTCCACGGGCAGGTTTTTGAGAAGGCCACCATCGACCAAAATCTTACCGTCTCGTCTTACCGGACTGAAAATTGCGGGCAAAGACATCGTCGCACGGAGGGCTTCGGACAGCGAGCCGCGGTCAAAGACGACTGCAGTTCCGCTGACAAGGTCAGTCGCGACACAGCGAAACGGCGTCGGTAACTCATCGAAGCTGTGCAATTCCGTATACGGATAGGCGATGCGGTCCAGAATCAATCCTACTTCGTGACCGCTATTGAAGCCGCTTGGTAAGACAGCCGAGCGATCTTTGAATCCAAACTCCAGAGTTGCTGGATAATCACGAGCATCTTCTTTCCTACGAAAACCAAGGTCATCGTAGGGGATGTCATTGTTTAACGCCGAATACCAATTCACACCCTTTAAGAACTGCCGAATTTCGACAGAGGACCGACCTGTTGCATACAGGCCTCCGACCAAACCTCCCATGCTTGTGCCTGCCACGTAGTCGATAGGAATGTGGTGCTCATCGAACCAGCGTAGTACCCCAACGTGTGCCAGGCCGAGCGCACCTCCTCCTTCAAGAACCAATGCGATACGGGGTCGACCAGCTGGAGTTGAACGTGCGACCTGCTGTTCAGGAGGAGCGGCGTCCTGAGATTGAGTCGCATCGGTGGCGGATTGGTCTTGCGACGATCGAACTTGTGCCCCAGAGGGCGGCGCCTCTTGCGCAAAGAGGCTCAGGGAAATCAGGATCAATGCAATGAGACCTTGAAAGATTTTCATAAACGAGTGATCCAAGCAAAAAAATTTGTCGGGCTGAGTAGCCCGGATGAGATAAAGGCCGACAGGGTAGCTGTCGGCCTCGCCCAAAGAATCACACAGAGCCAACTACGGAATGCGGAGGTTGTCACCCTCTCGAACACTGACACTCCTTCTTCGTCCTTGGTAGATGTAGTCCACCCAAAGTTCCTTGGTGCGACCGGGAGCAGGATCGAATCCGAAAAGGTCGTTGTTCACCCGCACGGACAGGCCGTTACCGTTTGTCATTCCCTGCAGTCTCTGGGTCACGTCCCTTCCCTGTCGCCCAAGCCCATATCGGGCGGAGATAATCCGGATGCTCTGCCAATTGCCACCTCCCCAACCGGGTCCCGGATTACCCAATCGTGGTGAAGCAACTTGTTCAAAGGGAGTGTTGGGCGGGATCCTGTAATTCACCATAATGTCGCGCATGCGGCGCTCCATGCTTTGGATCTCACCCCAGTCGTTACGACGTTGATACTCGAGCCAACGGCTGTAATAGCTATCGAATTTACTTTGCCATTCCGGCGCTAAAACACCGTGATAACCCCACTGTCCACCACCGCCACCACCCCAACCTGGTCCGCCAGGGTTCCAGCCCCCACCGTTGCCGTAATCGCGAATCTGCAAATAAACGTTTTGGCCTTCGCGGAATCGCATCTCTTGCGTCCGACCGTTCCACTCCCGCACGCGCAGGCGAAGTTCCTTGGACTGGCCTGGTGCTGGATCGCCGCCAAGAGCACTATTATTCACTGTGAAGTTAAGCAGTCCGTTTTTAACCATTGACTGAACGCGACCTGTGACGTTTTGGCGACGCGGTCCAGCGCCGTAGTCAGCGCTGATGATCGATCGCTGCGCGGCGGCCGTGACACTCAGGCATATCGCAACAATTGCAAAGGAGAAAAGGCCCCCGACCTTTCTTATAACCGTATACATACCGTCTCCTCGAATGTGGTGAACTCAATCCCTTATCAGAATCCCTGTGAATGAACTTGCTGGGGACGCAGAATAGTACCTTCCTGAGTCGAGGAGAACAATAGTGCAATGGATTCGCAGATGATGTGAGGAAACTGTGATTCAACTTTGTTCCTATAGAGAAAAATCAATGCTGGACTGACTGATGAACTGTTGCGGGAAGTAATTCAATCTATCAATTTGTTGAGAAAATTCTTCTGACGTCCCCGTACAATATGAAAACCGGTCACTTTCAGCGGCTGCCATGAAAAGAGAAGTACGTGTCCATCGACGGGCGGCGGGATTCACGCTGATTGAATTAATTGTTGCAGCAACGATCCTTGTCATTCTGACGGCCATGATTCTGCCTACGGCACGTCTCGCAATTCGGCGCGAAAAGGAACGTGAGTTGAAATCTGCGTTGCGCGATATGCGCGAGGCAATCGACCGTTACAAAGACGCTGCGGATCGCGGCGCCTTCAACAAAACGGATACGAATGGATATCCCCCAGATTTGGAAACTTTGGTCAAAGGAGTCGAGGTCAATGGCAAAAAGGTGCGGTTTTTACGCGCCATCCCGACCGACCCGATGACTGGAAAAGCTGAATGGGGGATGCACTCCATGGAAGATGATCCTGAGTCCGATTCGTGGGATGGCAAAAGTGTCTGGGATGTCTACACCCTGTCTCAGGACACTGGATTAGATGGGACTCGCTATCGTAGTTGGTAAAAGCTTCTGATCCAAAGCCTAATGCTGCCGAATCAACCTATCATGGTTGTTCTCTGTCAACTAGGATGACTGCAGGCTTTTCGCTGGAGTCTGGAGTATAGGCGGTACTTGTCTGTGGGTTGCCGAAAGAGGGGGCAATCTGGCGTTTCATCGAAGTTGATGGGGTAGAGTTTTAGGCAATGCGTGCTACCCTCAGGTAAAGTGGGTGCCGGGTTCATCTTGTCACAAGGTCCATTTCTCTTCGTAAGATATCAGTCCTAAGTGATGAAACAGTTGAGCATTGCCAATCAAACGTATCTCAGCCAGCTTAAGCGTTATGTCCTGGCGTTCGTGGCGCTGGGACTTGCAGTTGGACTTCGGATTTTATTGGACCCGGTCCTGGGTCAAGGATATCCATTCCTAACCATCTTCATCGCAGTGGTCTTTTCCTCGTGGTACTGCGGTTTAGGGCCTTCGATCGCCGCCGCAACTGCTGGTCTGCTCTATGCGTGGTATGACTTTATTCCCCCAGCACACTCATTCGCCCTCACTGATCCGATGGCACAGATTGGGGGAATGGTGGGATTTTGCATTAACGCCGGCGCTGTGATTGCATACGCCGAAGTCAGCCGCCGTGCACGTAACGCAGCCAAGGCAAGCTCTGAGGGTTTACTCCTCGCCCAACAAGTGGCGCATGTTGGTTCTTTCGAATGGGACATCCCCGCGAGCCTGATCAAGTGGACTCCAGAGTTGGAAGCTGTCTACGGACTGAAGCCCGGGAGTTTTGGTGGCAAGTTCGCTGACTGGGAAAAACTGGTGTTCCCGGACGATCTGCAGCAAGCGAAGCGCCGGGTAGAAGAATCCTTGCAACAAGGAGTTTTTGAGGGTGAGTGGCGCGTCGTGTGGCCTGATGGCTCGCTTCACTGGGTCTTGGGCAGAGGGTACGTTTTTAAGGATGACGCAGGAACACCTATTCGAATGGTGGGAGTCAACATCGATATTTCCGAACGAAAGCAATCGGAAAAAGCGAACAGCCTTCTCGCTGCAATCGTTGACTCTTCCGATGATGCAATCGTCAGCAAAACACTGGACGGAATCATTACGAGCTGGAACAAGAGTGCAAATCGCATTCTTGGCTACGCTCCGGAAGAGGCCATTGGTCAACACATCACGCTAATTATTCCCGAAGATCGCCGGGAGGAAGAAACGAAAATCATCGAGCGCATTAAGCGCGGCGAGAGGCTTGAGCATTTCGAGACCATCCGCCGGCGCAAAGATGGAACTCTTGTCGATGTAGCGATAACGGTCTCCCCAGTAAAAGATGCGTTCGGTCGGATTGTGGGCGCCTCCAAAGTGGCACGCGATATCACGGAACAAAAGAGAGCGGAGCTCGATCGGCAACGGTTTATTACGCTGGCTGATCGTTGCACCGAATTCATTGGAATGTGCGACATGGAGTACCAGCCGTTCTATCTCAACGAGGCTGCTCTTCGTACCATAGGCTTGGACTCGCCTGATGACCTCCGCTCAATCAAGGTTTCGGACTTCTTTTTCCCAGAGGATCGCCCATTTATAGAGAACGAATTTATCCCTCAGGTTTTGCGAGAAGGCCGCGGCGATACAGAGATACGATTTCGCCATTTTAAAACTGGCGAAGCGATCTGGATGATCTATAACGTTTTCGTCATTCGAGATCGGATCGGTAAGGAGATCGCACTGGCAACATTCAGCCAGAACATCACAGGACGTAAGGAGATTGAGAACGCTCTTCGGAAAAGTGAAGAACAGCTGCGCGCGCTTTCTAATGAGCTCGAAGAAAAAGTCCGTCGGCGTACTGCCGAGTTGGAAGAGCGTAATGTGGAGATTTTTCAGCAAAGCGAACAACTGAGGGAACTCTCCAAGCGCCTGCTCATAGCACAGGATCAAGAGAGGAGGCGGATTGCCAGAGAATTGCACGACAGTGCTGGCCAGCTGGTAGCTGCACTAGGAATGACTATTGCCGGTTTCTCAGCGTACGGTCGGCAAGATCCAGCGTTTGCCAATACGTTACAGAACACGGAAGATCTCTTGCAGCAACTCACTGCCGAGATTCGGACCACCTCATACCTCCTGCACCCTCCCCTGCTCGATGAGAACGGTCTCCGCTTGGCTCTTGCGTTGTACCTGGACGGATTGAGGGAACGAAGCAACCTGGATATCGACTTCCAGATTTCAGAAAATTTTGGTCGATTGCCGGCTAATCTTGAATTGGCACTATTTCGGATCGTTCAGGAAAGTCTCACGAACGTTCATCGGCACTCGGGAAGCAAGACAGCAACAATCCGACTCACACGAAATGCTGACAGCGTGACGATGGTCATAAAAGACTATGGCAAAGGGATCTCCAGCGAAAAACTGACCGCCATCCGTGCCCAGCGTGCAGGCGTCGGAGTAACCGGCATGCGCGAGCGTATGCGTCCTTTTCGTGGCGTCATGGACATTCAATCAGACGGAGCTGGCGTTACAGTCTCAATCACGGTGCCCGTCTCATCGGGTTCTACGGAAGGGGAGCCCGATAACTTCCCACAAAGGAAAGTTGCCGGATAGCACAGTCAAGCTGGCCAGCTACAATCAACTCAAAATTGAATTTGGAGCGGGAGACCGGGATCGAACCGGCGACATCCAGCTTGGGAATCTTTCCCCCCGCTATAGCTAGAACATGCAGAAGTAGCGAATCGCTTGTGTTCATGCACTTTTCACGCAACACATGCCATTCGTGCACATTCCCGCAAGTTGTTGCAAATTTCGCGAAATGGACTTCGTTCGTGGATGTTTTCGTGGATGTTTTTCATTACTACTCCTTCGGGCCCGTGCCGCGATTTGTCTGGTCACAGCGTACCAGCATCGCTCATTCGCTCGCACGCCAAAGCACAGTGAGTCCAGCCTCCAAAATCAGGATTGGTTCCTCGCTCCCGTTCGAATAACTCTTCGCGTCCGACCCATTGTGAATACTCGCGATTGCGAATCTTTAACCATGTTGCGTGCTCTGACAGATACGGATCAGCTTTTCGCTTTGCCACAATTCCTTCCAGATCGTGTTCGCAGGCCAGCCGAAATAATCCCTCGCCATCTGTATTGATGTGATCGCAGTAAAGTAGACGTTCGCTTTTTTGGGGCACTACTGCGTGAAGCGAAGCTTGCGGTCTATAAGTGGCAAATAGCGAAGGTCTCCCCCATTGCGGAATCTACGCATCTCTTCCTCATCATCTGAAAACGCGTGCTCATCCCAAAGAATGTCGAAGGCGTAAAACATGGGCTCGGCACGTCGGAACAACAGATCTCGGAACTGCGGCTTTCCTTCCGAGTCGAGACAGACGATCTCACCGTCGAGTACGCATCGGCGACCCCTGAGATCTCGAGCCAACCCTTCGCATAAGCCTGGAAAACTTTTGAACATATTTCGGTTGCGGGAAATGAGCCGAACGCCCTCAGCATCTGAATACAGAAGTGATCGAAAGCCATCCCATTTGATCTCGAAGATCCAGTTTGCATGTGAGAAAGGCCCGCGGGCGCGGGAGAGCGGTAAAAGCTGAAATGGAGGAAACACTGAAAACATTAATTGCGCTGAGGGCAGCTTCGGGCTAAAAACCCCGGCAGATTCGTCGTGAGCGAAACGGCTAATTGCGCTCTCCGCCGGGGCCCTTTTCGTCCTGAAACGAGATCTTACACCCGTTCAATGCGAGACCTCTCAGACCAAACAACCACAATCTTTAAACTGTTGACTTTCCTACAACCCGTGATGCAGATTATGCCCCTGCCCTTCACCATACTCGCATCGTGATTTTAAACGGCTGGAAAGAAATCGCAGCTTATCTGCACCGAGGAATCCGAACGGTTCAGCGTTGGAAATTGTTAAGGCTTCCGGTGCACAGAGTCGGCTCTAGTCTCGCGCTGGCGTGATTGCATACTCGGAAAAATTAGATAAATGGGCAAAATCCGCACCCGTTCCCTTCTGGACGTAATTGCCGAACTGAAAGTTGAAGTCAGGTCGTTGAAGAGGAAAGTTGCTTCACTAAAGGCTGAACTCCGCCAAGAGAACCGTGCCAAAAACACCGGAAGCAAAAAGCCGGGACGAGCGCCATTGTAGCTCCCTTACGGAAAGTACCCGATTGCTAAGCAGCTTCCTGCAACGTATTTTCGTGCGTGAAGGCTGATCCGGCTACCTCTCTTTCACATCGCGGTCGGATCAGTTGGCGAGAATCGCTTCTCCACTCCTCTGCTCGAGGGCGAGAAGCGATTTTTTTATGCAACTTGCTTACTCGCTTGCGCGAGTCGTTTTTCTTTTCCTCTAGAAGCCCATTGATTTCTTTCGTCAGCTCCAGCAGCTTTTCGGGGTTCTGCTCGACGGCAGCCTGCTCGCATAAGTCTTGCCATTTATCTTTCTTTTCTAGCACTCGGCACCTTTTCTGGGAACGATAGGCACCGCTGAATTGTCCCCCCCCGCGTTCGTTTGTCAGTAACTTAATCATCGATGCAAAGCCCTAACAAACGCCGCAGCAGGTCCGGGACGGGTCACGCGATCGACCTGCCCGGCCTTTGTCGTTTGCGCTGCCTTCACCATTTTTTGCTAGGCTGATTTGTCTTTAGGGTGAAGCTTTATGAGGAAGCTGACCTAGGATAGAAGCCGGACGGTGAGTTCCTAGGGAGAGCTGCCGTCCCGGCTTTTCGTTCATAGAGGATTCTTCCCGTTGCCCCCCGCGAAAGGTCGATCTTGCAAAAGTGAAAGCATCACTGACAACGCGCTGTCCGCAGTGTGGCCACGAAATGCAGCCGTCAGAGGTGCGACGGTTGAGTAGCACGAAGGTACGCTGCTCGAATTGTGGCGCAGTGTTTGAGCCGCAGCGGAAGCCTCGAGCGGACACGTAAAAACCCCAGCAGTTCTTGAGTCGCTTTGAGGAATCTGGAAGCTTTTGGCGAAGAGGAACACCATGCTCTGTGAAGAGGGAAAGCGACTGAAGGAAGCAGATGAGCAGGCGATGCGAGCTTTTGCACTTTTCCTGCAAGTTCTGAGAAATAGTTCAACAGGGGTAGAAGAGCGCGGAAAAAATGAGCGATTAAAGAAAGAAATGAAGGCCGCACGCGCTGCTTACGTGAAACACATCACGAACTGCCTGCAATGCTTGGGACTTTAACGAGCAGCCGATCTAAAGATCGACCACTCCGCGCAACCCTCTGCCACTCTTGATGCTTTTTTTGCAAAGGTGTTCGCGTGCTGGCGCATTCTTTGATTACTGATCGTGACGGCAGTTGAATCCTTCGACGGCCATCGCGAGAGTGCAATGAGAACTCACACTGGGGACAGGGATGAAATTCTGCTCCTCTCGAATGGCTTCCCGCCAAGTCCCTCAAGACTTACAGGCAATTTCGACGGCGGAACTGCATGTCACGGTTCTTCGTTGCCTGGGGGTATGAAAACGAGCTGAAATCTATGTGGACGGTTCGGGTCTCGCGCTGAAATCGGTATTTCGGTGATATCAACATTCTCTGCGCACCCAGGTAATCGATGAAGCCGGATCCGACAGCGGAGTTAGCGTTCAAGAACTTGCAGCACCCTTCTCAAAGTTTGCTGGCGTTTGAAACAGAAATCCAAGAACAAAGGCTTGCGAAACAAATGAAGCCACCAGCTGCGGCTGCGGACTAAACCGGTGTAGAATCCGTCGGGACGAAAAGGGACCCGGCAGAGAGCGCAAACAGCCGTTTCGCTCGCGAAGAATCTGCCGGGTTTTTTCGTGTCGTATTCCTTTTGCGAGTGATTCGTTACAAGCTGGGAACGCAAAAATGGTTTAACGCTGAACTGCCAAACCGACACGGTGTTCTCAAAGTGATGGCAGAGATGCCATTGACTTGGCCGGAGGCCTCAAAGGATTTGACCTTCAACGCAAATGAGTTTGCGCGGTTGTGCGAGGCGGCCTGAGTAAAACCCCGACAGTCACTTCGCGAGCGGATTCGGAGTACGCTGACTGCCGGGGTCCATGTGCCGTCTTCTTGGTTGGGGATTCTACACCCGTTGTTTACGCTGTTGGGCTAGCCTTTGTTCTTTTTCTTCGAGCAGTCGGTTGATTTCCTTAATCAACTCAATCAGCTTCTCTGAATCCTGCGCTTTCCAACACCCCCAGTTGGGCAGGGATTTTTTGTTCCTAACTCTGCTTTGATCATGTTAGCCTCATCCGTCCGTTGTGGATGCTTACTTTGTAACCCTTTGTAAGCGGGCCGGAACAGTTTGGATGGCCGTTCCGGCCTTGTCGTGTGCGCTCCCTTTAGCTTTCTGTTATCTCAACTGCTCTCCTAGTGGAGACGCACTCCTAAGACAGCCGAGCAGGTCCATGAGAGCCTGTTCGGCTTTTCGATAGGCCGCCCGAACTCTGCCTTCCGCACTTTACCTGCAAGCCTCGCTAATCATCTTCAGGCTCGTGACTCTGAGATTACCGGCCTCAACAGCCGCAGCACCCTGTACTTCTTTCATTCCGAGAGCAATCTGATTCGCTACCACACCGACGACCGTGATCGTATGTCCAACATGATCATCCAGTTTGACAGTGTCGCTTGTAACGATCCACTTACTGCCGTCTTGCGCGAGAATGCGGAACTTATCGGCATCAATCGTCCTATGAAGACAGCCCGTTAAGGTCCGAATTTGTTTCTCGGTCTCTTTCTGGTCTTGGGCGGTGGTACCGACATACAGCAACAACACGATCAAGCTCAACAGCGCCAGCGTAATCTTGAGAAGCGAAATCTTGAGATTCTTCATTGTGATGAACCTCCAAACTCACCGCTGCGAAATATTAGGCGCTCGAAATAAGCAACCGGACATCGGGTGAAACTGGTAGGGGCGTCGCACCTCGCTTAGCGGGGTAGACACACCGCTTAAGCGGTCGCAAAAACTACCTGATTAACCGTTTAGCTGCTTCAGATTAGCTGCTTCAGATCCACATTCAATACATAAACAGAGGAGCAACTCCGGTGTGAGGGTCTCGGCGCTAGACCGAAAGGCCTTTTGCATCTTCGCCTTGCCTTCTGATACTCATGAACAATGATTTCGCACGACGAGCTTCAGAGGAAGACAGTCGGTGCGTCTTGCATCGTGAAGTTCAAAGATCAGCAGCGTCGCGGGATCATCACGGGGGTTCATCCAATCAGTTTTGAGACGAGTACGTTGGAGCAGGCTGTTGCGTTAGGTGAATTTACAGTACGCCTAGAGGATGGCCAAACGCTTGATGCTCCTGGCTGGATGCTGAGCGACATTCAATTCCTGTAGGGCATGTCGGCGGCGGGACGGAAAGCCCGGGGCCCAATTTGAGAAACGGCCATGTTCACCCGCTTCATTCTTGGCGGAAGGTTTCGGGCGCGTGGCCATAACAGAATTAGCGATTCACTCCTAGACTGGAGTGTCGCGCAGTGGTGTGTAAAAGTCAATCAACTGGAAGCGGTGCACATGGGTGGGGTGCGCGGTGAAGCGCGAACTCGTACGCGCCATTCACCCCGGACAGGAGGGCAAACGATACTTGGCTATCCTGACACTGAAGTTTGATGAAAGCTATAAGAGCGCACGGTCATTTGTTGTTGCTGGCTGGCTCGGCGAGGAACGTCAGTGGAAGCGAGTGGAAAAGCTTTGGCAAAAGGCGATTGCCTATGAAAACAAGAGTTTGCCGAGGCATCGCCAAATATCGCGCTACCATGCTGCACAGATGAATGCGAATGATGGCGAATTCAGGGGCTGGGAGAATGAAAAGTATAAGAAGCTAAGACTCACCCGAAAACTTCTTGGTATTTTAGGGAAAAGCAAACTTGCCGCAATTGCCATGCGGTCTTGATCTAAAGACTTTCCTTGAAATGTTCCCACATCGTGAACCCGTAGATGAAGGAGTTGATGAACTTGATTGGAGGCAGATTGAAAAAACGGCCTGCTGGTTATCAAGTTGCAATGATTCACGATCACGGGGACTGGGATAGCTTAGCCCTCCAAATCTTTAATGGTTTAGTTGACAACCCAAACTGGGAATTTAGAGACAGATTCATTAGCATCACGCCTCTTAATTGGAAGCAAGACGTTGGATTGCAGGCGGCGGATTTGATCGCATACGAATTGATGAGGCGACTCGACGATAAATTATGGACTGGCAAGGAAATGAGAATCCCGCTACGTAAGATGTTGGCTATGAATGAAGATATTGTCGGCTACTATTTGGGAAAACAGGCGTTGCTTGAGTTCCAACAAACGCTGGATGACCATCTGAATATTCCGGAGGCGAAACATAGATTGAGCAAGAACAATCCCCCAACAAATTAAAAATGGCTCTTAGGTATCTTCGTGGTGGAGAACCCGGTGCTTCTTCCGAAGGAAGCGCTGAGTGTTCTCTGCTGATCATGCGTCCACAATCACGATCTCCTTCATTCTGTGATACTCTCCCGCCCACTCGAAAGGAGGTCTCGATGGCTATCCCAATGGATCGTTCCAGTATTGAGCGCGATTATTTGTTGGAGCAGTGGACACGCACACTGCAACGAATTTACCAGGTGAGGCCAGCAGCACAGCGCGGAGCAGCACTGGAAGCTGCATGGCTGTTGTTACGGATAACTATTCGAGACGCATTTCCTCCGGAGGACTCTGAAATGTGGATAAAAAAAGTGAATACAGTCATGGAAACTCTCTGCCAGCTCGCAACCAACAGGACCGACTTGCCTGATGGAGCCTAGATTCATATTCTCTATTCTGCACTCTTCACTGTCGTAGCCGCACTGGTCCCATCTGAAAATCACGTCAGTTCGTATGCTGTTGCAGGCTCATGTCACTAACGTGCAGAGCTTTGCTCACTCAATCACCAGATGAGAAGTGTTCTCAAGTACTTGTTTGGACCTTGATTTGCTCGGATTGGTAGTAGGCCCAGCACTGCTTCAGAACGGGGCATGCACTGGTCGCGTTCTCGTAGCAAGCCCTCCCACGCGGAGGCATTTCCATGTTAGGACGTGCGTGGGTCAGAGTAGTGCCCATCGCTACCCTGATTAACTTAGCTCGGCAATCCGTACTTACCCCTTCCTCTCCAAATTTCAACATTTCAAGCGAAAGGTTTACGCGCATTCGTGTCGGCCCCCTTTTGACCTGTTTTCTAGCAATTGCTGCACGGATGCCCTTTCTTACCGCGCTCGCCGGAGAAGGTCAAAAGCGGTGGTAAGATGAGACTTTTCGCGGGTTTCTTTGTCGGCTTGCTATGGTCGAACTGGATTGAATACGCCTTTCACCGTTGGGCCATGCACTGGCCAAGTCTGTATCAACCAGCCGCCATTCGTCACGTTCTCCATCATTCTGCGCCCTTCGATCCCCGGCACATCACCATGACATTCAAATTCTGGAGTGTCGTCCTGACTTTGAATGTTCTGCTGTTCGCACTTCCTGACCAACTGCTTCATCTGCACATATTGACGGGAGTAGTTGCTGCATTCGTGACATACATCGCCTTGGGTGTAGAAGTCCACCTCAGAATTCACGACGGAAGATGGGTACCTGATGCCTGGAGAGCGCACCATCTGTTACACCATGTTAGGCCGCAACAAAACTTCAACATTTTCCTGCCAGTATTTGACTGGTTACTCGGGTCCAAAATAAGTCTTTTTCCCGTTAGATCAATGTCGTGGGCCCAACGTCGCGAGTACTCACGCCGTCGGCGTGAGAAATGGCGAAATTACAGTGAGAAAAACAACTGAAGACGCTGATCCGCGCCGTACCCCACTTTTCCTGTGAACTCTTTTAGAATGAAGCCCAAAACGACAACAGATCAGGTTGTTGCTACTCGCGTCTCGACATGTCACCCTGCATCTTGTCGATGATCGTGACGATCGGAAATGGTGTGTTTTTTGGAAGTACCGCATCGAAACCCACTTGTTGAGCAATCGTATTCAACTCTCTACCAGCATGAAGGCTGAATATTATGAGGAGCTTCGTAAAACCCATTTCCCGAAGCTGTCGGCCCATCTCGACCCCCGTCATATCTGGCATGTGGTAATCGACAATGACAACGTTAGGAGCAAGTTTACGGAAAGTGCTAGACCTTCCGCTCCGCTCAATGCTTCTCCAACGCTTTTCCCAGGAAGGTTTGAGAGAGAGAATAGTTTTGAAAGCCCTTAGAACAGTTGGGTTATCATGCACCAGTAAAATTCGGCGTATGTCCATTACTGATCTCGCTTTCAACTTACTCTCTGTCTTTTAGCCATTCTCTTCGGCTGCAAGGCATTACTGTTTTGCTTAAGCTGGTTTCCTATATCGAAGCGGGCGGTGCACTCCGAAGCTGCAAACGGAACTACTTTGCCGAGAGGGGCTCGACAGCATGGAACTTCGTCAATTTCTGTCCGTGTCTGGGCGTAGCGACTTACAACTTGATCAACAAACGCAATCAGGCACTCTGAGCTTCAACGAAAGTGGGGAGGGCGGCTGCAAGAAGTTTTTCCATTCATGACCTTGTTCTGCCTTTCGTTCTGCAACTCTGGTCAATCTAGTCTTGCCGAACGTCGTTCTGGTATCGGGGCATTCAGGTATGGTCGGGTTACTAAAGGTCCATGCACCTGTCAATGGAAGGGTGGGAAAAGGGCATCAGTCGATGATCAGTTTCAGATTCATACGAGCGTAGTGAAGCCCTGCAAAGAGGGGCGAGGACATTGAAAAGCTGCACACAAAGATGACGGGCTTGCGCTCCCTATGCGGCAGAAGTCGCGCTCTCTCTCCAGTCTGTCTTGTTGCGTCTACGTCTCGGATTACTCACATGTTTCTTTGACCATCTTGAGAGATGTAACGCGCAGATCGCGGTATTTCTCTCTACCAGCTGCTTGCTGAATTTGTCCCTCTTTTTCGGTATTCCGTTTTATTTCCGTCGTCTTGGCAGAGAAGCCGACGACCGTCACTTGCTGGCCGACATGCTGATCTAGCTTAACTTCACGACTTTGTAGGCTCCAGATCTCGCCACCTTCGCCGGTGATTGAGAATTCATTCGGGTCGGTCCCTTTCTGTAGACACCCGGTCACCGTCTTGGAATGATTCAGCGGGGTCTGCTTGGCTTCGGTCTTCCCTTCGGCGACGGATTGAGTTTTTGCGCTTCGAATTTCCGCGAGGAATGCCTTGGCTGCAGGTGGTGGAGGTACTTTCCCTAGGAGCAGGGCCCGGGTTGTGACTTCGCGCCCATAAATCGCATGCCGGGAGTCATCGTCCTCCCGGATTGATGCTCCTTCCAAGGTAAGCCCAGCGAACGCACCTTTTGCCCGAGAGTAGGTCAGGATCTCGGTATCCAGCTTCCAGTCCGTCCCTGCCTCAGCATGCCGTCCAACCGGACCTGCTGCGGCCGAAGCGTCTGCCCCAAGGTGAAAATTACTCTCGAGCAGTCTTTGCATGCCTTTTTCATTCTGTATGATCATCACTAAGTCGATAGCTTCGACGCCAATTTGCAGTCCCCAGTTTCCACCAGAAATTGTGATGAACGCCGGCGCACTCCAGCCACGTCCCCGGCGGCAGGTGGCTACGCCTTTCCCTGCTTTGCCTCCGAAGACAAAGCCGCCTTTGACCATATTCGGTACAACAGCGACGCACCTTGCGTGCTCAAGAACCTCTTCTGGAATACCCTTGTCGGGTATCCCCATAATTTCATGTAACACATCGGTCGCTTTTTGCAGGCGCTCGGTAGCGTCTTCTCGCGCCGATCCTGCCCAGCACAGCGTGCCGAGGCTTAAAACCGCAAGGAAGAACATTCCTTTTTTCATGGGAGATCCCTCTTTTCATGACCACAGCGTCGCCACGCTTCCTGAGATGCATTTTTGATCAAGAACCACACCGAATTCCATCCGGTCGATGTTGTAGAACCGAAACCCCTTCTGAATAGATATGAGCCAAAGTTTTCGGTGAGACCGAGAGATCGTAACTTGTGCAAATGAATTAGGTAAAGCAAGCGAAAAACGCGATCACTCCCCAGCCCGGTGAGCTAAGCTCCGCCATCTCTTTGGAGATGTTTATTAGGCCGGAACAGTTCAGATGGCTGTTCCGGCTTTGTTCTTTGCACTTCCTTTCAGTTTTCCTGTGATGTTCGCATTGTCTTCTGATTTGACGCTTCCTGAAAAACAGCCGGAGGGTGTAGTCGAGAGCCTGTGCGGTCTTCTTGATTTGTGAACTCTCCCTGATCCTTTCGTAATCACTTCCTACAGCTTTGGACGCACGCTCGCCTGTTTCACGCCAATTCCAATTGCACCGAACCTAGACAGACCACGGTGTGAAGGCCCCGACACCCACTTCGCCGGTGATCCGAATCGGGGCCTTCCCCATTGAATCGGAGCGACGTTCATTAGGGCGTGAGGCCTACCAACTCTCGAGGATAAATCTGCATATAAGAATCCCACTCTGCTCCTTCTGAAAGCAGAAGCTCCTCAATTCAAACCTCTGAGCGTTGAAATATCAGCATCAAAAAAGCTGCGCTTATAGCAGGAGTGAGAGGCCAAATGGGAATGAACAACACCGAACCTGAGAAAGCTCGAAAATCGAAATCAGCAAAACGCAATCAGCCTCTCCTGAAGTCAGTAGCTCGCGTTGTGGGAATTGCCGTTGGAGCTGTGAGTTCCGCCCTTGAACCAAAGCTCGGACAAACGGGAACGAAGGAGGAGACGAAAAACGGAATGTTAGGAACTGACAAACCTGTTAAAAAGTCGCGCACGCGTCGTCGTTCGACCACGAAGAAAAAGACGAGAAACAAACGCAAATCGTGAAGTCCCCGAGAAATGATGATCTGACTGGAAAACTCTGAGACCCGAGCATGGAACAGCGCAGGGAGTTTCGGAAGCACGAATGCTTTGTCGTGACTATGTATGGAAGAGACCAGAATGGTGTGTGTTTCAGCCAGAAGGTCACTGCGAGCAGCATCAGCAGAAGCGGAGCATTGCTATCCGGGATCACTCGTCGAATACGACCGGGTGATTTAATTCTGGTTGAACACTCCGGCGAAAAATCACGGTTCAAAGTTATCTGGGTACGTGACTCCGAATCCCACCAGCTGATGCAGGCGGCGATACACCGGCTCGAAAACGAACCTTGCCCCTGGGCGGCTGACTAATTCGCAAATAGCCGTTTCGCCATTCGAGTACGATTTTTGACTGATCTCGAACCTGGCGAGTTGTGGGTAGGAGATGGATGAGTGTGCGAATGTCGCAGTAGAACTACACCTGCCCGGCCGCATGTACCAGAGATTTCGTGAAGGTCTGCTCAGAAGTTCGCAGGAGGTCTGGGCGCTTGCACTCTACGATCTTCCCCGCATCAAGAATTGCCACTCTCTGGCAAATAGACTCTAGGACTCGGAGATCGTGGGAGATAACCAGAATGGCGGTTCCGTAACGCTCATTGCATTGGCGCAATAAATCCAGGATCTCCCGCTGTGTAATTGCATCTAAGGCGCTGGTAGGTTCGTCCGCAATGATCAGGGCGGGTCGATGTAGTACAGCCATTGCAATCAGTAAACGTTGTCCCTGCCCGACACTGATCTGAGATGGGTAACGACGCAAGAATGCCTCATCACCCGGCAGGCTAACGGACCTGAGAGCTTGCCGAATGTCTTCAGTTCCCTCCCGGTCTTGATTGTGCGCGCGCCACGCTTCCTTCAGCTGCGTACCAATACGCAGCATAGGATTCAGTGCGGCCGTCGAACTTTGGAGAATCAGCGCTATTTCGCGGCCGCGAATGCTGCGCAGCTTCGATTCACCAATGCTCAGAAGGTCGATACCATTGAAATCGATTCTGCCGCTGAGTTTGCACGTCCGCGGCAGCAGTCTGATGATCGCCAATGCCAATGTGCTTTTGCCGGATCCGCTACTCCCTGCCAGCCCCACTATCTCGCGTTCTTTAACATCTAAATTGAACTGGCGCAGCACCGGGGCATTTCCAGGATAGCTCACCGAGATTGATACAGAGAGAAGCCCTTTGCTTGCCCTCATTTTGCAGCGCGCTCCGGTGCAAGCGAGATTCGTTCGATGTTCCAGTACGTTTGTGGGGCCAGTGCGACAGGGTCAGCTCCTTTGACTGTGCGGCCAATTGCCGAGAGCGAGTTCTTGTGTACCAGATAAATGAACGGCTGTTGCTCCGCAACAATCTCCTGCACTCGATCAAAAAGCTTTTTGCGGAGTTGGAGATTTGTGGTGGCTGCCTGTGACCGCATCAGGCTGTCGAGTTCTGCTTCCCACGCGGTCTTTGGAGAGGCCTGCGTCGGATTCCACTGGTGGTTCTGTCCGGAACTCAGCCATATATTCATCTGAGAGTTCGGATCTAAGTCCGTGTTAACCAAGCCAAGCAGACAAGCTTCGTACGCGAATGTCCTGGTCATCCGTTCGATGAGAGAGGGAAAGTCAAGAGTGACAATGTTCACTTTGATTCCAAGGCTGGCTAGGTCTTGCTGAATCATAGCTGCCATCCGGTTTCGCGACGTATTGCCGGAATTTGTAAGAATGGAGAACTCTACTGCGTGACCCTCGCCGTCCCTAAGTATGCTACCGTCCATACGAAATCCACTTTTGGTCAACAGCTTTATCGCGCTTGAGGGATCGAACGAAACTGGCTGCAGGTTGGAATTGAACCAAAAACGATTAGCTGGCGAGATCGGACCCGCAGCACTGACTGCATGTCCGCGAAACACGATTCGAACTAGATCGTCGCGGTTGATTGCGGAAGAAATGGCCTGCCGAAACTCTTTTTGCTGAAACCAAGCGCGTTTATAAGCCGGAATAGGAGCATTGGGCACTTGATTGAACCACATCTCTTCGGAATCAAGGGACGGGCCTGTGTCAATCGCTCCTGAGCCTTGTTGAGACTGCAACTGTTCGAAGGCCACCGCATCGATGGCATTAATCAGTTGAATTTCTCCCGCTCGAAAACGATTAAGCTCTAGGTCTCGATTCTGCTGAACGTCCAGGCGAATAGAGTCGAGATAGGGGAGTTGATGGCCCGCTTCATCTTTCTTCCAGTAATTGGGATTGCGTTGCAGGAGGACGTATGAACCGGCCTTATAGTCCGACACCATGAAAGGACCCAGTACCGCTCGTTCCCGGAGAGTTGAATACGAAGAAATTATGGCGACCTGGTCGAACAGTTTCTCGAGCCCTGCAACTGCGGCGGGAAAGCGTATGGTTACTTTGCCGTCGGGGGATGTCGATGTTGACAAGTCGCCCTGACCAGAACGAAACGAATCGCCGATAGGCGAATGTAGTGCAGGATCCATCAGCGACTTCATCGTAAAAGTTACGTCATTCACACCAAAGGGAGTGCCATCAGAAAAACGCACTCCTTTGCGCAGCGTGAAAGTGATGCTACGGCCATCGGCAGACACTCTCCAGGACGTTGCCAACTCAGGCTCCAGTTGTTGAGAGTGCCTGTTTAAACGAACCAGCACTCCGCCAGTCAAGTACCGAACCGCCTCCGATGCATCATCATCAACAATGAGTGGGTTGAAAGTTTTCGGATCACTGTGAAGGCAGAAGCGCAGTTCGTTTTGAGCAGACGTTTGCCCAACTAGCAGAACAGATGCGTATAACGCATATACCAGTATTTTCCGGCTCATACCCGTACCTCTTCTGTGCCTTTCATAACTTGCAGAGTTCCTACACATAAAGCGAGCATCGCAAGGGGGGCCAAGCGCCACAAATGCGAAGTAAGTGTAGAGACGTTCTCTAGTTCGGCTATCATCCCGCCAAGCGATGGCACAGGCTCAGGTACACCGAGACCTAGTATGCTTAGATTTGCCTCAGCCAAAATGAAAGCCGGTATTGAGACCAAAAACTTTGCCCATAAAACTGGTCGAATATTAGGTATCAACTGAATTGCAATGAGCCTTGGCGGAGAACACCCTAAGGCTCGCGCGTTAAGCATAAAAGTTGAGGACTGGATTGAGCGGACTCCTGCGCACACCACACGTGCCGTTGTAGCCCAACCCAAGAGCGCGAGCATAGTGAACGTAATTGCGACAGAGACCCATGGGGATAAGTTGAGCGGTAACATGGCACGAGCTGTAATAAGCAGGAAAAGCCACGGCAACGAAAGAAACACATCGATTGCGGCCACGGCCAGCTTTTCCCAGTATCCACCCAGGTATCCGGCAACAGTCCCGACCAACGCCGCTACAAGTGTCGAGAATGCTGCTGCGGCTGGCGCGAGAAGCATAGAAACTCTGGTTGCGAACATAAGGCGCGCGAAGCGATCTCTGCCGAGGTCGTCCGTTCCCAGCAGAAAACGGGAAGATGGCGGTGAGTCTGGGTTCTCGCGGAACTGTTTCGCATAGTGTGCTGGCGCTAACAAGCTGCCGCCAAGCGCCAATAAAAAAATGACAGCCAGCACACCGATTGCAATTGTGTTGACGCGATTCACGGTTGTGCTGTCCCCAGCATTTCACTCATCAGAGTAGCAACCGCATTTGCCGAGAGCGTTGCTGTGGCGATCAATGTGGTGATTGTCACAATAAGCGGCAGGTCACGACCGACGGCAGCCTTCCATGCTAGTTGTCCCAGTCCAGCAGAATCGCTTAAGACCTCGATTGGAACCGCAGCGCTAAAGGCCAGCGTCAAAGAAATTCCAACAACGGCGATCAACTGGGGTGCTGCCACAGCGATAACGTGGAATAATAAAATTCGCGGTCCGCGAACGCCTCTAGAGAACGCAGCCACTACCCATGGCCGATTCCAACTGTTAATTAGGATGTTTCGGGTGTAGCGATAAAGGACCGGCACAAGTACCATCGCAATCGCAAAACTTGGCGGCTTATGGAATATTGCGACCAGCAGGCCAACTACGGCCGCCGGGACCGAAAGGATAATCCCACAGAAAACTAATAGTGTTCCGTCTACTACCTTGCGTTGAAGAGCAACATTCAAAACTCCAATTGCGAGCACTAGGGGCCATGCAATCGCAAGCCCGAATCCAATGCTTTTCGCGGTAGTGCACCAGCGATCCTGAACCAACTTAGAAATCGGTTGCTGAAGGAGATCCGAATTGCCGAAATCACCCCGAAGTGCGCCAGTTAAATAGTTCGCATAGAAATGAAGCACGTCCGACTTCCTGTGTTGGTCTCGAATGGCTCTTATGCTGCTGCTGCTTAAGCGGGCGTCCAATTCGCGTTCATCGACGCTTGAACCAGGAGCGGAGAGGACTAAGGTTGCACAAACTAGCGCAGAAGCCAGTATAGAAGCAACGACGATTGCAAGCCGCCAAACGGCACTCGCCAATAGCGGATGTTTTCGGCTAAGCATGCGCGGCCTCGCTGAGGTGCCCCGCTTTGATCTGCTCAGGATCGCAGCGATACTTATGCTTACACTGGTACATTCGGCCATCTGCTTCGGTGAGCAACTGTTCTGTGCTATTGCCGTCGGCGGGATAAACTGCGAATCCCACGCTGATTGAGACCTGGTGCCCCGCGGACCGAGCGGCAGAGATGATTCGCTCCTTGAGATCACCCGCTTGGTTGGCATCGGCTCCTGGGATTACAACCGCAAATTCGTCCCCACCCATTCGGGCGACGTAATCGTACTCGCGACAAATTCCTTTCAGCGCCTCGGCTATCATTCGCAGCACGTTGTTACCCTCAAGATGGCCGAACTGATCATTGATGTTCTTGAATCCGTCCACATCGCAAACAAATACTGCCAACGATGTTTTCTCACGGTGGCAACGTCGAAGTTCTTGGTCTAACTTTTGAAAAAGCGAACGCGAATTCAACAGGCCAGTTAAAGAGTCGGTGTTGGCTGAAACCTCGGCGGCTCGGTATCGAATTGTGTTCTCGATGACCACACCCAATTTAGAGCTGATGGCGAGCAGAATGCGGACATTCTCGGGAGTGAACGCCTCCGCTTCACGGTGGTAAACCGCAAGGACTCCGAGGACCCCCGATTCACAATTGAGAGGCACAGCCAGGGCTGATCGTAACGTGCTGAACTTTGTACAATCGTTCAGATAGCCTGGTTCGACCGAAGGATTGCCATTTAGAATGAGTTTGTTGTTCTGAGCAACCCAGCCTGATAGACCCTGCCCTAACGGGATTTCAAGTGACGAGAATAACGACGAATTCAGGCCGTTTGCGAACTCACAATGCAATGCGTTGTCCTTACGAATGTAGATCGCTATGGCATCATAGTTAACTAATGTGTGGAGCCGCTCTGAAAGTATGGAGAGCGTTTCTTGGGGGTTCAGTGATTTGCCTAAATCGTGCATCAACTCGAAAAGCATCTGCCCTTCCCGCCTAGCCGCTGCAATGCTGGAAAGGAACGGCCGTTCCCCAGATTCCTTCGAGTGCTCACTCGTACTCGCAAAGCCGGCAGCGGGGGCCGCTCCGCGGTCCACTTTGATGTCCTTAGAGAGGCGTGGCCGTGGACGCGCTGCTTCGGTCGCCATGCGTTCCATTTCCACGTATCGCCGCTTCAAGATGGCCACAACTCCGGGGTCGAAGCCTTTGCCGGCTTCGGAGGCGACGTGTTCCATGGCTTTGTCCAGCGGAAGCGCCCGCCGGTACTGCCTGTCAGAAGCAAGCGCATCAAGGCAATCAACTGCAGAGAGGATGCGGGCACCAATTGGTATCTGTTCACATCTAAGGCCGTCGGGGTAGCCGGTGCCATCCCACCTCTCATGGTGTGACCGCACGATAGGAACGACTGGGTAGGGAAACTCAACCTCATTTAGAATCTCAGCTCCGACAATCGGGTGGATCTTCATTTTGTCGAATTCTTCCGGAGTCAGCTTCCCTGGCTTTGCGATGATGTGTTCAGGTACAGCGAGCTTTCCTATGTCATGTAGCACCGCTGCAGCGCGTAAAGCCTCTTTTTCGTCATGGCTGAGGCCTAATTCCTTCGCTACTTCCATTGCATACACGCGAACGCGCTGAAGATGATCGTGGGTAGTGTGATCTTTCGCTTCGATAGCTAATGCCAAAGCTTCTATCGTCCGCAAATGGAGCCCTGCCATCGCTTCAACGTGCTTCTTCTCTGTCTCCAACTTACCGAGATAAAGCCGATACGAGCGGTAGATCGCATAAACGACCGGCATCGCTACGACGGACGTTTGCCATCCAAATCGGCTATTAAGTTGGCCCAATGCACCAGCAATGGCTGCACCTACGAGGTAGTAAGGAAAAGACCACACATAGCATCCGCGCCATACCTGCAAGGCCTTCTTATGTTCCGTTAGCGATATGACTAGCGACATCGACAAGGTGTTGAGAAGGAAGTAGGTGGCCGCGGCTGCCATGACGGCTAGCGCTCGGCTGTTATGTAAGAAGGTTGTGATTGCCAAATGGTAGATGAAAAAGCCGGCCGCGCTGGCAAGCGTGAGTTGCGAAAGATTGAAGATGAACTGAACAGTTTGGAAAGTTTTTGATCGTTTCCAAACTGATTGCACCAACACAGCACACACACCTACTAGCAGCGTTTCGGCAAATGACATTTCCATCATCGCCAGCAGGATGAACAGAAAGTTGACCGACATCGTCCCGTCTATGCCGGGTAACGTAATCTTCAGAGTTGATGCTGCCATTGCCAAGAGCAAATAGCAGGACAGCTGAACGTTGTCACCGATATGCCAGTGACTCATGCCGGCGAAGAAGCACGCGGCTGTCATCGCGGCTAGGATGCCGATGAATATCTTCGCCTGCTGAGGCAGCGGCATGCACACTCTCCCATGTGCAGAATAGGACAATCACGGCTAAAACCGATTGTTACGTTGGTGTAGCAGCTTGGCAGAAGAGAAGCTGTAAACAGGTTCGTGCCGTAGAACGAAGGCTCCAGTAACGTACCGAAGTATTACCCTGCCCCCCTCATTGGTACTAAGACCAGGTAACCACCGTAAGTTTTCACCAGAGTGCCAGCACCCTAACATTGCATTACGGCATGAAGCCGGAGGAAAGCATGAAAACAAAGTTAACCCTTGGCGCTCTGATACTCATTGCTAGTCTCAGCGCAAATGCTGCAAGCCCGAAAATTTCGCGTGACACTCCCACGCGAAGCACCGCAATGATCGACGTCATTGTGCAATTCAAACATGCGCCCAACGGCAGCCATGTTCAGAAGATTGCAGCTCGTGGCGGTGTATTGAAAGCTGATCTCTCGCTAGTGAAAGCTCTACGTATTTCTCTGCCTGCGAACCAAGTTCAGGAACTCGCCAAGGATTCAGAAGTTACCTATGTCTCCCCTAACCGGCCTTTAAAAGCAACGCACTCAACAATCAGCTTCGACATTCCCTCACCGGCAGTAAACGCTCCATATGCTTGGAGCGTGGGCGCAACCGGTGCGGGTGTGGGTGTTGCTGTAATAGATAGCGGCACTCAGGATGCCGCTGACCTCCAAAATTCTTCTGGAAAAAATCGTATCGTATTTAAGCAGAGCTATATCACGGGTAGCACCGGAACAGTTGACGTGTATGGCCATGGAATTCATGTCGCAGGACTGATCGCGGGCAATGGCAAGAGTTCGAACGGTCAGTACGAAGGATCTGCCCCGGCAGTGAACGTGTTGAACTTCCGCGTGCTTGATGATAACGGCATGGGCCAGGACAGTTATGTCATCAATGCGATTCAGGCTGTGATCAATCTGAGGACAACGTACAACATTCGCGTAATCAATCTCTCTTTAGGGCGACCGGTTTACGAGAGCTACAAAGTAGACCCCCTGTGTCAGGCTGTCGAGCAGGCCTGGAAAGCGGGCATCGTTGTAGTGGCGGCTGCAGGTAACGATGGTCGCGATGATTCCGCAGCAACTAACGGTTATGGGACTATCACTGCTCCAGGCAACGATCCGTACGTAATTACTGTGGGAGCCATGCGGCAAATGGGAACGGCAACTCGTTCGGACGATTTGGTCGCGAGCTATAGCTCAAAGGGTCCCACCGCGATTGATCACATCGTAAAACCAGATATCGTGGCACCCGGTAATCGCGTGATTTCCCTACTCGGTAAATCCGCTACTCACTTGCAGCACTCCTACCCACAGAATCAGGTGAACAAGACATATTTTGTGTTAAGCGGGACAAGCATGGCAGCTGCTGTAGTCAGTGGAGCGGTCGCGGACATCCTGCAAGCCTTTCCATTGCTTACACCCGATCAAGTAAAAGCTATAATGATGAAAAGTGCGTCAAAGACCTTCCCTCAGTACAGCATAGCCGTAGATCCAACAACGGGTATGACGTACGTGAGCCAGTATGATGTGTTTACTATTGGAGCCGGGTACCTCGATCTGCAAGCCGCATTGAACATGGCTGGCACACCACCTCCGGCTGGGGCAAGCATGATCTCGCCTACCGCAACTTACGATCCGAACTCTGGCAACGTTTATTTCATCGCTGACTCTTTTAGCTTATGGAGCAATTCTGCCATGTGGGGAAGTTCTGCGATGTGGGGTAGCTCTGCCCTATGGGGCTCAAACTCTTTCGTAGGGTCGCAGTCCGCCATGTGGGGCAGTAGCGCGCTGTGGGGCAGTTCCGCTATGTGGGGTAGTAGTACGACCTCCGCCTTCAGTGCTCTTTGGGGAAGCAGCGCACTCTGGGGCTCTTCATCAAGCACTTCCACTGAATCACTGAACGTGACCATCAATGGCGAAAATTAAGGAGAATACGTGGCGCAAATAAAAAGCAGTCACTTCGTCTCAATCGTTTTATCTGGTAAGCCTAGTTTGGTTAAAGTATTTTGTTGCCTCTTGCTAGCCCTTAGTTCGCCTTTGCATCTGGCCGCTAGTGTCTTATGGGGTGCGTAGATATCTGGACTTTATGTGAACTGCCACACCTCCGAGCGCTGACTAAGCGCATGGCAATAAAAGAGAGGCTACGGCAGGAGATCATCAAGCCAGAACCATCCTGGGACGGGGAACCACTGCTTGTCCGACGCGCTACACCATGACTCAGGATACTCATGATAGCCAACACAAGCTCGTTAGGCGGTGAGGTCCATTTTGATGATTGGGGGCGGTTCCGGCTGCTCCTCAATAGGACCTTTTTCTGTTTTCTTCGCCAACTCGGCGTTCAGCTCCGCTCCGACAAGCATCGCGAAACCTGTCCAATAAAGCCAAACCATTAAGGCAATCGCGGCTCCGAGTGTTCCATACGTTTTATTGAAATTTGCGAAACTTCGAAAATAGATTCCCAGCAGGTAGGACAATCCAATCCAACAACCGACTGCCAAGATTGCTCCCGGAAGCGTGGCAAAAAACCTTTGTTTGACGTTCGGTGCCAGAAAGTAAAGAACTTCAACCGCGATGACGGTAAAGCCAATAGAAATCGTCCAGTGAATGTACGGCCAGAGCCACTGCCACAACAATGACATGTGCAATCTGCCTGATAGCCAAATGCCGAACTGAGGACCAACGATCATCACCGCTAGAGCGGTAATCAGCAATAAGCCAATCAGCACCGCTAATCCAATAGACAGCGGTCTGGTTTTCCAGAATGGGCGAGTTTCTTGCACATCATAGGCGATATTGAGTGCCTCGATGGCTGCCGCAAATCCGCCCGAGGCTGCCCACAACGTTCCTACCAATCCGATGGAGAGGAATGCGGTGCGATTGGGCGTCACGACATCTGCGAGAACCTTTTTAACTATACCCATGCTGTCGGGAGGTATAAAAATCGCCATCAGGTTCAGGGCATGATTAAACAGATCAGGCACCGGCAAGTAAGTTACTATCGCCGACAAAACAATGAGCGAGGGAAACAGCGACATTACGAAGTAGTAAGAAAGCGCAGCGGCCATTTGCAGAGTGTGATGATCTTCGATGTCATCATAGGTTCGGAGCAGAGCGTCCTTGAGTTCTCCCAGACTCATCGAGCTTTAGATGCATTTTAGATCTAAAAGATCACGTTTATGGCGTAGTTCGGGATGCTGACGGATCATCGAATGCTGAACTCCCTTTGGTCGCCAGCTTGTACCCAATTCGACTACTTTCCCATTCGGGCTACCTTTAATTCTTCTTTCCCATCCAACTTGACCAAATTGAGGAAGAACTATGAAGGGATTTCTGTTCGGCATGGGAATCGGGGTAGGAATAGGCATTCTATTCGCTCCGGAACAGGGCGAAGTTTCTCGTCGCAAGCTCAAGCAGTACGCGGCAGACGCCTTAGACATGCTGACTGATGAGTTCTCAGGCGAGTCTAATGAGCCTGATGATGACAATGAGGTTCTATCTAAAGGAACGCAGACGGCGAATGCCGAAACCCAAGAACGAGAAAAAATGCTGGACAAAACGCTGGCAGACTCTTTCCCGAGTAGTGACCCACCGTCGAGCATCCCGGACCCGCTGCCGGATGACAGAGATGTCGCTTAGGATTGCTTAAAGAACCGACTAATTAGCGACTTGTAAAAAGAAATGCAACAGTAGAATGCTGCCTGAGTAAAAACCCCCAGCAGCCAGTTCTGGCGTGTTTAATCATGCTCCGAGACGCAGACTGCTTAAAAGAACCCGGTATGCCAATCGGGTCCAGAAAAAAAGCAGAGCACGAGTTGTTGAAGGACGCCGCCAGCGCCTTGACGGCACTCTGGCGGCCTAACCGAACGACGACAAGATCATCAAATGTTTATGGTGCCCGTGGGGACTGAGGCATCGATGATTTGATCATTTTGCCTGGGTGTCCCACACAACCGACCCCTTAACGTGATCTCTTCACAATCTTTGGTTTTGGACTCGTGTTCACGCTGTCTCCATTGCTCCGTGTCCCTTTTTGTTGGGAAGCGAGTTCTTTAAATGCCGGTGCTTCCACCAGTTCAACGTCTTGACCCTGATTCCAAGGACCCCGTGCGTTGGGTTCGCCCCTGTCTCCTGTGCCAGTCGAATCATCGAAGTATTGACGTACCAGTTCTGGTGTCGGAGGAATGCTTCCAATCGAGAACGGCTTTTTACCCATACTTTCCAATGCAGAAGTGAACGCTTTCATATGGGTTATTTCTCGAGTCATCAAGAATTGTAAGGTCTGGATCGTTCCCGGGTCATCGGTGAACTGGATGAGACGCTCATAGACAATCTTCGCACGAGCTTCAGCAGCAATGTCGCTGCGCAGATCCACGTCGAGTTCGCCTGTGATTTTCAGGTAGTCAGCTGTCCATGCATTTCCTACCGAATTATGAAGGTTGACTCCTCCTCCGCCGGCTATCGCAATCAAGGGATCAGCTTCGCCAGCGTCGCGATTGTGTCTCATCGGCTTCAGGTGCATACGTGCAAGTGTCCCGATGACTTCGAGATGGCTTAGTTCTTCCGTGCCAATGTCCATCAGCAGATCTTTACGCTCCGGATCGTCACAGTTCAGGCCTTGCACGGAGTATTGCATTGCCGCCGCCAACTCTCCGTTCGCACCTCCGAACTGTTCCAGCAGCATGTTGCCGAATTTCGGGTCGGGGGTTCCTATTTCGACGGTGTACATAAGATTCTTGATATGGTGATACACGAATGAGGCCTCCTTAGGCTCTTTTAGACTTCTTAGAGCTGACTGATGCAGTCTGTCCTTCGAGCAAAGCATCTTGTAAAAGCGGCTTGCTCAATTCCGTGAGTAAATAGTCGCTACTCTCTTCTTCACCCAGGCTGTGCGACAAGAGCGTCGCAACTTCGCGTTCTCCAATCTGTCGCGCAAGTGCACGCGCTGTCCCATATGCGGCAATTTCATAGTGTTCAACTTTCTGAGCGGCACCGATAACCGCGAGATCAGCAGCAATCTCGTCTTCGCCCTCATATCCCTCGATGACCTCTTCTCCTTCTTCTACAAGGCCTTTCATTCCTCGGCAGGGCTTAGGTTGAGCCTTTTCGCCAAGTAGTTCGAAAACCTTTTTTAGTCGCTCAACTTGGCCTCGCGTTTGTGTGAGATGTTTTTCAAAAGCTTCTCTGAGCTTGGGATGGTGAGCCGACTCCGCCATTTTCGGCAAAGCCTCCACAAGCTGCATCTCGGCGTGAAGCAAATCCTGCAAATCATCGATCAAAAGTTCGTTCAGCCTATCCATTAAGTTCACCCTCTGTCGGCAGGTGTGCCACTGCAAGATTAGCTTTGTGCGGCAAATCGCCCCATTGTGTTCTCCGTGTAAATTGCGGCTAGTGAAGCTGTAGTAAATGTGAATGACGAACGTGCAGAGCGGAAGTTTCCAAAGTGCTCTGGATATTTTGACAACGCCTGGATACTCCTGCCCGGGCCGCGGCATCAGAAGGATCTGCTTGCAGTCTCGGGGAGAGCACATTCAATGAGCAACACTGAACCAAAGGAAGATTCCGAATCACATAAGCCGCCTGAGCCCTTGTTAGAGTCGGTTGCACGCGCTGTAGGAACCGCAGTGGGAGTTGTAGCTTCTGCCCTCACACCGTCTGCGAACGAAGGAGAGAAAATCAGCAAAGGCGGAACGAAACACGAACAACGAACTGAGCCTTCGACGCAATCGCACATAAGTCGCCGTTCGATGAATAAGAAAGATAAGCAGAAAAAACATCGTCGCAAGTTGCGACGCTCACATACAAACGGATGACTAAATTCCCGCACGCAACTGGGATGCACTCGGAATGGAACATCGCAAGGAGTTTAGGAAGCACGAATGCTTGGTAGTGACCATTGACGGACGAGACCAGGAAGGTGTCTGCTTTAGCCAGAGGGTTACTGCAAGCAGTCTCAGCCGAAGCGGCGCATTGCTTTCCGGTATCACGTGTAACATACGACCCGGTGACCTGATCATGGTTGAGCATTGCGGCACAAAATCGCGCTTTAAGGTGATTTGGGTGAGAGACTCCGAATCACATTCATTGATGCAGGCGGCTATACACTTGGTGGAAACCGAAATCTCCCCTTGGTCTAAACAGTTACATGGTCAAGATTGATCTGCTGGAACCAATAAACGCGACTTCTGCCTTTCCCTCGTCTGAATACCTGCCAATACCATCAAACAACTATTCGGGTGAGCGCATCTTAGAGTTGCGGAGGTCACCAAAATGAGTGTGTTCACAATTCTATTTGTGGTACTGCTGATCGCATGGCTTCTTGGGTTTACGGTATTCCACGTCGCTAGTGGATTGATCCATCTACTGCTCATTGTCGCAGTAATCTCATTGGTATTGCATTTCATCCAAGGGCGACGTGGCGTCGCGTGAGCTGCTGACGCACGCTTGGGTCTTACGCGGACCGATCAAGGAAGACTGGGCATCCCAGTTCCCAGCAGGTCACCCAGCGAGCGCTCTTGAGCATCTTGAGCACACCTCGGCGTTACCTGCTGGTGTGGTTCAAGCCAACTCGCAGGACTAACGCCAGGCGTGTCCTTGGTCCGTCCGCTAAACTCGGCTTGGACCCGTAACTTTTTGGCTGATTCGGTTGGGATCTGCTACTTACTGTTTCTCTGAAGTATTCCGCTGCCCGTGCACCTCGGTCTCGGCACAAACGATTTGTATTGTTGTTTCTTTTCTCATCTAACCGCTGCATCGAACACACGTTCGAACCCGCGAGAATCGAACTCGATGGCCTACAAGCTCATTCATAGGGTTTACACAGAGGACAAAAACAAACGCGAAATACTCCGGCTAGTAGCTAAGCGGTTTCAGAGTTTTACGTTGCAACCGACTCTCGGCTACTACCGCGGCAAACCGGAGCGCTCGATTGTGATTGAAATCGTAGGAGCGGCCCAGAGAGAAGTAAACGCGGTGGCGCGCTTCATCGGCGCAATGAACGGACAGAAGTCCGTGCTGGTTTTGACACTCCATGGCCGAGCCAAAACGACGAGAATGTAAAATTGCCGCCCTGCCAACGGTCTACCTTCGATATCTTGAATAGACATCACATGGCAAGTGACAAGGTCCGTCATAAATCGCAGCACGCACTCGTGCTGGTTGATGTCATCAATCACTTCGAATTTCCAGATGGTAAACAAATTTTGCGGAATGCCCTAAAGGTTGCTGCCCGAGTGAAGATGTTGAAGACTCGCCCGCGAAAGGCAAATGTCCCGGTCATTTACGTCAATGACAATTTTGGGCAGTGGCGCTCAGATGCGACGAAGCTGCTGGCCTACTGTCTGCGAACGCATTGTTCGGGCCGGCCCTTCGTAGAAGCCATCAGACCCGATGTGAACGATTACTTCGTTCTCAAGCCTATGCATTCCGCCTTCTACCACACACCTCTGGAGGTGCTGCTGCGTCACTTGGGTGTTTCTTCGTTAGTTTTGGCAGGAATTGCCACCAACAGCTGCATTCTGTGTACGGCACACGATGCAAATATGATGGATCTTGCAGTGACCGTAGTTTCAGACTGCTGTGCGGCACGGAGCGAAACGGAACACGAGGAGGCGCTCGAAAACATGAGGGAAATGGCCAAGGCCCGAGTCATAAGTGCAAAGTCTGTCCGCTTCCGAAAATAGGCCGGGCTATGCTGCTGCGAGCCGCTGTCGGATGGCCCTCAATAACGGACCATGGCCAGGCGAATAGATGACACGAGCGTGAGCCTGCGCTGGGTAGTGATCGTGTTCGTGCGCGAGAACAGCCACGATATAAGGTTCGGGGCAGTTGTGCTGGAAAAACTCGGCAAGCGTGCATCGGCCCGTTTGATCGAGCTTGTGGCAGAGTAAAAGAATTCCGCAAAGGCCCATGCTGATCTCGAACAGAGCAGCCCCGACTGTCGATACGCTTACGACATGGCAGCCGATCGAAGTAAGGGCCCTGGTTCGGGATTTCGTGAGGACGGTATGAGGTGAAACGTGCAGAACGGTTCTGCGGCGGTCGGACATGCCCTAGTTAGATGTGCCTGGGGTGGGGGTGTTTGCAAGGCCCTAGTCATAAGTGCAGAATCCGGCGCTTCCGAGACACGGGTGCGGAAAACAATGGAAAAGTGGCACGTCCTGAGCAGCGCCTTTCCATAGCCTTCGCAAGATTCAGCAACACAACCTGCGGTTTAGCTTTTTGGATGAGCAGAGTCCGCCTGGTTTGCAATTGTTCCGGGATATGCCTTGTCAAAAATATAGAATAATCCCGCGAGAATCACAAAAACCAGGAGACTTGCTTCGGTTCCGCGCGGCCCTCCAGTCAGCCAGTCCGGCCCGTGAAAGCGGATTTCCAGTAAATGCCCCGGAATCGGCTGTCCGTTATTGCCGGTGTTCGGCTCAGCAAACATGATCATATCCGCGTAATCGGAGGCTGCGTGAAACCCTATCGGAAACCACAAGCTGCCCGTTCGTTTTAACATCAGGGACCACAGTAATCCGTACAACCCAACGCTCACCGCATCAATCCAGTTCTCCATCGGTTTCAATAGGTGTAGCATCCCGAATATGGCGGATAGGAAAATCGCCGCTGGCCAGAAGCCTATCCCATCCGCTAACGTCTTCAACGTAAACCCACGAAACACGAATTCTTCCGCTAATCCAAGCGACAGCATGGCCAAAGCCCATCCGACGGTCGAGCTCAGGAGCTCACCCCCTTGCAGAGCCAGCCCGTGATAGGAACACGCGCCGGTCGCGAAAAGCGGAATCAGAATGATCGCGGAAGGCACGAATCCCCAAATCCATCCCTTCACCGCAAGTTTGCCGGCATCGGCAGTGAAGGGCAGACCGTAACTTGAGAATTTCTCTTTCAGGATTCGTGCAATTCCAAGCGCAACAAGAGCCGCCAATCCAAAATCCATCACCTCTTCGAATAGAAAGTTGGTCCAGTGCCAGTCCTTCGGACTCACGTATCCCAGCTTGGTCACAACCCAAAAAGTCGCTTTAGCGGAGAAGGTATAAAGAACCGCGAAAAGCAGAAATTTCCACCCCGACCGCAATCCTTTCGCGCCCACGAAAACGCGCTTCAGCTTATCCATGCTGCCTCCGATCGGCTGGATATGCCACGCACCTCAGCAAAGTAGATCACGAATCGCGCGCGAAACTCCTTAGGCCAAGGTTAATGTGATAACGCCTGATTTCAACACTTGACCTTGACTTGGCATACCATTTGACCTGTTGACGAGATCTGTTGACCAACGTTCCCGGCCACTCTAAAATTCCTCGCCACTTCAAAGGAGCAAACGTATGCGTCCCATCAGAGTACTGGCCGTCTTGTTGTTGTCTGTAGGATGGTTGGCCGCTCAGAATCCTCTTAGCGGCACCTGGAAACTAAATCCATCCAAATCGAAATTTCCGCCACCGGCTCCGCAAAGTGAGACCGCATACATCCAAGCAGATGATGACAACTTTCAGATGAAAGACGAAATCACGGATGCTAAAGGAACGACCTTGCACGTCACGTGGGACGCAAAATTCGACGGCAAGGAGTACCCCGTTTTAGGCGATCCAAGCTCCGATTCGATCTCTCTGAAGCGTGTGGATGCAAACACGTTCAAAGCGATTCTAAAGAAGAGCGGGAAGGTCGTATCGGACTCGACAATAGTCGTATCAGTCGATGGAAAGACCACCACCGTAAATTTCGTGGACACCTCACAGGCAGTGCCGGCCAACGGCACCGCAGTTTACGACAAGCAGTGACGGTCTCCGCTTCCGAAGTAGCTATCTAGGCGCAGCATCGCACTACACTAAATAGCCCCGGTTGGCTCCAGTTCCCCAGAGTAATCGTTGTGAATGCCTATTAAGGACGGACGGGTTCCCGATTTCAATAAACTTTCTTATTGCCGGGGTTAGACATTTTCACGTCCGATCAAACTGAAGTGATTTTGTGTTCGGAGTGACAAATGAGAGTTAGTTTCTCAGCCGCGTGGCTCTTCACATTGCTCCTTGCGTTCATCGGTGGCTTTCATGCCAGTGACGCAAGCGCCCAGAGGGTTCCGCTTCAGGCCCGAATCACGATTTTGTACGATGCCTTTGGCAAGCATTCGTCGATGCAAAAAGATTGGGGCTATTCCGCTTTCATCGAATATCGCGGGAAACGGATTTTGTTCGATACCGGGAACAATCCTCACATCTTGGCAGAGAATTGCAAATCGAAAGGAATCGATTTGGCCAAATTGGACTATGTTGTGATGTCGCACCGCCACGGCGACCATATGGGAGGATTGAGCTACGTCTTATCTGTAAATCCCAAGATCACTATCTACGCACCTAAAGAGGGATTTGGAGTCTACGGCGCAGATTTGCCCAGCACCTTCTATCGGAAGGACCCGTTCCTCCCCCAGGAGAAGCGCTATTACAATGGTACTCCTCCCGAAATTATGCGGTTTGGTTCTGCGTGGGCGGATGCCAACTTCCAGTTGGTGGAAAAGAATACCGAGATTGCGCCAAACATACATCTTTTGACGCTGGTTTCTGAGAAGCCCGGTACGCTCGAATTGCGTGAGCTATCGCTTGCCATCAATACGCCAGATGGGCTGATTATTGTTGTAGGTTGTTCTCACCCTGGCATCGACAGAATCGTCGAAGTGGCCACGACCATCAACCCCCACACTCATCTCGTAGTCGGGGGCTTTCATCTAGTCGTGGCACCCGACGCGGAGATTGCGAAGATCGCTACTGCGCTGCAAGACCACTTCAAAGTAGACTTCATCGCTCCCGGTCATTGCACGGGAGAGCCAGCATTCACAGCGCTTCAGAAGGCCTTCGCGGATCACTACGTTTATGCGGGGTTGGGTACAACTCTGATGATAGGCGATTCTAATGATGAGGCAGACGGACCATAACGTGTCCAGCGCACTGGAACGTATCCTTGGCGATCCGAAAACCAGCGTCTCCCCATAGTTGGCGAAAATCGCCATTACATTCATTGAGGCTGTCACATCACGCAGGTATAGGTGTGGAATGTGGCGTATCGGACGTGGTTCGGATTCCGCCTAGGCCGCACAACTTGAATTCCAGTGGATCAAGACGATAAAACGATAGGAGACCCGAATTTAGCGCGGTATCGCGATTCGTTGGTGGCGAGCGTCAGGAAGTTGATGAATCCTTCCTCATGAGCCGCAAGCAACTTGCATCCTCCTTGAGGCATGACACCCACAACTCCGAGCCACATTACTGTGTGATACGTCGAAGCCTTAGCTGAAGCAGTATCTAGGTGTAAAAGAGCAAGCCTTTGCCAACTGTTATAACATCGCCATTACACTGATTGATCTGCGGCAGCGAACTTTCGTTGAAAAAAATGGGTAGTCCAATGACAGGCGAACCGGAGCATGAACAGAGAATCCGCTTACGCACAACGCCCAGCCTTGTGCTCTGGGAACTTCTGATCAAGACGCTGCGCAACCCAGAAATGCGAAAAGAAGTAAGTCCTGGCAATTACGAAATTACATTTCGAGTGGACGAAGCAGAACGGCTGGCTTTGATTTACCTCGCAGGCGCAATTCAAAGAGCTGTGCCTGATGCTGTGGCACCTGTGGCCCCGGAGCTGATCGCCGAGGGTAAGCGCTGGTTGCTGTCGCGACCCAAGTGATTGGCGTAACATCTATATGCGGCTGCCACAAAGCTGGCCGGCGCGAAAATCCTGCCCGGTCTGTTCAACACTATTCAGCAAACGATGCTGCTGCCGAAAGGCAGGTCGTCGGCAGTTCAGGCAAAATTCGCGGAACTGGCAGCCGAGGCAAAGCGAACTGGCATAGTGCAAAAGCTATCGACAAACGGGGGTTGAAGGGTGTTCGCGTTGCACCAGAATGACAACGATAGTGCCCTAGCGCTCTTCAGCAATGCCATATTGTTGCTAAATCGTCATCAGACTCATCGACGGATGGTCAATGAGTGATAACGCCTGTTAACAACAACCAGCTTTGGAATAACTGACAAAAGTCAGAGTAAACTTCTGCACTATGGTTCCCAACCTAGGCGATCTACACCGCGCCGTACTGAAGTGCGACATTCCAGCTATTCAAAGCCTGCTCGACGCAGGCGCTGACCCAAGTGCAATTGATATGGATGGGATGACCCCGCTACATTGGGCCGTTTACGGAGGATACGTCGAAGTTGCCGAACTGCTTCTCAGGGCAGGCGCTGACCCGAATATCCAATGCCTTGGAACAACCCCCCTTTGGCACGCTGAGGACGACTTTGGAATGGTAGAAATGGCAGCGCTGTTACGCTCTTTCAACGCGGAGAAGTAAACCCGGCGCCGGTCAATGAGTGCTAACGCCTGATAGCGTCAATTGCTCCGACGTTTCAACTGTCCAAGGCCGTCGTGCGCCGCTATTTGCCTGCCGGGATTACCGTGACCAGTGCGCAGGCAAGTTGATAAGGTGCGGACTCCTGTTCTGCTCTGAGCGTTAAAGACAAAGGCTCGGAAACTTTCCCAGGTGCTGTATAAAGACCAGTTTCGGAGACTATGCCACAATCCGAAGTCGCACAAACTTCCCCATTCAAGGTCCAAATCAGATGGGGGTTTGCAGATCCCGTCGGAGGGACAGAAAACTGCTGGATCGAGCCAGCAACCAGCGTAACCGGACCGTGTGGTGAAATTTGGAATTTGGAGTTGTAGACGAAATGGAATCGCAGCGCAATATGCTCACCTTTGAACTCAGAAGGCAACGCTGGAAATCGATTCCCGGCCGAGATAGCCGACCAGGCAGCGCGGTCCAACTGAACATCACCCGAGCCGTAGGACAGTTTCTGTCCAGCTACTGTGCCGTTTTTTCGAATGGCAAACTCGATTCCGACATAGCCTTCCTTCAGCATAGGAACTCGCGCAACATCAGGAACGCGGTTGTACCAGTTCTCGCGTACCTTTTGGAGAACGACCTTAAGGTAAGGACCAAAATCGACACCCAAAGTGTTGCTCAAGACTTCAAGTTGGCCCCGACTCTTGCAAAGTTTATCTAAAGAGCGGTAAGCGTCATCTTTACCCCGAGTCTTGGTTTTTCTGCTCATTCTGACCCCGGCTGTATGGAACCGACAACCAGAGCATCAGCAAAAGTGTAGATCTCGCCAAAGTTGCTTTCACACTGAACGACCTCTCCGGCTAGTGGAAGATCAGCTTGCGCCAGTTTCATTCCGTCCTTACGACGCAGCATTGTAATCTCGAAGATCGGCAGCTTGTTCATCGTTAGCGATCGTTGGCGAAATATCGCCGCTACACTCAGAACCTTACAGACCACGTCAATGAGTGCTAACGCCTGATTTCAACAGTTACGCAGAAGCCTACTCCAAAATGGAGTTGAATACGGCCCGTCCTGCGCGTCTGAGAGAAACTTTTCCAATTGGAGGGTTTCGCGGCGACGATTGGTTTGTGAGGACATGCAGACCACGTTGCACCAAATACAACTGCGAAGCAGTAGTACAATTTCGGCCGACCGGCGATTTGGGGAGGTCACTATGTGTTCCATTCAGTTAATCTGCTTCGTGATAGGAAGCTTGCTTATCGCTCTGCCCCTTCCAAGCCAGAACGTCAACCCGATGCACCCGGAAGAAATTCAGGTCCAGAAACACCCCTCGCCGGACGACATGAGGGCTCGTGTAGCTAGCCTTCAGCTTCAGAAGGATGCCAAAGAACTCGCTGACCTTTGCGCTTCTGTCCCCCGTGACTTGTCTGGCGTGAACCAAGGTTTCTTGTCCCGAGGGGCGGTGGAAAAGCTGAAGCGCATGGAAAAGCTTTCCAAACGCGTCCGCGAGCAGTTGACGCAGTATCGTTAAAATCGCCACCTGATTTCGTCAACTACTGCGGAACGCTGGGAATTGCAAGCCACTTCGTCTAACGCATGCCTTCGTCAACAACTGAATTTTTCGTGGAAATGCGGAGTCAAAAGAGCATCATTGCATCGGAGCAACGAACTTAACCCCATTGAAAGCTAGTCTTCTCCTCGGGGCGATTCAATCGAGGGGAGTATGTATCGTTGCTTTGAGGAGACTCCCGCCGACTCTTAGCAGCGCTCTTGAGTCGCCCCCATCCGCATCGTGTAGACTCGGCGACCCAGTGTGGAAGTATTGGCCCATTTTCAAGTAGTTGGTGAAATCGCTTGGTTTCGTCAATTATGAGCCGCTGGTGTGGTGCGGTCAGAAATGGGCTAGGCCGCAGTGCCCTTCCGCGTAATGACAGGGGGGGCTTTAGCTCTTGTAGGAGAGAAAACTGAAAGAGAAAAATCAATAATGTATTTAACTAGGTTCGAGCAAAACAGGCATTGCGTTTCAAGGACCTCCGGGTTCTCCTCTTTGGTCACATTCAGCGGGAACGACCGCAGACACTCCGTACAGGTAATCACGATGTAAGGTATTCCATTGGAGTCTTTCCCGTTCCGTGGAATCCAAACCGGGGCACAGCCATCCTGATGGGCCCTGGCCTGTTCGGCAGACGTCTGGATCAGGGCAGCAACACTGTTCAGGAGAGTTTTCAGAGAATCCTGCCCCTTAGCGTAAAAAGCGTCGGCAAGCACCCCGGTCGGGACGACTCTGCTTCCATACGCTCCGCTGCTGGCAATTACTGAAATCTTGGGAAAGCGGCGGCGAACCACTGACAGGAATTCAAAGCCCGACATTTTGGGCATGTTGAGATCGGAAATGATTACATCCGGGACGAGCTGTTTTAGCTTGAGAAGACCGTCAAAACCATTTTCCGCAGCAGCTACCTCGTAGCCTTCTTTTCGCAGCAACTGCGCAAATACCTCACGGACGCTCTCATCGTCGTCCACTACAAGGACCCGGTGTTTTTCGGGCGTAGAGGTAGACATAGCTCCGTTTTATTCCACCTAGCGGACAAAAAAGTATTCCATTTCGCGAACTCACATGTCTGTTCAAAATTGAACACTGGTTTGTGTCCACTTGAGTGTCAAATCCGCTTTGCTGACCCGTTGTGAAGAGGCGTACCCGCCTCGTAGTTGGCGAAAAATCGCCATTTCACTCAAGTGACCCGAATTTTGGGGGAATAACAACGCGAGCTAGGGACCGCTGAACTCTGGCGTGCCCACAGTGCCGCACGACTTTCCTGATTTTCCGAAAGGAGTAGACTTGCTCTCAATTTCAGGGAGTGTCGATGAGAATTGTCGAAATCTCGCACGAGGAATGCAAAGATCTTTTGAATCGCGTATCAGTTGGACGGCTCGCGTGCTCGCTCGAAGACCAACCCTACATAGTTCCCGTCTGCTTCGCCTTTGAACCTGAGTTCCTCTATGTCTTCTCAACGCTGGGGCAAAAGATTGAATGGATGCGCCAGAACCCCAAGGTTTGTTTGCAAGCGGACGAAATAGCAAGCCTTTCCAGTTGGACCAGTGTGGTCGTAAACGGGACCTTTCTCGAATTGCGCGAACCGCAGTACGCAGCCGAAAAGGAACATGCGCGAGAGCGACTCGCCGAATATTCAGAATGGTGGCGCATCCCGCTAGAAGAGCGCCGCGAACGTACTCGCGATCCGGCGATAGAGCCTGTCTTCTTTCGCATCGACATTACGTCGATAAGCGGTTTGCGCGGCATCCCCGAAGCTGAATAATGAAAAGACATTCTTCATCTCATAAGTTTTAAGGAGATAGCCTATGGGTCGCCTTTTGCTTTTTTTGCTGTGGCTGAATTGGCTTGTAGCGGCTCAGCAAGCAAAAACGCAGGCCCATCCGATTTCTGCCCGCGCCAAGGGCAAGGCTCTGTTCCAGCAGTACTGTGCTTCGTGTCACGGCGATGACGGCAAGGGAGCGGGACCGGCGGCGGTCGCCTTCAAAGTTCAACCTCCGGACCTAACTGCGCTGAGCCGACAGAATCGCGGCAAGTTTCCCAGGGACCGCGTGGTTCAAGCCATTCGCGGGGATCGCATGCAAGCCCCTCACGGCTCCACCGACATGCCGATTTGGGGCACGGTGTTTCTGACCCAGACCGACGGAAACCAGGTCGAAGTGAAAACACGCATCCGGAATCTGACTGAGCACATTAAGTCAATACAAGTGAAGTAAGGCCGGGCAGAAAGTACGTCACTCTCTCGAGCCAGCCACTTGTGCTTGCCTCGTAGCAACTCGGCAATTAGGAAAGCATTTGGTCAAATGGTGAAAAAATCGCCATTACACTCATTGACCAAATCTCTTGCTTCGCCGATTGAATGTAGGAGCCATTGAGAAATTTGTACGCTCCGCTACCGGTGGGCAGCCTACTCATTGCTGATTCGCTGGAGGGCCCGAATTGCTTGGCGCACGACATTCGGGTCTTTGCCGGCTGCGGCTTTGCGTAGGTGCTCAGTCGCGCTCCGCAGATCTCCTTGTGCGGCCAGAACCAACCCTAAGTCCAGGTGTGCCATACTGAAACCAGGCTGTAGTTTCACCGCCTGGCGATACTCGCTCACCGCCTCCGCCAATCGCTGGTCTCTAGCTAGAAATCGACCTAACAATTCGTGGCCTTCAGCAAGATTGGGATCCGCTTTCACTGCCGCCTGCGCTTGTGTCCGCGCTTCGTCTTCCCGCTGGGCGGCCACCAGAGCCAGAGCATAGTTATAAAGATAGGATCCGTAGTCCGGCCGAAGATGCGTTGCTTTTTGAAAGCTATAGAGAGCCTTAGACATTTCATTCTTCCTTTCCAGCACCCGCCCCATCAGATCGTAAGCAGCGGCGTTGTACGGATCAATGCTTAGTGCGCGTTTCAAGGCTGTTTCGGCAGGTTCCATCTGCCCTTCGCCGACCAAGAGGGTGGCAAGGTTCATCTCGCCCTCTGGTAAATCTGGATCTAGCGCAAGTGCCTTCCGAAGTTTCTCGATTGCGCGACCGGTGCGCCCGAAGTCGGCCTCAAGCCTCGCGTACTGATTCCAGGTGCTAGCGTCGAGAGGTGCCAAGTCTAGCGCCCGCTTCAATATCTCCTCGCTTCGTGATACATCCCCCGATGTTTTCAAACTAGCAGCTAAGGATCGTAATGCCGTCACAGATTCTGGCTTAATCCAAACTGCCTGTTCAAATGCTCTGACAGCCGCCTTCGTATCCCCGCTGTTCTTTAGGGCATCCCCAAGTGCGGTGTAGAACTCCTCCTCGCGAGGAGGATGTTGGTTTATTTCTCGGGCCAGGTCGGCTACACCTTTCTTCAGATTATTTTGACGATACACTTGCGCTACAGCAAGGTATTGGCTGTTTTCGCTTGTTTTCGGCAGGGGCGATGGATAATACGGAACCACTTCTCCGTGGTATTCCTGTTCATCAGTCAAATGACGTTCCTGAAGCTCTGCCTGAAGATCACGCATTGGGACCTTACGCTGAATGAAATGGTCCGTGATAAGTGCGTGAACTACATCCTCAGTTCTCCTTTTTGGCATGTGGCACGAAACGCAGTCAGCTGCCTGCGGATGCTTGCCACGGAAAACCAAGGTGCTAATGACGCGTTCATGACAATGGCGGCATTGTCCAGAATAGTAGGTTGTCGCTTCCTCACCTACGGGGAGTTTGCCATGTGGATCGTGGCAGGTTAGGCATGTCAGCGCCCCCTTGCTCTCTAGAAAACAACGAGATTTCCGGAGCCGATATGCGACACTCACGAACTCAAATTTGTCATCGTATCCAGTTTTAGGAGCATGATCGAAGTACAGGACATAGTCCTCAAGCGGCTGCCCTGGGATGTAGGAAAATATTCCGCGATTAAATCGTCTCAGTAAAGCTGGGAGGCGACCGCTCGTCGGCTCTAGGTGGCATTGCATACAGAGTTCCATCTGAAGCTTCGAACTTAGCCGTGCAGGATTCACAATTCTGCTCTTGATGTCCGAAAACTCAGCGCCTGACTGGGCTGCGCGAATATGTTGGCCGCCCGGGCCATGACATCGTTGACAATCAATACCTTCAGGAAGGTCCGCAGTAAAGACCGGATCAGCGTCGGGAACATCGGTTCCGTTGGGCACTTGAGGATATGCATCGTGACAAAACATGCATCCATACGAAACCAATCGCCGAGTCTGCGGATGACTAGAATCGAATCCTGGACTCATGCCCCAATATCCACCTCGTTCCGTATACCAACCCAGAGGAAGTTCAATCAATGTTCCTCGTGTGGTGCGGTGCAGGTAGGCCCTCGAGTGGTCGCCTGCACCCATCACGTAGTCAATTTTCAGCTCTTCGACATTCGTTTCCTTTCCGTCGGAGTCGATTTGCCACCGTCTTTGGTAATAGGCCTGGTCGCGGAAAATCATTGAGTAGTGCGTGTCAGACAAGGAGTGGTAGAAGTGCGTGTTCTCTTTATAGTCTTCGATTGTGTTCGCAGGAGCGGGCTTGAACAGGGATTTTGCCATTCCCGTCTGCCGATAGTTCTCATAGACCTGCCTGTGGCAATGTGCGCAAAGCCGGGAATCGACGTATTCATTTACAGGAATGCTTTTAGGTGGGTTGATGCCTGCGACTGGTGTCCCGGTTTTTCCCCAGGTACTAACAATGAGTCCACCCGCGCAAAAAATGAGCCCAGCCTCGCAGCAGAGGCTGAACCACCACTGAGACTTCATATCGGCTCCTTGCACCACTCGTCTCCAGATGGCGGTTCGCTTCAGGCCATCTCGGTGGTAGGGCCCAAAGAACTTGACCGCATCTGCGGGTGCGTTGAGCGTCTGTAAACTTAGATGATACATGTAAGCTACATCACGAGATCACAGGAGCTTTTCTCGGGTGGTTTGGGAGAACAAACGAAATGTGCGTGCATTCTTTTAGAGTTGCACGCCACTTTTTTGATGAGAAATAGCCACTACACTCATTGAGCTGCCCCACCTAGCTTTCCATCCGGGTGATAACGCCTGATTTTTAAAGTTGCAGTTGTTGCCGACCGACGTCACATGTGAATACAATTCGAACCACTAAGGAGGAGTTATGAAGTACATGCTTGCTGTTGCATTGCTCGGCTTGATTGCAGTGTCCGAAGTCACCACTCGACCGGTGTATGCGATGGCCAGTACCGAAGATGAAATCAAGAAACTCGAACAGGACTGGGCACAGGCGACGATGAAGGAGGGGGCAGCTGCGGTAGATCGATATGAGGCAGATGACATCGTCACCACTGATCCTGGCGGCCGCGTAACGGATAAGACCCAAGATAAGAACGATCTAGGTTCGGGCGACCTTAAATTCGAGTCTATGGAGCTGAGTGATTTAAAAGTCGCCCTGTATGGCAACACGGCTGTGGCCACCGGAGCCAATACATTGAAGGGTACATACAAGGGCCAAGACCTTAGCGGGAAGTATCGCTTCACCGACACATGGGTCAAGCGAAATGGGAAGTGGCAAGTGGTGGCTTCGCAGGCAACCAAGGTGCAACAGTAAGATCAACCTTATCAACTGTTGACGCGTCGCCTTCAGCTCATTTACTGCATTAACCACTTCGGCCATCTTCTCGGCGCATCCCTTGAGATCTTCTTCGTGAACATGCACGTCGGCAGTCAACCTCTCTAAAGGCTCGGCGTGCGAGGCGAGCGTAGTACTGACGGAGGTCAAAAATTGGGCGAGCAGCGGTCATTGTTTCGAAATCCATGGTTTTCAGTCGATCCGGCATCTATTGGGGTTTCCTTTCTTCGCTCGTTGGCGTCTGCTCAATGGGCGTTCGTGGCTTTCTCGGTTCTGACAGAATTTTCATCAACTGCGCATGAGCATCATCAGGATCAGATTCGATCGACAAATGTTCGCGTGCAGCCGGAGAAAGCCCAAGTTTGTCCGCCGTTTTCAGGAATAGCGCTAGCTTGCGATCCTCCCGCTTGTCCGCACGTTGAATAGCGGCCCGGGTTTGCGCATCCTGTGGGCCTTCCCGTAGGCATTCGGCTTCCTCGCGGGCTTCCTCAGCGCCCACGTAGGACACAGCCATCGTGACCAGCATCATCTCGTCGGCTTTGCCAATGATTCCCATGGCGTCAAGCTCAGAAACCGCATGTTCGAACACTTGCTTGGCACGTGCGCTGAGAGTTTCAGGTGGACTCGGCAGCCCCGAGGGCACCGGGCGACTCGCAGCCTCAGCTTCCAGTTTGTGACGCCCGACTTTTCGCGGATCGCCTTCGCTCAACTGCCTTTTTGCAGGCTTTTTGAATCTTCCCACTTGCTACCTCCTTTTCCACCCTTCCATCCCACTTTTTTCTCTCTGTAAATGACGTGTTTTGATGCACTTACGGACACCAAAGTGGCGTCCGAGAGTCAAGCGGAGCGCGCTCCGTCCTCGTAAACCATTGAAAACAGGAAAGATGCAGAAATCGCACTTTTTCGCGGATTTTCGTAGTCGAGGCCCGCGGCCTCGCGACGATGTATGTTCCAGAGAATTTGCCCACCCTGCCCACTTTCACTCGAAAATTGATAGTTATTTCCCACCATAAAATTGACGCATTTTCATTCGCTATTCTTTCGCTCGTATCTGTCACCACTTTGTCACCACTGTCACCACCGAGAATTTCTCCTTAACTGATTGTCTGCGTATGTACGTCACCACTGTCACCAGTGTCACCATCATCTGCACATTGCGTGCGCGCGCCCGAGTGAACACGAAAATAGCGGTTCCCTAAGAGTTTTCGAAAGTGGGCGGTGAAAGTGGTGACTGGTGACACCCTCATGTCTTCGACTCCATCGTCGTCGCCACGGTCCGGCAATAAAACCATTTCCGTCGCCCGTTGATTCGCAATTGTGATCGCTTCCACTTGTGATGAGTCAGGCATCGCACGACTTCGTTTTGATGTCGCTGCTCAATCCGGTCGAGAGGTTTCCCGAGTGCGTGTATCAAAATATCTGTGATCGTGACTCTTCCGCGTTCAGAATCAAACGGGGTGAGAGGAAGCGACGAACCGCCAGGTTCTTTCTCGTATCGTTGTTGCGGATCATCGCACCAATCGAGAATTATGTCGTCGAGTGCGCCGCCGTTATAGCGCTCTTCTTGCTCGGCGACAGCTGCTTCATTCAATTCCGGAGTGTCCAACCACCATGACGCCCCCGCCTTAAATTGAGCAAATGCTTCCGCCCAAAGCTGATCACGTTCCTTTGCAAGTCGCTCGATATCAATCACGCCACAACGTATCGGCCAAAATCGTCGATTGCCTGACTCGTCGGTGAGTGGCGTCGGGTCATTCACGGTGCCTGCGAATACACACTGCCTTGAGATGGCATCGCTACGCCGCCCATAAGGAAGTCGAAAGTTATCGATGCGCGAAGTTACGAACGCTTTTACTCGTTCGAGTTCCCCCCGTCTAATCCGATCTAGCTCGGCAATTTCCAGAATCCATTTTCCAAGCAACTCTAGGCGTGAGTCCTTGGAGCCCAGTTCGGAAATGTGGTCGGAGAACCAATCATCTCCCGCGAGAATTCTTAAAGCAGTCGATTTGCGAATTCCTTGCGGACCTTCGAGTAGCAGAACGTGATCGGCTTGGCAGCCCGGCCGCATGACTCTAGCGACTGCGGAGATCAACCATCGCGCACCCGCAGCGCGAACAAAAGCAGAGTCCGCCGCACCAAGATAAGTTGTAAGCCATTTCTCGATGCGTGGCTCGTCATCCCACATCACAATGTTCAGATAATCACGGACAGGATGGAAGTGATTTTCCTTTGCGATGACTTCTACGGCTTCGGCGGCGATCGCTGTTCCGATGCTCAATCCGGCATTTTGCAGCCATTCGCAACTTTTCGAATCGTCGTAGCCTGTCCAGTGTGCCCCGCCCGTTCGGTTCCACGGCGTCGGCTTTTTCGCGAGGGTACGAAGTGCGAACTCATCAAAGGCGAGCACGCCTTGCCATTCTTCCGAGTTTCTCAACAAAGCGATTGCCGCGGTCAGTAAATGTGCTGATGCCGATGACGACGATGATGTCATCTTCGGGGATGCTTCCAGTAATCGCAGGAATGCGGCATCGCCTTTGCGTGCGATGAAGTCGTCCGGCCCATTGATATTTTCCGCCTCGCCTGGTAAATCGATTGCGAGAACGATGTTGGCTTTTTTCTTCTTGAGTACTTTCAGCAACTCGCGCCGGGCGAGTCTTACTCTGGGATTGGACAGAACATTGGAGTCGAGGATTACATACACCTTCCGATTGGTGCAGTGATCGAGATCCGGTATCGGCCCAACTTCGTCCAGACGCTCGCCATTTGGCCCGTCCGTCTTCCCAATGCGCCCGCGCCATCCGTAGCACCCGCCCATTGCCAGAGTGATAAATCTGCGCCCTGATCGTTTCGCAAGAGCGGTGATTGCCAGTGCCGACTTTTCGGCCTCAACAAGGATGATTGGAACTGAGAGATCGTCGAGCAGTTCCGTCGCGTAAGGCGGATAGTAGAATGCGCGGCGATCTCCATAACCCGCGAGATATTTGTTCTTCGGTTTGCCTTCCTCGATTTCGGGGAAGTCGCGGCGAACGCGCCCAGTGATGCGATAACCGGTTTTCGGGTGAAAGTAAGGGAAAAAGATGCCCGCGTAATCGCCGTGCGATCCGTTCAGAGCAAGCAGTTCCCTAGCTTCTTGATCGTTGACGCGGGCAATTTGCGCCGCCGACAATAAATCGGGCGGAATGCCAAAGGTTTGAAAAGCGGCGAGGTCGCGCGAATTCAGCGGCTCCATGCTGCCCACCTTGTTTGATTGCCCACTTCGGCCCATGCGTATTGAAGTTCGCTCATTTTGCGGACTCCAATTGCGGATAGCGAGCGCACATAGTTTGAACAAATTTCCGGATTCGAGGATCGGGGCTTGCCGAAAGTCGCGAAATTTCTGAGCGGATTTTGGCGAGACTTTGTGCTGAGAGAGTTCGCGGCCCGACACCGGCGGCAGTCAGCGCATATTCCGCCTGGCCTTCGCGACTAAGCCTCGGCCCGAATTTCACTCTGCGCTTGAGTTCGTTTGCGCCGGTCATAGCTACTGCTCCTTCTTTCCAGTGCGCTTGCGCTTTCGTGGCGTGCCAAAACCGTCTCGCTCGATCCGTTCGATTTCCGCGAGCGGGACTAGCCTGCGGCCACCGAGCGTGACAGTACGGATCTCGCCCGCATCCGAAGCCCGGCGCAAGGAATCCTTCGAGATACCGAATCGCTGCGCTGTTTCGCCAATTCCAAAAAGCGTCTTGAGTACCATCGCTTGCAGAATGCTCATCTCCATTCCTCCGTACCGATGAAAGCGCTTGACGTTGCATGAAAGGCAGAGTACTGTAACGCATCATGACACGTCTACTCGCACATCCCGTAACATTTTCAAACTTTTCCACAATGGGCGTGCCGGTGTTGGTTCCGGCAGCCAGAAGCGAGGCGTCAGGAAGCGTCGCATTCACACGGGCGAGCCTCGCAGACCCTAATCAACAGCCAATCCGGGAAGTGAGCCGGGAAGAAGTGAAAGATGCCAAGAAACATCTGAGCGAGAGTGATTTTCGCTTCCTTCAAGGCGCAAAGAACGTCTCGCAGGGACTGGAAACCGACGACGAGCTTTTAGTGATACGTGGTTTCGAGAATTTAGGAGCAGAGCCACGCGAAGCTGGTTTTTTTGCGCATTACAACTGGGTCGCAGAACTTCAGTTGCCGGCAGTCGTCAGTGAACGCATCGCGGCAGTAAAGCTGGTGATGTGGCTGGATCGGAACAGAAAGAAAAGGCAACAAAGATTTGTGCCTGCCTTCTACTGTCCCGATCTTGCGACCGGAATCTTAGTGAAGGGCTTACTTGAAGTGCGTTTCTGTCCCCGATGCGCCACTCCATTTTTCCCCACAGCGTCGAACGTTCTCTACTGCCGCACCTCATGTCGTGATGCGCATCGCATCTACCGGGCGCGTTGGCGAAAAACCCAAGAAGAAATAAAGCAGCAGAAAGCGAGGAGGAAACATGCCAAGAAACATTAAGCGACAAGGACTCTATCGCCGGGCATATGGAATTTTCTGTTTCCGGTATCGCGACAGACACGGCCTGTGGCGCGAAAAATCAACTGGTACAACTGACCGAGCCGAGGCTTTGAAATTTAAAAAGGATTGGGACGACGACAACGCAGAAGGAGAACTTCCGGGAGATAAAGCGAATTGGACGGTAGCGCAGGCTTGCACGAAATGGGTTTCTCAACATGCCGTGCACCTGACGTCGCCCAAGGGCCGAAAGAATGAACAATCTTATCTGCGGCAATTGTTGCGACGAATCGGTACGAAGAAATTGAAGTCCATAACACTCGACGACCTTAGGGACTATCAGATGATCCGTAGCCAAGAAGTTCGAGAAAGGCCAATCAACCTCGAACTTGGCATTTTGGTGCGCGTGTTGAAAGAAAACCATCTTTGGCGCGGGGATCTTCGGGGCGATCCGAGCGATCGTAATTCAGGCTATAAGCGATTGAAGGAACCCGATAGCGAAGTAGGCGACGCCATCAGCGAAGAAGCACTTCGACGGCTCGAATCCATAGCGCGGACTCGAGATACCTGGGAAGTCGCTTATTGTGCTGAATTGCTGGCAGCCAATTGTGGGGTTAGAGGTGGTGAGATCAAAAAACTCCGCATGATGAATGTGAATCTGGCAGAACGGTCGATTCGGATCACCCGTAAAGTCACAAAGACACGAGCTGGACAACGGCAGGTGGAATTGAATTCATTGGCCATGGCTGCGATTACCCGACTCCATCGCCGCGCCATCCTGTTGGGAGCAACTGACCCTGAACACTTCTTGCTTCCCGCTGACCTATCGAAGCACACGAAATCATGCGATCCACTACGTGGCGGAGAGGGGTTTGATCCCACGCGTCATCAAATGTCATGGGACACCGCATGGCGAAATCTGCGAAAAGCTGCGGGGCTGCCGAAGCTTCGATTTCACAATTTGAGACATACATACATTTCGCGGATGGCTGAACTTGGCGTGTCACTGCAGGTCACGCAAGCAGCGGTTGGACATGTTTCAGATGCCATCACGAAACACTACACCCACATCGCATCGAAGGTGGCCCGAGACGCCGTTGAGAAATTGGAACAAATCCGTTCCCAACCTCAGTTCGTGGATGTTTTCGTGGATGTTGCGGAAGAGTCCGAAGCCAAGTTGTTGAATTAATGGAGCGGGAGACCGGGATCGAACCGGCGACATCCAGCTTGGGAAGCTGGCGTTCTACCGCTGAACTACTCCCGCTCTTGGTACGCTGTCGAAGGTCAGATTGGCAAAGAAACCAAATTCAGTATACGCCAGACCCATCGGGCGATGAGCATCCGCCTAGTCGGGATGTTCGTGTACCATGCTGCGCAACAAACATTACTCTCGGCACCGAAGCAATATTCATGGACGATTCGGGGGATTCTTTGACACCAAAACGCGGAACTTCAAATCGAAGAAGGTTTTTACAGAACTCTCTTATTGCGGGTAGTGCCATCGCGGCTTACCCTGCCTCGTCTGCTGCGCGAACAGTTCTAGATGACAACACGCCTTCCTCTCTCGAACCCTCCGAACTAGATGAGATGACAATCGCTGACCTGTCGCAAGCCATGGATAATGGAAAATGGTCGGCGCGCGACATCACTCAGAAATACCTTTCTCGCATTGAAGCGATTGACCGGAGAGGGCCAGCATTGAATAGCGTCATCGAAATAAACCCTGATGCAATCGAAATCGCGAATCGACTTGATCAAGAACGAAAACAAAAGGGCGCTCGCGGGCCTCTGCATGGGATTCCGATCCTGATAAAGGACAATCTCGACACGGCGGACAAGATGATGACGACGGCGGGATCTCTTGCGCTCGTCGGATCAAAACCGAAAACGGACTCTTTTGTTGTAGGCAAGCTTCGAGCTGCTGGCGCTGTGATTCTAGGGAAGACGAATCTGAGTGAGTGGGCCAATATCCGCTCCACGCACTCCACGAGCGGCTGGAGCGGGCGGGGCGGGCAGACAAAAAATCCGTACGCTCTGGATCGAAATCCTTGCGGGTCGAGCTCGGGTTCAGGCGCGGGAGTTTCGGCAAATCTTTGTGCGGTAGCAATCGGAACCGAAACCGATGGATCTATCGTATGTCCCGCGAGTGCGAACGGTGTTGTTGGAATCAAACCTACAGTCGGACTTACCAGCAGAAGCGGAATCATTCCCATCTCGCATACTCAAGACGGAGCGGGGCCGCTGGCTCGCACGGTACGAGACGCAGCCATCGTTCTGGGAGCAATGACCGGAGTGGACAGCGATGACACCGCCACCGCCGCAAGCCAAGGAAAGGCGTTCACCGACTACACAAAGTTTCTCGATCCGAACGGCCTGAAAGGCGCCCGAATTGGAGTCATTCGCAAGTATTTCGGTTTTAGTGACACCGTGGATCCACTCATCGAGGAATCGCTGGCTCTCATGAGGCGGCAAGGCGCTATTTTGGTTGATCCGGCTGAAATTGAGACGCTCGGAAAGTTCGATGACACCGAGTTCCTGGTTTTTCTATATGAGCTCAAAGCTGACCTGAATGCGTACTTGGCCAAACTAGGACCTTCGGCTCCGGTCAAGAACCTTAAAGAAATTATCGAATTCAACGAGAAGAATCGGCATCGTGAAATGCCCTTTTTCGGTCAAGACATCTTCATTAAGGCTGAAGCAAAAGGCCCGCTGTCCGAAAAAGAATATACGGATGCATTGACCAAGAATCGCCAACTCGCCAGGGTGGAAGGCATCGACGCCGTGATGGACAAACACAAACTCGATGCGCTCGTGGCTCCTACCGGCAGCCCAGCGTGGCCTACGGACCTGGTCAACGGCGATCATTCTTCAGGGGGAAGCTCGAACGCTGCAGCTGTGGCCGGCTATCCCAATATCAACGTGCCGGCGGGCAATCTCTGGGGTCTTCCTGTTGGAATTTCATTCTTCGGACGTGCATGGAGCGAACCAACATTGATTAAGCTGGCTTATGCATTCGAACAGGCGAGCAAAGCGCGGATCGTTCCGAAATTTTTACCCACTGTAAAGGTGTGAGGATTTCTGGTGCGCCTCGGCTCATGTCCATCGAAACCAGCGAAGAGCAAATAGAAACGAGAGACCGCCCCAAATCAGCATTACGGCAAGACGTCCTGATTGTGATGCCAAAGATGCGCCTTCGAGAATGGTGGCGCGGAGCGCGTCATTCAAAGCTGTAAGCGGCAGCGCCTTGATAAAGGGATGGATTACGGTCGGGAAACGCTCGTATGAGAAGAAGACTCCCGAGAAAATCCACATCGGCATCATCACGAGATTGATGAGGCCGCTAACAGTTTCAATCTTTTGAGCGCGACATGCGGTTAGAAGACCAACACCGCCGAAAGCTACGGCTCCAATTCCGCTCAGCAGTAAGATGGTGAACCAAGAGCCTAAGACTCGCATGTGGAAAGCCAGGATTCCCAAACCTAAGAGCAGGAACACTTCGATGAGCATCAACACCAGCCTGCTACTGGTAAGAGCTAACAAGAAGTCACCCCTGCGCATCGGAGTTGCGACGAAGCGCTTCAGGAGTTTTCTTTGCCTCATATCAACCAGCGCGAACCCGACTCCCCACATACCCGAATTCATGAGGTTCATGCCAAGCAAACCTGGAATAAGAAAATCGATGTAACGAGAACCAGGCTCACTGGATGCCGAGGCCGAGGTAGCAAGTGGGTTCTTTCGACCCGAGGCTGCTTGCAATGCGTTGTCTACGATGGCGCGCGCCAGAACACTTTCGGGCCGCGCTGGATCGTAGTCATACTCGATTGTGCCGTTTTCGGATGGACGAACCACTAGATCGTATTTGCCTAAACGAAATCCTTTGACAGCAGCGGGCTGATCCAGCACTTCGGCATGGATGGACCCCGGGTCTGGCGCTCGCTCAAACAAAGACACGATGTTCGCCGCTGAAGATCCGGAAGCAATAGCGATACGAGCAGCATCGGCCGGTTTGTTTCGAAATGCAATGCCAAGTCCAATAGCCAGAAGTATGGGGAATCCGAACACCCAGAACACCACTTCCGGTTCCCTTTGAAGTTCCCGGAGACGCGCCAGCAATAAATGCCAATAACCCGCCCATCTCGCATTATTTCGCGCGTCCGTCAATCTTCCCTCAGGTGACGGCCCGTGAGATGGACGAACACGTCTTCGAGACTGCATTGGCGCGTGCTGAGATGCAGTAAGTGCGCATTTTGCCGGTCTACCGCGTCCAGCAATGCGGGAATCGTGAGATGTGGCTTTCGTACGTTTAGTGACACGATCCCGTTTTCTCGATTCATTGATTCCACTCCAGGGAGAGTGCGCCAGACATCTGATCCGTCTAGATCTGGAGTGATGGAAAACTCAACCACGTGGTTTGCCCCCAAGCTCGCAATAAGAGTAGCCGGTGTGCCCTCGGCGATGATTTTCCCATGATCGACAATTGCTAGTCGGTCACAAAGCCGCTCCGCTTCATCCATGTAGTGAGTTGTCAGTAAAACTGTTCCGCCAGCACTCTGGAATGACCGGATGATGTCCCACAGCTGACGTCGACTTTGTGGGTCTAGCCCCGTGGTTGGTTCGTCGAGAAATAAGATTTTCGGATTCCCAACTAGCGCTGTGGCGACCGCCAGACGTTGTCGTTGTCCACCAGAAAGTTTTCCAACCCAAGAGTCTGCCTTTTCCGTGAGCTGCAATTGCTCCAATACGTTTTTAGGATCTCGGGGTTCCCTGTAGAAACTCGCGAACAGCTCAATTGTTTCGCGGACGGTGAGTTTTTCGCTCAGCTTCGTTTCCTGAAGCGATATGCCCAGCCACTCACGAAGCTCAAGTGAGTTTTTCGTCCAGTGATGTCCGAGTATTGTTACTGTTCCCGCAGTCGGTTCAAGAAGACCTTCGAGAATCTCAATGGTGGTCGTCTTCCCTGCACCGTTCGGTCCCAACAGACCAAAGCATTCCCCCGCGCCAATCTGAAGGTCGAGTCCGCGGACGGCCTCCACTTTTCCGTCATAAGTCTTGCGAAGATCCCGGCACTCAATCGCGAACGACATCACCACATTCTAAATGACACGATTTATGCTCTTTTGGCCTGCTGGTTGCTTCTAGTGTGCGGGCGAAGCGTGCGTTGAAGGCGGAGGTGATGTGTCGCCTTTGGCAGCTTGCCACAAAACCGCATTCAAGATTTTCGTGTTGGCCGAGTCGGGACGCGAAAAATCGAGTTTCATCGATTGCTCCGCACCTGGAGCCTTCTTGTTATTGAGCGTATAGATGAGACCATTTTCTCTATTTTGTATGTCCGCAACATATGGTGGCTGGTCACCTGCACCCGTGAAGAACGACGTCATCACTGGTGCATAAGCATCGTTCTGATTCATCGGAGGCAAGCCCAATAGTACTTCCATGGTATGAATCACGCTGACCGTTGTGTAAAAGCGAGAGTCCACATGGGGCTTCTGAGCCGAGCCCGGAGAATATTTACTGATTACAAATGCCGTGGAACGATGTGCGTCCACGTGATCGGCACCGTCCTGGGCGTCGTCCTCCAAGACGAAGATGGCGGTATCGTCCCAATAAGGGCTGTGAGAGACGGCTTCAACAACTCGCCCAAGAGCTAAGTCATTGTCAGCCACAGCGGCATTGGGAGTTGGTTTGCCGGGCCGAGTACCGCCTGTGTGATCATTCGGCAGATATAGCAGAACAAAACTTGGAAGTTCTGTCCCCTTCCCTTCTTGCCGCGCCTTCACGAACATCTGAAACTCGTTCAAGAACTGATCGGCTCTGAGTTGGTCCGGATAGTCAGTATTGAAATCCGGGTACAGCGGGTCGATGTGGTCCCGCAAGGCTGCTTTTGTGGGCCGCACCGATTTCAGAAGGGGTACCGACCACGTGAAGGGGCTGGGCGATCCGTGCGGCTGCCCTACGTTCGGAGGCAGAGCATCACCCTTGCGTATTTGGGCAGGATTGCAGGCGGAAGTAAATGGTGAGGGCGTACCTTCCTTGGGCGATTTCACTTTTTCCGGAGTGCACCACGTAGCGGCAACGAACTCGCCATAAATTCTGTAACTGAGGCCGTTCTTGCTGAGGCTATCCCAGATGAATCCACTGGCCGGATCGTTTACGTCTGACTCGTCATTATCAATTGGGAATTCATCCGCCAATGTTCCCTGGAAGTCATAGGTTCGCTCAACACCGCGATATGCGATTGGCCATGTGCGCTCGTTGTAGTCCGTCGTTATCGCAGCTGTGGACCACACGTGGCCGTCTCCAGAAACTTCACCGCTCGCATGGAAATTGTCGAGCACGCCGAACTGGAGCGCGAGCTTATGTTCGTTGGGAGTTACGTTCGCTCCATACATCGTCAGCGATGAATCTCCGTTTCCAACCGGCAAATCACCGAGTATCTGATCGTATGTTCGGTTCTCCTTCAGAACATAGATAACGTGGCGGATCGGATTTCTACCAGACGCGAATTCAATCTTCTCTGGCACCGCGCGCAAAAGATTGTCTTCCTCGACTTGCTTGGTCAATCCTGCAAGACGTGATTCGGCCTCCTCCACAGAAAGCCTGGCAACAGATCCGCCGATCAGTGTTGCGATGTAAGGATGTGCCCTCTTGCGCTTTTCACTCTTTATCTGGCTGATCCCATTATTAGGCCCGCTTCCTTGACCTTTCGCGGTCGCGATAAGCAGGTCGTTGCCAGCACTGGCTAGCGCACTGGTGTACCACTCTGTCGGCAGAAATCCGAGAGCGGATACCGGGGTATCCGAAGCTTTGGACTCCGCGGTGTCGAAAACAGCGACTGCATCGAGGGAAGAGTCCGCCACAAACAAGCGCTTGCCATCCGTTGAAAGCGCCAAAGCGCTGGGGAATGCTCCGAAGTATTTTTGCGATGGCACACGGGCATCCATCATTCGCACAATTTGTCCGGAAGCGGTGTCGATTGCCGCGATGGCATCCGCGTTGGCCAGTGTCACGTACAAGCGAGTTTCGTCTCGGTTCAGAAGCAAAGCGCTGGGATGAGAACCCGGAAGTGTCGGTTCTTTGGGTGGCAAGAGTGGGATCGAGCGCGCGACCTTCCCTGCTGTGAGATCGAGTTCCACAACTCGGGAGGCGTTCCAGAGGCTACACCATGCGCGCTTGCCATCGCGGGAGGCGACAACCGAAATCGGGTAAGACGATGGGATGAGCGTGTTGCTGCTCAGGTCGATTGAACGAACAACGCGCCCGGTCGCCGCATCCAGAATGAGGATGTTATCGGAAAGATTGTTGGCGACAAGCAGCTGATCGCCAGCAGCAATTTTGACTAACGACAGTCCAGCAGGATATGGAATAGCTTTCAAGGCAGCCGATTTTGTGCGCAGACCCGCGGCAATTTTTTTGTTTGGTGCGACGGCCTGAAGGGGAATTCGTAGAAACTTTTCCGGTGTGACCTTGCCCGCGGCAAAAGAGTACACGGCGATACCATTGCCCAAGTTACCTGGCTTCTCTCCTGTAGGGTCACTAATGGACCCTACCGAAGCATATAGGTGCAGTCCGTCGCCACTGAAGATCAAGCCAGCAAACAAGCTCTGGTGCGCGTTTTCTGCAAATCGGTCATCGGGGAAATCGCTCAGCTTATTACTCTGCAGATCTAACACGGAGATCGATTGACGAACGAGTGTATCTTGTGTTCCGTAGCCATCGTTAAGCATAGCCGCATATCGGCCATCCGGGCTGATCACAATCGAGATTGGATAGCTGTTGGTCCGCTGAGGATCGCCTGGAGCTGGTGTGGTCAGAACCTTACTAGATGGCAGTTGTTTCCGTCTTGTCTGGCGTTGCGCCCAGATGAGCCCTAACGCTAGTGCACAAACCAGAGGGATCGCAATACGTTTTAGGAGAGTCATGCCGCTTGCGTTTTTAGCATCTTCGTCAGGCCGATGCCAAGCAGGAACGCTGGGGCAAGCTAAATACTAAGGAAAGATTTAAGCTCGTTTCGGAAGTTCGTGCGGAGTTGTGTCTTCAGGACCTGGGACGTTGTGCCTGACGTCGAAGCCGCGTACCCAGAAGATCACATCTTCGGCAATGTTTGTAGCGTGATCCGCGACCCGTTCGAGATTGCGGGCAACCAGGAGAGCATCTAGAGCCTGGCGGGTTGCTTCTGGACGGTCATTCATTGTCTTTAAAAGCATGATGAATGCCTCGTCCCGCATACGATCGACTACGTTATCCATTTCGAGCACGGCTTGTGCGAGTTCTGCTTTTCCTTCAACAAATGATTCCAGCGCGCGACGGACCATTGCGCTTACAGCGGTTGCCATTCGTGGAACGTCGACTGGCAGTTCGACCGCCGGCAACTCGACCATATCTATGACCCGCTCGGCGATGTTTACCGACTGGTCCCCTACTCGCTCCAGATCAGCATTGATCTTAGTGACAGCCAGAATGAATCGAAGGTCTCCCGCCATCGGTTGCTGCATTGCCAGTAAATCAAAGGCCAGTTCATCGATTTCGCGCTCGGCAGCGTTGATTAGGCTCTCATTCTCCAGAACCAATTGACACCGGGACAAGTCGCGATCGCGATAGGCTTGACAGGCACGATCGACCGCTTGTTCAGCAAGGCCGCCCATGCGTAACAGTTTTTCTCGAAGCTCGTCCAAACCTTGTTGAAAACGCGTGCGCATTATCCAAACCTGCCTGTGATGTAGTCTTCGGTTCTCTTATCCGAAGGGTTGGTAAAGATCTTTTCGGTCTTGTCGTACTCAATCAATTTTCCTAGCAAGAAGAAGCCAGTAAATTCAGCGACGCGGGCGGCTTGCTGCATGTTATGGGTCACGATCACGATGGTGTAACGCTCTTTCAACTGGAAAATCAACTCTTCGATTTTGCCGGTGGAGATAGGATCCAGCGCGGAGCATGGCTCATCCATCAGAAGCACTTCGGGCTGCACTGCCAATGCCCTCGCGATGCACAGCCTCTGCTGTTGCCCGCCAGACAAGCCCGCCCCCGATTTCTTGTGGAGATCGTCCTTTACCTCGTCCCAGAGGGCAGACGCCTGCAGCGAGGTCTCGACGATTTCATTTAATCGACGCCTGTCCCGGAAACCGTTGAGCTTCAGCCCCGACGCCACGTTGTCATAAATAGACATAGTCGGGAACGGATTAGGTTTCTGAAAAACCATCCCAACTCTTCGCCGTAATTCTGTTGGCGATGTGCCGTTATATGCATCGAATTCGCCGAATCGGACGCGCCCTGCTACGCGAGCTTCGGGAATCGTCTCGTGCATCCGGTTCAGGCAGCGAATGAAAGTTGACTTCCCGCAGCCGGAAGGACCAATCAGAGCTGTCGCATGATTGGCCTGCATCTGCAAGCTGATATCGTACAAAGCCTGGGTTTTTCCATACCAGGCGTTCAGTCGGTCGACGTTGACTCCAACGCCCATAAGTTACTTTGCTCCTGCAAGCGCGCTGCGACTGACTGCAATACGCACTGCCGACACCGCACCTACGATCAATACAATCAGGACCAGTGCTCCCGCCCAAGCCTGCCTGTGCCATTCGTCGAATGGCGAAATCGCATATGTGAAGATTTGAAGAGGGAGTGCAGCCGTGGGTTGATCGACACGCAGATTCCAGAACTGGTTACCGAATGCGGTGAAGAGCAGCGGCGCGGTTTCACCAGCGACTCGTGCAAAGGCCAACATGACTCCGGTGATCACGCCCGAAGTTGCAGTTCGTAAAGTGATCGACAGAGTGGTTCTCCAACGAGGAATACCCAGACCATATGCCGCCTCTCGAATCGCCCGCGGTACAAGAAGGAGCATTTCTTCCGTGGTTCTCGCGATGGTCGGAATCATCATGATGGCCAGTGCCACGCCGCCAGCTAAGGCCGAGAAGTGCTTTTGCCGCAACACTACGATCCCGTACGCCACGATCCCGATCACGATGGAAGGCACTCCGTTAAGGACGTCAGAAACAAAGCGGATCGCGTCGCCGAAGCGGTTCCGACCGAATTCGGACAAGTAAATGCCCGTACCGATTCCTAGCGGAACACCCAACAAACTGCCAATGCCAAGAATGAACATTGATCCGACAATTGCGTTCGCCATGCCCCCGCCCGCTTCGCCAACGGGTTTGGGCGTTTGCGTAAGGAATGCCCAATTCAAAGCACCAATGCCGCGATAAACGAGATATCCGAAGATCGCAACCAGGGGAGTGATCACCATGACGACTGTAGCGACTGCAAGAACAGTCATCAGTCGATCAATCAACCGCCGCCGCAAGCTGACAGGTGGAATTTCGATAGTTTTCAGCATCGGACGCGTCTCTGTGAGCACCTCAGACATGAGACCTCGCAGGCTGCCCTCTGGTGACAGACCACACCATCACACGCGCGAGCGCGTTCACGCTGATGGTCACCAAAAATAGAGCTAGTCCGATCTCCACCAACGCTGACAGATAGACGTCTCCGGTAGCTTCACTGAACTCATTGGCCAGAACACTTGCCATCGTATAGCCGGGTGCAAAGAGTGACTTTGCAATCTCCGCGCGATTCCCAATGACCATCGTGACCGCCATCGTTTCGCCCAGAGCCCTTCCCAAACCCAAGATGATTGCGCCAACGATGCCAGCGCGCGCATTGCGGAGCACACCAATCCGAATCATTTCCCACCGAGTTGCTCCCAATGCCAGAACGCCTTCTCGTTGTTGCTGGGGTACCACCGACAACACCTCGCGAGTGATGGAGGAAATAATGGGTACGACCATGATCGCCAGAATGACACCCGCGGCCAGCATGCCAATTCCAAAAGGGGGGCCGCTGAAAAAGCCCGTCCAGCCGAGAGTTTTTGCTAAGAACGGCTGCACCAGCGTTCGCAGAATCGGAACGAGAACGAAGATCGCCCAAAGTCCGTAGATCACACTTGGAATGGCCGCTAAAAGTTCCGTGAAGAAGGAAATTGGCGCACGGAGCCAGACCGGGCACATTTCGGTAATGAAAACCGCCACACCCACTGAAAGTGGAACGGCGATTAGCAACGCGAGAATCGACGAGACAATCGTGCCGTATACAAAAGGCAAAGCGCCAAACTGCTCTTCGATGGGATTCCAATCTTGTCCGATGAAAAACTTAAAGCCGAACGCATGCCAAGATAATTGCGACCGTATAACGAGTTCGTAAACTATGAGCCCTAGGATTGCGATGATTCCAACAGCGCATCCCATCATGGCCAGACGAAACAAGCCATCTGCCCACTCACTTCCGCCTGCTTTCAGTAGAGGAGCAACCTTAGAAACCGACGCCGGCGTTAGTGTGGGTCGTGGAAGGGGATGAGGGCTATTCACGCCCGGTCTCGGCAATGCACGATTCGACACGAATTCACGCTATCAAAGCGATGTTACAAAATGATTAAAATGCTGATTTTTCTATGAGATCGATGACGCTTAACCGTCAATCGCAGTGCGCTAAAATCTTCTGAGATGCCCACTTTCGCCGCGGTCGATATCGGATCCAATTCTGTGCGCCTGAAAATAGCGCGACTTGATGGGCTCCGGTTGCGCTCTCTGCATGAGGATCGGGAAGTGACTCGACTGGGTGAGGGCGTTTTTAAAAGCGGCTATCTGACTCCCGAATCGATGTCACTGACTGTCAAAGTTCTGCGGCGTTTTCATCGTGCCGCACAAAGACTCGGTGCAGACTCTGTCCGCGTGGTCGCGACCAGCGCGACCCGAGACGCGCGCAATGCGCGAGCTTTTTTCGAGTGGGTGCGCTCCGCTACTGGATGGAACATGGAAGTCATATCGGGCCTGGAGGAAGCGCGGCTCATCCATTTGGGACTTGTCTCGACACTGCGCAGTACCCATTCGAAAATCTTGATGATCGACCTGGGTGGCGGAAGTTGTGAGCTCACGGTTTCCGACAGAAATCGGATTCGAGAAACGGTGAGCTTGCCATTGGGAGCTGTGCGCCTCACTAGTGAATTCCTCGCGCATGATCCTCCTCGTAAGAGCGAGTTGAAGCAGCTTCGCGGATTTGCCGAGCGTGAGGTGGGACGGATCGCATCACGGATTGTGGCCGCCCACGTGTCCCAAGTGATTGCGACGTCAGGCACAGCGGCAGCTTTGCACGATGTTGCGCGAGATCTGACCGCCGTTACAAAACAGCGTACCGTTCCGGTAACCCAGCGAGCGATGAAAAAAATTGTGAAACAGTTGTGCCGAATGTCCGTTGCTGAACGCGCCAAAGTTAATGGAATCGGACCCCGGCGCGCTGAGATCATAACTGCCGGTGCCGTTGTATACGCGACGCTCATGGAGCGATGCAGATTTAAGAGTTTCCGCTATTCTCCGCTGGGCTTGCGCGATGGCCTTCTCGCACAGATGGCCGCAGAATACGACCGAAGCACACGGTCCGGCAAACAGATCGAATCGGAACGGTCCGAGTCTATCCAGCGCGCCATGGAACATTACGGTGTGGACGTCAAGCACGCGGAAGACGTGCGGTCATCGGCGCTGCTGTTGTTTGACAGCATGAAGTCTTTACATCAACTACCGATGGAGTACCGTGAATGGCTAGCCGCCGCAGCGATGCTTTATGAGGTCGGAGGATACGTAAACCGAAGCGGGCGGCATCGACATGCCTACTACATCATCGCGAACTCTGAAATTCTCGGCTATACGCCTGAGCAACGTCGGATCATAGCTGCGGTGGCCCGATATTTAGGAACGTCCAGACCCGCCGCGGGAGATGGACCCATGCAGGCGCTCTCACCTGCCGACCAGGAGCACGCACGTAAGGCCTTACTTTTGCTCCGAATCGCGCGGGCGATCAATCTGGGTCGCAGCGGTGCGGTGCAAAGGGTTGTGATCAATACCCGGAACGGAGTTGTGCGGTTGCAGCTCACTACAAAACGGCGCTTGGGAGCTGCGCTAGAAACATGGGCCATCGATAAGGAGCGCGCTTATTTTCGCGAGGTTTTCGGACGCGAGCTTTCCGTTGCAGCTTTATAAAGACTACGCAGCACACGTGGTGTCAAACACCACTGAAGCGAGCCGGAATTCCGGCTCATTTCAACCTTTGCTACCGCGCCTTTTTTTAAATCGACAGCTGCTTCGCAGCCGCTGTCACTTATGACTCGGCCCAGGAACTCGCTCAAATTGGGATTGTGCCCAACCACCATTAGCGCCTCAAGCTTCGCGTGCTTATCCAGCAGTTTGCGGAAATCCGAAAAACTGGCTCCCGGGCGAAGCGCTGGATCTAACAACAACTTCCCCTCGTGCCCAAGTTCGTTTCCGACCAGGACGGCGGTCTGCGTCGCGCGCTTGAGAGGACTCGATATGATCGCATCCACTTGCACGTCTAGGGCGAGTAAACCACGGCCTACATAGCCGCACTGTTCGATGCCATCTTTATCGAGCGCACGCTTTTCATCTTTCTTCGGATTCGAGACACGCTCGCCGGCATTGGCGTGACGTAGGAAGTAAACGATCATCAGGTTGTTATCTTTCCTTTCCTAGAGTGACGCGAGCAGTTCGAGTGGAGCGCGGGCTGGGTATGGCATCAATCGTTTGCTTCCCCTCCGCAATCCCGATAAGAAATTCCTGCGCATTGAAAGCTGCTGCCCCTCGAGGCATTCGAGCATGTTTTCTGCGTGGCGTTTGCCAAGCTCGCAGATAGCTTCCATCGCGCTGTAAGAGGCGAGTTTTGACGTTGTCAGCCAGATACGCTGCCAAGATTTCGCCTCTGATGCGCTCACGGATAAGATCATCGCGGACCGGAAACACAACTTCAACTCGCTCGTACAGGTTTCGGGGCATCCAATCAGCACTACCGACGTAGATTTCCTCTTCGCCACCATTCGCAAAGCAGTAAATTCGGCTGTGCTCCAAAAATCGCCCGACAACACTGCGAACTCGAATTCGATCACTCACACCGCGGATTCCTGCGCGTAAGGCACACATACCTCGAACAAGCAGATCGATCTCAACGCCAGCCTGAGAAGCTCTGTAAAGCGCGGTGATGATCTTCTTATCGAGCAGCGCGTTCATCTTCGCAATGATTCTCGCCGGGCGATGGTGGTGTGCATGTTCGATCTCTCGCTCGATTAAGGCTAGGAAATTCTCAGCAAGATCCAACGGTGCTACAAGTAGCGGATCGTACCCGGCGTGCTCTGCGTACGCAGTCAGAAAACTGAACACGTCGTGCACCGCCCTTGTGATGTCTGGATCGGCTGTCAGCAAACTCAGATCGGTATAAAACCTTGCCGTCATGGCGTTGTAGTTTCCCGTGCCGAGGTGTGCGTAACGCCGCGTAACGCCGTCAGGGTCGCGGCGCACCAACAAAGACAGCTTGCAATGAGTTTTCAGGCCGACTAAGCCGTGAAACACTTGGACGCCGGCATCTTCCAGATCTCGAGCCCAGCGGATGTTGGAAGCTTCGTCGAAGCGCGCCTTCAATTCCACCACTGCCGTGACTTCCTTCGTTGCAGCTGCTTCGATCAGTGCGGGTACGATAAGCGAGTGCTCGTTCGTGCGATAGAGAGTTTGTTTGACAGATACGACGTTCTCATCTTCGGCCGCAGACTCGATAAAAGATACAACTGCGTCGTAAGAATCGAAGGGATGATGAAGCAAAACATCATGCCGTCGTAGTTCCTCAAACAAGTCCGCGGATTTTGCAGTCAGACGAAGCTCGCGAGGGACAAACGTGCGAAATTTGAGGTCCGGACGTGCAGTCTGCTCATAAACGTTCATGAGGCGCGACAAATTGACAGGCCCCTCGACTGGAAATACTTGCCAAGGTTCCAACTCAAATACCGTTCGCAATCGTTCGATGATTTCGGGGTCAGCTTCTGAGTCGATCTCTAAGCGCACCGCATCACCTTTGCGTCGGTTGTGCAGTTCCGCGCGGACAGATTCAAGCAAGCTTCGGGATTCTTCCTCTGTGACGTACAGATTGCTGTTGCGCGTTACTCGAAACGCCGATGCCGAAACGATGTCATAGCCGTGATACATCTTTGACGCATGGTGAATAACGAGATCGGCCAAGAAGATAAAATCTTGAGTGCCGCCCTCTGAAGGCAGCTTAACGAGCCGGGGCAACGATCGGGGCACCGTTATTACCCCGGTATAGGTGAGAGCAGAACGTCTACGGCGTCGCAACAACAAAGCCACGCACAGCGCTTTGTTAATTACCCGCGGAAACGGGTGCGCTGGATCGACTGTCACAGGCGTCAATAGCGGATCCAGTTCCGCCTCGCAATAGCTATCCACAAAAGCCTGTGCACCCTCATCAAGCTCTTGCAGTGATAAAACGCGGATTCCGGCATCCGCAAGCGCAGGTCGAAGATCTCCATTCCAGCACTGATACTGCTCTTTCACGAACAAGCTCGCCTCGCGACGGATGACGTCGCGTTCTTCGAGCATCGTCAAGCCGTCGACCCCAGCTTCGTTGTAGCCGTCTTCCAGTTGCTGCAATAATCCCGCTACCCGAACTTCGAAAAACTCGTCCAGATTGCTGGCTGTGATCGCAAGAAATTTCAATCGTTCCAATAAGGGGTTGGTGGAATCCTCTGCTTCTTCAAGGACACGCCAGTTGAATGCGAGCCACGAGATATCGCGATTTATGAAGTTCGAAGGATTATCAAGGGTGAGGCGGGCCATAGATCAGTGATGATTCGGTACTCTTTCTTTCGGAGTGTAACGATCTGTGATCCTGAATTTAACTTCGGTTCCGTTCGAGCGCGGAAGGTAAACGTAATGTTTGTCGAGCCGTACTTCCAGCAATTCTCCCGATTTCCAGTTGTCAGGCGTCGGTTCTCCAGAATAGCTCGGAATATACTCGCCAATGATTATTCGATTGCCTAACTTCAAAGAAACTTCGAGGTACGGTTCTTCCTGCATCACCGGCGTGTTGTACAGATAATAGAGAATTCGATCGTGCGTCTTGTGCGTCACTGCCAGAAGTACTGCATTTCCCCGGTCTTTTTCGATTGCACTAACCGTAGAGACCACGAAGACCAGGACGGAAGCGGTCAACGCTGCGAATCCGCTCCGCATCTTATAAGTATAATTCATCCCATCACTTAGCTTTGTGCAAGTGCTATCTCTAGAGTTAGCCTTCATATACAGGAGCACATGTAAAGCAATAGTTGCAAGTTTAAATAAAGAAGGCGCCGAAGGTTCTCGGCGCCGAAAAGCTTCTTTCAAGCGTCTGCTAGAACGAGTAGATCAAATCGATCTGGAACCGATTCAACCATGGATCTACAGCCCCAGTTCCCGGTTTTATCCCTCCGCCGAGTACTGCGTTCTGCAGGTTGGGGTTAAGAGTTCGGCCGTGCCACCAAGTGAAGCTGGCCACCGTGTTCGCTCGTAGCTTATAGAGGGCATAGAAGCGGTGCTGCAGCACGTTCGTCGGTGCCCGCTGATCGCTTTCGTCAAACGATGCAATCACCGAATCCTGCTCTTGCCGAAGGAACGCATATCCGACCTGAATATCGCCTTTGTTCTTTTGCTGGCCTACGCTGAAGTCGGCAAAATATGCGTTGGATTGCTTTCCTAGGAATGGAATTGTATCTGGCTGTGTTGTTGTCCCGGGTGTATCCACGGTGCCCGCGGTGCTCTTCACCGTGAAATCGAACGGGTGATCTGACGCGTTCAGGTTGTCCAGATATTCAAGCGTGAGATTGATCGGCAGACGCGCCCATTTCGTCTTGAATTGGTTGTTCAAAATGAAATCGGCATACAGGAAGCTAGAAAGGAAGTGGGCCACCGGCTTGGTCGGACTTGTGTAGTCCACCCAAACCGAGTTGGTTATGCCGTTCGGTCCGAAGGCGCAACCATTGGCCGTGGGGAAACTCGGGAGACCGGTGCTGCCAGGATTGGAGCATCCAGGGCCCTCGCCAGGCACTGGGATCGGCCCAACGTTCGGCACTGCCGGGTCTACGGTGGGGTTGCCCAAGATTCCAGCATTCGGCGCGCTTACCGCAAACGCATTCGAATTCAAGATTGCGTCCGCATAGCGCCAATTGAGAATCGTGAATGACGGGGTTGCTGTCCAGAATGGCAGAATCTGAAGTCGGCCGGCAATCTGACCGCCAACCGCGTAAGAGTCGTGCCCCTTATAGACGCCGCCGTTACCAGAAACTTCGTTGTACATCAACTGCATCGCCGTGAGGCTCACGTTCTTGATCACCGCAACTCGCGGTAGATCGAAGTTCAACTTTTCGCTGAAACCTTCCGGATTCAGGTCTGAGTCGAACGTGACGGGCGTGCGCTGCCATGTGTAAGCAAACTTACCGCCCGTGAGCGAAAGCCATTTGTGAGCGACAGGGTTGTACGTTAGATAGGCGCGATCAAGCCCAATCGTCTTCTTGTCGAAATTGTTTGTGAAGCTCGTATTCGTACTGGTGGGATCGCCCAACGTGCCGGTGGCAATTGACAGCCCCCCGACGAAATCTTCGTTCAGTTTTCCGTCGAAACCAAATCGGACGCGAATGCGAGCACGGTTACGATCTGCGGTCTTATCCTGAAAAAAATCCTCACCGCGCACACGAATATCACCCGAGAGTCGAAACCGGCCAAGAAGGCCCTCAAGTGCACCGACGCGCTTCTGATCTTCTTGGGCTTGAAAAGCGTTTCCAGTCAGAGTGGTACGCACGTCCTCGAGGTCAGACGTAACTTTTGCAATGGAAGCCTTCTGATCTGTTGTTTCACCTTCCACGGTGGCGTACTTTTGCTGTGCCTCCGCAGCTGCTGCCTGTGCCTGCTGCAATTGCTGCTGAGATTGTGTCAGCGATTGGTTGGTCTGCTCGAGTTGCTGTTTCAAGCCTTCCAGCTGTTGCTGCTGGGCGGCTAGAGCGTCGCGCAGAGATTGAACGTCCTCCTGGGTCACGGCGGGCTTTACGGGCTTGGAGGACGCTTTTTTCTTCGGAATCGTCTGTGCTACCAACGAACACGCAAGCAGCGACACGAAGCACCACGTGAGAACCGACTTCATCTTCTCTCCTTTTGCCTCGTTATGCGCAGAGGCGCGCTAAGTCACAGCGTGTGACTGCAGCTACTTCACTTCCTTGATAGCGGCTTTCACTTTTTCCGCCACGTTTTGCGGCAGTGGCGCGTACGTGAGATCGCTTGTCATCTTTTGGCCTTCATCCACCATCCAGTTCAGGAAATCCGAAAGAATCTTGCCTTTGTTGTCCTTCGATTGAACGGGAATGAGCAGCCATGTGAAGCTGGAGATGGGATACGCATCTTTACCCGGCGCATTTGTGATGGACACCCGAAAATCTGCTGGCATCGACTTCACGGATGCGGCGGCAGCAGTTGTGCTTTCCAAACTCGCTTTGACATATGCGCCCGCGGCGTTCTTCACCACGCCGTATGGGATCTTGTTCTGCACCGCATAGATCAACTCGATGTAGCCAATAGAACCCGGGAGCTGGCGGATCATGCCCGCGACACCTTCGTTACCTTTGTTTCCAAGACCAAGTGGCCACTTCACGGAGGTCCCCTTGCCTACACTGCTCTGCCATTCCGAGCTCACTTTGGAAAGATAGTCGGTGAAAATGAAAGTCGTACCGCTTCCGTCCGAGCGATGTACCACAACGATGGGCTGACCCGGCAAATTTAAACCGGGGTTTTCTTTCGCCAGCGCTGGATCGTTCCAAGATGTAATTTTGCCCAGAAAAATTCCGGCAAGTGCTTGGGGGGTGAACTTGATTTCACCACTTACCCCGGGCACGTTATACGCTGGAACAACGGAACCAAGCACAGTTGGGATGTGCAGAATTTTCGTTTTGGTCTGCGACAGTTGCTCGTCGGACATCGGCCCATCACTCGCGCCGAAATCGACTGTGCCTGCAAGCACTTGGCGGATTCCGCCACCGCTGCCTATCGATTGATAGTTGATTTGCACATCCGAATGGGTCTTGTGGTACTCACTAAACCACTTCGAATACATCGGATAAGGGAAGGTAGCGCCGGCCCCGTTCAGCGTGGTCTGCCCCAGAGCCGGGAGTGCCAGTAGAGCGACACACAACAGCAAGGCTATGCGACGAATCACTCGTTCAGTCCTCCTGAAATTTTGGATTACTTGTTTTGTTTGTATCGGCGAGTTGTTACAAATGAGTTACAAACGAGTGAATTTCTGATGAACGGAGATTGTGACCGAAATGGGTGAGACTTCGATATTCGCTCTTCGCAGAATCAAAGGCCTTCAGCAACTTCGTAGTGAAGCGGCCCAGATTTCTTGGAAACAAGTGCTCTTAGCGGCGTTCGTTTTTTCTCTTAGCGTCGGCCTAAGTTTTAGCCAGACTAATGCAGCCATCCGCAGTCGACTCATTGGAACGTGGAAGCTGATATCGACCGAGGAGACAATGAAGGACGGCAGCGTTCGACCGTATCGAGGAATAGGTGCGAACGCAAAAGGCTTCCTGATGTATCAAGGAGACGGATACATGTGCGCTGACCTGGTCAATCCTGAACGTGCAAAATGGGCTGACCCGGTGAAACCAACTGCAGAGGAAAAGGCCGCAGCAGCCGAAGGTTCTTTCGCTTACTGCGGACGATTTGAGATCGATGTTCAGAAACAGCAAATCATTCACTTGCCCGAAGTGGCGACCGATCCCGGCTTTGTTGGGTCCCGACAAGTCCGGCCTTTCAAGTTTGACGGCGAACGATTAATACTCAGCGATGTCGAGAAGAATGATCCAGCCGTCGCGCGATGGAAGATCGTGTGGGAAAAAGTTCACTGAGCGTCGCGCTCAGCTAGAAGCGTCAACAGGCTGCCAGCTCCAGTTGGCATAGGTTCTACGCAGTTCGGATTTCAACAGTTTGCCTGTTGACGTGTGTGGCAGCTGATCCACAAAGACGATGGCATCGGGCAATTGCCACTTGGCAAACGTTTGACACAGAAAAGAACGCAAGTCTTCTTCTGTGGTTGTGCTTCCTTTCCTCACTACGACTACCGCGAGCGGCCTTTCTTGCCATTTCGGATGCGGCACTGCAATCACAGCAGCTTCGGCAACACAGGGGTGGGCTACCAAAGCATTCTCCACGTCAACGGAACTAATCCACTCGCCACCTGATTTAATGAGATCTTTCGAGCGGTCTGTGATCTTTACATAGCCCTCCGGGTCGATCGTCACCACGTCGCCGGTCCTCAACCATCCATCTGACGTCCACCGACTGCTTTCCTCCGGCAGTTTGAAATAACCTGCTGCGATAAATGGCCCGCGCACTTCGAGTTCGCCCACGCTTTTTCCATCCCACGGAATCTCGCCATCATCGCTCGTGGCGCGCACCTCCGTGAATGGAGATGGCAACCCTTGCTTAGCGCGAATCTCGTACTTGCGATTATCGGGCCAGCTTTTCATGTGAGGCTTCGGAGTGCACACGGTCGCGATTGGTGTCGTCTCTGTCATTCCCCACGGCTGGATTACATGCACGTCGAATTTGTCGAAACGTCGGAACAGGGCTTCTGGACAAGCCGAACCTGCAACGATCACGCGCATGCCTTCTGGTAACGTCCAACGATCCGGTTCCCGTTCAAGGGCATCGATCACTCCGAGCCAAACCGTCGGCACTGCACCTGTCAAAGTAACCTGATTGTCGCTGAGCAGGTCGAGTAGCCTGTCTGGTTGCAGATTTGGACCCGGCAGAACCAGACCGCTTCCGTTCATGATCGCCGCGAATGGCATGCCCCACGCGTTGGCATGAAACATCGACATGGCCGGAAGTATCGTGTCGTTCCGCGAAATACAGAAATTGTCTGGAAGTGAAATCGAATAAGAATGCAGCGCGATTGCGCGATGCGAATAGACGACACCTTTCGGCTTCCCCGTGGTCCCAGACGTGTAACACATCCCAAGCGCGTCATCCTCATCCAGTTCGATTCGAACAGGAGTGCTATGACAGTTGCTTATCGCGGTCTCGTAGTCTTCGTATGCTCCGCTTCCACGTTGGCACCCACCAAAAGATGTGACGAACACTTTCTCGATGTTTACCTGGCCTCGAACCTTCTCCAACAATGGCAAGAGAACGTCGTCCACAATCAAAAAACGGTCCTCAGCATGATTAATGATGAATGCGAGTTCGTCAGGGTGAAGGCGCAGGTTCAACGTGTGTAACACGCCACCTACGATGGGTATTCCGAAGTAAGCTTCCAGGTGGACAGAATGATTCCACATTAATGTCGCAACACGGTCGCCTCGCTTAATCCCGCAATGTTGGAGAGTCGCGGCCAATGCGTTCGTGCGGCGAAACCAATCAGCGTAGGTATATCGATGTGTGCTGTTGTCAGGACGTTGAGAGATGATCTCTACCTGAGGAAAGAGCTTGCCCGCTCGCTCAAACAACGACGGAAGAGTCAACGGAAACCGCATCATAGTGCCCTTCACAGAGACCTCCTAAACCAACAGCGTTCCATCCGGAGCGGTCAGATTCTACGTAGATTCCGTTGGCTTGAGAACTACTGATTCGCAAGATATTTGAAAATCGAGCTTGGGGGGCGCTCTACAACTATTTCGAATCCAGGCGGGCAATTTCTTTAGCAAATAGTGGGTTATTGGGAAACTCTTGCTGCAAAGACGCGAGGATGGCACGTGCCTTCGTCTTGTCATGTTCGCGAACGTAGGCAATCGCCAGCAAGATACGCGCAAAGGGAGCAAGATAGTGACCCTTCTCCGCCGTAAGATGGAGATCCTTTAGCCCTGCTTGTTTGTCACCGGAAACTCCACCGAGATGTAAGACCCACCGTATAGGCGCTGACATCGACCCAATCAGGTAGTGACTGATTCCCGGCGCCAGACGCGCGTCGTAGCAGGTTGGATCGACCTGTATTAGTCTCTCGGCCCAATCCGTAGCCTCCCGCGTGTAGTGCAGAGAAGCAAAATTTCGTTTTTCAATGAGTGCAGCGTAGTCAGCACGTAAGCCGGCTGCCAGAGCCATCGCCAGCAGCGCGTCGCGGTCATTCTGGTTCGTCTGCAATTTGGCGCGTGCTAGTTGGTCAGAACGGAGGAGGGTGTCATCGAAGCGAGATCGAACGGCGGGATCCGGGGTTTGCTTCTTACGTCTGTCGAAAGCGGTGTCGCTCTCGTAGAACTGCGATTCGAGCACTCCCAGGCGGTCGAACTCTGCAAACAAAAAACCAGCTGCTGTGCTGACGGGTCCCATCGGGTCTTCCGGGTGCTGTTTCTGCCAAGCACTGAATTCCTGCTGAGCGCGGTCAAATTCGAGATCGTAGAGGTGTTGATACCCGCGATCGAGCGGTGCAGGAGCGCTGCCATCGAGACCGAAGGCGAGGCCCGATAGCACAATCATCGTGGCTAACCCGATAATGAATACCCTTTGGAACACGCTGGTAAGATGCCACATTGTTAGCCGTGGTTCTCGGGCTTGACAAAATGTTTACAACTGAACGAAACCTTGTGATCGGTTGAAGCCTGCTTAAGATAACACGCACCTTCCTCGTGCGTTCCAGGCTTTGTGGCCGAAAGGACCGGAATTTGAGTACTTCAGTGTCAAGAAATGCTCCAGGATGGCCGGGAATTCAGCCGCGATGGACGTCCAGTGCGAAAAGCGGTATAGGAACCGCGTTGAACCTGCATAGTCGCGTCTGGTTCACCCTTAGCCACGGAATCCTGAATGAGATTTATTTCCCACGCGTTGATCAAGCCTGCATGCGCGACCAGGGATTTCTAGTCACTGATGGCAAGGGATTTTTTTCCGAAGAAAAGCGAAATTGTACGTTTGAAAATGTCCCCTACGAACATGGGATACCCGTTTACGAACTTAAGAACACGTGTGTGCAAGGGCGCTACCGGATCGAAAAAGAAGTCTTTTCCGACCCATACCGCAACGTCATTATCCAGAAAGTGAAGTTCATCCCAATGAAAGGAGATCTGTCGGATTATCGCCTCTATGCACTGTTGTCTCCCCATCTCGGAAATTGCGGTTTCGGCAACACCGGCTGGGTGGGCGACTACAAAGGTTTTCCGATGCTTTACGCACGGCGTGATGCGCTCGCAATAGCCTTTGCTTGTTCTACTCCCTGGAAGCAGACGTCGGCAGGTTTCGTTGGTATCTCCGACGGTTGGCAAGATATCTCTCAACATTACGAGATGACATGGTTCTACGATTCCGCAGAAAACGGCAACGTCGCACTTACGGGAGAGATCGACCTTCCGAGTTGTAACGGAGAATTCATTGTCGTAATTGGGCTGGGCACAATCTGGTCGTCTGCGGGTCAAGAGGCGCTTTCGACGTTGCTCGGCGACTACGACTTGTTGCGAAACCAGTTTGTGCGGCATTGGCGTCATTGGCACAGCGAGCTTCTGAAGTTAGACAACCTGTCTTCCTCCGCAGATCTCTTTCGTACGAGCATGGCCGTGATGCGTGCGCACGAGTCTAAAGATTTTCTGGGCGGCATCATCGCGAGCCTGTCGATTCCATGGGGCTTTGACAAAGGTGACGAAGACCTCGGTGGATACCACCTGATCTGGCCCCGCGACTTGGTCGAAACAGCTGGAGGCTTGCTGGCGGGTGGGGCGGTGAGCGATGCCATCCGAGTCCTGCACTATCTGCAGGTGACGCAAGAAGCGGATGGCCATTGGGCTCAGAACATGTGGCTCGACGGGAGGCCTTATTGGAATGGCCTGCAGATGGACGAGACTGCTTTACCCATTCTTCTCCTCGATATGATCTGCCGGGAATCACCCGTGGACCGAAGCATTCTTGAACTTTGGTGGCCGATGGTCCAGAAAGCAGCCGGATTTATCGTTCGTAATGGTCCTGTTACTCAACAGGACCGATGGGAAGAAGATGGCGGCTACTCTCCTTTCACGCTTGCGATTGAAATTGCGGGCTTGCTGGCGGCTGCAGACTTCGCAGAAAAATTGGACCATCATTCCATCGCTCAGTATCTGCGCGAGACGGCAGATACGTGGAATGACAATGTTGAGCGATGGATTTATGCAACAGGTACAGACCTCGCCCGACAGATCGGCGTCGACGGCTATTATGTGCGCATCGCACCTCCGGACGGGGATGGAGCGGCTTCACCTTTGGAAGGGTTCGTCCCAATTAAAAATCGCCCTCCCGATCAGAACCAGTCACGAGCAACGCTGATCGTCAGCCCCGACGCGCTCGCGCTGGTTCGATTTGGATTGCGAGCGCCGGACGATCCGCGAATTCTCAACACAGTCAAGGTCATCGATTCCATCTTGAAAGTAAACCTGCCGCAAGGGCCCGGTTGGTACCGTTACAACGGCGACGGTTATGGAGAGCATGAGGACGGCTCACCGTTCAACGGAACCGGGATCGGACGAGCGTGGCCACTTCTCGTGGGAGAACGCGCTCACTATGAACTTTCGGCCGGACGTCCAGAAGTAGCGGAAGCGCTGCGGGCTGACATAGAAGGATCGACGGAGGGAGGGAGGTTAATTCCAGAACAAGTCTGGGATCAAGATGACATCGTTGCCCTCGAACTTTGGCGTGGAAAACCCACTGGATCTGCGTGCCCCCTAGTTTGGGCACATGCTGAATACGTGAAGTTATTGCGATCGTTGCGTGATGGGAAAGTTTTCGATCAGCCTCCGCAGACTGTCCAGCGCTATCAGATCGAAAAGCAGAAAGCTGTTTTTTTCGCTTGGCGTTTTAACAACAAGCCTCGGAGTATCCCGTCCGGCAAGACTCTTCGCATTGTGACCGTCGTGCCAGCGCAAGTTCATTGGACTGCCGACGACTGGCAGACCAGTACGGATACTCCTTCCCGAGATACAGGACTTGGCGTCTTTGCTGTTGATTTACCTACGGCTCAGTTCGCCGTTGGTCGCGAAATCATCTTTACGTTTTATTGGCCCGAGGCGCAGACATGGGAAGGGAAAAACTTCTCGATAATAGTCGAATGAGTTTATTGATTCAGGGTCAATGGCTGATTCTCGAAGGCGTTGGAGTTGACTCGGCAAAACTCTCTTTTCCCCACCGCGCAGACAAATCTCTATACAGCGCCGATCCTGCTACAACGGCAATCGCTAAAAACACTAAGCCTTCCATGCTGCGGCCTAGGAGCAGGCCTCCAACTCCAAAGAGCGCTCCGTAAACCATGGCACAACCCATGATCCAATCGAGCAGATTCAGACCGAGATCTCGAACCGGGGTAATTTCCGGGGTCTTCACGGCTACCGGCTTCCATCCACGCACATCTGGCCGCACCTTGCGGTAGAACGAAACTAATACAGAATCCGGCTCGGGTTTAGTAGCGAACGTAGCTACCAGCCAAGCCGCAGTGGTCACACCAGTCACCAATAACGCGCGCGCGGCGGAGTCGGCTGCTGAACCCGTCGGATGAAAATTGGTGAATCTAAGCCCCACGCTCATCAACAACGCTACGGTCATTGCGACAATTTCGCTCCAGGCATTAATTCGCCACCAATACCAACGCAACAGGTATACCGCACCAGTTCCTGCACCCGTCTCCAGAACGATCTTCCATCCTTCACCCACTGAGTTCAGTACCGCGGCAACGAGTGCAGAACAGATCACCAGTAGTACGGTTGCCGCCCTTGAGGCAACGAGGTAGTGCTTTTCGGTTGCATTGCGTCGAACGAACCGTCGATAAAAATCCGCGATTAAATAAGACGCTCCCCAGTTCAGTTGAGTCGCAACCGTTGACATGAACGCAGCCATGAAGCCAGCAACCACGATCCCACGAAAGGCACGCGGCACATGGTCATTCACGACTAGCATGTAACCGGTTTCAGGATGTTGCAGATTCGGATACAGCACGATCACTGCGAGTGCGGTCAAAATCCACGGCCATGGCCTCATCGCATAGTGTGCGATGTTGAACCATAAAACTGAGAGCAACCCTGCTTTTTCATCCCGTGCGCTAAAGATTCTTTGCGCGATATAACCGCCTCCGCCCGGTTCTGCCCCCGGGTACCAAAAGGCCCACCATTGCACGCCGATGTTGATCAGAAACGCTAGTACAGGCAAGGCCCAAAGGTTTTCAGCGGTAAGCGACTTTGAAAAATCGGGAAAGAACGAAGTTGCGTCCCCCGCAGTTGGGCCCGCAGCACTACGAAGTGCTCCGAGTTTTTGCAGCAGAGTATCCATGCCTCCGGCTGCGTGCACTGCGTAATATGCCACCCCAATCACAATTCCCATCTTCAAAACAAACTGGAAAAGGTCAGTCCACAGAACTCCCCAGAGGCCGCCAAGGGCGACGTACAAGCCGGTGAACGGAATAAGGAAGAACACGCAAATCAGAAGAGCGCTTCGATCGCTGATATGAAGGGTGGTGGCAACGATGCTGTTCATTGCCTTCGTTACCCAACCTAAGATCAGGCAGTTCATCAGCAGACCTAAGTACAACGCTCGAAAGCCCCGCAAGAAAGCAGCCGGTTTGCCTGAGTAGCGCATTTCCGCAAACTGAACATCGGTAATGAGTCCCGAACGTCGCCAAAGGCGCGCGAACAAAAACACGGTCATCATTCCGGATAAAAGGAATGCCCACCACAACCAGTTTCCGGCGATTCCCTGGCTATAGACCAATCCAGTCACTGCTAGCGGCGTATCCGCGGCAAAGGTGGTTGCCACCATGGATGTACCTGCGAGCCACCAGCTGACGTTGCGGCCGGATACGAAGTAATCATCGACACTCTTGCCCGAGCGCCCGCGGAAATACAAACCTAGCAACAATGTGACCGCGAGATAACCAACGATCGCTGACCAGTCAAGAAAAGTGAAGTCCATGGATGCGTTACAGACTAAGGCAGAAGAGCATCGGGAGAAATACAAATCTAACCGTGGAAAGCCGGTCGACGTTGCTCTTAGGTGTTCCCCGTGTAGACAAGTTCAACGACGGTGCAGTCATCGCCCAGCGGGGTTCCACCGCAGAACGTGGCCACAGCCGCGAATACATCCTCCAGGTTGCCGTTCTTCGCCGCCACTGCTTCCAGACGCTCGGTGTCGAAGAAATCTCCGCGAGCGTTCTCCGCTTCAGTGACCCCGTCTGTTACCAGGATGATGCGATCGCCGGGCTGTAGCGTACAGCGGTCGGCCGTGTACTCCGCATCTCCCAGCAACCCGATCGGCAGATTTCCGTGTTCTGGTCGACGCACTTGATGATTGGAGACCCACAGAGGCGGAATGTGTCCGCAATTCACGTACTCGAATACGCCATCGCGGTTCACACGGGCAATGATCACTGTGGCGTACTTTTCTCCAATATGCTTCTCCGTAAAGAAGCGATTGACGGCGCCCATAATTTCAGCAAGTGGCATGCCTGCGAGCAGGTGCGAGTACACCATCCCTTGAAGAATGGAAGCTAGCAAAGCTGCAGAAACGCCTTTGCCGCTCACGTCGCAGAGCACAACCGCTAGACCATCCGGGGTATTAATCGCATCGTAGAAATCACCACCGATTTCCTTACAAGAGAGGTTCCGCCCACGTAATTGCGCAAATGGGACCTCTGGAATACTGACCGCCATCAAACGCTGCTGAATTTGAGCTGCAATGGACAATTCCTGTTGGTAGCGCCGCGAGGCCTCTTCGGCCTGCACCAACCGCGCGTTTTCGATCAGTTGTGCCGCTTCAGTTGCAATCGCCCGCAAAATATCGTGACTCACGCTGGATATGTCGCGCGACGCAAATCGAGAATCCACGTACAAAACGCCAACCGGCTCACCAGTTGTTGCCGCTGCTACGGCGTCTGCTCGCGTTTGCACCTGCGGCTTCCGTAACGGCAAGCAAATGACGGTTCTCAGATCAAAGGCAACGATGCTTTTCCGTCCTGCCAGATCCAGGGATTGACTCGTATCTGTGACTAGATACTCGGAATTCGACTGCAAAGCTTCTTCGAGAATGGAATGTGAAATCGTAGTGTCATCCAGCAGAGGCTCACCTTTGTGGTTTCGTCCCGCTGCCAGGGCCAACTTCCCTTCTTCATTTCTCAAGAAAATGTAAGCGCGTTCTGCTCGCGTCAGGCGCAAGGTCGCATCGATCAGCGTCACCAGGATTTCATCCAGCACGCCGATTGTGTTCAGCTTCCGCGCGGCCTCAAGAAATAACGTCAGCTTTTCGAGGTCGCTTGCCTCGGTAGAAATCTGAATACCGGAAATTTGACTTAGGAATTCGCGCGCCGTATTGGAAGTCGCATGTTCCGGGTGGAATACGACGTAAGCGACATCTCTCACTCCGAATTCCAAACGGTCATTACGTAAAAGCTTTTGACGCTGGACACGCTCGCCGTTCACATACGTGCCATGCTTGCTTCCTTGATCGACGACGTAAAATTCTCCGTTTTCCGAAGAGATAATTGCATGCTCGCGGGAAACACGTGGATCGGCAATGACAAGATCGCGATCGACCTTGCGCCCCACCGTGAAGGGGGTCCGGTTCAAAACTATGGAACGTTGATCATTTCCCTGAACAAAAATAAGGGAAGGAAAAACTCCGGAACCTGCTTCAGACAGAGGGACTGAGCTGAGGTGGCCCGACATTGATGTGTGCGTTTACTCCTTAGTTAGCAATTAAACTTGGCAGGAACGAACAAGCTTCCCACGGCAGTCTTACAGATGCAAGTAGTACGACTCGGCTACTCTTCGTCGGGAAGCGAGCAATGACATGAGCGAAAGATGAAGATTCTGGCTAAAGCTACTCTCGCACTTACGCTGGCGACCCTGTTTTTGCTATTTCTCGCCAGCAGTTTCCGCGCGATTCTCGGGGGTATCGACTTCCCGGATTTTTACTGTGCTGGAGTCCTCGCGCGTGAACACCTGGATATCTATGACGCCTCCGCTCAGCAGCATTGCCAGATGCGGGAATCGGGACGAGCGGGCACCTACTACATCCATCCTCCGTTCGAAACATTGCTATTCGTGCCTCTGGCGCGCCTTCCGCTGAAACAGGCTTACTTGGCCTGGAATTCGCTTAGTCTCGTGCTTCTCGCCGTTTCGATACGATCCCTTCTACGCGGCTGGAACTCCCGTGGTGATTGGCTTCTCATTACGCCCCTTACTCTTTTATTCCCTCCGCTGCTCTTAAACTTCGTTCAAGGGCAAGACTCGGTTCTTCTGATGGCTGTGTGCGTATTCGCCTTGGAAGCGCTTGAGCGCCGCTCTTTTCTGCAAGCTGGGGCTCTGCTGGGACTGGGACTTTTTAAGTTTCACATCGTCTTACCACTCGCGCTGCTTTGCTTAATCCGTGGAAAATTGAGGTTCGCCGTGGGTTTTCTTGCTTCAACATCGGTATTGATCGGCATTTCGCTCGCTTCGTTCGGATGGAATATTTTTGAGCAGTACGCGCGCTTTCTACGGGAATGGCCGGAACTGCCGAACTCCGGAATGCATTGGCAAGCAATGGCCAACATCCGCGGTCTAATTGCCCTGATCACGACGCCTGAAAACCGCTTTGTAACGGCCTCACTTCTAATCGCAACGGTTATCTTGCTTGGAGTAGGCGCCTGGAGCTGGCGTACGGCAGGACATTCTGTTTCATTGCAGATGATAGCTTTCTCCACAAGCGTGGTGATCGCACTCCTCGTGTCATATCACCTGAGTCCGCACGATTTGACTCTGCTGCTGATTCCAATGGCTTCATTAATTGAAAATGACTTCAAAAGCAAAAGATTGCGCTGGGCAGCTATCGCGCTCGTGACAGTAGTTTTTCTGCCACCGATTCACCTAATCGTTTTGCACGCCAAGTACTACGCTTGGATGGTGGTTCCGATCCTGCTGATCTTCAGCGTGTTGGTTCTGATGTTGGCGAGTAGTCATTCAAACGGCGCCAATTTAGCAAAATCACCATCGTGACCAGAAGTGGAAAACCCAGCATGGAGGAGAGAGGCACAGACCAGGCGCTCCGAAGCGCCCATGAAGGCTCGAATGTCTTCGCGATCAGGACCAGCAACGCCCCAATCCAGGGCCACGCGCACCAGGCGCCTGCTGTCGCGAGGAGCGTTCGTGAGGTCTTGCCCGGTGCCCACAACACTGCTCGTGCACGCCAAATCACGAACATCGGAAGCAGTAGTAATACTTGGTTATAAAGCGCAACCATCGGAATTATCACGACGGTCACCGATAGGATTAGAGCCGCCATCGCGGCAAATTCCCGCGACGTCCCTTCGTGCTTCCGTAGACGCCAGCTCAGAACGAGGCAACAACCAATCAACATCCCTTCCAACAATGCTCCAAGCGACCTTCCTAGAAACATAACAGGAATACTTTCACCACCCGTGTACCGACGATAGTCGAGCACCGCGAGATAAAACTTCGTCAGCCATCCAGAAAGAATCACCTCCGATCCGGCCATCAGGATCGAAGTTGCTAACAAAAATCCGGCCGCCAGTCTCCAGCGGCGCTTGAAATCTCCGACGGTCCAGACCAACAGCCAAGCCGCCAAAGGCAATGAAAGCTGCGGCTTGATGAGCGCGATCGCCAGAATCGCACCAGCGGTCAAAAGTTGCCCTCGCATCAAAAGAGCGAGTGCTATGGCAAGTAATGGCGCAACCAGCAGCGTCAACTGCTGAAGCTTTAAGCCTTGGATAAATTGGAAACTGCCGATCACGATAAGGATGATGGCGATCGTTAGCAGAAACGTCATCCGCATCTGCGCCAAGGAGGCCCAAAGTGGTATTGAGAGGACAGTCAAACCTATTAACAACCAGTAGAAACCTGTCTGCACCTTGCCGAAAGGCTGCGATAAGGTGGGTGCCAGGAAAAAAACTACGAAAATCGGATACGCGAAGGCTTGCTTATCCTTCGGATCCCCGGGTAGGGCAGAATTCAGTTCTCGTCCATAGTACCCTCGCTCAATCTCTAACGTGATGTCCGGACCATAAGGATCTCGGTGATGGAGTAGCAATTCACGTGCGCCGTACCAGCGTGGGTAGAGATCGGAAAGCAGCCCGCGCGGCCTGTTCGTTGCTGCCGCCTCTTGCAGTTGGTGGGGAATGAAAACACTTTGCACGAAAAGCCACATCACGATTGCTAAGACAAGACTCACTACTACCAAGGCGCTCTCACGAATCATGATCATTCTTCCGAAGACAAGCAGCCATGCTACAACTGTGGATTCAGAACACCAATGCGCATTCGTCTTCTCGTCTCGATTGCAATAGGAATTTCTAGTGGCGCGATGACTTGGTTCCTGATGGCACGACTTGGCTTGGGTGCCGCTGACTTCAATTGGGCTTACGACGCCGCACGCGATCTTGTTGCGCATCGAGATCCGTATGCCGCGACGCTCCCTGGAATAATTCCCTACCCTCTTCCAGCGGCATTGTTTGCAGTTCCGTTTTCATGGCTGCCAAGGGGCGTTGCAGCGGGGGCTTTTTTCGGCACTAGCTCTGCCGTACTGGCTTTCGGCCTCACGAGAAATGGATTCCGACGTTTGCTCGTGTTCTTGAGCTATCCCTATTGGGCAGCCTTGATTACAGCTCAATGGACACCGCTACTTGCCGCTTCCGCCTGCTTCCAACTGTTTTTGCCTCTGACCCTGGCCAAACCGCACATCGGAATCCCCGTCGCGGGTGTAAATCTATCTCGTCGCGGCCTCCTCTTGTCAGCACTTGTGCTCGCATCGAGTTTCGTGATCTCGCCTACTTGGCTTCGAGAGTGGGTTGCGCAGTTGTCCGGGTACCAGCATTTTTATCCCATTCTCGTTTTTCCAGGCATTCTGCTTGCCCTGGCCTTGTTTCGTTATCGAGATCGCGACGCGCAGCTATTGCTATTGGCATCGATCGTTCCACAGCGCTGGTTTTATGACCAATTCATCCTGTTTCTGATTCCCAAGTCGCGACGAGAACTTGTGTACACCACTGGCCTCAGTTGGATCCCCGGAATTTGGCGATGGTTCCACACTCCCCGCACGATGTCTGAGGTTGGGCTTTGGGCTGTTTTGTGGCTTTTCCTGCCAATGCTTGTGACAGTACTTCTGCGCAAGCAACCGCGGTTCGTACCTTTTTCAGATAGCCTATCAACCGGATAGGGTCCAATAACGGGCCGTATCGAGATTCCGCCAAAATACCGAAAAAAACGTCCACTCGTTGGCCGAAAAAGGCTAAAATCGAGCGTAGATTCCGGACGTTGGCCCACCGGAACTTCTTGTCACACGCTTCGGTAGAACCCAATTGAACGTTCTTCTATGCGCTGATCCAAACTCGGCATCGGGCAGGGAGGAATCTGGATAATCCCTTGAAAACAGGGCTTTTCCTTGGGAATATAGTTCGCTTTCGCGTTCGTGCTTCCAAATGCTGTTCTCGACGGTCGACAGGGTTGGATTTTGCAAGCCGGTAGGTACAAATGAATCGCGCTCGTCTTTTAATGATCGGGGCTCTCGCTCTCGCCTTGGGAGCCTTCGTCAGCTTTTTCATCTATCGAACTTTGCAAGCCAAGACCGGCGTTGGCAACGAGCCGTCCGTAGAGGTTATGGTGGCCGCCCGTGAAATCCAAGTCGGATCGAAGCTGGAGGACACGGATCTTCGGCTGGCTAAGTTTCCTCGCGCTTCGGTCCCTAATGGCGCTTATCTCAGTAAAACAAAGCTTCTCGGCAGGGGTGTAATTCAGCCGATAACTGCAGGAGAATTCATACTGCCCACCAAGCTTGCAGCCGAGAATGCCGGTGCTGGATTACCCGCGATGATTCCTCCGGGAATGCGCGCCGTGACGGTCCGAGTAAATGACGTTACCGCCGTCGCAGGATTTGCCACACCAGGAACCCGTGTAGACGTACTTCTGACCGGTAATCCGTCTGGCAGCAACGAAAAGCAAACAACTACGGTCCTAGAGAATGTGGCTGTACTTGCGACCGGCCAGAAATTAGAGCGCAATTCGGCTGGCGAAGCTCAGAACGCACCCGTTATTACGCTGCTGGTCTCACCAGATGACGCGCAGAAATTGACGTTGGCAAGTTCAGAAGGGCGGATCCAGTTAGCCCTCAGAAACCCACTCGACACCCGCGACCAATCCCTCTCAGCAGTTCGCGAACAGACCCTCTATCGCGGAGCCACTCCGCCCCCAACAACTACCCCCGTGAGGATTCAAAGAAAGCCTAGTATTACTCCTCCTCCCCCAAAACCAGCGGCCTTTTCCGTTGAAATCATCAAGGGAGACAAGCGGGAAAATAAGACTTTCGATGAAGGATCGGGGCCCGACAAATGATTTTTCCTCGTGCAGAGAGGATTTGGCGAATGCGAGTTTTACGATTTGCGGCATTCATCGTGATCGGGAGTTTGTCCTGCTCGGGTGCTTTGGCAGCTTCATCTGCGCAGGAAGCCCCGGCAGCCCAACCGCCCGCGGAAACACAATCTCCCGCGCAGAGCCAGACTCCAACTCAAGGCGCTCCATCTGCGGAGCCGGTCGGGTCTGCACCGCTGCGAGTCATGGTTGGGAAATCACTCCTGATCAACACGACAGAGCGTTTAAAACGCGTTTCCGTTACGGATCCCAGCGTGGCCGATGCTCTCGTGGTTACTCCTACTCAAATCATTGTGCACGGTCGGGCACCGGGAGAAGTTTCTCTACTGATTTGGGATGAAGTGGAGAGATCCCGCAGTTTTGATCTTAGGGTTGACGTCGACATTACAGCCGCAGCCGAAGAAGAAAAGAGCGTGTTTCCGGATGAGCAGATCAATGTCAGCGCATCGCGCTCGGCGATCGTTTTATCTGGCCACGTTTCTACCGAAGATGTCGCAACTAAGGCAGGCATGATCGCTCAGGCCTACACAAAGAACGTAGTCAACGTTCTGACATTCGGGCCAGTAGGCGCACAAGAGGTCCTGCTCGAAGTGAAGTTTGCGGAAGTCGATCGATCTGCCCTCACTCAAATCGGCTTGAATGTAATCAGTACTGGGGCTGGAAACACTATTGGGAGGGTTACGACCGGAGAGTTCGGCAGCACCACATTGCAGAATCTGAACGACACAACCGCTCGAGGAAATAGAGCCATCACTTCAAATTTGAACCCGGGCGATCTGCTCAATGTATTTCTGTTCAACCCAGACATACATCTCGCTGCTTTCATAAAAGCACTGCAATCGAAAAATGTGCTGCAGATTCTTGCTGAACCGAATCTCATCGCAGTCAACGGCAAAGAAGCTAGTTTCCTCGCTGGGGGTGAATTCCCGTTTCCAATTGTGCAACCCAGCCAAGGAATCACGGCCATCACGATTTCATTCAAAGAATTCGGAATTCGCCTTAAATTCACTCCGCTGATTATGCCCAATGGCAATATCCATCTCAGGGTCGTTCCCGAGGTTAGCACTTTGGATTTTGCAAATTCTCTGTCGATTCAGGGCACGACGATCCCCGCGTTGAGTACGCGTCGTGCAGAGACCGAATTCGAATTGCAGGATGGCCAGAGCTTTGTGATTGCCGGTTTGATGGACAATCGAGTCACGAACATCGTGAACAAGATTCCGGGCCTGGGTGACATTCCGATATTAGGCAATTTTTTCAAGAGCAAGAGCTATCAGAAGAGCAACGCCGAACTGATGGTGTTGTGCACAGCTCGCCGTATATCGCCGAGTACACAGGCTCCGGCCGGTCCCAAAGCGCCTGAGCCGTATTTGGACAAAGACAAATTCGATGGCAAAAAAGGGCCGTCAGGTAGCAACAAGTAATCTGGGGTTAAGTTTCAGGGGTTGTGATGCCGGAGCTTTCAGTAGTAATTGTGGCCGCCGACGCGGAACAAAGGGCTGTTCTGCAAGTGCTTGTCGACGGCACCAGTGTCGCGAAGGCCGTCTATAGCAGCGCAACTCTACCGGTGGCTGCGACGGACCCGGCATTGCGCCGACTTCATAGTCATCGGCCAGAGGTTGTGCTTGTTGACGTACCCGCCGACAACACACCAGGTGCGTTGCGCGCCATCGAACTACTTCATCAGGAAATGCCGGAAGCTGCCGTGTTCGCAATCGGGAGCATGACACAGCCCCAATTGATCGTAAATGCCATGAGAGCGGGTGCGCGCGAATACATTGAGCGCCCCACGACCACGACTGATCTGCTCGAAGCGTTCGTTCGTCTGTCGGCAGCCCAACGCAAAGGACGTCGTGAAGGCAAGCGCGGAAAAGTATTCACTGTAATCAATGCCAAGGGTGGAAGTGGCGCCACGACCGTCGCAGTAAACCTAGCTCTCGCACTTCAAAACGCGCACGGGAACTCTGCTCTGATGGACCTTGCGCCTCTCGGACATGCGGCCCTTCATCTCAACATGAAGGGACAGTTCACTGTCAATGACGCCATCGAGAACTTGCATCGCATGGATAGTTCTCTGATGGACAGCTTCATGGTTCGTCACAGCAGCGGACTCCATTTACTTGCTGGAACAAGCGTCCCATCAGGCGAACCTTCGACCAGCGAATTTGCACGCTTGTTCGACATGATGGTGAACCATTACCGATATGTTGTCGTGGACGCTTCCTCGCGTCTCGATGCTGCGACTAGGTTGGCATGCAACCTGGCGGAGACTGTTTTGCTGGTCGCTCACGCGGATGTAGCATCGCTTTGGAGCGCGGCACGAGTGGTGCAATACGTTGGAGACGCAGGCGGACGCGAACGTGTTCGTTTGGTGCTGAACAGATTTCGCAAGATACCGGGGTTTAGCGAAGAGGATGCTGAAGCTGCGGCTGGCATCAAGCTGATCTGGCGAATTCCAAACCAGTATTTCGCTGTGTCGACAGCCATCGATCGCGGCATACCCCCTATGCAACAAGGACACACCGAGATCGCACGTTCCTTCGCTGGCTTGGCCGCTGCACTGACTCAGGACGACGATGAAGTAAAACGCACGACTTGGTCTCTATTCAAAACGGTATAAAGACAAATGGGGAATCCGACCACATTCGTACGAAGTGAGTATCAGCAGGTTAAGGCGGATCTTCATCGCAAGATTCTTGATCGGCTTGATTTGGAGAAATTAGGCCGCGCGGGTGGCGACTCCGCCCGCGATGACGTCCTTGCGGTGATCCGCACTTCGGTTAATAGCGAAGCTGTTCCCCTGAGCTTCGCCGAGCGCGAACGTCTGGCTCGAGAAATTCTCGATGAGATTTTCGGCTTGGGACCACTCGAGCCGTTGCTTAAAGATCCGAGCGTTTCCGATATTCTCGTCAACCGCTTTGATCGTGTCTACATCGAACGCGCCGGCAAGCTGGAGCTCACCGGTCTATCGTTCAAAGATAATGCACACCTCATGCAAATCATCGACCGTATTGTCTCGCGCGTGGGCCGTCGTGTCGATGAATCGTCGCCCATGGTCGACGCACGACTTCTAGATGGATCACGTGTAAACGCAATTATTCCGCCCCTCGCAATTGATGGCCCCAGTCTCTCCATCCGCCGCTTCGGTCGAGATCCAATCACCGCCCGCAATATGATTGAGAACAAGACTTTGACAGAGCCAATGCTCGAATTGCTGTCGTCGATGGTAAAGGGCCGGCTCAATCTGTTGATATCTGGCGGTACTGGCGCCGGCAAAACAACACTGCTCAATGTTCTTTCCGGATATATTCCAAACTCCGAGCGCATCGTAACGATTGAAGACGCGGCCGAACTTCAGATGAAGCAGGACCACATCGTTCGTCTGGAAACGCGTCCGCCGAACATCGAAGGCAAAGGTGCTGTTCGACAAAGGCAGTTAGTAATCAACAGCCTCCGTATGCGACCCGATCGCATCGTCGTTGGCGAGGTGCGCGGTGAAGAAGCTTTTGACATGCTTCAGGCCATGAACACTGGTCACGAAGGCTCTTTGACGACCGTCCACGCCAACTCTCAACGCGATGCATTGGCTCGTGTCGAAAATATGGTGTCGATGGCCAATCTGAATATCCCGGAGCGTGCGGTTCGCCAGCAGATCGTCTCCGCCATCAACGCAGTCGTTCAGATTGCTCGTCTTGCCGACGGCACGCGGAAGGTCCTGACTATTTCCGAAATCTCCGGCATGGAAGGCGATGCCATCATCATGCAAGACATCTTTGTCTTCGAGCGTACCGGCATTGATGAAGCTGGCAAGGTTAGAGGCGCTTTCAAGGCCACGGGCGTTCGACCGGTGTTCTCTGATCGGTTGGCGACCGCTGGTGCCCGCCTGCGCCCATCTTTGTTCGAGTCTAGGGTTGAGGTGTAGCACCGATGGTTGCCATCATTGCCGTGCTCGCTTTCATCGTGGTAGCGCTGGTTGCCTTTGTGATTTTCTCGTTGCTCGACGAGCGCAGTTCTAAAGCCAGGCTCTTGCGCGAACGCCTGGCCACAGTCGAAAAATCTTCCGAGAAACAGCCGAGCCCCGAGTTGGCGCTGCTCCGGGACGAGATGTTGAGTGAGATCCCGGCTCTCGACAACATACTGAAACGATCACAGCGTGTCTCTGCCTTACAGACGATGCTTGAGCAAGCCAACGTTCAAGCTCGCGCCGGGAATTTCCTGCTCATTTGTTTTGGCGTTGCGGCAGCTTCGGGCATAGTTGTCACTCTGTGGAGCCGATCCCCGATGATCGGCTGGGTTGGGTTGCTGCTCGGGTTCTTTCTTCCATACTCGTATGCCTCATATCTTCGAAACAAGCGCTTTCAAAAGTTCGAAGAGCGCTTCCCAGAAGCCATTGATACTTTGGCTCGGGCAGTCCGCGCCGGACATGCATTCACAACAGCATTGGAAATGATCGGAACTGAAGTAGCCGAACCCGTTGCAGGAGAATTCCGTAAGCTTTATGAAGAACAAAAATTTGGTCTTCCGGTGCGAGACGCGTTGATGAATCTGGTCGACCGCATCCCCCTTGTAGACGTCAAATTTTTTGTTACTGCCGTAATGCTGCAAAGGGAAACGGGGGGTAATCTCGCGGAAATCCTGGATAACCTTTCCTACGTGATTCGTGAGCGATTCAAGATTATGCGTCAGGTCAGGGTCTATACGGCCCAAGGTCGTTTGACGATGATGCTACTGATGGGACTGCCTCCAGCAATCGTTCTCATTATGCTTTCATCGAATCCTGACTTCATCAGGCCTTTGTTTGCAGACCCGATCGGCCACACCCTGATCGTGGTCGGAATCACGCTGCAAACCGTCGGCTACTTCGTGATTCGGAAGATCATTCGTATTCAGGTTTGAAATTATGTTGCTAATCATTAGCATCGTCGTGTTTGTAACCATTGTGCTAGCGGTGCTCGCCTTTGGAACGGCTGCTGCCACGCCTTCGTCCGTGCTAGGCGAGCGACTGAAATCTCTGGGGACACAACGTGTTCAGGTTAGTCCGCAGCGGCAGCCTATTCGCGAACGCCTGGAACAGGCCCTGGATCCGCTCAGTAAGGCCCTTCCCATCTCGCCGACAGACGTTTCGCAAACGAGGGCTTGGCTGATCCAAGCAGGTTATCGCGATCCCAAACACGTCACTATTTTTTACGGTGTGCGAGCGTTATTTGCTTTTGTGGCTCTCGCTGGAGTAGTCATCTTTGGCGGGGCAAAATCTCCGATGCTTCTCATCGGTATCCCCGCTTTTGGATTCTTTCTTCCACGCTTCTTTCTAAAGCGGATGATTCGCGATCGCCAGACACGCATACGGGTTGGTTTGCCGGACGCTTTGGACCTGACTGTGATCTGCGTGGAAGCTGGACTGGCACTCGATCAAGCAATGCAGCGCGTCGGCGAGGATTTGAAGCATGCTCACAAAGATCTCAGCGATGAGTTTCATCTCGTCAACTTGGAGATGCGCGCCGGAAAACCGCGAGCTGAGGCATTGCGCAACTTGGCCGAGCGCACAGGCGTTGATGACATAAAAGCATTGGTTGGAACCTTGATTCAAACAGATCGGTTTGGCACGAGCGTTGCCCAGGCACTGCGCGTCCACTCGGATTCTCTGCGCACGGAACGTCGGCAGCGCGCGGAAGAACAGGCTGCGAAAACTACCATCAAGATGATTCCTCCATTGGTCGTCTTCGTTTTGCCCTCCATCATGATCGTCTCGCTTGGGCCTGCCATCATCGCGCTGGTTCGCATTTTGTTGCCGCCCAGCGGCCGATAATAGTTAGGAGTCAGAACTCGGAATGGCGTCGGGAGTTCCCACGGGGTACGCCTTTAATCGGACACGGAAAGAATATCTTGCGACAGAATTATTCATCGCGAATACGCATTGGTCCCGCCTCCGTGGACTGATGGCCTCCGCGCCGGGAAGCCTCCGGCCAGGGCAAGGATTGTGGATCGTTCCCTGCCGTGGCGTTCACACAATGGCTATGCGTTTTCCCATCGACGTTATTTACCTCGACAAGGCAAATTATGTCGTTCATCTATCCGAGGATTTGCGTCCCTGGCGCTTCGCGCCCATCCGCATCGCTGCTGCGTCTGTGCTTGAATTGCCAAGTCGGACTATTCACAGAACGCAGACAGTAATCGGTGACCACATCGACATCACACTAGAGCAGCCAACACATTCGGAAGCAGCATGAATGACGCGCCCAAATTATTGATCGAATGGTCGTCTCGTTGGGATGACTTTAAGACAGCTGTTGGCCCAGCATTCTCTCGATCGCCCGAGAAGCTTGCGGGCGAAGCTGCCACCGGTCTCTTCCCATATCGCGGCATCCTGGTCTCTTGGGGATTAGAAATTTTTTTGCTCGTAGCCGTGATCGTGTTGCCGGGCAAGCTACAAAGTTTAAGCCCTTATGTACCACCCACAACGCCCAAATATGACGTGATTTACTACACGGGGGATGAATTACCACAAACCGAAGACGCTGGCGGTGCACAAGCGGGTCGCACAGGAGAGGCTGGAGGCAGCGAAGCAAAGCATCGATCTCAGACAATCAAGGTGTCCCGCGGCTCCTCTCTCAGTGAGAAGGTTGTCGATGCTCCCAAGTTAAAACTGCCAACCACAAACCTGGACGTCGCCAACTTGTTGGCCCTGCATTCGATTCCCGGGCCTGCGCCAGCAGAGGGTTTACAGCGATCACTCCCGTCTGCGACCTTGCCTCAGATGAATGCCGTCGCTCCAACTCCGGATGTCGGCATTCCGAAGCTTCAACTACCTCCCTCACTCGTTACCGGCGTCGCCGCTCCGATGCCATCAGTTAGCCGCGACAAAATGAGGAACTCTGCTGCCTTAGCAGCCCAAGCAGTCCCACCTGCTCCTGGTGATCTTCAACGTGAAGTTGGTTCGTCCAGCGTTCCGGTCGCGAGAACAACGGAAATCGTTCCCCCTCCGATCTCTGCCCCAGTGAGGGATGCGGATCACGTCGCCAAATTGACCTTACCGGCACCCAACGTCGTTGCGCCACCTCCGAGTCAGGTGCAGCGGGAGCTCAGCAAGATCGGGAGTTCAGGTTCCGGAGATGTGCGCAGCCAGGTAGTTCCACCGCCGGTGCAATCTGCAAGCGGTTCTCTTGGCAGGATGAACGCTGCGGTGGGTGGATTCGGTTCAAGCAACGACAATGTTGTCGCTCCTCCGTCGCAGTCCGGAGACCGCTCATTGAATCGTAATGGGACAGGGTCACTCATCGGGAATACTAACGTCGTTGCGCCCCCATCAGACTCCGGTAATCGCGCGATCGGCGGACAAAACCTAGGCGGCGTGCTCAGTGCAGCTAACGTCGTTCCGCCTCCCCCCACCCTCGGCGGACAAGGCTCGGCGAACGGTGACGGCACTGGGAAGAAAGGCTCCGGCCGGGGCTCGCCATTTGATCTCGGCTCGAGTGTTGCGCCCCCAGGTGGTGGTGGCGGTAGTGGAGGCGGTTCAGGCATCGTGCTGTCTAACAAGCCCGGCAGCGCTGTCGGCGTACCCGGTGCTGGCGCGGCCGGATCGCTCGCGATGTCACCTGCTGGCGGGGATAAGCCGGGTCTTGGTGGATCGGGCGGCGGGACTGGGATTGGCCATGGGACGGGGCCCGGTAGCGGCTTGACGGGTTCTGGTTCTGGTGCTGGGCGGGAAGGCGGCGGACATGGGTCTGATCCGAATGCACACAATGGAATATCGCCTTACCCCGGTCCGGGCGGCGCTGGAAAGGGCACAAATGGTACTCCTGCTGTCCCTGGAGTTTCCGTTCAGGGTGGTAACACAATCACGTTGCCCAGCTTCGGATCAAACGGCGATCCAAACGGCTCCGCCCCCGGCCGCTCTTCAGTGGCGAACAATCGAAAAGGACCCGACATTCAAATCGTCGCCACACCACGATCTGGTGGCGGCTTTAATCAATACGGTGCTCTGAAAGGCGACCGAAACTATACCCTCTACATAGGAACTTCAGTTGGAACGGTGGTCATGCAATATGCAGACCCTGCTTCCGTTTCGCATCCCTATGCCGAAGACTTAAGCGCGCCAGATCCGTTGCATGCTGAGCTTCCCGCAGGAGTGTTGCGGGTGCCAGTCACCATTGCATGCATTTTGAATCGAGAAGGCGTGATCAAGAGTGCCCACATTCTTCAATCAGGCGACCCGGATACCGCAGCTAAGATAATGGCCGCTTTGACAAATTGGAAGTTTCGCCCAGCCCTCCGCGGCGATCAACCTGTGGAGGTTAATGCGATCCTCGGTTTTAATACCAATACCGATTAATTAAGGTTTTGGTGTTGCGCGCTCGAATAGAACCGCCGTTTCGTCGCGGTAAACAGCTTGCCAACCGCTTCCCGGCAAAACCGTGGCGAGTGAAGAATCTGGACGAATGAGGACGTTCCTCACTTTCCATTCATCCAAGACTCTGTCCCATCCAGGCTGCACCCGCACTAGCGCCAAGTACTCTCTAAAGAAGTGCTCACCGTAGAAATCATGACGATCGTCAACAACCACTTTTGAGTGCGGCCACATCCGATAGATGACATAACCACCCCAGTAGTCCGGGCAAAAAATCGGTTCCTGTGTTCCGTTTTCTGTGAGCCACTCCGCGGCTTTCACCGGAAACCTTTGAGGATCAAATTGTGCATGGACGATTGGTTTCGCTCCCAGTTGCCCATCAGTCACACAAACGATCAGTGTTGATAAAACCAAGAGAGCGGGCCAAAAATGTACATTCATGGATCTCTCGAACTCTCCCGCAGTTCCGCGATTAAGCTCAAGGCTCCTCAATGAACTCATCGACTTCGACAGCGGTGGCCCAATTTCAAACGCTATCAAAACTGCAGCTAGGGGAATGTTGCGAGAAGCGTATAAGCCGGCTGCGACTGCGAGCATAAGAACTAGGAACCCGCTAGCCCGCACGCTTTTACCGGCACGAACAAGGACGAACATGGTCAGCAGAACTAGCAACAAGAAGCATTTCTGTGCCACGCCATGGAAATCGGGTGACCGGAACTCGTCGATCTGGTCCATCAAGAAACGGTTGTTCAGATACCGGACAACGTGCAGGTGTAGGCGATATCCGTAAGGATTGACAAATGTGGCCGCAACTGTCGCGATGAGCGCGAGACTTAATCTTCGAACTTGGCTTTGTCTTCTCACCTGCTCAAACGTGTCCACTGTGCCGAAACGTTCTATCAAAGCACCGATCCAGTAACACGCTAGAAGAACTATTCCGAACAGAAAACCGCCATGCATGTTTACCCACACCAGCATGAGCAAGGGCAGGAAATACAGAAGTTGTGACTTTGATCGATTGCTATCCCATCGTTCGAGGATCACTTCAAAGATCAGAAGAAAAAGCCAGCTGATGATATGGGGTCGCGCGAAGAAGTGAATTGTGGAAGCCGACATCGCTAGCAGGACAATCAGAAGCGCGATCGGAATCTTGGTGCCCCGACGCACTAAGACTTTGAGGAGATACGAAAAGATCCCCGCTATGACCAGCGCTGTCCACCATACGACCCCATTTAATCCTAAGCGCACATGAATGGCTCCGAGCAAAATGTCATAGAGCCATTCCCATCCGAACCACGCCTGTCCCGACATGCTTGATGAGAATGGATCGCTGTGCGGAATCGATGTAGTTTGCAGAATTTGTTCGCCGTTGCGGATATGCCAGCCCACATCGCCATCAGCCAGGGGCTTGCCTGATAACGCGCCCGCAAACAGACTCCAAAAAAGGATGAGGAAGACCAGATCAGCCACCGAGGGAAAGAGAATACGAACCCACCTCGGGATCTCGCGGGTCTCGGGCGTTAGACTTCCAACAGGCGCAAGCATGGGCGCCCTATGTTACCTGACCGAGCGCTTCGATTCGACGCTCAGCTCTTGCTCGTGAAAACTGGCTCGTGCTCCACTGAAATCCTTTCGGGGGAGCGCTTACGCTTCCTAAGAGACTTCACCCAGTTTTCGAACTGTTCCATGTAAACGTAATAAGTGGGCGTGATATACAGCGTCAGAAGTTGCGAGAACACCAGTCCGCCCACAACAGCAAGCCCGAGCGGTCGCCGCGACTCGGATCCTGCACCAAACCCAAGGGCGATCGGCAATGTTCCCATCAACGCGGCCATCGTTGTCATCATGATCGGCCGGAACCTGAGGAGTGCACCTTGGTAGATAGCTTCCTCAGGATGCTCTCCAGTCTCGCGCTGCTTTTCCAGAGCCACGTCAATCATCATGATCGCGTTCTTCTTGACGATGCCGACGAGCATGATCACGCCGACGAACGCGTACAAGTTCAAATCGATGTGGAACAGCATCAGCGTGAGCAGCGCGCCGAAGCCCGCCGAAGGCAAACCTGAAAGGATGGTTAGCGGATGAATAAAGCTCTCGTACAGAATCCCCAGCACAAGGTAGATAACAAGAATGGCCATTAGCAACAGCAGACCTAGACCTGAGAAGGAGGACTGAAAAGCCTGCGCTGTTCCCTGGAAGCTCGTGCTGACTGTCGCTGGCAGAATCTGCGATGCAAGACGGTTGACGACATTCACTGCGTCGCCGAGCGCCACTCCCGGTCTCAGGTTAAATGACAGCGTAACCGCCCCGAGCTGCCCAAGGTGGTTGATCGTCAATGGACCTAACGTGCGACGCAGCGACGCGACGGTGTTCAACGGAACTAGTTGACCACCCTTCGATCGTACGTAGATCAGCGAAAGCGCCGAAGGATCTAGTTGATATTGATCTTCCAACTGCGTTACCACTCGATAGGTATTACTAGGCGCATAGATCGTCGAAATCTGCCGTGGGCCATATGCAGTGAATAAAGCATCCTCGATCTGATTCGCTGTCAAACCCAACGCTGACGCTTTATCCCGGTCGATATCCACGTTCACTTGCGGATTTGTGATCAACAAGTCGCTGGTAACATCCTGCACAAGGTTCTTGGCGGCCGAATCCGTCTTTAACGCAGTTTCGAGCTTCGGCGCGTATTCGTACATCTGTTGCGCCTCCGGACTTTGCAACGTGAATTGGTACTGGCTCTTGGTGAGCTGTCCGCCAATGCGAATGGTTGGCAAGATTTGCGGAAAGGCGTTGATGCCTGGAATTGCGGCCAGTTTCGGTCGTAGCTCCTGTACGAGTTCGACGGCAGGTTTTCGCTGCTCACGTGGAATGAGATGGATAAAAATTCGGCCTTGATTGCTTGCCTGTGAGATCGACGAACTCCCCCCACCCACCGTGCTGTTGAAGGAGTCTACCCACGGTTGCGCCATCACGACATCTGCTAATGCTTTCTGGTGCTGCACCATGCTGTCGTATGAAATGCCCTGCGGGCCTTCCGTAAATACGAAGATGAAGCCTTGGTCTTCGTCGGGCAAGAAGCCTTTCGGGATCGTTCGGAACAAGTAAACGGTCCCTCCCATAACAGCAAACGAAAGAAGCAGCATTGCGAACCGATGGCGCATCGTGGCCTGCAGCGTTCGGTCATAAATCCGAAGCATCCCATCGAAAAATCTTTCGCTCAGCATCCATACTTTGCCGTGACCGCCTTCTTTCGACGGACGCAGGAAGCGGCTGCAAAGCATCGGCGTAAGACTAAGCGACACGAATCCCGAAACAAGGATCGCCGCTCCGATTGTCACTGCAAACTCGTGCAGCAAACGCCCCACGAGACCGCCCATGAACAGCACCGGCAAAAACACCGCCGCAAGCGAAATCGTCATGGAAAGAATCGTGAAGCCGATTTCGCGTGAGCCTTCCAGCGCCGCCTCCATGGGACGCTTCCCCATTTCCATGTGTCGGACGATGTTTTCCAGCATGACGATTGCATCGTCAACCACGAATCCCACGGAAAGCGTCAGCGCCATCAGGGAAAGATTGTCGAGCGAATAGTCAAGCAGGTACATCACTCCGAATGTCGCAACCAGCGAGAGAGGTAGCGCCAGACTAGGAATGGCAGTGGCTGACACATTTCTCAGAAATAGGAAGATGACCAGAATGACTAGGCAGAGTGCCAGGAACAGCGTGAACTTCACGTCCGCCACGGAGTCGCGAATCGAAACAGAGCGGTCGTAAAGAATGTTGAGTTTCACCGATGGCGGCATCACCGCTTCGAACGAGGGCAACAGAGCCTTAATGTTGTCCACCACCTCGACGGTGTTCGTCCCTGGCTGACGCTGGATGGCAAGCAGAATTGACCGGCGAATTCCGTCCCGATCGAAATACCACGTCGCCGTCTTATCGTTCTCTACGCTGTCACGGACGGCTCCGAGATCGCCCAATCGAACGGGTGCTCCGTTGCGGTACGTCACAACCAGCGGCGCGTAGTCAGCGGCTTTGTTGAGTTGACCATTCGCCTGGACGGTAAATGCCTGGTGCGTTCCGAATAAGGTACCGGTCGGAAGGTTTACGTTTCCTTGTTGGATGGCTTGCCCAACTTCATCGATTCCAATCTGCCGGCTCGCGAGCGCTTTCGGATCCAGCGCCACCCTGACGGCATATTTCTGGGCACCCAGCACCTGCACCTGAGCAACGCCGTTCACCATTGAAACGCGCTGAGCAATCAAAGTTTCTGCGTACTCATCCACATCGGAAAGCCGCATCGTTGGCGAATTCAAAGACACGTACAGCACGGGCTGATCCGCCGGATTCACCTTCTGATAAGACGGCGGACTCGGCATGTCCTGTGGCAGATCGCGCGCTGCTTTCGCAATCATGGCCTGCACATCTTGCGCGGCGCCGTCGATATTACGGCTCAGGTTGAACTGCAAGGTGATCGATGTCCCACCCTGCTGACTTGTCGAAGTCATCGAGTCCAGTCCGGCAATGGTCGAGAATTGCCGTTCTAGAGGTTGAGCAACCGCTGACGCCATCGTTTCCGGGGTTGCTCCCGGCAAACTCGCGCTCACCAGAATCGTCGGGAAGTCCACGTTCGGCAGATCGCTAACTGACAACAGCCGATATCCCATCAGCCCAAACACGAGGATGGCGAGCATGACCAGGGTGGTCATGACCGGACGGCGGATAAAAATCTCGGCGATATTCATAACGTCCGCTTGCTTTCTGCGCGTTTCTATATTCCAGAAGCCGGTGTTGCAGTTGGCTTCTGTTCGCTCGCTTGCTTGATTTGCACTTTGGAGCCCGGCAGAAGTCGTAATTGTCCGTCGGTAACAACCTGTTCACCGGGAGTCAACCCTTGTTGCACAATGACCTGCCCTTCCTGTCCCGCTATCGTTGAAACCGGTCGCGACTCGACAGTTGAGTCTTTCTTGATGACGAAAACAAATTGTCCTTGTTGCCCGTTCTGTATGGCCTGAGATGGGACAACAATCGCTTTCGGCTGAACTCGGAGTGTGAGCAATGCATCCACGAACTGCCCCGGCCACAGACGCCGGTCGCCATTCGGAAACTCGCCCTTCAACTTGATCGTTCCAGTGGTCTGATCTACCGAGTTGTCTAGAAAACTCAATGTGCCCTGAACCGCACCCGTGTCGTTCGGCACAATGGCTTGAACCTTCAACCTCCCCTTGCCCGAGAGTTGCTTGATTTCCGCGAGGTATTGCTCAGGTACCGTAAACGTCACATAAATTGGCTGCACTTGGTTGATATTGACCAGTGGTGGATTGTCGTTAGCCTTGATCATGTTTCCGCGGTGGACAATCAAGTTTCCGGTGCGACCGTTAATGGGAGAGTAGATCGAACAGTACAGAAGCTGCACGCGTGCGTTCTCGACGGCTGCCTTGTCCGCCTCTACAGCGGCATCAAGTGCTGAGGCTGCAGTGGCGTACTGATCGTAATCTTGCGAGGAAACCACGCCCGCCTTCACAAGAGACTCGTAGCGTCTCTGCTGTGCCCGCGCATTAGCTGCTTGCGCCTGATCCCGCGCCAGGTTTCCTTCTTGCCTCTTGAGATCTGCCTCAAATGGACGCTTGTCGAGTGAGAATAGTAATTGCCCTTGCTTAACGTCATCGCCTTCTTTGAAGTAAACGCCCGTGAGCTCGCCGGTGATCTGCGTCTTCACCGAAACAGTTGAATACGCCTCCACTGCCCCAATCGCGCGAACTTGCACCGGCACGTCTTTTTGTTCGGCAACCGCTGCCAAGACAGGAACACCCGCGGAAGGAGCCGGGGCAGCCTTTGTGCGGTCGCACCCGGTGGCGAATAGTAGTGTTCCACTAATCACGGTAGCGTTGACTACTCGTATTAACGAAGTATGGCCAATCACGTTTATGAACTCCGGTTGTCGTTCTTGTGGCCGTTTGCCGGGGTTCGATTCTCCCCCTCGACCGAAGTCTGCATGCCGCGTAACCAGATTTCGGCCATCGTCCGGCTCACCTGTTGGACGTCGAACTTCTGATACCGTTTTCCGCCGAACAACTCTTGCACCCACGAGTAATAGATCACCATCCCCAGGAAACCACGAGCCGCTAATAAAGGGTCGACTTTCCGGAACTCACCGCGATCCATCCGCTCACGGATGAACCCGGCTAGCACCTCGTAATACTCCGCTACATAGGTTCTGAAGAATCGGCTCGAGAGTTTGTGATTTTCCAGCGCGCTGAAGAGCAGCAGTCTCGATAAGCTCTGGTCTTTCGCGCGTCGCTCCAGGATCTCAGCAGCAATCTCTGTGAACAAGTCTACGTCGTCGGCATTAATGTTCAGCTTTTCACGTAACTGTTCCCGAGCACGTGCCGTCGATATTTTTCGCTGGATAACCGCCCAGTAGAGGTGATCTTTGGTTGGGAAATGGCGGAAGATGAGCGCTTCATTGATCCGGGCACGCTCTGCGATTTGCTTTGTTGTCGTTCCCTGGTAGCCTTGCCGCGCAAAGAGCGGCGTCGCAACATCAAGAATTTGCTCTTTTCGGTCAGCCGCCGAATATCTGATCTGAGGACTTGCCATTTCGCCCGAAACGCCTGGTAAGTAATTACTTACTTCTATTCTCGTTTTAAACTGATGTCAAGATATACGAACCCGGGGGTCAATTCCGCGTTCCTGAAACTTAAGCGACCTTTCCCCCCGCAACGAATCCATTACGTAGGTGGGGCTATGACCAGATCGAACAATTCTCCACGCGTGGTCATCGTAGGTGCCGGATTTGGGGGTCTGAATGCCGCTCAACATCTTGCGAAGTCGAACATGCAAGTTGTTGTTATCGACAGGAAGAATCACCACACGTTTCAGCCGCTTCTCTATCAGGTGGCCACTGCTGGTTTATCGCCTGGAGAGATCGCCGCACCCATCCGGTGGATATTGCGCGGCGATAACAACATCGAAGTTTTACTTGAAGAAGTAGTCGACTTCGATCTCAAGCGCAAAATTGTTCGCACGTCCGAGCAGGAAGTTCCTTATGACTATTTGATCGTTGCCGCCGGGGCGACCCACGCCTATTTCGGACACGATGAATGGGAGAACTCAGCACCCGGTTTGAAAACAATTGAAGATGCTCTCGAAATTCGGCGGCGTATTTTGCTCGCCTTCGAGTTGGCCGAACGGCAGACCGCGAACGGTATGGCGGAGGTCACGTTGCGGTTTGTCATCGTGGGAGCAGGTCCAACTGGTGTGGAATTGGCCGGAACCATAGCCGAAATTTCGCGTCATGCACTCTCGCACGAATTTCACGCGATCTCTCCGGAACGAACTCACGTGATCCTTCTCGAGGGCGGACCGAGCGTATTGTCTGCCTATCCTGAAGATTTGCAGCGGAGCGCTCAGGAACAGCTCAAACGTTTAGGCGTTGAAGTCAGAACGAATACCCTCGTCACCAAGATAGAGCCGGGCGTGATTCACTTCGGCGAAACCTCAATGACCGCATCCGTCATCATCTGGGCCGCGGGGGTTGCTGCCTCGCCTTTAGGTAAGCGGCTCGGTGCTCCTGTGGATCGAGCAGGCCGGGTGCTCGTGAACCCCGATCTCAGTTTGCCCGGACATCCGGAAATCTTCGTGATTGGCGATCTCGCTTCCTTAAAAGATGAAAAGGGACGCATGTTGCCAGGCGTAGCACCAGTTGCGATTCAGCAGGGAAAGTATGTCGCCAAAATCATCAAAGGGGACCTTCAAGGCAAGCCGAGACACAATTTCCACTATTTCGATAAAGGTAGCCTTGCTACTATCGGTCGTGCTGCAGCTGTCGCTGATTTCGGAAAAGTTCACATATCCGGTTTCTTCGCTTGGCTTTCTTGGCTTTTTGTTCACATCTTCTTCCTCATTGGATTTCGTAACCGCATTCTCGTGATGATTCAGTGGGCATGGTCATACTTTACGTACCAGCGTGGCGCACGCTTAATCACGGGCGACACTACACTTCCTGGTTGGACGGGAGAGGCTGAATTGACAGGCCCAAGCACCGAGACGAGTGCCCGTGAAGACGCGGTCCCCATCGAGAAACTGCGGGCTTGACCAGCAGATATAATGAAGGCGTTGGGTCTTAAAGTAAGTCCGAACTGGAGTGTCATGAAACGCGTCTTCACTCCGTCGCTCGCCCTTTCATTATTTCTCCTTCTATCATTTGTGCCCCGCTCTTCAGCTGAGGTGATGAAGATCGTCATCAACGACGCAATTCATCCCATCACGGACGAATACATCGGCCGCGCACTGGCCACTGCCGAATCTACTCACGCTGATGCCTTGCTAATCGAAATCAATACACCAGGCGGACTTGTAGACTCGACCCGAGACATCATCGAAAAAATCCTCGCGGCACCTGTTCCCGTAGTCATTTACGTCACTCCTAGCGGCAGCCGTGCTGCTTCAGCCGGCTTCTTTATCCTTGAATCTGCAGATGTTGCCGCCATGGCCCCAGGAACAAACACTGGCGCCGCACATCCCGTCACTCTGGGCGGATCCAAAATGGATGACGTGATGAAGCAGAAGTTGGAGAACGATGCGGCGGCACTCATGCGCTCTGTTGCCTCCAAGAGGGGCCGCAACGTTCAGGTCGCTGAAAGCGCAGTGCGCGAATCGAAGTCATTCACCGACCAGGAGGCGCTCTCCCAGAAATTAATCGACTATGTTGCTTCGAACGAAGATGATCTATTCCGACAGATGAATGGAAAAACCATCAAGCGTTTTGATGGCAAGATGATCACACTTTCGCTCGCTGGCAAGTCGATTCGGGAATTCCCAATGACGCTGAAACAGCGGATTCTCGCCTACCTCATGGATCCGAATGTTGCGTTCATCCTGCTCGCAATCGGCATGCTGGCACTTTACATGGAGTTCAACCATCCAGGCGCCGTCGTGCCCGGGACCGTGGGGGTTGTGTTCCTCTTATTGGCCGCTTTTGCCTTGAATCTTTTACCGGTGCGATTCGCGGCGATCGCCATGATCCTCGGTGCATTTGTGCTCTTCGCCCTCGAAGCAAAATTTGCATCTCACGGCGTCTTAACAATCGGAGGTATCGCTCTCCTGACGCTCGGCGCGCTGATGCTTGTCGATGGCCCAATACCCGAAATGCGAGTACGTTTATGGACTGCACTCACCGTCAGCATTCCACTCGGGTTGATCACTGCCTTTCTGATGAGTATTGCTTTGCGGGCAAGGCAAAACAAGGTCGTAACAGGCGCGCAAGGAATGATCGGAGAAGTAGGGATCACGCAAACGCCTCTATCGCCATCAGGAAAAGTGTTCGTACACGGTGAAGTCTGGGATGCAACATCGTCCTCACCCGTCGATGCCGGTCAGTCGGTAGTTGTTCGGCAGGTAGAGGGCTTGCGGTTGCGAGTAGATCCGGCAGCTGTCGGCGACTTAGTCAAGGCTCCATCCGTAGTCGCGTGACCTTGTCAACAGGCATCTTTACAGGTAACTCCCTCCCCTTCAGAACACCGATTTCCGCGTCATAATTGGGATACAATCCGCCCTACAGACGCTGAGCGCGCCGCAGCGGAGGCTATATGCTGTCTTTACCAATCATCGCAATCATCATTGTCGTCCTCTATCTCCTGAGCTCGATAAAGATACTGGCTGAGTATGAACGCGGCGTCATCTTTCGCCTCGGTCGTCTGCTCGACAAAGAAAAAGGCCCTGGAATTATCTTCGTTTTTGCGCCAGTAGATCGCTTGGTGAGAATCTCTTTGCGCCAGGAAGCCCTCGAAGTTCCACCGCAGGACATCATCACCCGGGACAACGTTACGCTGAAGGTAAACGCCGTCATCTTTCTGCGCGTGATCGATCCCCGGAAAGCAGTTGTTGAAGTTTCGAACTACGTCTATCAGACCTCTCAATTCGCGCAGACAACGCTTCGTTCCGTCCTTGGAGAACAGGAGTTAGATGAACTCCTAGCGCATCGCGACAAGACCAATGCCCGACTGCAAAGCATTCTCGATACCCACACCGCGCCATGGGGCGTAAAGGTAGTGAATGTTGAAGTCAAGCAGGTCGATCTGCCGGAAACCATGCTGCGGGCGATGGCCAAACAAGCCGAAGCGGAACGCGAACGTCGTTCCAAGATCATTCACGCAGAAGGCGAGTACTCGGCGGCCCAGCGGCTCGTGGATGCTGCGGCCTTGCTGGCGACACAACCCGTCAGCGTGCAGCTTCGTTATCTGCAAACTTTGACGGAGATCGGCGTCGAAAAAAATACCACCGTGGTCTTCCCTGTCCCGGTCGATTTCTTTTCGGGGTTGCAAAAGCTTCTGGCCAATGCCGGCGGTGGGGAATCGTCACAAAAAGGATAGGCTTTGAACTTCGTCTCGGATGTCACTATGCCCACTTCGCAAGATACCGAAATCACTCTCGGCACGGGAAAGTTGCTCGTGCTCTTCTTTGCGCTCGTCGTAGTATGCGCTCTCTTTTTCGGTCTTGGATTCTCTCTTGGTCGAAATGCGTCTACCTCATCAGTCACATCCGTTCAGGCCAACACTGCGGCGGGAAACGATGCACAGGTAACCAAGCCATCTTCCAATCTAAGCTTCTACAAGAATGTTGAGCAGAAGGCGCCAAACTCCCAACTGGCTCAGCCAGAAACGGCACCCGCACCAGCCGCCGCCGATAATAAGTCTGGATCCGAAGCGCTCACTCCTCCGGCGCTCAGTGGCTACATAGTGCAAGTTGCGGCTGTGACGAAACCGGAAGACGCGGAGGCGCTCGTCAATGCTCTGAAGAAGAAGCAGTATCCCGCTTTTGCAGTCAACAACACGCCTTCGGACAAGCTATTCCGCGTGCAAGTCGGCCCATACCCGGAGATCAAGGATGCGGAAGCCATTCGAGCCCGACTCGTGAGCGATGGCTACAATCCGATCCTGAAAAAGTAACGAAACCGCGACTCTATCTTTCGGAAAACCGCTGTTCTTTCCAGGGATCACCGTACATATGATACCCGTTCTGCTCCCAAAATCCTGCCTGCTCATGGTCCAGAAACTCTAGTCCCCGCACCCACTTTACAGACTTCCATGCGTAGAGGTGCGGCACAATCAATCGCAACGGAAAGCCATGATCCGCGCTGAGCGGTTCACCATCATGATGTGTGGCGAGCAGGACCTCATCTCTGTCTAGGTCCGCCAAGGGCACATTCGCAGTGTATCCCTCTTCTGCATGAACCAAGACGTGGGATGCTTCGGCCCTCGGATCCGCCAAGGCGAGCACGTCCTTCATCGCCACCCCGCTCCAATCGTTATCGAAGCGACTCCAACGCGTTACGCAGTGGAAATCGCTTTTATGATTCGACCTTGGAAGGCGATTGAAATGTTCCCAACTCAATCGCAGTGGGTTTTCAACTAGGCCGTAAACTCGAAAATCCCAACGTGCTGGGTCAAACCTTGGAACTGATCCATAATGAAGCACTGGCCACTTTAGGGTGAGGGATTGTCCGGGCGGCAATCGGCCCGCCTGTTTCATTTCCCGCTCGCGTTCACGACGCTCATTTCCTTCGAATAACATTGGGCACCAACAATGAGACGCACCAACTCAGCGAAAGATTCTACGCTTGACCAAATACCGCTATATTGATGGAGGTCAATCAGCCTCACCGCTATCGATTTACTCGATTGGAGTTACGATGAGTCGCCCCGAAGAATCATTTGACACCATCTTGCATGCGATCTCCGACCCCACGCGCCGCAAAATCCTCGCCGCCTTGCGGGCATGTAAGGGCCGCGGCTCTCACGGGCAAAGTGGCCTGTGCGCCCTTGAAATCGAACAGAAGGTGAACGTGTCTCAACCCACCGTGTCACATCACATGGCTGTTCTTCACAAAGCAGGATTAGTTGAAATTAGAAAAGCAGGTTTATGGCGCTGGTACCAGAGAAACGAAGGAATGATCACCAGTTTTACAAAGCGGCTAAAGCAGACGTTGTGAGATCAGCGACCGGCTGCCGCACTTTGAACCCTTTGCAGGAGTGTTCGTGCGTGCGCGATGAGATCTGCTACTTCAAAGGGCTTCACTAGCGAAACGAGATTGTTTTCCGTCATAAAGGCACGGATTTCAGGATCGGCAAGGGTTGAGAACGTGAACAGTAGCTTTTTTTCAAGTCCCGGGCACGTCTCCTTCACCCACTTGTAGACATCGGGAGCGTTCCACCCGCCCGGCATACGGCCGTTCACCACCAAAGCGTCAAACATTTCCGACCGGATTTTCGAACGCGCCTCATCCGCGCTCATTGCGGTAACAACTTGAGCTCCCGCACCAACCAGGACATCTCGTTCGAATTCCAGAACAGCCTCTTCGTCTTCCACCAGCAGCATCCTGCCCTCGAGTGCAAACTCGCGGCGGGAGACGACGGAAGGCTCATCCGTTGCCGGCTTTTGACCCGAGATCGGCAGCCTTACTTCAATCTGCGCGCCACCTTCTTCTCGATTTTGTGCAAGGATATCGCCACCATGCTCTTTGACAATTCCATAGCAGATGCTTAGTCCCAGCCCTGTGCCCTTCCCCACATTCTTGGTTGTGTAGAACGGATCGAAGATCCTCTTGGGATCCTTTATCCCAGGCCCAGAATCACAGAAAGATGCAGAAACGTATTCTTCGTTCTTGGCGACAACTACGGTCATCGTCCCACGCGTCTCTTTTTCGAGGATCGCGTCGACTGCATTATTGATGATGTTCAGAAACACCTGTTCCAATTGGTGCGGGTCGGCGGTCACTGTTGGAAGCCCTGGCTCGATCTTGCGCTCCACCGCGATATTGTTAACTTTTAGATCGTAGTCGCGAAGCGCCAGCGTCTCCTCCAGCACTCGCGCGACGTCCACTTCCTGTTTCTGCGGCTTTCGCTGACGTGCGAATGAAAGAAGGTTCTGCACCACTCGATGGGTACGCTGCGCCTGTTTGAACAGCTTGCGAACAAAATCCGAGGCGCGCTCGTTCAAGCCTTCGTTTTCGAGCAATTGCGCATAGCCCAGAATCGCCGTGAGCGGATTGTTCAACTCGTGCGCGACTCCCGAAATCAACTGTCCTACCGCCGACATCTTCTCGCTCTGCAGAAGCTGCTCTTGCGTCTTTCTGAGATCTTCGTAAGCCCGACACGTTTCTTCATACAGTCGGACCTTCTCGATGGTAGTGGCGAGCTGGCGTCCGATTGCCACCATTAGATTTTCATCGTTACTGGTGTATTCGCGCGATTCCCGGCAACTCACTCCCATGACGCCAATCGGTTTGTCCTTTGACCAGAGCAACACCCATATCCAGGACGGTAGGCCATCCGCACGCAGGAACTCAGCTACTAAGGGAGGCAGATGCGGAACAAACTCTTGCGTAATAACTTCTGTACGCGACCGCATCACGAGGTCGCCAAAACCTTCAGTCAGGATTACTTCCGCAAACCGTGCGCGATTTTCGCTCCGCTGCCCCCATCCGGCACGTCTGCGGAATAAAGTCGCATCTGCATCGGACAGGTAAATCGATCCTGTTTCTGCTCCAAAAAGTGAGACCACTTGCCTCAATGTCAGGTTGAGGATTTCATCCAGATCGAAGGACTGTGTGGCGATGACCGCCATGGCATTCAGAGCATTCAATTCGCGATTGCGACGCCGCATTTCATCCTCGGCGCGCCTCTTGCTTGTCATGTCCAACAAAAAGCCCTGGTAGCGATCGATTCTGCCGTTCGAATCCCGGGTGGCGAAGCTGCTCTCAGCCGCCGTCAGCAGCGAGCCATCCTTTTTACGCATGGTCACTTCGAAATTGCGGACATAGTTGTGCTGCTCAATTTCGCGCCGGAAATGATCGCGCTCGTCCATTGACGCGTACAGCTTTTCATCGATGTCGATCGACATCAGCTCTTCGCGGGTGTCGTAGCCCAACAACTTCACAAAAGCGTCGTTACAGTCGAGCAGCTTGCCATCCGGAGTAGCAACAAACACGCCTTCCTGCACCTGCTCGAAAATCAATCTGAATTTTTCCTCAGCGGCCCGTCGGTCGCTGGTATCTCTGACAACGTGAATCGTGCCCCGCTTTTGTGTTCCCTGCTCCGTGTACGACGACGTGGACACCATGGAGTAGCCACCAAAACACGGGTCAGCCCCCTCGGCAAAATCCGAATCTCCCCGCGCGCAGTAAGGACAATTCGTCCACTCACTGGGCTTTTTGGGAAGTATTTCCTCGCATGTCTTTCCGACTACGTCGGCCGGCGCGCGATTCAGGCGCTGGAGTAGGGCTTGATTCACTTTGATGACTCTAAAATCGGCGTCGTGGGCAAGAATTAAATCCTGGATGGAGTCGAACGTATTCATCCATTGCCGCTGAGACCGCAAGATCTGCTCCAGCAGTCTCAGGTTCTCTACGGCCAAGCCCAATTGATTTGTTGTTGTGGAAAGAAAATCAATGTCCTCGGCGAGCAAAGAGCGGGTGTGATTCCATCCCAGCGCCAGGGTACCGATCATCGATTTCTTGCCGAGTAGGGGAATCAGTACGACTTGTCTAATTTTTTCCTGCGCCAGTTGCGGCCCGAGCGGCGCCTCCACGGCCGAGGACTTAACTACCATCGGCGTTCCCTGCTGAAGCACCTGCTGTAATCTCTCGTCGATCCCGATTTGCCCAACGGAGCGCAAGAATTCTTGGGAGACACCAACGTGCTGCGCGATCACCATCCGTTGGCCCTCAAGCAAACGGAACCACGCTGCACGTGCTCCCATCAGAGACTTGAGTTCTTCGAGCGCAGTCTGCATCATCGGCCCGTGCTGTTGGGCTCGCGTGATGGTCGTACTCAGCGAGTTGACGACTGCCAGCCGACGTGTTCTTGCCTTCGACTCGTCGAAGACTGTGAAAATCATTCCCAAGCCAAAAAAGAGGTCCGTAACAGCGCTAGCCCATGCCGGCCAGTAATGTGTAACCGGACCCCACTCAAGGTATAACAAGATAAGGCACGCGCTCACCAGCCAGGGTCCGATCTCCCATCGGCCCCAGCGATACCGGATCATCTGAATCGCCGCCGTAAACGTGACGATTCGATAGGAGACCTCCAGCGCCACTCGCAGCGTTAGCGAATCTGGCCATAGCAGGACTCGTGCAGCCGTGAACCCCATCACAGACACGGCAATTGCCAACAGGGGAACCATCAGCTTTCGGCCGTGTGTGTAGGTGAAAACTGCTGCTGCGAACAGGCAGATCGCAAGTACAAATTCCACTTGCGAGATGGCGATCAATTCAGGAGGAAATTTTTGAACGATGGTCGCATCGCGAACAGTCCAGCTCGAAAGAAAATACGCAAGCCAACCAAGGATCCACGTCAGGAGATAGCGCTCTCGGAAGGTTCGGTATACCAGGATGCTGGCCGCCAGCATCACCAATGCGACGCACTCCGGCGTTGTCAGCTTAGGAACAGCCAAGCTGCCCAGTCCGGTCCAACCTGACCAGGTTCCAATCATCAAGGGCGCGCTCATCGTGACCCAATAAACCTCTTTGTTGATATCACGGTCCCGCGCCTCCTCGGTTTGTTTTCCGTCCTCCTTTGGTTACTTTCGGAACATCGGCTTTTGCCGTACATTTTCCGTAGAATTCACTTTCGCCATGCCAAACGAACGGGTACCCGAACGAGTCCTGGTGGTCGATGATGAGGAATCCATTCGCGAAGTAGTTAGCACTCTGCTCACTTCAGCGGGTTATAAGACTCGCCGCGCCGGCTCCGGCATGGAAGCTTTGGCTCTACTCGACTCCGGCGAAGAGTACGAACTAATGCTTTCGGACCTGATGATGGCGGAACTTGACGGCATTGGCCTGCTGGAGCGCACCAAAGAGCGTTATCCGGATATGCCGGTTGTCATGGTTACCGCCGTGCACGATATCTCAGTCGCTCTGGGCGCCATTCGGAACGGTGCCTATGACTATCTGTGCAAGCCATTTGAGCGAGAACAGTTGCTGGCCACCGTTCGTCGCGCCCTTGAAAATCGGCGTTTGAAGCTCGAGAACCGCGCCTACCAGACACGCTTGGAAGAGTTAGTCGCCGCGCGTACCGAACAACTCGAACGCTCTTACGACATTACCCTGCAAGCGTTAGGCGACGCTCTGGACTTGAAAGACGCCGAGACCGAAGGGCACTCCAAGCGCGTCACTGCTTACACCATTGCGATCGCGCGTCAGATGGGAATTCCGAAGCACCAAGTCAATGTCATCGCCCGAGGAGCATTCCTGCACGATATCGGCAAGATGGCAATTCCCGACAAGATCTTGACCAAGCCGGGGAAGCTCACCTCAGACGAAACGCTCACCATGCAGGAGCACTGTTACCACGGTTACCAGATGATCATCCGCATACCCTTCCTTGGCGAAGCCGCGGAAATCGTCTATTCCCACCAGGAGCGCTACGACGGGACGGGGTACCCCCGCCAACTGAAAGGTGAAGAAATTCCTCTTGGAGCCCGGATTTTTGCCATCGCGGATACTCTGGACGCCATGACCTCCGATCGTCCCTACCGTCGGGCAAAAACATTTGACGAAGCGAGGAAGGAAATACAAGACTGGTCCGGACGCCAGTTTGACCCCAAAATCGTAGAAGTCTTCCTCTCCATGGACTCAAAGATCTGGCAGGACTTGCGCAACGAGATCAACTCCCAGCGGTCCGGTTTTGGGCCTCCTCCGAACTAGCCCATAGGCAGCCCTTCCAGCGCTGCTGACATCCAACTCTCACAGCGCTCAATCAGGGGGATCTATGACCACGCGACAACTTTTGGTGTCTACGTGTGCCGTTCTTGCTGCCGCTCTCACGCTCCAGGCGGAGCAACCTCCCACACCCTACGCGGGAAATTCCATCCCCGAAGGCACCACATTCCTGGTGCGCCTTGAGGACAAGTTAGATACTCGCAAGCTCGAACCGGGCAAACATTTCAAGGTAAAGCTAGGCGAGGACCTCATCGCGCCGAACGGCACAACCATTTCACGCGGCAAGAAAATCAAGGGTCACGTGAGTTCGGTAGAACAGGGCTTACACGCACGTATGCTCCTCAGTTTCGACGAAATCGAAACCGATCATGGATGGATTCCACTTGAGGCCACAATCACCAACGTGCCGGGCGAGCACGGCGCCAAAACCGACGAAGAAGGCGACGTTGAAAAGAAAGGTATGAACAAGCGTCGCATGGTTGAGACCGCAGCTGTGGGAGCGGGAATCGGAGCCGTTGGCGGTGCTGTAGCCGGTGGCGGGAAGGGTGCCGGGATCGGAGCGGGAGCGGGGGCAGGACTTGGCGCATTAACCGGAGTACTGCGCGATCGAAATTTGCGCCTCGAGAAAGGCACTACGCTCGAACTCAGACTCGACCATCCATTGCAAGTCCCTTCTCACTAACCAACGCTTTTCCAAGGCTGGAGCACGGGTATATCCCGTGCTCTTTTTGCCGTCAAAGCACTTAACTAAAAGCATGTAGAATCATGCGCCGGAGACGAATCATGACTCGCTTCGGGCTACTCTTCGCCATTCTCATTGCCATCACGTTAAATCTCTTCTCGCAGGAGCACCCATCGGTTACTGCCCAGCCGAACAGCGTGTACGTTTCAGCAGATGGCAAATTCGACGCTGCGCCCGACACTGCCCTGATTCAATTCAATATCCGAGCCCAAGCAGAAACCTCAAAAGCCGCTTACGACATGGCATCGCGCCAAGCCGAACAGACTCGGCAAGTTCTCGGCGCCAACGGCGTTGATCTCAAGAGCGCGCAAATCGGCAGCTTCTCAGTGCAACCTATGTACGATTGGAAGAACCCGAAACGGAAGCTCATTGGTTATGAAGTAACCGCGGGCGTATCGGTCAAGCTAAAGGATTTTTCGAAAGTCGGCCCGATTACTCAACAGCTCGCCGAATCAGATGTGAGTCAGGGTCAAAATGTCAGTTATACCCTTGAAAACATCGACGAAGCTAAGAGTAAGGCGATCGAAGACGCTTATAAGCGTGCTCATACATCTGCTGAAACGATTGCGAAGGCTAGCAGCAGGATGCTCGGCGATCTTTCCTATGCATCAGTGGATACCGCTGAAAACTTCCGCGTCGTGCCTATGCAACGCATGGCAATGATGTCGGCTGGTGTGGCCGCTGCTCCCCCTCCACAAGAGGAATTTACACCTGCGACAGTGAACGTTACTGCACATGTCAATGCGGTCTTCAACCTTAAATAGAAAGAAAGGCGGCGATTGCAAAAAAGTTCATCACAGGAAAAATCAAGAAACGCAAATGTTACCGTGCGCAGAATGGCACACTTCTGCTACCATCGTGCGCCGAGGGGGTTTTTACATGGCAAATTTGTCCCAACTTGTAATTGACTTAGAGGGCCAGCGTAAGCAGGCGAAAAATGACTTAGATCGCCTAGACGCGGCCATTGCGACACTGCGGAAACTCAGTGGCGGCTCCACTTCCTCCGGAGCCGGCCGAGGCCGTCGTCGTCTTTCGGCTGCGGCGCGAAAGCGAATTGCTGACGCCCAAAAAGCCCGCTGGGCGAAGTGGAAACAGCAGCATAAGAGAGCCGCTTAATCCGTATCGTTTTCGTAAGAAGGCCCGCCAGATCGGCGGGCTTTATTTTGTAACGCCGACCTTCCTACCAAACAGCTTTCTTCGGAGTAGAAATCTAAACATTCCTCTTGGAACGACTTTTCTCTAACCGACGGCCTTATGGAATTCCACCTCGCCCAGGATCAACGCTCAAAGAGCAGAATGCGTCTGTTTCTCCTGGATATTGCAGCACTGGCGAGTGAGATCTCGCAATAGACTCATTGGCACTTTCTTTAGCGCGTGAAGATGACTCCATAGACGAACATTGACACCGCTCGCCAGGGGGATATTCCAGACCACAATGGGGGCAATGCACGGCGAACTCCTTGGAAACAGCTATATGCCAAGGCTAAACGCAGACCTTTTTGTTAAGAAATTCAAACTTTCTATACGGGCCATCGATAGTTTTTATGCTGGCTGAGACGGTTTATGATGGCAATGCATCCGGACAACGCCATTCCGGCAAAGCTTTCTTTCACCACGACTCCGAATCATGGACTTCGATCAGCTCGAAGCATTCCTCGAAGTAGCGCGTCTATCGAGTTTCTCTCGCGCCGCCGAGAAACGTTTTCGCACTCAGCCGGCCATTTCTTCCCAGATTCGTTCCTTGGAACAGGAAGTCAGCGCTCGCCTATTCGATCGTTCCGGCGGCAAAGTCTCCCTGACTGCTAGTGGAAAGATCTTCCTTCGCTACGTAGAGGATTCTTTGGAAGCGCGGAAAACGATGCTTGTATCCCTCGCCGAGGCCCAGCGCGTGCCGCGAGGAGAAATAACGGTAGCAGCCAACGAAGGCACCTGCCTTCACATCCTCCCCGAGGTTTTCGCGGAATTTAAACGCAACTATCCTGACGTGGCCGTCAATATTCGTCGAGCCGATTACGGCAAAATCCTGGAGTCTGTCACCGATAGCGCCGTCGATTTCGGTATCGTGTCTCTGCCCGTTCGTGACAAACGGCTCACCATCGTTCCCATTCATCAGGACGACCTTGTCGTGATCGTCGCTCCACACCATCCACTTGCGGACGTGAAAAGCGTGACCCTCGAAGATGCCAGCAATTATCCGCTTGTTTTGCCCAAGGGAGGGCATACCCGGGACTCGCTTGATGCCCTGTTTTACGATCGTAAAATCAAGCCCCAGGTCGCGATGGAATTGGATTCCAGCGAGCTTCTGAAGCGATTCGTTGCCGCCGACGTCGGAATCGGATTCATATCGCGATCGAATGTGCTCGAGGACGTTCGTGCCAATGCGCTAACGGCAGTGCGACTCGAGGATGTCCACATCAAGCGGGACTTGGCCCTCGTGTACCGTAAAGACAAAGCTCTTAGCCGTGCCGCAACTGCATTCATTGATATCGCCGTGAAACGAAAAACTACATCACCTTTGACTGGGACCGCACCTGTAAGGAAGCGATGATCGTCAAGCTCTCTCTTCTCACAGTTGCAATGCTTCTCGTCATACCAATGACACTTGGAGCGCAGACCCGCCGCTCGGCTGCAGACCTGCCTTCAGCACGGAAGCTGGTCGAAATTAAGATAACTGGTAATACCCGCTACCCGCACGATCAGATTGTCGCTGCAAGCGGACTGTCCGTCGGAAGTAGCTCGACGGACGAAGACTTCAAGAAGGCGAGTCAGCGACTCGGAGATACCGGACTGTTTTCAGATATCTCTTACGCCTTTTCGTACTCGGCGACGGGAACAAAACTCGAATTGCAGCTTACAGACAACGACAAGCTCGTTCCGGTCAAATTCGAAAACTTTGTTTGGTTCACTCCCGACGAGCTTCGCTCCGAATTGCGAAGCCGCGTACCACTCTTTCAAGGATCAGTACCTGTCATGGGCTCGCTTTTGGAACAGTTGAACGATTCCTTGCAAGCGCTTCTGTTGGAACACCACATTCCGGGCCGTGTCGACTACTTACGAACGGCTCCTGAGGATGGCGGCGAAATCACCGGCATCAATTTCACGGTGAATGACGTCAATATCGTGCTCCAAAAAATCTCATTTACTGGCGCTGCTGCTGCCGAAGAAACCGCCCTACTGGAATCTTCGAAAAAAGTGCAGGGCTCACAATTCAAGCTCGATCAAATCTCAATGTACGTTAATCGCGAATGGCTGCCAGTGTTCCTACAACGCGGATATTTAAAGGCGAGCTTTGGTGATCCCCAGGTCAAGGTCATCGACCACAAGGAGCAGACCACGTCAGTCGCGGTTACAATGCCGGTTGATCCTGGCGCGGTTTACAAAACGTCTGCAGTAGAGTGGACCGATGTTCACGTCTTCCCTCTATCTCAACTAAACTCGCTGCTTCACCTGCCTACGGGTGAGCCAGCGAACGCCATGCGCTTACGTGCCGACCTGGATGCCGCTCAGAAACTTTACGGTACCAAAGGATACATGGCTGCGCTCATCCGTCCCGAATCCACTCTCGATAATGTCAATCAAACAGTGGCGTACACACTGCATGTGAGCGAGGGTGCGCAGTACAAAATGGGAGAGCTCGAGGTCCAGGGTCTTGACACGAACTCGACCACGAAGGTTCGAACTGCTTGGCCGCTCCGCGAAGGTGATCCGTACGATTCAAGTTACGCTCAGCATTTTTTGGACGAAGCCATAAAAGTCCTGCCAAAAAATGTGACCTGGTCGGTTGACATTCATGAGTCCACCAATGAAGACGATAAAACAGTCGACGTGAGTCTTAAATTTTCTGCTAAATCCTAGCCCCAGCCATCCATTTCAGGTTCTCGTGCATAATACGTTCAGTGGGGATCCAAGCACCAAGCCAAGGAGATGATAAAGATGAAGTGGAAAGCCATGTTCATGATTGGGCTGTTGACTCTCGTCTGCAGCCTATCGGCAACATATTTACTTGCCGCGGATGGTCCGCAGACCATGACCGGTAAAGTCAGCGATGCTATGTGCGGCGCGAAGCACGCAATGGGCGGGAGTGACGCCGATTGCACGCGCGCCTGCGTCAAAAAAGGCTCGAATTATGCCTTGGTAGTGGGCGATAAGGTCTACACCCTGAACACCACCGATAAAGCTGCGCTCGATCAGTTGAATAAGCTAGCCGGGGAGAACGCGAAGGTCACCGGCACAGTGAAAGGCGACTCGGTCGATGTAAAGTCCGTTTCGGGGGCATAGCTTCCGCGATGAACGGGGCGGGGTTTCCCGCCCAGTTCCCTTTCCGATAACTCTGCAGATCACAGAACCTAGCCCGCCACTTTTCACGCGATGTTCACACTTCCCTGTGATAAATTTTTCTTTGCTTTCAATCAGAAGCGCTGAGTGGAGGAACGAGAATTGGGCAAAGACATGGTCCCGAAGAGGATCTTCTTCACCAAGGGAGTAGGAAAGCACAAAGAGCGTCTCACTTCATTCGAGTTGGCACTCCGGGATGCGGGCATTGCCGCCCAGAATCTGGTTCGCGTCTCCTCGATCTTTCCTCCCAATTGCAAACTGATCGCGCGATCGCAAGGTTTAAAGTACCTTCATCCAGGCGAGGTAGTGTTCGCTGTTGTGGCTGAAAACTCTACCCACGAACCGCATCGTCTGTTGGCATCCTCGATCGGCGTCGCAATTCCTTCCGATCGCAACACCTACGGATATTTAAGTGAACATCATTCCTTTGGGGAAACCGAAGATGCCGCCGGCGATTACGCCGAAGAACTTGCAGCAGAAATGCTCGCAACCACGCTCAATGTGGAATTTGATCCAGACCGCTCGTGGGACGAGAAGAAAGAAATTTATCGAATCTCCAACAAGATCGTCCGTACTGCGAATGTCACCCAGTCTGCAGTCGGCGATAAGCGCGGCCTGTGGACCACCGTGATCGCTTCTGCTGTGCTCATCTTCGACTAGGCTCCTGTTTATTATTCAAGTTTCGGACGCGCCTTTGCGCGTCCGTTTTTGCTGGATCAGTCTTCCTGTTGCGCTTCGCCTTTATCCGAGAGCCCAACAGACGAACCTGTTTTCCGCTGTTGTGTGCTGTCTTGCTGCTCTCATCGCTGCCCGCTCTCGACTCTCATCTACGCTACGCATTCCCGTAGTTCCCTCCTACTACATACAGGATTCCAAACGCCCTCGAGTGATCTTCACTTCGATTTACTACTCACTTCTCTGATTTTCAGAACCTCTTGAAATTGGCTTCGTTCGTGCCTTTCTCGTATGTGGCGTTTGGTCTCGCGCCTCGTGGGCAAATCACATAACAAAGCATGCTCGTATCGCATGTCAGGAGGAAACTTCATGGAATCACGATTTAAAAGTGGATTCCTTTGGTGTCTGTTAGGACTGTTGCTGTTGTTAGCCAGCCTGACGCTCGCCCAAACACAATTCGGCACTATTTATGGCCGGGTCGTCGACAAAAGCGGTGCCGTCGTTGTCGATGCAACTATTACGTTAACCAGTCTCGAGCAGCAGACATCTCAAACAACAAAAACTGGCGGCGAAGGAAATTACACTTTTGCGAACGTGCCGCCGGGCCGTTACAAGATCAGCACGCAGAAAGAAGGCTTCGCCTCGATCGAAAAGACGATTCTCGTACAGGTCGCTGATCGTTTGACGGAAGATTTTCAGATTCAAATTGGTAGCGCTGCTGAGACCTTAACCGTTGAAGCCTCCACGGTACAGGTCAACACCACATCCGGAGATGTTTCCCACACGATCACGAGCAGCCAGCTCGAGAACTTGCCGCTTCTAACCAAAAATCCTTATGCGCTGATTGGGATGGCCGCCGGTGCAACAGACACAGCGGCCGGAGTCGGTGACGTACGCGGGACGGGATTCTCAGTCGGCGGACAGCGTACTTCCTCCGTGAATTACCTGCTCGATGGCAGCGAGAACAATGAGACATTCATCACCGGTCCCGCCGCATTGGTTCCGAATGACACCGTACAGGAATTCAAAGTTCAGTCCAATGCGATGACCGCGGAATTCGGGCGAAATGCGGTCGTCACGAACGTGGTCACGAAATCCGGAACCAATCAGCTCCATGGTTCCGCTTCTGAGTACTACCGCGGTGCGGCACTCACATCCAATACCGTTCAGAATAAAGAAAACAACACACCGAAGCCGAACTTTGTTCGCAACGATTTCACTTTCGCTGCGGGCGGGCCGATCATCAAAGATAAGACCTTCTTCTACGCGGCCCTGGAAGGCGTTCGTGTTCGTTCCCAAGGCGTCGCGTTCTGGTGGGTGCCGACTCAACAGTTCGTGGACAACGTGGCCCCGAACATGGCCGCTTATATCAATTCCGGTGGTCCGTTGCCGACAAGCAATCCTAGCAATTGCATGACAGCGGACACATTTGCTCAACTCCAATTTGCTTCCTCACCCACTTTCACGAACCCAAATACCGGACTTGCGATTCCTGGTGACACACCGTTCTTCTGCGAAACCACAACTCGCCCACCGATCGATGCGGGCGGCGGTACCGGTGGCAATCAATGGAATGCAGTCGGAAAAATCGACCACAACTTCACGCCGGCAACACGGCTCTCATTCCGTTACGCGTTCACTGACATCAAGAACCCCCTCGGCGCCAGCGCCGTAGCGGCTTCCGATTCACCTTGGCCCGATTTCCGTAGCGATCGCACTTTCACAAGCGCCAACTACGGAGCGACTCTAACGCACACGTTCTCTTCCAACATGGTGAACGAATCGCGTTTAAACTTCATGCGCACCGAACCGCAGAATCCGAACGGCGTAGGCGATCCGTCAATCCCATGCCTTCAGGTTCCAAACCTGATCGGTAGTCCGGACGGAAATCCCGTCGTTTTCCCAGGGTACATCCCGAACATCTGCCAATTCGCCAGCCTGCGTGCAGGTGGACCCCAAAACACCATCTCCGCGGGAACCGGCTTCACCCTCGCCAAAGGAAAGCAGACCTTCAAGTGGGGCGCAGGTTTCACCCACTTGCGTGACAATCACGTCTTCGCAGCCTTTGAGGGCGGAACGGGCGCTTTCACTGATCCACAGAACATGATTGATGGCACCTTTGATGGAACCTATCTCCTAGCGATCGATCCGAAAGGTCACGTGCCCGGAGACCTCTACGATCCTTCTATCGATGGTCCACTCACCGCGCCAAACTTCGGACGCCACTACCGCTACAACGAAGTTTCGCTCTACGGTGAGGATTCCATCCGCGTCACCAATCGCTTCACCCTCACTCTCGGATTACGTTGGGAGTACTTTGGCGTTTTGCATAGCCCCACTGCCGAACGGTCCCTCGACGCCAACTTCTTGTTCGACGCTACGGGAAGTCCGAAGGCCCTCAACCCGTCTAAAACCATTTACGAACAGGTGCGCGACGGACGTTTCCAGCGAACCAACAACCTTTTCAATCAAGACTGGAATAATTTCGGTCCCCGCCTGGGCATAGCCTGGGATGTTTTCGGCAACGGAGGCACGTCGGTCCGCGCCGGTTACGGAATGTTCTACGACAAGAACTTCGGCAATGCACTGTTCAACGTCATTCAGAACGCGCCGAACAACAATACGGCCGTTGTGGGCGGCGTTACGGGCGCAGTCGATCCAAACTCCTACGTTCTGCTTACCAATCTGCTTGGCTCAGGCGCGTTTCCTGTCACTGGTTCGGCGCGCATGCTTGATCAGAACATGGTCACAGCTTACAGCCAGGAATGGAACGCTGGAATTGAACACGACATCATGCACAAGGGCGTGATCGCTTCGGTGACCTACAAGGGAACCAAGGGCGATAAGCTCTATTCTCTCAACAATCTCAACCAGCGCGGCTCTTGCTTGCGCGATCCCAGCATAGAAGATGTCTGCGATCCGACCGCTGGAAGAACATCACGGCTAAACCAAACTGGTGTAAGCGGCACCAACCGTCGCGGCAACGAAGGCTTCTCTCGTTACAACGCGGTTAGCGCTGAATTGAAAACGCGTTCGGTGCATGGCCTTATGCTGAATGGGTCATACACGTACGCAAGTTGGAAAGACAACAGCAGCAGTTTCTTTGGCGACAGCTTCTATGACGGCATCTTCGGGCAATTCGGATTCCGCGACCCATACAATCCTGGAGCGGATTATTCGACTTCCTCAAACGATATCCGTCAACGCTTTGTGGTCGCCTACACCTACGAATTACCGTTCGCCAAACACCTGTCTGGAGTTTCCAAACAGATTCTGGACGGGTGGAGTCTGAGCGGCGTTTACTCGGCCCAGACGGGAGGTGCATTCTCCGTCTATGACCCGATCGACGACGCGCAGTGCACCCGTGACTTCACCGATTTTTGCTATCCGCTGCTTACCGGGAGTGTTCCGAAAATGCAGCAGTCCTACACCGGACCAAACACGTTCACCCTGTACGATCTGAGTGGCGTGTTCACAACCCAGGCCAGCTACTGTGCTGCACAAACCGGAGCGCCAGCTGGCGATCCGGTGAACCTGGCTTGCACAGCAAACCTTTATCAGTTGCAACCCAACCTGCTGTCACCCCGGAACCTGTTCCGTCTCCCAGGACTGTGGACATACGACGCAGCCGTGGCAAAGCGAGTCTCTCTGGGTGAACGCGTGGGCTTGGAATTCCACGTGGAAGCACTCAACATCTTCAATCACTCAAATCTGTTCGCGACTGCCGGCACTAACCTCGTATCAACGGGGCTGGACGGACTGACTACTGGAACGGTGGTGGGGGCTCGCGGCACACCGCCCGGCGTCAACGCTGCCGGCGTGACAGTGGAGCGACGCTCCGTGCAATTAGGAGTGAAACTCACGTTCTAGCAATGCTGCACTCACTGATATGGGGAGCCGCCAGGCTCCCCGTTTTTTTTGACTCTGGTCATTTCAATTCACTTGGTCGATTGAAAACACCTCCCGACTCAGCGTTGCTCCTTCTTCAGCATCTCCATCTTCTTCCGCACGGCAGGCATGTAGGGACTTTGCGGATCGGCCTTCGCGAATTCCTCCAATTCCCGCAGCGCATTGCCTGGGTCCTGCTTCGCCAAGTACACATCCACCATGAGTAGATGAGTCGTGGTCGGCGCTCCGGCCGATTGATGGGCCTGCAAAGCGTACTGCATCGCCTTGTCGTATTGCTTCATTCCGGAATAGCAGCGCGCCAACTGATAGGGCGGTTCCCAACTCGTGGGGTCCAGGCGCGCACCCTGCAACAGTTCCAGCTCCGCCGCACTGTAATCCTGTTTCTGAACGTAGACCTTTCCGAGCAGTGTGTGCGCTTCCCCTAAACCAGGCTCAACCGCGATCGCCTTCTTCGCCGATCCCTCGGCCTCATCTAATAATTTCCTTTGAAACTGCGTCACGCCCAGCATGGCTTCTGCACGCGCAAATTTCGGATAAATCTCCAACGCCTTCTGGAAGTGTTTTGCTGCATCCTCGGGATTTTCTTTCGCACGCTTCATACCTTCGTCGAGATGCTTGCGAGCTTCTTTCGGAACTGCAAGATCAGCTGCTGAGGCGGCGGACGGTGACGGGCTTAGCTCGCCCCGCTTCTGCTCCGGTCGCAATGCCACGTCGAAGGATTGCATCGCGCCGTCAGGAACATCGATGCTCTCGCGGCTAGGGATGTACCCCGGCGCACGGACTTCAAGGTAATAGTTGCCAGCCGCCACTCCCGCCAATGTCAGGTTTCCAGTCTTATCTGTGAATCCGCGATGACCCTCCGCGCCACCACCGAATGTAGCGAGGCCCACTTCTGCCTGCGCCACAGATTCCTCCGTAGAGGCATTTCGAACTCTGACAGTGAGCGTTCCGGGAGTTTGCGCATGCAGCGCTGTCACGCCCAATACTAGGGATACCAACACGCAAATCTTGATAAAACGCATGACTTCGCCTCCACCGAAAACAAGCAGTGTCATAAGACACCAAGTTCGCGTCGCGCAAGCATTTTGTTCGTCGAATGGGCAGAAAACTCTGCACCGAAACAATCAACACACAATCACATCGATGAAGACAGCGCTGTATCAGGGTCCCCAATCCTTCGATCGTTCGCACTTCTTCTCTTTCGAGTAAATACTCACCTCTATCAAACTAGCTTTCCGTCGCCCTTGGCTCACCTCACTTTTTTCCCGAAATGGAACTAACACTTGCCTTCCCTAACCACGTCGGTTTTCTCTTCTTTGACCGCATACCAATTTCCACAGCTCGATCTTCGTAATGTTGTAGGCACCGTCAAAAATAAGCCTGTTGCACTTTGCATCGGTGCCAGCACAAGTAGTTCCGATTCACGGCAGTGCAATTTTGGGAAAGTGATTTTTCTCACGGCTCACTGATTGCATTTACATGTCGCGGTTGCAGCTCCAAAACGGGCTCCCGTGTGTTCTCTTCATCGCGTCGAGTTCCATTTTGGGAATTGATGCAGTCGGTTTCTTGATTCGCATACGGAACACGGACGGCTCGAGTTGCGTGCACTTCGTCACCATCCGGTCACGTTCCATTCTTACGAAGTTTTTATTACTCCAAGCTCCTGAGCGATGAGATCCGCTCAGTCTTGATGTCGCTCGCTCGCAGTACAGAACTGAGAAAGGAGAGTTCATGAAATTAATTCATTCCATATCCCTCGGACTGATGCTTGTTACCTTGCTGGCCACGGCAGCATTTGCGCAAACGCAGTTGGGACAGATCAGTGGCAAAGTCATTGATCCGAACCAGGCAGTAGTGGTAGATGCAAAAGTTCTAATCACAAATATTTCGACGGGCATTCAGGATATCGTCCAGACAAACGCAGAAGGTCTCTTCACTCTGGGCAATGTCGCCGTCGGCGACTATGAGGTTTCCATAGAAAAGCAGGGCTTTAAGAAAGTGGTTCAGCACATCAAGGTCGAAGTCGCACAACGCGTCGGCCTCACCATCAACCTCGAAGTCGGATCCGTCAGCGAGACTGTCGAAGTGACGGCCGGCGCAGTCGCCGTGGTGAATACGCAATCCGCCGAAGTCTCACGCGAAATCACCTCCAATGAAGTTTCCAACTTGCCGCTCCTGAACCGGAATCCATATGTTCTGGTCAGCCTCGCGCCCGGCGCTGTCGATGCGGCGAAGGCGACTGGCGATGAACAAGGTGTCGGCATCGCAATCGCAGGATCCCGAAATCGATCTATCAACTTCTTGCTGGATGGATCGGAGAATAATGAGACGTTTTCGACCGGGCCGAGCACTCTTGTTCCAGTCGATGCGATTTCCGAATTCCGCGTCCAAACCAACAGCATGACTGCTGAATTTGGCCGAAACTCCCTACAGGCCAACGTAGCAACAAAGAGCGGCACCAACGCGATCCATGGTTCCCTGTCCGAGTTCTATCGTGGCTCTGCACTTTCGAGCCAGCCGGTCGAGGAAAAGGTGAACGACCTTCCGAAAGGTCGGTTTGTTCGTAATGTGTTCGGTGCTTCTCTTGGCGGTCCGATCATTAAGGACAAAACCTTCTACTTCGGTGCATTCGAAGGGACGCGCGTTCGCAGCACAGGACGTAACTTCTATTACGTTCCAACCCAGCAGTTCTTCGATAACGCTTCTACCAACATGCAGGATTATCTGCAGGCCGGCGGCGGCGTGCCTCAACCGCTGTTGCCCGATGTCCTCACGCCGATCGACATCCTGATCGCAGAAGGCGCGATTACCGACGCGTCCCAGTACAACACTGGGCTGAACACAGATGGCATTCCGACAGCGCTGTTTACGTCGGGGACGACCAACGCGATTGCGGCTGATACACCGCTCTATCAGCGGACCTACACCAGCGTGCCGATCGACGCAGGCGGTGGGCTCGCTCAAGATGCCTGGTCAGTCTTTGGCCGCGTTGATCACCAATTCAGTGACCGTACAAACCTGGGCGGTCGCTGGGCGTGGTACCGCAGGCTATCTCCAGTGGGTTCCGGCAGCGATAGCCCGTTTTCGGAGTTCAACACCGAAAGCAACTTCCGCAGCCAGAACGCCAGCCTGGTTCTGACTCACGCATTCAGTGCGCAGCTCTTCAACGAAACCAGAGTCGGTTACAGCCGCACGATCCCCGATGCTCCTTTGGGACAGGGTGATCCGAACGTCATGTGCTTCACGTATGGCTTCTCTGGCAGCATCGGTACTGGCGATCAAATGGTAGGACCGGGTTATCTGCCCGCCTCCTGCTATGGCTTCGCTATTCCAAGCGGCGGTCCGCAGAATACTTACTCCGCCTACAGTGGCTTTACATGGTCGAAGGGTCGCCACATTTGGAAGTGGGGAGCCTACGGCCGCCACCTTCGCGACAATCACACGTTTGGCGCTTTCGAGAACGCATATGGCCAATCGTCCGATATGCAGAATTATCTCGACGGCGTTTCAGATGCCGATTTCCGTTTAGCCTTTAACCCCAAAGGCAAGGTGCCAGGTGAAACTTACACCATCGCAACTGACGGACCCGTAGTGGCGCCAAGCTTCACACGGCACTATCACTACAACGAATTCGCTCTCTATTTCGAAGATCAGTTCAAGATTCTTCCTCGTGTCAGTCTGACCGCAGGCATGCGCTGGGAGTACTTCGGAGTGCTGCATAGCCCGAATGCAGAGCGCTTCCTTGATGCAAACCTGTTCTTGGACGCGGTTGGCTCTCCTACTGCACTGACGCCAGGAAAAACTGTCTTCGAACAAGTACGCGATGCGCGTTTTGCACGCACCGGCAACCTCTTCAACCAGGATTTCAACAATTTCGCGCCTCGCGTCGGAATTGCCTGGGACATGTTCGGTAACTCCCGGACTGTTCTCCGCGCCGGTTACGGGGTTTACTACGATGCGAACTTCGGAAACGCGCTCTTCAATGTGATCCAAAATCCGCCCAACTACGCGGTGGCCATTGCACCCGGAGGCCACGTTTATCCCAACCAGTACGACACTCTCACCGAGGCACTCGGAGCGTCCGCCGGATCCTTCACCTACACCAGCTCAGCTCGCATGCTGAACCGGGACATGGTGACGGCGTACAGCCAGCAATGGAATGCGACGATTGAGCATGACGTTTTCGGAAAAGGCATCTTCGCATCCATCGGTTACGTTGGTTCGAAGGGTGACAAACTCTATTCCTTGAACAACCTGAACCAGCGCGGTTCCTGCATCTTCCTGGATTCATGTGGAAGCGGCAGCATCGGTTCCCCCTACAACCGTCTCAACACCGGCGTCACTGGAATGAACCGGCGTGGTAATGAAGGTTTTTCGCGTTATCACTCCATGCAGTTACAGGTGCGCACCAAGGAGATCGCTCATACAGGTCTGCAACTCAATGCGAACTACACATGGGCACGCTCCATCGATAATTCCACGTCGTTCTTCAACGACTCAAGCTTTGACAGCAACGGGGATTTCGGATTCAGCAATCCGTACAACCCGCGTGCTGACAAAGCCAGTTCGTCGAATGACATTCACCATCGTCTGGCCATCAATTACTCATGGGAGGTTCCGTGGACTCGCAACATGAAAGGAATTTCTGGAACTCTCCTCGGAGGCTGGACCGTAACCGGCATCTATACGGCGCAGACCGGCGGAGCATTTTCGGTTTACGAGGACCTAGGCGTATTCGACGATGCCTGCAGCGTTAGCGCCGCGAACGGATGCTATCCCGTCGTAACTGGTGCTCTTCCCGGCCAGCAATCAAGTTGGATCGATGCTGGTCCAAACCGCACCGTGCTTTATGACTTCTCTAATTCGCTTACGAGCCTCTCCGACTATTGCAATGTGCCGGCAAGGCTTGCTGATCACAGCAATGATGCTGCTGTGGAAGCGGGACGCGCGTGCACTCAGGAACTCTATTATTTTCCGCCGAATGGATTGTTCCTCAGCCGGAACACTTTCCGTACCCCGGGATACTGGAACTTCGACGCAGGCATTTTGAAAAACTTCAAGCTGCCGCGCGAAGGAATGGGCATTCAGTTCCGAGCAGAGTTGTTCAACGTGTTCAATCACTCCAATCTGTACGCCGATCCCAACACCAACCTGCTCACCTCTGGTCAGGTATTGGCTCGTCGAGGAGTGCCTCCAGGACATGAACTGTACGGGACCGTTTATGACCGCAGAAACATCCAGCTGGGATTGAAGTTCACGTTCTAGTTGGGCAATTGACCCAGAAACACAAACGGACGGGCTTCGGCCCGTCCGCTTTTTTCGTTAGCTATTTAGGCTTTCTTCTTGGCCGGCTTCGTTTCCGCCTTACGACTGCTGCCGCCTTTATCCAACCTTTCGAATACTGCAGCAACGATCAACGGCAGTCCCACCGTTGCATCCACGAACACCTCGCCGAATTGTCCGCCTTCTGCAGGAGGCACGAATTTACCCCACGAAACCGCCTCACTGTAAGGGCTGCCAGATAGGCCACCCCAATACACCGGTTCAGGACAGATTCGTAATCCATAGTGATAGCGCTTCAGCGGAACATCTTCTCCGCCCCTCCTATGTCGCAACTCAATGAAGGGACCGAACTGTTGCGACCAGTTGCGCGGTACGCCGCCCCCGATTGTGAAGATCCCAAGGCGCTTTTGCTTGAGAAGCGTCTCTGCAAAAAATTCCAGGTCGAGAAACGGATCAAATCGTAACAGGGGTTTCTTATCGCGCGTGCGCTCACGATTGGAGAGTGCATAATCCAGCCCCAGTTCCGAATCCGTAAATGCTGGCACAAAAACGGGCACATTCTTCTCGTACGCGGACTTCAGGATGCCGCGTTGCCCCTTGGCGTGCTTGGCCAGGTACTCCCCCACCGCTCTGTTCAGCTTGTGAGAACAGAGCACCTCTGCCGTATCCCATTTCTCGAGCACATTGAAGATGACCCGCTCCACATCATCGAGGTTCTGCTCTGGCTCTAATGTGTCGTAGACGCGGTTGTATCCCGCCTCGTACAACTCTTCATCGGTAAATTCCGGATTGTGGCGAAAGTGCGCCCGCCCCGTCGCTTCCACCAGACCGTGCGCCATGAGCGCACCAGTCGAAACGATGGCTTTCACAATGCCGCGATCGATCAAATCGGCGATGATCAGCCCCTGCTTTGCCACCGTCATCGCTCCCGCCAGCGTCATTACCACGAAGCAGTCTTTGTCGCGGGCCATGGCTTCGAGCACATCCGCCGCTTCCCCCAGTTGACGTCCGGTGAAGGCTGTCTGGGCCATGGCCCGCACCAAATCGTCGATCGAAGAGATGCGACCCAAATCAAGTGGGTGCAACGGGATTAATTTGTCCTCGACTGGGTCGTGCAGCTTGCGCTCGATGCCAGAGCCATCGTCGTGATTTCCGTGCTTCACAGTAACGCCTCCCCTACACGGCTTTTTGCGAAGGTTTAATGTACTAGATAGAAGCATTGCTCGCCACGATCCAAGCCCGAGCAGCAATCTTCCTTTGATATTCTATTTGCTCATGTCGTCAAAGGAGCCATCCTTGGCTGCAGAGAAATTCAATGTGGCGTTGGTCCAGATGTCGTGCGGACCCGAACCCGCCGACAATCTGAAAAAGGCTCTCGATCGTGTCGCCGACGCTGCAAACCGCGGCGCTCAAGTGGTCTGCTTGCCTGAACTCTTCCAGACCCAGTATTTCTGTCAGAGGGAAGATACTGCCCTTTTCGATCTCGCAGAACCAATTCCCGGACCCTCCACAGAAAAGCTCGCCGCAGCCGCGCGCGCCAATCACGTCGTGCTTGTTGCTTCTTTATTCGAAAAGCGCGCTCCCGGTCTCTACCACAACACCGCGGCTGTCTTCGACGCGGATGGAAATCTCGAAGGCATCTATCGCAAGATGCACATTCCGGACGACCCCCTCTATTACGAGAAGTATTACTTCACACCCGGCGATCTGGGATATCGCACGTTCGATACTTCAGTCGGAAAATTGGGCACGCTCGTTTGTTGGGATCAGTGGTATCCGGAAGGGGCACGCCTGACCGCGCTTCAGGGTGCTAGTGTTTTGTTTTATCCCACCGCAATCGGATGGCATCCCGCAGAAAAAGCGGAATTCGGAGTCGCGCAGCACGATGCGTGGCGCACAATCCAACGCGCCCATGCCATTGCCAATGGCGTTTACGTTGGGGTTGTCAATCGCGTCGGACACGAAACCGGCAACATCCGAGGCAATTCCGCTTCAGGAGCGGGTCTGGAATTCTGGGGCGGGTCGTTTCTCTGCGACCCATTTGGAAGAGTGCTCGTCGAAGCATCGCATGACAGCGAAGAGATTCTGATTGGCGACGTCGATCTGCGTCACATGGAAGACATCCGGCGCAACTGGCCATTTCTGCGTGACCGTCGGATCGATAGCTATGCGCCCATCACCCAGCGTCTCATTGATTGAATGTGGATCAATTTCTGGTAACGTTACGTTGAAAATGCGCACCTTAAGGCAATCCAAATCGCCAGGTTCCTGCGTACTTTAGAAAGGACGCGAGACTTCGCTTGACGAGCGCCGAGACAATAAGAATACCGTCCGACGCCACGCTGGTATCGGCAATCCGCTCGGGAGAGCAGAGCGCGATGGCCACTTTGTACGACCGCTATTCGTCTGTAGTGTATGCGATTGCGCTGCGCGTTTTGGCGGACACGGCTGCTGCAGAAGATGTTCTCCAAGAAGTATTCATTCAATTGTGGCGCAATCCCTCGGTCTTCGACTCAAGTCGCGGTAGCCTGGGAGCATGGCTGTCGGTGATCACGCGGAACCGCGCTATTGACGCATTGCGCAAGCGGCGGTCAGAAACGGACATCGAAGAAGTAATCGTCTCGGCCCAGCCTGACCTAGCGTCAGAAGCGGAACGCAGGAGCGCCATCGGGAAAATTCGTGGCCTTCTGGGTTCCATGCCCTCGGCCCAGAAGAGCGCGCTCGAAATGGCTTTTTTCGAGGGCCTGACGCATGCGGAAATTGCAAGCAAGACTGGCGAGCCGCTCGGTACTATCAAGACCAGGATTCGCAGCGCTTTGCTGACCATAAGGAAAGCCTTCGATTCATGAATGTGCACGAACAATTCGCCGAAGATCTGGCCCTGTATGCCTTGGGATCGCTCGAGGGTGAAGAGCGCCACTCTCTCGAAAACCACCTTGAGACCTGCTCGGCCTGCCGCCAGGAACTGGAAGCGTTGCGCGGCGACTTGTCTCTGTTCGCGCTCTCGACCTCAGGGCCGCAACCTCCGCAACTTGCCAAACAGCGATTAATGTACGCGATCGAAGCCGAATCGAGGAGTCGCGCGGGCACGGTTCCTGAGCAGCGCCGTTTCTCGTGGTGGGCGCCCTTGGGATGGGCGGCCGCAGCCACTATGGCACTCGCTGTATTCTATTTCTCGCGGGAAGGCGACCGCCTCGCCACCCAGGTGGCACGACTACAGCGCGAATCCGCGTCCCAGCAGGCAGAGCTCGAGCGCGCCAAAGAAGTGGTCGCAACGCTGACCGCTCCCGATGCAGTTATCGTTCCAGTCACTGCTCCGAACACTCCGCCGCAGCCGCAGGGCAAGGCCATCTATCGTCGAGACACCGCACGCCTGATATTCGTCGCCAGCAACATGCCGGCCCTGCCCGCCCAGAAGACCTACGAGCTCTGGTTGATTCCCACCGAAGGTGCGCCTATCCCAGCCGGCGTGTTCAAGCCGGATGCCCACGGTTCTGGCGTCGTCGTCCATCCCTCTTTGCCGGCAGGAGTTGTGGCAAAAGCTTTTGCCATCACAGTTGAACCCGAAGGCGGCTCTTCGAACCCGACGATGCCCATCGTTATGATGGGCGCTGGGAGCTAGTAAGCGCCCACTTCAGACTTCATCCTCCTTCAGCTTGGCAATCACGCTGAAATCCTCGAGCGTCGTCGTATCCCCCTTGACCTCGCCTGATGTCGCCAGTTCCCGTAACAGGCGTCGCATGATTTTGCCGCTCCGTGTCTTCGGCAATGTGTCCGTAAAGCGGATGTCCTCCGGACGCGCCAGCGCGCCGATCTCCTTCGCCACCCACTTCTTCAGTTCGTCCTTCAAAGCGTCGCTCGGTTCCCTCCCCTTCTCCAGCGTGACGAAGGCCGAAATTGCCTGGCCCTTGATCTCATCCGGTCGGCCTACGACGGCCGCCTCGGCTACCGCATCGTGCGCCACCAGCGCCGACTCAACTTCCATCGTGCTTAACCGATGCCCTGAAACATTAATGACATCGTCCACACGCCCCATGATCCAGAAGTAGCCGTCCTTATCTTTCCGAGCGCCATCCCCTGTGAAGTAGGTACCTGGGATCTGCGACCAGTACTGCCGGACATAACGGTCCGGATCGCCATAGATCGTTCGCAGCATCGCGGGCCACGGCTTCCGAAGCACAAGGTAACCGCCTGAGCCATCGGGCACAGGCTGCCCATCCATGGTGACGATTTCTGGTACCACGCCGAAGAACGGCCGGGTCGCTGATCCCGGTTTCGTTGCGACGACGCCGGGAAGCGGCGCGATCATGATTGCGCCCGTTTCCGTTTGCCACCAGGTATCCACAATCGGACACTTCCCTTTTCCAATCACATCCCGATACCACATCCATGCTTCGGGATTGATCGGCTCGCCAACGGTCCCGAGTAAACGCAAACTATCGAGCTTATGTTTCTTGGGCCACTCATCCCCCCACTTGATGAAGGTTCTGATCGCGGTCGGCGCGGTGTAGAAGACGTTCACGTGATGCCGATCGATGATGTCCCAAAAACGATCGAAGTCCGGAAAGTTCGGCGCCCCCTCGTACATCAGACTTGTAGCGCCATTCTGCAAGGGCCCGTACACGATATAGCTGTGGCCGGTGACCCATCCAATATCGGCGGTGCACCAATAGGTATCTTCCTCCTTCAGATCGAACACCCACTTCGTCGAGAGATATGTCCCGACAGAGTAGCCAGCCGTCGTGTGCACCACTCCCTTCGGTTTCCCGGTTGTTCCGGAGGTGTAGAGAATGTAGAGCGGGTGCTCTGCATCGAGCGGCTCAGCAGGACATTCATCCGAGGCCTTCGCCATCAGTTCATGCCACCAGTGGTCGCGGCCAGCCTGCATGTTGATCGGCGTGCCTGTCCTTTTGTAGACGATCACGTGCTTCACAGACGGACAGGTCTTCAGCGCTTCCTCCACTGCAGGAAACAGCTTCACTTCCGCCCCTCGTCGATACGAACCATCTTGCGTGAGGACGGCCACTGCTTGCGAATCATGAATGCGATCCACCAGCGCGTTCGAAGAAAATCCTCCAAACACCACCGTATGCGGTGCACCGATCCTCGCGCACGCCAGCATCGCAATCGGCAGTTCCGGTGTCATGCCCATGTAAATGGCAATTCGATCGCCCTTCCGTACCCCAAGAGACTTCAGCACGTTCGCGAACTTCTGCACTTCTTTGTGCAGCTGTTGATACGTCAGAGTTCGAACTTCGCCTGGTTCGCTCTCCCATATGATTGCCGCTTTGTTCTTGCGAGGCCCACTCACATGTCGGTCAAGACAGTTGTAGGAAAGATTGATTTGACCCCCGGAAAACCACTTCGCCCAAGGCGCATTCCAGTCGAGCACTTTGTCCCACTTCTTGAACCAGTGAAGATCACTGGCGGCTCGCGCCCAGAAAGTCTCCGGCGAGTCCACAGACTCGCGGTACAGCCGCTCATATTCCTCAAGTGTCTGAATGTGCGCCTTCTGGCGGAACTCTTCTGGACACTCGAACTTGCGCTGCTCCTGAAGTACGGAATCGATGCTACTGTCAGGATTAGGATTGAGCCCTTTATCTGCCATCAATGACACCCTCTTCCGAATAAAAAATGACCTCTCGGGGCATTGCCGATTCTACTGTGCCAGGCGTTGCCTTAGCCACGCGGCGCTGCTTTTACAATCGCTTCTCTAAGGTTGATCTAAGAACCGGCTGCGCACTTCCGGGCTGGGAACCGGACAAGTCTCGTAACGGCCGAATATTCGATACCGGTTTCGAGCCACAAGATCATACGTCCAGTCGCGAACGGATCTTGGAAAGAACCGGCTGAGTGAAGCTAGCACGCCCCACAGCCCACCAAGTTCCTTCATGACGAACAGGGCGGCTTCCGATTTGGAAAGACACCTCTCTCCACCCTCTGACGGAACGATGACGTAAACAGTCTTTACATTCGCCGCTTCCAACCCGCCCCGGATCAACGCCGCCTGCCCGAAGACGCTCTGCAGAGCTGCAAAACGGAAGAGCCCACGCCTGTCGTGCCGCAACACAAATTGCACGAACCGGTTGCACAATCCGCACACGCCGTCGTAAAGAATGATCGGATGTTCTGCCATCACCGTTCATGTGCGAAACAACACCTTAGGTCCTTTAGCCCAAAGGGCCCCGGCGCGGGAAGTCCATTGCGAATTGCAGACGCCTCAAAAGAAATCTGGGGCGCGTAGGCGACGGGAACCGCATCGCAGGGCTCTGCAGGTTCAACCACTCCTTCCGAGAGAATGCGTATCTGAGCTTTGGCAACAAGTGGGATTTTCATCGTCCATTCGAAGACTTGTGCGAGCACATAGTGAAACCAAACCGGAGCAGGAATAAGAAAAACCCGTTTTCTCAAAACATGTGCCACTCGCCGGACAGCATCGCTAAGCTGCAATTCCTCAGGCCCGACCAGCGCAATCGTCTTGTTTGATATGGCTGGATCCGTCAAAGCGACTTCCAGAAAACGAACTAAATCGTCAATCGCAAGTGGTCGAATATTTTTTGGTCGAAAACCAACGGTTGCGATCAATGGGAACGTGCTGATGGAATGGCTGAGATGATCAAGCATATGATCGCCTCGACCGAAGATCATGCTTGCCTTGACGATGATGTAATTCAAACCCGACGAACGCACAATCTCCTCCGCCGCCCATTTCGATTCGTGATATTTAGATCCGCAATTAGGCCGCGCTCTCAAAAAACTAATTAGTGCGATCTTGCTCACTCCCACCGCCTGTGCAGCTTTGACCACATTGGCCGTACCCTTGATGTGCACGCGCTCATAGGTCTGATTGCCAATTTCGCGGTTGATGCCAGCGCAGTGAGCGACAGCATCGCATCCTGCAAAAGCTCTTTCCAGCAAGTTGATATCTGCCAGACTAGCTTGGCATAGGGTTGCATTGGGAAGAGTTCCCCCGTGTCGCCACGTTCTTCCCATCAGAACAAGTTCGTGCCCTGAAATCGATAGCTGACGCGCCAAGTGATGGCCCACAAAGCCCGACGCACCTGTAATGGCAATCCTCATATCCCCTCCTTACTGTTTTCTTTGGTGCCGCGCCAAAATCTGAGTGGGACAAACGGAGCTCAGAAAGTCTCCAATCGCCAAGGTGAGATTTTCTTTCTCCAACTGATAGAAGATCTTGTTCGCCTCTCGTCTTTCCGAAACGAGTTCCGCATTTTTCAAGATCGAAAGATGTCGTGAAATCGATGGCCCGGATATAGAAAACCGGGCCACGATGTCACCAGCCGACAGTTCCCCATTCTTGAGTTCCTGGAGGATCTGGCGACGGGTAGGGTCTGCTAACGCCCTGAAAGCATTACCCACAGATTTCATATTTAACAATATAGCAATATTGCTAACTACTTGCAAGCCACCGGTACAGCTTCGCGTGGGAGCGGCACTGTTGTGATTTTCATCACAATCGAAAGTGATCCCAATCTCATACTTGGAACCCTTTGACACGCGATGATTTACCTACTCCCGCGAGGGATTAATCCGCGGAACCGAAGGACACCGATGAAACGCAAGTTTAAGACTATGGACGCCAACGAGGCGGTCGCTAATGTCGCGTACCGTGTCAACGAGGTCATTGCGATTTATCCCATTACACCGTCGTCCAATATGGGCGAATGGGCAGATCAGTGGGCCTCGGAAGGTATCCCCAATGTTTGGGGCAGCGTGCCACATGTGATTGAAATGCAAAGTGAAGGCGGTGCCGCCGGGGCCGTCCACGGAGCGCTCCAGACCGGTTCCCTTGCGACCACGTTCACCGCGTCTCAGGGTCTGCTGCTGATGATCCCTAACATGAACAAGATCGCCGGCGAACTGACGCCCACGGCCTTCCATGTTTCGGCTCGTACCATCGCAACACATGCCCTTTCAATCTTTGGCGACCACAGCGATGTTATGCAGTGCCGGACCACGGGTTGGGCCATGCTTTGTTCCAATTCCGTTCAAGAAGCGATGGACATGGCTCTCATCGCGCATTCTTCCGCGCTGGAGTCGCGTATTCCCTTCCTCCATTTCTTCGATGGCTTCCGAACCTCCCACGAAGTCAACAAGATCGAAATGCTGAACGAAGATGACATGCGCGCCATGATCAACATGGATCGCGTCATCGAACATCGTCGGCGCGCTCTATCGCCTGACCACCCCGTACTGCGCGGCACCGCCCAAAACCCCGATGTCTTCTTTCAAATCCGCGAAACCTCCACTCCGTTTTACAGCGCATGCCCCAAAAAAGTGCAAGCCGCAATGGACAGGCTCGCTGCCATCGTCGGCCGTTCTTATCACCTCTTCGATTACACCGGCACGCCCGATGCAGACAGAGTGATCGTCATCATGGGCTCGGGAGCCGAAGCAGTCCACGAAACCGTCGACTACCTCAATGCGCGTGGTGAAAAAGTTGGGCTCCTGAAAATCCGTCTCTTCCGGCCTTTCTCCGTCGAACACCTGGTGGCGGCATTGCCCGCCACCGTCCGTAGCATCGCTGTACTAGACCGCACGAAAGAAGCGGGATCCGCCGCGGATCCCCTCTACCTCGATATCGTTAATGGACTCCACGAAGGGCTTCGCCTCGGACTCGGCAGCCTGAAGACGATGCCACTCGTGGTGGGCGGCAGGTACGGTCTTTCCTCAAAAGAGTTCACGCCCGCGATGGTGAAGGCGGTCTACGACAATCTCGCGGTCGCAGCCCCGCGCAATCACTTCACCGTCGGCATCCAGGACGATGTAAGCCACACCAGTCTCACCTGCGACCCCACTTTTTCAACGGAAAGTGACGATGTCGTACGAGCTCTGTTTTATGGACTAGGCGCGGACGGCACGGTTGGCGCCAACAAGAATTCCATCAAGATTATTGGCGAAAACACCGACAACTACGCGCAAGGCTATTTCGTCTATGACTCGAAGAAGTCGGGTGCTGTAACCGTCTCTCACCTGCGCTTCGGTCCGCGGCCTATTCGTTCCACCTATCTGGTTTCGAAGGCAAACTTCATCGCCTGCCATCAGTGGATATTCCTTGATCGCTACGACATGCTCAGTTCTCTCGTTACTGGCGGCACATTCCTGCTGAATAGCCCCTTTAGCAAAGAAGAAGTGTGGGAGAAACTGCCCCGCGTAGTGCAGGACCAACTGATCGCCAAAAAAGCAAAGTTCTACGTCATCGATGGCTACTCAGTCGCGCGTGACACCGGCATGGGCAGCCGCATGAATACGATTCTTCAGGTCTGCTTCTTCGCAATCTCGAAAGTGCTCCCCGGAAACGAAGCGATCGAAGCCATTCGCAAATCCATCCGTGACACCTACGGACGTAAAGGCGAAGACATCGTCCAGAAGAACATGAAAGCCGTGGACGAGACGCTCGCCCACCTCTTTGAAGTCGAAGTTCCTAAATCAGCTTCCAGCACGATCGAAATGCCTCCCCCATTCCCCGCTGAAGCTCCAGAATTTGAACGGAACGTGCTCGGTGTCATTTACGGCAATCGCGGCGATGAGCTTCCGGTAAGTGCCTTCCCGGTCGATGGAACCTTCCCCACCGGCACAGCACAGTGGGAAAAACGCAACCTGGCCCTCGAAATTCCTGAGTGGGACACGAAAACCTGTATCCAATGCGGCAAGTGCGCCATGGTTTGTCCGCACTCCGTCATTCGCATCAAGGTTTACGAGGGACAGTTGCTCGCCGACGCTCCCTCCACATTTAAATCCACAGACGCCCGTGACAAGGAATGGACCGGCATGAAGTACACGATTCAGGTCGCGCCCGAGGACTGCACAGGCTGCGGCATCTGCGTGGATATCTGCCCCGCTAAGAACAAGACAGAAACGCGCCTCAAAGCCATTAACATGGTTCCCCAGCCGCCGCTGCGCGTGCCTGAGCGTGAGAACTGGAACTTCTTCCTGAAGATTCCAGAACTGGACCGTCGCAACATCAAGGTCACTACCATCCGTCAACAGCAGGTGCAGGAGCCCTTGTTCGAATTCTCCGGAGCTTGCTCTGGTTGTGGCGAGACTCCTTACCTCAAACTTCTATCGCAACTCTTCGGGGATCGCTCTGTAATCGCGAATGCCACCGGTTGCTCATCGATTTATGGTGGCAACCTGCCGACCACGCCCTGGAGTAAGAACGCAGACGGGCGTGGCCCCGCGTGGTCAAACTCGCTGTTTGAGGACAATGCCGAATTTGGACTCGGATTTCGTCTCTCCATCGACAAGCAAACCGAATACGCGCGCGAACTATTGCAGAAGTTAGGCGGAGCGGTCGGCGAAGAACTTGCCTCTGCAATCCTCGCGGCGTCCCAAAAAGACGAGGCGGACATTTTCGAACAGCGTTTGCGCATCGCGGAACTCAAGAAGCGTCTCGAAAAACTCGACTCGCCCGAAGCGCGTCAACTTCTCGCGGTGGCCGATATGTTAGTCCGCAAAAGCGTGTGGATCGTTGGCGGTGACGGCTGGGCGTATGACATCGGCTACGGTGGCCTTGATCACGTTCTGGCGAGTGGTCGCAACGTCAACCTACTGGTCCTCGACACTGAGGTTTATTCGAACACCGGTGGCCAGTCCTCGAAATCTACTCCTCGCGCTGCCGTTGCAAAGTTCGCTGCCGGCGGAAAACCCGCTCCAAAGAAAGACCTGGGTTTAATGGCCATGAGCTACGGCAACGTTTATGTCGCCAGCGTAGCCATGGGAGCCAAGGACGAGCACACGCTTAAAGCCTTCCTGGAAGCAGAAGCCTATCCAGGCCCGAGCCTGATCATTGCCTACTCGCACTGCATCGCCCATGGCATCAACATGACAACTGGCATGTCGGACCAGAAAGCCGCGGTCGAATCCGGACAATGGCTCCTGTACCGCTATCATCCCGAGCGTGCAGAAGCGGGCGAGAACCCACTTACGCTTGATTCGCGCACGCCCACCAAGAAAGTTCAGGACTTTTTGTTGATGGAAACGCGCTTCAAGATGCTCACCAAGAGCAAACCGGAAGACGCCAAGAAACTTTGGGCTCAAGCTCAGCACGATGCCGAAGTCCGCTATCGCTTCTACGAGTACCTGTCCAAGCGTCAGTTTGAATCTAAAGCTGCTGATTGAGCTGCTTGGTTTACGCAACTACGAGGGAATACCGGAGCACCCATGATTGATCTTTCGACAACCTATCTCGGACTAAATCTCAACTCTCCCTTGGTTCCCTCCGCCTCGCCGCTCTCGCAGGAGGTGGCGACCATTCGCCGCCTCGAAGACGCGGGTGCATCCGCGGTCGTTCTCTATTCCCTTTTCGAGGAGCAGCTACGTCAGGAAACGTACGAACTGGACCATCACCTTTCTGCTGGAACTGAGAGTTTTGCCGAGGCCACGTCATTCCTTCCGGAGCCTCACGAGTTTCACCTCGGCCCCGAGGGCTACCTGAATCACATCCGCCAGGCAAAAGATGCCGTCGACATCCCGGTGATCGCCAGCCTGAACGGCACCACCGTGGGAGGATGGATCGACTACGCAAAGCAGATCCAGCAGGCAGGGGCTGATGCCCTCGAATGCAACATCTATCGGATTGTCACGGATCCGGCCGTTACCTCGGCACACGTCGAACAGCAGTATCTCGATATCGTCAGCGCCGTAAAGTCAGCAGTCACGATTCCCGTAGCGGTTAAAATTTCGCCATTCTTCAGCAATCTGGCCAACATGGCGCAGCGCCTCGACAGAGCCGGCGCAGACGGCCTGGTGCTCTTCAATCGTTTCTATCAACCCGATATCGATCTCAGTGAGCTTGAAGTCACCCCGAATGTCCTGCTCAGCACCGCGCAAGCGATGCGGCTTCCCCTCACATGGATCGGGATCCTTTATGGGCGTCTAGGAGCCAGCTTAGCCGCGACCGGCGGTGTTCACGAAGCAGAAGATGTCATCAAGCTACTTATGGTGGGGGCCAACGTCACGATGCTCTGTTCCACACTGCTGCGTAACGGGATCAGTCATCTGCGATTTCTGGAGCGCGGCGTTCGCGAATGGATGGATTCGCACGAATACGATAGCGTGCGTCAGATGCAAGGCAGCATGAGCCAGCGCAAGTGCCCAGATCCGAGCGCCTTCGAGCGCGCTCAATATATGCGAGCGGTTAAAAGCATTCAGCACGTCACCGTGACTGGACGCGAATCCTGGCGCTTGATGAATAACGGCTCTTAACTAGGTCAGAAATCTGGCACGTATTCACTCAGCGGACCTTTTTGCAGAATGTAGGCCCCCGGACCCTGTCTTCCCCGAATCAGGGCGCAAAACTCGGCCACGAAAAATCCTGCTTTTATGGATTCGAGAAACGCCCAGCGAGTCGCTTCCCTCCATGCGCGCGCCAAGCCAACGTCGTCTTTCTCGATTGAGAGAATATCGCTGGGCACTTCGATCGCGATGCGTTGTCGACCCACGGCTTCCAACAAATCGTTTCGCTCTGGCTGAGCTTTCGCATTGAAGGCAACCAGTGGCTGCAGGTGAGTCAAGGTATCCAGCATTTCCGTCCGATTGTTCTGTCCCTTTGCGCGTTGTTCTACGCGACGGCTAGCCAACAACCATCGCACCCATAACCGATCGGTCCCGTTCTGATGCAGGACGCTTGATGTCTGGGGTCCATAGAAATCGACCCGATAGCTTTCACTCACCACGCCCAACTTCGCAAAATTCAGGTGCGCATTACGGCTCTGCAGCGGATCGAATGTCCACGTCATCTCGCGAGCACCCATTGATAACGCCCGCTCGCGTTGCGCCAGTTTCAGCCGATATCCCAAATCGTGATCGCGATATTCTTCGCGCACAGCCAGCATGTGAGAGTGAATCGTATGACGCCCATTCTCCTGGCCCCAAAAACCTAGCGCAAAACCGGCCATCCTCTTCCCGTCGAACGCGCCGATCATGATATTCCCCGCCTCTTTGATCGCAACCAGCAGAGTCGTCGGACTGATATCGAGGTCCGCCAGTACCCAGACTTCGCGCTCGACCTCCTCTACTTGCTGGATTTCAGCGAAGGTCTGCACGTCGCGTATCACGATGGAAGGTTTTCCTGTCATGTTTGAATCAACCGGCGGGAGAGTTGGGAGTGAACCAACGTTGGGTGGCGATATCCTCCTCATCCTTACGGCGCAGGAGTTCGAGCGACCGCTTCGGACGTATATGGGCGCACGCTACCAGGATCGCATCCATCGCAGCCATCGGTGCTACGTACGATCCGTTGAAGGTTGGATTGGTCACCGACACGACCCAATGATCGTCGCAGAATCGCGCAATCGGCGACCCACCGTTATCCGTAATACCGAACGTTGGTGCTCCAAGCGAATTGGCGGTCTGCACCGCATCCACGGTATCGCGTAGGCAGCGGCCGAAACTGATCGCAATCAACAGATCCTGCTTGCTAAGAAGCCGGACTCGGTGCTGCAGATTCCCGGAACTTCCTACTGGCGCCTCGGCAGTGTATCCCAGCCAACTCAGCCCGTATGCTAGGAACCAGGAAAGCGAATAAGCAAGATCGACACCCACCACCACGACCCGGTGCGCGCGATCGATCCTGCGAGCCAATTCCACAATCTGTGCCGGAGCAAGGCTCGAATCAAGCGCCAGCAGATTTTGCGATTCCATTTGCAAGCTCTGCTCTACGTGATCTTCAAGGCTGCGCTTGCCGCGCGTGGCCGCCTTCATCACCTTGTATGGCGTAATCCGCGTGACGAAATACGAGCGCAGGTCCGCAGAAAAATCTGAAAACTGCTCATAGCCGAGCACCTGGATGGTGCGCACGATTGTCGCAGCATCGACTCCAAACCGTCGCGCGAGTTCACGGGAGGAGAGAAAGTAGGTGTCTTCCGGATTTTCCAGGATAGCCTGCACCAGCCTGCGGCGCCGTGGATTCAGCTTCTCGCTGGCCGCCGCAACACGGTGCTCAAGGTCCGTGCTCCACGGTCGTAGGCGGTCTTCCGAACCGCCTCCTTTTACGTGTGGGGAAACACCCTGTCTCGGCCGCGAGATCATCCCTGGGTCCTTGGGAGAACGGCCAGCATACTAACATCATTTGTTGCGCATGTGTCAACACGAGAACAAGAGGTGTTGCACTCAAAACTTGGCGCTCATGTTAAACCGACCCGGCCCCACCCTATTGCGTAGGCCTCGTCGCCGATATCGGCACCGGCGCGTTCTTAGGCGTGCTTAGGTACCCACCCGCTTTGTTCTTATCGATCGTCCATACCACCAGCTCGTAAAGCATGTGGTCACGGCCACTATAGAACTGGATGGGTTCGCTCAGGTTCCTGTCCTTTTTCTCGATGGTCTTGTCATCGGAGGTGACGTTCATCGTGAACTTACCCTTTTTCGGGTCTGTCTTCTTCAATTGCAAACTGACTGTCGACACCGGCTGAGGCTTGGCACCCTTCAGCAAAGTAAATTCGTAATAGTTGCGATCGCCTTTATGTTTCAAGACCTCCAGATCGTCTCGGGTGTGAGCGATCAAGCCGCTCTGCACCCCGAGGTCGCCAACCGCGCTTTCCAGCTTCGCTTTCGTCGCTTCCAAATCTGACTTGGTGTTGGCCACATCCGTCTTGACTCCGCCAACGTCAGTTTTTACTCCGGCCACTTCCCCGGTGACGGCGCTGATGTCCTTCTTTTGTTGCTCCGATAGTCGGGCCTCGGCCGCACGCTGCTGTCTTAGCAATTCCGCGGAGCGTGCCGCCAGCTCTTTCTTCGTCAAGCCCACCTGCGACGCGAGTGCCTCGGAGTCGGCTTCAGCTGCCTGCATTCTCTTGGACAACTCCGCAACTTGAACCTTGCTGTCAGCTTGCTCTTTCGCCATCGCGTCCAGCTTGCTGCGCATGGTGAACAGCAGAAAGAGCGAACCGGCCACATATAGAATCGCGACCGCCAGCATGATCCACTTTCCCGTATTGCTGCTCTCATCCGAATGCACTACACGCACGTCGCCGTCTTCCATAAACAGGCGCCTCCCCAAGAAAATGTCGGAACGATAAAACTATTCTTGAGCACAGACCTCCGCCTGTCAATTACCAGGGAAGAACGAACGGTCTTGTCCGATGCGCCTTCGCTACAATGTTTATCGAGGCAATGCAGTGAAAACCTGGGATGTCATCGTTGTCGGCGGTGGCGTGATCGGATTAGCTCTCTCCATCGAACTACGCAAGACCGGTCGAAGTGTGCTCCTGATCGAACGTGGAGAGCTCGGCCGGGAAGCTAGCTATGCCGCCGGTGGAATGCTGGCCAACCAGGGCGACGAGATACCAAAGCTCTTGCAGCCTTTGGCGAACGCCAGCGCCAATATGTTTCCGGAGTGGGTGCACGAACTGCATGACGAATCCGGCTTGAACATCGATTTCCGCGAATTCGGGACAATCCTCTTTCCCGTTCACGCCTTAGTCCTGCAAAAACCAGACTCTGAGTGGAAGACTCTGATTCCTGCTAAGCTGCGCGAGCTCGAACCGGCGCTCGCCACATTGAATCGTCCGGCAGTATTTTTGAACGAGAAATGTGTCGATCCGCGGACTTTGCTCCCGGCTTGCATCAAGGCCGCACGTCACCGCGAGGTCGACTTTTCTTCTGGCGATCCCGTTGTCTCGATTACCGTTTCATCTGACGCGGTCACTGGCGTAAAGACCACTAAGACCAGTTTCGCGTCGGCAATTGTTATCAATTGCGCTGGCGCTTGGGCAGGTGAGATCTCGCCGGTTCCAATTCCAACCCGTCCCGTCAAAGGGCAGATGCTGTCTGTCACCATGCCTTCCAAGAACCTGCTGAGGCATGTTGTCCGGGCCCCGAATGTCTATCTGATTCCTCGCAGTAATGGTTTGCTCGCCATTGGCGCGACGCTCGAAGAAGCAGGGTTCGACAAGCAGACCGTCCCAGAAACCATCAAGCGCCTCCATCAGTCCGCGCTCGAATTACTTCCTGAACTCAAGGACGGACGAATCCTGGAAGCTTGGGCCGGCCTGCGTCCCGGAACTCCAGATTCACTTCCCATTCTTGGCGCAACCGCGATCGCGGGTTACTACGTCGCTGCCGGCCATTACCGCGATGGGATCCTTCTCGCCCCTGCCACTGCAAAAATTATGACCCAGCTGATTTCGGGAGCGCGCCTCGATTTCGACCTGGATCGCTTTTCCCTGCTCCGTTTCGGTGGCAAGGCCGCCTAAGCAGATAACTTTCCCTCTTCGCGATCTCCGAGGTGACTTCCCAGCTTCCTTCAGCGTCTAACCGTTTGGGACGCGTCATCTGCGGCTAGGTATCACATACTCACATCTGCCATTCAGGTATACTGAGGCGTTTTTACGGCCATTTTTGAGAGTTTTGCAATTTTCCGCCTCCTAGAAAGGACACACTCCTATGGCTTCACCTGCAGTCAGTTTTGCCCGCGATAATCAACAGCGATTCTTGAACGAGCTGAAAGATCTTCTCCGCATTCCCAGCGTCAGCACTTTGGACGAGCACAAGGGCGATGTTCGCAAAGCCGGGGAGTTCGTAGCGAACGAACTGCGCCGCATCGGAATGGAAAACGTCGAACTCATCGAGACCAAGGGCCATCCTCTTCTCTACGCAGACTGGCTCCATGCTCCCGGAAAACCGACCGTTCTGATGTATGCGCATTTCGATGTGCAACCGCCGGACCCGCTCGACGAGTGGCTCTCTCCACCTTTCGAGCCCACCGAGCGAAATTCGAACATTTACGCGCGCGGTGCAGTCGACGACAAAGGTCAGCTGTGGATGGAAGTGAAAGCTCTCGAAGCACTAATGAACGCGAACGGCGGCAAGCTGCCCATCAACGTGAAGATCATTTTCGAAGGTGAAGAGGAAGTAGGCGGAGAATCCATCGCCGAGTACGTGCGGAAGCAGAAACAAAAACTCAAAGCGGATTTCGCCCTGGTCTGCGACACAGAATTGTTCGCACCCAATCTCCCTACACTCTGCGTCGGCTTGCGTGGCCTGGTGTACACCGAAATCGAAGCCTTCGGCGCCAAAACCGACCTTCACTCGGGAATGTACGGCGGTGCCGCACCCAATCCGTTCTTTGCTCTCATCGAGATCATCAGCAAGCTAAAAGATCCCAAGGGCAAAGTGTTAATCCCTGGCTTCTACAGCAAAGTCAAAGCTCCGACCGGCGACGAATTGAAAGCCTGGAAGCGCCTGCCCTTCAACGAAGAGCACTACCGCAAGACTGAAGTCGGATCGAAAGTTCTAACCGGCGAACCCGGATTCTCCGTCCTGTATCGCACATGGGCACGTCCCACGCTCGAAGTTCACGGCATGCCCGGGGGATTCGTTGCGCCCGGGGCGAAGACAGTCATCCCTGCCAAAGCTGCCGCAAAAGTCTCGATGCGACTAGTTCCGAATCAAGATCCCGACGACATTCTCGACCGCTACACCAAGTACGTGAAGAAGCTCACCCCGAAAGGAATCGACACCAAGATCAAGGTCTGGAGCAAAGGCCCTGCTTGTGTCGTCTCGACCGATAACGAATACATTCGCGCCGCCACCGCTGCCATGCACGATGTCTTTAAGAAAGACACTGTCTTCATCCGCTCCGGCGGCTCCATTCCAATCGTTACTGATTTTCAGGACATCCTGAAAATTCCAAGCGTGATGATGGGCTTCGGTCTTCCCGACGACAATCTGCACGCCCCGAACGAGAAGTTCCATATCCCGAACTTCTATCGCGGCATTGAATCGATCTGTCTCTTCTTCGAGCGCATCGGTCAATAGCCCTCAAAACACCTGGCCGGAGATTCCACTCTCCGGCCATTTCTTTATGCCCCAAAGTCAGCCCCTAGACCGTTCAGAGAACTGTGACTTTCATCCATTCAAGCGGACTTTCTTGGCAGACTGAATGGAATCACCTTCCCGTGTTCTTCCGGCGGGATCCATTTCTCTGCCCGTTTTTTGAAGCTACTTGGTACAAAGAACTCAATGATCTTCGTCATAAATCACCCCACAAGTAAGAACAGGGCCACGGCGAAAAAGTTCTTGCTTTGACAAATCTCTACAGACCAATTTGGGCACTGTCGATGCATGAACGACATCAACCACTTAAGTTGACATACGCCAATCGCTCACTGAACTGCTTGCACTCCGACGATGCACTATTCTGTTCGTTTTCGTTACCAAAAATGCGATCCTGCCAGTCTCCTTGGGGGCGTCTCTGTGAATGACATTGGTCGTCTTTTTCAAGCATTTGTTGCGCCCGCCATCTTCTTTTCCGCTACTGCTCTGCTGATTCTCTCCATCAACGTGCGCCTGATGGGCATCGTCAGCCGGCTCCGCCAATACGTGCATGCCAAGCACGATGCGGCAAAGACCGGCAGAGTCCATGAAGCAGACGCCTACACTGCCCAGATCCTTTCCATCGAGCAGCGCGCGGAATTGATCCGCCGCTGTTTTATGCTGACGCTGATCTCTCTGGCTGGGACAATCGCGTCGTGTCTGCTCTTAGGCTTCGGCCTGTACTGGAAGAAAGCTGCGCTGCTGGCGGTGTCCGTATTTGTGGGTGCAATGATTTGCCTGTTGGCGGGCATCTGGTATTACATCCGAGAGGTCACGGTGGCGCTCAGTTCCGTACGAGACGAGGCCCGCGATTCCCGCTTCATGGATCTCGGTGCTCCTCCCGAGATCCGCGGGCCCAGCCACTTGTGAAGCCTCGATTCCATCGGGTTGATCCGCATCGTAACTCGCATCACCGATGCAGTGGTCGAAACACAATCACGGTCAAGTTCATTATTACCGGTCTCCTGATAGCACCATCTGGCCGTGGAGAATATGTTGTGCATAAAAGCAGGACGCGAAAAAGCCGGTGCATTCTCCAATCGCGATCAGGGCTTCCACACGTGTTGTGCCTTTAGCAGTTCTTCGATTCCGGCCATCTTGACGATCTCGCCGACGGCGTCGTGATCAAGATGCGGAGCAATCGAAGCCTCATTGCTCGCCAGGACATACGCTGTTACGGAGACGATGGCAGCATCTGCCTTGAAGTTAAGCGGGTCGACTTTATCGAAGGTATCACTGGATTTGTGATGGATTTCCATGTAGTGCGACATATCCACTTCCAAATACAGGGTCGGTATACCTCTCAGCATGAATGGACCATGGTCGCTGTCGTATGTCACTTCCATCGACAACCCGTCGCCGCTCAGGTCTCGCAAGAATTTGGTGCTGATGGGCTTGAGGTTGTCGACCAGATCTGAGCGGCCCTCCACCTTCCAGCCCTTGGGATGCCCAGCGCCGTTGTCGGTGTTCAGCGCGGCAATGCACTTCTTCAATTCATTGGCGTGCGCCTGGGTGTAAGCGAAGGATCCAAGCATGCCTTGTTCTTCCCCGCCCCACAACGCGAAGCGGATGGAACGGCGCGGAGCATGACCCAGCGCGGCGATCGCACGTGCCGCTTCAAGGACCATGGCACTTCCAGTACCGTTGTCTTGTGCTCCTGTGCCGAAATCCCACGAGTCCAAATGTGCACCAATCAAAATCCATTCGTCGGGATGCTCGCTGCCGCGGATTTCTCCAATGACGTTGTTTACGACCGTAGCGCCCGAAATTTTGTTGTCGGCTTCCAGTTTGACCCGAACCGTCTGCTTGGCATCGAGCAAACGGCGGAGCAACTTGGCGTCCTCCATGCCAACCTCAAAATCAGGTAATGGGTTCATCTTGGCGCCAAATATGGAATCGTGAGCGTTAAGTACGTTGTCTTTTTCCCGGTCAGGATAAAGAATCCCTAGTGCGCCAGCGTCCTTGAGATAAGGGTAAGAAGCAAACAAAACAGGCAAGGCTTTTATCAGGCCTGCTCAAATGCCCTCGAGGTGTCCAGCAACACGATGCAGCCCTTGATTTGTGCCGCCTGCGACTTGATATGGTCAGGCAACAAGTCATCCACTACGACGACTTCGCCTTCGATCCCGCCTTCGGGTGTGGACGGACACCACGCAATTGAAGCCACGTGCAAAGGTCGCACCATTGGTGCGATCAACTCTCCGCGCGCCGTGCCCCGCTGCCATCCGTTTGGTATCTCAAAGGGTTCGTAGTGGACGTTTTGCAGACCATAGCTGGCAAACTTCTTTAGCGCCCATTCGGCCGATGCCTGGTATGCCGCCGAACCGCTCAAACGGCCGCCAAATCCGTCAGAAAGCTCCCACAATGTGAGCATAGATGGACCCATTAGCACCGATGAGGCCAATTGATTGGTGATTTTTTGGAGTTCGTCCGCCGGTTGAGCAACGCAACATATCACCAGCAACAGAATGAGACAGGCCGCATGAACACGCCGAAAGATCATTCGAGCACCTATTTACAATTGTGAGTGGAGTCAAATCAATCATACCCGGTCGTCTTACGCTGCCCGCAATGTGCGCGGTATGAATTTTGCTGACGATTTTGAGGCACTGGTGAACACTGCAATATTCAAAACGATGTACGAACCTTGATGTAAAACATTGACGCCTGCTTTCACGAACTCCGCTAACGAGAACACATCCTGTAGCGTCCGAAATCAAGGAGAGCAAGCTATGAAGAGCAGCACGGCCACCTTCCTCGTGCTAATTGTGATCGGCTTATCATTTCCGGCGTTGACCCTCGCCCAAACCACTTCCATTCCCGCCAACCTTCCTCAGCGCGACGGCTCACACGATTTCGATTTCCTCATCGGCAACTGGAAGGCTCATGTCCGCCGCCTGCCCGAACGCCTGAACAATTCGAATGTATGGATCGAATATGACGGCATCTCAAACCACAAGAAACTTCTCGACAGCAATGCCAACTTCGAAGAATTCGATGTCACCAGCACCGACAAGAAACTTCACATCAAGGCGCAAACACTTCGCCTCTACAATCCAACATCTCATCAATGGAGCATCTACCTGGTCGATGTCGATAACGGAACCCTCGGCCTGCCTCCCGTGGTTGGAGGCTTCACCGGAACTCGCGGCGAGTTCTTCGATCAGGAAGATTTCAAAGGTCGCGCCATCTTGGTGCGTTACGTCTGGCTCAACATTTCACCCCAGTCCGCGCGCATGGAGCAGTCGTTTTCCCCCGACGGCGGCAAAACTTGGGAAGTGAACTGGATTTGTGAACTCTCTCGCTAACGCTGATCGCAGTTTATTTGGCCTGTACTCGCCTCGACGCATACACACACTAAGAGCACAATATGGTGGACCCAATCAGTTCGAAATCCAACCCGCCTCAAGAAGCACCCGCTGCGCAACGTCAGTCAATGCTCGGTTCTCGTTTGTAACTGAGAAATCCTCTAAGTGTGCTCGGTCGAGAATGTCATTTAGCCTCGCGACCCGATCAACATATTTCCGCCACAAAACGCCTGATTCCCTGAGTTTAACGCGCTGTTGCATTGCTTCGATGCTAGCAGTAAGACGGCAGACAATGGTCTCCGAGGCAAAAACAGCGCGCTTACAGGTTTTTAATTCGTCGATGCTCTCGACGGCTCGTGCAAGTAAGACTCGTTTCACTCCCAGAGAAGCATAATTCGAACAGACCGATCGAAGATTGCTATACATCACGTTGTCGTTGTTTGCTGATGACCCAAGGTGCGCGAGAGCAAGTCCGTCTAGATCGATAGCAGCATGGATAATATTCCGCTCTGAGAGTAGGTCAGACGCTTCCGCTAAAACAGCCGTTTTGCCTGCTCCCATTGTGCCTGTAATGATGAGTAAATTTTCCGTAAGACCTCACCGTCGTAGTTTTCAACCGAGATCGACGCAATTCCAACGCAAAGACAGGGCCTTCACCGTCCACCCCTGATATTCGGCAGATTTTACCCCGAATCCACTACGTACCACATCTTGCGTAGCTCGCCTGACATCTATGGCGCTCAATTCAAGATTGCAGTCGCTGTCTCAGAACAGAGAAGTTAGTCGGATCGAAGCGGCAGTGCTTCTCTCTCCACAATTTGCTCCCTCACCCATCTCTTTGATACAACTTTCCCAGGCGATGGAGTTCGCCACAACCGCCGGTTCCCACAGGCTGATAACTCCTACCAACAAACTCAGGAGTTCTCCATCGTGCTTGATTTTCTCGCCATTTCTCTAGGCGCAATCGTCGGAGCCAACGCTCGTTATCTCATCAGCCGATTCACTGCCAAAACCTTTAACCCTGCCTTTCCTTACGGCACGCTCGTCATCAACGTTGCCGGCAGTCTTCTCGCCGGTTTTTTCATGATTTGGGCCACCGAGCGCGTACTGATCGATCCGCGCTGGCGCTTGCTGATCGTCGTCGGCTTCTGCGGTGGCTTCACGACTTTCTCGAGCTACGCTTACGAATCGATGGCGTATTTCCAGCAGGGCCAATGGACGCTCATGCTCACCAACATTCTTGCGAATAATCTGCTCTGCCTGGCTGCAGCCGTGGCCGGCATGGGCTTGGCGCGGGTGCTGTAGAATGCGGGGCGATATGGCGGTGCAGGTCACTATTTATCTCAACGAAGCCGATCAATGGCATCACAAACCTCTCCATATTGAGATGCTCAATTACCTTCGGAAAGAAGGTGTGTTTGCTGCTACTGCCACTCACACTGTCGCTGGTTTTCTCGGAAGGCATCGTGTCGAGACGGCACATCTTGCCGACGTTGGCGGCAAACTACCCGTCATAATCACTTTCGTCGACACAGATGAACACGTTGCGCGCGTGTTGCCGGCTCTCAAGGAAATGGCGTCGCATCGCTTGATCGTTCGCGAAAACGTTCACCTCGAACAAGGAAATCTCGACTGAATGGCTTCCTCTTCCCCAGCACTGGATGTTCTTGCCCTCGCCGCGCATCGCGATGATGTCGAACAAACCTGCGGCGGAACCCTGCTGAAGATGGCGGACCGTGGCCAGCGAACCGGGATTCTAGATCTCACTCAGGGAGAAATGGGCACGCGCGGCAGCCGCGAGGAGCGCGAAGCGGAAGCGCAAAATGCAGCTCGCATCCTCAGGGTTGTTTACCGGCAAGCCCTCGATATCCCAGACGGACGCGTCGAAAACACTTGGGAGAACCGGTTGAAAGTCGCGCGTGTGATTCGCGAGCAGCGGCCACGCGTCTTGATTCTCCCTTACTGGAAAGGTCGCCACCCGGACCACTACACAGCATCCATCCTTGGCTACGAAGCGTGCTTCGTCGCCGGATTAGCAAAACTAGAGATTGGTTCTGGTCCGGAACACTCGACGACCAATCTTCCGCCTCATCGACCTTTCAAAATCATCTACGCGACGCTCTATTACGACATCCGCCCCACATTCGTTGTCGACATTAGCGATCAATTTGAGCGCAGGTTCGAGTCCCTGATGGCCTACAAGTCTCAATTCAGCGATCAGCAGGCGGGTAGCGGAATCTTTCCGGCCCATGCCGAGATCCGCTCGCGCGTCGAGGCAATGGCCCGATACTACGGAATGCTGGCCGGCGTCACGTACGGTGAACCATTCCTTCAGAAAGAAGCTGGCCTTGTCGACGATCTTCTCGCCATTCCCGTCAAGTCGATCTAGTCCGACCCCAGCTCAAATTCCATGCCATCCTAGCTCAGCGAGGCGCAGCCGAGCGCAGTCGAAGGCCCCTTCGCTTGCCAGCACCATCCGCGCAGTACGAGATCTCGTTCACGCGAGCTGATGAGTGACCCGCCCCATGCAGCCTGGCTTTCGACGACTAAGGCAATGCTGTCATCCTGAGCGCAGTTTAGGAAGTGTATGGTGAACCTGAATAACCCTCACCAGCGTCATCGCGAACGCTCGCGTACTCACCAGCGAGCGTAGAGCCTGGCCTGAGCGAAGCCGAAGGGGATCTCGCGCGGTTCCAAGACTTGGGTCATAGGCTAATCACTACTTTTGGGTGGCGCAGCGCTTCAGCGCTGCGATTCAAAACTCACCTTTCGTCAGCGGCTATAGCCGCTGAGGTCCAGATTCATTTGAACCCCGCAACCCTCACTTCTTGACCGCCACCGCCACTCCATCGCGAATCGGCAGAATCGTCGTAAATAAGTCCGAATTCGCGTACAGCGCCCGATTAAACTCCAGAATCGCCTTCGTGCTGGCTTCACTCGGGTCTTTTTTTGCCACCCTCCCGCTCCATAGCACATTGTCAGTGATAAACAATCCGCCCGACCGAAGTTTCGGAACCGCCAACCTCAATACTCGCGGATAATCCTCTTTATCCACGTCGTTAAAAATGACGTCATAAGCCTCTTTCTGCTCTGACAGCAACTCCAGCGCGTCGCCTACATGCACGGTAATCCGGTCCGCCACACCGGCGCGCTCGAAATATTTCTGAGCTTTGTCCGCATTCTTGCGGTCTCCGTCGGTGTACACCACTCGCCCGTCTTTCCCGACCGCCCGCGCCCACCAGATTGTGGAATAGCCAATCGCCGATCCCATTTCAAAAACCGTCTTCGCGCGACTAATCATTGCCAACTGATACAACACTCGTGCCACCGCCGGACCCACAATCGGCACTTTGTTCTTCTCAGCTTCTTTCTCAATTTCCATGAGCACTTCATCGCGAGCAGGAAGCATCGAGTACAGATAGTCCTCCACCGCCTCCACCGTGATTCCACCCATCCGCCAATAAGCTGTGCTGGTCGTCACGTTTTCTCCTTGCCGTTTTTGAACTGTCAAAAAGATTTGCAGGGCACGGCTTTAGCCGTGCCGCACAGCCCTCTTATTTGTCATTCCGAGTTGTCCGGAACCGCGCTTGCGGCGAGGACGACGAGAAATCTGCATTTTTCCTAACACATGCTGACTCCTGATACCGACTGCTGACGCCTGAACTTCCTATCCCATCGTCTCTCCCGGCTTCAACTCGACCACATCCACGCTTGGCAAAAGCTTTTGCAACTCACCAGGAGTTCCCGTTAACGCTGGAAATGTCCCGAAGTGCATCGGGATTACTGTCTTCACTTTGAGCAGATTCGCCGCGTAAGCCGCCTCGCGCGGGGACATCGTAAAGTGGTCTCCGATGGGCAACATGGCCACGTCCGGACGATACAAATCATGGATAATTCCCATGTCTCCGAAGACGTTCGTATCCCCTGCGTGATAAATCTTGACGCCATTCGAAAACTCGATCACGTACCCGCAAGCCTCTCCACCATAAATAATCTCGTCTCCATCAGAGATTCCGCAGGAATGATCGGCGTGCACCATCGTCACTCTTATATCGCGGACGCTCTGGGTTCCGCCTTTGTTCATCGCAGAACCATTCTTCACTCCCTTTTTCCCCATCCACGTAATTAACTCGAATATGCCAACCACGGTCGGCCCATGCTTCTTTGCAATCTCAACCGCGTCTCCGATGTGATCGAAATGTCCATGCGTGCAGAGCATCACGTCCACCTTCTTGACTTGCTTCTCCGCCTCGGGACACTTCGGATTCCCCATCACCCAAGGATCGACATAAATTACCGTTCCTCCCGGAGAAACGATACGGAATGTTGCATGTCCTAACCACGTAACCTTGATTCCCTTCAAATCCATCATCGCTGTCCCTCATCATCCTGATCAAACAAGCCGTTCCAGCATTCTATTGACGTTTTGATAAGGCCCGCAAACGGCAGGACTTTCCGTTCCGCATGTTTCGATTTACCATGTCCGCCGTGCCCGACCTTACAGTCCTGATTTCCCGCGAACAGATTGCAAAACGTGTCGCTGAAATGGGTGCGGAAATCTCTCGCGACTTCGCCGGAGAATCCGTCGTTCTGCTCGGAGTCCTGAAAGGCGCCGCAATCTTCCTCAGCGATCTAGCCCGTAACGTGACACTCGATGCCACGTTCGACTTCATCGGCGTTTCCAGCTATGGCAAGCGCGCTACTGCAGAGCAGGAACTCAGCGGGTCTTCTTCATGGGACTCCACGGGCGAAGTCCGCTTGACCAAAGATGTGGATCAGTCACTCGTCGATCGACGCGTCATTCTGGTAGAAGACATCCTCGACACCGGCCTCACACTGAACTACATCCAGCGCCTGTTACTAGCCCGAAAACCAAAAGAGCTTCGAATCGCGGCATTGCTCGACAAGCCTTCCCGCCGTAAGCAGACTGTTCACGCCCACTACATTGGCTTCACGATTCCCGACGAATTCGTAGTGGGATACGGACTCGATTACGCCGAAAGATATCGCAACTTGCCTGAAGTCTGCGTGTATTCGGAGTAAGCTTCAGGACGCTCAGGCCTCGTAGAGAACAGTTCGATGCAAGCCTCGCGGAAGCTTGTTGCGCGGCTGTTATGATAGAAAATTCGTGCCCACTTCCAGCGCCCAATCTGACTTGATGTCGAAGGTCGAACCTCTGCTTCTTGAGGTTGCGGACGTTGTCAATACCACCCTTGACCTGGAGACGACACTCCGCCGTGTCGCGGAACTCGTTCGCAAGGTTATTGATTACGAAATCTTCGCCATCCTTCTTTTGAACGAAAAGGCCCAGGAGTTGTACGTTCGTTTCCACCACGGCTATCCCAAGGAAGTGGCCGAGCGAACGCGAGTAAAAGTTGGCGAGGGAGTCACGGGACGCGCAGCCCAACTCCGTCAGACAATCCTGGTAGACGATGTAACCAAGGAAACCGGCTATATCGATGCCGTCCCGAATGTCCGCTCCGAACTTGCAATCCCACTCATCGTAAAAAATAGCGTAATTGGTGTGATCGACATCGAAGCCGTGCAGCCCGGCTATTTCACAGAAGAACACAAGCGTCTGCTCACGCTCATTGCTTCACGAATGGCCGTGGGCATCGAGAATGCTCGCCTTCATACCCGCACCACACGTCAGGCTCGCACTCTACTTCTGCTGAATGAGATTGCGCGCGAACTGAGCTCAATCCTCAACGTCGACAGCTTGCTTGCTCGCATTGCGGAACTGCTCCGTCGCCTGATCGATTACCAAATGTTCAGCATTCTGCTGGTCGACGAAAACAACGAAAAGCTTCAGCACCGGTTTGCTTTGCGCTTCAACGAAAACATTCAACTTAAACACGATGTGCCTATGGGCTTAGGACTTGTTGGTGCAGCGGCGCAAAAAAAAGAGGCCGTCCTCGTCCCCGACGTCAGCAAAGATACGCGGTACATCTCCCTGAACCCCGAAACGCGTTCAGAACTCGCCGTTCCGCTCATTTACAAAGACAACGTAATTGGTGTCCTCGACCTCGAGCACACCCGTCGCGGATTCTTCACTGAGGATCACAAACGCACCATCACGACTCTCGCGGCCCAGGTCGCTATTGCACTCGAAAATGCGCGCCTCTACGAGCAGATCGCCAAACAAGAACAACGGCTAGAACGCGACTTGGCGCTCGCCCGCGAACTGCAATTCCGCCTGCTTCCGCAGAAAAATCCCAAGCTTGAAAATCTCGAAGTCGCGGCAAAATTCGTTCCCGCACGAGCAATTGGCGGCGATCTTTACGATTTCCTGAACTATTCCTTAAGCCGCCTAGGAATCGTTGTTGGTGACGTGAGCGGAAAGGGCGCTCCCGCAGCCATCTATGCGGCCCTCGTCAGCGGCATCATCCGGTCTCATGCACCCATCGAACCCGGTCCGGCCGAAATGCTTTCTGCCGTCAATAATTCGCTAGGCGAGCGGCGAATTGAGGGGCAGTACGTCTCCATCATCTATGCCGTCTGGGACGACGAGCGCCGGACCCTGCACGTCGCAAACTCGGGACTCCCGCGGCCGCTTTACTGCCATGATGGAAAAATCGAACCCATTGAAGCCAGCGGCCTGCCACTCGGACTTTTCGACGATGCCGACTATGAGGAGTACACGTTCCACGCTAAGCCAGGAGACATGTTCGTTTTCCTGAGCGATGGAATTCTCGACGCCCGCAACCGGAACGGGGACATGTTCGGACGGGGTCGCGTCGAAGAAGTCGTCAAAACGTGTACCGACAAGACCGCCGAGTGCGTCGTCACTTCCCTGTTCAAGGCCGTTGCGAAATTTGCAGCGAAAGTGGAATCGTTTGACGACCAAACCGTTGTCGCCATCAAAGTCAAAGAGTCCGCGGCCAAGCGCAAGTGACATCCCATGATTCCAACCGAGTCCTGCGACCTCCAGCACTGAAATATCGCTCCGTCAGTGGAGGTCTGGAGCTTTATTCCGAGGACATCTCGCTTGCTCAACTAGCAAAGCGTTATGGCACTCCCCTGTACGTTTATTCGGCGCAGACTTTTCACCAGCGTCTTCAGCAATTCGATGCCGCCTTTTCCGCAATTCCCCACACCATCTGCTACTCGGTGAAAGCAAATTCGACGATTGGGCTTTTGCGCCTCGTGGCCCGCGCAGGTCACGGATTTGACGTCGTTTCCCTGGGCGAGTTGGAACGTGTTCGCAAAGCGAGCCCACTGGCCGTTCGCAAGGCTGTTTTCTCCGGTGTCGGCAAAACGGGCGACGAGATGGCCATCGCTATCAAGGCGGGCATTCTCTTGTTCAATGTCGAAAGCGAATCGGAATTGCGCGCTCTGGCAGCAACCGCGAAGAAACTGCGGAAGGTCGCTCATGTGGCGCTTCGTGTGAACCCCGATGTTCCGGCCGAAACTCATCCCTACATATCAACTGGCCTCACGGAACATAAATTCGGTGTCCCGATCGATGACGCAAGGAGGTTGTACAAGGAAGCGGCCCGCTTTTCTCACCTACGCGTGAGTGGCGTGAGCGTTCATATCGGATCGCAAATTACCGAGGTTTCCTCGTTCGCAATCGCCATGACCCGGATCGCCACACTGGTCTCCGAACTTCGCTCCGATGGCCACGAAATCCGCTACGTCGATGCCGGCGGCGGATACGGAATACCTTATGACAGTGCCCAACCGGACGACTTTTCTCATGACGTGAAGGAGTATGCAAAAGCGGTCTTCGCTCCGTTGTCTGGGCTCAACGTTCATCTCTTGCTGGAACCGGGCCGTTCCATCGTCGGTCCAGCTGGCGTTCTACTCACGAAAGTTCTTTACCGAAAAACGAACGGAGACAAGCGCTTTCTGGTTGTCGATGCCGCTATGAATGACATGCTGCGGCCGTCTCTCTACAAAGCTTTCCACGAGATCGTCGCACTCAAGAAGCAGCCTTCAGATACGCTCGAACAAACGGACATTGTGGGGCCCATCTGCGAAACTGGCGACTTTTTCGCTCGTGATCGCTCTCTTTCGATCGTACCCGAAGGTGGTTTGATCGCGATTCTGGATACGGGTGCTTATGGGATGTCGCTGTCTTCCAATTACAACACGCGTCCTCGTGCTGCAGAGTTGCTCATCGAGGGTCGAACAGTTCGCTTGATTCGTAAGCGTGAAACGATCCGGGATTTACTTCGCAACGAACGTTAACATCAGACTGCCTTGTGCGTTCAGAGCGTTTCCTCCCAAAAGATGATCCACCTCCACGTACAAGAAGGCGTCATCCCGAACGCGCGCGCTTTTTCCAGCGCGCGGAGGGATCTTGCGCGAAGTGCTCTGCCGCGAAGACGCTTGCCAACCTTGACACTAACGTCTGTCAGAACCACCTTCGGGATGCGCACTTGCGTCCCACACCATTTTGCCGCCAACGAAGGTCTTCAGCGCCCTTACGTCGCGGATCTTTTCCGGAGGGATCGCAAAAAGATCCTCGCTCAGCAAGACCATGTCCGCCAGCTTCCCAACACTGATGGATCCCTTCTCGTTCTCCTGAAATTCCGCGTATGCCGACCCCATCGTATAAGCAGAGAGCGTCTCCTCAAGAGTTAGCTTCTGCTCCGGAAACCAGCCATTCGGATTCTTGCCATCGAGTGTTTCTCTGGTTACAGCCGCATAAACCGACAACATCGGATTTAGCGGCGCCACGCTCCAATCCGTTCCAAATGCAAGACGAACCCCATGATCCAGAAATGTGCGGAACGCATAGGTCCGGCTCGCCCGATCATGGCCAATCCTCTTCTCTGCCCAACGGCCATCGTCAATCGCGTGGTACGGCTGCACCGACGCGATCACATGCAGCTTCGCGAACCGGTCGAAATCCTTGGCGGCCATGTGTTGCGCGTGCTCAATGCGCCAGCGTCGGTCCGCCACTCCGTGTTCCTTCTCGATCTCCGAATAGATATCCAGGATGATCGAGATACCCTGGTCGCCGATCGCGTGCGTACACAATTGCAGCCCCGCCGCATCCGCCTTCAACATGCCTTCTTGCATCATCGAGACCGGATGCATCGCATCCGAAAGCAGCCCATGAGTCTCAGGCTTATCCACGAAAGGCTCGAAAAAATAAGCCGTTGCCGACCCGAGCGACCCGTCCGCATAACTTTTCAGGGCGCCGATTCGCAAATAAGACGACCCGAAACTGTGCCGGATACCGATCTTCGTCAAGTCATCGACCTGGCTGATCAGAGGCGCCGCATAAATTCGCGCCGTGAGTTCGCCGCGCTGCTCCAGTTCCGCATACGCAGCGATATCTTCGAACTCCGGATTCATGTCTTGCACGCTAGTCACACCCAATGACGCAGCATGCCCCAGCGATCGCCGCGCAATCTGCAGCCGCTGTTCGTGCGACAAAGGAGGAATTACTTTCGACACGAGGTCCTGCGCCGCATCCTTCAACGCGCCTGTAGGTTCCCCCTTCGCATCGCGCACGATCTCCCCACCCGGCGGATCGGGCGTCTTCGCCGTGATCCCGGCCAACTTCAAAGCCACCGCATTGACCAGAATCATGTGTCCGTCATAGCGATTGACCGACACGGGCGTATCCGGCGTGACTGGATCGATCAATTCATGCGTCGGCAGAACCGCCGGTGTCCACTTCGTTTCGTCCCAATCTCCACCTTGAATCCATTGTCCCTTCGGAGTGTTCTTTGCCCGCTCGCCAATTCGACGCACAAATTCCGGCACGCTGGTGGCATCGTTCAACTGCACCGCATCGAGGGCCATTCCACCCGGCATGAAATGAACGTGACTGTCGTTGAATCCCGGCGCCAGGAATTTCCCTTGCGCATCAATTACCTTGCTTTGCGTTCCCTGCCAGGCTTTCACTTCCTCATTGGTACCGACCGCCACAATTCGATCTCGCAGCACAGCAACGCTAGTGGCCGACGGTTGCGCCTTATCACCCGTCCAGATCTTGGCGTTTGTGATGATCAAGTCCGCAGCCGGACGTTGCTGCCCGAAGGAAAACGGCACAGCCAAACACCACACAAAGAACAAACGGACTGCGACTCTTTTCGTCACCATAATGAACTGCACCGGTTTCGCTCCGTACATATCGGCTGTTCCTTAATATCGGCTGCTCTCTTCTTGTCATTCCGAGGAGCGCGGCGACGAGGAATCCCTTCCCCTCAACTGCACTCACGGTCGTCATTCCAGCCGCCCTTCCTGTTCGCGCAGTTGAACGCTGACTACGGACTACTGACTAGCGACTAATTCTTTCCTTGTCATTCCGAGCCGCTTGCACTGGGCAGACTAGCCACTAACGACTAACTACTAGCTACTGTTCTTACCGCTGTCCCCACTTCAACTTCGTGCGGAGCACATCGAAGAACGTATTGCTGCGGCGGATCAACTGCACGCCGTGCTGTGCTTTTTGACAGGCGACGCGGTCCCCATCATGGATCGGCATTCCCACTTGTCCATCGACGCTCAGGTACGCCTCTTCTTCACCCGTTCGCACCACGATTTCGATTTCCGCCGTATCACGCACCACCAGCGCACGATGCGTCAACGAGTGCGGTGAAACCGGTGTGACCACGAACGCATTCACATTCGGCATCAAAATCGGGCCAGCCGCAGCCAGCGAATATGCCGTCGACCCCGTCGGAGTCGAAACGATTAATCCGTCCGCCTTGTAATTCGAAACAAAAGATTTATCGATGAAGAGATCGAAATTATTCAATCGTGCGATCGCGCTCTTGCTCACCACCACATCGTTCATCGCTTGATAGTGCACCACCGATACGCCTGCTCGATGCACTTCGCAATTTACCATCGACCGAGAATCCAGGGCACAAGCACCACGTTCCATCGCCTCTAGCGTCGGATAAAGATCCGCCAATGGCACCTCGGTGAGAAATCCCAGAGATCCGAGATTCACTCCCAGCACTGGCACTTCTGCTTGGGCGACTGCGCGCGCGGCCGACAGTAGTGTCCCGTCTCCGCCGAGCACAATGGCCAGGTCAAGCGACCGCGACCCTAACTCGCTGCGTGGGACAACCGTTGGACCTTTCATGTACGCCGTGGTTTCTTTGTCGACGACCACGTCGTACTGATGCTGATTCAGCCATTGCACCAAATCCGGGAGAATTTTTGAGAGTTCAGGTTTGGCCGGTTTGGAGATGAGCGCAACCGACTTGCGACGGTCTGTCGGCAGATGGAAGGTTTCCATGAGTCCTGTGACTGGCAACGCTGAATTGTACAGAAAGCCGAAGATTAAGGTGCGTGTTTCGAGGACTTACCATTTACCGAGCAGAAGAAATTCACGGTTTCCCTCCGCGCCTGTGATCGGAGACTCTGTCCACTCCGTCTGGCGGCATCCGACTTCCCGCAAAAAGTCTTGCACTTTCCGCACCGCCGCCATTTGCACGGACTCGTCTCGCACAATGCCGCCTTTCCCAACTTGCTCTCGCCCCGCTTCGAATTGTGGCTTTACTAAGATGATGATCTTTTTGCCATCCACCGATTCCCCGAACGCAGCGGAGACAACCGCTGGCACCACCAGCGTGGCCGAGATAAACGAGACATCAATCACGATCAGATCGACATTCTCTCCTACATCCTCAGCCTTCATGTATCGTGCGTTGAGTTTTTCAACAAGTCGAACCCGCGGATCTTGTCGCAGCTTCACATCGATCTGTCCATAACCGGTGTCGACCGCGATCACCCTCATCGCGCCGTGCTGCAGCAGGCAATCCGTAAACCCGCCAGTCGACGCGCCCACATCCAGACAAGTGCAATCGTTTACATCGATTCTCCAGTAATCCAGTGCATGCTCGAGCTTCAAGCCGCCGCGGCTGACATATCGCAGAGTCTCGCCCAGAATCCTTAGCGACGAATCGGCGTCAACCTGCACTCCCGCTTTTTCGATTTTCTGTTCGTTCACCAGAACCTTGCCCGCGAGAATCAGCGCTTGCGCACGAGTGCGAGTTTCTACCAGTCCACGATCCACCAGCAATTTGTCGACACGCACCTTCATTCCATGCTCTTTCGTCGCGCTCCGTCAAAATCCCGCACCCTGTTCGGTGCAAGGAGTTGAACTTGTTGGGCATGAATCATTTGCCGTCATTACGGAGCGCTTACCCACAAGATTATCCACAGACGTGTTGAAAACTGCTGAGGTGAATCACTTAGTCGCGCGCAAAATAAAAGCCGCCCTCGCGGACGGCTCTCTAAACAAATCTACGCAGGATTATCCCGCAACTTCTTCCAACAGCTTTTGATCGATGTCGAAATTCGAATGCACATTCTGTACATCGTCGTGCTCTTCGAGCGCTTCCATCAAGCGAATCATCGTCGACGCGGCGGCTCCTTCGAGCTTGATGTAGTTCTGCGGAATCATCGCCACACTCGATGACGCCGGAGTAATGCCCGCCTTCTTCACCGCTTCCAGAACATCTTCGTAAGCTGACGGTGCAGTCAAAATTTCCCAGCTGTCTCCGTCGTCCCTCAGGTCTTCGCCGCCCGCTTCCAGAACGATGTTCATCAAATCGTCTTCTTTAGCGGCCGCCTTCGGAATCACGATGTCGCCCTTCTTGTGGAACATCCAGGCCACAGCACCAGCCTCGGCCATGTTCCCACCGTTTTTGCCAAAGACGTGACGAATCTCGCTAACCGTCCGATTCCGATTGTCCGTATTGATGTCAGCCAGAACTGCCGCACCTCCCGGCCCGTATCCTTCCAGCGTGAACTCTTCATAGGTCGCGCCCGGCAATTCCCCGGTACCGCGCTGGATCGCGCGCTTGATGTTGTCGGCCGGCATGTTTTCGGCCTTGGCCGCTGCAACTGCGGTCCGCAAGCGGGGATTGGCGTCCGCATCGCCTCCGCCGTTTTTCGCTGCGATCGTGATTTCTTTGATCAGGCGCGTGAAGATCTTGCCGCGCTTGGCATCGAGCGCGCCTTTTTTGTGCTTAATTGTGGCCCATTTTGAGTGGCCGGACATAGGAATACCTCGGTCTAGGAAACTTGAATTGCGCTATGAAGTAACAGGATTCGCCCAGCGGAGATCATTTGAGAGCCTCGCAACGCACACAGGCGAACAAAAATTATAGCACGCTGATACTTCAGCCCCACCGAATGTCACCACCTGACCCACATGTCAAAGGCTACTAACGCCTGTTAACAACAGTTTGCTCCTGCAATTCTCTTGCACGCGCCGAACATCTCCGCTTTCCAATGCTCCTCCGCACGCTCAATCTCCGGTTGTTTCACTTTCAATGCATCCGGAGACCAAAGTTTTCGGACTTCTCCTACGGGCAAGGAATCAGTTTCGCTCTCAATAGCGATGATGAGGGTGCGGTCGGCCTCGTTCGCGATAGCATCCGTGTGTGCCAGTGAGACGAGTTCTCTAACTGCCTCCAAGATTGTGGTGCGGCCGTCTAAAACAGCTTGCGCAACTTCTCTCGCCTTTTGTGGTTCCCATTCTGAAGCCCGTCGATCCATTCACGAAGTATAGTGCCGCAGGCCGGTGGCTCACTCAAGCCCGGTTTTGGCTTGAGTGGGGCAGTTCGACCGTGGCGCACAACTTTCCTTCCGCGCGTTCGCGTCGCCGTGCCGTCCACTCCGATTCGATTTCTACTCTTCCTTCCACTCCCATCGCGCAGTGGCAAAAACTGCTCCACTCCTAATCCTCGGGACGCTCACACAACCCCCGCTTCACCGGATTGTGATGGATAATCGCAGTTTCTCGACAAACTGCTCATAATTGCGAACATTGAAATCGTAATATCTCTTTTGCCAGAAGTGTTCGCGCTCTCCGATCAAGCGTCGCGACACTCCTTGCTTCAACGATTTGATCGCCTCGGCAAGATTCCCCCGCTCTGGCTCGTTGAGCAACAGATGAACATGGTCGAGCATCACCACGTACCCGTAAACACTCAGTCTGAAATTCCGCCGGACACGTTCGCTTCGAACACTCGCCTGTTGACCTCCGGCACAAACAGCGGGAAGCGGTGAAAGCAGCAGAACGTGACAAAGTGAGTTTGCCGGGAGTGATGGAAGCGCTTCAGTCCCCAAGGCATAAAACAGATTGTGCAGCGATGGGCGCTCCGAGTCTGTGAGAAACGAACATCTTGGAAGTTTGTTTGCGAACTACCCCACTCAAGCCAAAACCGGGCTTGAGTGTGCCACCGTCCGAACAAACGACGGGACATTCGATCTGTTCCTCAACAGCAAGCTGGACCGCAGCGCTGTCGCCGAGCAGTTCCTAAATGATGAACTATGCGTTCGGTTTGGATTCTGTGGTGAGGAGTACGAAACGATTTTGCGCGACCTGAAGCAAAATGGTAGAGCTGAACTCCGGTTTTGAGGGATTCTGAGTGTAATCGCCTGTTAACGTCAATCGTCACGTGGAGCATATTGGACAGGACAAACGGGATGGAGAAATACGCAGCCAGGAGCGTCAAACAGCAGTTTGACCGCATACTGTGGGAAGTCTGGGATCCGATTGGGGTAAACAAAATCTCGCCTGCTCGTGACGAGTACAGCGGATACGTCAATGGTGTGTTTCAACTCCTCACGTCTGGTTGCTCAGATGAGGAGATTTCCAGACACCTTCTCACGATAGTTCATGAGCGAATGGAACTTAGGGCAACCACCGTCGCAGACATGCAGCCCACGGTCATAGCACTCCGCACGATTGCTCTGCCGTCGTAGTGTTTAAATACCACTGTTGACGAACCATCGCATTGCATTCAAAGATGCGGGGCAGGTCAATGAGCGATAACGCCTGTTATCAACACTCGTCGCGTTCAGAGAAGACCAAGTTCTTTGAGGTGCGCAATCTGGTCCGCTGTTAACTCGCCGTGATGCGCGGTCAGAAACTCCTCGAACTCTTCGTGATGATGCATCGTGGCGAATGCCAATGCCCATCCGGCACGTTCCAGTGCCGCGTGTGCAGCGCCGTTCTCATCTAGCGTCTTCGCTATGTTCTCCAACTGCTTTGCGTATTTCTCGTACGTATCGAATCGTGTCGCCATAGTGAGTCGTTCCGCGACCATTCTACTTCTGTGATCTGTGGATCCCGGGACCTCTCGGACTGGCACACAGTTGGCGTAACATCGCCATTACACTCATTGATCTGCAAAAACGGCTCCCAGCCAAGGTCAATGAGTGATAACGCCTGATTTCAACAGCGTCGTGTGTTTCGCGCTACAATCTCTCGCAATGATCCTCAAAGGTTGGAAAGACGTGGCTACCCACCTCGGGTGCGGGCTGCGCACAGCCCAACGTTGGGAGCAGTTCGGACTGCCCGTCCGTAGGCCGAACGCCCACAAAAGATCAGCAGTACTGGCCCTGAGCGAGGAGTTGGATGCATGGGTCAGCGAGCAGGCGGGCAGCACCCGGCCCTCCTCATCGGAAACGGCACATACGAGTTTCTCTCACCGGATATTAATCATCGATCCCGACGAGCGACTCCTCGTAGACTTATCTGCAAAACTGGTGCGGGAAGGTTACGAGGTGCGAACTGCTCGTGATGGATTCGAGGCATTGGCTGTCATGCAGGTTGGAGTGCCCAACCTGGTCATCTCTGAAGTGAAAATGCCGATGATGTCTGGCTTTGAACTAATGGGTGTGATCCGTCGAAGATTTCCTGCCACAGCGGTAATAGCATCAAGCGCGGATTTTTCGCCCGCTAGTTCTCCGACTCTCCTGTGTGACCGTTATATAGCGAAGGGACCAAACGCCCGCTTCGAACGGCTCGAAGCAGCCCGCGAACTGCTGGCACAGTCCCCCTTGCGTGCACAACCTGCCAAAGTTGATACAGCTCCGGCATGGATTCTCCGCTCGACAAAAGGTTATGTTGTACTTTCCTGCCTCTCTTGTTTGCGATCCTTTTCTTTAGCGATTCAGACTGCCATTCTCGGGACAGATGCCACTACACCGTGTGTTCATTGCGGTGTTCAGGTTCGATACCATATCGATGATTCAGTTTTGCCAATGGCTGGCGAGCTTTCCCATCTGATCCAAACTGCACGAGCGCGGATCGACTCCTCGAAAGCTCGTGTCAGGGCATTCCGTGAAACGGGCAGAATACGCAACCCCAAAAGGGGCACGGTAAGTCGTCGGCACCGATGATTTTTGGCTGTGCGCCAGACGCCGCTTTCTCCATTTAGAACTCATGCTCCCTCAAGCTGTGCGCAATCTGGCGTAACATCGCCATTACACTCATTGACACCGATTTTGGCGAACAAACGGCGCAAGCTTGTGTTAACGCCTGATTTCGACAACTATCATTTGATGCCGTGCTCTTCGGGGGCTAAGACTTGAAAATTAGTTCGGACGAGGCATTCCTGATACTACACAAATGGCAAGTCAGTCTGACGCCTATAGTGTGTGTGGGTTCCTTAATGCCGCAACATGCTCTTCGAGGACAGGTTGCGGTCGTGACGCGAGAAGGGGTTTGGAACAGAGGTGAAGAACCGTGTTCAATCTGGGGATTCCTGCTAACGGGCAAACAAGCCAGTTTCCTCGCGTCGAAATTTGAGGGTTGTGAATACCTCCAATTCGCTGAATTACCATCGAAGATCGCGATGTCCCTGCCGAAGTTGACGCCGGAACGCGGTGTGGTCGCCCTAACAAAAATAGAGACTTTGGTAAATACAGCCGCACGAAGCAATGCAGATCGTCGTGTCTCGGTAGAAGAAACGCTTTTCTTAGTCGAAGACGAACCTTCACACGTCCAGCAGCCAATCCCGTAGCTATTCCAAAATCGATTTGCCTTTCAGTTGTTGTTAAATCGCCATTACACTCAATGACCGCCGGTCAATGAGTGATAACGCCTGATTACATTAATTAGGCTCAGTCCGTTGAGTCGCGGTAGCACCATATTGAATACCTATTGCTTGCCACGACCTTTCTTGATGGTAAATCTCAACCTCCGAACATCCCGGACAGGAGATGTTCAAGTGTGAATTGTCAGGCCATTCAAGTTTCAGATGGTAAGCATACCCGGCGGAGAAAACCGATTTTCGCGGTGAACTCGCCCATGGCCAAAATGAGTCGTGCCGTGGAAGTTGGTAGACCGATACGTCGAAAGTTAGTGAACTGACCGCCCCACCACAGTTCTCTTCCTCCAGCACAGCTTCGTAAAGCCCGTCGGGGGATTTTGCCGCACTGGCTCTTCCGTAGTTGCAGGCACACCCCTGCAAGCAAATCATTGCAACGATGGCGCAAAGGCTCAACAGTTCGTTGGGGATATTCCGAAACAGTCTCATCATGCTGAAGTTTTGAACAGTTTAGTGGGCAAATAGTCGTCCGGTCCACGTTGCTGTTGAAGAATCGCCATTACACTCAATGACCGCCGGTCAATGAGTGATAACGCCTGATAACGTCAATTGCCGGGAAATGCATCAATCCGCTCGCCTCATTCTGATGACGTTGGCTACACTCCGTCGAGCATGAACGATCCATTCCTCAATTCCGCGTACCGGCAACTCCCACCAGAGTCGGTGAAACTGCTACGTCAAGTTGCTGCCCCAGCCCGACTAGTTGCTCATCTGATTTTGGTGCACGATGTCGCGGCAACCCTTGTAGAGCGCATAACAGCAGCGTTCCCCGAAATCAATTTTCAACAAGACGAGGTATTGTTTGGAGCGTCAATTCACGATTTTGGAAAAGCAATTGACCGCGCGGAATTGATCGAGCCAGGGATGCAACATGAGCAACGTGGAATCGAAATGCTCCAATCAATGGGGATTTCCAAAGAACGAGCAAGATTTGCTTATACTCACGCGAATTGGGACAGCGTGCCAACGGTCAACTTCGAAGATTTGCTCGTTTCATTGGCAGACAAATGCTGGAAGGGGCAACGGGTCGATAAACTCGAATCCAAAATCGTCGCCCTTTTGAGTGCCGCTTCCGAAAAGCCCGAATGGGAATGTTATGCCGAACTGGATGAAATCCTGCAAGGGGTAACAAAAGATGCCGACGCACGACTCGCTTGGCAACAGTCTTTCAACGCGAGTTAACCAACCCTGAGAAGCATACATTCCGACAACTGTCGACAAATCGCCATTACACTCATTGACCGATAGTCAGTGAGTGATAATGCCTGTTTACAACACTCTTGTAAAAACCAGCGTATTCTTCTCGCAATGAGGGCATTACGAATAGCCGGAAGCGCAGTTGGCGTTGTGGTCGCGCTCTATCTACTTCTGGTCGCTTTTATACCTGAGGTCACGATTGTGGGAGTCCGTTTTCGATGGCCATGGAAATGAAACTTCCCGTGTCTCAGTCTAGCGGTCAATGAGTGTAATCGCCTGATTACAACACTAAATTTAGACAATGACGTCTGAATGGCCGAGCGGTCTTGATCAATTCGGAGAATTTCTGCGGACACAAGGTTTGTCATTTGATCGCCGGGGATCTGTCCCTTACACGGGCGACAAAATCTGGCAGTATTCGACGAGCAAAATTGGAGTGCGTGTTGTCGCTGAACGAGGGATCGCCTGGAGCATTCAAATTGCGGATATTGCTGGTTGGCCCGAAGAATGGTATCCCACTTCCGAATTGAGGGAGCTGCTGACAGGTTCCACGCTGTACCCTGACGCTGTACCCTTTAGCGACGACCAAATCGGCGCACAGATGAAATTTGTCGAGGAACATTGGCTGAAGATTGTTGAATCGTTTGCTTCGGAGAACAGGGAACAAACACACACCGCGCTGAAGTTACTGAGAAAGCAGCGCAACGAGCATCGTTGGCGATAACTCGCCAATACACTCATTCACTGGCGCAAAACAGGCGAACAGACGGCGCAAGCTGGTGATAACGCCTGTTTTCGACAGTTGCGGCGGGAGAACTGGCACTCAAGTCACTTGCTAAACCTCACGACGATGCTCTCCAATTAAGCGTAGAACAATGCGGAACCTGCTCAGAGCTTGTGTGCTTTTAACCGCCTTTTCTGTCCTGTGTCTCATTTTCTTCGCGAACACTGCTCTCGCTCTCACGACACGGGGCTACTGCGTTGTTCTGTTCACGCTGCCATTCACCAATAAGACGTTCGAGTTTCCGAACTGGATGTGGGGACCGATACCGACGTCTGTTGTGGGTGCTTCCATACTGGCTTCGGTGATCCTTTGGACGACACTGCTCGTTAGGCGCACTCGAGTACGTTCGATTTCTGTCTCGAAATCATAATTGGCGAAACATCGCCATTACACTCATTGACCAACCCACGAGCCCTGCAACCTTTGCAAACTTACTCGCTCGCTGCGGGCTTCCGCGCCTTATACGCATAGACCACCGCCAATAACGGCGGAGCCAACAACACTCCCCAGAACGGAATAACAAACCCTAAGACGATCGGCGCGAGAATCGATGCCCACATCGGAATCTTGGCAACTCGTCGCATAATGTAAGGCTGGAGGATGAGACCATCCACCACCACGATCACCACATAGAGAATCAGGACGTATAACGGATGTTCCCAGTCCTGGAACCGGATCCATGCTGCCAGTGCTGGCCCAACCAGCCCGAGCACTGCTCCAATTTGCGGAACAAACTGCAACAGCGCGGCCAGTATCGCCCAGAAAACTGCCCACGGCACTCCAATCAAGACCAGACCGACTAGCCACAGCACGCCCACAATCGCAGAGTCCTGCAGTTGCCCCACGAACCAGTTTTTCAGGGCACTGCCGGTAATCTGCGCATGGTTCCCAATTGTCATTTCACGTTAGATGCCTTTTCGAGAATTTCGATCAACTCAAAACATGGCCGCGAGGTGTCAACCTTCCGGCCGGAACTTCGTCCATACTCGTAGCAGCCAATAACAGATCATGGAGACCGTTCTGACCGAGGCGGCGCGTTCTGCATTGAGATCTCAGGCGATCACCCTCGCCGAGTTCGACGAAGTCGTGCATCGTCATCAGCGGCGTGTTTATCGGTTGCTGTATGTTCTGCTACGCGATCGCGACGAGGCCGACAGCCTGACTCAGGAATGTTTTTTACGCGCATTCCAGAATCTCGATCGTTTTCGCGGCGAGTGCAGCGTGCAAACCTGGCTGCTTCGAATCGCAGTGAACCTCGCCCGCGACCACGCTCGCAGCCGCAAGGTATCGTTTTGGAAGCAATTTCTCGGACTGGGAGACACCAAGAACGGTTCAGACCACTTTGACTTCCCTGCTCCGGGCCCGAATCCAGAACAGGCGGCGCTGGCCCGTGCGGAAGTGCAGGCAATCTGGAACGCCGTACGCGAGCTTTCGATGCAGCAACAGACCGTTTTCACCTTGCGTTTTGTCGAAGAACTCGAACTCAGCGAAATCGCTTCCGTCCTGAACGTGCGGGTTGGAACTGTGAAGACACAACTGTTTCGCGCGGTACACGCCGTGCGCGACACCTTGAGGGAACAACAATGGCATTAAACGACAACTCCTCTCATGACGAGAGAATTATGGACGCGCTTACCAGCCGCAGCATTTCAGCCGAAGATCACATGCTCGCGTGTGCGCCGTGCCGCGAGGAGCGTGAGCGTTTGCAGCAGCGAATCTCGCACTTCGCCGAGAGTGCTCGCGTCGCGACAGATGAACCCGGCCCCTTCTGGACGCGGCAAGCCGCGCACATCCGTTCGCGGATTGAAGCCACACCTTCTCGATCATCGATGGCTTTCCGCCTCCTGCCCGCTCTCGCGGTGCTGGCATTGTTCGCGGTTCTTTTGCTGCAAAACAGCCCGACGCCGGTCCCGACACACGAATATGTTTCGGTCCGTTCCGACCACGATCTTCTTGTCGAAGTGGAACGCGCCCTTGATCGCCAAACTCCTGCCGCTCTTGAACCCATCACGTTGTTAGTCGAGGACATGAGCCTCGATACCAATAATCCGTCTGCCAAACTCCACAAGGAGCAGCCCAATCATGTCAATTAATCGTATTGCGTTTCTAACTTGCGTCTTGTTTGTGCCCAGCCTTTTTGCGCAGAACACCGCCGTTGCTCCTCCTGTACCGCCTACCCCCGGACATCCGGTGCATGGAGAGGCCGGAAAACGCTTTTTCATCCACACGATGGGCGGGCCGGGCGGTGGCAAGTGGTGGCAGAACTCCGACACTGCCAAGAAACTGCAGCTCACTGATAACCAGATTTCTCAGCTCGACCAGATTTTCTACGAGCACAAGATGAAACTGATCGACTACGGCGCGGATATGGAGAAGCAGGACCTGAAGCTCCAGAGCCTGCTGGATGCCGATGTTCCTGATGAAGGGCAAGTCTCGTCACAGGTAGATCAGACGCTGGCGGCTCGGGGCAAGCTGGAACGCGAATTCACCATGATGAATCTTGATCTGCGCCGTGTTCTTTCGCCGGAACAGTGGCGCCAACTCAAAGCCATTCGCGGCAGCGGAATGGGCGACAACTTCATGTACTTTCAGAAAAAAATCGGTCCGGGAGGGCAAAGCTCCAAGCCTGTGGTGATGCCACTGCCTCCCATGGCACTGGAAGATGGTCCGCCCCCGCCTCCTCCACCTGACGACGTGTTCTGATCGTGCGCTTCCCCTGGCGGGCGGATTCTTCCGCCCGCATCTGAAATCACTCGGGCCGATGAACGGTCACCTGCTCTCCTACCTCGATCGACATCAGGTCCACTCCAACTTCAAGTGGCCCCTGATAAGTCTTTCTCGTTTGCGCAAACAGCGTCGGCACCTCCGGCGGCACGATATGCGAGTAAACAGCTAACTTGGGTTTCACTTTCGTGAACAACGCTCCGGCTTGTTCGGGGGTCGTGTGATGGGCAATCACTTTCTTCTGCTGTTCCGGTGTGAAGTGCGTTCCGGAGTGTTCATAGGCATCGACGTCAATGACTTCATGAATGAGCAAGTCGGTCCCTTGCGCGAAGCGGATTAGATTTTCGGAGTACCTGGTATCGCCCGACAACACCACTGAGTGGCCGGCATAATCGATCCGATATCCAAACGCAGGTTTCACCGCTCCATGGTCGACAAGGAATGCAGTCACCTTCACTCCTTCCGATTGGTAGACCACACCTTGCTGGATATCTTTCGCGACCAGCTTGAAACCATCGCCCGGCACCTGCTCATCGAGATCTCGCCGCGTGTGGATGTCGAATGCAAACGCTTCAGTCAGGTGCGTCGCCATGTCCTGCGTTCCCGCAGGTCCGAACATCCGCAACGGTACTTTCCGTCCCATGAGCCAGCCAGTCAGCCAGAAGTCCGTCAATCCAACAACGTGATCGGAATGAAGGTGCGTCAGAAACAAAGCTGTGATGTCTGTGTCGTGCTTCAACTGATACAAGCGTTGCGTCGCGCCGCGCCCGCAATCGAACAGAAGCTTTTCACTGCCTGCTTCCACCAGGATGCTTGGTCCGAATCGCGTCATCACCGGCCGAGGATTGCCCGTTCCGAGCAGCGTCACCTTGATGGATTGTGCGAAACTTGCAGCGCTCAGCAGAACGGCCCAACACACAACAAGCCACGCGAAATTTAGACCCAGGCGCGCCAGACTACCGTTCAGGTACCCTCGACAGATCGGCAATGGGTGTGGACTACTTTGAGACATTTCTGCGTTTCGCCCTTTCCGGTCCGTAGACAGACAGGACAATCACGCCACCCAACTCCGCCACGGCCTTTAAAGTCTGAGTTTCAATCCTGAATTCATCGCAGGTTAACGGCTCCAAGCCAGCTTGCAGGCCAACGTTGAACTCTCGCCTCTTTGCTGCGTTCCACATTGCGCGCTCGGTTTTAGGCAAGGCTCGGACTAGCTCGCAAAACGTACGTATGGTGGAATCCGCTGAGGGCTCGTAGCCGGCTAACTCGAGATTAGCAGAGTATGTCCCTCTCTCACGACCTACGTACAAAGCGAACACCTTATCGCCGAAGCCGTTAACAAGGGGTTGGAGGTCAGACCTGGAATAAACATCGAGGTCGACATTCAGAAATTTGACGTTTAGAACTTTCTTCTTAACGAGCATGCAGTCTGCGCAGGTCTCCTGGCACTCGCAGTGTACTCCCGGTTTTTCATGCTAAAGTTGAGATGAATCCGCGTTCTGAGGTTTCCGACATGAAATTTGGCGTCCTTGTCTTCCCCGGGTCCAACTGTGACCACGATGCCTACTGGACGCTCGAGCACGTCGCCAAACAGCCGGTCACGTTTCTTTGGCACGACTCGCCGGATCTGCAGAACTGCGACGCGATTATCGTGCCCGGCGGATTTGCCTATGGCGACTACCTGCGCACCGGCGCAATCGCAAAGTTTTCCCGCGTGATGGAGTCCGTCCGCAAGTTTGCAGACAATGGTGGCCTCGTGATTGGAATCTGCAATGGATTTCAGATCCTCTGCGAATCCGGGTTGCTTCCCGGCGCGCTCATGCGCAACGTGGGATTGAAATACGTTTGCAAGCCCGTCCACGTTCGCGTGGAAAATGCAGACACTCCCTTTACGAGCGCCTGCAACCAGGGTGAGGTTCTCACCATCCCGATTGGTCACATGGAAGGCAACTACTTCTGCGACGAGACCACGCTCACCGAGCTGAAACGCGACAACCGGATCGTCTTCCGTTACACGGATGCTGCGGGAGAGGTCACTCCTGAGGCGAACCCGAACGGTTCGCTCGAAAACATTGCCAGCATCTGCAACGCGGGCCGCAACGTTCTCGGAATGATGCCGCATCCCGAGCGTTCCGCCGAACCGGAATTGGGCTGCACGGATGGCTACAAGATCTTTCAATCGCTGGTTGGGGCGCTGGTGGCCAGGTAACACTTCACAGGATCATACGTTCTCCCTAATAGATATATACTAGCTGTTTAACATTTCTTATTGATAACAATGCATTTTAGGCGAGCTCACCTAAAACCCTATCTGATCCATCACTCCCAAGTCCCAACATGCACCCTCCGACCTTCTCATAGAATGCCATTTCCTCGCGCGCTAGCGGGCCTAGAATAGCGAGTTGAACCTCCGGATGACCCGAAGGCCATCTGGCATTCTAGAGTGTCTTAAATCGAATTTAAATGGCCAGTGTTTCATTTTGAGATTCGTCGCGCTGGCTTGGGATATCGGAAAGCAATAGGTTGTCTTCGTCTTCGCAGACTACTCCGTCGACCGCAGCTCATTCCCCGCTTGAGCAGCTGACGACTGAATGCTGACCGCTGAGTGCTAACAGCTTCCTGTATCCTTTCCGCCGTGCTCGAACGCTTCTTTCGTCTTCGCGAATCCAACACAACTGTGAGCCGCGAGATCATCGCGGGCATCACAACCTTCGTCACGATGTCTTACATCATCGTGGTCAATCCCGCGATCCTCAAAGCCGCGGGTATTCCGGAACACGCTTCGATCACTGCCACGGTCCTCACCGCCATTTTCGGCACTCTTCTCATGGGGCTTTATGCGAATCGTCCGTTTGCGATCGCACCCTACATGGGCGAGAACGCGTTTATCGCTTACACCGTCGTCCAGGTGCTCGGATACAGCTGGCAGTCTGCACTCGCTGCGATCTTCCTCGCCGGGATCCTTTTTCTGCTGTTAACGATCTTCCGTCTGCGGCAGTGGCTAGTGGATGCGATTCCGAGCGGACTGCGTTACAGCTACGCGGTCGGTATCGGACTGTTTCTCACGTTCGTCGGATTAAACGAAACCGGTATTGTCACCCTCGGCAGCGTAGGCGCCCCCGTGCGCACAGGACATCTCACTACGTCCGCAGTTCTCGTCGCGATTTTTGGATTTCTACTGATGGCCGTGCTGATGATCCGGCGCTTCCCTGCCGCGATCCTGGTAGGAATTCTTGCGACCGCATTTCTCGCCTTCGCGGTTGGCGTGGCGCACGCCCCAGCACAATTCGTCAGCGCACCGCCCACCCTGGTCCCTATCGCCTTTCAGCTCGATTTGCGCAGTGTGCTGCACTGGGGATTCTTTCCAATCGTACTCACCGTATTCATCATGGCGTTCGTGGACACGATGGGTACGCTCATCGGCCTTTCCGCGCGTGCGGGATTTCTCGACGACAACGGCAATTTGCCCCAGATCGAGCGACCGATGATCGCGGACGCGCTCTCGACAACCTTCGGCGCGTTGATTGGCACGACCACCTCCGGCGCATTCATCGAATCAGCAACCGGGATCGAATCCGGTGGGCGAACTGGACTAACGGCCGTAGTCACCGCGCTCTGTTTCGCAGGGACGCTGTTCTTCGCGCCTTTTATCAGCGCTATCCCTCCGCAGGCGTATGGGCCGGCGCTCATCATCGTGGGTCTGCTGATGCTCGCACCGATTACGCGCATTCACTTCGATGACTTCACGGAATTGATCCCGGCGTTTGCGGTGGTCGCACTGATGAGCTTCACTTACAACATAGGAATAGGGATGACCGCGGGATTCGTTCTCTATCCATTCTGCAAGCTCGTCGCTGGCCGCGTGAAGGAAGTGCGGTCAGGTTTGTGGGTGCTGGCCGCGCTGTCGTTGCTGTTCTTCGTGTTTTATCCGTACCAGTAAAAAGGCGGACTCACAATCAGTCCGCCCTGTACTCAATCCTCAGCAAGCTATGTTATTTAACTCATCGTCACTTTGCCCGTGGCCAAATCATAGACGCCAGCCGCCACCTTCAGCTTGCCATCTTTCACTGCGTCACGGATTACGGTCGAAGATGTGCTCAACAGGTCCGCTTGCACTTTTGTGTTGGCGACGATGGCTTTGTCGAAATCTCCGCCGGATTGTTGTACCGCTGCGCGCAGGCATGGATAGAGCGCGCTGATCTGACCCGGCACGCTGTCAGCCTTCATCGCGGCTTTTACGGCTCCACAGCTCTTGTGACCAAGCACCACGAGCGCTTTCACGCCAAGGACCGCGACGCCATACTCGAGGCTGGCGATGATTTCTGGAGTAACAACGTTCCCAGCGACGCGGGTGACGAACACGTGGCCAATCGTCTGGTCGAAGATCAATTCCACCGGAACGCGCGAATCCGCGCACGAGAGCACGGCTACGAACGGTTCCTGCTTGTCTACCGTTTTCTCTTTGAGCATGGTGAGATCGTGCTCAATCGAAGTCAGCTTATTCGAAGCAAAGCGTTCATTGCCGGCGAGCAATTCCTGCAGTGCAGCGTCGGGAGACAGATTGGTTTGAGCACCAAGCGGCACAGGAGAAGCTAGTTCAAGTCCGGTTTGTATTGCGGCTCCCGCAACTGCGGTCGAAAGAACACTCTGGAGAAACTGTCTCCGGCCAGAATGTGCGTGAACGTCGGCATGATCTTGCATCGTTCGTTTCCTTTAAATTTCGTAGTTATGACAGGCTCCTCGAGGATCGAGGGTGGCATGGTCGCGGCATTGTAGCTCATCCCCCCAGCAGCGCAGGTAATTCCCGTCTGAATTTGGCAAACAACGAAAAAGCGTGCACCGGTCCATCACTCATAGATCTTCCGGGATTTCTATTTACCCTGTATCGATGGCGGCGACACGGCGTAAACTAGAGTTGTCCGTTTCGAGTTGGACAGTCCTGTAAAGCTGGTTAGGCAAGTTCCTTTCAAAAGGAGGACTCTACCGGTGGACCCAGGAGTATTCACTTTCTTTCTTTTATTTCCTCTCTTCCGGTATTTCCTACAAGCGACAAGCGTAAATCCTGAACAACGCCTGGATGTGGAAGCAGATAAGTTCGCCGCTGCAGGTAACTTCGCGAGGGCGGAAGAAGATTTGAAACGTCTAGTACAAATGACGGAACACCGCCATGGATCGACCAGCATCGAGCTCGCAGTTTGGTTTCGGAAGCTATCCGAACTGAGAATGCGCCAAGGAGACTTGCCGGGTGCAGAGGCATACCTTCGGCGAGTTCTTTGGGTTCAAACTCAAAACCTCAGCGTCGATTCTCCGGATCGTGAGTCGACCATCAATATGTTGGCGCAGATCTTGCAAGAGAAGGGCGATCTGGACGCGGCCATAGAACTCTTCCGAAATGAGCTCTCGAAATTGGCGGCCATTTATGGAGACGATAGTGGGAGAGCTGCCGCTAAATACAACGGCATCGGTATTCTGCAACTTCAAAAGGGCGATCGCGAGGGTGCAGTCTGGGCATTCCGGCGAGCCTTGAAGATTCGTCAGAGATGTGAAGGTATCGACGAAAGGCAAGTGGCATTGAGCATGGAGAATCTTGCGGTCTCCCTAGCGAATGACAAGAAACTGGACGAGGCAGAGGCATTGCACAGACAAGCGCTGGCCATCCGCGAGCGTTATCTTCCATCCGAGCAGGCCGCGGTTGCGCTTGACCAGAGATCTCTCGCCGAAGTGCTCTGGCAAAAACAAAACTATCCCGAAGCTGAGGAGCTATATTCGCGTTCCATTGAGAATTTCCAGAAACTGTTCGGTCCTGATGATCTTAGGACCAGGTCCACAATCGAAGATCCAGCGTTACTACTGACCCAAAAAAAAGACGTAGCAGCAGCGGAACGTTTGCGCCGTCAACTATTAGCACAGGAAGAAACTCACTCCCGGGGTGCAATTCCGCTGACTGACGCAATTGAGCACCTCGCAAACTTGCTCAGTCTAAAAAATGATTCTGCGGAGTGCATTTCGCTTCTTCGCCGCTCTCTTTCTATCAAAGACAAGGAGTTTGGACCAACTCATCCAAGCCTTGCTAAGACCTTGGCGAACCTCGGTTGGCATCTCTGGAAGACGAAAGAGCTGAAGGAAGCGGAGGTTCATACGCGTCGAGCTCTCGCGCTGGGCGAACACGGCGGCGTCGAAGCAATCGAATTTGTCATTGTCACACTTCACAACTTAGGAATGATCCTGCAAGAACAAGGCGACTTCGCAAACGCCGAACCACTGGTATGGCGCGCCTTAACGCTCGCGGAAAAATTACACAAAGATGATGAAGTTAGTTGCATCCCCTATCTCGACACGCTTGCGGCGCTTCGCCGTTCGCAAGGAGATGCAAAAGGGGCTGAGTCATTACTGCGACAAGTGTTGAGCATGAAGGAAAAAGGTCTGAAGCCAAACAATCCGGCCCTGGCGATGACGCTGTCGAATTTGGCGGTCACATTGCAGGATCAGGGAAATAACGAAGAGGCGGAAAAGTTACTGCGGCACGCATTAGGAATCTATGATTCGGTGGGAGGTAACGACGTAGCGATCGGCTCGACTCTGTACAATCTGGCCACTTTACTGTTCTTCAAAGGCCGATACGGTGAATCCGAACCATTTTTTCGTCGAGCGCTGAGCATCCGAGAAAAAATTCGCGAAGCTGATCATGTAGAGATTGGACAGATGTTGTCCATGCTTGCCAAGGTGCTCGAATGTACGGGCGACTTGACGGGAGCTGGGATTCTTCTTGGACGTGCCTATAACATTTTCGTGAAGTCTCTTGGCGAGACACATCCCACTACAAGCGACGTCAAAGCCCGACTGAACGCCCTCATGATGACATTAGCGCCGATCCACGCACAGTAGCGGAGTTTGCACAGTTTCCCATAGCCTTAGGCCAGCGGATCGGCTCAGCATTGCACCTGACGTCTGTTTAAGGTCTATATCATGACGCCACACTGGAGGCACAGCGATGAGCCACGGATACGGCACACTCGGATTTATCGTGATCATGATTCTCTACATAGGAATCGGAGTTCTGGCTGCTATTGGCTGCATTTTTCTCTTTCGAAAAGCGCTCAGCCCGAAAGCAGAGCAGATCTGCTATGGCCTGTTACTCATTGCGGTCGCGGCGTTTTACCTCGCTTTCGGAGCCTACTTCGAAGCAGGTATGGCTTGGCGCATTGAAACATCTGCGGTTGTAGCGTTCATTGTCCTCGGATTGCTGGGGACGCGCTTCCCTTCCGCGCTCATGGTCGGGTACGCGCTTCACGGCGCCTGGGATCTGCTACACGAGCTGCAGGGCCATGGCGTACACACTCCGTTCGAAGTTGGCCAGCTGACGGCGATCCCGCTAGCCTATGGTTTCTTTTGCGTGTCCTTCGACTTCTATGTAGCCGGGTATTTCTACACGCGTCGCAAAGAGTGGCGTACGGCAAGTACAGGTGCGAGAGCCTAGGGTGTCGAGTTCCGGACGTAAAGCATTACGGTAAACGTATTGAAGTTGGTTACCTGTTCGAGGCTGAATTCGTGATCCAGCGTGGCTGTGATCTGGTCAATCGCAGGGTCGCTCCGCATTGTTGCCATCCGGTGCACAACGAGCCAGACACGTGGATAGCCTGCCGTTCCTAATTGAGGTGGGCCTTCTACAGCAATAATTCGCAGCGGATCCACGCTTCTCGGAGCCGGGTAGATCGACTCGGGTCGCGGAACGCGAGATGGAAAACGGTTCATGTAGTAGCGATATGGGATTTCCATTCGCGACCAGTAGAAAACGATTGCATCCTCTGCTGCAGAGTTGTTGGCGATGAAGTTTGCCAATTCCGGGTAATTCTCGGGAATTCTTTCGTAATCAACATGGTAGTAGTTGCGCACACCTGCATAGCCCGCAACCGACAAGACCAGCACGATAGGCAGAATCAATGCTGCTCGCCGCAGGGATGCAACAAGCGAGCCGGTTAAGAGCACCAGTCCAGGCACGCACATCACTAGGTATCTTTCGCCGAAAGAAGGCTTGCCGAGATAGGTGGCGGTCACTGTCATGAGGATCGGCAGTCCCGTCCACATGACGGGCAAAAGCCTGACCCACGACTCATGCGAACGTCCCTGCGATCTCAAGATAAAAATCAGTGCAATCACAGATGCTGCAAAGAGGATGGAGTAAACCAGCACTAGGAGTGGCCCAGCATTGCCGAACAGGTGTTGAAAAACATAGTAGGCATATTGAGGGGATAGCGGCGTCATGTAGTACGTTTCCCGCGCGGGGATGCGCGCGACGAAGATCCACATCGGAATCGTGATCAGAACGATTGACGCATAGGTTTGCAGCCATCGTAGAGGACGAAAGTTGTTTGCCGGAAGCGCAAACAAGGAAAGGCCCTGTGCGGCGATCACCAGTGCGCTGTACATGTGGGCATAAACGGCCAGCGCGCAAATCAATACGTAGGCTAGCTGGTTTCGGCGGGTGGGTCTTTCCACCAGGTTCGTCAATAGATACAACGAGAGAATCAGTAGAAATACCTCCAAGCCATAGCTGCGCGCTTCTTGCGCATATTTCACCATCTCCGCACTGAACACGAACAAAGCAGTCGCGATGAGTGCGGCGATCTCGCCCACGAGCCTGCGAGCCGCAATGAACAAGAGCGGGATGGCGGCAATCATGAACAGTGTGGAAGGCAAGCGGACGAAAGTCTCACTGTTCCCGAAGAGGAGTGAGAATTTCATAGCCAGGTAAAACGGCCATTGCACCGGTTCTCGGATGGCAAGCGATAAAGAGTCATGCCATGACAGCTCGGCGCAACCGAGGCTCATCCCTTCGTCGAACCAGAGCGGCTTCAATCCAATCTGATGAAAGCGGAGAGCCGCGCCGATGGCTGGCAGAACAAACACACCAAGCACGAAGGGTAGATTAATCTCCGAGATCCAGCTTTTTTCTTTGCTGGAAATAGCAATTGGGACAGTGCTCATCCTTGCTCCAATCGTAAGCACCACGATAATTTCGTCTGTTCCTCGTCCGCGTGATCTTGATCACCGGAGGATGTGATCTGCGTGGTTGCGGAGTCTCAGGCGCTGGGCGTGGCTGCCAGTTGAATGATCGTCGCTTTTCGTACAACGTGACTGTCTGCGGACGACGGCAGCGATGACCTTGTCGTATCCTTCCAGTCGGAGAATGTGAACGTGGGGAAGATTGTGAATTCAAGATGTGTGTTGGCGGTGCGGGATCTGGCTGTCTCGACGAGGTACTACATGGATGTGCTCGGATTTCAGAAAGACCCGATCAATGCCGAGGGTTGGAGTTTTCTGACGCGCGACAGCTTTCGTGTGATGCTCGGGGAGTGTGTAGATGAACGTCCTGCGGTGGAATTGGGAAATCATTCGTGGTACGCGTACTGGAATGTCGAAGGAGTGGATGATCTTTACAAAGAGTTCATGGCCAAGGGCGCGATGGTATCGTCAGCTCCTGTAAACAAACCGTGGGGCTTGCGGGAATTCGGGTTGAGCACGCCGGATGGACATCGGATTGTGTGTGGGGAGACGATTTAGAAAACAGGCTCTAGGCTTCGGGCGACAGGCTTCGGGCTTAACGATAAGATCGACGGAACACTGCGAAGAAATGCGCCGGTTTTTCCGGTGAGAATGGGGATTCCTCCTGCGTCGCTACGCTCGCGTGTCGGAATGACAAGAAATGCGGAATGAGGGATTGAGAGCGCCGAGCCGTACTGCATCCGCAATCGATTTGTGAAACTGGTTACACTGACTCCTGGTTACCGACTCCCGTCTACTGGTGCTTATGATTCGTTTTGGAATTGTTGGATTTGGTTTGCATGGTGTGCGGCGGCTGATGCCGGGCTTTGCGTTGGCGAAGAACTGCCGCGTTTCCGCTCTCTCACGGCGCACGATCGAGAAAGCGCGCGAATCGGCGGCGCATTACGAAATTCCGCATGCGTTCGATTCGGTTGAGGCGCTTTGCCGGTGTCCGGAGGTCGATGCAGTTCTGGTCACTACGCCTAATTCCCTGCACCTTGCCGATACGCTGACTGCGCTCCGTTGCGGCAAGTCAGTGCTTTGTGAAAAGCCAATGGCCATGAATGCCGAGGAATGTCGGCAAATGGTCGAAGCGGCCCGCCAGGCGAATCTGCTGCTGGGTGTTGCCCATGTTTTCCGATTTGAAGATTCGACGGCGAGGCTGCGCGAAAAGATTGCGGCCGGAGAGATCGGACGTCCGGTGCTCGCGCGCTCCGAGTTTTCGTTTCCTGGACGCAACCACGTGCGAACGTGGCTGAACGATGCTGCTATTGCGGGGGGCGGACCCATCGCTGACATTGGCGTGCATTGCGTAGATGCGCTGCGTTACATCCTGCAAGACGAAGTTGTGAGGGTGAGTGCTCGGGCCGTGCGTGATGCCGAATCGCGCCAAGTGGAGGCGGCGGCGATCCTCACGCTGGAGTTCTCCCGCGAGACGCTCGCGACCGTGATGGTGTCGTTTCGAGCGGATTACCGCACTCCCATCGAATTCATTGGGGAGAGTGGCGTGTTGCGCGCCGATGATGGATTGAATGTCGAGTATCCGATCACGATTGAATTGCGGCGTGGTGGAAAAGTCCTCGAGAGCGAGCAGGTTGCCAACAAACTTGCCTATGCGCGACAGGTTGATGCATTCGCCGATGCTGTTGAAGGCAAGGCGAAGTTCCCCGTTCCGGGCGAAGAAGGATGGAAGAACCAGCTCATTCTGGATGCAGCGTTTCGAAGCATCAAGTCGGGACGGGTAGAGGAAGTCAGTAGTCAGTAGTCAGGATCGATAGTCGGCGAGCGTTGTTGGCTAAGTGCTAAATGCTAAATACCAAGTGCTTGAATGCTAACTGCTATTTTCCTGGCGTGATGTTTTGCGGAGGCGGTGGCGGAGTGCCTTTCGCGCGGACGATCGACCAGTGCCACTCCTGATTAGGTCCGAGCGGGATGGCCAGCGATTCTTTGAATACTGTTGTCGTTAACGGCGGTGCCGCACCAATCAGCTTATAGAGCAGGGTGACGTCGGCGCGTCTTTCCGGAGCTGGTGGCTGAGTCTCCGCGGACGCGGTGACCAGCTTGGCTCCTGTCACTGACGCAGTCGTCGAATGACGGACGATGGTAAGTCCGACGGTGATCTCGCGCACGTTCCAGTCGCTGCCGTTGTAAACCTGCAATTCGAGTGTGTCGCCATCAATCGCAGCGGGGCCATCCAGCTTGATCAATTCACCAAGAGGCATGTCCTGAGAAACGATGCCTTCGCTGATCAGTGGAGTGGAGTTCGCGCTGAATGAGAGGCTGCAGGTGACATCAGGAGAATTCATCTGCAGGTTCTTTCCTGCGTCATCGATCGAAAACGCGACAGCACCTTTCAGCTTGCGCGTTTCGACTTCCTGCATGACCTGCGACATGTTGTCGTTATCGATGACGGTGTGGGAGGGCAAGCCTTTGTTTCTACGCAGAGACCGGGCGAGATCTCCAAGTGGCATTTCTTCTTGCGCGCACGCGAAAGAGTTGAATCCGACGAAGAGCACAACAACGGGGATGGCGCGAAGAAGTTTCATGTGTAAGCGACAGATTGGTGTGACCGCGCGAGCGACGAATTTCGTCACGCTTAAGAAAATTGTACTGATTTGTGAGCGGAAAAACGCGGACGGCAGCCGCACCGTAGTGCTAGCCCCTCCGCGCAAAGAGGGATGAATACATCGATTAAGAATCGAAGTTGGAGCGCTCGAGAGAAGCAGATCTGGGCGCGCACGACGAAGTAGTGCGCAACGGGGCGCGCGCCCAATCCACCTGGTTTACATCAGGCCAGATGCACGAAACCGAGCCACCGGGTCCGAGACGGGAACCGGTTCACGCTTGAAAAACCACCTTGCCACCGCAAATCCGACAGCCGCGTAGCAGACATACATGAAACGCATAGCCACCCCCGTGTCACCGCGTACCAACCACTTGTCCTAGGGAGAGGCTTGGGATGCTCGTAACGTACCAACCCCTGTACGAGCGGTCAAACCACCTTCGTGCCATATGGCTAGCACGAACGTTATACAAAGTAACATCGGTAGTAACGGGGAGAGACTTGAGGGGTCGCCCGGGCTGACAGACTAAACGATCCACCCACCGCCCACCACGACGTCGCCATCGTAAAAGACGGCGGCCTGGCCGGGAGTGATGGCACGTTGAGGCTCGTCGAATGTGACGAGAATTTCGTCGTTGTTGGTGGCCTCGATCGTGGCCATGGCACCGGCATGGCGATGCCGGATCTTAACCAGCACCCGCAGTGGCGCAGTAATCCGCTCGATCGAGATCAGGTTATTGCGGCGCGTGCGGAGCGTGGGCGAGTAAAGTTCCTGATCGCGTCCAACCACGACCTGCTTTGCATCGCCCTTGATCTGGATGACGTAGAGTGGCGAACCGGTGGCTACGCCCAGCCCCTTGCGTTGGCCGACCGTAAAGTTGTGAATGCCTCGGTGCTCGCCAACGACTTCCCCGTTCGAGGTGACAAGCTCACCGGCAGTATCGGGCAAAGCCTCTCCCTGTTCGGCGAGATAGGCGTCGATGAAGGCCTTGTAATCGCCTCCGGGCACGAAGCAAATTTCCTGTGAGTCCGGCTTTTCAGCAATGACCAAGCCGTGATTGCGAGCGAGTGCGCGCACTTGAGGCTTTGTCATTCCACCCAGGGGAAACAATGTGCGGCTCAGTTGATCCTGTGTGAGACCGAACAGGAAATAGGTCTGGTCCTTCGCGACATCTACCGGACGCATGAGGAGCCAGCGGTTGCGGGAATCGTCGAATTCGACGCGGGCATAGTGTCCGGTCGCAACCTTGTCGGCTCCAATCTGCCGCGCCACAGTAAGTAGCTGATCAAACTTCAAGTGATTGTTGCAGAGACTGCAAGGGATCGGAGTGCGGCCGGAAAGGTACTCCTCGACAAACGGGCGAACGACTTCCTTCTCGAATCGCTCTTCGTGATTAACGACGTAGTAAGGGATGCCGATGGTTTCGGCCACACGGCGTGCATCGTACACATCGTCGAGCGAGCAGCAACGGCCGGTGACCGTTTCGGGCATGCCGTCCTTGCCAGCCAAGCGGCGCTGATTCCAGAGCTGCATGGTCAGACCAACGAGGTTGTGACCCTTCGCACGCAGCAATGCCGCAACGGTCGAGGAGTCGACTCCTCCCGACATAGCAACGGCAATGGTTTGCGAGTTCAAGTGCTAGTTCTCAGTTCTCGGTTGTCAGTTCTCAGCTCAGTCTGATGAGACGCGAAGCGCTCACGGTTCACGCGGGGCGGCAAACGATAACGTTAGCGACCCACCGTTTGATTGTGGCTCCATACGGGTGACAATTCTCGCAGACGGGCAACGGTTTCAGGCACGAGCGAGACAGCAAACGTGACGTCATCCGATGTGTTTTGCTTGCCCAGACTGAAGCGGATGCTCGATTTCGCCTGTTCTGGAGTAAGCCCCATCGCAAGCAAAACGTGTGATGGCTCGATTGCTCCGGAGGAGCATGCGGCACCCGTCGATACAGCTAAACCCTTGAGATCGAGCGCGATCACTAATGATTCGCCTTCAATTCCGTCAAAGCGGATGTTCGTTGTGTTCGGAACGCGCGGCGCTCCGCCACCATTCACCTCAGCGAACTCAACGTCAGCCAATAATCGCTGCTCTAATTGATCGCGCAGCGCTGCAATCTTGTCTGAATCGCCACGGTCCAACGATATTCTTGCCAACTCGACAGCTTTCCCGAGTGCAACGATCGCGGGCACGTTTTCTGTCCCGGCTCGGCGAGAACGTTCGTGCCGTCCACCATAGAGCATCGCTTCGAGCGTAGTTCCCTTCTTCACGTAGAGCGCGCCGATGCCTTGCGGCGCATGCATCTTGTGTCCGGAGATCGTGAGCAAATCGCAACCGATATCGGAAACGCGAACCGGAACTTTGCCGGCGGCTTGAACAGCGTCGGTATGGAAATACACGTTGGCTTCAGCCGCAATGGCTCCGATTTCGGAAACCGGTTGGAGTACACCAGTTTCGTTGTTCGCCATCATCACGGAGATGAGCTTGGTGTTCGGGCGAAGAGCACGGCGCACGTCATCGGGATTGACGAGACCGCGACCATCCACCGGAAGATAAGTAACCTGACAACCCTTTTCTTCAAGATGTTTGCACGCGTTCAGGACAGCATGATGCTCAACGGTGGTCGTGATGACATGCTCGCCGGGAGAGACCAATCCGAATAGGGCAAGGTTGTCTGCCTCGGTACCGCCACTCGTGAAGACGATTTCCGAAGCGGCGCATCCGAGCAGAGAAGCAACTGACTGGCGCGCGTTCTCAACGGCTGCGCGAGTCTCCTGTCCATGGTGGTGAATGGAGGACGCGTTTCCGAAGTGCTCGACAAAGTACGGACGCATGGCGTCCAAGACCTCGGGGAGAACCGGTGTCGTGGCGTTATTGTCGAGATATGCGCGGCGCACTGCCATTGTTATCTATTGTACTGATGTGGGGATGGAGGTGCAGGGCAATCCGGTCAGGCTGGGATCAGAGCCTGGCACTGGCTGCGGAAAGCAGATTCCTCGTTCTCCTGGCCGCGCAAGCGCAGCTACGGAGAACTCGGAATGACAAAATAAAGCCGTGCGCCTTCGCAGCAACAGTACAAATCAAATTTCGCACTCGAGATCAAAAAAGCAGGTCCTTCCCTTCGCTCAGGATGTCAACTCAGAGAAAACGGGCGAACGGATGAGGCGATTGTCATCGAGTTGCTCGATGGCGTGCCCGGCCCGGCTGCTTCAGCGCAGCTTCGTTTCTTTAAGCAGCGCGTCGGCGCGGGCAGGATCTCCATTGATTCGCACAACCGGTTGTCCGGGGGCGCCTGCAATTGGTGGCAATACGACAACCAAATCCGTGTGCGGATTACCGTTGCTCTCCTGGTAATCCTGGCGATAGCCCTTGCCCACGGCGGACGGCATCCGCTTGTAGGCATCGCTCGTTGCGACTTCGGTCGCGCCGTAGGTCAGTGTGAATTGTGCGGTTTGATCGCGGGTCACCTCAGAGTCAATCGCGGTCATTTCCGTCTCGGCAGCGCTGTCGGTCATGAGAGCCTCGCGTTCTGCGGCCAGCTTGTTGCTTTCCTCCGAGATGGCCGCGAGTGCGGCGAAGTTCTGCGCAGTGGCAGCCGCTTCGACTCGCTTGGCCAGATCTGCCTGCCGGCGGTCGAGATCAGCGATTTTCGCTTCTTTAGATTTATTGCGTGCCTCGGCCCGCGCCCTTACGGCCTCCGTCTTTTTGAGTGCGGCGTCGCCGCGCGCCTGCATTTCCGCCTGACTTCGATTGAATGTTCGCGAGAACGACCAGGTTGTGAAGTTGTACAAAGCACTTTCGCAAATGAATGTGACGACGGGCTCCGTGCGACTATCGGTGGCAGTCCATCCGGCAGGCGCTTTGGGCGCCACCCGCTGAAACATCGCGAACCCATCCGCATATGCCTTTGCTTCGGCGGCAGTGGGTGCCCGCTTGGGTCCATCGCAATGAACATCTGCGGATTGAGCGGTTGCCAGTTGAGCGGCTGCGAGGATTACCACGCTCACTGCCGAGATTGCCTGAATCTGAGACGACTTTCGCCAGCTCATGAGGAACACCTCGATTCACGGATCGCGCGAGTGTATCCGTGAATCACAGGGGTTTCAAGTCGAGAGCGCGGAGCCTTACCTTCTACCCATCTCCACATACTTTTGAGGGTAGGTGGGGCCGATGTAATCGGCGCGGGGTCGAATGAGGCGATTGTCGTCAAGTTGCTCGATGACGTGCGCGGTCCATCCGCTGATGCGAGAAACCGCAAAGATGGGTGTAAACAGATCCACTTCGATTCCTAGTGTGTGATAGGTGGAAGCGGAATAGAAATCCACGTTAGCGTTCAGTTTCTTGTCAGCCTTGACGAACTCTTCGATGCGGTGCGAGTACTCGAACCATTTCGGGTTGCCACTGGAGTTGCCGAGATCGCGTGACATGGTCCGCAAGTGTGTCGCGCGCGGATCTTCAGTGTGATAGACGCGGTGTCCGAAGCCTGGGATTTTCTTTTTCTGCGCCAGCATGCCCTTGACGTAGTCAACGGGATCCGCGCCATCCTTGTCGAGGTCCATCAAAACTTTGAAGACGGCCTCGTTCGCTCCGCCATGCAGTGGTCCCTTGAGAGCACCGATTGCCGACGTGATTGCGGAATGCATGTCCGACAGGGTGGCAGCAGTGACACGTGCTGCAAAGGTTGACGCATTCAGTTCGTGGTCCGCGTGGAGAATAAGGGCGATATCGAGCGCCCGTTCTGCAGTTTTCGAAGGCGGCGTTCCATTCAACATCAGAAGGAAATTTGCCGCATGGGAGAGACCGCGATCCGGTTCGACCACTGGCTTTCCTTTTCGAATGCGATCGTAGGCGGCCACGATCATGGCGATCTGCGACGTCAGACGGATGGCTTTGTTGACGTTGGCATCGTGGTCGTTCTTGTTGTATTCCGGGTCGTAAAACGAAAGCGCGGAGACGAGTGTCCGCAGAACATCCATGGGCAGCGCATGCTTGGGCGCGAGTTGCAGACGATAGATGATCGAGGCATCGAGCTTGCGCTCTTCCGCCATGCGCGTTTTGAGGGCACGCAATTCATCCTGTTTTGGAAGGCGACCAAACCAGAGCAGGAAACAGACTTCCTCGAAGTTCGATTTATCCGCGAGCTCGTGAATATCAATGCCGCGGTAGGCCAGCACGCCCTGCTCGCCGTCGATGTAACAGATGCTCGAGGTGGTCGCGACCACCCCCTCTAAGCCTTTGGTAGCGTTTGTGGTCACGGTGGACATATACCCGGAACTCCGGAATGATTTCCGCTGCTAAATAAGATGCGGGGACAACCTTCTTTTATACGCCACTTTGGGAGTACTTTCCAACGAGAGGGGCTGTCTTCACCGGCGTTCAGATGAGCAGGCGTATACTGAAATGTACCTACCGCAAGTGCATTTCTAGAGGTACCTCGACGTTTTTATCCTACGGAGAAATTCATGCGCCGTTTATTGTTGCTGGTCGTTGTTTGCCTTTCATCGCTCGCCCTCGCCGATGAGGGCATGTGGCTTTATAACGCGTTTCCTGCCGCCAAGGTCAAGGCGAAGTACGGGTTTGCCCCCGATCAGGCGTGGCTCGACCATGTGCGGTTGTCTTCCGTGCGTTTCAACAATGGAGGCTCTGGATCGTTTGTCTCAGCGGATGGTCTTACGTTTACGAACCATCACGTGGGAGCTGACTGTATCCAGAAGCTTTCGACGAGCGGCAAGGATTACATGAAGACCGGTTTCCAGGCGAAGTCGCAAAGCGAAGAAGCCAAGTGTCCGGATCTGGAATTGAACGTGTTAGTCGGAATCGAGGATGTAACTGCAAAGGTGAATGCTGGGGTGAAACCCGGAATGTCCGCCGCCGACGCAAGCCAGGCACAACGGACGGCCATGTCATCCATCGAAAAGGATTGTGCTTCCGCGAGTGGTCAACGCTGCGACGTCGTGACATTTTATTCGGGAGAGGCATTTCACCTCTACAAGTACAAGAAGTACACGGATGTGAGGCTGGTCTTCGCGCCTGAGTTCGATGCCGCATTTTTCGGGGGGGACCCGGACAACTTCACATATCCACGGTATGACCTCGATATTTCTTTTTTCCGCGTATATGAGAACGACAAACCCATTCATCCGGAACATTTCTTGCATTGGTCGAAGGGCGGAGTTCGCGACGGCGATCTGATTTTTGTTTCCGGGCATCCCGGGGCGACGGGACGATTACGAACGATGGCGCAGATGGATTTCCTGCGCGATGTGGATTACCCGTCACGGCTGGAAACTTATAAGCGGCGTATCGACTTGCTGCAGAAGTTCTCAGGTGAATCAGAGGAGAACGCGCGGATCGCAAAAGAAGAAATTTTTGCGTATCAGAACTCCCAGAAAGCGATCGCCGGATACAAGACCGGGCTCGACGATAAGCAGTTGATGGCAACCAAAGCGGCTGACGAAACGAAACTCCGCAACCAGGTCAAAGCAAAGAATCCGAATGGTGCGGACCCTTGGGCAGAGATTGAAGGAGCGATGAAAGTGCAGCGCACGATTTACGCGCCTTTGACGTACGTTGAACGCATGCGAGGTTTCAACTCAGATCTTGCCAACACGGCACGACGAATCATCCGCACGACCGCAGAGAAAGCGAAGCCGAATGGTGAGCGGTTGAGGGAGTATCGCGATTCCGCCCTACCGTCGCTGGAGCAAGAAATCTTTTCGACAGCACCGATTTATAAATCGCTTGAAACCGTAACTCTGGCGGACTCGCTTGAGCAGATGCAGGCTGTGCTTGGGGCGGATGACCCAATCGTAAAGAAAGCGCTAAATGGAAAATCCCCCGCAGAGGTGGCTAAGGAGGCGATAGCAAGCACGAAGCTCGACGATGTTGCGTTTCGCAAGCAATTGTATGAAGGCGGTACTGCGGCTGTGGAAGCGTCAAAGGATCCAATGATCCTCTTGATGCGAAGTATTGATCCCGAAGCTAGAGCTGTGCGGAAGGAATACGACGACAACGTGGACGCTGTAGAGAAACGCGATGGAGCGGCAATTGCGAGGGCTCGTTTCGCCGAGAGCGGGTTCAACCAACCACCGGATGCAACGTTCACACTTCGGCTCAGCTATGGCCAAGTCAAAGGCTACACAGAGAATGGGAAACAAGTTCCGTACACCACAAATATCGGCGGAGCCTTTGAGCACGCGAGCGAACACGGCAACAAGCCTCCGTATCAATTGCCGGAAAGCTGGATGAACGCGAAGTCGAAACTTGATCTCAAAACACCGTTCAACTTTGTCTCAACCGCGGACATCATTGGTGGCAACTCGGGGAGCCCGACGGTGAACAAAGCTGGAGAAGTCGTGGGAATCATTTTCGATGGCAATATTCAATCGTTGCCGTGGAACTTCGCTTTTACCGATCAGCAAGGGCGCGCGGTGAGTGTCGACAGCCGAGGCATCGTGGAAGCGCTCCGTAAGGTCTACGGTGCAGATACACTGGCAAATGAACTGTCCGGTGCAAAGGCAAGCGTTGCAGCGGCCAAGTAGCATTACGTTCCACATTTTCCGTGAATCGGGGCCATCACAAAGGTGGCCCCAATTTTTTTGGTGGCAGCTATCAGATTTTGGCGTGATATGCTCCCGCAACATCCCATGGATCTGCGTTCCTATCTTGCGTTACTTGCTTTCGCAATACCAGCGTTAGCGCAAGCGCCAAACCCGTTTCGTGCAACGCGTCCGGGAATCAAAGAAGTCCAAGTTCCCTTCTCCAGTTTGAAAGCTGCCAATACGTTTAATGTGGGCGGTCACGCAGACTGGATCGCAGTTTCGGATCGTTCCGTGTGGGTGGCAACGTCAGAGCCGAACACGGTGCAGGAAATCGATCCTGTCGCAAACAAGATTGTTGCGAAGGTGTTGGTTTCCGGCGAGCCCTGTTCAGGGCTGGCATTAGGCTTTGGCAGTCTGTGGGTTCCTCTCTGCACAACCCCACCCTCACTGGCTCGAGTCGATATCGATAAGAAAATCATTTCGGCAACTCTGCCCTTCGGGCCTGCTGCAAGCGAAGGCGGTATCGCTGCGAGTGTTGACAGCATATGGCTCGTAACAGACATGAACGGAACTTTGGCTCGGATTGATCCGGCGACGAATCGTTTGAAGCAACAGATTAAAGTGCCGCGCGGGTCGCAAAACATGCGCACGTTCGAAGGAAAAATTTGGGTCACGAGCATGCCGGACAATTCCATAACTTCGGTGGACGCTGAGTCGGGTGAGGTTTTGCTGAGTATTCGTACTGGGCCAGGTCCGCATTTTATTGCTGTTGGCGAACGGTCGGTCTGGACGCTCAATCAGGGTGATGGGACAGTGACGCGCATCGACGCGAAGACACGTGTAACCGAAACCATACAAACTGGCCTTCCGGGTAAGGGCGGCGACATCTGCTTTGGCGAGGGCGCATTGTGGACCACGATCTTCAGCATCCCACTCGGCCGAATTGACACAGCTACAAACCGTGTGACACGTCAGTGGACGGGATCGGGAGGCGATTCGCTTGGCTGCGGCGAACAATCTTTGTGGCTCACGGATTACGAGCGTGGCTTGCTGCAGAGGTTCGATTACGGAGAATTGGGGCGCTAACCTTTGGCTTACGTCAATGCCGAAATCGGAGTCGCTGTCGACTTAGTATCGAACGGAAGTTCGGCAGCGAAATCTCTAGCATCGGGCAGGCTGATCCAGAAAGTTGCGCCTTCGTCGATCTTTGCTTCGGCCCAAATGCGACCGCCATGGCGCTGCACGATCCTATGCACGGTTGCTAGACCTATGCCGTGACCGTCGAATTCGGATTTTTCATGTAGCCGCTGAAATGGCGTGAATAGTTTTTCGGCGTTCGCCATATCAAAACCGGCTCCGTTATCGCTAACGCTGAGCGTGTTCCAGTTAGCTTCGCTTGCAGTTCGTCGCACTTCAATCCGGGATTCCGATTTCTGCGCGGTGTATTTGCAAGCATTCGAGAGCAGATTCTCGAGGACAATGCGCAACATCCCGGCATCGCCGCAGACGACGAGCTCGGGATCGATTTCGAAATGGAATCTTCGTTGAGGATTCTGCTGGACGCAGCGCTCCGCGAGGCTTTTAGCGATCGGACTCAAATCGACTTTCTGTAGCTTGAGCGGTTCACGTGTGAGCTGCGCGAGTCGGAGCAGGTCGTTGATCAGCTCTGACATTTCGGTGGTTGCTTGCCTGATGTGCTCCAGGAACAGCTTAGGTTTTTCACCGGTTACGGACCCTTCCAAGAGTTCAGAAAAGCCGCTGATGAGCTGCAAGGGACCGCGGAGGTCGTGCGATACGGAAGCGGAGAACGCTTCGAGATCGCGATTGGCCGCTTCGAGTTGCTGGGTCCGGTCTTTGACGCGCTGATCAAGTTCGTTGTAGAGACGAACATTTTCTATCGCGACACTGGTGGTATTAGCCAGAGCCTGCAATAAATCGACTTCCATCGGAGTAGCGGCATGAGTGTGTGCCCAATAGGCTCCAATTGCTCCGATTGGCGCCTGAGGACGGATAGGGATCATCACGAGGCTTTTCACAAATGTAGGACGGTACGCATCGATGGGAACGCGTGCATCCGAATAGATGTCCGGTATGACGGCCGGTTGACGGTTCAGCATAGCCCAGCCACTCACGCAAGCGGCCATGGGGAATTCCTGACCTTTCCAAAGTGGACCAATGGCGTCCTCGTCTGCGTAAAAGCATTTGTCGCGATGACGAAGGATGAAGCTTGCGCCATCCGCGCCGGCAAGCTCGCGTGCAGCGCGCCGGACTACAGACATAATTCCTTGAAGTGAGTGGGCCTGAGACAGTTCCTGAACCGAGTTCAAGAGTCGCCGTATCGCGACGGAGTGAGTGTCTGGCTGACTTGAGGCCATAGCTCGTTTCTTTCCTTCCGCCTTTTTAGTCACACCACGAACAGTGTGTTTCGACGAGTGGCAAATACACTTGTAACGAGCCGCATCCCCTATTGAGAGATGCAATCTTGCAGCACCAGTTGGCGTAAAAACCCTAGAAAGGGTCTCAGATTGTAGCCCGAGTTACGCGGGCCAACGCAATACAGAATCCACCTGATACCAAAAGTTTACGTGCCGTGCTCTCGGCAGGCGTAGAACCGTTTGTACGATGGTTCGTTACAAGGGCGAGAGTTCGTCTTCCTGCTCTTCTTCTTTGCGGCGAGCCGCAAGGCGACGCTCAAGGAACTCGCGCGCCAGGTCCTTCCCTCCCAGTCCAAAGGCAATAGCGAGCCCTAGCATCACCGAACCAAAAATGGCACCGAATGCGATCAGCATGGTTTCCCGAGCCACGCCCAGGACTTCGCAGACCATAGTGAGGGCGAAGATGCTGATCACAATGCGAATGCCAACACTCAGCAATCGCGAGGAGCGGAAGTTGGCATTCACTGCAGCGAGCAGGGCCGCACGAGAAAAGAACGTTGCTGCTAATAGCCCGAAGAAGAAGATGACCAGCGCAACGATCAGTCGTGGCAAGAACAGGAAAAACTCGGAAATATATTCCTGCAGGCCTACGATCCCCAGTACGCCGACCCCGAGCAAGAGAAAGCCCAGCAACGCAACCCAGAAGACGAAGCGACTTACCAGTTCCGTAGAAGATGGAAGGGCTGCCTGATGCAGCAATTGACTGGCACCCGCGTCTTCCGCGAGTTTCGAGAAGCGCGTGAGGCGGAGCACACTGCGGACGATAACTTTCAAGAGATAGGCAATGGCCCATCCGATGAGAGCCAGGATGATCATCACGACGAGGCGAGGCAGATAATGTGCAAAGGTTCTCGCCAGTTCGTGCGACGCTTGGGTCAGTTCGCTAATGATGATTTCACGCATTCGCCCCTCGCTTTTCATCTGCCCAGACCTCGAGCAGATATGGCTTCAATCGTTCGAATTCCCCGCAGAGAGATTCCACTCTGGCCTCCATGTCGTTTCCGGAGGCGTTGCGGTTCTCCAAGAGAAACGCCAGGGTCCGTCCACGATAGAGCGGAATCATGGCCTGCAGGATGTGATCCCGATTGATCACGGATTTGTGATATGAAGCGGCAAATTCAAAAACCGTTTTCGCCCAAAGATCGGCCGGATATGTGAACTGCTCGATGTCGAGCGCTGCGACTTTTTGCAGTTCATTGAGTGTGGAAGCTGTCAGGATGGATCGGTACACCGGTTGCAACTCGGCAACACCAGTTATGAACAGATCGCGCAAGCGCTTCCGGTTCACGCGCACCGGCTCTTCACCAAGTTCCCACTCGGGCCCGAGCGTGCGAATTGCCTGCGATCCTAAGATGCTGCTCCAAAATGAGTACGTCGTGTCGAGAGAAGAAAAGAAGGCTCCAACCGTACGGCGCATGGCCCCGATCAAATCGCGCGGGCTGCGGTCAGGTTGAGGTTTGGGCCCTAGAAACGCCTGACAGACGCGATAGGAACTTGTTACAGCCGCAATCGTGATGGCGATTTCAGGGCCGTGCTGGCACCACTCGCTTTTCCATGTGTCCTTCGAGATAAAATCCGTGGCAAGGCTACCCGACATCGCAAACTCCGAAGCATACGGTTCGCGAATTCTCAAACCGTAAATAGCACGAGTCATCGGATAGAGCAGATCACGTAAGAGCGCCCCCTCGAACTTCTGGCGTTTATAGATAGGGCAGACGAGGTCGAAGTTGTCCTGATAAATCGGGCGAATGAGGCGCTGTAGCCAGTCGGGTTCAATCGTGGTTGTCTCGGGCGAAAGGACGACGCACGCTCTCGCACGGAGCAGATCGGCGGCTGCAAAAATCGTTTGCAACGCGGTTCCCTCGTTCGGCGTACGAGCATAGGTTGTGCTGATTGCGTGAAGCGTGCGTAGCGCGTACACCTTGCCCACGTTCGAAATGTCATCGATGGTGGCGCCGGTAACGAGCTGCGGGGTGCCATCCTGCGAACCACCATCTGCATTGATGATTACTGCGCGTTCACGGGGGAAACACTTAAGAATGGAACTCTGGACCGCGCGGATGACGGGCTCGACCGTTGCGGCGTTGTTATGAGTCGGCAGACCAATGAGAATGTCCACCTCGCCGACGGTGATCAGCTGGCGGAGGAACTCATCGCTTAATAGATTCTCGTCCGCCACTCAGCCCTCCAAACAGTATCAGTATTTTCCCGATTGTAGTTGCCGAACCATGCCAACGGGATGTGGGGTGCCCTGTCAGATACGCCGCAATCGAAACCAATAGAACTGATAGGGGCCCATGGTCAAGAGATAGGGCAATTCACCGATCCGAGGAAAGAAGTTTTTGCCAAACATCTCAATCAGAAGATTTCCTTTGTATCGTCGCAGGTCCAGTTCGACAGCTTGGGCAGCGCTGGAAAGATTGTTCACAATCAAGATCTTCTCGTTGCCTAATTGCCGAACGTAGGCAAGCACCCGATGGTTCGCAGGATAAAGAAACTCAATCGAACCTGAGCCGAACACGGGAGTCGAACGACGAGTGCTGATGATGTGTTTCATCCAGGAAAGCAGCGAGTGTTCCGTACGTTTTTGCGACAAAACATTCACAGCTTGATAGCCATAAACTGGGTTGAGGATGGGTGGTGAGTAGAGACTTTCCGGATCCGCGCCCGAGAATCCGCCGTTCCAGCCACCACTCCACTGCATCGGAGTACGGACGCCATTGCGGTCACCGAGATAAATATTGTCACCCATGCCAATCTCGTCGCCGTAGTAAATGATGGGCGTACCAGGTAGCGACATCAGCATGCCGTTCATGAGTTCGATGCGACGGCGATCGTTGTCGAGTAGCGGTGCCAGCCTTCGACGGATACCGAGATTGAGCCGCATGCTTCGATCGCGGGCATAGATGTCGTACATGTAATCCCGTTCCATGTCGGTGACCATCTCCAGCGTGAGTTCGTCGTGGTTCCGAAGGAACAAGGCCCATTGGGCGGAAGGCGGGATGGCAGGAGTTTGCTGGAGAATTTCGGTGATGGGCTTTCGATCTTCCAGTTTGAGCGCCATGAACATCCGGGGCATCAGCGGGAAATGAAAAGCCATGTGGAACTCGTCGCCGTCCCCGAAGTAGGCGCGCAAATCGGCTGGCCACTGGTTGGCTTCCGCGAGGAGCAGGGTTCCCGGGAATTGCTCGTCAACGCGTTTGCGGAGATCTCTGATAATTGCGTGCGTCTCCGGCAAATTTTCACAATTTGTCCCCTCGCGTTCCACCAGGTAAGGCACGGCATCCAGGCGGAAACCATCTACGCCGAGCTCCAGCCAGAACTTCATGATGTCCCACATTTCTTCGTGGACGGCTGGATTGTCGTAGTTCAGATCTGGCTGGTGATTGAAGAAGCGGTGCCAGTAATACTCCTTAGAAATCGGGTCCCATGCCCAGTTAGACATCTCGGAATCGAGAAAAATGATTCTCGTGCCGCGGTACTTCGTATCGGTTTCGCTCCAGACGTACCAGTCGCGTTTGGGATTGTCTCGAGAACTTCGGGATTCGATGAACCAGGGATGCTGATCGGAAGTGTGGTTCGCAACCATCTCGATGATGATGCGAATGCCGCGATCATGGGCGCTGGAGAGAAAAGTTTTGAAATCGGCGAGCGTGCCATAGCTCGGATGGATGGAGCGATAATCGGAGATGTCATATCCATCGTCGCGCAGGGGCGATGGGAAGAATGGCATGAGCCAGATTGCGTTAACACCCAGGTCCTGAACATAGTCGAGCCGCTGAGCGAGTCCCTGGAAGTCACCGATGCCGTCATTGTTGCTGTCATTGAAGCTGCGGACGTGGATCTGATAGATGACGGCGTCCTTATACCAGCCTAAGTCACGTTTAAAAGGCAAAGCTCATTCCCCGATCGGATGACATGAATGAAGATCATACGATAACAATTTGAACGACATCGTTCTCTCATGGTTACTGTGTAGAACGATATAATTTTGGCCAGTCCGTAAAGCCCCTATGCGGAAAAAGAAAACCAGGAACCCAGGAACTCAAGGCATCACCCGCCGCGATTTTTTGAATGGAGTTGCGGTTGGGGTCGGCGGCGCACTGGCCGCTGACCCACTTCGCGAACTATTCGCAGCCGACCAAAGCCAGACTGCGAAAGACGAATACTATCCTCCCGCCCTAACCGGGATGCGCGGAAATCATGATGGCAGTTATACCAATGCTCATCGTGTGAGGGACGGCGAGACTTGGGAGCACGCCGAAAATATTCACGAGACCTATGATCTCATCGTAGTTGGCGGTGGCATCAGCGGATTGGCGGCAGCGTACTTTTATCGAAAAGTGGCGGGGCCGGAATCTCGCATTCTGGTGCTGGATAATCACGACGACTTCGGCGGGCATGCCAAGCGAAACGAATTCCGATCCGATAAACGACTGTTGCTCTCCTATGGAGGAGCACAGTCAATTGAGAGTCCCGGAAAATACAGCGCGGTAAGTGCAGGCTTGCTGAAAGAGTTAGGCGTCGAGACTCAGCGGTTTTATCAAGCCTACGATCAAAAGCTCTATTCATCGATGAACCTGGGAACGGGAGCGTTCTTCGATAAAGAGACGTTTGGTGAGGATCGACTCGTCCCCGGGATGGGAAGTATGCCATGGCCAGAGTTTCTCGCGAAAACGCCGCTCTCGTCGACGGTCCAGCGTGACATCGCCCGCTTGTACACGGAAAAAAAAGATTACTTGCCGGGACTTTCACGGGAGCAGAAGAGAGCCAAGCTTGCAAAAATCAGCTATGCCAAATTCCTGACGGACATTTGCAAAGCTGAACCTGACGTCCTCCCCTTCTTCCAGACCTACACACATGATCTATTTGCGGTCGGAATCGACGCGGTGTCGGCAATTGCGTGCTACGAAGCGGGCGATGATTACGGGGCGATCAGCTATCCGGGATTCGCAGGAATGGGACTGGAAGAGAGCGAAAAAGAAGAGCCGTACATTTTTCACTTTCCCGATGGCAACGCGTCCGTGGCGCGTTTGCTGGTGCGAAAGCTCATTCCCGGAACGCTCGCGGGCAGCACGATGGAAGATGTGGTTACGGAACATGCAAACTATAGCCGATTAGATGTTTCGGGCACGAATACGCGAGTCCGATTGAATAGCACAGCCGTTCGGGTACGGAACATCGAAGCGAACGAAGTCGAAGTCGTTTATGTGAGAAGAGACAAGGCCGAAAGCGTTCGAGCGAAACATTGCGTACTCGCCTGCTACAACGGGATGATTCCGTACTTGGCGCCCGAAATTCCGCAGAAGCAGAAAGAGGCACTCGCCTATCTGGTCAAGGCTCCGCTTGTGTATACGCATGTCGCGATTCGTAATTGGACGGCTTTCCAAAAACTCGGCATTCGTCACATCGTTGCACCAGGCTCGTATCACTGCTATGTCGCTCTCGATTTCCCTGTGAGTTTAGGAGAGTACAAGTTTCCGAGCACGCACCAAGAGCCGGCTGTGCTGTTCCTGTTGCGGACGCCTTGTAAGCCCGGGCTCCCGATGCGCCAGCAGCACAGAGTTGGACGAGCCGAACTGTTACGAACTCCGTTTCCCGTGTTCGAGAGGAATATCCGCGACCAACTGGGCCGGATGCTGGGTTCCGCAGGGTTCGATCCGTCTCAGGACATCCTTGGCATCACCGTGAACCGGTGGGCGCACGGTTACGCATATGGCTACAATCCACTCTTCGACCCAGACTGGGCCGAAGGCCAGGAGCCCTGGGTGGTCGGCCGAAAGCCGTTCGGTCAGATTGCGATTGCCAATTCGGACGCAGGTGCAAGCGCATACATGGATGCGGCGATCGATCAGGCCTACCGTGCTGTGCGGGAGCTAACCGGTAACCAGCCTGAAACATCTCTGTAAGCTCTTCAAAATGCGGCGCCAGACCTCTTGCTAGTAACAAGCGCGCTACGCGCTTATTGCATTACCTCCAAGTTACCCTGCCCACGTTAGCAATTGACTGGTCGGATACACGTCACTAGCATAGGGATGGCTTCGGCATTCTTCGGCGATACACCCCGCTCTTCGCCGTGTAGTGCTTACCTTCCCCGGTGCCGAGCCCGAACCATCGTTACGACCCTTGAGAGTGAACAGATTTCGGTGATGCTGATTGTCCACCGCCATCCCGTCGTAACGGTCGGCGATTCCTGGTACGAGGACTCGACTCCCCAGCCGCGAGTCGACCTGCTTGCTTCCTATCAGTCGAAAGAACCGCTCAGCAGAATTTGGTCGCGGGAGTTTTACACCATTGTCGTTGACCTCAAGCCGGAAGAAGACATGATCTTTTCCGGGATGGGTAAAACGAACCGCTACAAAATCTCGCGCGCCGCCAAGCGAGACGATTTCCGATATGAATCGTGGCACGCCGATGCCAACGTTGTGATCGACGAATTTATCGACTTCTTTTCGGCATTCGCCCGCAACGTCGCTTTGCCAACTCCTAAAGAAAGCTGGCTCCTCTCCTACGCGGAGGCTGGGGCTCTTGATATATCCCGTGTATCGGATGCGAAGGGAGAATCGCTTGTCTGGCATACCCACTACCGAGCCAACGATTGTGCCCGCCTTTTTCATAGCGCTTCCAGCTTCAGAAATTTCGACGATTCTGCCCAGAGAAGTCTGATTGGACGCGCAAATCGATATCACCACTGGCAGGACATGTTGCGGTTCAAGGCTTCGGGTATTACGACCTACGACTTTGGTGGTTGGTACGAAGGGAAAGAAAACGAAGAGAGGCTTCGCATTAATCAGTTCAAAGAAGAGTTTGGTGGAAGGGTCGTGAAGTCTTTCAATTCAGTTCAACCGGTGACGTTTCGGGGGCGGGCCTACTTGATGGCTCGCCTGATGCGGCATCCCAAAAAACGGCTCATGCACATGGTGTAGCGAGATGCCAACAATCACTCAAGAAGAGATACGGATAAGCAACAAACCATCGGTTGAGAAACGGCCGAGAACGTATTGGAGTGAACTGCGTTTTCGTATTGAGAGTTCGCTGCGCAGTATCACGCGTAAATATGTCAACAGCTATGCATTTTTCGAGGCCGACCTGGCCACAACAGATGTGCAAATACCGAAGGGTACCGCGTTACGACCGAGACTTTTTTGCGGTATGTCCCAGACCAGTATCGTGTGCCAATTGCTAAGCCCTCTTGGAAAAGATCCGGAGGAATTAGAGCGTCGCATCTCACGCGGAGATCTGGTCTCAATTGGATTCGTGGGGGATGAGCCCGTCGCCTACACGTGGATGACTTTCAAAGAAGCGGACGTGAGCGAATTGGCGTTGAAACTTCGCCTTCACACTGGTGAGGCTGTGCAGTACGACACGTATGTCGCGCCACAGTGGCGGGGACATGGTTTCCAGTATCCCCTTAACGTTCCAATCTTGAATTATGCCCGCGAGCACGGATTCACGAAAACACTGGCGTGGGTGCATGTCCTGAACACGCGTTCTTTCAAGAACCAGATTCGTTACGGAAAGCGAGTCGTGCAGAAAGTGATTTCGATCCGGATTCCGGGATTGGGCAATACTCTCCTAATTCGATTCCCCGGTGAGTTGCGTTCCCGACTCACCGCGTCGGAGATGGCTCTACCACGGTTGTCTTGATTGGGATACGCGGCACCGACGGTACGGCATCATTGCGCATCAGGTAGGCGTTGGTGACGTACTGCTGAACCATTCTCTGAGTATTGAAGAATGAGCCATTCAGAGCAATCGCCATGCGCATGATGTCCGTGTACCGGTCTGGCTGCTTGTAGAACATCGGAACGATTTCATTTTCGAGCTTCGAGTAGAGATCTTCGATTTCTGATGCTGGGTCCTGGTTGATCTCGGTGTTCCCGATTGCCCAGCCCGTGACACCTTCGATCAGACCTTCAATCCACCATCCATCGACCACGCTGAAACTTGGAACTCCGTTTAAAGCAGCCTTCATGCCGCTCGTGCCAGACGCTTCCTGCGGACGCAGTGGGTTATTCAGCCACACGTCGACGCCGCTTGTGATGAGGCGGCCCCAGTTCATGTCGTAGTTTTCGACGTAAACGGTGCGAATCACGTCGGCCAACGAGCGGGCACCGCCAAACACTTCTCGGATAATGTCTTTACCACCGTTGTCCCGAGGGTGCGCTTTTCCGGCGTAAACGATCTGGATTGGCCCAGCAGTGCTCGCAATCCGGCGCAGCCGCTCAGGATCGTGAAAGAGCAGAGCGCCGCGCTTATAAGTGCTGGCCCGGCGTGCAAAACCGATGGTGAAAACTGACGGATCAAACTGAGTCCCGTTGTAGTTGTAAATGGCGGCGAACAATTCCTGTTTCGCTTTAGCATGCGCGGAACGAATTTCTTCTAATGGAATACTAATCGCGTAGCGCAAGTAGTTATTGTCGGTTCGCCAGGCCGGAATGTGTTGATCGAAAAGTTCCTTGATGGCAGTGGCCGTCCAGGTCGTGGCATGCACGCCATTGGTGATCGCACTGATAACGTAGGTGGGGAACATGTCGCGCGAAACTTCACCGTGGCGCATCGCCACGCCATTGACGTACGCGGACAAGTTCAACGCCAGATACGTCATGTTGAGTTTGTCGGCGTGGAGAACTCCCGCTTCGTCCAACAACTTAACCCGTTCGTCGCCGAGAACTTCTTCAACGAGAGAGCGGGGGAACTCATCATGGCCCGCAGGTACTGGAGTATGGGTGGTGAAGATACAAAGCCGTCTGACACTCTCGATATCCAAGGCCTTTACTCGTCCGGCAAAACTTTGATCCAATCGCCGCTCAAGCAGGCCTAAGGCCAGCAGAGACGAGTGCCCCTCGTTCATGTGGTAACCCTGGATGTTGGTGTATCCGAGTTTGTTGAGAAGCTTGATCCCACCAAGTCCGAGCACAGCTTCCTGGCATAGACGGTAGCGCTCGTTGCCACCATAAAGCGAATTCGTCAGGGCGCGATCTTCGGGTGCGTTCTCTGGGACATTTGTGTCCAGGAGATAAACGGGTACCGTTTCGCCCGTAACGCCTTGCACCGTGTACTTCCAGGCGCGAACAACTACTGGGCGTCGCTCAATCTCGATAGTCACTCGGCCTTCAACCGGAGCTAATACATGTTCGGGGTCCCATCGTTGAGGTTCTTCCGACTGATTGCCAGCCGAGTCGAGTCGTTGTCGGAAGTATCCCTCCCGATAAACAAGCGTGACCGCGATCAGAGGAGCGCCGATGTCCGCGGCAGAACGCAGCGTATCGCCCGCGAGCACGCCTAAGCCGCCGCTGTAGGTGGGAATGGCAGGATCGAGCGCAATTTCCATGGAGAAATACGCTACAGTCGGAAGGGTCAACTTACTTTTCATATGACTCCCAGGGATACGGTCCCTTTTTCAGATTCCGAAGCACGTTGCAATCACTTTGTGAAGCAAAACACGGTTCACACGGCAGGACGACTCCGATGAGGAACCGCAGTACTCGGGACACGGGGAGGAAGGCAAGCCGCGTAAGTGCGACTGCTCGTGTGTGCACTGCAAAGCAAGACCTCTTGGCCGTTCTCCACCTCAAGGTAATCTGCGATCCCGTTGCATCCTTGACGTTCGCAGAGGAACACTTCATTGTCCGGGTGCTCGAGGTGGAAATGCTCCATAGCTCAAGTCTAGCGTGGAGAACAAGCAGTGTCACTCGTTCACGGTGCAAAAAAAACACACGAAGGGCGGGGGTTCTTCCCGTTCGAGAACTTGCAAGCGACGTCCCTTAGGCTGCGACGGGCTCGCGCATCTTTTCGAGCACCGATTCGAGAATCGCTTCCTTTTTTCTCAGGATTTCGCGGAATTGGTGATTATGCGAGCGAGAAATCTCGACAAGAAGTTGCCGCTCGCGCTCAAGTAGAACTTCCAGAATCAGAGCACGCTCGTCCGCATTTAGTTCGAGGTCCATAGCAGCCTCCTCGCGACGGCAGCGCGCTTAGTATGAAGCGCATCCGAGTCGGTCGCCATGATGATCATCACCGAGTAGGTGTGACACCCCATGTTGTTTCGATCAACAGTTTGGGCGCAAAGAGTCGCTCTAGGTTTCTGGAGAATGTTGGCTTCACCACTGAGCGCTTTGGGCGTCCCACTCCGTGCATGCAATCGCCGTTCGGTGATTCCAAAGTTGCTCTACGCAGCTAGAGGTAATAAGCTGGTTTTACAGGAGTTAACCTCAGTCGAGTTTGACGGCTGATGAACCACTCCAGAACCCCGGAATACACCCTGCCGGTCCCGAAATATCAGCCTTTTGGATGTTAGTATTAAGAGATCCGGAAAACTATGCCTTTAAAGACCTTGTTCCTGAATCCGCCCTCTTTTGAGAACTTCGATGGCGGCGCCGGTTCACGCTGGCCCGCGACTCGCGAAATCGAGTCCTATTGGTATCCCGTATGGCTGGCTTATCCAGCCGGAATGCTGGAAGGTGCGCGATTGCTCGATGCACCGCCGCATCACGTGACGGCAGAAGAGACAATCAATATCTGCAAAGAGTACGAGTTTGTAGTGCTTTTCACGAGCACCCCGGGCTTTCCCGGCGACATCCGCCTCGCGCAAGCCATGAAGGATGCAAATCCCAATATCAAGATCTGTTTCGTTGGCCCACACGTATCGGTTCTACCGGAAAAATCTCTGAAGGATTGCCCGGCGATTGACTTCCTCGCTCGAAAAGAATTCGACCACACCGTGGTCGAGTACGCGAACGGAAAACCGCTGGAAGAAATCCTTGGCGTTTCTTATCGCAAGAACGGCGGGTTCGTGCATAACCCCGACCGTCCGCAGATCCAGGATCTGGATGCTCTTCCTCACGTCACCGATGTGTACAAGCGCGACCTGGACGTGACTCGCTACACCGTACCATTTCTCCTGCATCCATACGTAGCGCTGTATTCGACTCGTGGTTGCCCGGCACAGTGCACCTTCTGCCTGTGGCCACAGACCTTGAGCGGACATCCGTGGCGAAAACGTTCGAGTGACGATGTGGCTCGGGAAATGGCAAAGGCCAAGGAATACTGGCCGAATGTCAAAGAATTCTTTTTCGACGACGACACCTTCAATATCCAAAAGGCGCGCACGATTGAGCTTTGTTCAAAACTAAAGCCGCTTGGACTGACCTGGTCTTGCACTTCTCGAGTGACCACAGATTACGAAACACTGAAAGCTATGAAGGAAGCCGGCTGCCGACTTCTGATCGTTGGGTACGAGTCAGGCGATGCGCAGATTCTGAAGAACATCAAGAAAGGCGCGACGGTAGAACGCGCGCGTGAGTTCACTCGAGATTGCCACAAGTTGGGCTTAGTGGTGCACGGAGACTTCATTCTCGGCCTTCCCGGCGAGACAAGCCAAACCATCCGGAACACCATCAACTTCGCCAAGGAACTGGATGTCGAAACGATTCAGGTTTCGGTGGCGCATGCCTACCCAGGCACGGAGTTGCATGAATACGCCATGAAGAATGGCTTCATCTCCTCCGAAACGAAAATGGTGGACGAAGCTGGGCACCAGATGGTGCAGATCCAGTTCCCGAACCTCCCTGCGGATGAGGTGCTGGAATCCGTACACCGGTTCTACGACGAATACTATTTCCGCCCCAAGGCGGTATATCGCATTTTGCGCAAGGCAGTGTTCGATAACACCGAACGCAAGCGCCTCTACAAGGAAGCACGCGCCTTCCTGAAGCTACGCGCACAACGCAACAAATGGGTGCGGGACAAGCGGGCGGGAACGAACCCAACTTCGGTTGAGGCCGTTAACGCCTAGGAAAGCCGTGTGACTTTTCAAAAATATTTGGTGCTGGCTGGCGTTACAGTTTTTGGAGCTGCCGGCGACGCAATGCTTTCGCGTGGGATGAAAGAGATTGGTAATGTATCCCTGCACCACTGGCACGAGCTCATCCTTGCGATTGCGAATCCCTGGGTGGGTTGCGGTGTACTACTGCTGCTCGCTTTTTTTGCTTCCTACATGACAGCCCTGTCTTGGGCTGATCTCACGTACGTCCTGCCAGCCACCTCTCTCGGGTACGTAGTGCTGGCCCTGGTCGCCAAATTTGGACTCCACGAAGACGTTTCTGCCACACGCTGGTTTGGCATTCTGCTCATTTCAGCAGGTGTAGGGTTCGTTGCCGGAGGTCCTGCGCTAACGAAGCATCGTGAAAAAGAAACGTCGGATTCTCTCGTAGAGCCCGCTGGATCGCAGGTGCAGTCTTGAAGACAACTTACACGTGGATGGCGATCGGAGCGATTATTGTCTTCTCGACTATGGGCGACGTGCTGCTGGCACACGCGATGAAGCAGGTGGGGGACGTAGGAGAGCTTTGGCGACAAAGAGGTTTGCTCGCCGTGATCGGACGCACTCTGCGCAACCCGAACTTCCTTCTCGGCGTTGCAGCCATGGCGGTCGCTTTCTACAGCCTTCTTTTCGGGCTTTCCTGGGGGGACGTCAGCCTCATCGCCCCGGCTTCCGCTTCCCTCACCTTCGTAGCGAATGCTTTCGCGGCCCGACTTTTTCTGCGCGAACGCGTTGACCAGCGACGCTGGATCGCCGCTGTTCTCGTCGCGGGTGGCGTCGCCCTGATGGCCTTTTGAGTAGCTAATCTCTCCTGTGAAATTCCTCGAGACTTGAATTGAACTCTTCGCTCGCGTACAGACTTGACGATTTCGATCGTCCCGTAGACACTGTTGTGCACTTGAGGGGTTACCTCATCCATCATCTACTCGCCGACTTGTATCGGCGGTTGCGAATCTCGATTGCTCCGTGCTCGCGGATTCGTGGGGCCTAGAACATACCTACCTTGTGGAGGACTCTATGCGTGTTGCGCGATGGGCGCAAAGAAGTGCGGCAGTGTTGGCGCTCTCTCTTCTAACAACCGCTGCATGGGCAGCGGGAAAATATGATCAGCAGATCCAGGACGATGTTACGAAGTACCTGCAGAGCAAAAAGGAATTCCAAGGCGTCAAAGCCACTGCGGACGACCAGATTGTCACACTGACAGGAAGCGTCAATCTGTACAACGACAAGGTCAATCTGGAACGAAAAGTGAAGCGGATGAAGAACGTTGATGGCGTCCGCAATCACGTTGACGTGCAGAGCAATGTTCCTGATGGCCAACTGCAGCAGACCCTCGCCGACAAGCTGCGTTACGACCGTGTCGGCTTTGGGATCGCCTTTAACGCGATCAATCTTGGTGTCAAAGATGGAGTCGTGACATTGACAGGCAATGTTCATGACTATCCAAGCCGAGATTCGGCCGTGGCGATTGCAGCCACAACACCGGGCGTGAAAGATGTGGTCGACAACATTGAAGTCGCGCCGACTTCGATGTTTGATGACGATCTTCGATTGAAATTGTTCCGGGCAATCTACGGTTCTCCAACCCTTCAGAAATACGCGATGGACCCGCAAAAGCCGATTCGCATTGTGGTGGATAACGGAAAGGTTACGCTGCTCGGCGTCGTCGATACAGACATGGACAAACAGATTGCGGGTGTGCAGGCCAATCAGGTCCCAGGCGTATTCAACGTCAATAATGAACTGCTTGTATTGAATTCGAAAACCAAATAATTGTTAGTTTTCCCAGGAGAAATCAGGATGAAAGTATTGCAGTCAATTCTATTGGTTGTGGCAGTGGCGCTGGTTGCAACGATGTCGTGGGCAGCAGGGGATGTTCACGCTGTGGCCGGAGCGATCACGAAGGTGGACAAAGCAACGAAGACATTCGTGCTGAAAGCAATGGACGGCACGGAGCATGTTTTCAAATACAGCGAGAAGACCGCCGTCCATGATGCACGCAGCGCCGAAAAAGAGGCGAAGAAGGGCGTCCTCGACAGCTATATGGCTGGTAAAGAAGGAACTCACGCAGTCGTGCATTACACGGGTGACGGCGCCGACAAAACTGCCGTCCAGGTCGATGACTACGGAAAAGATGCCCTCAAGACCTCTGAGGGTACTGTGACGAAGGTTGACAAAACGGCGCACACAATCTCAATCAAGACCAAAGATGGTGCCGAAGAGACCTTCCATTACAGTCGCGACGTCGCCGTTGAAACCGAACACGGCGTGATGAAAGACACAAAAGAAGGCGAGAAGGTCACCGTGCACTACACGGAAAAAGAGGGCAAGAAGATCGCTGAATTGTTCCGTCGCCTGTAGAGTTAAACAGTGGGCTCCGAGCACACTCGGAGCCCTTCTTCTGTCCTCTCAACTCCGGAGTTCTGGTGTGCAAAAGCAAATCTTGTACTTAGCTTTTCTTCTCTGCTTAATCGCCTCCCTTGCTGGCGCTCAGACGCAGACTTCAGCGCAACCGTCGCATACCGAAATCAAACTCTTCGAACCCTGGAACCCTCACGGTTTGAGCATTGGGATTGCAGTTACCGAGAAGTTGACGGGTAACTGTTTCGCTGAATCTGCGGCCTCGCCGAGCCGTTCCGATGCGTGGCGCTGTTCGGCTGGAAACCTCATACAGGATCCCTGCTACATGCAGATCATGGGAGACCAGAAACAGCTTGCTTGTGCGCGCGACCCTTGGAGCGCGAATGTGAACTTGCTTACTCTCGAGAGCACGCCTCCTGAAAGCAAACGAAAGGAAGTACGGCGTGACGTCTCTTTACCTTGGGCTCTTGAACTCGGCGATGGCTCTCGATGCACCTTAATGACTGGTGGAACATTCGCCGCAGCGGGCATGCGGGCCAACTACGGCTGCATTGGCGGACGTACGCTCTTTGGAGATGTCGACAAGAGCCAACCCGTTTGGCGGATTTTTTCGATGACGGACAAATCGATTGCACTGACTCAGAGCGTGATCGTGGTTGCTTGGTACTGAGGACGATAAGAGGAATTATCATGCGAAGACTTTTCGTTGCTTTCTCACTATTTCTCACCCTTGGCCTCACTCTTCTCACAGCACAGGATCAGACGCCCGCGGAACAAAAATCCGAACATACAACTCCTCCATCCTCTAGCGCAAAGCCGCACGCAGGTCTGGCAAATCCCGCTTCCGTCAATTGTGAAAAGAAGGGGGGCAAGCTGGAAATTCGAAAGGGGAAAAAAGGCGAATATGGAGTTTGCAAGTTCCCGAACGGAAAGGAATGCGAGGAGTGGGCGCTGTTTCGCGGGAAGTGCTCGCCTGACGACGCAAATCCTAAAACACCGGCGCCGAAACCGGCAGATCAACCTAAGACGCAATAAGCGGTCGACTAGCCGAAGATTCGCATCAAGCCACTAGCAGGCAGATCGGCCACAAGGAAGGCGGACTCTTGCTGGCCTCCGATGTGCGCGACTGACTCGGCAGCGAGATACCCACTGCGGACCGCGCCTTCCATCGTTGCGGGCCAACCCGTGGCGGTCCAGTCCCCTGCCAGAAACACGCGCGGCCACACCGTCTCCGGACGAGGTCGATTCAGGTCCACCCCAGGCTTGGGTGAGTACGTTGCGTGCACTTCCTTGATCACTGTGGACTTCACCAGCGTAGCGTCGCGCACGGACGGGAAAAATTCCTCGAGCTCCTTAAGCGCTAAATCAACAATCTCGTTCTTCGATTTTTCGACCAGGCTTTTCGAGGAGCTAACCACCAGTTCGATGTAGCTTCCGCCATTTTCGTTCCGTCCGATGAGTTTGGATTTGTGAAACATCCATTGAATCGTGCGGTCCAGTAAAACAGCGTGTTCGAGATCCGTGATCTCGCGATCAAACCAAAGATGAATCCCGGTGATGGGAGATGTTTCGAATTGATCCAGCATCGCTCGAAGCGACGAGGCGGCGGACGTGTCTGGAAGAACCTTCTTTAACCCGTCGAATGGCAACGCCAATACGAAGTATTCGAAATCACGACGCTCCCCGTCTCCAGTCATGACCTCAACATGAGATGGGTGGGCGCGGAAACTGGCTACCGTGGAGCGCAGGAACAGTTCGCCCTGCCGAGCCCGAATGTATTCACCTGCCGCTTCATAGAGTTGCGTTAAAGGCACGCTTGGCACGCCCATGCGTCCGGCCTCGGGCGATTTCAGAAAGCTTTCACGCACGACCTGCGCGGCATAGGCAACGGAAACCCTGTCAACATCCTCGTTCAATGCGCTGACGAGAATTGGCTTCCAGAAGCGTTCAATGGCTTGCCCGGTCTGCCCACGACGTCGAAGCCAAGTCAAAAAGCTGTCGCTCGACTCGCGGAGGGCTGTGGGCGCAAGCGCGGTCATAGCGGCAGAAATGGCAAGCTTGTCGGCGAGTCCAAGGCACTGCGCACGCAAGAAGGCGGGCATGGTGTGAAGCGGTGCGGGTAAACGAGAGGCGCCAATGACCGATGCCCGGCCGCCCGGTTCGAGGAAAGTCAGGCTGTCGTACCAGCGAATCTTATCGACGACGCCGGTTCGTTCGTAGAAGTCGATTAGATTGGTGCAACAGCCGAGCAGCACGTGCTGGCAGTTATCGATTACTTCGCCAGTGCCAGGATGTTCGTATGAAGAGGCGCGACCACCGAGATAAGGCCTGCGCTCAAAAAGCGACACATGGAAACCCGCGTCAGCCAAGGCGCAGGCGGTCGACAACCCGGCTAATCCACCGCCGGCAATCGCAACTCTTGGAGGTCGGGCCCAGGAACGAGGCATCAGTAGAGTCGTTTCAAAAATCCCTTCACGAGGATGCGGACTTTTTCCGTTACAGATAATCGAACTTTTTCACCGAACACGTCATATTGTCGCGCTGCAATCTTTTCCAGAAGTCCACGATAAATCGTGACAAGGACCCAAAGTGCGGGCTGACTGTCCTCTTGAATAAGCGGGACAAGTTTGTCGCCGGCCTGATAAAACTCTCTGGCCCTATCAGCTTCCATGGCCAATAGTGCTCGCATGCGCGCGGCGTCGCTCGGTCGTCGACAATCCCCCGGGTACACACCGAATTGCCTCATGTCCTCTTCCGGCAGGTACACGCGACTCATCTCCGCGTCTTCTTTTACGTCGCGGATGATGTTCGTCAATTGGAAGGCTAGGCCAGTTTGTTCGGCGAGCGGTTCCGCGGAAGGGTCCTTGTATCCGAAAATTCGAATGCAGACAAGGCCCACAACCGACGCAACGCGATAGCAATACTGAGCGAGCTCCTGAAAGGTCTGGTAATGAATGACCGGGACATCGCGAGCAAACCCGGGCTCGTCGATCTCAAGTACATCCATTGCAGTGCCATATGCCAATTGATCGAGAAGATCTGTGGGAATTTCGTATCGCTGCTGTGCATCAGTGAGCGCAAGCAGCACTGGATCGTCGGTCGGGAAACCCGCTTGCGCACGATGGAATGCATCGAGCCATGCAGCCAATCTTTCGCGCCGCTCCGGCAGCGACCGCGACTGATCGTCTGCAACATCGTCGCAATGCCGCATAAACGCGTACACGGCAGATAAGGCTTGGCGCTTGCGACGCGGAAGAACTAGAAATCCGTAGTAGAAGTTTTTGGCGGCGCCACGCGTAATTCCGCGACAAACCGAATACGCGATATCCAGTTGCGATTGCGTCGGAACATACCGTGTCTGCGCGGGTTGGACGGCTGCGCTCATCGCATTTTTCCCAGCGCAGCGCGAGCCACCAGGGCGAGCTTCCGCATTTTTGAAATCGCGGGACGTCGCCCGAGAACGGCAAATCCCTGTTGTTGGATGGCACGGAGAATCTCGAGGCCGCCGCGACTGAACAGATCCAGATCGATCGCGAGGTCACGGTCGACCTGCTTCACCAATGGGAGTCCCCGTTCAAACCAGTCGCACGCACGGTCAACTTCAAAGGCCATTAGCTTACAGAATTGGGGCGTGTTGCGTTGGTGTGCGATATCTTCTTCGCTCACACCAAACTGACGCAGGTCGGACATCGGAAGGTAGATGCGCCCTTTTGCATAGTCGACGCTCACATCCTGCCAAAAATTTGCCAATTGGAGTGCCGAGCAGGTGAAATCAGAGAGCTGTTGTCGGTTCTCGTCGCGATAACCACAAACGTACAGAACGAGATGTCCTACGGGGTTAGCGGAATACCGGCAATAACCGAGCAGGTCATCGAACGTCTCGTAGCGCGTCACCGTCTGATCTTGCCGAAATGCCTTCAATAGGTTCGAGAATTCTGATTTCGGAATGTCGAACTTGCGGACAGTATCGGCTAGAGCCACGAACACGGGATGCTTCGGTGCACCCGCATAGCAGGCATCCAGCTCCGATTGCCATTGATCGAACAGTTGTAGAGAAGCAGCGGGATCGCCGACTTCATCGCCAAGATCGTCAGAAATGCGGCAATAGGAATAGATGTTAAAGAAATGCTGCCGCAGCCGCTCGGGAAGAAACCAACTGGCGACCGAGAAGTTTTCGTAGTGCGAACGAGCCAAGCGGCGGCAATAATCCTGCGCGGCACCCATTGTTGGCGCGGTTTCGGGAATGGCGTACTCGAGCGGGAGCGCACTCCACCCAGCGTGTGCGGTAGAAAGGGACAGGGCGCGGGACCCGTTGGTGGTAGCTGATGTCATGCGGTTCCGTGCGTCGACTTCGTCCTTAATGTCCCGGAATGATGGCTGTTTTGATATCGCCGTTGCGATTCAGCATGTGGCGCAGCACATCATGCAACCTGGAGAGTGGCGCTTCCCCGGTGATGTAGTCCGTGCCACGCACTTTCTTTTCCGCGATCAAACCAAATGCGCGGCGCACAGTCTCCGGCGTGTGATGGAACGTGGCCTTCAAAGTGATTTCGGAGTAATGCAAGCGTTGTGTGTCGAGTTGAACCTTCGTACCCGCGGCGCATCCGCCGAAGAAGTTGACGGTACCGCCTTTGCGAACCATGTTCACAGCCCACTCCCAGGCTTCCGGGCGGCCCACTGCTTCGATCACGACGTCGGCTCCGCGCTTATAAGGACTAAGTTCGCGGACGGCTTCAACTGGATCTTTTACCTGTGTGATTTGCACGATCTCGTGCGCGCCCTTCCGCCGGGCCAAGGCAACTTGCGAATCGCGTTTTACAATGGCGATGACGTTACAGCCAATCGCCTTCGCAACCTGGACGAACATCAACCCGATTGGGCCACCACCCAGCACGGCGACGGTATCTCCAATTTCTACTTTCGTTTCGTGAAGTCCGCGTAAGACACAGGCTAAAGGCTCGGTCATTGCGGCGTCTTCGAAACTTACATGAGGCGGGATCGTGAGCGTATTGGCTTCGACAATCCGCCGCGGCACGCGGATGTACTCGGCATAAGCTCCGTTATTGAACAGCAAATCTTCGCAGAGATTTTCCTGGTGCTTGGAACAGTAGAAGCATTTCCCACAGGGAGCGGAATTCAATGCGACGACTCGCATCCCCTTCTTGAAACCGCGGACACCGGGTCCCACTTCCTCGATCACGCCTGCCAACTCGTGTCCGAAGAGAGCGGGTGGAACAATCATCCGCGCGTGGTAGCCGCGCTGATACACCTTCAGATCGGTGCCGCAAGTCAAAGCAACTTGCACCTTGACCAGCAGTTCGCCCTCGGCAACCCGAGGAATCGGCACTTTCTCAATCTTGATGTCTTCTTTGCCGTAGAGCACGGCAGCCGTCATTTTTCCATTCACAATGCAACCCCTTCCCACTCACTGCCCGGTTGGATCGCAATCTTCATAGAGTCCGGTTGAGGGTGGGATGCCAGTCGTAGGGCTTCCACGCTGTGCGACAGCGGGAAACGATGGCTGATTAAACGTTCAAGCTCCATTTCACGGTTCATAACAAACCGCACTGATTCCTCCTGCAAATCCACGGAAGCGCTGTAGGAACCGAGCAAGGCTTTCTCGTCCACACAAATCGCCGCCGGGTCTACAGCAGCCTCGCTGTGTACCGTTTGAGCAAACAACAATACCCGCCCACCCGGCCTTGCAGCGTCCATCGCGGTACGGATCAGACTATTGGCACCGACGGCGAGAATTACGGCGTCGGCTCCACGTCCCCCAGTCATGTCCCGCACGGTACGAACTACATCTGCTCGCGACGCGTCTATCCCAAAATCGAGCCCGAAGCTTTTTCCTATTGTAAGCCTCGGAGAATACAAGTCGGAAGTGATTACACGAACTCCCTTTTTTCGCGCCAAAACACTCAAAATAATGCCGATCGGACCCTGGCCGATAACCAGTACGTCTTCGCCAGGTTGCAACCGAAGTGTCTCGATTCCCTTCATGCAAGTATTCACCGGCTCAACAAAAGCAGCCTGCTCGAAGGAAGTGCCAGGTGGAATCAGCACAGTGCCTTTCTCCACAATCCAATCCATCACACGAACGTATTCGGCGAAGCCGCCGCCGGATGGCTCGAAGCCGGCCGTGCAGCCGACTTTCTTGTACGTTTCACATTGTGCGAACGTTTTGTGCTGACAATAGAAACAGTTTCCGCAAGGAATGTGATGGAAGACCATCACGCGGTCACCCGGTTTGAATCGGCTGACTGTTTCACCTATGGCGGCGACAACACCTGTCGTTTCATGGCCGAAAATCCGAGGAGCCGAATGCGACCCTGTGGCGATTTTCTTTAGATCGGTACCGCAAATTCCGCAGGTGTGCACCCGTACAAGAATTTCTCCCGGACCGATCTGTGGAACCGGTACGGTCTCGAGCCGCACGTCGTCCACTCCGCGATACACCGCTGCTTTCATGCTGGTGGGCAATTTGCCGGATACTGCCTCCACACTCGACGGCGTTGCAGTAGCCATATCGATCAGTGTTTCTCCTCAACGGCAGATCGCGGATCAGTATTTGTCACGCGGACTTTCAGCTTTAGTGAACCGATCCATGGACCTGTGGGGTTAACCAACGCGAAATCAGTGACCTCAAATAGACAATAAAAGTTCTCGACTCTCACAACACGCGGCGTGCGTAAATTCACGGCGGCATAAGGGTTCGGGTCGAACCACCAAGCCTTGACTGTATCTTGCGACGGATCTACCGATGGAAAGAGCACGTTCTTGTAAATTGGATGCCGCAAATCCGCCAAAGCCGCATTCCACGCTAAGAAGCGGCCATCGCCGGATGGGTCGGGCTGCGGCTCGAATGAGAGGACGTAGAGCTCGCGTCCTGACTTGTCGGTCACACGAGTCTTCCAACGAGGATGGTCGTTGTCCAGCGCGACCTCGAACAAGGCTTCTGCGACCTGAGACGAGCCTTTTCGAAAACTTACGACATATGCTGGTTTCGAAGAAACCTGCTCTCTAGCAGCAGTAACGGATGCAGCGAAACAGAGGAAGATGAGGAGCGTACCGCGCCAATTTCCAGATACGCGGCTCACGCTGGCTGCCTCACTTGTTGAGACTGCTCTCGCAATTCTTCCTGGATAGCCTCGCAGAGATTGACAGTGGCTTTGCGGCTATTTCTAGCTAACTGGACTACAGCCGCCCATAGCCACGGACGCAAGAGAGCAAAGAGCGCGAATCTCCCCGACAGAAATTGTCCATCCGGCGTCACAAACATCTCGGTCGACGGCATGTTGAACGCATAGTCGTCGGAGATCACTTTCATTGCGGAAAACGGAATCCCCTTTGCGTGTGCCCCTTTTGCAACCGCGGCCGCTTCCATGTCGACCGCGTCGGCTTGATAGGTCGAGCCTAGCTTGGATTTCTCTTGTGCGCTTATTACGCGGCTCGCAGAGAGGAGAATGCCTTCCCCGCGATCAATTGCTGCTGAACTTCCGTCGTTCATATCGATTACGCGTGCTGGACAAATCACAGCACCCACTTCCCTGCCTTGCCTGAGCGCGCCTGCATAACCCACCGATTGCAGATGACTGAGCCGGTATAAAGAACTCATTGCCTCGGTGGCGCGTCGCGCGGGACCCGGCCCGATGCCGCCGCATACCAGCACTGCTTGTCCCTTTTCAAAGAACCTAAACGTCTTTCCGTCATGAGTCCGTTCCATTGCAGCCCAATCGCGCACGAGAGGCTCGATCTCGCGATGGAGTGCGGCCACGATTCCGAACTTAGGCATATCCATGGACGCGATACCAATCAACGGCCCGCCGCAGAGCACCATCAACGGGAACAACCTTCCAGCCAAGTTCGGTTTCCGCCTTTGTCGAGGTAACGAACATTTTTTTTCGTCCCATCCGAACTGCGTCCACGGTGGCGCGCGGTTCTTTGCCACGAATGCGACCCGTCCACAACTCGTCGACCACAGCCGCACCCAATGCCACGAAGTGCGACACACGCAGCGTAGGAGACGGCAGCCCCGTAAATGTTGCGAGGCGATCCAAAATCTGCTTCAGCGTGAGGTTCTCGCCACCCAAAATGTACCGTTCTCCTGATCGCCCCTTCTCCAAAGCGGCGATGTGTCCACGAGCACACTCGGTCGCATCGACAAGATTCAATCCTGTGTCGACGTAGGCCGGGAACTTTTTCTTCAAGAAATCCACGATAATGCGCCCCGTCGGTGTCGGTTTCAGATCGCGTTCTCCGACAGGAGTCGTTGGATTCACCACGACGACGTGCATCCCCGTTCGTGCCGCTTCAATGGCGACTTGCTCGGCCAGGAATTTCGAACGCTTGTAAGGGCCGATCATGTGGTCGAGAGCCACGGGCGAGTTCTCGTTCGCTGGAACCCCAGTCGATGTGAATCCCATCGTCGCGACGCTAGACGTGTACACCGTACGGCGGATGCCAGCCTTTCTGGCGAAATCGAGCAATGATCGAGTTCCCTCGACATTCGAGCGAAACATTTCGTCAGGATCTCTCACCCAGATCCTGTAGTCCGCAGCGACATGAAACAGGGTGTCGCAACCGCTCAATGCACAGGCGAAGGACTGCGGATCTCGTAAATCACCTTTCACCACGTCAGCCGGGACGCTCTCGAGGTTTCGAAGATCGCTTGTCGGCCTCGCCAGCAAGCGCAATTTTGCACCGCAGTCCGCGAGCACGCGCGCGACGTGACTTCCAAGAAACCCAGTAGCGCCTGTGACGAAGGTGAGCATTGGCGGTTAGCCGTTAGCACTTGGCATTTAGCTTGTCCTGTGTGCGACCAGACCGGCGGAAGCGCAGCCCTCTCGCAAAAAGCCAACTGCTAAGTGCTAAATGCTAATTGCTGCCCTTCATCACTTTGGCGTAATTGGTCAATGCGATGAGCGGGAAGTATTGCCGGTACATGTGATACATGAGGTAAAACACACGAGGAAAACCTGTGCCGGTGTAGGCGTCTTCGCTCCAACTGCCATCCTTGTTCTGCGTGCGAAGCAGGAATGCGATTCCGCGCGCCACTGAATCACTACGCGTATCGCTTGCGGCCAGCAATCCCATAACGGCCCAGGCTGTCTGCGAGGCCGTACTCGAACCCTGACCCTTAACATTCGGGTCATCGTAAGAACCGCAGGTTTCTCCCCATCCGCCATCGGCGTTTTGTGTCATACGGAGCCACTCCGCCGCCTGCTGAACGCAAGGCTCATGATGGTCCACGCCGATGGCTTCCAGTCCGCGCAGAACCAACATTGTTCCGTAGATGTAATTCACACCCCAGCGGCCGAACCAGCTTCCATCTGCTTCTTGCTCTTTCTGCACGAAGGCGATTGCCTTTTTCACGGCCGGGTGATTCTTGTCATAACCGTAGGCCGCCAACATTTCGAGCATGCGTCCCGTGATGTCCACTGTCGCGGGATCGAGCATCGCGTTGTGATCCGCAAAAGGAACGTACTGGAAGACCATGCGATCGTTGTTCTTGTCGAACGAAGCCCACCCACCGTTGCGGCACTGCATGGTGAGCATCCAGTCGATAGCACGTTGCACGGATTCGAGCTGATAGCGCCCGTTCGGGTGCTCCACTTGCGCGAGACCAAGGCAGACCATTGCACTGTCATCTACATCGGGATAAAACTCGTTGTTGAATTCGAAGTACCAGCCTCCTGGCTCGCCCTTCCTGTTCTTCACCTTCCAGTCGCCAACTGTGCGCACCTGCTTCTGAAGGATCCAGTCAGCGGCTTTCACCATGCGCGGATCATTTGCAGGTACACCACTCTCGCCGAGCGCAAACAATGCGTACGCGGTGTCCCAAACCGGGGAAACACACGGTTGCATCCGAAACGTCTCTTCTTCCTCGATGCCTAATTTTTCGAATTCATCGAGAGCCCGAATCACTTGCGGATCGTCGACGGAATAGCCGAGACACCTCATCGCAATGGCAGAATTCATGATCGATGGGAAAATTGCTCCCAATCCATCACTCTTCTCGAATCGTTCAAGCATCCATTTTTCAGCCATGCGCAGCGCGACCGAACGCAATGGACGTACGTGCACGCGCTCAAACCAATGTGCGGTGCGATCCAACACGAGGAAAAAATTTCGCCAAGAAAACAGCTTTTTGTCCCAATGCAAGTGCATGCGGGACTTGTCGCGGCCTCCCACAAACAATTCCGCAACACCCATTTCATCTGGAATTTTCTTGAACGGCTTCTTCGCGTAGCAAATCGAAAGCGGGACCAGCATCGCCCGCGACCAGGAAGAAATCTCGTAGATGTTGAACCAGAACCATTTCGGAAAAAGCACGATTTCCGGAGGAATGGCCGGAATGGCGTCATAGTCGTACTGACCGAAGAAACACAAATAGAGCTTGGTAAACGTGTTGACTTCCGTGACGCCGCCAAGCCGCAGAATCACTTCCCGAGCGCGAACCATCGCCGGGTGATCTGCTTTGTAACCGGCCAGCTTCAGTCCGAAGTAAGACTTCACGGAGGCGCTCAGATTCGTAGGACCGCCTGGATAAATACTCCAGCCACCTTCCTCGTTCTGATGCTGAAGGATGTAGTTCGCCGCCTTGCGAACACGAGGGTTTTGCTCGGTCCCGAAGAGGGTGTGCAGGACGATGTAATCGCCTTCGAGGGTGGTGTCGGCCTCAAGTTCGCCACACCAGTAGCCATCTTCGTGCTGCTCAGAGAAGAGATACTTGCGTGCCGCGTCAATTCCTACGGCTACGCGGCTCGAGAGATCATCAATTTTTCCAAAGCGCATCTGCGGGGCAGACGCAGGGGAGGTTTCATCCATATTTGTTGTTACTCCAAGGTTGCCGACGCCGGCGCAGCAGCGATCGCCTCGACGATTTCAGGAGGCAGGCCGAACCGCACGTTCTCCGGCATCACTTCCAATTCCTGCACGTTGTCGTATCCCTTACTCACAAGGAATTTCACGACTTCCTCGACCAAGCACTCTGGAGCCGAGGCTCCAGCGGTGAGAGCGATGGTTTTTACGCCATCTAACCACGCAGGCTTGATGTTTAGGAAGCTATCAATGAGATGCGCGTTCGTGCCCAGATTGCGCGCAACTTCCACTAAACGATTGGAATTGGAGCTGTTTTCGGAGCCAACCACCAGCAGTAAATCCGACTCGGAAGCGATGTCCTTAACCGCGACCTGACGGTTTTCCGTGGCGTAACAGATATCTTGCGCTGCCGGCCCTTTAATGTTCGGGAATTTTGCCTTCAGCGCGGCGATGATGTCTTTAGTCTCGTCGAGGCTCAGGGTGGTTTGGGTCAGATACGCCACACGCTCCGGATCTGGGACTGTGAGCGACTTGACCTCTTCGGGCGATCCCACCACTTGTGTGACCTGGGGGGCTTCTCCGAGCGTTCCGATGACCTCGTCATGGTCCCGATGACCAATCAGGATCAGAGAATTGCCCTCTTTCGCAAACTTGACTGCTTCGACGTGCACCTTGGTGACCAGCGGACAGGTTGCGTCAATCACTCGCAAATTGCGATGCGTGCTGGCTTCCCGAACTTCAGGTGAGACTCCATGCGCGCTATAGATCACGCGTTCGCCGTTCGGAACCTCTTCCACGCTATCGACAAAAATAGCGCCTTTCTCCTGCAGTTCCTCCACAACGAAGCGATTGTGGACGATCTCTTTCCGGACATAGATCGGAGGGCCGAAGGCCTCGAGCGCGATTCTTACGATATCGATGGCGCGCACAACCCCAGCACAAAAGCCCCTTGGCTTTAAAAGCAAAAGCTTCTTGTCTTGACTCTCAGACACAACACTCTCCCCAGTCGCTATAGGCTACACGTATTCCCTGTAATCGATGCTATCAGGTTATCGGAAAGGTATCCGATTGGTCAACGTAAGCCCTGAAAATACATACGATTAGCAGTGAATGGGGCGCTTTGAGGGCTGAACGGAAATAGGTGCATTTGTGTCGGGTCACAGGTGCGTCAGCCATTGGCCCGAATCAACTGCTCGGCGTGCTTGCGAGAGGTGTCGGTGAGCTTGGCACCGCTGAGCATACGAGCGACTTCCTCAGTCCGAGCATCACCTGAAACTTGCCGGACGGTCGTCTTCGTTTTTCCGGCGGCGCTCTTCTTTTCGATTACATAATGCTGGTCGGCGAAGGTCGCAATCTGGGGTAAGTGGGTTACACAGAGCACCTGACTGGTGCGGGCCAGAGATTTCAATTTCTTCCCCACTGCCTCGGCCGCGCGCCCCCCAATGCCCGTGTCAATTTCGTCGAAAACCATCGTTCGCTGCTGGGCCTTTTTCTTGGCCACGGCTCCGCTTGCATCGACCACGGTTCTGAGTGCCAGCATAACCCGCGACATCTCCCCACCAGAGGCAATTTGCTCAAGTGGCCTCATCGGTTCGCCCAAATTGGTGGCAATCATGTAACTGACCCGATCAAAGCCGGTCGGCGTCCATTCGCGTTCTTCTTCAGACCCGCTGAACTCGACTGCAAATCGAACCTTCATCGCGAGATCATTGATTTCACCTTCCACCGCTTTCGAAAGGCGATCGGCGATTTCGTGGCGACGACGGGAGAGTGCAGTAGCAGCCTTCTTGTATTCGGCTGCAGCCTGCAATAGCTGCCCTCTCAGTTCAACCAATACTTCATCTTTGTGTTCTACGTCTCGGATCTTCCGTGCAAGTTCTTCGCCAAGCGCGATTACGTTTTGAAGTTCAGGACCGTATTTGCGTTTCAGGCGATCGAGCAATGCGAGGCGGTCTTCCACGGAAACGAGGTGTTCGGGCGATGCATGAATACCGCCCGCGTAGTCTCGAACCGTAGCGCCAACATCCTCAACGCTGATGCGAGCCGACTCGAGGGCCGCCGCAGCCTCCTGAAACTTTGTCTCGTACCGAGCCAATTCTTCAACATGTTTGTGTGCGGCTCGCAGCGTCGCGGCCGTTGAGGCATTCCCTTCGTACAGCAGATCGAAGGCATTCATGGCCGCGTTGTAGATCTTTTCGGCGTTGGCAAGGACTCGCTTTTCTGCTTCCAGCCGTTCGTCTTCGCCAATCTGAAGGCGAGCTTCTTCGATTTCTTTCTTCTGGAAATTCCAGAGATCGAGTAGTCGGAGCTTGTCCTGTTCACCCTGTTCCAGTTCTTCAATTCGACTGGAAATGCTGCGCCACCTTGAAAATGCTGTACCTACACTCTCAGTCGAAAGTGAGCCATAGGTATCCAGTAGTGCCAAACGCGTTGCCCCGTCGAACGACATGAGCGACTCGTTTTGGGCATGGATCGTTGCCAGATGTGGTCCAAGCTGCCGCAACACTGCGACAGTGGCTGGTTGGTTGTTGACGAACACCCGCGCTTTGCCGCTAGCCGAAATCTCGCGCCGCACAATCAGCGAATCGTTTTCGTCCAGGCCATTTGCTTCAAGTATCTTTGCGATGGCTTGCTGTTGGGCATCCTCGGCTTCGAAGACAGCGGAAACTACCGCCCGCTCTGTTCCCGCGCGAATGATGTCGCTGAAAGCTTTTTCTCCGAGGAGAAGGCTTAGGGCGTCGATCAAGATCGATTTCCCTGCGCCCGTTTCACCAGTTAAGAGGTTGAGCCCGGGACCAAATTCCACAGCGACGTTGTCGATAACCGCGTAGTTCTCCAATCGCAGTTCGACGAGCACGCGATCTCCTGACGAGCGAAGTTGAGCGCAGAATAGCATGAAAGGCAGCGTCGAGCAGTCAGTACTCGGCAATCAGTACAGCCGAGAAATCGAGAGCGGACTTGGTACGTGATTGAGTCATCGATACGACGCGTGAGCAGCAGAAATCTTGATCGCTGCCAGGAGATCCAGTTGTGCCTGCAAGGTTGTTAGGCAAGATCGTTCTTACATTGCATTTGTGAAACACCTATTGATCCATACGATTCGCCTGCACTTTCGGCGCGCCTAGATGCGAAATGACTGGTCTATAATCGCCCTTAAGTAACTTCCGAAAACCCAATGTCCTCATCATTTTTGCTTACGTTTTTCGTCGGTCGCGAGATTGTCGATCTCGTCCTGCAAAGCGGGGCGGTCGCCAAATTCGTTTTGCTAGCCCTGTTGGCATTCAGCATCATCTCGTGGGCTATTATTCTCTCGAAATGGGCCTTGCTACGCCGAGCCCGCGTCCAGAGCGGAAGGTTTGTTCGCGCGTTCCGCAAAGCGCAGCGGATCCAGGATGTCGCGGCGGTAGCGGACCAATTTCGCCCTAGCCCGCTTGTCGGCGTGTTCGAGAACGGCTTCGACGAATTCAAACGCCAGGTCAGCGGGGTGGGATCCGTACGAAATCCACTCGCGATTCAGCGTGCGATGCAGATCGCGTCGTCCGAGGAAGTCACTCGCCTCGAACGCAACATGCCATGGCTCGCCATCACGGCGGCGGTCACTCCCTTCGTCGGACTGTTCGGCACCGTGTGGGGCATCATCGATGCCTTCCACGGACTAGGAACGGCAGGTGCCGCTACGCTTCGAGCAGTCGCGCCAGGTATTTCCGAGGCGCTCATCACAACAGCCGCTGGTCTTGCCGCTGCCATCCCCGCTGTGATCGCTTACAACTTAATCGGAAGTTCGATTCGCGACTTTGCAGCCCGGAGCGACGACTTTGCCCTTGAAATGTTGAACGCCGTCGATCGTCAGCCAGTCCCAGCCGAGGTACGACGCTGATGGCATTCACCACCTCCAACGGACGAACACAAACCTCGATTGCCGATATCAACATCACCCCCCTGGTGGACGTCGTGCTCGTGCTGCTCATCATCTTCATGGTGACCGCGCCGGTGCTCCAGTCCGGCATTGAACTGAACGTGCCGCGCACGCGCACCGTGAAAGAAATCACCGAAGAACGAGTGGTGATTTCAATCGACAAGCAGCAGCGAGTGTTTCTCGGCAACGATCCGATCAATGTCAATGAAATTGGACCAACATTGCGAAAGAAGATCCGCGACCCACAGAGACAGTCAATCTTTCTCCGCTCGGATGAAGATGTTCCCTTCGGCGCCTTCGCAACGGTGATGGATGCTGTCAAGCAAGCTGGGATTGCCAATGTCAGTATCGTGACCCAACCTCTGGACGCTCATGGCAGCAAACGCTGAAATTTTTTTTGAACACGGAGCCTGGGGAAAACCACTCGCCTGGTCTGTAGGACTTCACGTGGCGTTCACCGTCTTCGTAGTGCTGTGGGCGGTAGTGGTTCATCCAACAGTGGGCTCAGGATGGGGAGGCGGTGGCGGAGGCGATGCCATGAGCGCCACGATTGTCACGACCGTGCCCCTTCCTGCCAGCGCGGTTCAGACTGAAAACGTGCTCGCCAACGAATCGAAGGGGCTCACGAAGTCTCTGCCCAAGGCCGCCGATTTGCCGCTTGATGCGATTCCGATCCCTGACAAGGAAGTGAAGAAGAAGACCAAGGAGACCAGCTCCAAGCAGCAGAAGATGCAACCGGCCCAGGAGGAAGAGAACAACGTTGTTCCCTATGGACAAGGTGGTCCGGTCAGCGGTCCCTATGGAACCTTCAGTGCTGGAGGCGCGAAAGGTGGATTTGGATTTACGGGTGGCGGCGGAGATTTTGGCAGTCGGTACGCTTGGTATGTAAAGGTTGTTCAACAGAAGGTTTCAGAGAATTGGTTGAAGTACGAAATAGACCCGCGAATTGGCGATTCCCAGCGGGTTTACCTGACATTTGATATCACTCGTACCGGACAGCCCGCGAACGTACAAGTGGAGCAGTCGAGTGGTGTTCCATCGCTCGATCAGTCGGCCGTGCGCGCCATCCAGAGAATCGATACGTTTGGTCCATTGCCTTCCGATTACAGTGGCAGCCGTGTGAACGTTGAATTCTGGTTCGATTACAAACGCTAGGAGTGAGACTTGGAGAAACAGACAGACTGGCGATCCGCAAAATGCAAAATGTCCCTAAGTAACTTGTCACAGACCATCGGTCGCAAGACCATAGTAGTTCCAGTGCACTCTCCATCTTCCCGATCACGATTCTTTTTCCAATCCGCAGCAATATCATTGGCATTGCTGTTTGCCTTGTCTTCAGCGGCATTCGCGCAGGACTGGATCCGGACTGGCACTGGTCTCGGAGTGGAAAAGGTAAGGCTTGCTTCCGCGGATTTCCAGCCCTCGGGGCAAGATGCGAAGAATGCGCAGCTGCTCAAAACTTTCAACGACACGCTTTGGAACGACCTCGATAACGCAGGGATCTTTGATCTTGTATCGAAGAGTTTTTATCCAACCCAGGTCCCCGGTCAGCCTACGGATGTGAAGTTTGATGCCTGGAGCTCGCCACCTCCGAACGCTTCGATGCTTGCGTTCGGAAACCTTGGCGTCGCCGCTGACAAGGTTACCGTCCAAGGTTGGCTCTATGACGTAAAGAACACCGCATCGCCGCAAGTCTTAGGCAAGCAGTACAACGACAATGCAACTCCCGAAGCCGCGCGACTGATTGCGCACAAGTTTGCCAACGAAATCATTTTCCGTCTGGGAGGCGGTATCGCAGGCATTGCTGAAACGAAGATCTACTTCGTGAGCGATCGCACTGGGAAAAAAGAAATCTGGTCGATGGATTACGACGGGGCCAACCAGCAACAGGTTACCCATCTCGGATCGATCTCGCTCTCGCCGCGAGTCTCACCAGACGGCTCGCGTCTGGCATTCAGCTCGCTCACAAAGACGAACTGGGAAATCCTGATGTTTTCAACGGACCTGAATCGAACTGTTTCTTTCCCCCGGCTCGGCGGCGGCAATATCACTCCCGCATGGTCTCCGGATGGAACCCAGCTGGCTTTATCCTCATCTCGCAACACGTTTCCTAATATTTATGTAACCGACTCGTCCGGTGCGAACCCCAAGCGGCTCACAACCGGCAAGGGACCTGACATGGGTCCCACCTGGAACCGTAAGACGGGGTCGCAGATCGCGTTCGTGAGCGGGCGTACTGGATTGCCTCAGATCTACACAATGGAGGCAGACGGCACCAACGTTCAGCGTATGACAGATCAGGGATACGCCACATCGCCGAGCTGGTCTCCCAATGGTCAATTCCTCACATTTACTTGGCGCCGTACCTATGGCCCGGGCGAGCCTGGGTTGTACGACATTTACTTGATGGATATCGCCAGTAAGCAATGGGTGCAGCTCACGCATGACAGCGGCAGCAACGATTCGCCTTCCTGGTCGCCTGACGGACGACACATCGTTTTCCAAAAGGGTGGGTCCGGACGCGAGCAGATTTGGTCCATGCTGGCCGACGGCACCCATGCGAAGCAGTTAACTACTTCGGGTCACAACACGCAGCCGAACTGGAGCTGGAAGTAATTTGCATTTATATCTCATCTTAAGAAAGTCCCAGCACATGACGGAGAAGAGCGCCTGCCCCGGCATGTTCGTGCTGCGCGAAATTAACCAGGGCGCGATTGATCGGGAGGAGAAGTGAAACGATATAAAGTGAAGTGGACTACTCTCATACTTGTTCTCGGCGCAGTCATGATGCTGGGCGCATGCAAAAAGAAAGTCGCACCGCCTCCGCCGCCTCCACCGCCACCCCCAGCAGCTCCGACCGCTTCCCTGTCGGCCAACCCAAATACGGTTGAGAAGGGACAAGCCGTCACGCTTAGCTGGCAGACAACGAACGCGACTGATATTTCGATTGACGGAATCGGCAGCGTTCAGGCAACAGGTTCACAACAAGTGACACCGGCTGACTCGACGACATATCACTTGGTCGCCAAGGGTGCCGGTGGTACGCAAGAAGCAACCGCTCGGGTGACCGTGACGGCTGCACCAGCTCCGCCCGCTCCGACGTCCTCACTCACCGAGTCGGAGCTGTTCTCGCAGAACGTGAAAGACATTTATTTCGATTACGACAAGGCAGACATTCGCGGCGACCAGCAGTCGTCCTTGCAGGCGGACATCGCATTCCTCAAACAGAATGCGAACATCAAGTTCACCATTGAAGGACACTGTGACGAGCGTGGGTCCACTGAGTACAACCTGGCGCTCGGAACCAACCGCGCAGAAGCCGTAAAAGGTGCATTGGTCCAAGGCGGAATCGCCGCCGATCGAATTCGGACAATCAGCTTTGGTAAAGAGCGTCCGTTCTGCACCGAGTCAAACGAGGCCTGCTGGCAGCAGAATCGCCGCGGGCACTTCGTGTACGAGAAGTAAGTTGTAGGGGTTATCGGACTGGGGCAGCTACGGCTGCCCCTTTGTTTTTCAGATTACGTCAATTTTGTCACGGCACAATCTGGTAGACGACTCCTCCCATCATCGGACCACCTTCTGATGTCGTGCCGTAGAGATTGCCAGCGTTATCCAGGACAACGCCACTCGTCGGATGGCACCCCTGGGGCTCAGGGTGTTCTGCATCGAAGCGTCCATCAAAGCTGTGGAGTACGGTGCGCGTCCAGGTACCCCACTTTGTCGGGGACAGCTTGAATACTGTGCCGCAATCTGAACCGGTTGTTCCCCCGCGAAAAGTTGTCCCGTAGAGATTGCCGCCTGCGTCCATAGCCAAGCCGGCCTTCGGGGCCCATCCTTTGGGACCGCCTTGAGAAAAAGCAAACAACACCGTTAGCGTCCAGCGATCAGAGTTGGGTTCGACTTCTGTGAGCCTGTAAACTGTGCCACCGCCTTTTGCTCCGCCAGCCGAAGTCGTGCCATACATCGTCCGTACTCCACCGATGTAGACCGCCAGCAGATCGCCTACAGGCGCATAACCAGCGGCCCATTTCGGCCCAAAGCTGTGCTTGTTGATCAGCCCCTGTTGCGGGTCTAGCTTATAGATGTTGCCTTTGCCAACTCCTCCTCCAGCATAGGTGACGCCATAGCCCCAAGCGTTGAGTCCACCTGAAGGTTGACGCCCGTTGCCTCCAAAAAACGAATTGGACTGAAACGATCCCCCGTTAGTGTCCAGCGAAAACACAGTCCCTTTATTCTGTGAGCCACCGCTCTTGGTTGTGCCCCAGAGCCGCCCATCGAAGTAGGTAAGGTTTGATTCCGGATCGCATCCGTCTGAGCCGGAAAAATCGTGAATCACCGAAGCGGTTGAAAGGCTGAAGACTGTACCGCATCCGTCCTCCGGGCCGCCGTTACTGTTCGTTGCGTAGACGTTGTTTGCTTCATCAATCGCTAGGCCACCAATGGGCTCTTTCCCGAAGTCGTCATAGTAGCCCGGCGGGTAATCAAACTCGAACCGACTCTGGTATAACCAGCCGCTCGGCGAGGGTGAAAGCTCGAATATTGTTCCGTCCGTATAGTCGAGTCCGTAAGCGGCCACCCCGTAGAGGTTGCCAGATTGATCGAAGACCACTCCTGCAAATGGAGTATTGGCGTAGTCGTTAAAATCGAAGGCATGAAGTTGTTTATAAGTTCCGGCCAGCAGAGTGGTAATTGAAGTGAGTAGAAATGCACACAACAAGATCGCTTTTGCTCGCATGCTTCTTCCTCCTATGCGGATGTTGCAGACAGGAAACCTGGAAGGTGTCGAACAGTCTGTTGCGCTCGAGTTTACTGATTACATCTTGTGGACTGCGGTGACTGGCGCACGCGTTGACTGTGATTGGTGACATATGAGTGCTGGCGGGGCAAGTGATGAACGAATCGGTGAAACCTTGATTACTTCTGTTCTCAAGCGACACTGACCGTATTGACTTCTGCACCACCTGTCCAAACTCAGACTGGACACTTCCCGTGTTTTTGGCATCAAATGGAGTGATGAAATCGAAGCCAACCGTTTCTATATTCTTAGCGATTCTCGCTCTCCTGCTTGTTTCTTCCGCTCCGTCTGCTTTCGCCGTTAGCAAGGAAATCGTTCAGCTGCAGACCCAGGTTCAGCAGCTGCAGGAAGCAATGGCACGTATGCAGCAGAGTTTCGACGAGCGCATGGGCGTGATGCGAAATCTTGTTGAGCACAACACCGACTCGATGAACAAGGTTTCGGCTGCGATTACAAATCTGCAAGCAGCGATCGATAGAAGCCAAGCGGATCGCGGCGGACAAGTAGAGCAGATTTCCGGGCAAATCCAATCGCTCAACGACACCATGGATGAGCTCAAAGTCCGGCTTGCCAAACTCTCGAAGCAACTGGAAGACATGCAGGCGTCCCAGCAAAGCATGGCTGCGCAACAGTCTCAGGCGCAACAGCAGGCTCAGGCTCTCGCTCAGGCTCCGCCACCAGACGTGCTCTATAACAATGCATACCGCGACTACAACGGCGGCAAGAACGATTTGGCTGTGCAGGAATTTACGGATTACATCAAGTTCTATCCAAATACAGATCTAGCTGGAAATTCGTATTTCTACCTCGCCGAGATCCAGTACAAGCAGGGCAACTTCAAAGAGGCCGTAAAAAATTATGATCTCGTGCTGCAGAATTTCCCGAGCGGAAACAAAGCCGCCGCCGCACAATTAAAGAAAGGTTTTGCCCTGCTGGAACTTGGTCAGCAGGAAGATGGTGCGACGGAACTGCGCCACGTCATCGCCCGCTACCCTCGTTCCAACGAGGCGACACAGGCTCGTGACCGCTTGCGCAAAATGGGCGCACCCACAGCGAGCCGTCGAGGTCAATAGAAACTGTTTCAAAGCGATGGGACGCGAAGATTGACGCTGCGGCTTTGGCATCCAAAGCAAGATCTTTCCTTTCAAATGTTTCGCGCATTGTCCTAATGGTCACCTCAGGGGTATGACCTAGGTACATTGCAATCCCTTTCCAGTCTGATAGGTTCTCCAAATCGCCTCATGACTATGAGACTCCCCAACCCGCACCTCGCCCGAATAGAAAGCCGATCCATCAACCGAAGCGCAATCGCGAAACGGCGCAGCAACCGAATCGCCCTAAAAGCCCCTGTTGGTTTATCGGGAGAAGACCGGCTGAAGTGTGCTTTCACCATGACGGTGAAGGCCACGAATTTGAATAAACACGGAGCGACGATCCAGATCACTCGAGACCTGTCGGTTGGTTCGACAGTCCTGGTTCGTAACAATCGTGGCTCTCAGTTGTCAGCCCGCATCGTTGCGCAGACCAGCGCCGTTGACGGCCTTCGGTCTTATGGAATCGAGTTCCTCGAGCAGGACGAGAGCTCACACAGTTTTTGGGGAATCGTTTTCCCAAGCGCCTAATTATCGATCCCCTCCATCTCAATGACGGACAGGTGGGCGCAGTTATCGACCTTCTTCTTCCTTGCAAAGCCTCACACGTGTCAAGCTGATGCTAAGGCATCCGACGGGTTGAATCCCGCTGCCCCTTTCCCGCCACTTGCGCCCCAAACAGTCCCAACCCACCGGCTTCATTGACTTGAGCGGACGCTCCCCCTAAGATTTCGGCCCAATGTTAGGTGAAATCATCTCGCACTATCGCATCATGGAGCGGCTCGGCGAAGGCGGGATGGGCGTGGTCTACAAAGCGGAAGACCTCAGGCTGGGTCGCCTGGTTGCCTTGAAATTCCTGCCCGATGATGTCGCTCACGATCTCCAGGCAGTCAGCCGCTTCCAGCGGGAAGCCAAGTCGGCCTCCTCTCTGAGCCATCCGAACATTTGCACAGTTTTCGAAATCAATGAGTTCGACGGGCGAACCTTCATCGCGATGGAACTGCTTGAAGGCAAAACCTTGCGGCACCTGATCGATGGCAAGGCGCTGGAGATTGACACCGTCCTCAACCTAGGCATTCAGATTGCCGATGCCCTGGATGCGGCTCACACTCAGGGTATCGTCCACCGCGATATCAAGCCGGCAAACATTTTCATCACCGCCAGAGGCCACGCGAAGATACTGGATTTCGGCTTGGCGAAGGTAACGGCTAAGTCCACAGACGTTCTTTCAAGCGCCACTACAGTGGAACCCGAAGCGCACGTCACCAGCCCCGGCAGCACCTTGGGGACCGTGGCCTACATGTCCCCTGAGCAGGTACGCGGGAAAGAACTTGATACCCGGACGGATCTGTTTTCTTTCGGGGCAGTGCTCTATGAAATGTGTACTGGATTATTGGCTTTTCGAGGAGACACCACCGGCACCGTGTTCGACTCTATCTTGAATCAGGCGCCGGTGCCTGCCGTGCGAATCAATGTCGACATTCCGGCAAAGCTGGAGGAAGTGATCGAAAAGTGCCTGGAGAAGGATCGCAGCCTACGCTATCAGCATGCCTCCGAAATTCGTGCTGACCTCGAGCGGCTTAGACGAAGCCGGGAGAGCGCCAAGATCGCCGTTACGACAGAAAGATCGCATCCGCAAAAACGAAGCACGCGGATCGTTTGGAGCGTGGCACTCTTAGCGATATTGCTGGCGGCCGGTTTCGGGGCCTGGCGCAAAATGCGGCCGGACATGTCGGGGGCTGAAAGCGTCCACTCGATCGCAGTGCTGCCCTTCGCCAACACGATAGAAAGCCCTGAGTTGAACTACATCGGCGAAGGTCTTTCGCAGGAAATTACGAACTCTCTGTCACGGCTTCCTCACCTTCAAGTCATGGCTCGTAGCACAGTGTCTCGTTATGGATCGCGGCAGAATGATCCGCAGAGCTTGGGCCGCGAGCTGAACGTGGATGCTGTGCTAACCGGACGCGTGGCCAAGCACGGAGAACAATTGGACGTCGAGGCAGAGTTGGTCAATGTCTCGACCGGTGCGCAACTCTGGGGTGAGCGATACACACGCAAAGTCAATGATCTTTCCTTGCTGCAAACCGCAGTAATGACTGGCCTCGCCAGCTACCTGAGGCCGCAAATCACCAGGCGCGAACGCGACAAGGTGGCCGGGGTTGGCACCAGAGACGTCGAGGCGTATCAGCTCTATCTCAAGGGTCGCTACTACGCCAATAAGTCAACCGCGGAAGGCTTGAAAAAAAGAATCGAATATTTTCAGCAGGCGATCGACAAAGACCCAGCGGACCCTCTAGCCTATGCGGGACTGGCAGATGCCTATGTCGCCTCCGCCGGTGATCTGGTATACACGCCTGGAAATGACGTTTTCCAGAAGGCGGAAGCGGCGGCCAACAAAGCCATAGAAATCGATGACGCACTGGCCGAAGCTCATAGCGCGCTGGGCTCAGTGAAAGCTCTCTACAAATGGGATTGGTCAGGTGCGGAACTGGAGTTCCAGCGCGCGCTTGTACTCGATCCGAGTAACGCGCATGCCCACAGCCGCTATGCCCAACTTCTCATGTGGACTGGCCGTTTCGACGAAGCCATTACCCAAAACAAGAGTGCGCAAGCTCTGGATCCGCTGTCACCCACAATTGCCGCATACTTAGGCTATAACTACATGTTCGCGAAGCAGTATGAGAATTCTAGTCTCCAGTTCAACAAAGCCCTCGAGCTTGAACCAAATGCAATATGGGTCCGTGCCATGTTCGCGTGGACCTATGTCCGCCAGGGTAAAAACGAGCAGGCCATAGCGGAGTACCAGAAATTAGGCCGGAACGCACTCGACGTGGCCGCCGATAACCAACTGATTGCGGCGGGCCTGGGCTGGGTCTATGCTCGCGCTGGAAAAAGGAAAGATGCAGAAAACGTCCTCGGTCAGTTCAGCAAATGGTCCTCGTCAAATTCTGTCGATCCGTTTTGGCCGGCAGCTATCCATTCCGGCCTTGGCGACAAGGATCGAGCCTTTGAGCTGCTCGAAGAAAGCTATCGCCAGCATTCCGCCAACCTGGCCTTCCTGAAGCTAGATCCCTTTTGGGACGGCCTGCGATCCGACCCGCGCTATACAGATCTTTTGCGCCGCGTGGGTCTTCCGCAATAGATGTCGATCGAAACGGCGCGAACGAACGCTCGCAAGTGACCAAGGCACAGATTCAAAACTCACTCATCCAACATACTTCAGGCACTTCTTGCCATTCCGTCCTGTCGCGCACGTCCATTTTTGTATTCGCCGATTGTGTGAGCAATCATGCTGGCCCAGATCTCGTTACGGCTGATCTGCTCATGGGTAGCTGTATGCGGCTCGCAGTAATGACAACCTAGCGAGCCCAGGCAATCTCCCGCATCGTCGATGACCGGAACAGAAAATGCCGCTCTGATCGGTGAAACCATCGCTGCCTCTCGAGCCGAGACAAAGAGAGGATCCGTGAGCATGTCGGCAACAACCCACGGCTCGCGATGAAAGACAGCCCGCCCACAGCACTGATCGCCGATACCAACGTCTCCGCAGGCCGCGACATACTCAGCTGGCAGACCGTACGTAAGATATGGCTTCAAGACGTTGCTTCGATAATCGGCTAGATAAAAAGATCCAAATGTCGCGCCTGCTGATTCGGCCGCTAATTGAACCAGATGTCCAAGTGCATTTCTGAGATCGCCGTTTCCATTGGACGGCAACAAATCAGTGGGAAAATACTGGATGTCCTTAACCATCGTCGCTCCACCAGTAAGTATTGACTTTCGACGTTCAGGACTTGCATTAGACGGTCGGTGTCGCATACTCGAAGAGAAAGCGCGCCATCGACACCTACCATTGAGGTTTGTACCATGTCCTGCGCTTGCAAGTTGATACAGCGAAATCTGTACCTTTTCCTGTGAGGACTTTTTCAGGGGTATCCTCGACAGACGAGAAAACAATTTCGATTCGAATTGAGGTCTAGCGCCGAGACATGAAATGTGTGAGCGCTTTATTTACGTCGCTTCTCCTTCTTCAATCGCCACATTATCTTCAGCGGGTCTGAACTCTTACTTTGAGCAATCAGTCCACGTTCTTCGAGCGCCATGACAGTGTTGCGATTGGCAGAGACCGGACGCAGTACTTCGTCAGCTTCGGGATCGCGCAAAACAGGATCACTCCCGAGCGAATCCGTCTCGAGTTGGTAGCCCTGCTCCAAGTGCTGCAGTAAATCTTGCTCGGCCTCGGAGAGCTTCGCACCTATTGCGCCTGCACTCTGCTTTTTGTTGGCCATGAAGAATCCTGCACGAGGGCCGTGAGTATACACCGGAACAGTAAGTCTGGACGCATCATCAGAGGGGCATTTTCGTGCTTGAGTTCTCGACTTCTGACTGTGTAAGCTTCGGCGACTCTGAACGCCAAATCGTCTCGACCACGGTGAACCAAATGGATGTACACCGCAGTCTTCTGAAGCTTGCATCGGTGACTGCCCTTCTCTGCTCCACATCATCGTTTGCTACCGATACCCTGCTGATACATGGCCATATCTACACCGGTAACGCGAAGATGCCTTGGGCACAGGCACTGGCAATCACGGGTACCCGTGTGGAAGCGGTGGGCAGTGACCAGGAAATCCTTACTCGCAGACAGCCAACGACAAAAGTGATTGACCTTCGCGGAAAAACCGTCATTCCTGGGATCTCCGATTCTCATACTCACATGTGGTACGGAGCCATGGAATTGCACGGATTTAACCTCTCGACACCCGAGTCCAGCATTACAGCTGATAATCCCGATGCGCTGGTCGAAAGAATCAAGGCATTCGCGGCAAGCCATCCCAACGACAAAATTCTTATTGGACGCGCCGATTTCGGCACAGTACCGCCGGCCGTCCCGACGCACGAACTTCTCGATCGCGCTGTTTCCGATCGACCTCTAATCGTGCACAACACCAGCGAACATGCTCTGTGGGTCAATTCCAAGGCACTCGCGATGGCGGGGATTACGGACCAGCCAGTCGCCGATCCTGACGAAGAGCGCACTGTCGTTCGGGACGCCAGCGGCCATCCCAGCGGACTACTTCTCGAAGCGGGCATGGAATTAGTCGAGCGGGCGGTTTTCGCTGCATTGTCGCGTGACGAAAAACTCGCCATGCTTCGCGATGCCTCGCGTTACCTCAACAGCTTCGGTATCACTAGCGTGGTGAATGCCACCGGCAACCTTCCTGAAATTGAGCTCTACGCGGCTCTGCGTGATCGAGGGGAACTGACGGTCCGAACGCGCAATTCTTTTGGCGCGGTAGCTGTGAAACATCACCTCACGCCCCAATTTCTCGATGACCTTGAGAAAGCGCGAACCCAGTATCACGACGACTGGATTTCCGCCAACCTGGTTAAGTTTTTCTCGGACGGCGGCACAGGGATGATTCCGCCGCTCACCTATGACGCTGCCGAATATAAAAAACTGGTCCTGGAATTAGATAAACGCGGCTACCAGGTGATGACACATGCGCTTCGGGGAGACTCCGCTCATCTCGTTCTGGATACGTACGAAGAAGTTGAAAAGGCGAATGGTCCGCGCGATCGCCGCTTCCGCATGGAGCATGGAGAGATTTTTCCAGCTGAGGATCTTTCGCGCTTTGCAAAGCTTTCGGTAGTGGTCAGCACGCAGCCATCGTTTTGCTGTAGTGACATCGGCACCAACTTTGATTCGCGGGATGCAACCCCCACCGACCGCTGGCGCAGCCTGGAAAAAACAGGTACTACACTCGCGTTTGGAAGTGACTGGCCGTGCACGTGGCCTCCTGATCCGTTTGTTGGAATTCAGCAGGTGGTACGCCGAACGGTGTGGCACGCAGCGGCATCCAGCGCAATCGTCGGCGGAGTCTTTGATGGAGGAGGCCAAGGCGGCGCTGTCCCGACGAACACTGTTTATGTCCCCGATGAAAGCATCACGGTTGAGCAGGCTGTAAAGGCCTACACCTTCGGGTCCGCTTACGCGAGATTCTCCGAGGATCGGCTGGGAACGCTGGAAGTAGGAAAAGAAGCCGACCTCGCCGTGTTGTCGCAAGACATCTTCTCCGCTGCGACTACAGAGATTGCAAAGACTCACGTTGTGATGACAATGGTGGGAGGCAAGGTGGTTTTCGAAGGGATGAAGTAGAGTTCCATCCACAATAATCCCAAGGTCGAGGAGAGTAGTCGCCGTCCACACTCGTACGAGTGGGCGATACTGGTGCGGCATCGTTAATTCCATAGGATCCTGGTGGGCGGTGCAGGACTCGAACCTGCGACCTCCTCGGTGTAAGCGAGGCGCTCTAACCAACTGAGCTAACCGCCCCCACTGTGGCAGGAAACTACATCATAAAGCACGTCACGTCCGCCTGTCGCCCTCCCTGCTAGACTCTCGGCGTGCGCCGACTCATCGTGAATGCCGACGATTTCGGACTGACTTCGGGAGTCAATCGTGCCATCCTCGAATGTCATCAGTCAGGAATTGTTACATCAGCAACGGCAATGGGAACCGGGAGTGCATTTGCAGAGGTCCCGGTCATCGCGAGCCAAAACCCACGACTCGGAGTTGGCTGCCACGTGGTGCTGGTGGATGGAACACCCGTTTCTATTCCCGATCAGATTCCCTCTCTGACGAATCTAAAGACGGGGCAATTTCGTGACTCGCTCGCCAGCGCCGCTCTGGGAGCAATGGCTCGCCGGTTGAACCATACAGAAATTGTGAGCGAAGCATCTGCTCAAATCCGCCGCCTGCAGGCCGCCGGAATCTCCGTCACTCATCTCGACACGCACAAACACACGCATCTGTTCCCTGCTGTTCTCAAGGCCCTTTTAGAGGCTGCGCGTCAATGCGGCATTCGTGCGATTCGAAATCCTCTTGAGCCAGCTTTCTTGCGCAGATTATCGGCAGTTGGGCTGAGGAAGCGCCGCATACAACTCGCCACATTGACGGCGCTAGCCGGAGACTTCTCTTCCCGCGTTGCGGCCGCCGGCCTAAAAACCACCGACGGTTCGATCGGCATTCTAGCCACTGGCAGCCTCACCCTTGATCTTCTTCAGCGTCTACTCGACCACCTTCCAGACGGTACCTGGGAACTCATTTGCCACCCCGGCTACAACGACGCGGCTCTTCAAGGCGCTCACACTCGCCTGTTGCACTCGCGGGAGGAGGAGCTAAAAATCCTGACCTCCGATGAAGCACGGCGGGCCATTGAATCGGGCGGCTTTCAGCTGATTTCCTTCCGGGAATTAGGCCAATCTGCGGACGAGACCTCAGTACCATAACCGATGTAACCCAATGCTGATGATGCCAGCTCTTGCTCACGGTATGATGTAGCCGATCACGTTACCCAATGGATTCCACTCGCCCCGAACCCCGCATTCCCGCCGATCTGCCCGTTAGAGTCTGGGGCATGAGTTCGAATGGCCGCGCGTTTTCGCAGTCCGCCCGCGCGCAGAACATCAGTTCCGAAGGGGCGCTGCTTTCGGGAATCGATTACGAACTTACGGTGGGCGACGTGATCGGCGTGCAGTACAAAGAGAAAAAAGCACGCTTCAAGGTGATCTGGGTCATCAATGCCGGATCCGAGCAGAAGGTTCAGGCTGGCGTGCAGGTCCTTGCTGATCAGCAAGCTCCTTGGAAACTCGAGCTTCCCGTCGCAGGCAAAGACGTGGCGCCTGCAGAGTCCAACCGCCGCCGCTTCAGTCGCCATAAAATTCCAATGCCCATGGAAATCCGCGACGAGACCGCAGGTGCGCCGATGCGCGTACAAGTCACGGATGTGAGCGGGAACGGCTGTTATGTTGAGACGATTCTCCCGTTGCCAAAGGCCACAAATCTGCGGGTCGAATTCTGGATCGATGAGAAAAAAATCGCGGGAAGTGCGGTGGTTCGTACTTGTGACCCGGGCGTCGGCATGGGATTGGAATTCACGGGTCTCACTCCAGAGACCAAGCAGCATGTACAGGAGTACCTCGACCGGCTTGACCCTCCACGGGGTGTAATGGAATAGCAGGTTCCCTCACTGCCTCGACATTAGCGTAAAATCTGCATCCCATGCGCTTCGGCGTAATCGAATCAGCGAAGGTTCGAATCTTGAAGGGATCCAGCTATCTACCACTGGTGCTTGCTGAATGAAAATAGGGATCACGTGTTATCCCACCTACGGTGGCAGCGGTGTAGTGGCCACTGAACTCGGACTGGAATTGGCCCAGCGTGGTCATGAAATTCACTTCATTTCCTATTCCCAGCCGATTCGGCTGACCGGTCCCCAGCCCAACATCCATTATCACGAAGTGGAGGTCTCGCGGTATCCGCTGTTCGACTATCCACCTTATGACTTGGCGCTTGCCACGAGAATGGCGGAAGTTTCCCAGCTCTATGATCTCGACTTGCTGCACGTCCACTATGCCATTCCGCATTCGGTGAGCGCATTACTTGCGCGGCAGATGCTGGCAGCCACGCCTCCACGCAAGAAGCTTCCTTTTGTCACCACTCTGCACGGGACCGACATTACGCTTGTCGGCTTGGACCGCTCGTACCTGCCCATCACTCGTTATTCGATCGAAGAAAGTGACGGCGTTACTGCCATCTCGAAATATCTTCGCGAGCGCACGCTGAGTGTGTTCGATATCAAGAACGAAATCGAAGTGGTCTACAACTTCGTGAACTGTGATCAGTACGTGCGAAAAGCGGATTGGCGCGACCGGCGAAAGGAATTTGCACCCAACAATGAGCGCCTTCTCGTACATCTGTCGAATTTTCGTCCAGTGAAGCGCCTGACGGATGTCGTGGAGATCTTTGACCGCGTGCGCAAGAAGATCCCCGCCAAGCTACTTCTCATCGGGGACGGTCCCGACCGGTCCAAGGCGGAGTGGCTCGCTGTTCAGAAAGGCATTCACGACGATGTTCTCTTTTTGGGCAAGCAGGATCAGGTTCAGGACAAGCTTGCCATGTCGGATGTCATGCTCTTGCCGAGCGAACTGGAATCATTCGGTCTCGCTGCACTCGAAGCGATGGCTTGCGAGGTGGTACCAATTGCCACTCGCGTTGGGGGAATTCCTGAAGTGATCGAACATGGCGTGAGCGGCTACCTGGCCGACGTTGGCGATGTGGAAACCATGGCTCGCTACGCGGTGGAGTTACTGAGTGATGACGCGAACCTTGCGAGGATGAGCAAACAGGCGAGAGCCGTCGCGCAATCGCGTTTCTGCACCAGCAAAATCATTCCGCAATATGAAGAATTTTATCGTCGCGTGCTGGAGCGCTCTTCGTAAAGAAGAGCGGGAAGACTTTCACGTTCCTGCAACAGCGGCAGCCTGAGTCGCACGAGAGTTCCCTTTTCGTGCTGACTATCGATGGTCATCGTGGCTGTATCACCATAGAGAACTTTCAGACGTTCGACTACGTTCGCCATACCGATGCCCATTCCGTCATGATCTGCCGACAAGATATTTGCAGCCGCATCTATACCCACGCCATCGTCTTCGACCTCAACCACCAGTACTCGATTGGCGAGTCGGCTGCGCAGGAAAACACTCCCGCCCTCGATTTTAGGCGAGATGCCATGCTTGATTGAATTTTCGACCAGCGGTTGCAGAATCATGCTTGGCACCATCACATCCATGGAAGCAGGCTCCACTTCCTTCACCACGCGCAGCTTCTCGGGTCCAAAGCGAACGACTTCGATGTCAAGGTAGTTATCGATGAATTCCAATTCATCGCGGAGCGGGACGAATGCTTCAGTGTTGTTGAGCAACCTGCGCAGAATAGTGGCGAGCTTGATGATTAATTCGCGAGCTGTATCCGGATCGAAGCGCACCAGTGAAGAAACGGAATTAAGCGTATTGAACAAGAAGTGAGGATTGATTTGGTTCTGCAACGCTTCCATACGCGCTTGGAGCAGTAATTTCTCCTGTTCTTCGAGCTTTTTCTGAATTCGTACGCTCTGAAAAATCTTCAGCTCAATGCCAATCGTCATGATTGAGGTGGCATAGATTGCGACCTCCTTCCAGAGGTTCGGGCTTTCGACGCTAAAGATTGAAGACGGGAAGTAACGCGCTAATTGGCCTTGAATAAAACGCATTACGAGGATGGTCGCAAAAAAAAGATTCTGCCAATCAAAGAACAAGGGTTTGGGCAGGTTTCTCTTCAGCCATCGGTAAATGCTGAGGTCGACGAACGGGGAGAATGTCCAGATGGCTTCTTTGTCAGCTGCGATTTGCCGAAGTTGCCCGGCTAGAAATCCGCAGAGCACATTGAAAGGCAATGTTGCCCATTCGCCATGAATCACAGCGGGGATGGCGAGCAGGATACCGCCGCTGATTCCCGCCACGCGACCGCCGATCGCACCCAACAGCAGCGTGGTTTCAAGAGAGATGTCACCCGCGTAGAAGCTTTTGGCGATGAAACGAATCCACACACCGATCGTGATCGGCACCGCAAACCACAGCATCAGGTAGATTTTTTGACGTGTGGTCCGCTCTTCTCGGAAGAGCAGGTTTTTGAACTCTACCGACCGGACAACCGCGCTCGCGACTGCGGCGGCTACGCCCAGCTTCACCAGCAACATCACCCATATGAATGGCTGTTCGGTCATGACAATTGTTGGGCCGCCTGTTCCAGCAAAGACGCGGCATTTTGTCCGGCGGGAACTCCCCCCTGCGCGAACTCTTTGCTGCCTCCGCCCCGGCCGCCAACAGAGGCAAGCGTGTTTTTGAGGAGAGCTCCCATATCCAGATTCATTCCCGGCGACGTGGCAAATACAACTGACGCTGGTGGTACCTCGCTGCCCAGTAATACGACGACATTGTCACCCAACTTCGTAACCTTTTGGGCCAGCAACTTGACGAAGACCATGTCCTTATCCGAGAAGCTTTTTTTAACTAACCTCCGCCCGCTCTTTTCCGGAACGTCCGAAATCAACTTCGACGCCATTGCGTCAGCCACTTCTCCCAGCAGAGCTTCCCTTTCCTTACTGGTCCTCTTTGCATCGTCCTGTGATTTCTTTACTTGCTGAGGCACATCCCAGATGTGAGCGGAGTAAAGTGCCGCCGCTTCGGTCAACGTGCTGTAATCGCGACGCGCAATCTGGACAGCCCTTATCCCACACACGAATTCCACGCGCCATCCCTGCTTCACCTTTTCGGTTTTACGCAGCAGAATGCTTCCGATCTGGCCCGTGCCACTCACGTGGGTTCCTCCACACGCGCACAGATCGAAATCCGCCACCTCGACTAACCGGAGTTCATCTCGCTCCGCGGGCGGCAATTTTCGCAAACCGAGTTTCTCCGCTTCTTCCCGCGTAACGTACCGCACGTGTACCGAACGATTTTCGAGGATAATTTCGTTGGCCAGACGTTCCGCGGCAACCACCTGTTGTTGAGAAATCGCGGGAGCGTCCAAGTCAATGGAGCAGGTCTCATCGCCCATATGAAAGGACACAGTCGGAATCTGGAACAGCCGCACGAACGCGGCCGACAGAACGTGCTGGCCCGAATGCTGTTGCATGTGATCTCGCCTTCGTCCGGCGTCGACCACTCCATGTACATGACTTCCCTTCTGCAGCTCTGCGGGAGATTCCACGAAGTGAACCACCCGGCCATCCTCAAGATCGGCAACTCCCGTAACAACGATTTTCGCTGCATTGCCGGATTCCAGATGTCCGAGATCGTGAACTTGCCCCCCACTCGTCGGATAGAACGCGGTGCGATCGAGCACCACTCCCGCACGTGGTTCCGTCGGAGATGGTCCTACTACTTCGACAACTTGCCCGTCGAAGTCATAGAGAAAAGAATCGCGATAATAAAGGCGCTCTGTCATTTCCTCTTGCGACCGCGAAGCTAAGCGCGGTCAGCTCTCACCTGTGCCAGTTTGCAGTGGCCGTAGTCGGAAGCGGGCAGTGGCTCAATACGGCCCGATGATCCCGCCGATCGCTCGCGAAGCAGGCCCTTGTTTCGGCTGTAATGGTCTCGAAGACTCCATCACATCGAGATACTTGTACCCCGTTCCGGTATTGAACAGCACGACTGCATCGTCAGGTGAAAAGAATTCGGATGCCAGCAGCTTCTTGTAACCGGCCAGGACCGCTGCTCCCTCAGGTGCCGCAAAGATTCCTTCCATCTTTCCCCAATGACGCACCGCTTGCATAATTTCATCATCGGGAACGCTTAAGGCAATGCCGCCGCTGTTCCTCAGAATTTCGAGAATCAGGTAATCGCCATACGGCTTTGGAACGCGGAGACCCGATGCAGCAGTCGAGGCATTCGCCCACATCTGCGAGACTGACTGTTTCTCGTTCCATGCTTTTACGACCGGTGCGCACCCGGACGCTTGCACACAGACCATTCGTGGTCTCTCGGGTCCGATCCAACCAAGCTGCTCCATCTCTTCGAACGCTTTCCACATTCCGAGCAGTCCAACGCCTCCACCGGTTGGATACAGGATCCCTTTCGGCATCCGCCACTCCAACTGCTCGGCCACTTCGTAACCCATCGTCTTTTTGCCTTCGACGCGGTAAGGCTCTTTCAATGTTGATACGTCGAACCAGCCCTCTTTCTCTTTTCGCTCTGCAACAATCTTTGCGCAGTCGCTGATCAACCCATCGATCAAAGTCACGTGTGCACCGAATGTTTCCGACTCAATGCGGTTGGCGAGTGGTACATCCTTGGGCATGAAGATGTGAGCTTCCAGACCTGCCGCCGCAGCATAAGCGGCCATGGCTCCCGCTGCATTCCCCGCAGAAGGAATTGCTAACTTCTTCAGCCCGAAGTGTCGTGCCATGGTTACCGCGGCTGAAAGTCCTCGTGCCTTGAACGACCCCGTCGGGTTCAATCCTTCATCTTTGATAAAGACATTCGCGAACTCGCGACTTTGGAGCATGGGAGTGAAACCCTCTCCCAGCGTGACCGGCTCAGCTTCAGGCAGGACCTCGCGGTAGCGCCACATCGTGGCTTCTCGGCCGCGCAAATTCTCGCGGGTGAATTTGCTCTTCAATCCTGCCAGGTCATATCTGGCGTAGAGAACACCACCATCTTTCGGACAAATTGTCTGCGGACAGTCTGCGGGAAGGCGCTCTCCGCACTTTGTGCATTCCAGGTGGGTCAATCGGGGCATGAAAACGTGAGTGTAGCATCCCGATTCAGATGTTTTTAGGAAGTAAAGAACCAGAAATGGGAAGCAGTGACTCGCAACCCGCAGACTAACTAGCTACTCTCTTGAGCATGCCACTTGCCTTGCGGAACCAAGGACGTTCTCTTCTCTTCAGGTATCCCGGCATCGTGGGTTTTTTGTCGAGAACTTTTTGCGCCCAACTCCGCGCTTCTTCTTTTCGTCCTTCACTCGCCAGCAGAGAAGCATAGTTGAGATATGTTTCGGAAAGCGTCGAGGTCGTTGTCACTCTCTTAAACAACGCTTCCGCTTTCTCTTTCTGACCAGTTTCGGCGTAGGCGTGAGCCAGGAGTCCAGCAGCACGATTGAAATCGTAATCTGCTTTTGAGGCCACTACTCGTTCAAGGTCTGGAACCGCGGGCGCAAAGTCTTCCATTTCGATCGCGCAAACAGCTCTGCGATAGAACGGATCCGGCGAATCAGTTCGGGAGGAAATGGCGTGGTTGTAACAATCGCGAGCCTTGGCGTAGTTGCCGTCCTGCATGTAGAGGTCGGCTAACTCTTCGTAGTTTCCAGCTGAAGGATTGTCGCGAATCATCGCTTCCAGTTCGCGAATGCGGCGACGACGCGGAAACACGCGAAATGCCCCACCGAGAAGACCGATGTCGGGTGCTGCCTCGACCATCAGATAGATGATCGCTCCAATTGGCCCAAGGATGATGATGATCCATAACCAATACGTATCAGGCCGGCGGCGAATGAAATGGATAACCGCTGCCGCTTGGAGCAGAAGGCCCCATGGATACAGGAGATAACTGAACATGCCCATGAGTGATCGCTGAAATATAGCACGTGAAAGATTAATCCCCATGTGCCCTGGGTAACTGCTCGTAATCCGCACATAGGCGTGAACTTGAGACTCCTCACGCGATGGTAAAATCGAGCGTGCCCGATCCCCCCATCCGCTTGCTGGCTGCCGATATTGACGGCACCCTCCTGAACCACGAGTTCCGAATTTCAGAGACTGATTTGGCTGCGCTCCGTCGGGTGCATAATGCCGGGATCGAGATCGTCCTCGTTACCGGCCGCCGCCACACCTTCGCACTTCCGATCGCACAGCTCCTTGGCTTTGATCTTTGGGTGATTAGTTCTAACGGTGCGATCACACGTTCAATCTCTGGCGAAACGTTCCACCGCGACCTCCTGCCGGCCAACGTTTGTCGCCAGCTTGTTATGAGTATGCGTCAATTCCGTGGTCACGCGGTGATCACCTTTGATAAGGAACAAAAAGGGGCAATCGTTCTAGAGCGCATGGACGAACTCGGCGCCAGCATTCAACGCTGGCTCGAGAAAAACATGACCTATATCGACTTCGTGATTCCCATCGAAGACTCGCTGGTCACCGATCCGGTGCAAGCTATGTTCTGCGGACCCATATACCGCATGCACGAAGCGCTCGCTTGCATAGACAGACTGAACTTACCTGTGACTGTCTTGCGCACCGAGTATCCCGTTCGCGATCTTTCCATTGTCGATATCCTTAACACTGGTTGTTCGAAAGGCCACGCACTCGAACGTTGGGCTGCCCACCGGGGTATCCCGCGCGAGCAGGTCATGGCCATCGGTGACAACTATAACGACATTGAAATGCTTGCCTTTGCCGGACATGCCTTTATCATGGGCAATGCATCGGAGGATTTACGCGGACGAGGATGGCACGTAACACGGGCTAACCACGAAAACGGAGTGGCGGCCGCGATCGAACAGATCTTGGATGGCGTTCCGGTCCCGCTCTCGACTCCGCTTCCAAGCGAAATACTGAACATGGAAGAGCAGATTCCTGACTAGAGTATGACCATGCGATATCGGAATTGGGCAATGGCACTCTTTCTCGTGGTAATTTGCCCTGGTGCGTTCGCAGCCGAAATTGCATTCCTGCAAAACGGTTTCACGATTCGTCACGAGCATCGGCAGGCGCTAGGCCAGAACACTCGCCTGTTTCTCTCAAAAGACAGCTCCAGTTTTGTTGATATACCGACCGCGTCCATTGAACGCTACGAGCACGATGATGCCCCTGCTCCCACCGCGGTCCCGACTATTGCTCCTGCCGTCGTTACAGCCCCAGCCAAGCCAATTCCTTCTACCCAGACTTCGCTGAACGACGTCGTAAGCGCGGCCAGCGGACGCTACAAGCTTGATCCCGATCTGGTAAACAGCGTCATCCGTGCAGAGAGCGGTTTCAACGCGCGAGCCGTTTCCCACAAAGGAGCTCGCGGACTGATGCAACTGATGCCCGAAACAGCAGCCACCCTGGGCGTCAATGACGGGTTTGATCCTCAACAGAACGTGGATGGCGGCACGCGTTATCTTCGTGAATTACTCGAACGCTACAACTTCGATCTCATCAAAGCGCTTGCGGCCTTTAATGCCGGGCCGGCCCGCGTCGAACAATTTCGAGGCGTACCTCCCTATCAGGAAACACAGGCGTATGTCCGCCGTATTGTGAAGGATTTCAATCGAAAGAAGACCGCCCAGCAGCGATCCGCATCGAAACAAAAACCTGCTCGGCAAGCCATTGTTGGCGCGACCCCCTAGACTTTCTTTGCGCTCGTCGTTTACCTTGACGACGGGCCGTGCTCACCACCTGAGCTTGTCCTGAGTTCTTCCACCTGATGGACAAGAAAAGAATCGCAATCACCGGAGCCGTTTTTTTACTGCTCGCCTTTCTCGTATACCTCCAGTTTCGTACCTGGAAGAGTTTCGACTGGACTACGTTTTGGCATGAAACGCACGAAATCAACAAGTCGCACCTCGTACACGGCATTGGTTACATCTACGTGGGCTATGTTTTGCGAGCCATTCGCTGGAAGATATTCCTGCGTCCGGTGCGCCCAAATGTAAAAAGCACGCAACTCATTGCACCGACCTTGGTGGGGTTCACTGGATTAGCTCTCCTCGGACGACCAGGAGAGTTGATTCGCCCCTATCTGATCGCGCGTCGAGCTGATCTTCCGGTCTCCTCTCAGCTGGCAGTTTGGGCAGTCGAACGGATCTTCGATATCGGCGCTTTTACAGCTCTCGTTGTCTATTCCATCTTCCTCCCGAGCGCGATGCCCTCAATTCCTGGTGCGGATGAGTATGTTGCTCGATTTCGCGAAGGTGGCTTCATGCTGATCGGCTTCGTCACTCTCATGGCCCTTCTCGCATGGCTCGCAGCTCGGCACGGCGAGGACATCGCGAACTGGTTTGAAAAGCGCTTTTCTCATTGGGCATCCGGTCTGAGCCATCGGGTTGCGATACGGATTAGAGAATTCCGAGCAGGCCTAAATACCATTCATGGCTTCTGGTCCTTCGTTCAGCTTTCTCTGGTGTCTCTTGGGATGTGGTATCTGATCGCTCGCGCATACCAGGAAGTCGCGCATTCCTATGGGGTCCCGTCGTTGGATATCAAGGTCTCTCAGGTCCTGATTCTGATGGGCTCCAGTATGGTGGGTTCAATGGTGCAACTACCCGGTGTTGGCGGAGGTTCGCAGCTGGCCACCATAGCCACCCTGTATCACCTTTTCGATGTTCCGAAAGAACTGGCTGCGAGCTGCGGCATTATGCTCTGGATCGTAACTTTCGTCGCTGTTGTACCCGTTGGTCTTTTGCTTGCGCGCCGCGAACACCTTTCGCTTCGCAAGCTGTCAAAAGAGAGCCACGAATCCCCTGAAGATTCCGCGGAAAAAGCAACGTAAACCGCGCCTGCAGACCTGCTCAGTTAACCTTATCGTCACGGTTCCCCTGTTACAATCTTCTAACGCCAGAAAATAGGAGCATTCGCACATTCACGCGCCATGAAGTGTCCTTTTTGCGGATTTGAGAATGACAAAGTTGTCGACTCGCGCGAGAGCAAAGAGGCGGATTCCATTCGCCGCCGACGTGAGTGCCTGAAGTGCGAAAAGCGTTTCACGACCTACGAACGCATTGACGAAATCCCCTACATGGTCGTGAAGAAAGACGGCCGCCGAGAAAAATTTGACCGCCAAAAAGTCTTGAATGGCTTGTTACGCGCCTGTGAAAAGCGGCCTGTTCCCATTAGCAAGCTCGAGCAGATCGTGAATGAAGCGGAAAGCTTTGTCATCGAATCCGCGGAGCGTGAGCGGAAGACCAGCGAATTGGGCGAGCTGATCATGAGCCGCCTCCGGCGCTATGACAAAGTTGCATACGTTCGCTTTGCCTCTGTTTACCTGGATTTCAAAGACGTTCAGGAGTTCATGGCTGAACTCAAAGATCTACTCAAGACAAAGGAAGTCTCAGAGGCCAAAGGTAAGAGCGCGACTCGGCAGTAGCTACAACCGACCCGAAAGGATCCATAAACTTCACGCATGAGTCATAAAGTCACCCTCATCCCCGGCGACGGTATCGGCCCAGAAGTCACGCGCGCTGCAGTGCGCATTCTTGAAGCAACCGGCGTCAAGTTCGAATGGGAAACCTATGAAGCTGGAGCTGATGCTTTCGAGAAATACAAGGAATACATTCCGAAAGCGCTTCACGAATCGATCGAACGCACACGCGTCGGACTAAAAGGCCCGGTCACGACTCCCATCGGGGGCGGCTTCTCCAGCATCAACGTAGAACTTCGCAAGCGTTTCGAACTCTACGCGAACTTCCGCCCGATCCGGAATCTGCCTCACATTCCAACTCGTTATCCAGACGTGGACCTCATCATCGTCCGCGAAAATACCGAGGGTCTTTACTCAGGAATCGAACACGAAGTGGTTCCCGGCGTAGTCGAGAGCCTCAAGATCATCACCGAAAAGGCTTCTACCCGGATCTCCCGTTTCGCTTTTGAATACGCCCGGAAAAACCAGCGCAAGAAGATCCATGCCATCCACAAAGCGAACATCATGAAATTGTCGGACGGCCTTTTCCTGCGCTGCTCTCGCAATGTTTCCAAGGAGTACCCGGAGATCACCTACGCCGAACACATTGTCGACAACACATGCATGCAGCTGGTTCTGAATCCCTACCAGTACGACATGCTGCTGCTCGAAAATCTTTACGGCGACATCATTTCCGATCTATGTGCTGCCTTCGTCGGAGGACTTGGACTGGTTCCCGGTGCCAATATCGGTGATGCATGTGCAATCTTCGAGGCCGTCCACGGGTCCGCACCAGATATCGCTGGAAAAAATCTCGCCAATCCGACGGCCGTCGTTCGATCAGGCTTGCTCATGCTGCGTCATTTAGGCGAGTTCGATGCGGCACTCAAGGTTCGGAACGCGCTAGAACGGGTCTACCGCACTCGCGACAAGTTGACTCGCGACATCGGGGGGAAAGCTGGCACATCTGAATTCGCCGACGCTGTGATCGAAGCGATGGAGACCCCGCAGGCTGCTCCTGCTTCGGTTTAGACATCGAAAGATTGCGCGTTCACTTCGAGAACTGTTTTGTTAGAATACGCTGTTTCGCGTGTGGGCTCGCACCGGTAAGCTGTGTGTGAGTACGCCTCTGGGGAAGCGAAGCAACAAGGGTCGATCGAACCAAGGAGTCCTCTCTGAAAGCCGTTGCTACACCGTACAATCGCGCACTGCACAGGTTCGCCGTTTTCACCGCCTGCGTCACTTTTGTGCTGATTGTGGCTGGGGCACTGGTCACCAGCAATGACGCGGGGCTTTCAGTTCCAGATTGGCCTACCACCTTCGGATCGATCTACAAAATGCCACACATGGTAGGTGGCGTGAAGTTTGAACACGGCCACCGAATGGTCGCTGAGTTCGTTGGATTGCTGACGATTGTGATCGCGGTCTGGACCTGGCGAGCCGAAAAACGTCGTTGGATGCGAGTTCTCGGAGTCGCCGCACTCGGCACCGTCATCGCCCAGGGAATTCTCGGGGGAATCACCGTTCTTTACTTTCTTCCTCCAGCAGTTTCCTCCGCCCATGCTGCAGTTGCTCAAACTTTCTTCTGCATCGCCGTCTCGATCGCGCTTTTTACCGGGCGCAAATGGGTTGAGGAAGTTCCGCAAGTCGAATACGATGTGCGCCGGCCAAGCCTGGTCACGCTTACCATGCTTTCGATTGTCGTCTTATACGTGCAATTGATTCTCGGTGCCATGTTCCGTCATAAGGGACTGAGCTGGTGGCCTCACGTCGTCCATGCTGGCATCGTAGCGATCGTGCTTTCGTGGACGTCGATTCGCGCTCTTACTCAGTATTCGAGGATTGAGGCCGTACGCACCCCTGCCATCACCATGCTTTACCTAATGATCGCGCAGCTCTGTCTTGGCTTCACTGCTTTCCTTACCCGCGTTGCGTGGGGTAAGGACGCCCTTCAGCCCGAGTCGCCCATGGTTTTGTCCACCGTTGCACACGTTGCTGTCGGTGCACTATTGCTCGCAACCGCTGTAGTGTTGGCAATCCAGGTTTGGCGCCACGTTCCAGTGGCGTTCGAAGCACCTATACGATCCGGAGAACGGAGCCCTATCGCCGCATGAACGCCGCCGCTCAACCGTTCGTCATGCCTCGTAGCCGTTTTCGCGTTCTTGTCGAAGACTACGCCGAACTGACAAAGGCGCGAGTCACCTCACTGGTTGTGATGACCGCGTGGTGTGGCTACTACTTCGGCGCCCAGGCGTCTGGGTTTTCATCCTGGGCGTGGGGCTTGTTCCATGCTCTTGTAGGTATCGGAGCAGTCTCCGCCGGCACCGCCGCGTTGAACGAAGTGATGGAGCATCAGATCGACGCTCATATGCGTCGCACGGCGCACCGGCCTCTTCCTGCAGGACGCATGAGCCGGATGCATGGCGCGCTCGTTGGATTTTTTCTCACCGTTGGCGGCGCACTCTATTTAGGACTCGCCTGCAACCCGCTGACGGGTTGGCTTTCTCTGTTAACGGCTTTCGTCTATCTAGCAGCCTACACTCCGCTCAAGCGCGTCCATCCGATCTGCACATTTGTCGGGGCTTTCCCGGGAGCGATGCCCGGACTGCTCGGCTGGACTGCCGTTCGCGGGCGCTTGGAGTGGGGCGCTATCGTGATGTTTGCCATTGTGTTCTTCTGGCAATTCCCGCATTTCTTCTCAATCGCCTGGCTCTACCGCGAAGACTATGAACGGGGCGGTATCCGCATGCTTCCCGTCGTCCGACCAGACGGGCGCTCGACTTCCCTCCGCATCATGCTTTACTCAGTCGTCTTGATACCCGTCACCCTCGCTCCAACCATCCTCGGCATGTCGGGGAGGATCTATTTCGTCGGCGCGATCATCATGGGTGTCGCTCTTTGTTATTTCGGCGGACGGCTAGCTACATTGGGCCTACCGCTGAATGCTCCGCGTTCCAAACAGCGGGCACGACAACTTCTGCAAGCAACGGTCATTTATCTGCCCTTGCTGTTCGCCTTAATGATGCTGAATACTCTCTCGTCGTAGAATGTTCTGTGGCCTCTAAAGTCCCACTTCTCGAGCCCGTAAGTTCGCGTCCTGTCGCGGGCGCCGAGTCCGCAGTCATCAGCGTCCAAAACCTTATCCATCGTTATGAGGATCGCACTGCCCTGGACGGCGTCTCCTTCGAGGTCCGGAATGCTGAGCTTTTTGGGCTTCTCGGCCCGAATGGCAGCGGAAAAACAACCCTGTTCAGAATTCTCTCGACACTCATGCTGCCTACGAGCGGGCGCGCGGTTATCCAGGGATTTGACGCCGCCACTAACCCATCCGGACTCAGGCGTCATATCGGCGTCGTATTCCAGGCGCAAAGCAACGACCCAAAACTCACCGCATACGAGAACCTTTGGCACCAGGGACACCTCTACGGATTGCGCGGCCCGGCTCTCAAAACCAGGATCATGGAAATCCTGGAGCGCGTTGGACTGGCAGATCGCGCGAAAGATGCCGTTGAGAAGTTTTCCGGCGGCATGGAGCGAAGAGTCGAACTCGCGAAAGGTCTGCTGCACCATCCCTCGGTCTTACTCCTTGACGAGCCGACTACCGGCCTTGACCCTGGTGCCCGGCGGGACCTCTGGCAATATCTCGCTCAGCTTCGCGATCAGGAGCGGGTCACGGTGATCGTCACGACACATTTGATGGAAGAAGCGGAGCGTTGCGATCGGCTTGCGATTCTTAATGAAGGAAAACTGGTTGCGCTCGGTACGCCCACAGAACTCAAACGCGAGATTGGCGGCGACGTGATCCTGCTTGAGGCTTCAAACCCGAATTCCCTGGCAGATCGCATTCGCAATCGCTTTGCAGTGGAGCCGGTTGTTCATGATCGACACGTTCGCCTTGAAATCGAGAACGGGCATCGCTTCGTCACCGATGTGGTGGAAGCGTTCCCCGGAGAAATTCAGTCGCTCTCTGTGAGTAAGCCGACGCTCGAAGACGTATTCATTCATCGCACCGGGCATCGCTTCTGGAACGAATCAAACGTGCCCTCAGAGACGTAGCTCGCTGCGTCAGGCAGGAAAGAGAAATGGCCACTCAAACCGCGACTCTACCAGCACGCACCGCTCCGTCGCATGATGGTGTGCTCCTTCCCGCCTACACGCTTTGGTTGCGCGAGATCGTCCGTTTTTACCGCCAACGCGCGCGAGTGGTCGGCGTCATTGCCTCACCACTTCTCTTCTGGATTGTGATTGGTTCCGGCTTCGGCACTTCCTTCCGTTCCGGCGAGGCGCCCGGACAGGCCCACTATCTCGATTACTTCTTTCCCGGCGCGCTGATCATGATCGTGCTTTTCACCGCCATCTTTACCATGATGTCGGTTATCGAAGACCGTAAAGAAGGCTTCCTGCTTTCTGTTCTCGTCGCTCCGGTTCCGCGTTCGGCGATCGTTTTAGGGAAAGTGCTCGGTGGCACGACCCTCGCTGCGGCGCAAGGTCTCTTGTTCCTGGTGTTCGCGCCTTTTATTGGGATCACATTCCATCCTTTGCAGTTCGCTCTGGTGGTGCTGGTCGTCTTCCTTGTTTCTTTTGCCCTGACCGCGCTTGGCTTTGCAATCGCCTGGCCGATGGATTCGACTCAAGCCTTCCATGGCATCATCAATCTTTTTTTGATTCCGCTTTGGCTATTGTCGGGCGCACTGTTTCCGCTCAGCGGAGCTTCGGGATGGTTACGAGCCCTAATGCGCATCAATCCACTGACCTATGGTGTGGATGCGCTGCGCTCTCTGCTATATCCGAATAGCCCGTCCGACTTTTCGTTGAGCGCCTCGATGGCGACCCTGCTACTTTTTGCGTTGTTCATGTTCGGAATCGCCTTCATCGTTGCGAATCGCAGGACGACAAAGCCAGCAGCATGAAGCTACGAACCGAATGTGTTTGTGATGTTGCGATCGCCTGCGAGCCGTTTGCATTTTATTTTTGCCGTTAGCTGTTAGCGATCAGCCGTTTCGCGCCAAATGGATTACTCCGTCTTCCCTGCAATCAATGCCACACTGAATGGCGCAAGTGCCTGTCTACTTTTAGTAGGCCGCATTCTCATCGCGCGCAAGCGGATCGCGCAGCATCGCGCCGTCATGCTGACGGCGCTAGGAACCTCAACGCTGTTTTTAATCTCTTACCTCTACTATCACGCTCATGTCGGGTCGGTTCACTTCCGTGGACAAGGTTGGGTTCGTCCCGTCTATTTCACGATCCTGATTTCACACACGATTCTCGCCGCCACCATCGTTCCTCTCGTACTCATCACTGCAAACCGCGCGCTGAAGGCCCGCTTCCCTGCCCATCGCAGCATCGCGCGCTGGACATTTCCACTCTGGCTTTACGTTTCTGTCACGGGCGTCGTGATTTACATCATGCTCTATCACCTCTACGCCTGAGCAAGAGCTGACATTTCGCAAACTCATCGCACTTGTCATTCCGACAGGCCAGCGTAGCGAACACGCATCTCGAATGTTTGTCATTCCGACACGCGAGCACAGCGAGCAAGGAGGAATCTCTATGCCTCTAAAGACCTCCAACACTGAGGTGCGCGACCCAACTTCCCGTTCATCAATCACAAGCAACCTGTTAGCCCTGAACAACTGCATGATTCCGACTCTGATATAGTGGCCTTTCCGAAGGAGCTCCCATGGCAAAGAGTGTGAATAAAGTCATTCTTATCGGCAATCTTGGAAAAGATCCTGAAGTGAAGTACACGCCGCAGGGCACGGCTGTCGCGAAGATCACGCTCGCAACAAACGAGCGCTACAAAGACAAAGGCGGGGAGTGGCAGGACCGCACCGAATGGCACAACGTTGTGCTGTGGCAGCGGCAAGCAGAAATCGCCGGCGAGTATTTGAAAAAGGGCTCGAAGGTTTATGTTGAAGGGCGCCTGCAAACCCGCTCCTGGGATGACAAGCAAACCAACCAGAAAAAATACATGACCGAAGTTGTTTGCCAGGATCTTGTCCTGCTTAGCGGACGCGGCGAAGGCGGTGGTGGCGGGGAATATTCCGGTTCGCGTTCATCCGGCAATAATTTCGATCAACGCGCACCAGAAGCCGAACATGCCAGCGCTGGTGCCGGGCCCATCACGGACGAGGACATCCCGTTCTAACGCCGATCGCTGCGTTTTCGAATGAATCGCCTTCCCGAAGTTATGAGAATTGAAGGTGTGCGAGTGTATGTGCACTGGTCCGTCTTCGCGATCACATTACTGATCTTGTTACAGGCAATTCAAAGACCAGCACTTTCTTTGGTGGGATTAATTTGCTACTTCGGCGTTTTGCTGATTCATGAGAGTGGCCACATGGTGGTGGCACGCCGCAAAGGATGTCACGTTGACCGAATCGAACTCTATCCCATTTTTGGCCTAACGCACTTCAGTAATCCATGGTCTGAATTTGACCACCAAGTCATCGCATGGGGTGGCGTCATAGCCCAATCCGTGATCGCAATACCATTAATGTTATGGATTGCCGTTTTTGGATACACGAAATTCGAGCCTCTCAATGCGGCACTAGTCATTCTTGGTTATTTTAGCTTCGGAGTAGCCCTTTTCAATCTCCTTCCGCTTCCTCGCCTTGATGGTTCGATCGCTTGGGGAATTATCCCGACCCTGCTTCGAAGAGGATCCCGCTCGCGAGATAAGCGTCCTTCCTGGAGCTCGCGACGTTAATAGTGCTGGTTTACAACTCACGGAGCCTGCTAGAATTTCGGTACTTCCATGTCCACTCTGGCCTCCAAACATTGTGTTCCCTGTCGTGGCGGCACGCCTGCTCTGAAGGGCGTCGACCTTGATCGGCTTCTCCGTGAGATCCCTCACTGGCAGATCGTCAACGATCATCACATCACGCGCACATTCGTTTTTCCCGATTTCAAACACGCTCTCGTTTTCACTAATCAGGTTGGAGCTGTAGCCGAAGAGGAGGGCCATCATCCCGACATCCTGCTCGCGTGGGGACGCGTTGAAGTGACCCTCTGGACGCATGCCGCCAAAGGTTTGACCGAATCCGATTTCATTCTGGCCGCGAAGATTAACGAGTTGATGGGCTGATATTTGCGAACCGGGCTATGGTCCGTCCGTACCGCCTGACGCAACATCCTCTGCGGCTAATCCACCCACAATTCCCGCCTTGGATTCTTTTCTTAACCTATAACCCCACAACAATACCGGAAGCACCATCATCAATCCCGCGCCGCTTGCCACACTACGCGCCGCAAACCCCGCATCAACTAGTCGTCCCGCGATGAAAGCACCCACTGCAATCATCAACATGCAGAATCCAAGATCGGCGGCAAAAACCCTCCCCCGAAAACGGTCTTCCGTACTCAGTTGGAGCAGAGTTGTCGAGAAAACCCAGACCGTCGAACCTCCGATGTGCCCCAATACGATACACAGGCAGGCTATCCATAGGTGATTCGCCAACCCGAGCAATGCGTAGCCCGTCGCGCAGGCAACATACCCAAACAAAATTCCAAGGCGGAGGCGCGACTGGGATTTCCCAGCCCATGGCGCATTCATGAGCGGACCAATCAAAGCGCCGAGTCCGCGTGCGCCCAAAAGAAAACTCATACCCAAGAATGCACCGCGCTCAGGATTCACTCCCGGCCACACGACTTTGAATTCCGTTTGTCCCATGACCGTGAACAAAACCCAACTTGGTCCAACCACCAGGTTCCCCGATTTCACGAACACTGTCGCGAGCAAGTCACGATGGCGTTGCACGTAGCGAATTCCTTCCATCACCGGTGTGTAGTCCAATAATTCGCGAAAGTGGAAAGGCGCTCGCCCTTCTACGTGAGGTTCTTCAAAGCGCATGCGCGATATAAACCATGCGGACACGAGGAACGACAGTGCATTCAACACAAATACTGCGTCGCGTCCAAGTAGCGCCGCTACGATTCCACCGATACTCGAACCAAGTAGCAGGTTGAGCGACCACGTAGTCGAAGAGAGCGTGTTGGCCAGCACCACTTCTTCTTTGCGGACAATATTTGGAATCACTGAACTTCTGGCCGGCTCGAAAAGCGCCGCCATCAAGGTTTCTAGCAGTAGCAGCGGATAAATCAGCCAGACCATCTCTTTCGAGCGCACGAGCAACATCGAGGAAACGATGACGACGCGCAGCAGGTCAGCTGCGATCATTACCTGCTTACGGCGTAGGCGATCATTCACGACGCCCGATGTCGGCCCGATCAGCGTCTGGGGCAAGACTTGCAGAACAAGCGCTAACGCCACGGAGCTGGCTCGTCCGGTGAGTTGCAGCAAAAGGTTGTAGATCGCGAGCGTATAGAACCAGTCACCGATCTCGCTCACAATCTGCGCACACCACAGGCGACGGAAATTCGAGTTCGATCGAAGCAGGCCGACGTAGCCCCAAAATCGTACTTTCCCGATCTCGTTTTCTGGTTGTGGATCCATCAACTCCCGCGTCTAGCGCTGAACTTGCTCAACTGCAATTCGGCTGTCTTCAGGTCGATTCAGCTACATCCTGCGCACACAAACTGCAAACTTCTGCACAGCACCCCAGTACGACCCAAACTGTGGGAAATATCACCCCTATCTTATTGCAGCCTAGGAAGTTCCAAATCCTGTATGGCCCGCCTTTTGGCCCCCAGCCTGCTTTATCTATCGCGGGTCACATTTTTGTAGTGGGGAAAATCTCGATGAATTCTCGCATGAACCGTCTTTTGATCTTGTTGGCGCTCTTTGTAGCCGCCATCCCCTTCGCAGCCGCGGACAACATACAATTGACAGCAAACAACTTAGGCATTTCCGGCAGTGTCGGCACAGTCTCGCTTGCATCCGCTGGAACTGACATGGTGATGGTAACGATCACCATGAATCCCGGCTACACAATTAAGCTTCAAGGTGGGCAGATCGGATTCAACTACAGCTCTTCACTGAATCTTTCGAACGTCGGCCCAGTCAGCATCACAGCCGGCGGAAACACATACACGGACCTCAGCTTTAATCAGCTAAAAACTTCCCAGAATGTTAGCCAGTTCGGAACCTTCTCCTTCGACCTTTCGAATTTGAAGGGCGGACCGAATGGCGTTACGAGCGCTGACACTCTTTCATTCATTATCACGGCACCTGGCCTCACGGTGAGTCAGCTAACCGGCGTAAATGGTAGCGGTAATGCGTTTGTAATCCATTTCTGCAACGGCAGCGGCACCAACTGCGCTCCTTCAACTGGATTCGCGTCCGGTGGTGGACCAACGGCTGTTCCGGAACCCGCGACATTGACGATGCTGGGTACTGGTCTCCTCGGTCTTGGAGGACTGCTCCGCCGTCGTCTCCTTTAACTAACTGGCTGGCCAAAAGATGGTTTGAAGAGCCCTCGGGCGACCGAGGGCTTTTTCATCACTCCATCGTTCTGACTTTTTCATGCAACGCTCTGCATCTTCAGAACACTATTGTGCAGAAGATGGAAACCGAGTGTTGACCTGTAAGGCTCTCCCAGCAAGGGTTTTGGCTCGACGCGCTGCATCGATTGAAGTACGGTACTTGAGTTGCATTTTGACCACGGAAGGACTCTCCTGTGAAGCTGTTTGGGCCCAGAATTCGATTTTTCGGTTCAATTCTCCTCGCCGGTGTTGCGGTTCCAGCATCTTTATGGGCCGCCAATCACCCGCGCTCTTCGATCCTGCCTGAAGCCGGAACCTTAGCGCTATTCGGAAGTGGAATGATCGGCGTTGCTGCTTTGATTCGCCGCCATTTCTCGGAATAAGAAATCAGCTTCAACTCTCGACAGTTCTTTACCCAGATCTGAGGGAGTCGTGTTTATTCCGTCAACCTATCCTGTGGACGCTCTAATCGTCTAAACTCCGTCCCATCATAAGGAGTTACGAATGAAGCGTTTCTGCCTCGCTCTCGTTCTTTTTCTTTGTATCGCCCCGTTGTTGCACGCGGAGGAACCCTCGGTTGCGCCCAACGAAAACCTGGTCGTCGATGGTCTCCCGCCGATCCCAACATCGATTGCCAATGCTGTAGCGAGCTACAACAACGTCCGCTTCGCCTTGTTGGCGGATTGGAATCCCAAAACTCGCGAGATGCTGATCTCGACACGCTTCGCGGATGCTCCGCAAATTCATCTTGTGAAATCTCCAGGCGCTGACCGCTCCCAACTGACGTTCTATCCAGAACCTGTGTACAACGCCAAGTTCTCTCCTGGCGGTGATTACTTCATTTTCGTCAAAGACGTCGGAGGCGGTGAGTTTTTTCAGTTCTTTCGCTACGACTTCGCAAGTGGTGACACCACTCTCCTGACCGACGGAAAATCTCGTAACACTGGCGCGGTCTGGTCTCATTCTGACAATCGAATCGCTTATGGATCAACGAGGCGTAACGGAAACGATGTTGATTTTTACATCATGGATCCGCGGGACCCGAAAACAGACCACCTTCTTACTCAAAATTCCGGCGGGGGCTGGAGCATTCAGGATTGGTCTCCCGACGGTCACAAGCTACTCGCCCAGGAGGAAATCTCCGCCAACGAAAGCTATCTATGGCTCATTGATGCTGACAATGGAACGAAAACGGCCTTGACCCCGCCGGATCCGCAGGGCAAAGACAAAGTTCATTACGGCGGTGGGTTACTTACCAAAGACGGCAAAGGCGTTTTCGTTACGACCGACAGAGACTCCGAGTTCCACCGGCTCACCTACATTGACCTCGCCACCAAGCAGCCCACATATCTCACAACCAGCATTCACTGGGATGTCGATGAGTTTGATCTTTCTGATAACGGCAAGACCATCGCATTCGTTACCAATGAGGATGGATATGGTGTCGTACATTTGTTCGACACGGTTGCTCGTAAAGAGTTGCCTGCTCCCACGTTGCCACACGGCGTATTAAGCAACGTCAAATGGCACAAGAACAATCGTGATCTCGCTTTCGAGTTCAATTCCGCCACTTCAAACGATGATGTTTATTCAGTCGACATCACAACTGGAAAACTCTCTCGCTGGACCGAAAGTGAAACCGGTGGGTTGAACACCAAAGCCTTCACCGAGCCGTCTCTTATCCATTGGAAAAGCTTCGATGATCGCTCCATCAGCGGATTTCTCTATCGTCCACCTGCAAGATTCACTGGCAAGCGTCCCGTAATCATCAACATTCATGGCGGCCCGGAAGGCCAGTTCCGACCGTACTTCCTTGGCAAAAACATGTTCTATCCTACTGAACTTGGCGTCGCGATGATCTACCCCAATGTGCGCGGCTCGAGCGGCTATGGAAAGACCTTCCTTGCACTCGATAATGGTTTCAACCGAGAAGGTTCCTACAAGGACATCAATTCCCTGCTCGACTGGATCGCTACTCAGGCCGATCTCGACGCCAACCGCGTCATGATCACCGGTGGCAGTTATGGCGGCTTCATGACCCTGGCCGTCGCCACCAATTACAACGATCGAGTCTGCTGCTCTGTCGACATTGTTGGCATCTCCAATCTGGTTTCATTTCTCGAGAATACATCTGGATATCGTCAGGACCTTCGGCGCGTCGAATATGGAGACGAACGCGTCCCTGAGATGCGCGCTTTTCTTCTGTCGATCTCCCCGCTGACCAAAGCGAAGAACATCACTAAGCCTCTCTTCGTGATTCAGGGTAAGAACGACCCACGTGTGCCCATGACCGAATCCGAGCAGATGGTCAAAACGGTGCGCGCGAATGGCGCACCAGTTTGGTACCTCTTGGCCAAGGACGAAGGCCACGGTTTCCAGAAAAAGAAGAACCAGGATTTTCAGTTTTACGCGGTTACGATGTTCGTGAAGAAGTATCTGCTTGGTGAGTGAGCTTAGTCGCAGATGCGAGTTTCGTTGGAGGGGCTTTACAAACTAGTGACTAATGACTAGCTACCATTTCGCCGGCGGTTCTTCAGATCCGCAGCAATCTGCTTTCCGTGAAAACGGCCGTTCTCAATGAAGATCTCATTGGTTCGCGAGCCTGCCACGATAACACCGGCCACGTAAATTCCGGACACATTGCTCTCCAGCGTCTCTGGGTCGCAAACGGGACGGCACTGCTCCGAAGACAGTTCAATTCCCATCGAACGCAGAAAATCATAGTCTGGGTGATATCCAGTAAGAGCAAACACAAAGTCGTTTTTGATGCGGATTACGCCCTCGGGTGTCTTAAGTACCACGTAGTCGATACCAATCTCTTGCACTGTGCTGTTGAAATAGCCCACCACTTCTCCGGCTTTGATCCGGTTCTCAATGTCGGGACGAATCCAATACTTTACGTGGTGATGCATCGTGGATCCCCGATGCACAAGCGTTACCCTTGCTCCGTGTCTCCACAGGTCTAAAGAGGCAGTCGCAGCCGAATTCTTGCCACCAATCACGAGAACATCGCTGTCGAAATATGGGTGAGGATCGCGATAATAATGGAACACCTTGGGCAGGTCCTCTCCAGGAATGCTCAAGACGTTCGCCAGATCGTAATATCCCGTCGCCACGATGATTTTCCGGGTTCGATAGTCATGAATGCGGCCATTGCGGTCTGTCGCAGTGACCCGGAATTTTTCGTCTTCTCCCGTGACAGTCTTCACCCACTGATACTGGCAGACGTGCAGCTCATAGTGCTCTGCCACCCTCCGGTAGTACTCGAGAGCTTCCTGGCGATTCGGCTTTGTGTTTGCGGTGCTGAACGGGATGTCGCCGATCTCCAGCAGCTCCGGCGTGGTGAAAAAAGTCATGTTTGACGGGTAGTTGAAAAGGGAGTTCACAAGACAGCCCTTGTCCACCACCATCACCTTCATCCCAACCTTCTGGGCCTCGATGGCACAGGCCAAACCGGTCGGTCCTGCTCCTATCACGATTACATCGCACCAGTTGTCGGGCCGGGAATGGGCCTGCGTACGCGGAAGGGTTTCTGGGATCTGCTCGACTGCCAAGGAATATGCCTCTGCGCGGGAAACAAGCAGGTGAAGCTCAGCGCGCTGTATGAAAACTCTCGATTTTAGCACGCGGATACTAGCGTCAAGTCGGTTCGCATCCGGTCGATCACAAACTCGTCTCTTCAAGTTGATCATTTCGAGCGCCTTCCTGTTGCAGGTCTGCAACCGCTCCGGCGCTATAATTTCAAGTTACACACTTCGCCCGCGGAGTCTTTTGCACCATGAGCACCGCCCCAGACCCTTCACCTCGCATGCGCACCGAATCCGACAGCATGGGGACTATCGACGTCCCCGAAAACGTGTATTGGGGAGCCCAGACCCAGCGTTCTCTCCACCACTTCGCGATTGGCCGCGACATTATGCCGCCAGAGCTCATCCGCTCCTTCGGCATCTTGAAGAAAGCGTGCGCGCTCGTGAATCAGGAGCTCGGCAAACTTTCCGCCGAGAAAACCAAGCTCATTGTTCAAGCAGCGGACGAGGTCATCTCCGGCAAACTCAACGATCATTTCCCTCTTCGCATTTGGCAGACCGGCAGCGGAACTCAAACCAACATGAACGTCAATGAAGTCATTTCGAATCGCGCCATCGAACTGGCTGGCGGCAAGATGGGATCGAAGAAGCCCATCCACCCTAACGATGACGTCAACATGTCGCAATCCTCGAACGACACTTTCCCCGCAGCAATGCACATCGCAGCTGCGGAACGGGTGAAATGGGCGCTCATTCCTGCAATCCAAATTGTTCAGAAGGCAATCGACAAGAAAGCAAAGGAATTCGACGACATCGTCAAGATCGGACGCACGCACTTGCAGGACGCCGTGCCTCTCACCGTCGGACAGGAGTTCAGCGGCTGGGCCAGCTTGCTTGAGCGCGACCTCAAACGCCTCGAACAGGTTCTGGATGGCTTATACGATCTGGCGATAGGAGGGACCGCAGTCGGAACAGGGTTGAACGCACATCCCGAATTCGGGGAGCGGGCGGCCAAAAAGATCGCGGAAATGACGGGGCTTCCCTTCCGCTCACATCCGAACAAATTCGCTGCACTATCTGCACACGACGAGATCGTCTTCGCTCAGGGAGCTCTTGAAACCCTCGCGGCTTCTATGATGAAAATCGCCAACGATATTCGGTGGCTTGCCTCGGGCCCACGTTGCGGATTCGGCGAACTCATCATTCCCGAAAACGAGCCCGGTTCCTCGATTATGCCGGGCAAGGTGAATCCAACCCAGTCCGAAGCGATGACGATGGTTTGCGCCCAGGTGCATGGCGCCACCGCTGCTGTAGGTTTCGCAGGTTCTCAAGGCAATTTCCAGCTCAATGTCTTCAAGCCTGTCATCATCTACAACTTCCTGCATTCGGTCACGTTGCTGTCCGACGCGAGCCACGGCTTCGTCGAGTTCATGATCAATGGCATCGAAGTCGACAAGCACAAGATTGATCACTACGTGAAACACTCATTGATGTTGGTCACCGCTCTTGCACCAAAAGTCGGCTATGACACGGCGGCCAAGATCGCCCATCACGCGCATGTCGAGCGGACCAGCCTGAAGCAAGCGGCCGTGAAATTGGGCCATTTGACGGAAGAAGAATTTGAACAGTTGGTTAGACCAGAAAAGATGGTCAAGCCCTAGATTAGCTTCGATCCATTCGAATAACTGTCTGCAAAAGCACGTTCGCACCGTTCGCGCAGTCTTCCCATCGGCTCAGCTCTTTCGGGGAATGGCTGATACCGTCAACGCTCGGCACAAAGATCATCCCCATGGGTCCGAGCTTGGCCATGATCTGCGCATCGTGACCAGCTCCGCTTGGCAAGTGCATGGTCTTGAATCCAAGGTCCACAGCTGCCGCCTCAATCTGTTCCTTGATCCCCGGCGTTGCCATTGCCGGATCATCATGCTCGATCTGCTTCATTGAAATCTCAGTCTTTGTGTCTCGCGCGACATCTTGCGCTCGCTTCTGAATCTCTTGGCCCAGCCGAGCAATCTTCTCCGGAGAAAGGTCTCTCAACTCGACCGAATGTTTTACCAAACCCGGCACCACGTTCCTTGCATTCGGTGAAACCTCCAGGTGTCCGACAGTTCCAACCTGCCGGCCCGGTTCGCGAGTTACGACTTCTTGCACCAACTCGATCATTTTTGCTGCAGCTAATAGCGCATTGCGTCTTTCCGGCATCGGCGTTGTTCCAGCATGATTTGCGAATCCGCGAATCTCGACCTCATATTCATCGATGCTGACGATTCCCTCGACCACGCCGATCGGAATTCCCGCTTTATGCAGATTGGCTCCCTGTTCGATATGCAGTTCGAGATAGCAATGAAACGCTCCAGGCTTTATCCGGGCCTCTCCCAGCCGATCCGGATCACCACCGATCTTCCGCACACCATCCCGCATGCGAACTCCGTTGAACATGCGATCAAGATCTTCAAGATGAATGTCGCCGATCGTCGCGCGGCTACCTACTGTGCCACCCTCTTCATTCGACCAGATCACTACCTCTAACGGATGCCTTGTCGTAACCGAATTGTTTTTCAACACGCGAATCACTTCTATCGCGGCGAGTGACCCCAAATCACCGTCGAAGTTCCCTCCACTTGGAACCGAGTCAATGTGCGAACCGAAGAGAATCGGCTTGAGTGAGCCATCGCTGCCGTCGCGGCGACCGAAGATATTTCCTGCAGTGTCGATTCGCGGTTCCAGTCCGGCCGTTCTCATCAACTTCAGAACGTATTCGCGTCCCGACACGTCCGCATCGGAATAGGCGACTCGACTGACGCCGTCCGCAAATGAACCGTTGGCGGGCCGGCCGAATTCGCTGAGGCCTTCAAGCTCGGCCTGAAGGCGCCCACCGTCGATGCTCAAACGAGTTGAACTCTGAGCTATTGAGATTGGCACCAGAGCCGAAGCACCCAACATGGTGCTGGCGCCCCAAAGAAGTTCACGGCGATTCATGTTCACGCCGCGCATTATAGCCGTGATTGCAGGACATCCGACCGATCGTCAACGCACTCAGAACCCGGTAGCACTGGAACGAGTGCCGTCTCATGCACAATGTGTATTTTTCTATCGAAACATGCCCTCCTGAGCTTGCCGCTCTCCAGATATTCATGTAGGTTCTTGACAGGTAGCCCACCAAACTCATGTCAGAAGAAAAACCCAGCTCAACTTTGACCGGCACGGTCGAAAAGATTATTCCATCTCCATTTCCTGGCGAACCTGAAAAGGCCCAGATCGGGGTCGATGGCGCGGACCACCTTTACCGCGAAGTCCGTGTAGAGAATATCCTCCAAGACGAGAATGGCGAGTCTGTAAAGCTGAAGCAAGGGGCCAAAGTCGAAGTCACGATTGAGGCAGATCCAAAGGATACCGTTCCAACGGCATGACTTTCCTCGGCCGCAGCGGGCAAAACTAATTTTCTTGTCACATACTTCGTAGAAGCTGAAGAGTAAGCTTTGGTAGTTGATGCATCCGTGAACTTGTGAGGCTTTGCAAGATCGGATACACACCCGGCGTAGTCCAGGAGCTCGCCGAATAAATCCTCACGCTAACCACTTAGACCATAGTTCGCCAAGGAGGCTCCATGGTCCACGTGTGTGGCGATTGGTATCGCATTTATGAAAGCGCAATGCGCGAGCCCGACACCGAGCAGCGGCGCGCTCTTTGTGGGCAAGCACGAAAGTTGATCCAGGACCGGCTAATCGTCTGCGAAGACAAGTCCGAACGTGATCTGCTCGAGGACGTGCTACGCAACATCGTCGAGTGCGAAAACTCGGCTCCGCGGCCGGCTCGCCCCAATTGAAAGCTCGTCACAAATCGACTCAAAAGCCGATTCGTTTATCCTTTCGTCATCGATCAATAGCCTTTGTCCCCGGTGTAAACTTCCCTTTCACCGCTGACTGTCCTGGCACCATCGGACGGCGCATCCTAACTGAGATGAAAAAGATCGCATTCGTACTACCGCTCCTGCTTGCACTGATCACGGTGGCGTCCGCGGCTGACCGCGGTTCCCTCATACGCCAGGCCGTTATCTACCTTTCCCCCGACGCGAAGTCGGCCAAGCTCGGTGAGGTCGAGCGCGGCCGCGAACTCGTGTTTATCGAGACTTCCCGTGACTGGCTGCACGTGATGGCGATGTTCGGTGAAGACAAAACCGTTACCGGATGGATCCTGGACAAAGGCGTCGTTCACACCACCACTCAAGATGGCGACCGCATTCTGTTTGGAGAGGGCGCAAGTTCCGAGGATGAAGGCAGCCGTCGCCATGGCCGTCGGGGGGCCGCCGATGATGCGTCCCGCCTCTACTATCGCGTCTACGACCTGTTTCCAGCCTCGCCTTACGCTGCGGAGGCGCTGTATCGTGCTGCCGATATTCGCTGGCAAATCGACAAGATCGATGTCATGTCTCGTCCATCCGCTCGCGAAAAAGAAAGCTTTCTGCGCGTCGGGATGAACGAGGAGTTGATGAAGCTCGTCATAAAGAAGTATCCCGGCACCAAGTGGGCTGAAATCGCCGCTTTCCAGTTGATTGAAAACAAGTTGTGCGGAGATTGGCAGGGCTCGGTGAAATGCCCCGACAAAGAAGCTGAGATATACGAGAAGTACGCGAACGAGCACCCTCAGTCACCGAGAGCGGCAGAGGCCCTCTATAACGCCGCTTGGCGTCGTGCCGCGCTTATCGACATGTTCAAGAGTGACGAACAGCCGAAGAAAGCCGAGGAGTCGAAAGCGAAGACCTTGGCACTTACCCAGAAGCTCCTGAGCACCACCTCAGGGCAAGGAGACTGGGCCGCCCGCGGAGCCTCACTCCAATTCGTTGTGCAACAGGATGTCCCGACCTATGGCAACGCAGTTCAATAGCCCTTAGACGTAGGACAAGCAGAAAGCCCATCCATCTAATGTGCAGAAACCCAAAGCATCCACACCAACATGCCGAGCAATGCGAGCGTTGCGATCAGTGAGAACGCCGATTGCATTGGATGGAATTGGAAATAAGGGTTTTTGCCGAAGCGATTCCGCAGATACAACATGGTCGCCTCCTGGCCGTGCTTCTCAAGGGAAGCGCTTGCCAATCACTATTTTCTCACGCGTGGCAAGCACGTTCTGTGAGATAGATCACTGGGCAGTCTTCTTACTTGGCGTCCACGTCCACACTCTTCACTGGCAAATCCCAGTGCGCATCCAGGATCTCGAACCTGCGCTGTTCTTCCTTCGCATACGTCGCCTGATCCGGAAACAGCTGTTTCTTCAGCATATCTTCGTCGAACGGCTCATTCGCCAAGGTTGCGTTCTTGAACACAATCGTCACCCGATAATCCCAGCGCCCGTCTTCAGTCGCGTGATGGCGCGGCTGATCCACCCACACTTTCACCATGCGTCCCATCTCCACTTGCTTCTTCAGCAACGGATAGTGGTTCTTCTTGAATAGCGTGAGAAACTCTTCGGCGTGCCCCCACTTGGCCTTGTAGTAGTACTCGACCACAAAGGGCTGGCCGGACGGAGCTGGCGTGGATTGGGCCAGTGCAGAACCCACTATTAAAACGAGCACAACTGTGAGCAGCAAGAGTCGCTTCATAGCACCTTTCGATTTTAGATCCAAGATTTTCGATTGCAGATTGTAAAACGACAGTGGCAAAGCGGGTCTGACTTTAAGTCTAAAATCCGAAATCAACAATCTGAAATCTGCTCTACTCTGCCGCCCTGATCCGATTCTGCCAGTGTGTCCAGATAAACCAGATCGTTCCAATCGCCAGCACCGCTCCAATCACGATGTCAAACTGATGAAAGTATTTCCCAAGCGATCGCCAATTCTCGCCCAGCTTCATCCCGATCCATGCCAAGCCAAAACACCACGGCCACGAGCCCAGAAACGTATACACGTGAAAGCGTCCGCGCGCCATGCGGGCGATTCCCGCTGGCAGCGCAATAAAAGTACGGATGACCGGCAGCAGGCGCCCGACGAAAACAGCCGCTTGTCCCCAGCGCTGAAAAAATCTGTCGGCCCATTCGATTTCGCGGCGGCCCATCAAGATCCAACTCCCATAGCGTTCGATGAGCGGTCGCCCGCCATAACGCCCGATCTCGTAGGCAACGAGCGACCCCAGATTGCAGCCGATTGCTCCAGCAGTCGCGGCCCAGAAGAGGGTCATCTTCCCTTCGTACACTAGGTACCCCGCAAACGGCATGATCAGCTCGGACGGCAATGGAATGCACGCCGATTCAATCGCCATCAGCAGCGCAATGCCGGAATAACCCGTTGTCTCAACCACCGATTTAATGAAGATGAATAAAAAGGCAAGAATTTTTTCAGTCATTTAAGGGCAGTGTTAGGCTCCAGGCTCCAGGCTTTAGCGGATCAAAACCATTATCTCAGGATTAACTTTCTTCACAGCTTTTAGCGTCCTACCTAGGCGTAGGCGCACGGTAGCATCAGCAGGTTTTGGTTTTGTTGGAGCCTAACGGCCGGAGGCTCAAGGCAGGTTCTAAAACGCCCCTTCCTGCGTAAATGTGTATCCGGGGAGCGTTGCGCCATCGGACGATTTTGTGACCTTCACGCGCGTCGTGGGCGCATCAGGAGCACTCAAACCCGCTGGACGCAACAGGGCATATTGCGTGAAAACTTCGCTGTAGAGTTTCGTGACCAGATAATCCTGGCCGTCGCCATCGTTGCGCCAGACTTGTCCGAGTTTTATCGCTTTGACTGCCACTGTGTTCCACCTGTTTTATGACAATCCAGATTAACCACCACAGTAGCCACCGTCAATTAACGAGATGGTGACGGAAGGACATGGCGCTAGCGATTGTCAATTTCCAATTGGCGATTGTCGATTTGTACTGGCCGAGTGCCATTCTTTGCTCTGCTTATCAGTAAACGGCGTCATCCCGAACGCTCGCGTTCTTACCAGTGAGCGGAGGGATCTGGCGCGCAGAAACAATACCTTCCCGATTCGGACTCCATTGCAAATCACCAACGCAGCAATCTGTTAGCATTTTCGCTCTGAGGAGACCCATGGCTCGAGGCATCATCCCCCGGCAACCTGCAAAAACCGGACTTCACGAAGGCACACGCCGTATGCAAAAGGTCGGTGGAGCGGCGGGCGCCCCCGCCCGCCACACTAAGCAAAGCCGTACCGAACGTCCAATCAAGAAAGTCACAATTGGCCAAGCCAAGCAAGCTCGCCCGAAAACCACCAAGGGCTATAACCCAACTGCTCCGGATCGAGTGCGCGCGATTCTCGGCCACCTCAACGCAATGTATCTCGACGTCACCTGCGCTCTGCACCATGGCAATGCATGGGAGCTTCTCGTAGCAACAATCCTTTCCGCTCAGTCCACTGACGTCAACGTAAACCGCGTCACTCCTGCACTGTTCAAAAAATATCCCACTGTCCAGCACTTTGCCGCGCTTCAGCCTGAAGAACTCGAGCCCGACGTCCGCTCCACCGGATTCTTCCGTAACAAATCCAAGTCAGTCGTGGGCGCCGCACGAAAAATCGTTTCCGATTTCAGCGGCGAAGTCCCGTGCGAGATGGACAAACTACTCACCTTACCCGGCGTCGCCCGCAAGACTGCTAACGTTTTGCTCGGAACCTGGTTCAAACAGAACGCGGGAGTGGTCGTCGATACCCATGTCCACCGCATCTCCCGCCGCTGGGAGTTCACGAAGAACAGCGATCCGCAAAAAATCGAGCAGGACCTGATGAAAATCATCCCGCAGGAGCGCTGGACGCTTTTCAGCCACCAGGTGATCCATCATGGCCGCAAGCTCTGTATCGCCCGCAAACCGAAATGTGCCGAGTGTCCGATCGAACCGGTTTGCCATGCCGAAGATAAAACCTGGTCGACCGTCGAAATGCACAAAGGCGCGAAAGCGTAAGTCCATTTCCGATTTACGATTGTCAATTTTCAATTGTGACGCCCTCAATGCTGGTCCGTTTTCGAAGCTCTCCAATTGCAAATCGGCAATCACAAATCGAAAATTGCTAAACTCTTCCTTCGGATCAATAACCCATGCACACCTTCATTCCTGCTATCGTCATTCTCATGAGCACGTTGTCGCTAACTCAAACCTTGCCGGCTCCACAGGCCATTACCGATCCCAAGCAGATCGCGTCGAAATCGAATGCTGCCGTCGAAAAGAACCTCTCGATCGAGAAGCTGTACATGACGCGGATCGTCGGCGGCACGGCATGGTCACCGGATGGCAAACAGATCGCTTTTATCACCAACATCACCGGACGCAACAATGTCTGGATTGTCCCGGCTGATGGCGGATGGCCCGTACAGTTGACCATCAGCGATCAGCGTCAGGCTGCGCCCGCCTGGTCGCCCGATGGTAAGTGGATCGCTTACATGTCCGACTTCGACGGCGATGAGCAATGGGACATTTTTCTCGTGTCGCCGAAAACCGGGCAAGTTGTCAATCTCACCAACACTCGCGAGATTGCCGAAGAAAGCCCAGAATGGTCGCCCGACGGTCGTTACCTCGCTTACATGGTGAAACCGAGGACATCTTCGGTATTTGAGATCGATGTGTACGACACGCTGATGCGCGAGACAAAGCACATCACGACCGGCACGCCGAAAGACAAAATGAATGTGGACCCGATCTGGTCGGCGGATGGAAAGTTTATCGTCTACACCCAAGTGCAAGCCAAGGGTACCGACTCGAACGTATTCATCGCAGATGTCGCAACTTCCAAAAGCACTTTGCTCACTCCACATGAAGGTGAGCAACTCTATTCGGCAAACGACATATCGCCTGATGGAAAGAGCGTGCTGATCACTTCGAATGCCAGCAACGGATACGACAATGTCGGCGTGATCGATGTCGCGACCAAAAAAATCAATTGGCTCACCCGTGACAAGTGGGAAATCTCCGGCGGCTGTTACTCCCCGGATGGCAAGAGCATCACCTGGACAGCAAACGTTGACGGAAACACGGAGATCTACCTGCACGAACTCGGCACCGGAAAAACAACGACGCTTCACTTGCCCAAAGGCGTAAACGGCTTGGGTGGTGATCGGACGTCCTTCACGAAAGATGGCTCGAAGCTTCTCTACTACCACAACGGTCCGACGGCGCCGAATGATGCTTGGGTCTATTCGCTCGCCGACGGAAAGTCGCATCAGGTCACGCATTCCGCAGTTGGCGGAATACGAGCGGCAGATATGGTGGAACCGTCGCTCGTGCACTATCCGAGCAAGGATGGCAAGTGGACGATCTCCGCCTTCGTCTATATGCCATATAACCTGCCGCGCAATGCGCAGCATCCCGCCATCGTTTACATCCACGGAGGACCCACTTCCCAGACCGTGAACTCATTCAACCGCTTCGTTCAATTCGCGGTGAACCAGGGCTACATCGTGATTGCGCCGAATTATCGCGGATCGACGGGTTATGGAAAGGAATTTCAACAGGCGAACCTGTTCGACATGGGTGGGGGCGATTTGCAGGACGTGCTCTCCGCTGCCGAATGGATCAAGCAGTCAGGCTACGTCGATCCGAAGAAACTGATCGTGATGGGCGGCAGCTACGGCGGTTACATGTCCATGATGGCCGTGACTAAGGCTCCGGAAGTCTGGGCGGCGGGAGTTCCCATCGTTCCGTTCGTAAACTTCTTCACCGAAATTGAGAACGAAGATCCGGTGCTGCGCGAGAGCGATCTCGCCACAATGGGAGATCCGGTGAAGAACAAGGCGCTCTTCGAAGACCGCTCACCGATATTTTTTGTGGACAAGATCAAGGCGCCCCTGTTGCTTCTCGCAGGCGGGCAAGACCCTCGATGCCCGAAGACAGAAACTCTGCAGGTAGTGGAGGCGGTAAAGAAGCGCGGAGGTGTGGCCGAATACAAAATTTACGAGAACGAGGGCCACGGATTCGCCAAGGTTGAAAACCAAATCGATGCCTACAAGCGGGTAGCTGATTTCCTGAAAGCCAAGGTGCCGCCGGCGGACTGTTCGTGTTCGCTGAATGAATAGCAGACAGTCCCAGCACATTGCGTGTAGATTTTACACTCTTGTCGATTTTGCGTTTGCGCGCGATCTGAGCGCACGCAGTGTTTCGGATGATCTCAGGATCGCTTGAGCGCCCAGAGCGCTCTCCTAGGGTGTTTGTGGCGAAACAAGGGCCATTCTAAGAAGGGTTGGGAACGCCTTCTTCCAGTTGCGGTGTGACTGCGATCGCGTCCGAGCAGCTAAAGCATTAATGTTAATAAGCTATAACATTTTTTCAATAGTTAGCTCTGAAGTGGAGGCACTCGAAGCGCGTAGCGATCTACAAATTCTCCGCGTACGTGTCGATTACTATCGAGCGAATCAGGCCGCCCATGGTGAACTCGCGCGCTTCGATATCGACGGGTAATTTCAATTCTCGCAGCGTGCTAGAAGTAACCGGGCCGATTGAGGCCAACTTGATCCCGGCGAATTTCTTCCTGTTCACTGCTCCTAACAGTTGTACGAAGTTGCGGACCGTCGACGAACTGGTAAAAGTGATGACATGGGGTCGTTTGTCGCTTTTGACTACAGCGCGAAGCTTCGTCGCAGATTTCTTCGGCAGGACAGTCTCGTACGCTTCGACGACATCGACGTGAGCTCCAGCTTTACGCAGTTCAACGGGGATCACATCGCGCGCAACTTTTGCGCGGACCAGCAGCACGCGCTTCCCTTTCACCTTGTTTTTCATTTTCTTGACCACACTCTCGGCGACGTACTCGTCGGGAACGAGTTCCACTTTCAGCTTGCGCTTCTCAATTGCCTTCTTTGTTGCCGGGCCGATCGCAGCAACGTGAAGGTGAGCGACGTGACGTTTCGTAAATCCTAGCTTACGCAAACGATCCCACATCGCTTCAACACCGTTGGCACTCGTGAGAATCAGCCAGTCGTAGTTCTTCAGATTGTGCAGGGCACGGTCGAGCGGAGCGAATGATTTCGGCTTGCGAATTTCGATGAATGGAATCGAGATGACTTGAGCGCCGAGGAGCTTGAGTCCGTCGGCGAGCGTACCGGATTGATGACGGGCCCGGCCGACGAGAATGCGCTGGCCCGCGAGCGGATGTGTGGCAGTGGGGGTCGTTGGCATGACGGAACAGTGTAATTGGAAATGGTCGCTAGTAGCCGGTAGTTAGTCGCTAGTCCAGCGCGGACGCAGCAAGCTGCGTCTCTACAAAAGTTTTATGGCTGTCCCGGGACGGCGAAGCCTTGGCCATACACTCCCTCGAGGATGGCATCGCCTCCACGCTGCAAGAGGGTCTCGCCGACTTCGTTGCCTAATTTGACAGGATCATCACCATCGCGTGCTTCGCGAAGCACGGTGGATCCATCGGGGTGTGCGACGATTGCCTCGAGGTGCAATCGGCCGTTGCGCATGATGGCAGAGGCGCCGATCGGTACCTGACACCCTCCACCTAGCTTGTTCAGCAATGCTCGTTCGCAGACTGTGGTCGCACGCGCGGCCTGATCATCAAGAAACGCAAGGTGCTGGCGTGTAGCCGAGTCGCCGGCGCGAATTTCAATCCCGAGTGCGCCCTGTCCTGCCGCGGGACACATGATGTCCGGGGGAATCAACTGCCTCACAAATTGCGTTTTACCGAGCCGATTCAATCCGGCGGCGGCTAGGATGATCGCGTCGTACTCGCCTTCTTCCATCTTGCGCAAGCGCGTGTCTACGTTTCCGCGCAGGGGATGAATGTCGAGATCGGGGCGACGGGCTTTCAGCTGTGCTTGCCGCCGCAAGCTCGACGTTCCCACTTTGGCGCCGTGTGGCAAGTCATCAATGCTCGCGTACTTCTTCGAGCAGAAAGCATCGCTGGTGTTTTCGCGCGTGGTGATTGCAGCAATTTCGAATCCGGGCGAGAGCTCAGTCGGTAGATCTTTGAGGCTGTGCACGGCTAAATCGACTCGTCCTTCTGTGAGGGCCTCCTCAATTTCTTTCGTGAACATGCCCTTGGTGCCGACTTTTGCCAACGCAACGTCTGTGATCTTGTCGCCAGTAGTCTTGATGATTTCGAGTTCGACTTCGTGACCTTTTTCGCGCAGCAGTGCTGAAATGTGATGAGCTTGCCAGAGCGCCAGCGCGGATCCGCGAGAGCCAATGCGTAGTCGTGCCATTAGTTCTTGCCTCCGCGGTCGGCGGCTGCCTTCTTCTCCTGCAAGTTGAACAGGCGACGCACGAGGTCGACTACGGTCGTCGCCTCGGGCTCGCGGGCCGCGGTTTTCAGCGCGCTGATCGGAGTGTGCATAACTTTGTTGATGATTCCTCGAGTCAGGGCTTCGACTGCCATCTCCTGATCTGGGGAAAGAGTTCCGAGGCGCCCGCGCACGCGATCGATTTCGGCCTGGCGAATGGTTTCCAGGTGATCCTGCAGCGAAACGATCGTGGGCACAACGTCGAGCGTTTGCAAGCGAGCATGGAACTTCTGCACTTCACTGTTGACGATGTCTTCGGCGTGCTCCGCTTCCTTGCGGCGATCGGCAACGTGCGTAGCAACGGCCTGCTGCAGGTCATCGATATCGTAGACAAAGATGCCGTCAATCTTGTTCATTTCCGCATCAACGTCACGCGGGACCGCGATGTCGATGAAGAACATGGGCCGGTTGCGCCGCCGGGAGAGGAATTGTTCCCCGTGCTCCCGGCGGAAGATAGCGTGGGACGCGCCTGTAGAGGTGATTACAATGTCGGCTTTGTCGCAGGTGTCGTATAAGCGGCTGAATTCAATGGCCTGTCCGTCGAATTTTTGCGCTAGACGAATTGCGCGGTCGTACGTGCGGTTCGCAACGAAGATGGACGCAGCACCATGAGCTAGCAGGTGGCGGGCCGCCAGTTCGCTCATCTTGCCAGCGCCTACCAGATATACGGTCTTTCCCTTTAAGTTGCCGAAGATCTTCTTGGCGAGTTCGACGGCCACAGAGGCGATTGAGACAGAAGACGATCCAACCGCGGTCTCTGTACGAACGCGTTTTGCGACGGCGAATGCGCGTGTGAACAACTGATCGAGTTGCGCCCGAACGGCTCCCACGGCACGTGCCGTGGCATAGGCCTCTTTCACCTGTCCAAGGATTTGGGGCTCGCCCACAACCATGGAATCCAAACTCGAGGCGACGCGGAAAACGTGGCGGACAGCATCCTGCTCGCGGTATTCGTAAAAATGCTGGTCGAGAACGGCGGGCTCGATGTTGAAGTATTCCTTTAAGAAGCTACGGAGATCCGCATTACCATTCTTGACATTGGCGATCAGCTCCACGCGATTGCACGTGGAGATAATCATGCCCTCTTCGATGCCGGGATGTTGCGATAGTCGCTTGCAGGCTTCAGGTAAGCGCGATTCGGGAATGGCTAAACGTTCCCTGACTTCGACCGGCGCGCTCTTGTGATTCAAGCCTATGAGCTGGAATCTCATGAAGTCACAAACCTGTGAATCGAGCTGAAATAGTTCGCGGCCCAGGCCACGACAGCAGTAACGAATGCAATGCTGGCCATCACAGCAGCGCGACGCCCTCGCCATCCTGCATTCCAGCGGGTATAGAGCATCACCAGGTAGACGACCCACATCAAGACCGACAACAAAATCTTGGGATCGAAAAAGTTCACCTGGTGATAGGCATTCTGAGCGACGACAATGCCGGCGGTCAGGCCTAGCGTCATAAACGGGAAGCCGAGGAGCAACGAACGATATCCGATCTGATCGATAACTTCGAGCGCGGGAAGTCGCGACAGAACAGGGCTCTTCGACTTCAATGAACGTTCCTGGATCAGGTACAAAAGGCTGCAGCCGAAGCTAAGAACGAGCGCAGCGTAGCCGGTGAAGATCGTAGCGATGTGAAAGAAGAGCCATCCATTACGCACACCGGGTGACATGAAAAGAAGCGGAGCCTGGCCGGTGGCTGCGACAAATGTCAGCAAGAAAACAAGAGGGAAAACCACAATGCCGGGCGATGTCGTTTTGTAAATCAAATATGCCAGCATGAAGCCCAGCATGATGATGAAGGCCAGCAGCGATTCGGAGTTGTGGACCGAGGCCAGCGTGAAGTGTCCTGACGAACCGACAAAGATCTCTACCAGCGAGACGCAATGGAACACCATGCCGAGATACGCGGCATGGAGTGCTACCTTGTTAAGCAATTCGCTGGTGCGAGTCAACGCAACCAGGGCGTAGAGCAACCCAACCGCATAGCAACCGAGCGCGACCCGCAGCCAAAGTAAGGACATATCTTTCAGTGTGTTCCGAGGCGCTTGCGCTACCCCACCCCGTTCAGGGTGATTATAGTGTGCCGTGAACAACTGGTTAAGGGCAGTCTGTATTGTCACAGGCGCATGTGATCTGGGTCACATGGGGATGGCTGAGAACGGCAGGGCGATGACACTGCCTGGTTTAGGTATCAAGACTTAGAGTCGAAAGGAGTTCTTCGAGCAACGGTGCATCGAGCACCAGCCGCCGACCCTCGGCACGGACATTTTCGATGTCATCGAACGCTCGGAACAGACGTAGCTTGGCGGCGGCATATTGTTCGGGTTCGCTGAGCGAGCGACCATGGACGGAGTTCCATTGAGCAGTTGCCTGCTCCGGCAGGAACACGCTTACCGCATAGGTTGTCTTACGGTCCGAGGTAACGTCGAAGACGAATTCGGTTGCTGGAGCTTCGGGGTCATCGTGAAGTGCGGCGCGTTTGCCGACAAAGTAATACTGATAAACGTAGCCTTGAGAGCCAGTATAGGTTTTGAGGCGGCGGAGGGACATCAGTTCTCAGTTTCCAGTAGTCGGTAGTCACTAATCCGTGGACAGTGTAGCGCTGAATCCTTGGGGAAGGGGGGGACATGGCAAGCTATGTCCCTACGAAGACGTTTCCTCCTCGCATGGGCTACTTGCTACTGTTTCCCGGCGAAATGACACGTCCATACTCACTGGCGCGGGCCAGACGATCAAACATCCAGTACGCGGATTGAGAGACCCGGGCAATTGCTTCCTCCCCGTCGGCCTCGTGGCGCAGATATGTGGTCATCACGCAGATGATGTAGGGCCGGTTCTCCACGAAAACAATTCCTGAATCGTTCCGCACACCTTCGAGCGAGCCGGGCTTGTTGGCAATCTTCAAGCCTTCCGGCAAGTAACGCGGGATCCAGCTGTCTTTGTGCGTTGCAAGAACTTTGAAAAAGTCTTCGGTCATTTCTTTATTCAGGACTTTTCCTCGGTAAATCTGTTCGAGAAGGTTCGCCATCTCGTGTGGCGTGGACACGTTTTCCCGGCCTCCCTTGGCGGCATTCAGATCCATCATCTTGCGGCGGAGGAGCGTGTGCTTCAGTCCGAGAGATGACATCAGGGCGTTCACGTTGTCCATTCCGACGCGATCGATCAAAACGTTGGTGGCGGAGTTGTCACTCACGGCAACCATCATGGTGGCGACGTCACGCAAAGTGATTTTCGTTACGCCGGGAGTCAGGCCGCCCATGATGTCCGAGTCGGGGACGAGGTCAGCTGCGTTCACCGTGTAGAGGTCGGTGAGTTTCAGTTTTCCCTGCTGGGCTTGATGGTAGAGCTCGGCGAGGACGGCTACTTTGATCGAGCTGGCCTGAGGGAAAACGTCGTCCGCATGGAGCGAGTAAGCCTGCTTATCAGTCAAATCAAGAATGGCGACACCCATGGCGCCGTCAAGGTTGCTGTCGATTTTCGCTACGGCGGCTGCGAGCTTCTGCCAGAGGACTTGCTGCTTTTCTGGCGGAGCGGTTTGGGCTAGAGCCGTAGCGGTGAGAAGGAGGCACAGGATGGTTCGCATATGAGTCGCGACATTATACGAGCAGCGCTGCGTCGCGAGATCTCTCCAAGCGCTGGAGAGAACGCGCGGGTTCGGGATGACGCCGAATCATGTAAAAACAAAGTACCTCTTGCGACTGCGCTTTTCGCAATCGCAGATCAGTACGTTTCTCCGGGCTGAACTTTATGGTTCGATGTTGGCTTCGCCCAGACGTTTTACCGCCGTTTCCGAACTCAAAGGCGAGTAGTAGACCTCTTTGAATGTGTATGACTTCGCCTTGGCGCCGATGATCGGAAGAATCTCGATGTGCCAGTGATAGTCATCGTCCAGCGTCTTCCAGTAGCCGAGGGTTTCTGCGCCATAACGGCTATTCGGTGAGGTGTGCAGAACCAGGTGGAATTCTTCAGTCACAGTGCGGATTCGTTGCAGAGTGCGTCGCAAGAGTGCACCAAGATCAGCGAAGCCAGCATTCCGCGAAAAACCTGTGCGCTCGAAGGAAGCTTCGTGCGTGCGCGGGAGAATCCAAGCTTCGTAAGGAACGCGTGGAGCGTAGGGACAGAGGGCAACATAGTCTCCGCGTGACTCGATGACACGCAAATTCTGCCTTTCCTCCTGGGCAAGGATGTCGCAGAACACGCAACGCTCCTTGGCCTGGAAGTAATCGCGTCCAGCACGAAGTTCGTAGAGCACGCGCCGCGGGACAAACGTAGTCGCGGTGAGTTGAAAGTGCGGGTGCTCGAATTCCTGGCCCGCGGAAACCCCGAAATTTTTGAAGATGCTGATGTACTTGAAACGCTTGTCTTTTTTAAGATCCTGGATGCGTTGCGCGACGAGCCGCAGGAATTGCTCGATTGACGAGTCGCTGGCCACCCACAGCGGGCGATCATGATGCGACGTCTCAAGAAGCACCTCGTGCGCGCCGACTGGCCGCATGCGGTCGTAAATGCCGTCACCGCGTCGCGCTGGATCTCCCTCAATGTGATAGAGCGCATTCGGGTGCACTACTGCGCGTGCCGACCACGGCGCACCATCGATTCCCGAAAAACTTGTGATGACTTGCTGCGGCGTCTTCGAGTCCGGACAGAATGGACAAGGGCCAGCAACGCGAGCGGAATCAGGCACATCATCGCCTGTGATCACCCAGGAACGAGTGATGGGATCTTTGCGAAGCTCCATGGGGGTAAGGAAAACAAAAGCTGGGGGAGGAGTCAAATTGGAAGATTACGCCAGAGACGAGGAGCAGATTCTTCCCTTTTGTCGGGATGACACTCATGAAAGGGATTTGCGCTGCCGACCACCAATTGCAAATTACGAAATTAGAGATTACAAAATTAGCAAGCCCCCATGTCCGAGCCCTCCACGCCGCTGATGCGGCAGTACGCCGCCATCAAGAAGGAGCATCCGAATGCGCTTCTCTTCTTTCGGCTTGGAGACTTCTACGAGCTTTTCTTTGATGACGCGGTGCTGGCCTCGAAAGAGCTTCAAATCACACTGACTTCGCGCAACAAAGAAAAAGGAATCGCTGTGCCGATGTGCGGCGTGCCTTATCACGCCGCGGACGGCTATATCGCGAAACTGATTCGGCGCGGATTCAAGGTGGCGATCTGCGAGCAGGTGGAAGATCCACGAGTGGCAAAGAAGCTGGTGCGACGGGAGGTCACGCGAGTTGTTACGCCCGGCACGGCCGCCGATTCGTCCTTGGGATCGGAAGAGAACAATTTTCTGGCGGCTGTAGCAAACGTCGATAATCGGGCGGGGTTCGCGGCGTTAGACCTATCGACGGGGGAGTTTCGGGCGACAGAGTTTGTCGGCGAGGAAGCTTCGCGCAAAGTTCAAGAAGAACTTGAACAATTGAGGCCAAGGGAAATCCTGTTTGGCTCAAGCGCTCCACTTTTCGAAGTACGCAGTGCTGGGCCGCGACTATCTGAGCCGGCAGTTTCAGACGCCCGAGGGCTCCCTCAGCCTACTGGCGCTGGCTGGGCTGAGACCCCCCTCGAGGATTGGGTCTTTGCGCCGGATCATGCCATTCCGCTCGTCGAAAATCATTTTGGCGTGATGTCGCTGGAAGGTTTTGGGCTGTCGGGCAAACCGGCGGCAGCGGCAGCGGCTGGAGCGATCCTTTACTACGTTCGTTCGACGCAGCGCGGCAAGCTCGATCATGTCGACCGTATCGGATTCTACGAACGGCAGAACTGCCTGGTGCTCGATACCGTAACGGTGAGGAACCTGGAACTGATCGAGCCCTTGTTTGCCGGGACTGATCCGAGCGTCACGCTGGTTCGCTCGATGGACGGGACCGTCACGCCGATGGGCAAGCGACTTCTGCGCGCGTGGATGCTGCGCCCGTCTGTCGAACTCACGGAAATCCAGGGTCGATTGGACGCGCTTGAGGTTCAAGTGAAAGACATTGTCGCGCGCGAAGAACTGCGGCGCGCGCTCGATGGGGTCCTCGACCTGGAGCGATTACTCAGCCGCGTCACGCTCGAAACCGCAAATCCTCGTGATGTGCTGGCCTTGGCCGCGTCACTGGGCAAGATCCCTGCGGTACGCGTTGCCTTAGCCAGGTTGAAAGCGAACCGACTTTCGAAGTTGCGCGATGCAATCGATGAGCTAGGGGACCTTCGCGAACGCATCGAAACAACGATCGTTCCCGAACCACCGATTTCGTTGAGCGATGGTGGTGTGATCCAGAACGGCGTCGAGAAAGAGCTCGATGAGTTACGGGATCTCAGCCGCAATTCCAAGCAGTACCTGGCGCAGATTGAAGAGCGCGAGCGGCAGCGAACTGGGATCGGTTCGCTCAAGGTCAAGTTCAACTCTATTTTTGGCTACTACATCGAGATTTCGAAGGCGAATCTGCATCTCGCTCCAACGGATTACGAGCGCAAGCAGACGCTGGTAAATGCGGAGCGATTCACGACGCCGGAGTTGAAAGAGTACGAATCTAAGATCCTTGATGCGCAGGAAAAGATTGTCGAGATCGAACGGCGATTATTTGCAGAGCTGCGCGGAAGGATTGCGGCCGAGGCAAAGCGAATCCGACAAACGGCGCTGGCACTTGCTGAAGTCGACGTTCTGGGCGGGCTGGCGCACTTGGCGGCGCTGCGGAATTATTGCCGACCCAAATTCGATGAGTCCGGCGACCTGGAGATTGTCGAGGGACGGCATCCGGTTATTGAGCAGCAGGAGATTGGCGGAGGCGAGCGCTTCGTGCCGAATGATGTGTATCTGAATGCCGGGACGCACAACATACTGGTGTTGACTGGTCCGAACATGGGTGGGAAATCGACGTATTTGCGGCAGACGGCCTTGGCGGTAATTTTGGCGCAGATGGGATCGTTTGTACCAGCAAGGTCCGCACGGCTGAGTGTTGTCGATCGCGTGTTTACAAGAATAGGAGCGAGCGACAACCTGGCGCGTGGACGATCCACGTTTATGGTCGAAATGACGGAGACCGCGGCCATCCTGCATACAGCGACGGCCCGATCGCTGATCCTGTTAGACGAGGTTGGGCGTGGAACCGCAACGTACGATGGACTGGCGATCGCGTGGGCGGCAATTGAGTATTTGCATGCTCGAGTGCGCGCAAAGACACTGTTCGCCACACACTACTTCGAATTGACGGAATTGGCGGAGCAGTTGGGAGGCGTGAAGAATTATCACGTGTCGGTGAAAGAGACGGGCGGCGGCATCGTATTCCTGCGCAAGGTTGAGCCCGGGGCGGCCGACAGAAGTTACGGAATTGAAGTTGCGAAGCTGGCAGGACTTCCACACGAGGTCACGGAGCGGGCGCGAGAAGTGCTGGCGGAACATGAATCGGCGGAGCGGCAGACTTCGGAGCATTTAACGCCGGGAGCAGAAGCGCCAAGAGCAGCGCAGTTGACGATCTTCACTGCGCTGTCGCAACCGGTGGTGGAGAAATTACGTGAAGTGGATCTGAATCGGCTGACTCCGCTGGAAGCACTGAATTTGTTGGCGGAGTTGAAGAAAGAATTGTAGTCAGTAGTCAGTAGTAAGGAGTCAGGAGTCAGCTAATGGCTTCAGCGATTGGCCACTGATTAATTCCTCAAAGAATGACTGATATCTCCAAGAACATCGGCCAACTGCTCATCATCGGCTTTGATGGGACTGAAATGAGTCCATCGCTTGCTTCCCTGCTGCGTGATGTCCAGCCGGCGGGAGTCATCCTGTTTGCGCGGAATATCACCGGCGCCGAACAGACTTGGAAATTGCTCCGGGATTGTCAGGCACAGGTAAAAACACCACTGTTCACCTGCGTCGACCTGGAAGGCGGCAAGGTGGATCGCTTTCGGAATGTGCTGGGCTCCGCGCCGTCGGCCGCCGATGTTTTCGCCACCGGTGACCGGCGCGTCTTTCGCAAACATGGACAAGTGATCGGCGCGAATTGCCGGGCTTTGGGGTTTAACGTGGACTTCGCTCCGGCTCTGGATCTGGCATTCGAGGCTTCCAAGAGCGTCATGAGTTCGCGAGCGGTTTCGGAAGACCCGAAACTGGTCATTACGTATGCGCGAGAATTTCTGCGCGGTCTCGATGATTCCGGGGTGCTCGGATGTGGAAAGCATTTTCCAGGTTTAGGTGAAGGGAAACTCGACAGTCATCATGAGCTGCCTGTGATTGAGAAATCGTGGAAGAAATTATGGAACGAAGACATGGTTCCGTACCGGACAATGCGCCGCAATTTGCCGTTTGTGATGGTGTCGCATGCGGCATATCCAGCCGTTACCAAGAAGGCCATACCGGCCTCTATTTCGAGCAAATGGATCACGGATGTACTGCGAAAGAAGATCGGGTTTAGAGGGCTGATCGCGTCCGACGATCTTGAGATGGGCGGGGTGCTTGCCGCGGTACCGATCGAGCGTGCGACGGTCGAGTTTGTACGCGCAGGCGGTGACTTGGGATTGATCTGCCATAAAGAAGCATTCGTGCGCCGTTCATTTGAGGAGTTGGCTGGCGAAGCGGAAAAGGACAAGAAATTCCGTAAGCGCGTGGAACAATCGGTCGCACGGGTGGTGGCGTTCAAGAAGAAAAATCCTGGGCTGTTTAGGAAGCAAAGTACTCCGAACGCGGCGAGGGTGCAGAAGTTGTCACGTCAGTTATGGGAATTCGGCGAACAGGTAAGACTGGAGGCGTTGGCTTTGTAGACCGATGGATTGAAGCGTGAGCGCCGCGCGCGAGATCCCTCGACTCGCTGGTGCAAGCGCGAGTCTTCGGGATGACGCCAATCCACCCCGACGAACGAATGGAGCAATAAACGAAAGGCAAAACAACACATGCAAGCCAAAGCAATACTCGCAAGGCCATAAGAGTTCTGGATGAGAACGCATTCAATGAAAATGGAGACGCGGTGATTGTTGCGGGGGTAATGAGTGGCACATCTGCCGATGGCGTTAACGTTGCCCTGATAAGGATCGGCAGTCCCGCAAAAAAAAATCGCTCTGGCGGATCAGCACGGCGAAGATCCCGTTCAGCCCCCAATCCGCCGACTTTCGAATTGATCGGACACGCGGAATATCTCTATGCGAAGGGCGTGCGCCGCGCTGTATTAGCGGCGATGAATGCTCCAAAGGCGAGCGTCGCAGACCTATCCCGCTTGAATTTCGTTCTAGGGGAACTCTACGCAGAGGCCATTGTCGCCGCGCAAAAAGAGTTTCGAGTAAAGGCCCAGTTGGTGGGATGCCATGGGCAAACGATTTATCACCAGGGCGAAGCGGCCCGTTATCTGGGAAAATCCGTCGCTGTAACGTGGCAGATCGGCGAGGGCTCGGTGGTAGCGGCGCGAGTAGGTGTGCCGTGTGTGTCGGATTTTCGTCCCGCTGATATGGCTGTGGGCGGCAAAGGAGCTCCGCTGGTTCCCTTCCTCGATTACTTCCTGTACCGAGATGCCCGTGTCGGGAGGATCGCGCAGAATATTGGAGGAATCGCAAATCTCACTTCGATCCCGAAAAACGCGGCATTAGAGGACGTGGTGGCATTCGACACCGGCCCGGGAAATATGGTGATCGATCAGTTGACCGAACGGCTGTATGGCAAGTCTTATGACCGTAATGGGGAGATTGCAGCGAACGGAGTTGTCAACGAGGGTGTTCTGACGAAGTTGATGCGACTTCCCTTCTTCAAAAAAGCGCCTCCAAAGACTGCGGGACGAGAAGAATTTGGCACTGAGTTTGTGGACCGGTTTCTTGCGCAGTGTGGTCGTGCGCGGAAACAAGACCTCGTTGCGACAGCAACGGCATTCACCGCACGTTCGATTGCCGATGCTGTGCAGCGGTTCGTAATCAAGAAACGCGGCGGCCGTCATGAGATGGTCGTCTCCGGTGGCGGCGCTAAGAATTCAGCACTGATGGCACTACTTGCGAATGCTCTCTGGCCGCTAGGCGTAACGCTGCGGTTTTCGGACGAGTTTGGGATTCCCACAGAAGCGAAAGAAGCGGTCGCCTTCGCCTTGCTCGCTTATGAGACCTGGCATGGACGTCCGTCGAATGTCCCGTCTGCAACGGGAGCAAAACAAGCGGCAGTGCTCGGGAAGATTTCACTAGTCGACGGGCAGTGGTCATTGGGCAGTCATGAGTGAGATCGTTGTTGCAATCAATGTTTTGGGGCAACTGGAAAACGAGTTGGGTAGCAGATGCCTCGCTACGCTCGGAATGACAATACTTCAAAGGGTTGATGCTCCGAAGCGAATGATGCTTTTAAAGCAAACGATTCCGCTGCCGAGATTACTGAGGATTGGGCTCGCATTCGCCGCTGTTCTCGTATCGCTCATTGCAACTTCCTGTTCCAAAGCCGCTGATCCCGATACGTTCGTGATGATCATCGAGAGCAGTCCAACCAATCTTGATCCGCGGGTTGGGCTCGATGCCCAGTCCGAGCGCATTGACGAGTTGATCTTCGACGCTCTACTTACGCGCGACGAACATCTCAACGTGCAGCCGGGACTCGCCGAGAAGTGGGAGATGGCCGATCCGCTGACCTACGTCTTCCACCTGCACAAGGGAGTGAGGTTCCATGACGGACGTCCACTGTCCTCTCGGGACGTGAAGTGGACGTTCGATTCTCTGTTGCAAGGAAAGATCCGAAGTACAAAGTCAGCCACATACCGATTAGTCGATCGCATCGAAGCACCTGATGATCTGACAGTCGTTTTCAAATTGAAGGAGCCATTCTCCACACTGCCATGGAATCTTTCAGAAGGTGCGATCGGCATCGTCCCGGATGGCAGCGGTGAGGAGATCACACGCAAGCCGATCGGGACAGGCCCTTTTCGTTTTGTGAGTGCGGAAGCGGATAAGGAAGTCGTCCTTGAACGGAACGATGACTACTGGGATCAGAAAGCACGTTTGAAGCGTGTGCGTTTTAATGTTGTGCCTGACACAATTACTCGGGCACTGGAACTTCGGAAAGGCAGCGCAGATGCCGCTGTCAACGCGCTCACCCCGGACATCGTTCTTGCGCTAGAACAAGATCCGAAGCTCGAAGTAAAACGCGGTCCAGGGACGACTCTAACCTATCTTTCGTTCAACACGCGGGATCCGATTTTGAAAGATGTTCGTGTGCGACAGGCGATCGCGTGTGCCATCGATCGACAGCCATTGATCGAGTACTTGTGGCGAGGTTTTGCCAAACCAGCCAGCAGCATACTTCCTCCGCAAAGCTGGGCTTACAGTGGCCTGCAGCCGCTTGCCTTTGATCCGCAGCGCGCGCGAACGCTGCTCGATGCTGCCGGTTATCCCACGAAGGATGGCTCGCGGTTCCGTCTGACGATCAAAACATCGACAGACGAGAGCGCCCGATTGCTGGCCGCTGTCCTGCAGCAGCAATTACGAAACGTTGGAATCGAGCTCGATATCCGCACGTTTGAATTCGCGACGTTTTTTGCCGATGTTACGAGCGGGGTGTTTCAGGCTTATGCCCTGCGCTGGATCGGCGGCAACGAAGATCCGGACATCTTCGAATATGTCTATCATTCCTCCAAGTTTGCGCCGAAGGGAGCGAATCGCGGATTTTATGCGAGCCCGCGGGTGGACACGATCATTGAACAGGCGAGGACAGAGGCGAACCCGGCCGTACGCAAAGCTCTCTATGCGCAACTGCAGCAAATCCTCGCCGAGGAAGTTCCCTCTATCAATCTTTGGTATCTCGATACGGTGCTCGTCCATTCGAAGCGAGTTAAGAACGCCGAGATCAATCCCTCGGGTAATTACAACTTCCTGAAGTCAGCGGAAGTGGAGAACAGTCGCTAGGAGCTGGTTCCCAGTTGCAGGGACTGTATCGAAAACGACTCCCAACAATCACACGATTCGCACGAGCGGGCCCTTCACCATGAGCGTGGTACCATCGGCAATAGGTATGCGGGCGGGATAGCTCGTAAATCATTCATTTCATGCGCATTCTTTTCATTGGGGACATTTTCGGGCGTCCGGGCCGGACGATCGTACGGGAAAAACTGGCCGGACTCGTCAAAGAGCACCAAGCTGATCTGATTATTGCCAACGGGGAGAACGCCGCGGCTGGCTTCGGCATCACGCCCCCGCTCGTCGAAGAGCTGTTCGATATGGGGATCGACGTCATCACGACGGGTAACCATATCTGGGACAAGCGAGAGATTGTCGAATACTTCCAGTCGGCGAATGGAAATCCCCATAGCCCGGCGCGCCGTGTGCTTCGTCCCGCGAATTATCCGGCAGGGATGCCCGGAAGCGGCCTGTACGAAGGACGCAAGGCAAACGTTCCTTATGCGGTGATGAATCTACAGGGCCGCGTCTTCATGACCTCGAATGATGATCCTTTCCGTAAGGCCGACGAGTTGCTGAAGACGATCGAAGCAAAAGTGATTTTTGTGGATCTTCATGCGGAAGCCACCTCCGAAAAAATCGCGATGGGCTGGTACCTCGATGGACGCGTGACCGCCGTGGTTGGGACTCACACGCATATCCCGACAGCCGATGAGCACGTCCTGCCGAACGGAACAGCTTACGTCACCGATGTCGGTATGACGGGTCCATACGACAGCGTCATCGGCGTGAAGAAAGAACTCGTGATTGGGAAATTTCTTAACAACATGCCAGTACGATTCGAAGCTGCGACCGGGGATGTGCGCCTGTGCGGCATTCTGGTTGATTGCGACGAGAAAACAGGACGCGCGCGCAAGATCGAGAGGATCAAGAGTCAGTAGTCAGTAGTCAGGAGTCAGGAGTCAGTTCTCAGAGAAGACTACTGGGACATAGGGAGTGAAGGACACTCAAGAGTTTCGTAAAGCGCATTGTCAGTAATGACCCAAACAAACAGCTCAAACCGTTTTCAGTGGTCGGCGGCGGATGCCTATCTGTTTGACATCGATGGCACGCTGATGCGATCTCGCAACCGCATCCACTTTAATGCGCTGAATTACGCGATGCTCGAAACATACGGCGTCGAGACGACGATTGCGGGTATCGCATATCACGGCAAAACAGACCCCGGCATTTTGCGGGCCGCGCTTGAGCGTGTTGGATTTGCCAAGGACGCGATCGATGCTCGCATGGAAAAGGCGTTAGACGTAGTCCGCGCGGAGGTTCACAAGCGGGCCGGCGAAATGACGCCGGAGGTGTGTAATGGAATCCCGGGCGCGCTCGAACACCTGAAGAAGTCCGACAAACTGATCGGCGTCGCATCCGGCAATCTCGAATCGGTTGGATGGCTGAAAATCAAAGCTGCTGGATTGCGCGATTTCTTCACATTTGGCACATTTGCAGACCGCCTGGAGCTGCGCGAGCAAGTGTTTGAGGCCGCCATGGAACTGGTGCGCAAGCAATTGGGTAGCAGAGCAATTGCATGCTTCATCGGCGACACACCGGACGACATAACAGCGGCGAAGAAAGTTGGCGCGCAGATCATTGCCGTTTGCACCGGCATCTTCAAAGCGGAAGACCTGCTTCCGCTTGGACCGGACGTTTGCGTTGCATCGTGTGGTGAATTGTTGGCGGAAGCGGTGGAGACATACAACCACGGCTGATTGGGGTACCAGGTGTTGCGAACGCTGCGCGCGAGATCCCTCGCCCGGTTGGAAAAAGCACTGGGCTTCGGGATGACGCCGATTGATGAAACATTGCCCAGAAGTACACTTCCCTTTGAATCTGCAGCCGCGGGGCAGATTTCCCGGTAGAATCAGCCTCATGCGGTACGCCACCATGGTGTTTGCGATCGTTTTCTGCAGCGTACCCGCGCGCCCAGATACGCCCCCGCAAATTCCGCCCACCCCATTGTGCGGAGATTCAACGCCAGGGGTGCTGCCCTGCCAGGCGTCCAAATCCGACCTAAAATCTGCGAAAGATGCTTTTGCCCGTGGATTGAAACTGCAAAATGCGAAGAAGCTTGACGAGGCGTTCGCCGAATTCGAGGAAGCTGCGCGGGTTGTCCCGCACAACCTTGATTACCTCACGGCGCGCGAAATGCTGCGTCAACAGTTGGTGTTCGATCACATCACGAAGGGAAACGACGACTTAGTTGCCGGGCGTCAGATCGAAGCCTTGGCCGAATTTCGCAGTGCCATTCAGCTGGATCCGGAGAATACATTCGCGCAGCAGCGACTGCAGGATGCCGCGGGTGGGGCCACCCCAAAAGTGCGCAGTCCATTTCGGACAATTGCCTCAGCAAGCGGAGTAGATGTATCGCCACTCGACTCTTTGAATACGATTCATTATCGCGGCGATTCACGCGGCCTGCTCACCCAAGTTGCGTCGTCCTATGGGGTGACTGTCACGTTCGATGATAGTGTGCCAAGTCGCAATGTCCGATTTGACATCGGGAACGTTAATTTTGGCACGGCGATGCAAGCGGCGGGTTCAGTGACCAAGACCTTCTTCACCCCCATTGGCGCGAAAGAAATTCTTATTGCCGCGGACACGCCGGAAAACCATCGGGTATTCGACCGCATGGGCTATCGCACGTTCGCCGTACCCGGTGCGACCACACCGCAGGAAATTACAGAAATCGTCAATGTCATGCGCGGCCTGTTCGACATCCGATTCGTGATGCAACAACCACAGCGTGGCACGATTACTCTCCGGGCCCCCATGCCCATCCTTGATGCGGCAACCCGCTTCCTTGAAGGACTCGACTCCGGCCGGCCGGAAGTTCTACTCGATATTAGCGCCTACGAGGTGAGCCACACTTATCTGCGGCAGATTGGCGTGCACATTCCGAATCAGTTCAAACTGTTCAACATTCCCCTGGGAGCGTTGGCGGGGCTCGGCGGACAGAATATTCAGGACCTGATCAACCAGCTGATCTCGAGCGGCGGGATCAACCAGGCAAATAATACTTCCATCTCGGCTTTACTGGCGCAGCTGCAAAGCCAACAAAATTCGCTTCTGAGTCAACCGCTGGCGACCTTTGGCGGAGGCATCACGCTATTTGGATTGTCGCTCGACCAATTGGCTGCGACGCTTTCCCTAAACGAATCGTCAGTCCGCAATCTTGAGCACGTGACCTTGCGGGCTTCTGACGGCCGCGATGCGAGCTTTAAGGTAGGATCCCGCTTCCCGATCCTGAATGCGACATTTGCGCCCATCTTCAACTCTGCCGCGATTTCGCAGGTCATCCAGAACCAGAGCTTCACACCGGCATTTCCCAGCTTCAACTATGAGGACATTGGCTTGACCATGAAAGTCAAGCCGGACGTGCATACCTCCAACGATGTAAGTATGAACCTGGAACTGCAACTAAGGACGCTCACCGGAACCAGCATCAATGGCGTACCGGTCATCTCAAATCGCGAATACAAGGGGAGCATTGCGTTGAAAGAAGGCGAGCCGGCCGTCGTCGCCGGGATGATCTCGCGGCAAGACCAGCACAGTTTGACCGGGCTTCCTTTCGTATCACGCGTACCCGGTTTAAATCAGCTCTCAGCAACGAATGAGAAACAAGAAAATGATAATGAGTTGCTGATCGTGATCACACCTCACGTTGTCCGGGAAGCGGAGAACAATGGCAAGGAAATCTGGCTACGGTAAATTAGTAGCTAGTAGCTTGTTGCTAGTTACTAGTCAAGGCTCGTACTGGTTTCCTACTTCCCTTCCTTGCCTGCGAATTCCACCAAGCTCTTGAGGTAATCGAGCGGCGCTCCGCCAAGGCCGACTCTCCTGCCATTGATGAACAAGGTGGGAGTGCCCGTAACACCTACTGACTTCCCCAGTGCCATGGACGCATCGATTCGTGCGCGGGTATCTGGCTTGGCGGCACAAGCGGCGATTTCACTCCCTTTTACGCCGGAGGCATCTGCGATCGCGGTCAGCTTTTCGTCCGCATTTGCTTCCGTGATGTCGGCTTGCGACTCGTATGTTTTCTGGATGAATTTCCATACAGCGTCGTTTGGGGAACGGCCGAGGCAATCGACATAGGCCGCACCCTTCATCGCCCAGTTGTGCATAGGCAATGGAAAATTCTGAAATATGAAGTGCGCAGTCGGCTCGGCTGCCAGAAGTTGGTCGAGAACAGGCTGGCCTTCTTTGCAGTGCGGACACTGCAGATCACTAAATTCAACGATGGTCACGGCTGATCCAGTCGGTCCACGCGCGGGCCCATTCAGACCTTTTTGCAGACGCTCCCGATCCGCAGCAAAAGGATCGGCGCCAAATGGAATCATGTCGCCTACCAAAGCGTGCTGGCCGTCGGAGGTCACGAAAAAATGAGCATTCTGCTGCCCTTGAGTTGTGCTCATTAAAACCGATACTTCAGAGAGCCCCGACACGCTCGATGGCTTAATCTCAAGAATTTTCCACGTCAGATTCGAATCATAGCCAAACATGTGTTGCATGAAGGCGTTGACAGTGTCTTCTGTGGGGAGCGGCGTCTTGTCCTGAGCGGCGGCTGAAAACGCAAATATCACCAGCAGCAGTGCAAAGATCAATTTGTATCGCATTCAAGTCCTTGGCGTGGGGATGTCAGAACATTGTATTTCATCGGTAGATAAGTAGCAGTTGTAAGCGCTTCTACGTTTCGAGCTTCGCCGCAATAGGAAAGCGGCGACCGTAGCCAAACGCTTTGGCGGAAATCTTCAAGCCGGGGGCAGCCTGCTGGCGCTTGTACTCGGCGCGGTTGACCATGCCAATGACGAGGCGGACAAGTTGGATGTCGAAATTATGGTCCGCAGCGATCTGCTCAGCAGTGTGATTGTCTTCGATGTAATCCTCAAGAATCGGATCAAGAATCTCGTACGGCGGGAGCGAGTCGGAATCCTTCTGATTGGGGCGTAGTTCCGCGGAGGGTGGCTTTTCGATCGTATTGTTCGGAATGATTTCGCGGTCTCGGTTCACATAGCGGCTAAGGCGATAAACCAACGTTTTTGAAACGTCGGAGATCACCGCGAGTCCGCCGACCATATCGCCATACAGGGTGCAGTAGCCAACCCCTAGTTCGCTCTTATTCCCGGTTGAAAGGACGATCGCACCAAACTTGTTTGAGAGCGCCATGAGCAGCGTTCCGCGAGCACGGGGCTGAAGATTTTCTTCCGTGACATCTTCTGGCAAGCCAGCGAATACTTTAGACAGCGTTGCGCGGAAAGCATCAAAGATCTGGCCGATCGGCAACAACTCGAAACGGATACGGAGATTGTCGGCAAGCTGACGTGCGTCGTCAATTGACCCAGCCGAAGAGTACGAACTCGGCATACCTACACCGATTACGTTTTCTTTTCCGACCGCGTCGACGGCGATCGCAGCCGTGAGCGCTGAATCGATGCCGCCGCTGAGACCGATGAGAACAGTCTTGAACCCGCATTTGCGCACGTAATCACGGGTCCCCAGAACCAAGGCAGCGTACGCGCTGGCTTCCTCGCCTTCGATTTGCTCATGCAAGTCACCCGTTAGAGTGGAGGAATCGAAGATGACGAGGTCTTCTTCGAAAGATCGACCCGTGGCAATCACTTCGCCTTTTGAATCGAGCACCAGGCTCGATCCGTCGAAAACCAGGCTGTCGAATCCGCCAACCTGGTTCACCATCGCAACGGGTACGTTATAGGTACGTGCGATGCTGGCCAGCATGTCTCGGCGTAGCTCGCGTTTTCCCATCCAGAAAGGCGAGGCTGATATGTTGAGGACAAAGTTTCCGCCGTTGCGGACGAGCGTCTCCACAGGATCAACGCCATAAAGGCGCTTACTCCAGAAGTGCTTATCGTTCCAAGCGTCCTCGCAAATGGTAAGAGCCATGCGCTTACCACAGAAATCGAAGAGGTCCTGATGTCGAGCAGGAGAGAAATTGCGACTCTCATCAAAAACATCATAGGTAGGCAGCAGCATCTTCGACTGTACGAAAGTCACACGCCCGTCTTTCGTAAGCGCTGCGGAATTCATGACCGACTTTCCGGTTTCAGCCTCGGCGGGTGTGGGAAGGCCTGCGATGACCGCGATACCTTGAGTTTGCGAGGCAATCTGGTCCAGAGACTCTCGACTGCGCGCGACGAAAGCAGGCCGTTCTACGAGGTCTCGCGTCGGATAACCACTCACAGAAAGTTCCGGAAACACGATAAGGCCAGCGCCGGCGGCTTTCGCGCGCTTCGAAAAATCAACAATCTTCGTTACATTGCCGGAAAAGTCACCAACGGTGGGATTGATCTGTCCGAGCGCAATCTTCACACTTTTAGTGTAAAAGTTCAGGAAGCAGGACGCCAGTTTGGAACAGGATTGCCTTGTGGATCGTTGCCGGTTGGCGCTCCCGTTGGACGAGGCGCCGGAGAAATACCCCCAGCAGGCTCTACACCAGGAGCTTCTTCCCCAGGCCGACGTAGTGTAGGCGCGTTCGCGGGACGAGTGCCGTCCTCATTTCCTTTAGCGACGCTCGGCTGAGGTTGAGTGTCGATTTCCTTTTCTGTTCGAACAATCTTCTGCCCATCGACTTTCATGGTCTTAACCTGGACTACTTCGTCGCCAACAAAGCGAATGAAGTCGACATCGGCAGGAGGTTCGCCGTAGATCCATTCTTCGTATTCCATCTCGCCATCACGCTCGCGGACTTTCTTCGGCGCTCGGCCCTTGGAATAGGTGACCATATCGTGATTCATGCCGACTAAAACGCGGTGATTTTTGATCGCGTCTTTTACTTTTGGCGGAACGGATTCGAGGTATGCCTCTACGGGCGACTTGGAATCGAAATCAAACACGGGCCGCAGCATCTGCTTCAGTTCAGGCCCGGTAATCTCGGGAACATACTTCTCGAAATAAAGGTCTACAAAAGACCCACGTGCATTGGCATTCGCATCGTTCGGAGCAATCGGAGCCGACCCGCCGGTACCTTGAATCTGGATGCGCTGATACCACTTCTGTTTCTTGATCGGACCGCCATTGATCTCGAAATGGATGAAGTTGTCTTTGATGACGATGTTGCTGATGCGCGCGAGGTCTCCGGGTTTGGCAGCCGGCCCCCAGAGTGCCATCAACTGCTGCATCCGTTCTCTGTCAGGCGTGATCTCGCCATTTTTCAGCTTGATGCCACCCTTACCCATGGGAAAGTTCGTGCGGATATAAACAAGTTCCGCATTGAACGCGCGCACGATTTGCATACGCGTCTCCTTCGACATGTGCGGCCGTTGAGCAGCGTTGTCACTGGCTAGAACGATCGAAGAGGAGAGGAGAATTCCGAAGGCGAGGGCCGTAGACAGATGCAACTTCATAAAGCACCCCAGGGTTGATGAGATTATAGCCCTGAAGGGAGGTCCGGCGGATAGGGAATACAACGTATTCGAGCGCTTTCCCGGGCAAATTCGGCTAATTTTCGGTCGTGACCCGTAAGCCCTCGCGGGCCACACGCATGGGCAGGATCTTACCTCCCGCCGCCGCAACGGCTTGCGAAACGGCTTCGTTAGTGCCCTCTTCGACGAGGAATATCAAGCAACCGCCTCCCCCCGCCCCGCACACCTTAGCGGCGCGTGCGCCCCGCTTCGTTGCCGTCGCGATCAGCTTTTCGATCAGCGGAGTCGTGATCCCAGGAGCATTCGTCCGTCGCAGCTTCCATTCCTCCCGAAGCAAGCGCGCGGCATCCTCCCAGTCATGGCGCAGGAGAGCCTGGTGCATTTCGCGCGCAATCCCGGCTATCTTCTCGAAATTCTTGAACACGTGCTTATTGCCGTTGATGTGGGCCTTGAACACTTCCCAGTTGTTGATACCGGATTTCCGTGGCGCACCGGTATAGGCGAGAACAAACCGGCGCTCGATTTCTTCGGCCGCAACCGGCATGGCTGACCAGTGGATGCCGTTCGCATCAAGATGAATGGCGCTCACGCCACCATACAGGGCCGGATAGTAATCCTGGCACCCGGTTGGCACGCCAATAATCTGCGCTTCTACGTTCTGCGCAATGACCCGCATTTCCTCCAGCGGCAATTCGCGGCCGGTGAAGCGGGCTAAGGCCGCGGTAGTTGCAATCATTAAGGCAGAGGATCCTGAGATTCCTGCTCCGGCTGGCGATTCTGAGTCGGTCTCAATCCGCAGACCTTGCTCTGGTTCGAAAAATCGCACGAGGTATGCAGCCAGCACATGCTTGTGAGCACGCACTGCGCAGAGTTCTTCCAGACTTGAATAGGTCTCCTGCTTCCCAGTATCGATGGATTTCAGCTCAATTCGCTTGGCTTTCAGGGGAGTAATCCGACAGCTCGTCAGGATATCGAGAGCAAAATTGAGCGTGAGCGCGCCTTCATGGAAAAGGTACAGCGGCCAAAGATCTAACGTCCCTCCAGCGAGGTCCGCTCGGCACGGCGCTTGCGCCATGATCGTCGGGCCAGCAGAAGTTTCCACCGAACGTGGCATGCAAAGTTTGTATCACGAGGAGAGCCCTAATTGCGGTGAGACAATAGTTCCCGTGCAGCCGAAAGTACCTCAGGAATAACGCTTTCGATATCCGCGTCCGTCGTCCGATGGTTCACCATGCAGGCTCGCAGACAGAATTTTTCCCTCAAGATGGCATTAGAGATATAAATCCGCCCACGTCGTACAACTAGCTTCATCAGCTCAGTGTTGAATCGATTGCGCTCATCCTCCGTCGCCCCATCGTGAATTTTGTGACGAAAACAAACAGCCGATAGCTCTACTGGTGTCAGCATTTCCAGAGCAGGTTCGGCACGAACGAAAGTTTCCAACTTCCGCGCATTTTCGAGATCACGCGCGATAGCCGCTCGAAAAGCCGAAACCCCGTGATAGCGCAGCGACAACCACAACTTCAACGCCCGGCACCGCCGCGATAGCTCGATCGACTCTTCAAAATAGGCGAAGCCCTCGATCGGATCCGCGCTGAGTGTCTGCGCATAGTCTCCGGTGTAGGCAAACGTTTTACGAGCGATCGCCGGATCTCGATACAGCAGGCAACCACAATCGAGCGGTTGATACAGCCACTTGTGCGGATCGAGTGTTAATGAGTCTGCCTGCTCCATCCCGCGAAAAAGTTGCGGAGCGGCCAGAAATGCCAACGCCCCGTAGGCACCATCGACGTGCAGCCATGCATCGTGGCGCCGCCCGATAGCCGCGATTTCTTCCAGAGGATCAATCGCGCCTGTATTCACTGTGCCCGCAGACGCGACAATCGCGATCGGCACCTTCCCGTGTTCGCGATCTTCACGAATCGCTTGCTCGAGCTTCGACGGAATTATCCGATACGAATTGTCGCAAGGGATGTAGTGCAGACTCTCTCGTCCCAAGCCCAGCAATGCGACCGCCTTCGGCACCGCCATATGGACCTGCTCGGAGGCGTAGATCACACCATCGGCAGCGTTCCGCAGTCCTTTTTCATTCGCCGGTGTTTTCTTTTCTCGCGCCATCGCAAGACCCATCAGATTCGCGGCGGACCCGCCTCCGGTGAGCGTTCCCGAAAATCCTCCCATGCCCACTGCCTCAGCGAGCCAGCTCACGACGGTACGTTCAATCGTTACTCCCGACGGCGACGAACGCCATGCGGTCATGTTCTGCGTCAGGATGGATGCGACCCAATCGCCAAGCGCCGCCACCGGCTCACCGGGTCCTTGCACGTATCCAAAGAAGCGCCCGTTCTGCGCGCGGGAATGCGCCATCACTTCGCGCAGTAGATCGAACGCTGCTTCTCCGAGTCCCTGCTCGGGCAACGGGGTTGCAAAAAGACGGTCGGTTTCCTTTCCGCTCGTAGCAGGAAAGATGGGCGCATCGGGTAATTTCTCCAAGTATTCGGAGGTGAGTTCAGCGACGCGAGTCGCCAACTCTCGGTACTCGGACGCAGCGAGATCAAGGGATTTCATTTGGAGAGAATTTAATCACAGACACAAAAGAAGCGCCGGCCAATCACTTCCGCTGAAATGAAGACGCAGAGACAGTAGCGAGTGGTTTGGAGGATTTAGGAATTGACCAGATTTAACGCTCGCTTGATCGTGCCGCGCTCGTTCTGAATCTTCTGTTGAAGAAGCGTGATGGCATAGATCAGCTGTTCCGGACGCGGAGGACAGCCTGGCACATACACATCGACTGGGATCACCTGGTTTACGCTCTGCACGAGTGCGTAATTATTGAAAACACCGCCAGAAGTCGCACACGCCCCCATCGAGATCACCCATTTCGGTTCGGGCATCTGTTCCCAGAGCTGCCGGATGACAGGAGCCATCTTCTGCGAAACGCGCCCGGCAATGATCATCAGGTCCGATTGGCGCGGAGATGGGCGAAACACTTCGGCGCCAAAACGGGCGATGTCGAATCGAGAAGCTCCCATCGACATCATCTCAATGGCACAGCATGCTAAGCCGAACGTCATCGGCCAAATCGAGTTTTTGCGAAACCAGTTGACGGTCGAATCGAGAGTTGTCAGGACGATGTCTTGTGGTACGGCATTGCCGAACTGCAGTTCTTTAACAACCCGTTTTCCATTCTCGCTGACTACATAACTGCCGAGATTGACGTTCTCGCCCATGACTCTATTTTAACCCACGATGAGGCACATGCTGATTTAAGACCGTGACAACAGCACTGTCGCTGTGCGCCAGCCCTGACATGTGAGGAACACTAAAAGAAGAGAAAGTACTCCGCCACCAAGTAATACAAAGCCGGATGGCTCAGGAACCGCCACAAGCGTAATCGGTACTGACTGGCCTGGCGTCAACTTTCCAAACCGTGATCGCAAATCGATGTAGATCTTCGTGGACGTTGTGAATGTCTGGCCGTTCGCAAGACTGAAAGTCATTTGAGGATTGGCAGACTTAAGCACCAGTTCTAACAAAATCGTGTTGCAGGGACATGCGGGCAGCGCACGATCACTTCCTCCAGTGAAGAGCAGAAAAGTCGGCGTCGTATTGGGCCCAGCATTCTGACTGATCCCCTTGACCGAAAGAATCACGCTTGAGAACGAGAGCGGCAGCATCGTTATACCGTTCGTGTTGATCGACAATTGGTAGCCGCTCACACCGTTTTCGGTACCCACATAGGTGAGACTGCCGATTGTGATGGAATCGGCACGGGCCAGGCCACATAGCCACACCACACTAAAAATCGCGACACAATGTAAAACGAAACGGAGGTACTTCATAACGGTTTCTTAGAATGGCGTGCCAATTAGTTTACAACGATTTTTCGGGTGAAAATCTGCTCATTGTGGACAATCCAAATCTGACGTCGCGCACGCGTAGGCTTTCGAACAACAACGAGCGGATCAAATTGATGTGTGCATTATTTTTACTTAGGGGTTCACCACAATTTTTCCGAACATCTGACTGTTTTCCATGTGCTCGTGGGCTGCACGAAGATCCTTCAGCGGAAACGTGCGATCCACTACCGGCTTCAACCTTCCAGCAAACACATGCGCGAGGACATCGTAGAGCTCACCCATTGTGCCCATGTACGAACCGAGCACCGTCAATTGCCGGGAGTATACGAAGCGCAAATCCATGGACGCGCTCGGACCAGTCGTGGCGCCGCAGGTGACAAGTCGCGCAGCCGGTTTCAGGCATTTCATGCTTTCGTCCCAAGTGGCAGCGCCTACGTGCTCGACGACAACGTCGACGCCTTCTTTGTTTGTTATCTTCCTTACTTCTTCGGAGATCTTCTGCTTGTAGTGATCGATACCGTAATCGGCGCCGAGTGCCCTCGCTTTCTCCAGCTTTTTGTCATCCCCCGCGGTCGTTATCACCCGGCAGTGAAACAGTTTTGCAATCTGGATGGCTGCGATTCCAACACCTGAGCTTGCACCGAGCACGAGGACAGTTTCCCCAACTTTGAGACCGGCACGGCCTATCAGCATGTGCCAAGCCGTGAGGAAGACGAGGGGCACACTTGCGGCCTGGTTGAAATCGAAACTGTCCGGTATCGGGATGACATTCACCACAGGAACTGCGATCAGTTCGCAATTGCCTCCGTCCACGCGATTGCCAAGAACCGTGAATTCCGGACACTGATTCTGTAATCCCGCCACACACTTTGGGCAGTGATTACAAAAATGCATCGGCGCAAGTAGTACACGCTGGCCGGACTTGAAGCCGCTGACGTATTCGCCAGTCTCTACGATCTCTCCGGCGATGTCGCTGCCGAGAATGTGTGGGAGGTTCACTCCGGGCAATCCTTTGCGCACCCACAGATCAAGATGGTTCAGCGCGCAGGCCTTGATGCGGACCAGCACATGGTCTTTGCGAAGGACTGGGTCTGGAACATCCTCATAGGTCAAAACTTCTGGACCGCCGAACTGATGAATGCGAACTGCCTTCATAGAACCTCCGACCACCGATCTCCACTCAAAAAACGTAACACATGAAGGCTGTGGCTTGTCCGAGCTGGTGTCGGATCCCAAGGTTGGGCGGATCCAATCGCGACGGTTGATAAGCAACCCAGGTTTCTTTCCTGCCGACCCAGTCAGGTAAGATAGCGCCGCCTATGAATCGGGAATACCACAAGGGATACAGTCACGAACTCAACCGCGACATGGAAGCGCTCGTTTTCGGACATGCCGGCCAACCCATGCTCGTCTTTCCAAGTTCCATGGGGCGCTTCTTCGAGTACGAAGATACAGGAATGATCGGCGTGCTCGCGCCGAAGATTGAAGCGGGAGAACTGCAGGTGTTCTGCGTCGATAGCGTCGATACCGAGAGCTGGTACAACAAAGGCGCTCATCCAGGCTCACGCATCTGGCGCCATGTTCAGTATGAAAAATACTTGATGAATGAATTTATCCCTTTCCTGAAATGGAAGAACTGGGCGCCGCAGATGTTCGTGACAGGCTGTAGTTTCGGCGGATACCACGCGCTCAATTTCTCAATGCGGCATCCCGAGTTGGTTTCAGCCTGCGTCAGCATGAGCGGTTCGTTTGATATCAGGAATTTTCTCGATGGCTATTACGATGACAATGTGTACTTCAACAATCCCATCGATTATGTGGCGAATCTCTCGGATAATTTTTATTTAAGCCGCTATCGGCAAATGAAGATCGTGCTGGGAACCGCAGATTGGGACATGTGTCTCGATGCGAACGTGAGGATGGCTGCAGTCTTGCACGCAAAGGGTATCCCGCACTGGCTCGACATCTGGGGTGATAACAGCAAACACGACTGGCCGCTATGGAAGCGGATGGCGGGGAAATACTTCTATTAGCGACACCGGTGGTGACTCCTCACCGATTGAATGAAACGAACAGGTTGTTAGAATTTGGATTGCGAGGTTCTCACGTTGGCTAAAAAGAAAATTGGCATCATTTTTGGAATGGAGAATACGTTTCCTCCGGCCGTGGTTGAGAAAATCAACGCCATGAACGTTCCGGATGTGGAAGCGGAGTTCGCAAAAGTTGGTGGCATCCGGATGGATGAGCCGAAAAAATATGCGGTCATCATCGATCGCATCTCACAGGACATTCCCTTTTATCGTGCCTACCTCAAGAACGCTGCGCTGCATGGCACAGTCGTCGTGAACAACCCTTTCTGGTGGACTGCAGACGACAAGTTTTTCAACTACGCTCTTGCGACAAAGCTGGGCGTTGCGATTCCCGCTACCGTGATTCTGCCGCACCACACGCATCCCCCCGACACAACTGACCGGTCCATGCGCAATTTAATCTACCCGCTGAACTGGGACGAGATCTTTGAGTACGTGGGCTTCCCTGCTTTTCTGAAACCGTATGCTGGTGGTGGCTGGAAACACGTCTACAAAGTTCACTCGCCCGACGAGTTCTTTAGCGCTTACAACCAGACTGGCGACTTGTGCATGACTCTGCAGCACGGCGTCGAATTCGAGGATTACTATCGCTGCTACGTTGTCGGCCAGGAGAAGGTCCATCTCATGAAGTACGATCCGCGCGCGCCCTTCCATGAGAGATACGTGAGGGGCAATCCTGCTCCGCCGCCTGCGCTGAAAGAGCGCATTGAAAAAGATTGCCTGACACTGTGCCGCGCCTTGGGTTATGACCTCAATACAGTGGAGTTCGCCGTTGAAGGTGGAGTTCCCTACGCCATCGACTTCATGAACCCGGCGCCCGACGCCGAAGTGACTTCTGTCGGCCAGGACAACTTTGACTGGATAGTCAACGCCGTCGCGGAGATGGCTGTCACAAAAGCCCAGAGCGAAGAAAATCCGGCACAGGAACTACGATGGGCCTCGTTCTTGAAAGGCCCGCAGTGGGTAGATATCCGCAAGCCCAAAGCACCGGCAAAACGAAAGGTCGCAGCCAAGTCATAGGGTCGAACTGCAATTGTTATACTAACGATCATCCTCCCCGGCGCCTGGGAAGCGCGCGAGTGCCATGAAACCGACTTTCACCATTGGGATTGAAGAGGAATACCAGACAGTCGATCCCACCAGTCGGGACCTGCGTTCCCATATCCATGCGGAAATCATCGAAAAAGGCAAACTAATCCTGCAAGAGCGGGTGAAAGCCGAGATGCATCAGTCCGTGGTCGAGGTGGGTACTTCCGTATGCGCCACGATCAAAGACGCGCGTGAGGAAGTGAAAAAGCTTCGCCGGGACATGATCGCGTTGGCAAAGGAAAATGGCCTTCGGCTGGCGTCGGCCGCAACTCATCCGTTCGCGGATTGGCGGGTTCAGGAGATCTATCCCGACGAGCGATACAAGAACATCGTTGAGGACATGCAACTGGTGGCGCGTGCAAACCTCATTTTTGGTCTGCACGTCCATATCGGTATTGAAGACCGCGAGATCGCGATTCACCTGATGAATCATGCGCGATACTTCCTGCCTCACATCCTGGCGCTATCGGCAAATTCCCCTTTCTGGTTGGGAATGGATACAGGGCTGAAGTCGTATCGCTGCAAAGTATTCGATAAGTTCCCGCGTACCAATATCCCGGACTACTTTCCGAGTTATGGCGAGTACGACAATTTCGTCAAGCTGCTGATCAAGACCGGTTGCATCGACAACGCCAAGAAGATCTGGTGGGACATCAGGCCGCATCCGTTCTTCAACACGCTTGAATTCAGGGTTTGCGACATCCCGATGCGCGTCGATGAGACGATTGCGCTGGCTGCATTGATGCAGGCGACGTTAGCGAAGCTCTACAAGCTTCATGCGGCCAACCAGGGATTCCGTTTGTACCGGCGCGCACTGATCATGGAGAACAAGTGGCGAGCCGCGCGTTACGGAATCAACGGGAAGATGATCGACTGGGGCAAACAGAAGGAAGTACCTACACGCGACTTGATCCATGAATATCTTGATTTCGTCGACGATGTCCTCGATGAACTTGGCTCGAGAGAAGAGATCAATTACATCCGACAGATTCTAGAGAATGGAACTGGGGCGGATCGCCAGCTGCATGTTTTCGAGGAAACGAGAGATTTGAAAAGCGTCGTCGACTTCATTATCGAAGAGACGGAAGTTGGTCTGAACGATACTGTCACTTCGCGCGAGGCAAAAGCGGTTTAATGAATCCTTCTGCTGGTCAAGCGCAACTCATCCAGAAAATTCCATTCGATCCGGAGTTGGCTCCGGGCGCTCACAATGCAGTCCATGTTTGTCTGCGGGTGAAGCCAAGCGAGAAAGTCACAATCATTACTGATGAAGCGAGTCGCGAAATCGCGGCTGCGATTGCACGTGAAATCGAAACAGTTGGAGCTTCGTACCAAGCCTGGATCCTGGAAGAGGTTGCGCCGCGCCCGCTTGGGCATTTGCCCCAGCCGATTGCCTACGATCTTGAAACAAGCCAGGTCAGCATATTCGCTGTACAAGCGCAGATGAACGAACTGAAGTCGCGGATGGAAATGACGGACATCGTCAATCGCAATCGGATTCGTCATGCGCATATGGTGAATATCAATCGGCAGATCATGCTCGAAGGAATGCGCGCTGACTTCAACCGTGTCGATCGCATCAGCGCGAAAGTCGTTGACCTGGTGCGAAAAGCGAAACGCGTGCGGGCGAAAACTCCAGCAGGAACGGATCTGACTGCCGATCTCAACCCCAACTACAAATGGCTGAAGACGAGCGGGATTATCAGTCCTGATAAATGGGGGAATCTCCCAGGTGGAGAAATCTTCACGACTCCGGGCGAGGTTAATGGCACGTTCGTGATCGATGGCGTTGTTGGCGATTATCTCTGTGCGAAGTTCGGCGATCTGAAAGAGTGTCCGTTGACGATTCAGGTGAAAGGCAATCGTTTGACGGAAGCACACTCGAACAACCGCGAGTTGGAAGACGAGTTCTGGAAATACACGCACACTGATGAGAACAGTGATCGAGTCGGCGAGTTCGCGATTGGCACCAACATTGAGTTGAAAGATGTGATCGGACAAATCCTGCAGGACGAAAAATATCCTGGTGTTCACATCGCGTTCGGCAATCCTTATGGCGCTCACACAGGAGCGGATTGGTATTCGTCAACACACATCGACGTTGTTGGCCGCGATTTCGATATCTGGGTCGATCAGGAACAGATCATGAAAGGCGGACAGTTCCTGGTCGAAGCGTAAGAACAGTAGTCAGCAGTCAGTCGTCAGCAACTCCGAACGCAAACAGTATTTTCTTCATCGCAAGCAATTCCAACACAGACGTGTCGCATGATTCGTCACCTTCGTGAACAATTCAATGCGAGTTTCACTCCTGAGAAGTATCAGCGATTTCTGCGGACGATGGACGAACGCGCTGGAAAGCCGATCAAGTTCCGGCTCTGCGAAACGCCCTGTTTCTTTCCCAAAGAACTGCTCGATGAAATGGGACGTGATGGCGAAATCCTGATCCGACAACTCGTCGAAAATCCTGAATATCGCAAGCTGTCTGACGCTTCGATTCCTGCTGAGTATCGTGTTCCGCGCGAATCTGCACATCCAACATTCATCCAGGTTGATTTCGGGTTAGTCCGCAATTCGCACGGAGAGCTGAAACCGAAGCTGGTCGAGTTGCAAGCGTTTCCATCGCTCTATGCGTATCAAGCAGCGATGGCGCAGACATACATCGACGTTTATGGACTCGATGAGAATCTGCGATATCTGTTGAGCGGATTGGATCGCGATTCCTATCGCGAGCTGCTGCGCAAAGCCATTGTTGGAGAGCATGCTCCGGAAAACGTGATCCTGATGGAAATTCATCCGGAAGAACAGAAAACGCTGCCTGACTTTTTACTGACCGAGAAAATGCTAGGCGTTCGCGCGGTTTGTATCACGAGCTTAAAGAAAGATGGAAGTCGCCTCTATTACGAACGCGACGGAAAACGAATTCCAGTCGAACGTATTTACAACCGAGCGATCGTCGACGAACTGCAGCGCAAGAACGTGAAGCTCGCGTTCGATTTTCGCGATGACCTCGATGTCGAATGGTCAGGTCATCCGAACTGGTATTTCCGGATCAGCAAGTATTCGATCCCCTATCTTCAGCACGAATCTGTTCCGAAGACGTGGTTCCTCGATCAACTGAGTTCCGTTCCCGACGATTTAGAAAATTATGCGCTGAAGCCGCTGTATTCCTTCGCCGGACTTGGCGTAATTATTGCGCCGAAAGAAGAAGACATTCGCGCAATTCCGGAAGAAAAAAAGCATGAATACATTCTTCAAGAAAGGTTGCATTTCGAACCGGTCATTGCAACGCCCCATGGGGGTACCAAGGCGGAAGTTCGAATGATGTACGTGTGGGACGACCGGTTGATGCCGGTGCTGACGATCGTGCGCACGGGCCGGGGTCTGCAGATGGGGGTGGACCACAATCGGGAGTTGGAGTGGGTCGGCGCGTCCGCCGGGCTTTATTAAATCGTTATTACCTGGCTTATATCGGGGGTACCCTCCCCCCATCCCTCGATCTTTGAGAATCAGCAACTTAGCGAGTGTTAGACGCCAGATCTTTGAGTTTAAAGGAGTTATAGGCAAAATATTCCGGAATAAGGAGTTACAGCCCGTTTTTCCGAAACCCATCCAAGGATTTTCAAAGAGCGGAGCGCGAAGGTATCGAGCCTTGGTGAAGACAAAGAATTCCCTGCCCTCACAATTGGATTGTTTCACAATCCGTTCGTGGCAGTCTGTGACGGCCATCACTAACAGATTCCTCCTGGCTCGCTCGTGCTCGCGCGTCGGAATGACAAAGGCAGGGAGAGGTCAGTAGTACAAGAGCGTTCACGCAGGTAGGGATTCCTGCTGGCTCGCTGGCTTGCGCGTCGGAATGACAAAGGCGGGGGAAGGTCAGCAGTACAGGAGAGTTTGTGCAGGTAGGGATTCTTCCTGGCTCGCTCATGCTCGCGCGTCGGAATGACAAAGGCGGGGAGAGGTCAGTAGTACAAGAGCGTTTACGCAGGTAGGGATTCCTCCTGGCTCGCTTGGCTCGCGCGTCGGAATGACAAAGGCGGAGAGAGGTCAGTAGTACAAGAGGTTTGCGCAGGTGGGATTCCTCCTGGCTCGCTCGGCTCGCGCGTCGGAATGACAAAGGCGGGGAGAGGTCAGTAGTACAAGAGCGTTTACGCAGGTAGGGATTCCTCCTGGCCCGCTCGGCTCGTGCGTCGGAATGACAAGAGCAGAGTGTGGTAAGGACCAATAAATTGCGACAGGGTTTTCATGGCATGAAAGTCACGGATTTACGAGAGTGCGCCCGCATCGTTAAAGGGAACATCCGCGTCTAAGACCCGGCGGTGACCACATTGTTTTCAATTTCTTCCATTTTCCTGGTGAGTCGATCGTGGAACTGGCTTCTGCGCCTAGGAGGTCCCGGACTGATTGGGCTGGGACTGGTCGACAATTCGGTGATCCCGATTCCCGGCGGCATGGACTTGGGAGTGATTCTTCTCGCAGCCTATACACACACCTGGTGGCCGTATTACGCGTTCATGGCAACTGTGGGAGCGCTCATCGGCGGCTATCTGACGTATCGGCTCGCCGAGAAGGGTGGTGAGGCAACGCTTGAGAAAAAAATCGGCAAGAAGCGCGCCAGCAAGGTCTACGAAAAATTTAAAAGACGAGGATTCACCGCTATTGCAGTGAGCGCCGTGTTACCACCTCCCTTCCCGATCGTCCCGGTGCTAATGGCCGCTGGGGTAGTGAAGTATCCAACGAAGAAGTTTTTAGCCGCCCTAGGTGCTGGGAGATCGGTGCGGTTCCTTGTGGTGGCCGCGCTCGGGCACTACTACGGAGCAGGAATCGTGAGCCGCGCACGAGAGTATTACAAGCCGGTGCTTTACACACTCATCGCGCTTGGGATTGCTGGGGCCCTGGCAGGAGTGTGGTATTGGAAGAGGATGAAACACGGTCGTTAGTTTTTAGTCGTTAGTTTTTAGTCGTTAGCCGTTAGTCTTAGGCAAAAGCTGGCGGGTAAAAACAACAGCTAAAGACTAATCGCTAAAGAGTAAAGACTAAACACTAAGTGCGACCTACGCGGCGCTCACGATGCAAAGCTCGTAATCAGAAATAGCTGAGCCAAGTCCAATCGCGATGGCGGCTGCGGAAATTCATAAACCAGAGACAGGACACGTAGAGAATTGCCACCGCCAAAATCCACATCGCATAAATAAAAGGCAAACCATGGCCGTATCCGGCGGGCTTGGTGGCAAAATCGGCGATCGCGGAGCCATGCAGCATCGGCTGACGAAACGCCAACGAGACCAGTATGGCCAGAATGTGGATCAGGTAGAGATGAAGGATGTAGTAACACATCGGCACGCGTCCAAACACCACAAGAACACGACTGAGGCCACGTTCGGCTTTTGTTTTGTCGAGAAGAGCAAGAAGGATGAGCGACGGCCCGAGTGTGATGAGCAGGTAATCCAGAGACGGCGGATACTTAAGCGTATTGAAAAATGAAACTACCGTGAGAGAAAGCGTCGGTTGAATACTCCATGGGCCGGCGGCACGCGGGTATCCGAAGGGCAGCCCGGCTGTGCCGTTTCCGTAGAGGTTGAAACCTCGGAGCAAGAGGAACAAGTACGTCGCAGCGATCCCGAGTGTAAGAACCCACTTACGTCGATCGGTGCGGAGGAGCAGGCTTCCGAACGCGAACCCGGCGGCCATGACTCCCACCCAGGGGATCAGGACATATCTCACGGAAAGTTGGTACGAGCCAAATGCAATGTGGCCAGGCGTGTGAAGAAAAACCCATACCCATTGGAACTTCCCGAAGAATGCCGGATCGATGCGGTCAAGCAGGTTGTGGGTGGCAATCATGCCGACGCCGAAGGCTCCGATCCAGCGGAGCGGCAGCCAGACGATCAGCGACATGGCAACCATGCTCCAGCCGAGGCACCAGATCACGCCTCCGTGGGCCCAAGGCGTGAATCCCCAAGCGAAGTCGATGATGGTGAATTCGAGGAGAATGAGCCAGAGTCCACGAGTAAGAAAGAAACGGGAGACCTGTTGTAATGATTTTCCTCGGCTGGTGGAGAGGAATGCACCGGTTCCTGCGAGAAATGCAAAAACAGGCGCGCAGAAATGAGTAACAAAACGCGTGAAAAAGAGCGCGCCAGACGTGTGCGCGATGTCTTCCGGGTTGGCGCGTTGATAGGTCATGAAGTCGCGCGTGTGATCGAGGGCCATGAGGACCATCACGAGTCCGCGCAAGATATCGACCGAGACCAAGCGCGAAAACTTGGCGGAGAGGATGGAAACTTTTGTGTCGACGGCTAGGTCCACCGGAGAAGTTGCGGTGGTCACCATGCGTGATGTCTCAGGGCAGGCATCAATTGTGTGAGCATCTTTCGATCGTAAAGGGTGAAAGGATTTTTACGAGAAAGAGGATGTCAAAAGATTGCAAAGAAGAGTGCGGAGGTTAGAGACAAAATTCAGGAGTATTGCGCGCTCGACCTTTCCCAGGTTAGCGCCAAACGGCGGCGCGAACCTGGGGCACCCTCGATCCACTGCAGAGTGGGATGTGGGAGTAAGTCTTTCCCCGGAATGTCAATGATGTAATCGCCTGTTAACAACAGTTACCGGTCCCTGGGACTAACCGAACCGTGAATGTCATTTGGACTTTTGTGGGCAGCCAACTCCAGCAACAGGAACCGGAGCGGCACGTCATCGTCTTCAGGATATTGCTTGTAGTATTTCGTCATTAACGGCTCGTAATCTTCCACGGATTTGTCGAACCCTTCTTTCTGCTGATAACAAAGAGCGCGACTTTCCAAGCTTTGCTCCCTCTTGGGGTTGGCACTCTTCAGGTGATCTAAGGCAAATTCGCAAGCGCGAAGCAGGGCGGTCCGATTAGCCACGATGAATCCCCTGAGGAAGGCGAGTCTCTCAGGGGTACTCTAATAAGCCAGAGCTTCGCTTCGCTCATTGAACGCGTTTCAGGGAACCGTGTGGAGTGGAAAGCTTGACTAGGCCCGAAATCAGGTTTCCGCGTGCAGGACAATGCGCAGAGTAACGCCGAGGCGATCATTGCGGCCAGATACGGCTTCATTTCTCCCCTCTTTCTTCGCCGAAAGAGTCGGATGCGATACAGGATTAAGACACTGGCTAAGGGGAGGCGGTTCCCACCGATTTCGGCAGGTGATGAGTGTAATCGCCTCATTTCAGCAGTTGACTGTTGCTGTTGACAAGCAGGTGACGCTCAGGTCGTCAAATTAGGGTCTGTCCCCCTATTACGTTCGCCACCCAACCATAGTGCTCCGTTTCTCTCCATCTCTGACCTACAATAAAGCTGTGAGAAACTACACTACCCAGCGGATTAAGGGAGGCTTACAGTTCACCTGCGTCCTCTGCCCGCACAGCATCCGCACCACCGATCTCGACCTTAGGGACGGCAACCTCCGCACCCAGGCCGCCACCGCCCTCAATCAGCACGCCACTCAAGTCCACAACCAACCCACGATCATCTCTTCCCCCGACGTTCAACGGCGCATCTGGCGCTCCTGAACTCTGTTACCTGTGGGCAACTCGAGGCGTCAATGAGTGTTAACGCCTGATTACAGCAAGAGCCGCCGTGCCGAACTCGAAATTTGAGAGATGCGGCGATACAATCCGTTCCGTGGCAGACAAAGCTCGCACTCTAAACTCCTGGAAAGAGATCGCGAGCTACATGGGACGCGGCGTCCGCACCGTACAACGATGGCACGAGACTCTGCACCTTCCGGTATACCGAATCAATTCAACAAATAAGAGGAGTCCAGTTTTTGCCTATCAACAAGAACTGGATCAATGGATGCAGCAACGAGCGAAACAGTCTTTCAGCGGCAACCAATCGTTCCCGGAGGCGCACGAGCTGCAAACCAAACCTTCGGTAGCTTTGAAAACGAAACGATGGTTGCGAGAGGTTAGTAGGAGCAAATTGTTGGCCGCGCAGCTGGAGCAGAAGCGATTCACCTTCTTGAGCACTGATCTAGATACAGCTTTGACATTGGCTACGATTGCGGCGGGTGCATCCCATCCGGGTAGAAGAAAAAGAAATGAAGCGAACGCACGTCGTGCTCTGGACGCCGTACTGAAACTATTCAACAAATCCCACCTGCCAGAAACAGAACGTACCATCATCGAAGAGAAGCTCGCAAAGGTTCGATCCGCTCTAAGCAAATCTCACCGCAGTTGAAAATCGCCACTGCACTCATTGATCTGCCGAAAACTGCCCTGCCAGGCCAATTGAGTGCTAACGCCTGATAACGAAAAACCATGTTCTTCAGGAGATCGGCAACCTCAGGATCTTGTAAAGTTCCCTTCTTTCCCGGTCAGCCTGCACTTCTCTCATTACCGTGAGCAACTCGCGGGAGCGACGAATTGTTTCTTCGGCACGGAGAATGGTCTTCTGGGTCGTCTCGATTATTTCCTTGGAGAGAACTTTTTCATTTGGCACTCGGCCTCGCTTCTCTGCGCAGGAAACCGACATGCCAATTGGCGGAAAGATGCGTAGGCCCGCAATATACACCCAAGGACACTGAAGTTGCAGGAAAACTCGACATTCAGATGCTGGCCTTCTCCCAATGATTGAGCTTAGTTTCTGGTATTCAGGCACATGTTCAATTTTAGGTGCAAGCACAAGATACGGCGATGTTATAGTCGTAGAAAAATTTCAGTCCGAAGACAACCAGAACAGATCTTTGGCACCATCAGTGCGCTATGAATATCGAACTTATCAAGCAAGTCCGCCAGACCCGAGAACGGGCGCAAACCACACGCCAGGTCGCAAAAGACTGCAAGCAACGAACCAGAAAGCTGGTATTGCAAGCGTGTGTGCTAATGCAACATTTTGATGAACTGAGCCACAAGTTTTTGCTGAGAACCTCTCGTACGACCTCCGCAAACCGTCTCACTGGTCAAAAAGAAAAAGGGCTGAACAGTACGGTTGTGGCCTGATTTGGGAAACGTCGCCCACTACCTTCATTGACCGGATTTCGGCACAAAACAAAACTTCCCTTGGCTCCTCGCGTAACGGTCTAAAGATCTTCTAAACTGGCCGTACCACTACTAAAGGATCTTTAGATGTGCGAAAAGGTATTTCGCTGTCCTTATTGCGTTGAAGGTGAGCAGTTCAGGCCAATGCTGCAAAAACCAGGATGGTTGATCTGTGAACTGTGTGGTCATGTCCAACTTCCGGGGGATCCCGGTTTTAAGTGCGGTTGCCAGAGGTGCCTCAAACTGCAACAAGCGGCGTAGTTGACATAATATCGCCATTACACTCATTGACCCGTCCGCTTGGCTCTCCATGGGTCATAAGTGATGACGACGCCTGATCAACTGGCTGCCAGATTCAAGTTGCGATGCTGCGCTGCGAGACAAACACCGTGACCTTATTTGTTGTAAACGTCAAGGCGCAGTGTCCAATCGTCCAGCCAAGCTGTTAGATCGCTTAGGGCGTCGTTGTTGGTAACTTTCCACTGCACCGTAATGGTGTGAGTTACCGCTGACGCAGTTGTATTGGTGACGTTTCTGCAAAAGGTCGCAGCATGTGACTCGTAGACGTTCCCGGCAGCGAAGGCGAGTGGACTGCTGGCATCCTGAGGCTGCATTGGCTGTCCGTTATCCCACACCTGCAACTCAATCCAATTGTTCCCAGGCGTCGCCGAGTTATTATTGATCAGCCTGATTTCCCCCGAGAAGCTGACCACGAACCTTCGGTAGCGCGAGCGGGCACACTGAAGCTGACGGAAGCCCCTGGCAATGCGCTAAGCGTTATCGCTGTAGTAGTCGTGGGAGCATTGGAAATTTTTACGCGAACACCTACATTCGCACTCCCATTGCAGAAGTTAAGTTCAGCAAATGCACTTTGCCCTAAACATAGGAGCGCGAGGGTTGCTCAAATGGCGCAACGGTACATAGTCACTCCGTTCTTTCCGGAGCGTTAGCGTTCCGACCAGGGGAAGTGCCCGCAAGTATTCTCGCCCGGCAACACAAAGCCGCCAGCTACACGTCGGGACATTCAACTCTGGCGACCTTCGTTTTCTGTCTACTTCGTTGAAGTAGGAACCTTACTTTCCCTTTAACTCCACCAGGATCAAGTCAAAGGGCTTGTCCCCTACGTTTTCGGGCAGATGCGTTCCCGCCGCCGTGTACATCGAGTCCCCCGATTTAACGTTCATATCTTGCGTTTTACCATCGGGCATTGTCATTTTCACTTTACCGTCGGACAGAAATACAGCTACCGAATTGGGATGGCTGTGCATCACTGATTTCTCGTGCACGTCATAATGCACCTTAACGATGCGCACTTGATCATTCTCCGAGACAACGCTGTAGTGCTTGGGATCGACCTTCACCGCGTCCTGAGCCCTCACGATCACGACACCAAGGCAAAGACATACCACTCCCATGAAAAATGCAGTTCGCACTCGCATGTTGCTCTCCTTTTGTTTACCGGATCAGCGGAAAACTCCCGGGAAGGACCCGAGAGCGGCGCAACTCTACCCTGAGGCGACGGTGAAGTCAATCCTCCGTCTACCTCACTAATGAGCAACTCGCACAATGCGGAAGGAATTAAGCCCATCACGAACGGTGGTTGGTGATAAATCGCCATTGCACTCATTGACCGGGATTTTTGGCGAACAAACGGTCGCAAGCTTGTGCTAACGCCGGTTGGCCTCAACTAGTTTCCGAATCGCCCGACGACTACGCCGATGATGATTCCACCTATCGCTCCCATGCCAACAATGGGCCCGTAGGACTTGGTGATAATGGCATCGGGGATACTTAGCAAGAGTCCAAAGAGTAGCCCCACACACCACCCCGGCCATGGCAAACGAGCCGCCCCAATTGCAAATCCAATTCCAAAGCGTGCGATGAAAGCTGCGGTGATTGCTGCTCTTTTATCTGGGAAGGTCATGGGCAGCATGATTCCGACATCGATTGCGCCGAATATCAGACCACAAATTGCACCAAGGGCAATTCTCGACATGTTTGCTCCTGCAGTTTGCTTTAATTGTCCGCGCAAGAATCTACACATTTTGGGTGAGAGTCAACCAAGGTCGGGGAAAAATCGCCATCTTCGCAAAGCGTGGGGCACCCGGCCTAAGTAATTCTTTCCCCGGTTAGCGCCAAACGGTGGCGCGAACCTGGGGCACCCTCGCAGCCCGTTCCAATTGGCGCGATCGACGGTCTCTGATCAACATTACGCATGCACTTCGTTCGGCATACTGGGGCGGTAGTTGCGAGCGAGCAATGTCTTCGCCTCACTCTGACTGAATCATTGCAAGTAGGGGGCGATGTTGTCAGCGATCGAACGGAATTCCTCGTCGGTCAACGGCACCAAGCTCCTGATCGATGCCCATGAGACTCGCGCCGGTGGGTTCGGTGGAGACGTGTCCGTACCATAAAGGATGCGGTTCACGCCGATCTGCCGGATAAAGCGCGCATCTTCTTTCAATCCTTCGGCCGATTCGCCTTCCGTGATTGTCGCCAGGTCAAAGTAAAGATGCTTGGTTCTAGGGTCGCTTTTAGCGATGGCATTCGCGAAAACGGCCAGAGCGGAAGGTGTTGCGCGACCTCCTCCCGCGAGATGAGCGATCTGAATCGTCACGTCCGGAGCATCCGGGAGAAGCCGATCCAGAAAAATTTGAGCATGTTGCGCGCCTTCCTTTTCATACGCCGGATCGGTCCAGAGATGAACGACCATAGGAATTTTCAGCTGATTGGCAGCACGGAAGACGGCGCGGACCTTTTCAAGATGTTCGGGGTTTCGTATATCCACGCGCGAGTTTCCGAAGTGCAACTTAAGGCCTCGCATGCCGGGCAGCTTTGAGCAGCGATTCAGTTCTTCCAGCGCATATGTTTTGAGCGGATTGAAACTGCAGAACCCGACGAGACGGTTCGGGTATCTCCCAACCTGAGCAGCGATGTAGTCGTTTTCTGCTTTGACCTTTGCGTACTCTTGCTCGGGGGTACAAGCGGGACAGCCTTCGTCCGATCCCCATTGGTAAGCGACGGAGAGAACGACCGCCTTTTGGATTCCGGCATCATCGAGTTGGCGAATGAGTTGATCAGCCGTACTCGGGTCTCGATGTGGAGGTCCGGGGAAACCTGGCAGCTCTGTGACGATCCGCCAAGAACCGTCTTCTTTCTTCAAGGATAAGAAGAGGTGTGCTAGGTGGCGCGGAGATTTGTCCTTGATAGCTGTGTAATAACCCGCGATGAAGGCAGACGATCCATCAATCTGGTACGAAACTGGTGTAATGCGATAGGGCTCGTCGAAGTAGATCGCAGCTTCTTTGGCGACCGCCTGGTTTCCACGAATCCAGCTTGGGGCGTCCGTATCTTGCGTATTCAGCATCATCGCGTCGTGTGCATACAGAGTGGCGAGCTGGGATTCATCGTTTTGGGCGCGCTCTCGAGCTTTGATCAAAGAAGTGAGATCGGCTGGGAGCGGGACGGCAGGCAAAGGGGGGTCGTACAATGCCGCGGCCTTCGCGGGGCTAAAAAGGTGTTGATGATAATCGGCGAAAGGAACGATGGGTTTCGTACCCGTCTCGGCCAGGATAGTTCCAACGAGCAGCATCAAGCAGATTCGGTGAGATCGCCACATACTTTCTCGGACAAGCGGGAGTTTGGATCGAAACGAGCTTAAGCCAAATCTACCCGATTACTAGTGTGGAAAACCCAAGTTTCAGAGTCAGGGCCAATTACGGGGAGTCGTTGTAACCAGTAAAATACCTCGCTGGGTGCTATGGCCGGGGAAATGAGACACTACAAAACCTACGGAGGGTTCATGAAAGAACGAATCAGTCTGATGTGTGCAGTCCTGTTTTTGACAATCGCTGCGGCGGCGCAAGCTCCGAAAGATAAGCCTCGCACCGTGACGCAAGTGTTAAACAATGCAGCCAGCGGCATGGAGCACGAATTTGTTCCGGCGGCCGAAGCCATGCCGGACGATAAGTTCAACTATGCGCCGAGCAGCGGCGAGTTCAAGAACGTAAGAACGTTCGCGCAGCAGGTGAAACACGTTGCGGCCGTGAATTACGTCTTGGGTGGAGCGATACTGGGGGAGAAACCACCGGCGGAAGTGGGCGGCGAGTCGGGTCCGGCGTCGATGACGGCGAAAGCGGACATCGTGAAATACCTGAAAGATTCATTCGAATATGCCCACAAGGCGATTGGGACGATCAACGAGAAGAACATGTTGGAGGGGATGAAGAATCCGTTCGGCGAAGGAACGATGACGAAGATGGGGCTGGCAGGGATTATCACGTCGCACGGGTTCGACCATTATGGTCAGATGGCGGTATATCTGCGATCGAACGGGATCGTGCCTCCAGCGAGCCGGCAGTAGATCAGTATTGCAGTCGAGTGCGGCTGCGACCATTCAGAAGGGAGAGCCCAGAACTCAGGTTCTGGGCTTTTCGTATTTGGAAAGTGCAAGCTGGACGAGAGAACACCCTGAATGCAGTTTGAGCAGGAGTGGTCAAGGAGTGCATAATCGCTGGCCATGAATCGACAAATTTTCCTCCTCCTCATGATGCTGATTTTGAGTTGGGGTGTGATGGCACAGAATGCTTCCACAGCGGTAGACGTGGCTCATGCCCAGATGATTGACCTGACCTACAGTTTTGATGAGAACACGATTTATTGGCCGACGGCCGAAGGATTCAAGTGGACGAAAGACCAGTGGGGACCGACGCCTTTGGGATATTTCTATGCGTCCGCTAGTTACGGCGCGAGTGAGCATGGGGGCACGCATCTTGATAGTCCGCTTCATTTTGCGGAGGGGCATGAGGGCACAGACCAAATTCCGGTGAACCACCTGATTGCGCCTGCGGTGGTGGTCGACGTAAGGGCGTCATGTGAGAAGAATCCTGATTACCTGCTCAGCGCGGAAGACATTCAGAAGTGGGAGAAGTCGCATGGTGGTATTCCTGCGGGCGTAATCGTGCTGGTGAGAACGGGATGGGGCAAGTATTGGCCGAACAAGCAGCGGTATCTCGGAACGGAAGAGCATGGGGCGGGTGCGGTGGCGAAACTGCATTTCCCCGGCATATCGGCCGAGGCAGCGCGGTTAATGGTCGCTCGAAAAGTGGCGGGAGTTGGGATTGATACGGCGAGCGTGGATTATGGGCAGTCGAAAGATTTTCAGACGCACCGCATCCTGTATGCACAAGATGTGTATGGGCTCGAAAACGTGGCGAACCTCGATCGTTTGCCAGAGACCGGAACACTGCTGATCGCGCTTCCGATGAAGATCAAAGGCGGAACGGGAGGGCCGGTACGGATTGTGGCCGTGTTGCCGGAACGCAAGGATGGCCGGTGAAGTGAGCGTTTTTCGTTTAAGAACGATTCGCGTCCAACCGCGTGTTGAATTCAATTCCGTATAAATAGAGAGCGCGGTGACGTACGGTACCGCAGGCTTGAATCGGTGATGGATTCTGCGGGCGCACGAATTCGACCTCAACTTCTGACCCGATTGGCATATTCGACAAGCTGAACAAGCACATACCCACGTCACTGAAATTGATCCCCAACCCTTTGAGAACGCCGGACCGAGTAAGAACGCGAACCGAGGATTTTAGAGGTTGACGTTTTCCCCGACGTTGATTGGGTTTGAACAGACAGGAGAACTTCATCACAGATGTAGGCTGAAGTTACCCCAATTCTGATTCTGGGCGAACATTACGAAGGTCTAGAACTGCATATGTCCGGTCATGGTTGGAGGGCCTACGGAGATGGGGGGGCTATTCCCATCGAAGCCAGCGCTGCAGCGCTGGGCTGTTTCGTGTCGTCTCAACCGACGGTTACATGCATTCGAAGGTGCAAGCAGATTGACGGAAGCTGCGTGCGAGATCCCTCGGCTGGAAAAACGCGAGCGTTCGGGATGACGCCCATAATCAAGAGCGGATATATGGCAAGCAGCTCGGCATCGTCTAAGCGATGACTCAGGTGAGAGAAGCGAGTCTCAGGCATGGCGCTGATATTTAGAAGTGGGTGTAAAGAGAGGAGTCTCGCGTAGTCTGAAAACGTTAGGTGCAAGTGAGAGCCGGGACCTTCCGAAGTGAGTCATGGAACTCGGTTAGCTTAGAAAGAGACTGTGGAGCGCGATGGCAAGCGACTTACACCGCCCTGACACGCAAATGCCTTGCACGATGCGTTCGGAGGCGTTCATGCAATGCTACTATGCACTGTGATATCTATCCTTGACGCCCTGTTCAAGCCGCTATATTGTCATTGCCCGCAGCTGGTAGTTATCCGGCTTCGATCGGATTTAGACCCGGAGGCGCTGCCGTGTCCCTTCGTCAGTCAGCACTTAGAATTCCCTTGTTTCTGGCCTTAGTCGCTAGCGTTTTGATCGCGTTTTCCACCCGTCTTAATGCGGTCGACTTCCAACCTGTCTCTGCCGAAGAATTGAAGATCACGAGCGAGCCGCTTTCACCGGGCGCGCCGGCAATCATTCTTTTTCGGCAAGTGGATCGAGACGATCGCGGAAATACTGCACACGAAGATAACTACTTTCGCATCAAGATCCTGAAAGAGGAAGGGCGGAAGTATGCGGACATCGAAATTCCGTTTCGCAAGGAGATGGGAAAAGTTGTCAACGTACACGGACGCACGATCCGTCCCGACGGCTCCATCGCAAATTTCGACGGTAAGGTTTACGAAAAAACAATCGCGAAAACAAAAGGGCTGAAGTACCTGGCGAAGACATTCACCCTCCCAGACGTGCAGGTGGGCGGCATCATCGAATATTTTTACACAGTCGATTTTGACGAACGATACGTTTTCGATTCCCACTGGATTCTGAGCCATGAGCTTTTCACAAAAGCGGCGAAATTCTCCTTAAAACCGTATACGAGCAGCTATAACACCTTTAATGTGCGGTGGAGCTGGCAAGGTCTGCCAGAAGGCGGGCAGTCGCCAAAGGAAGGACCCGACCACATCGTTCGGCTTGAGGTCAGCAATATTCCAGCGTTCCAGACGGAAGATTACATGCCGCCGGAGAACGAACTTAAGGCTCGTGTTGACTTTACTTACAGTGAAGAGGCTTTCGAGAAGGACAGCGAAAAGTTTTGGAAGCGCCATGGCAAACGGATGAACGACGGTGTCGAGGATTTTGTAAACAAGCGCAAAACCATGGAACAAGCGGTGGCGCAGATCGTTTCACCGAACGACAGCGCGGAAGTTAAGTTGAAAAAGATTTACGATCGGGTGCAACAACTGAGAAACACCTCTTACGAGGTGCGTAAAACGGAACAGGAGCAAAAACGGGACAAAGAAAAAGACATTAACAATGTCGAGGACATCTGGAAACGAGGTTACGGCAATGGATATCAGTTGACCTGGTTGTATCTGGCATTAGTGCGAGCGGCTGGTTTCGAAGCTTATCCGGTAATGGCTTCTGGACGGCGTGAGTACTTTTTCCAACCCAACATGATGGATGTTCGTAAGCTGGATTCCAATGTGGTGTTAGTAAAAGTCGATGGTAAAGAAATCTATTGCGATCCCGGGGCCGCATTCACTCCTTTCGGAATGTTGGATTGGACGGAAACTGGAGTGCCGGGGTTACGGCTTGATAAAGATGGTGGCACATGGGTGAGGACGATGCTGCCGGTACCGTCCGATTCCCGTATCGAGCGAACTGCCAACCTCACCATGAGTGAGAACGGGGATTTAGAAGGCAAGGTCACTATTTCGTTTTCGGGTCTGCAGGCAAAAAGCAGAAGAGTCGAAGAGCGAAACGAAGACGAAGCTGACCGTAAGAAGTTTCTCGAGGACGAAGCTAAGGAGGCGATCCCCGTCGCAGTCGAGGTGGAACTTACTAACAAGCCGGATTGGACGAGTTCGGCCGCGCCGCTGGTTGCGGAATACAGCGTGAAAATTCCGGGTTGGGTCTCCGGAGCAGGCCGCAGAGCGCTTTTTCCGGTCGGATTGTTCAGCGCCGCCGAAAAGGGTGTCTTCGATCACGCAAATCGGGTACATCCCATCTACTTTCAATTCCCTTCCGAGAAGCTGGATGACATCACGATCAATCTCCCTCTGGGCTGGCAAGTGAGTACCCTTCCTAAGCCCCATAACGATGATGCAAAAGTCGTCGTTTACACGCTCGCGGCCGAGAACGACAAAGGTATCCTTCATCTAAAACGCAAACTAAGCATCAACATTTTGCTCGTGGACACGAAGTACTATCCGGCGTTACGCAATTTCTTTCAAGTAGTGAGGACGGGCGATGAAGAACAAGTTGTCTTACAACCGATCGGTGCGAAGAGCGGCGGCGTCAATTAATCCCAGGGTCCTACTGCGGCTTATCGCGACTCTATGCGTAATAGTGTGGCCGTCGATCGGTATGGCCGGCGATGCTCCGCAATGGATGCACGCACTGGTGAACGCTCCTTTGCCTGCCTATGACCAAAAAACCGATGCGGTTCAGCTCTACTCCGAAACCAACGTGACGGTTGTGTCGGCAGACAAGATCAAAATTTTCGTGCGAGAAGCGTACAAGATTTTGCGGCCGGGCGGGCGAGAGTACGGAATTGCTTCCGTGTATCTGAACTCGAGCCGAAAAGTTACGAGCCTGCGGGGCTGGTGTATTCCGGCACAGGGTAAAGACTACGAGGTGAAAGACAAGGAAGCGTTAGAAGCTGCGCCTCCCATTGATGGTGGTGAATTGATTTCGGACGTGAAATATAAGTTGTTGAAGATTCCGGCGTCCGATCCGGGCAACATCGTGGGATACGAATACGAAGTTGAAGAACATCCCTTCGTTCTGCAGCACACTTGGTATTTCCAAGAATTGAGCCCCGTTCGAGAAAGTCACTATTCGTTGCAACTTCCCCCGGGTTGGGAATACAAAGCCACATTCCTTAATTTCGCGGACATCAGGCCGTCAGCGTCAGGCGCTGGCCAGGCGACTTGGACCGTGTCGAATGTGAAGGGACTGCGAAAAGAAGATGATATGCCGCCGATGAAGGGCCTAATTGGCCAAATGGTTGTGACTTTCCTTCCACCTGGCGGACAGAACGCAAACGTATTCACAAATTGGGAGCAGATGGGGACGTGGTACAGGGGACTGACGAATGGCCGGTACGATTCGTCGGCTGACATAAAACAAAAAGTCGCCGCCCTGACAGCTTCGAAGTCATCCCAGCTCGGGAAAATGATGGCCATTGGTGAGTTCGTTCAGCGCGATATCCGGTATGTTGCGATCGAGCTCGGGATCGGGGGCTGGCAGCCACATCCAGCAGCAGAGATTTTTGCGCACAAGTACGGCGATTGCAAAGACAAGGCCACATTGATGATGGCTATGCTGCGTGAGATTGGCATCGATTCCTACTACGTCAGTATCAATACTTCTCGAGGATCTGTAACACGTGAGACTCCCGCAAACCTCGGATTCAATCACGTCATTCTCGCGATGAAGGTGCCAAACGAGGCGCCGGACAGTTCTCTTTTCGCGACCATGGCACACCCCAAGCTCGGGAAGATTCTGTTTTTTGATCCGACAAACGAATGGACACCATTTGGTCAGATCGGCGGTTACTTGCAAGCTAACTATGGCTTGCTGGTAACCCCGGATGGCGGTCAGCTGCTTGAATTACCTAAACAGCCTGCGACGATGAACAGTATTAAACGTGTCGCGAAGCTGACCATGGATGCAACGGGCAAACTTCAGGGTGATGTCGAAGAAACGCGGGTGGGCGATCGGGCCTGGAGCGCGCGCGGGAGATTGTTAACGACCACAAAAGATGTGGATCGGATAAAAACGATAGAAAATCTGTTGTCGAACTCGCTCTCGAACTTTCGAATCACAAAGGCATCGGTTATGAACCTCACTAAGACCGAATTGCCTTTCGGGTTCAATTACACATTCGAGGTCGATAACTATGCGAAGACAGCGGGAGACCTCTTGCTGATGCGGCCCCGAGTTTTAGGCACAAAGTCCAGCGGAATTCTCGAAACCAAGGAAGCTCGACTATTTCCGATTGAGTTCGAAGGGCCTCTGCGCGATATCGACGAATTTGAAATCACGTTGCCTAGCGGCTATGAGGTCGAGGAATTACCCCCGCCAGTCGATGCCGAGTTTAGTTTTGCCAGCTACCACTCAAAGAGTGTTTCCAAAGGAAGTGTAGTTACGTACAACCGCACGTTCGAAGTAAAAGAGCTCAGCGTGCCAGTGAGCAAAGCGGATGAGTTGAAGCAGTTCTATCGCATCATCGCGAGCGATGAAAGAAACGCGGCGGTGATTCGACCGTCCAAGTAGTGCGCCAGCGGTTCGGCTGTCAATCGAAGAAACGAATCTGAGGGTTGGAATTCCAACCCTTTCTCTTTTTCGGGCATTGGCTGAAGGCGGCAATCACATTCATACTTGCATCCGAAGGCAGATCGGAGGGACCTGACATGGAGATCAAGAGGGCGGGTTCGCAAGCGTCAACGAAAGGGCCGGCGGAGTGGTTCACTGGAACAGTACGGATTGATCCGTTGTTTCAGGCGCCGGAGCCGGCCTTCGTTCAAGGAGCCAGCGTCACGTTCGAGCCGGGGGCACGGACAGCATGGCACACGCATCCGCTGGGTCAAACTCTGATCGTAACGGCGGGCTTTGGCTGGGCGCAGCGCGAAGGAGGGCCGGTGGAAGAGATCCGGCCAGGCGATGTGGTGTGGTTCGCTGCGGGCGAGAAACACTGGCACGGGGCGAGTCCGACTACTGCGATGACGCACATCGCCATCCAAGAAAAGAAAGACGGCAAGGTTGTTGAATGGATGGAGAAAGTCAGCGACGAGCAGTATCGGCCCGCGAAGTAGGAGGACTGCATGGACGAGAAGCCGGGATTTGGTGATGCTCTGAAGGAGCAGCTGGGGCGAGATAGCGAAATTACGATTCGTGTGACGGGCCGGAAGTCAGGACGCAGCATCTCGAACCCGGTGTGGTTTGTCTGGGAGGAAGGCAGGTTATACCTGCTGCCTGTGAAGGGATCCGGAACGCAGTGGTACAAGAATGTGCTGGAAGATCCTGCAATGCAGATTGGTGCACGGGGAGCAGAGGCATCAGTTACGGCAGTAGCTATCCGTGATCCTGAAAAGGTGTCGGCGGTTGTCGCAAAGTTTCGCAAGAAGTATGGAGCTGAAGATGTGAAGAAGTATTATTCGAATTTCGATGTTGCAATCGTTATCGCTTTATAAAGATTGGGTTGTCAGTAAGAACGCGAGCATCCGGGATGACGCCAGGATGTGAATTGCCGCTATCTAGACCGGGCTCAATGATTCGTCGCAAGAGTTCCACACTTCATCTACTCTTTGAGCCGATTGGGAAAGAGAGCTTTCGGATAATGCTGGTAGCCCGAATTGATGTAAAGCTCGCCTGAGCCGTATGCTTCAAGAGCAACAGCTTCGCTAAATCTCAACTGATACCAGGGGAAAACGATTATTCGGGTTGCAAGCTGGAACGTGAATTCGATCAGTGCGCGTCTTGCGCACGTGGTGAAGTGGCTGCAGAATCAGAAGCCAGACGTGCTTCTGCTGCAAGAACTGAAAGGCTTAATTTTTCCTTCCGAGACATTTCGCGAGCTAGGGTACGAAAGCGCCGCAGTAACGCAGAAGTCGTACAACGGTGTGGCAATTCTTTCGCGGCATCCCATTGAAGTCGTCAAAGAGTCGTTGCAGGGGAGCGAAACGGATAGCCATGCGCGATTTCTTGAGGCGAGGATCCAAGGGATTCGGGTAGTGAATATCTATGCGCCAAATGGAAATCCGATCGGGAGCGAGCGGTTTATTTACAAACTCGATTGGATGGATCGCCTGCTTATCAAACTCGTGGAGTGGAAGACCGGAGAGCCGACCCTGATCGGCGGCGATTTCAATGTCATCCCGGAAGATATTGACTGCCACAAGCCTTCCTCGTGGATGGGAGATGCGCTGTTTCAACCAGAACCGCGAACACGGTATCGGGCGTGGCTTGAGCTTGGATACACCGATGCCTTTCGAAAGCTGCACCCTGGTGAGCCAGGACAGTTCACGTTCTGGGATTATTTCCGGAATGCATTTCAGAACGGGCGCGGCATTCGCATCGATCATTTTCTGCTGAATCCAGCATCAGCCAAGAGGTTGCAGAGCTGCGTAATAGATCGCGAGCCGCGCGCATGGGAAAGACCTTCCGATCACGCGCCGATCATTGTCGAGTTGACTTCATAAAGACAGACGAGCCTCAGGGCCTCGGGCGAAGTTGACCAGCCCAAAAGCCGCGCCTATACTGCCGTTCCGCGCAGAATTGCCTTAGGAGCACACCCAATGAAAAGATCGATCGCAATCCATGTCAGCGCCATTCTAGTTTCTTCCTTACTAGCTTTTGCCGGAGGTCCGAACCTTCGTCAACCGAAACTCACACTTCAGAACAGTGGCACGTCGCAAGGGCTGATCGCGGTGAGTCCGGTCAATCCGCAGGTTGTTTGGGCATCAGGACGCGGCGGAACGTTTGTCGTGACAACGGATGGTGGCAAGCATTGGCGATCTGGCGTGGTGCCAGGAGCAGAGGCTCTGCAGTTTCGCGACGTACAGGGTTTCAGCGCGAAAGTGGCGTACCTGATGTCAATTGGGGACAACACGGGCGACTTCCGGATTTATAAAACGGTGGATGGCGGAGCGCATTGGACAATGCAGTTCCAGAACACCCAGGCCGGAGCCTTTTACGATTGCATGGCGTTCTGGACGCCGAAGCGGGGCATCGCGCATAGCGATTCAGTGAGCGGAGTATTTCCGGATATCCGAACGCGGAATGGTGAGACATGGAAGAGTATTAGCGCAAATATGCCGCCCGCGTTGGCAGGCGAATTTTCGTTTTCGTCGAGCGGTACTTGCATAGCGACCCAAGGCGGACAGAATGCGTGGATCACCACGGGTGGGGCGGATGTAGCACGCGTGTTGGCAACGCGAGATGGTGGTAATACGTGGAATGCGTTCGACACACCGCTTGTCAGTTCACCGAGCGCAGGCGGGTTCACCATCGCGTTTCGTAATCCGTGGCATGGGATTGTGGGCGGCGGCGACCTAGATCCGGCGGATCCAAACAATGCGAGAACGGCAGTCTCGGATGACGGGGGACGAACTTGGACGCTGACCAAGGCTCCGCCGGTGACCGGAGCCATCTTTGGCCTGAGCTACGTGGGGAAGGCGGAGGGGGAAGGCGAGGAAGGCGGACGGGCTGTTGTCATCACAGCCAACGATGGAGGCGCGGCCTGGACGCCCGACGAGGGGCAGACCTGGTTCACCTTGCCGGGCATCAGCGGCTTCTGGGCGGTGGCGTTCGCGAGTCCAAAAGCTGGATGGCTGGTAGGAACGGACGGAAGGATTGTGAAGGTTAGTTTTTAAGGCTGTTAGGTCGAGATTGCAGGCTAGTTCTTACTACGTTTCCTGCAAGCAGCGCTATTCGAACGCCTGGCTGGCGGCTTCACAGATGAGGTCGCCACCTTGTTTCTGCGGCATTGACCATTCCTGTCGGTAAGCCTACCATGGGCGCATTTTAAACAGGGCTGCCCATGATCGGCCAAACCGTCTCCCATTACCGAATCTTAGGTAAGCTTGGCGGTGGCGGCATGGGCGTGGTCTATGAGGCCGAAGACGTCAAGCTAGGGCGTCACGTCGCCCTGAAGTTCATCCCTGAAAACCTGGCCGGCGACAAGCGATCCCTCGACCGTTTCACGAGAGAAGCTCGAGCCGCATCGGTTCTCAATCACCCGAATATCTGCACGATCCACGAAATCCAAGATAACGACGGGCATCCGTTCATCGTGATGGAGAAGCTGGAGGGCGAGAGCCTTAAGCAGCGCATCCGCGGAAAACCGGTTGATATCGAGCAACTGTTAGACATCGCGATCCAGGTCGCGGACGCACTTATTGCGTCGCATGCGAAGGGGATTATCCATCGAGACATCAAGCCCGCCAACATTTTCCTGACGGCGGGAGGACAAGCGAAGATCCTGGACTTCGGTCTCGCGAAGCTGTCCCGCGATTCGATTCTGGGGACGGCAACTGACAGCGGAGTCGAAGATTCGCTGACGGCGGTGGGCGTAATTCCGGGAACCGCCGTATATATGTCTCCGGAGCAAGCCCGGAGTGAAGAACTCGACCAGCGCAGCGACATCTTTTCGTTCGGGGTCGTTCTCTACGAGATGGCGACCGGCAAGAAGCCGTTTACGGGGACGAATGTGATCACGACGCTGGAAGCGGTGATGAACAAGAAGCCGATTCCGCCAACCACGGTTAATCCGAACATGGCGACGGAGTTGGAGGGCATCATCGGAAAGGCGATGGAGAAGGACCGCGCGAAACGTTACCAGAAAGTAACGGAAATGAGGGCGGACCTTCAGCATCTGAAGAAGGAAACGGAATCGGGACTGGTAAAGACGGGTCCGAAAGCGTCGCTGCACGTAGTGACGCGGGCATTTCAGACTTCCAGTTCGAAGCAGACTTATCTGCTGGTGGCGATGGCGGGATTGCTGATCGCGGTGCTGGCGGCTGTGGGTTCGTGGTGGTTTAAGCATCGCGTCGTGCGTGGCAAAGCGACGACGAGTTCGATTGCGGTGCTGCCGCTGCAGAATGTGGGGAACGATCCGAATAGTGATTATTTGCGTTTTGCCCTCTCGGATGAGATTGCCAATGCGCTGACACACGTGCGCAATCTTGAGATTCGGCCGTCGGCAATGACCCGGAAGTATGCGGGATCTGATGTGGATCCGGAGAAGGTGGGTCAGCAGCTGAAGGTGGCGACGGTCTTGACGGGCCATTATCTTCAGCAACAACGCTCGATGCGGGTCACGCTGGAGGCCATCGAAGTCAAAGAGAATAAGGTGGTGTGGCAATCGACCGTCTCAGTACCCAGCGACAAGCTGATTACGCTGCAGGACGAGCTTACAAAGAAGGTGAGGCAAGAACTTCCTGTTGCGTTGGGCGCTGCCGGCGGATCGACTGACGCGAGCAGCACGCCAAATAATCCCGAAGCTTATGACTTGTTCCTGCGCAGCGTACCCGTAGCACACGATTCCCAACCTAATAAGGAAGGGATTGCGATGCTGGAACGCGCGGTTGGAATGGATCCGAAGTATGCGCCGGCGTGGGAAGCGCTAGGACGAAGATATTACTTCGACGCGATCTATTCGGGCGGAGGTGAAGAAGGATACAAGCGTTCGAATGCTGCGTACGAGCGGGCGCTGTCACTCGAGCCGGAGCGGGTGTCGGCAGCCGGCTACCTAGCACAGAATCACGTTGAGCAGGGACTGCTGCAGCAGGCGTATTCCGAGGTGCGCGATCTGGTGCGCAGGCGTCCGGAAAACGCGGTGGCGCATTTCTCTCTTTCTTATGTGCTGCGGTATACGGGTATGCTCGAACAAGCACAAAAAGAATGTGAGAAGGCGCTCGAGATTGATCCGGGGAATTACAATTTCAGGTCGTGTGCGTTTGCTTTCTTCGAAGACAATAAGAATGACAGGGCGATGGATTTCCTAAACTTGGATGCGGGTTCGGAATACGCAAATGGAGTTGCGATTTCAGTTCTGCTGCGGGCGGGAAAAACACAAGAGGCGAGGGAATGGGTCAAGAAGATGTCGGACAATCCGACGTGGTTGAGAGACTTCGTCAGTGCATGCCTTTCTAATCAGCCTATGGCTGACACAAACCGGATGGCAACGAAGATCGAGTCCGACATGCTGAGCGAAAAGGATTCTGAGTTGAAGTATCACCAGGCTTCCCTGCTCGCCTATTGTGGGAAGAAGGACATTGCGCTGCGGTTCCTGGAAAAAGCTATTGCTGAAAATTATTGCGCCTATTCGGGGCTGCAGCAGGACCCTCTCTGGGAAAACGTGCGAACTGATTCGACTTTCAAAACGATTGTGGCGGCAGCCGGCGATTGCCAGAAGAAATTGAAATCCGGCGAGGCGCGATAAGCTTCAGAGAAATTCATGCCCTGAGGATGATAAAAGCTGCGAAATCTGTCGGCTGGCACGCCATCGTTGCTCATCTGAGGCGAGAGCGGCTAACAAGATGGCACAACGGAAGTCCAATGTAGAGCAATATCGTATGGCAGTTTATTATCGAGAGCGAGGCTCGATGACACGCTGTTTTTCAGCGCCCTGACAAAAATTGAAGGCTTCGACCGATAAAAATATCTTGCCGCCAACCTGCCAGAAAAGAAATCCGATCAACATGCGAATTATGGCCCCTGTGGAGCTAACGGGAGCGCGACGTTGTGCGCTTCTTTTCGCCGTCCTGTTCGTTTGCGTATTCCCACTTACCGCAGCTTCTCCGGAATTTTCGAACCGACCAGGCGATCCCCTGCCACAGGACGCCGGAGTGCCGGGACTTCGAGAGACACTGCGCGAGTTGAATACGACGGCGCGACTGATGCAGACGGTGGCTCATCCTGACGATGAAGACGGGGGGATGCTGACGCTCGAGGCGCGTGGCAGGGGTACCACGGTTCTACTTCTGACACTGAACCGCGGAGAAGGCGGACAGAATAAGGTTGGAAGCAATCTGTTCGATGTTTTAGGTGTCTTGCGCACTCTTGAACTGCTGGGAGCCGACCAGTATTACGGAGTTGAGCAGAGATTCACGCGGGTGGCGGATTTCGGATTCTCGAAGAAAGCTGAAGAGACCTTCGACAAGTGGGGCGGACATGACGTTGCCCTCGGCGATATGGTGCGGGTGATCCGCACGTTCCGGCCTGACGTGCTGGTTTCACGATTCAGTGGAACGGAGCGGGACGGGCATGGGAATCACCAGGCGGCCGGATTATTGACGAAAGAGGCATTTCGCGCGGCGGCAGATCCGAATCGATTCCCTGAGCAGATTGCGGCTGGGCTGCTGCCATGGCAGGCCAAAAAAGTTTATGCGGGTAACGTGTGCGGATTTTTTGCTTCCAACTGCGCGGCGGAAAATTACACGGTCAAACTGAATACAGGTCAGCCCGATGACGTGATCGGGTCCTCGCCAATTCAGTTCGCGATGCAAGGATTACGACATCAGCTCTCTCAGGGCGCGGCAAACTGGACGGTCGAGCCCGGAGATCGATTCACTTATTACAAGTTGATCGATTCAGTGAGTCCACCAAAGCTGGATGCAGAAGGACACGAGAAGGATCTATTCGACGGAATCGATACGACCATCACGGGCCTAGCCGGTCGGCTAGGTTCCGAAGAAGCGACAGTTCCCTTCCTGCGACCCGGGCTGAAAGAAATGCAATCGTCGGTGGACGAAGCGACGAAGCTCGCGGAGAAGGGTCCGCAGGACGCTGCCGTGCCGCTTTTGAAGGGCCTGAAGGCGACGCGCGTGCTGATCGGCCAATTGCAGAACGCGAAGTTATCTCCCGCGAACGCTCGTGAACTACTGACGAACCTGCGGACCAAAGAAGAACAATTCGAAACAGCAGCCAACCTGGCTGTCGGGTTGAAATGCAACGCAGTGGTGGACAGCAACCCAGCACTGCCTGCAGAGCATGCGTTCATGGCCGTGCCGGGACAATCTTTCACGGTCACCATGACGCTCGAAAACCCAGGCAAGAAGAGTTTGCGGATCACGGAAATCCAGACCGATGTTCCGAAGGGTTGGCGCACGGCACTGGTATCGCCACCGATAACGTCTCTGGCTGCGGGCGCGAAGGCGAGTGTGCAATTTCGCGTGAATGTGGCGGAGGACGCGTCCTACACACGACCGTACTGGCACCGCGATAATCCTGAGGTCGAAAGCATCAACAAGATCGATCAGCCGAGCTATGCCGGCTTGGCGCTGCCTCCTCCACCGGTACGTACCCACGTGAAGTATGAAGTGGACGGACTTGAAAGCACGATGCTTGGGGTTGTCATGGCGCGTTACCGGGATCCTGAAGCCGGAGAACTGAAGCGTCCGGTTGCTGTGGCGCCACCTCTTTCCGTCGCTTTGGATCCGACTACTCAAGTCATTGCGGTAGGCCAGAATAAAGCGACGACGATCAAGGTTGCAGCGACGAGCAATCTGCCAGGAGAAAATCAGACAGTCGTCAGACTGGAGTTGCCGAAGGGATGGATGGCAGAGCCAGCCAGTCAGAAATTGGCGCTGACCGGAGGAGCAGAGGCACGGGAAGTTGAATTTCGTGTGTCGCCAGAAAATCAAAGAGAAGGACGTTACCAGATTAAGGCAACGCTCGAATATCAAGGGAAGCGTTACGGCGAAGGCTATTCGGTCGTCACACGAGCGGACCTGGCGACCTTCTATTACTACCAGCCTGCAATGCAGCGGGTCAGCATAGTGAACGTGAAGGTGCCGGGTGATCTGCGCGTTGGATATGTCATGGGGGCAGGCGATGAGATTCCGACCGTGCTCCAGCAGGTGGGGCTGAACGTTACGCTTGTTCCTGCAGACAAACTGGCGAGCGAAGATCTCAACAAGTATCAGACCATCGTTTTAGGGATTCGCGCCTACGACACGCAACCGGAAGTGGCGAAGAACAATGCGCGCTTGCTGGAGTTCGTAAAGAATGGCGGCACGCTGCTCGTCCAATACAACACGGGCGTGAGCGATTTCAATGGCGGGCATTTCACGCCGTATCCGGCACAATTGAGCCGCGCGAGAGTGTCCGTCGAGGATGCACCGGTTGAGATTTTGGCGCCGCAGGCGAGCGTGTTCCATGTTCCGAATGAAATTACGGCAAAAGATTTCGATGGCTGGGTGCAGGAACGTGGCCTCTACTTCATGGACACATGGGATGAGCATTTTCAGCCATTGCTGTCATGTCACGATCCGGGAGAGTCCGCGCAAAAGGGCGGCTTGTTGATGACGCAATATGGCCAGGGGACCTACATCTACAGTGGATACGCGTTCTTCCGACAGTTACCAGCAGGAGTTCCGGGGGCGGTGCGGCTGTATGTGAATCTGTTGACGGCGGGAAAGAGCCGTAGTCAGTAGTCAGGAGTCAGTAACCAGTGGCCAGTGATCGGTGGTCGGTGATCTTGGGGCAGTGTCGAGGCCAGTGGTCACCAAGAACGTCGTCCGTCGTTGGTCGTCCGCAAGCCGCCTCAGGGTGACACGCATTTGCCGATGAAAGAAATTTCCCAAAATCATGCACCTGCGACGGGACTGGTCCGGGAGATAGGGCTGGGCGAAGCGACTGCGCTGAACATGATCGACATGATCGGCGTGGGGCCGTTCATTACGATGCCGCTCATTGTCGGAGCCATGGGTGGTCCGCAGGCGATGCTGGGATGGTTTCTGGGAGCGTTGCTGGCAGTTTGCGACGGACTGGTATGGGCGGAGTTAGGAGCGGCCATGCCTGGGTCGGGTGGTTCCTACCGCTACTTAAAGGAGATCTACGGTCCGAAGAAATTCGGGAGGCTGATTTCTTTTCTTTTTATCTGGCAGCTATCGTTCAGTGCTCCGTTGTCGATTGCATCGGGTGCGGTAGGGTTGTCGCAATATGCCTCATACTACTGGACGGGATTCGAGCAGGTGTGGGCATCCCGGCAAGTAGTTTTGCCGCTGCCGTGGTTGGGTAATTTGGAGGTTCGCTGGGTTGTGATGCCGGCGACTTTTCTGGCCATTGGAGCACTGGGGCTGGCCGTTGTCTTGCTTTATCGGCGGATCGGGGCAATTGGCAAGCTTTCGCGGCTATTGTGGGTTGGAGTACTGGGTGCGATCGCATGGATTATTTTTGCGGGCCTTACGCACTTTGATCCGAAAAGGGCGTTCGATTTTCCACCTGGAGCATTTCAGCTGTCGCGCAGTTTTTTCCACGGTTTAGGTGGCGCGATGCTGATTGCCGCCTACGATTATTGGGGTTATTACAACGTTTGTTTTCTGGGGGATGAAATCAAGGATCCGGGAAAGAACATTCCTCGAGCGTTATTGCTTTCCATTGGGCTGGTGGCGTGTCTATATATAGTGATGAATGTCAGCATCCTGGCAGTCGTGCCTTGGCAAGAGGTATCGGCTGCGGGAGAGCGGCACAGCGCTTTGTACGTGGTCTCAATCTTCATGGAACGCATTTATGGAACGTGGGCAGCAAAGATCGTAAGCGCCCTGGTGATCTGGACGGCATTCGCGTCAGTATTTTCGTTACTGCTCGGATATTCCCGCGTTCCGTATGCGGCCGCGGTTGACGGAAATTATTTTCGAGCATTCGCCAAGGTTCATCCTAAATATCACTTCCCGTATGTGTCGTTGCTGGCGCTGAGCGCCGTCGCAGCGCTCTTCAGCTTTTTGCGATTGGCCGACCTGATTGCGGCACTGGTGGTGATTCGAATCACGCTGCAGTTTTTGGTACAAGCGGTCGGGATGATCGTGTTGCGAATACAAAAGCCTGACATGGAGAGGCCCTTCCGGATGTGGATCTATCCCGTACCAGCACTGCTGACGATTACGGGATATCTTTTTATCCTTTTCGGACGAGCGAACTTCGCAAAAGAAATTCGCTATGCGGTGGTGATCCTGGTGGTCGGCATTGCGATCTTCCTGGTGCGTGCATGGAAAGAGGGTGCGTGGCCATTCACAGGGGCAGAAGGGTTAGTGGAACAGGGTTGATACATGGCTGACGTCGTAAAAGTTCCGACTCCGGAAAGCATCGCGCAACAGCCGCGCGGTATGTCGGCATGGACTCCTTTGCGGGAGCCGCTATTCCGGACTTTGTGGATCGCGTCAGTCGTCTCTTATAGCGGAACATGGATGCAAAACGTGGGTGCCGGATGGCTGATGACACAGCTAACGTCGTCGCCCTTCATGGTGAGTCTTGTACAAGCTGCGATGGCGTTGCCGGTGTTCCTCGTTATTCTTCCGGCCGGAGCTCTGGCCGATATGGTGGACCGGCGAAGATTTCTGCTCGCCACGCAAGGCTGGATGGTGCTTGCGTCCGGGACGCTTGGCATCCTGACACTGACGAGCTGTATGAGTCCGTGGGTGTTGGTGCTGTTCACGTTCCTGCTTGGACTCGGGGCGGTGATGAATGATCCGGCGTGGCAGGCTATTACGCCCGAGGTGGTGTCGAACGAACAACACGCGGCAGCCGTGGCATTGAATTCGGCTGGGTTCAACGTTGCCAGGTCGGTTGGTCCGGCGTTAGGTGGCGCGGTGGTAGCGGCGACGGGTTCGGGATGGGCATTTCTGTTGAACGCGGTTTCATTTTTCGGAGTTATTTATTTTCTGTATCGCTGGAAACGTACACCGCATGCAGTCGAACACACGGAAGGTGTACACGATGCGATCCTGCGTGGCTTCCGGTACGTAAAGGGGTCGGCATTAGCAAAGTCTGTATTAATTCGCACGGGAGCGTTCAGCATCGCGGCGAGTTCGATGCTTGCTTTGTTGCCGGTGATTGCTCAGCCGCACGGTCCAAGTGGTTACGGGTTGTTGCTGGCGAGTTTCGGAGTGGGAGCATTAACGGGAGCCGCTCTGTTGCCGCGTATACGGGCGAAGGTTTCCATTGATGGGCTCGTGGCTGGAGCAGTGGTGGTCTTTGCCGTTGCGACGTTTGCAAGCGGGCGAGTGCAGGAATTCAGCTCGTTGTGCATCGTCATGGTGATCGCCGGGTTAGCATGGATCGGTATCCTGGCATGCCTGAATGTAACGGCGCAGACGATGTGTCCGTCGTGGATGCGGGCGCGAGCTTTATCGATGTACCTGCTTGTACTGCAGGGCGGAATGGCGATAGGCAGCGCGGTTTGGGGAGCGTTGGCCAGCCGTTATGGCGTGCCGAATGCACTACTGGGCGCGTCGGTGGCGCTGGTACTTGGGTTGTCCACAGTAAAACGGCACCGGCTTACTGGTCGCGATTTGGAGTTGGCTCCAGCCGTAGTCCGCGATTAGGCTTGGCAAAGCTGCATCAGCAAATGGGAGGCGTAATGAAAAAGCTTCTGACGATGATTACGTTGCTTTGTGCAGTACCGGTCGTGTCTGGACAGGCCATGCCAAAACCGACGGAAGAGCGCCGGACGATCACCCAAGTGCTAGACCGGTCTGTTAGCAACATGGAGCGAGAGTTCACGCCAGCAGCGGAAGCTATGCCGGAAGAAAAATATGGATTTGTTCCGAAAGAGGGTGAGTTCAAGAAGGTGCGCACCTTCGGGGAGCAGATCCGACACGTAGCAGCAGCGAACTATGAGTTTGGAGCGGCGATCCTTGGAGAAAAACCGCCAGTCGATGTGAACGGGGAAAGCGGGCCGGAGTCGATCAAGAGCAAGGCTGAGATTTTGAAATTTCTGGCCGATTCGTTTGTATACGTGCACAAAGCGATCAATTCCATCACAGATCAGAACGTTGTAGAGCTGATCCAGAGCCCGTTTGGGGAGGGCAAAGTAACTCGACTGGGCATGGCAACGCTAACCGTTGGGCATGGATTCGATCATTATGGGCAGATGGTGGTGTATCTGCGGATGAACGGGATTGTCCCGCCGGCAAGCCGTTAGCGACGAGATGCTTGGGCGATCGCAGGTTTCATCAGATCGCGAGCGCCACGTAAAGTTATTTCGGTTGAGATCAGTTCCCCGGCGAGCTTGTTTTTGCGCAGGTGATTGGCAATGCGAGCCGCCGCTTTCTTTTGCGATGCTTTTGGTTCGAGGAAAACAAGAACCGATGGCCCGGCACCGCTGAGCGCAACGCCAAGTACTTCTCCTTCGCCTGCGAGTTCCTGCAAGGCTGGCAATAGAGGGCACAGTGGCGCGCGGTAAGGCTGATGGATTCGGTCGTCGAGCGCTCCGCGCAGAAGGTCTGGCCTTCCCTGTGTGAATGCACAGAGCAACAGCATCGAATTCTGAACGTTTGTGACCGTATCAGCGCGGGAGTAGGTCGCTGGTAAAACCCCGCGGGCCTTTTCGGTTGAAAGCGGTTCCGGGGGCACAGCCAAGAGTAGGGGCCACTTTCCTTTTGGCTTGATGCAAGCCACTTGCGCTTCGACATCCGTTTCCATCCGAGCAACGGTGAGTCCACCCATCCAACAAGCAGAGGCATTGTCGGGATGATGTTCGCGGCGAGAGGCCTCGCCGACGATTCGATCATCCGACCATTTCAAGTTGCCGAAGTGAACGGCGAGAGCGATACCAGCGACGCGAGCGGCGGCAGAAGAACCAAATCCCTTACCAATGGGAAACTCGTTATGAATGCGCAGCGAAAGCGGAATGGGCTTTTTGCCTTCCGTCGTGAGAACGTCGCGATAGGTTTCGAGTATGAGGTGATTTTCCACGCGTCTGCAAATCTCCACATCTCGTCCTGTGGCGGAGATTTCATTCTGCTCCGAAATTTCAACGGTAATCTTCAAGTAAAGGTTGAAGGCGATGGCGGCGGCGTCGAAAGCTGGGCCGAGGTTGGCGGACGTCGCTGGAAGCTCGAGACGAAGAGAGCGGGATCGGCTGTTCGATTGCATCGGTTAGCCAGTTTTCTCCGCGTCTTCCAGAATTTTTACGAGCGCGCGGACTTCGGGATCAAGAACGATCGGTGCGCGCTGCTGGGATTTGAGAACGGCAGACTCCTGTTCGTGTGCGGAATCTTTGAACAGCTCACCGCGGTGGAACTTGATGGTGAAGTCGGGGTCTTTGAGAACGTGCCCCGTAAGAATAAGGACGATCTTTTCGTGGGCCCTCACGAACCCTGAGCGGACAAGCTTCTTGAGGCCTGCGAGCGTGACAGCTGAGGCGGGCTCACAACCAATGCCGTCCGAGCCGATCTCAGACTTGGCCAAAGCGATCTCAACCTCTGAGACTTCCTCGCAAAGACCGCCGGTGGCTTCAAGAACGCGGACTGCCTTCTTCCATGAAGCGGGGTTTCCGATGCGAATGGCGGTCGCAAAAGTGTCCGCTACGACAGGATCCATTTTCTTGCCAGCGTGCTCGCGAAGGCTGCGATAAAGAGGATTGGCGCCGTGTGCCTGGATAATCGAAAGCTTTGGAAGACTCGAAATGAGGCCCAGTTCTTTCATCTCGAGAAGCGCTTTGCCAAGGGCGGAAGAGTTTCCGAGGTTCCCGCCGGGCACAATGATGTGGTCGGGAACTTCCCAATTGAGTTGCTCCATCAGTTCAATTGCGATGGTCTTCTGGCCTTCGAGGCGGAACGGGTTCACGGAATTCAGCAAGTACACCGGCGCTTGTTTCACGAGATCTGTCAGTAGGCGCAAGCAGCCATCGAAGTCTGTTCGTAGTTGGCAAGTGAGCGCGCCATAATCGAGAGATTGCGAAAGCTTGCTCCATGAGATCTTCCCTTCCGGGATTACGACCAGGCTCTTCATTCCCCCGCGGGAGGCGTATGCAGCCATGGATGCGCTCGTGTTTCCTGTTGAGGCGCACGCGACCCAGCTGAAACCGGCCTGCTTGGCGAACGAGGCTGCGACGGTCATTCCGTTGTCTTTGAACGATCCGGTTGGGTTCATTCCCTGGTGCTTGGCGAGAAGGGTGTCGACTCCAGAAGAGCGAGCACAACGTGGAAGATCGTAAAGAGGAGTATTCCCCTCACGAATGGTGATGGCAGTATCCCAGTCTCCAAGTTCAGGCAGCAGGTCTCGAAAACGCCAAACGCCGCTCTGATCGAGAGAGTTGCTGGAAAATCTCCGTTCGCGCCAAAAACTTTTCAGAGTGGCAGGGTCCGGCGCGAGATTCGCCCAGGAAGGAAAAAACACTTCAAGGAGATCTCCGCAATCTGGGCAGCGAAAATCCTGGCTGGCTGATTCGCGGGCGGCTCCGCACTGAATGCAGCGGAGCCGAAATGTTGGTGTGATGGCAGATGTCGTCATTCAAGCAGCGGACCGGTAGAGCTCGTCCTTACAGGTTAGCGCAAATACTTGTCGGTACCGGTCATCCAATCGGCCCGAGGTGGATTGAACACATCGAAGTCTACCGTATCTTCGAGCGCTTCTGCTTTGTGAGGCATGTTCGGGGGAATCGTGAGGACTTCGCCGGCGTTTACTACGATGATCTTGCCATCGATCCAGAACTTGAGCGCCCCTTCCGCTATGAAGGTGACCTGCTCGTTGGGATGACTGTGTTCCGGAACGATGCATCCCTTCTTCAGCAGCACACGGGCGAGCATGACATTCTGCCCCACAACGAAGTGACGGCCGAGCAGAGGGTTGAGCTCCTCGACGGGAACGGAATCCCACGGGATGTAACGAAGTTCCGCGTTGCGCTTTTTGCGCGAGACGGTATTACTCAGAGCGACTTTGCTGGAAGCAGTGGTCTTCTTAGCGGATGGTTTTTTAGTAGAGCTCTTGGACATGATTTTTTTCTTCTTCATTTCAATGCGCCAATGATGGATACAACTTTAGTGCCGTATCGTGAAGGAAAGCATGCGCCATTTCCATGGCACGAGTTTCGGTGATTTCTCCGGAAGAGATCATTTCCGCCAGGGCGGCGGCTAATCCTTCGCGGGCGGATTGATTACCGAGCCAACAGCTTTCTTCGTCTCCAAGAACTTCGTTGTAGGGGAAGGAATCGGTGCCGAAAGTGACTTTGTCCGGAAACGTTTCCAGCCACTGCCGTAGCGACTCCTTGAAGGAGGACGGATACATGACAATCTCCATCAACGAGGCATCAAGATAAACGTTCTTTATGGCGGCGAGCCAAATCGCCTGACGCTCCAGTGGATAGCCTCCGTGGATGAGCACGAATGTCACGTCGGAATATCGCGGGTCACGCAGGATGTTCTCGAGGTTCATGACATTGCTCTCGGAGATGTTGAAGTAGTCTCCGATACCGACTGCCGAGTGGATATGAACCGGAAGGTGCAGCCGACCGGCTTCGGTCACAAGGTATCGAAAAATATAATCCTGGAATGTTCGATATTCAGCTTCCGCCGGGACGCCGGACTTGGAGTACTTATCGTAAAGAGACTGCGCTTGATCCTTAGAAGGATCTCCGAAACGGGTGGGCCGAAAGTAAGCGACTTCAAACTTCAGCGCGATGGCACCCTTCTTTTGATTCTCCTCAAGGATCTGAGAGATGAATTTCAGATAACTATCGAAATCAGCGGGAAGCGCCGTCAGCGATGCCTGCTGCATCCAACGATGAAACATTTTTTCCTGGAGCGGGATGTAAACCTTCTGGTCAGGATTGCGAGCGGTTTCTTTCGGGTTATCGAAAGGCCACATAAATGAGTCAGCGAAGAAGACCCATGGAAAGCGCTTCGAATCCAAATAGTCAGCCATCATGGCCCGGTTTGCCACTGAGCGCTCGATATTGAGCTTATCGAGGATCATGTTGAAGTATGCCGTACCTGGATACTTCTTCTTCATTTCGGCTTTCTTGGCGACAAGCCACTTAGCATGTTCAGGAGAGAAGTCGTCGAAGGGATATCCCCACAGGGCCTTGGCGGCCGCCACTAATTCAGGGTTCGTGTCGCGCTCGCGGAAGGCGACGCTGCCAGGAGGCGAAGCCATCGCATCAACATCAGGGTCATCCGAAAATCCAGGATGCGCGTGGTGGTCGAAAGCTTGAATTTTTTCAATCTGCGAGAGCAGGCGGGGGTAGATTTGTTGAACGTCCTGGCCGGAAAAGGGACGGGCTTGTCCCCACATCGTGGCAGTCATCAGAAAAAGAAAACAAAGACGATAGGGTTTCATGAAAGTCTCCGGAAAGCTAATTCCCAGGACTGCCGTCCTGGGCTAACGTCTTACGCCCTAAGGGGCTGAGATAATCCGGCACATTAACGCTTAGTTCCGCCTTGGACTTTTTCTTTAGCGGCAACAATCAAAAAATTTTAATGACCGGCGAGAGTACCCTGCCACGCAGTCGAAACTTTCTGAATGCGCTCGACGGCCTCGCGCAGAGTCGCTGTCGAGGAAGCGAACGAGAAACGAACAAAGTCCTTACCCTGGTCGCCGAACGCGGCTCCTGGAATTCCTGCAACGCCACCCTCTTCGAGCATAATGCGGCAGATTTCCTCGGCAGACATTCCGGTGCCAGTGATATCGACCCAGGCATAGAAAGCACCTTCAGGCGACTGGCAATGGAAACCCGGAACACCGTTCAAATCACGGACGAACTGATCGCGGCGCTTGTGAAATTCAGCCACCATGCGCGGAGTTGCGTTTCCAGTGTCGCGAAGAGCTTCAATAGCGGCATATTGCGTGAATTCCGCGGTACAGGTGTAGCTGTTGACTGCCAACATGACCAGATGCGGCACGAGCGCAGGCGGAGCGACTGTATATCCGAGGCGCCATCCGGTCATAGCGAAACTCTTCGAGAAACCGTCGATGATGAGTGTTCGCTCTTCCATGCCGGGATAACGCAACATCGAGAGGTATTCGCGGTCGTAGACGATGCGTGCATAGATTTCATCCGAGAGCACGTATAAATCGTGTTTTACGGCGAGTTCAGCGATGCGCTGCTGGACCTCATCGGTGTAAACGGTTCCCGTTGGATTGCCGGGCGAGTTCAGAATGATGGCCTTCGTCTTCGGGGTAATGAGGGACGCGATCTCGTCAGTATCGGGTTGCAGCTTGTTGGCTGCGGTGAGGGCAAATGGCACGGGCTTTGCGTCAAGTCCAAGCGCAATGGAACCGTAGCCAGGAAATCCGGGATCAGGATAAAGAACCTCGTCGCCGCGATTGAGGATCGCCATCATTGCGAGAAACAAGGACAGTTTGCAGCCTGGAGCCACGACGACATTGTCGGCAGCGACGCTGATCCGACGCGTGCGATCCAGATAGGAGGCGATCTCTTCTTTCAGGGCGGGTACGCCGGCCATCGGACAATAGCGATCTTTTCCATCGCGCAGAGCTTTGTCCATGGCGTCGAACACGGGAGTATCAGGGTGAAAATCCGGTTCGCCGAGCTCAAGGTGAATGATGCTCTTTCCTTGACGTTCGAGTTCCTTGGCGTGGGCGAAGACGGTAAGCGCGCCTTCTCCTGTCATCACCGACATGCGGGAAGCAATGGGCTTCATTCAGGCCTTCTTCGAAGAAGTAACAGCATTCTGCGGAGCCGGTGTCGTCGGCAACCGCAAGGCGTCCACGAATCGAGGGAAGAGTTCGAATGCAGCAGCTGTTGCAATCAATTCAACGATCTGAGGATCGGTGAAATGCTGCTTTAGCTGGGCAAAGAGCGCGTCATCGAGATCGCGGGCCGAATTGTGCATTTTATCAGCACAGCGAAGGCCGAGCTTTTGCGCATCGGTGAGAGGGCCGGTTTCGTACTTCGATTTGGCCGCGTTGATCTGATCGTCGCTTGCTCCCTTCTGTCGAGCAGAGAGAGCGTGCGCGGCAATGGCGTATTCAGATTGATTCAGCACAGAAAGCCTGGTTGCAATCAGTTCCTTGTAGTAGCCCGGGAGAGCTCCGTCGCTGAGGAGCGCCTTGAGGTATCCGGCAGTTGCGAGGGCGAGGGAGGGCGTGTGAGCGAGAGTCTTGAACATATTGGGTACGACGCCCCGCGCCGCGAGCAAGGCGTCGTACACGTTAGCGATTTCAGGCGTGACCTGGTCCCGTTCGAGAAGAGGGATCCGTGATGAGGAGTCACTACTCATCAGAAGGAATACCTCAGCTGGAACTGGATGAGACGAGGGGTGCCGACGGTGCTGTTAATCAAAGCAAAGGAACCCGCTGGGAAGCTCACATCCGTTTGTACCGGATTTCCAAAATTCGGATGGTTCCAGATGTTAAAGAAGTCCGCGGTAAACCTAAGCGTCTGACGCTCTGTTAGCCGGAAATTTTTGATCAAAGAGAAGTCCCAGTTCTGCTGGAAGGGTCCACGATAAATGTTGCGACCAAGGTTGCCGAAGGCAGTCACGCTGGCACCCGGATAGGCCGGTGGAGCAAAGTCAAAATTCGACCGATCTAAATAGCCGTTGATTCTGTCGTGTATATCGCCAGAGGTAGTTCCTGATCCCACGGATCCGCCTGGCGCAAGAGATCCTCCCAAAGTTGCCGAGGCCAAACCCGGACCAAGATATGCCGAGCCAGCACTTGCATCCGTAACTGAGAATGGAGTGCCGGATTGGAAGATGGTGATGCCGCTGATCGCCCATTCTGAGAGAAGTGTGCGCTTCATGCCAGTCGCAGAATTGAAGAAAGGCAATTCATAGCGATAGCTGACGGTAAGGCGGTGGGTCCGATCGTAGTCGGAAAGACCGCGCGAAAATTTAAGATCGCTCTCATCATTAAATGCGGTGTTGAGGGCGGTGTTGCCGCTGGAGGTTGCGTCGGTAGAACGAGAGAATGTGTACGCGCCCTGGAAGTAACCTGCTCCCCAACGACGGGAAACAGTGGCCTGGAACGAATGGTAGTGGGCATACGCGTCATTCGCGAACAACTGCATGCCGCTATAGCCGTTCACACCTTGCAGAGTCGAACGAGCCGGACCGTTGCCCGTCGTGCTTTCCGTGAGAATGACGGGACCGCTCGTGGTTTGAACAGTAAGCGGATGATCTGGGCTCGCGAGCTGCGCCTGAACGTTCGTCCGCGTCTCGCGGAGATGAATCGCATGCGAACCGATGTAGCCCAACTCCAGCACCCAGTTCTTTCCGAGATCGCGCTGGATGGTTAAGTTCCACTGTTGCGTGTTGGGAGCGACAAAGTCGCGGGGGACCACTAAAGCGAACAAGAACTGAGTTGGCACAACGCCGGGGCTGCCACTTGCGCAAGCAATGTCCGGGAAATTATCTGTTCCACTCGAAAAGCCGGTTATAGCACCCAAGCAGGGTAAGAAAGTGGGATCAAGAACGCCCGCCTGAGGTAGTCCGTTTGGATTCGGATTCGGGGGTGTCGGGCAGGAGGGAGTCGCCGTGGGATTTATTTTGAAGAATTGCGCCATACATCCCGCGGGTCCGCCACTGAACGCGATGGGCAAGATTGGAGCCTGGAAAGATAATTGATCTACGGTTCCGACGTCTTCGCGAACGAAGTAGATTCCGTACCCGCCGCGGATTGTAGTGTTGTGATGACCGAATACGTCCCAAGCGAACCCGACCCGAGGACCGAGCCCTGTGGTGTAGTCATTTTTCAAAGTTGTGTCGTTGCCGGAACCAGTGAGCCCATCAACACCCAACTTGTTCGCGCAGTTCCCATAGATGAGGGGATAGTTTCCGGAGTTCGCCAAGGCGAGATCGAAGTTGCCGATGTGACAAAGGTTGTCGTGAAAAGCGCCGATCAACTCTGTGCGCAAACCCAAGTTGAGAGTGAGTTGCTGGGTCACTTTCCAATCGTCTTGCGCGAAGAAAGAGTAGTTGTTTGTGCGGTATTGGTGGTTGTAAACGCCACCGCCGCCGAAGCTGAAGTCTACCTGGCCAGCGAGCACCTTCTGGAAATCGGTGAGACCTCCAACGCCGATTGGTTCTGCTCCGGTGGGAGCGACGCCCGGCGTGTTCACAAAGAAGAGTTGTCCGTTGAAGACTTGCGGAAATTGCTTATCGATGTTGACGCGCGTGTACTCACCGCCGAAACGCCATGTGTGACGACCACGAACCCAGCTGATCGTTTCGACAAAGTTGTAGTTGTTTTGCGTTTGAAACTGGTCGGCGGGCGGAGTGGGGCCGATCTGGAAGCCGGAGCTTCCGAGTGTGAATTTGTAGATCGAATTCGTAATGTTGTTGGTAGGTCTATCAATGCCAACCGCGTCGGCGGTTACACCATCGGGTGGCTGATTGATCAAGCTGTTGTTGATCCGGACATAGCCGAAGCGTAGGTCATTCACGACAGCGGGGGAAAATAGATGTGTCCACGACGCGGCAAGAAATCGTGTGTTAACGGGCAAGTCATAAGGGAAATTCAGATCTGTGGCACTTATGCTGCTGGCCAGAGTGCCGCCTAAGGACGCCTGTAGACCTCCTGCGCCGAATGGCAGTAAAGATTCAGCATTGGAGAAGAAGAAGCGCGCTGAGATTTTGTCATTTCCGCCGTTGAATTCCTTGTCCCAATTCGTTGTGAACTGATCATCGGTGTATTTGCCAGGCTTGCTAATGATGAACTGAGCTGTATGCAAGCTAGCATTGCAAGTTACGGGATCGACATCGACTCCAGGCGTGCCGGGAAGAGATGGGAAAAGAAAACCGTTTGAGTCGCCGCCAAACTGGTTGCTCTTCAGGTTGAGGAGCGCCAAGCTCACGTCATCAATAGCGATCGGATTAGCCGCACAGTTTGCAGTTGCGGGAGTGCTGAAGATGGCAGCAAGGTTTGCGGCAGAACGGTCGGCAGGAAGAATCGGGAAGCCTGGATTCGAGATCGAGGTGCCCGGAGAAAGGCCGCTGCGTTGGCGAGTACCCTGATAATTGAAGAAGAAGAAGCCGAGTTTCCCTTCTTTGCCGATGGGGCCGCCTAAGCTGCCGCCGAAAATATTCTGCTTCACAGATGGGCGCGCTTGGCCAGCGCGGTTCAGGAAGAACTCGTTCGCATTGAGGACATCGTTGCGGAAGAACTCGTAAACGTCGCCGTGGAACTGGCGAGTGCCGGATTTTAGAATTGCGTTGACATTGCCGCCGCTGTTGCGGCCCTGGCTGGCGTCGTAAAGCGAAGTCTGGACTTTGAATTCCTGGATAACGTCCGGATTGGGCAGAGGGACGTTCGTCGATTGCGAGACGTTGTAGTCGGTGGCACTGATGCCTTCGATGAGGTAATTATTGTTGTCCTCGCGCTGGCCATTGACGATGACGCGAGAGTTGCCACGCCCGAGTTGCGCAGAGGCGTTGAGTTCGCTTTGTGCACCACTGGAGAGAGTCAGTAACTGCTGGAAGTTCTGGGTGGAAAGTGGCAGCTCTCGGATGGTGCGCTCCTCGATGGCCTGACCTGTTGTCGCGGTCGTGGTCTCGATCGATTGCACCTCGGCCTGGACTTCCACTTTCTCAAGAACTTTGAGCGGGGCGACCTTTGCTGTCATGCGGGTGGTTTCGGTGATACGGACGCCGATATCGGTGAACTTCGCCTCGCCGAAGCCTGGGGCTGTGACGGTAATCGTATAAGTCGCAACAGGAAGGAGCGATGCAGTGAAGTTGCCATTGGCATCGGTCTTCAGGGCGCGGGTGACCACGCCGGTGTCCTGATTCGTGATCTTCACTTCGGCACCAGCAACGACAGCGCCGCTGGGATCTTGCACGTTGCCGGTTATGGCGCCGGTTGCCCCACCTTGTGCTATCAGGTGCAGGCTTAACGCAAGAACCGCGAAAACGATGCAAAAGAATTGTCGAATCCTAGACATACAGCCTCCCCCTCAAGTAACCGAACACGCTTGTTTAAGGTCTGTTATATGAAAATCGAAAAGAACGGCGAAGAGAATCCAGACGTAGCGGTTGGGCGATACCTGGAACGCTACGGCAGGTGGCGAGATGGTACTGGGCCCGCATTCGAACAATTCCCGCCCGCGGCTGGTAAGCCACGAAACAACATAAAGAAGATGCTGGAATTGCGCGAAAGCTTACTAGAAAGCAGCAGAGTTCGCAATAGTTGTTGCAGTACCGGGCACCAGCGGAACCTACAATCCTTTGTATAAGCCTCCGTCGACCAGAAAGGTCTGCCCGGTGATGTAAGAGGCGCGATCGGAAGCCAGCCAAACGATAGCATCGGCAACTTCGTTTGGCTCACCGAGGCGGCGCAAAGGGGCGTCGGCGGCCCACCCATCGAAAATGTCCTGTTGCGAACTGCCGGAGGTAGCCGAGCGGGTTGCCGCTAGTTGTTTAAGGCGATCGGTTGCGGTGAAGCCGGGGCCAACGTTGTTGACGAGAATTCCATCCTTGCCGAATTCGTTCGCCAGACTTCGGACCAGCCCCATCACGCCGGCGCGAACAGCATTTGAAAGGACTAAGTCCGCCACCGGCTGCTTGGTGGTGATCGAAGTGATCGTGACGATTCGACCCCACTTGCGCTTTTGCATGTGGGGAATGACGGCCTGAGCGAAATAGACCGTACTCAGCAAATTCAGGTTGACGGCGCTTTGCCACTCTTCAACGGTGGTGGCGAGGAACCCTTTGGCAGGAGGGCCGCCTGCATTGGTGACGCAAATGTCGACGGAGCCAAACTTCGCGGCAACATCGTCAACAAAGCGTGTGACTGCTTTTGGATCCGCTACGTCGAAGGCCCGCGTGATAACGTCGATTTGATATTTGTGGCGAATGGAGGCAGCTGCGCTCTCCAACGTGTCCTGTGTACGGGCACACATGGCGAGTTTGCATCCTTCGGAAGCGAATGCCTCTGCGGCAGCACGACCGATACCGAGACTGGAAGCGGCAACGAGAGCAACGCGATTCTTCAGACCGAGATCCATGGCGCGGGATTATAAACGGACAAGCTCAAGTCATGCCCTTGCGAGTCGTGCGCCGCGGCAGGTACTCTTGTGCATCCGAATTTTGACCGAGGGTTCTCATGTCCCGCACTGCAACGCATATCTGGATCCATGGAGGGTTGAAGCCAGCCTCTGAAGGAGTGGTTCCCTTTATCAATGCCGGCCTGCACTACGGCTACAGCGTGTTCGAAGGAATTCGATGCTACTCGACTGATCGGGGGCCTGCCGTCTTTCGATTGGAGGAGCATGTCGAGCGATTGCTCGATTCAGCCCACGTGGTGGGTTTTCGCGACTTGCCCTATACAAAGGATGCGATCTGCGATGCGATCCATCAGACGATTTCAGCGAACGGGTTCAGCGCGTGTTATATCCGCCCGATGATTTACCTGGATGGCGCGATGAGCATGGTCGTCGACAAAGGGACGCCGCAGCTGGTTATCGCTGTGTGGGAATGGACCACATTCTTTAATAGTGAAGCGAAGGAGCGCGGCATCCGAGCGAATGTTGCGTCTTTCACACGGCTGCACCCGAACATCATGATGACGAAGGCGAAGGTGTCGGGAAATTACGTGGGATCAATCCTGGCGAAAACGGAGTCTCACCGGCTGGGATTCGATGAAGCGATCATGATTGGGCCAGACGGGTATGTCGCCGAGTGCACAGGCGAAAACCTGTTTGTCGCTCGGGACGGACGAATCTACACGATACCGAGGGCGGGCATTCTCGAGGGCATCACACGAGACACGGTGATCACCCTGGCGCGCGATATGGGCTATGACGTGATAGAGGAGCCGATCTCAAGGGACCAGCTTTACATTGCGGACGAAGTATTCGTCTGCGGGACGGCAGCGGAAGTCATCGCGCTGCGAGAAATTGATTTTCGGACCATTGGGAATGGGAAGGCAGGTCCTGTGACTCGAGCCTTGCAAGTGGCATTCGATGAAGTTACCAGCGGACGTCATTCCCGATCCGCGAAGTGGCTTTCTACGGTACCCGCATACGCGAGTGCGGGCGTGAAAGCATAACCGCAGATGGAGATTCCACGTGCAGCCGTGATCGGGGCCGGATTCGTTGGACGGGCGCACATCGAATCGTTGCGGCGACAAGGAATCCCTGTGCTGGGGGTGTTGGGGAGTTCGCCGGATCGAGCGACTGAATCGGCGAAGAGTTTACGGTTGCAACGCGCATACCGTTCGTTAGAAGAATTGGTCGCGGATCGGGACGTGGATGTCGTTCACGTATGCACGCCGAATTATCTGCACGCAAAAGAAACCTCCGCTCTTCTGAAAGCCGGCAAGCACGTGATGTGCGAGAAACCACTCGCTATGAATGCCCCTGAAAGTGCGGAGTTGGTTGAGCTAGCGCGTAAAGAGAAACGGGTTGGCGGAGTTACTTACAACCTTCGCTATTACCCACTGTGCCAGCAAGCCCGCTCGATGATCTCGTCTGGCGCAATTGGAGAGCCGCGGCTGGTGCATGGGAGTTTCTTGCAAGACTGGCTGCTGTATCCGACGGACTGGAACTGGCGGCTGGAAACGAAATTAGGCGGTGATTTGCGGGCAGTCTCAGATATTGGCACGCACTGGATGGACCTAACATCGTGGATTGTTGGGCGAAGTATTACGGAAGTGTGTGCCGACTTGGCGACAGTGATTCCGATTCGTAAGAAACCGCGCGGTCGAGTGGAGACATTTCGGTCGAGTGCGGCTGAAACAGATGACGTGAAGATTGCGACGGATGATTATGCGTCCGTGCTGGTGCATCTTGATGGCGGGGCACGTGGCGTGTACACGCTGTCGCAGGTGAGTGCCGGGCGAAAAGCACGGTTATGGTATGAGATTGACGGGTCAGAAGCGTCATTGGCATTTGATTCGGAGAATCCGAATACGCTTTGGATCGGCCGGAGGAAAGGACCGAACGAAGAGTTGATGAAGGATCCGTCGCTGATGAGTGCCGAGGCGCGCGGATATTCGGCTTATCCGGGGGGGCACATCGAGGGATATCCGGATACGTTCATGCAATTATTCAAGGACTTTTACAGCTATATCGGAGCGGGCGATCTGTCTATGCCTCGAACCTTCCCTACTTTTGAAGATGGGCATCGGGAGATGATGCTTTGCGATGCGATCGCGCTCAGCGGGAAAGAGAGAAGGTGGGTAACAGTGGATTGATCGCATAACCAATTGGGCAGGAAACAAAAAACCGGCTCTCTCGCGAGAGCCGGTTTTGCTATTGGAGGGAGGACGGATCAGAAAGTGAACTTCAGACCCAATTGGAGGATGCGTGGGTTATGGGCAAGGTTCGAGCGCAGGAATCCATCGGTGCCAACCTGATTATTGCTGACGCCGAAATTGTTGGCTGCCGATCCCGAATCCCCAGCAACACCCACCCATTGGGTGTGATTGAAAATATTGAAGGCTTCCGCACGGAACTCGAGCGACATGCTCTCCTTGATTGCAAAGTGCTTCAGAAGAGACATATCGAAGTTCGTGCGATGCGGATTGGCGAGGATGTTGCGGCCGGAATTCCCAAACGTTAAGCCGCGTGGAGCAGCAAATGCATCAGGGTTGTAGAAGGCCTCGCTGAACGAGTCGACTACATCGCCAGGAATTCTTCCATGAGGCACATTTGCGTTCGGATCACCAACGATGTCGGCCCGGGAAGCCGATCCAAGGCCGTTGGCGACGCCGGCGTTGTCGGTTGAGTAGGTGACGCTGAAGGGAGTTCCTGTGGCGAATGTAGCGATACCGGAGTACTGCCAGCCACCCAAGATGGTCCTGGTGAGACCCTGCTCTTTGAAGAAAGGAAGATCCCAAACCCACGCGAAGCTGAAGTTGTGCCGTTGGTCGAAGTTGGAGCTTCCGCGGTTCGAGCGAGGATTGTACGAGTCTACGAAGCTGCCGTCGAAGCGATCCGAGGAATCGTCGATGCCATGACTATAGGTATAGGCACCGTTAATGGTGAGACCTCCGATGCTACGCCGCAAGGACATCTGTAGAGCGTGGTAGACGGAGGACGATGCCCACTCGAGGTGGGTGATATCACCGTAACCTAGGTAGGGACGGAAGGGGTCCGCATTGCCACCACAGGCTACGGATAGGTTGATCGCCGCCTGGCCCGTAACCGGAGTGCCGTTCACAGCCAATGCTTCACAATCCGTGTTGAAGGTCGGCGATGTCGGGTCGGAATCCAGGAACTCACCAGGAGCATACGGGTTCTGAGAGAGTGGCAAAGGAACCAATTGATTGAGGTTCGATTGCCGATTCAGGTGAGTGCCCTTGCTCCCAACATAGGAGATAGTTGCGATCGTGTTTCGTAGAACCTCCTGCTGAACATCCAAGTGCCACTGCTGGATGTAGGGCCATTGGGCTTTGGTGGGAATCGCGATGACGCTCAAGGGCAGCACGCCTTGAGTTTCACCACCAGAAATGTTGCCGTATCCGAGGATGTTGTTTTTCTGCACGGTATTTGCCAGGGGCGGAGAGTTCTCAAGCGACTCGGTATTGCCTTCGTTGCCGTTCGCGTGCTCGTAGAAAATTCCGTAACCACCGCGGATTGCCGTCTTGCCATTGCCGCGTGGATCCCAAGCAAAACCAACGCGAGGAGCGGGGTTGAACAGATGTCCCTTCATACAACTGACCGGAACCCCAGGAGTAACGCCGCATTGCACCATTCCATTGGGCAGATTCGTGAGCGAGACTGGTTGAGTCGGATCAGTTCCGAGTCCGGTTACGGTGCCATCATCATTGATGATGGTCTGGCCCGGAATGTAGCGCGATGGATCGAAGTTGAACGCCTGTTTCTGTTTTTCGCGATATGTGCCAAACAAGCTGAGGCGCAAGCCGAGATTTAAGGTGAGGTGACTGGTGATGTGCCAATCGTCCTGGAAGTACGGTTCAACAATCTTGTACCGGTTGTAATACTTGAGGCGAACGTCCTGCTGGCCGAAGCTTGAAATTCTTCCGAGAAGCAAATCGGCGAATGGATTTCCGGTTGATACGCTCGTGTTCGATGAATCAAACGTCAGATATCCAGGAATGGAACCTGCACCTAGCTCGCCTCCCAGTTCATTTTTCTGACCGAAGGCGGCGTAAGCACCGAACTGCAAGTTGTGTTTTCCGATGATCTTGCTGACGTTGTCGCGATAGGTGTAGGTCGGATTCGAGTTGTAGGGTCCGTTGGGGATGTATCCAGGATCCTGCCCGAAGCCGCCGTCGTATGCATCGCCGACGAGTTGAAAGCCCGGTACGATTCCGTCGCCATTCAATCCGAACAAGTCTGCGGTGACTCCAGCGGGACGTTGCCAATTGCCTGTCAGGCTGAGGTCAATGTGATCGGTCGTATAACTGGCGACAAATTCATTCAGCAAGGTCGGTGAAAAGGTGGAGTTCAAACGAGCGACCATACTGATGCCTGGACCCTTGAAGTCTGTTCCCACCGTGGGGAATGACCCTTGGTTGGTCCAAAGTGGCGTAGTTTCGGTGGTCTGCCATGAATCGTGAATGTAGCGGAACGTGACACGGTTGTTGTCGTTGATGTTGTGATCAATGCGGAAGAGTTCTTCGCGCCAGTTGGTGGGTTGAGTCACCGAGGTCACAAACCGAGAAGTGAGCCCGCTTCCAGAATTTGGCAGCGGAATAAGACTTAGCAGGGCTTGAACGTTAGGATCGGTAGGGTCGAAGCCAGCAGCTATCAAGTTTGGGCCAACGCTAGGACAGAATCCGTCTGGTGAATCGCACTGATCTGTGAAATCTCCATTGCGTTCTTCTACTGAAGGAACCGCCACGTTGAAAGGATTCGGAACGCGGTCGCGGCGCCATTCCTGTGACCAGAAGAAATACGTGTGATTTTTCCAGATCGGTCCGCCGATGGTGTAACCGAAATCGTTCTTCTTGTAGGGCGGAACGCTTGGGTCGAAGAAATTTCGCGCATTGAACGCGTCATTACGAACAAATTCGTAAACGTTCCCGTGAAAACTGTTTGTGCCTGATTTGGTCTCTACCTCGACCGTTCCAGAACCGTTGCGCCCATACTGGGCACCGTAGTTCGAGGTCAAAACTTTGAATTCCGCGATGGCCTCCAGGCTGGGATAAACATTGAGCGTGGAGTTGCTGCCATTGTCCATGTTGTCGCCACCATCGAGCTCCCAGTTGTTGTACTCGACGCGGCCACCATTGATGCTGTAACTGACGTTGCCGCCAATTCCAACCTGCCCCTCGTCCTGGCCCGTTTGATTACTTACACCGGGGACGAGTGTGACAAGCTGAGTGAAGTTGCGGCCATTCAACTGGAGCTGAGTGACTTCTTTGCCAGTGACCACACCAGCAAGATCCGAAGATTGAGTTTCGACCTGCGCGACGTCTTTTCCTTCGACGGTTACCTCTGTGCTCGCAGAGCCAACTTGCAGAGCAACATCGACGCGCGCTTTTTGCGCGACGCGAAGTACGACGCCCTTGGCCTCGAATTTCTTGAAGCCTTGCGCCGTCACGCTGACGTTGTAAGAACCGGAAGGAATGGCTGGCACCGAATATTCGCCTTCCGAGTTGCTGGATGTTGTTCGGTTGATGCCACGCTCGGGGCTGCTCACGACCACCTGCGCGTTAGCGACAATCGCGCCGCTTGGGTCAGTGACTGTGCCGGTAATGGAACCTGTATCTTGAGCGAACGCTGCAATTGAAATCAGCAACACAAGAACGAGAGTGTGGAAACAGAAGAGACGGCAGTTCATGGCTTATATCGCTCCTTGAGAAGCTGCATGCGTCCCGGAGCGAGACACAGGCAGGTGTTGTCCGGTTCCCACGATGCGTTCGGCACCCCACTGCCAGCTGCGCATCCGATTTAGCGTTTTTGCGATAAAACCGTTTATTAAAACGTATGAATAGTGATTTACAGCCTTTCCAGTGTCAAGCAAAAAACGACGCGCGTAGCCGATCAAACACTCAGGAAGGGGCGCTGCTCGTCGATTCACGAACGACCAGTTCCGGCGCCAGCTTACGATGAATCGCCTTCACTTCCCTCTTTTCCTGTACCGAATTCATGCCGTCAACCACGATGCTGACAGCAAGCTGTCCCATGGATTCCATTGGCTGACGGATAGTGGTAAGGGCTGGCGTGTAGACGGCGGAGGGGGCGACATCATCGAAGCCGATCACGGAACACTGCTCGGGGACACGAATCCCAGCTTTATTGAGGGCACGTATTGAGCCAAACGCAGTCATGTCGTCAAATGCTGCAATTGCAGTAAATGGACGTTTTCGGCGGATCAATTCCTCCGTTAATTTGTAGCCTTCTTCAAATCCTGAAAGTGGAAATCTGGATTCCGGAAGGTCGAGTGTGAGGCGAGGATCAAGCTCGAGTTGATGTTCAGTGGCGAAGTTTCGGATGCCCTTCCATCGAGGAGCACTATCGGTCAGTGTCTTGGGTCCGCGAATGAAGGCAATCTTTCGATGGCCCAAGGAATAGAGATGTTCGACTGCTGCGTGAGCTCCGACTTCATTGTCGACAATCACTGAACTGATGCTGTCGGTTTTCAGCTCGCAACCGATCATGGCGGTTGGGATACTGCGACGCTCAAGGTCCGCGAGGAGATCGATATCCACGAACAACCAGTTGGCCAAAACGATCAAACTCTCAACGCGGCGATCCAGAAGCATTTCAAGGTAACGTTCGAAGCGGCCACGATCATTGTGAACGTCGGTCAGGATGGGGAGATAGGACCCCTGGTAGAGAGAATTCTCGATGCCGCGGAGGACCAAAGTGCAGTATGGGTCAGTCATGTCAAAGACCATCACGCCGACCGTGTGACTGCGCTTACTGCGCAGAGAGCGAGCAAACAGGTTAGGACGATAGCCAAGCTTTTTGGCCGCGATTTCGATTCGCTTCTTGGTGGAAGGAGGAATGTAGCGGGAGAGCGGAGCGTTGTTCAGGACGATGGAAACCGTGGTTGATGAAAAACCACTCGCTTTGGCAACGTCCCGGATTGTGGCGTTAGTCCCGTTTCCTTTCGATCGCTTCACTGGTTTAATTCACCGGGCGTTCAATCGCATTACATTCTGTTAAGCACATCCTTCAGCAGCATGGCTTGAAGTTGCGCGTTTGTTGGCGGACACTACAGGAGAGTGGATCGGGTGTCAAGGATCGCAGCTGTTCTACTGATCGTGGCTGGCATCGGTTTGTCTGCCTGTTTTGAAGTTTGCGCACAGTCTCCGCAAAGAAATCAATCAAGCCAAGGTGCAGATCCTAAAGCCTTGTTCGAATCCGGCGAGCAGGCGCTTCGAGCGGGAGAACTGGATCGGGCGGAACAGGCTTTCCTGAAAGTTCTGGAGGTGCAACCGAATGTTGCGGGAGCTTATTCGAACCTGGGTGTCATTTACATGCGACGGAAGCAGTGGTCGCACGCCCTAACCATGCTCAAAAAAGCAGAGCGACTGGCGCCGAACGTTCCCGGAATACAGTTGAACATTGGCTTAGCTTATTACCGACAGAATGAGTTTCGAGAAGCCATCCCTGCATTCGAGTCCGTGGTGAAAAAGATGCCGGATCAGTTGCAGCCACGATATCTGCTTGGGTTGTCTTATTTTCTCGTCAGTGACTGGAAGAACGCTGCGACGACGCTGGAGCCTATTTGGCCTCAGCAGAAAGAGAATCCGAGTTTCCTTTACGTATTGGGAATTGCGGCCGGTAATGCGGGTGACAAGAAACTTGAGGAGCAAGCATTAGGACGACTGATCGAAGTGGGACAGGACAAGCCTGAATTCCATCTCTTCATGGGAAAAGCTCACCTGAATCGCCAGGAGTACGAGGAAGGAATCAAGGAGTTGAATGTTGCGGCGACTTCGAACCCGAAATTGCCGTTTGTGCATTTCAATCTTGGGCTGGCTTATTTCGGAAAGCAGCAATATCAACAGGCGCAGGAAGAGTTTCTGAAAGATCTTGCCGTCGATCCGGACGTCGCAGCCACCTATGAACAGCTTGGGAATGTTGCACTCTTGCGGGACGAGATCGCAAAGGCGGAGAGTTCTTACCGGAAGGCATTGAAACTCGATCGCACATTGACTAGCTCACATTTTGCTCTCGCAAAAATTTACGACAAGCAGCATCGATACAAAGAAGCGCTGGCCGAGCTAGACGAGGCGGTCAAACTTGCGCCACAAAATTCCAGCGTTCGATACCTCCGGGGACAAATCCTGGTCCGGAATGGGCAGAAGCAAGCGGGACAAGCTGAACTAGCACAGGCAGCGCGAATGCTGAATGAGCAACGCGCGAAGCGTGGGCAAGAACTGGATTCAGGATCTCTGCCACATCCCGAACTAACCTCTACGCCGGATTGAGCAAATCACTACATCCGCAACTTTGGTAAACTTTCGGCGTTCGTTCCACGGCTTCTCTCGGCGCACGTTTTCATCCAGCCTCGCGTAAAGGAGTTGATTGTGAAAATCCTGAAAATAGTGGGCATCATTGTCGCGGTGTTGATCGTTATCGCCATTGCGGTTCCATTTTTTATCGATGCCAACAGCTTTCGACCAAAGCTGGAGTCTGAGCTCACGTCGGCATTGGGCCGCCAGGTGAAAGTTGGCAACCTGAGCCTTTCCTTATTCTCCGGGAGCGTGCAGGCGCAGGAGATTTCGATTGCAGATGATCCAAAGTTCAGCAATAACCCTTTCATCAAAGCGAAGTCGCTTAGCGTGGGCGTTGAGATGATGCCATTGATCTTTTCGAAGACGCTGAATGTAACAGGCATCACTCTCACGAACCCCGCGATCACACTTCTCCGCACTTCGAATGGAGTCTGGAATTATTCTTCGATCGGAAGTGGGGCATCGCAGAAATCCTCCGACACGAAATCGAGCGCCGGCAGTCCGCAGCTGACGGTCAAGAAATTGAACATCAAGGATGGAACGATTTACTTCGGGAGTGTTCCGTCCAAAGGTAAGCCGCACGTTTATGACAAGGTAAATGCGGAGGTCACGAACTTTTCTTTTACCTCCAAGTTTCCGGTAACGGCGAGCCTTGGTCTGCCGGGCGGAGGGACGGCCAAGATGGATGGGACCGTCGGACCGATTAACTCCGCAGATGCAGCCGCTACCCCTCTCGAGGCGAAGATCGAAATCCGAAAACTCGACCTTTCGCAATCAGCCTTCGTGGACCCAAATTCAGGAATAGCGGGCTTGGCAGATTTCGATGGGAAGCTAACGTCGGACGGAAAGGTCGCAAGAACAAGTGGCACGTTAAAAGCTGACAAGCTGAAGCTGAGTCCAAAAGGTTCGCCAGCGGGACGGCAAGTGCAGGTCGTGTATTCGCTCGACCACGATCTTCAAAAAGAATCTGGGACACTTAGCAAGGGCGATGTTTCCATGGGGAAAGCACTTGCGCAATTAACTGGCACCTATCAGATGAGCGGAGACACGACGAATCTAAACATGAAACTGACAGGACAGAACATGCCAGTCGATGACCTGGAAGCAATGTTGCCAGCAATGGGAGTGGTGTTGCCCTCAGGTTCGCAGCTTAAGGGAGGAGCTTTGTCGACGAACCTCAACATGGTTGGACCGGCGGACAAGCTGGTCACGACTGGCTCAGTCCGTCTTTCAGATTCGAAGCTATCCGGGTTTGATCTGGGATCCAAGCTATCGGCGATTTCTGCCCTTTCGGGAAAGCAGACCGGCTCCGATACTTCGATTCAGAATTTAAGTTCGAATCTTAGGTCGGGGCCCGATGGTTCCCGATTCGACAGCATGAATCTGGCAATCCCAGCCTTGGGAACCGTGACAGGCGCCGGCACAATTTCTCCAGCAGGCGCTTTAGCTTTCAAAATGGTGGCGAGCCTTTCCGGGGGTGCAATTTCTGGAGTTACGCAATTAGCAGGCTTGGGCGGAGGCGGAAAAGGGGCAAGTGTGCCGTTCACGATCAGTGGCACCACTTCAAATCCTACGTTTACACCTGACGTGGGAGGGATTCTGTCGAACCAGCTCGGAGGCCAGTTGAAGAATGCTATTCCGAGTGGCCAATCGGGCTCGCCATTGGAAGGACTGGGTGGGCTTTTCGGCAAGAAAAAGAAGCGCTAAATAGTAGTGAACTGCAGGCCGTCAGTGCTTGCAAACTCACGTTTTCGTGATTTACTATTGATTAAATTTATTTTACTAAGCGAGGATGTGCGGTGATTACAAAAACGATCGACGATGGGTTGAAGCCGTATTCGATCGGCGAAAAATTGCGTTCGTTGCGGCTGCGCAAGAGTATGGGCCTGGTCGAACTCGGCCGACATACCGGATTGTCTGCGGCGCTCCTTTCAAAATTAGAGCGCGGAAAACTCTACCCCACTCTGCCAACCTTGCTCCGTATTGCACTCGTATTCAGCGTTGGTCTCGACTATTTCTTCACGGACGAACGCAAACGACGTGTCGTAGCGGTGGCACGCAAAGCGGACCGAGTGAGATTCCCCGATCGACCAGGGACGCCGGACGTGTCCTATTTCTTTGAATGCCTTGACTATCCTGCAACAGAACGGAAGCTGAGCGCTTTCGCGGCGGATTTCCAAGAACTTGCTCCCGATAAGAATAAGCCTCATCAGCATGCCGGCGTCGAGTTTCTCTATGTGAACACGGGTGAGCTTGTTTTGAAGATTGGCAGCGAAGAGCATCCGCTAGCCGAAGGTGATTCCATCTACTTCGATTCGGCGGTGCAGCACAGTTACCGAAAAGTCGGGAAAAAGCCCTGCCAGGCTCTTATCGTTACGGTGCCCTAGCTCATTTCGATTTGTCCGAAGGTTGATCGTTCAATCCTTGTGCCATTTCCGAGAGCAGTTTGATATTACGATCTACAGCCGCTTCGATAATCTCGGCTTGTTGTCGCGCGCGTGGCCAGTCGGAAGCTTCTACCGCCTCGGTCAGCCCTGGTAACTCCAGATGAGCATAGGTGTAACGGGCACCGTAAAGTGTGTGCTTGAACCAGGGACGCCCTGGAATTCCCTGCGGATTCAGCCAATTCCGCTCGACTGCCAGCATCGCATCATTGGTGCGGGCAAGAACATTCGCAGAAGGCAATGAGGTAAGCGCGTGCGCAGCTGCCTCGTTCACTTTCACTCCTGCCTGTTCTAGAGCATCTAGCTTCGACATCAGCGGTTTTAAATCGAGCTGGCTCAAGTCCTTCCCTTTCGACATGTCAGTCACGAACGCTCGAATGTGTTGCGCATAGGAAGCGAAGTCAAACGGGAGCAAGTCTGCGTTCGAGAGGCGCAGCGCTAACACTCCCCACAGATTCGACACCAGCGTGTGGTACTTGTAGCCCGGATCACCAAAATGATTCATCCAATAGAAGTTGTCGTATGCCGAGTGGTAGACACCATATGGGCCGTCGAATGAGAGCCCAATCACGGGCACGCCGACGTAGTTCAGGAATACGGTGTGGTCCGAACCGCTTCCGATCCGCGTATCGGCAAGCTCGAAGTCGTCTACTGCACCGTTCGTTTCTTTTGCCTTCTTTTGTCGAGACGCGTGCCACGCATCGTAGAGAGAAGAACCCGAGGGATCCTGGAGGCCGCGAGACGCTTCGACCAGCATTGGTGCGAGTGATCCAATTGCGCTTCCATCGAAGTCCGGCCCTGATGCTGATGAGTCCACGTTGATGTAAGCCACCGCCTTCTTTCGGAGGTCGTCAGCGAACTGCTCACCCCATTCGGTCGAGCCGGTCAGTCCGATTTCTTCACCATCCCAATTACAAAAAAGAATTGTGCGGCGTGGACGTACTCCTTGCTTGAGAAGAGTTCCGAAAGCGCGCGTCATCTCGAGCATGGAAGCAGTTCCGCTGCTCGGGTCGACGCCACCAAAAACCCACGCGTCGCGGTGATTGCCAAGCACGACCCACTGGTCGGGCAATTCCGCTCCACGGATGCGCCCTTCGACGACGTAGTAGGGCTTGATGGAATTGTCCATTTCAATCTTGAGGTGAAGTTTCACACGCTCGCCGCCAAGCCGATATTTAATTGGCAAACCGCCCTGCCAATCCTCGGGCGCGTCGGGGCCGTCCATGTTGTCGAGAAGTGGTTTTGCGTCTGCCCACGAAAGTGGGAGGGCCATGATCTTCGGCAGAGACGTTGCTTCTTCGGGCGAAAGGTGGCGCGCGCCTGGAACTGAAGCCCAGCCGGGCGTGAGAGGATCGCCGGGAACCATGAAATCGTATGTGATCGCGCCTCTTTGAATGTGAGTTTCTGGTCCCCAAGGTCCGTCCGGAAAAACTTTGCCCTTTTTGAAGCCGTCTTCCGCCGGATCGCTGTAGATGAGAATGGCGGCGGCCCCTTCCCTTTGCGCCGTCAAGGCTTTGAATCCGCGATAGCTGTAGGGATTGGAGTAGCGGACGATGACGATCTTGCCCTTTACGTCGATACCGTTCTTGCGCAGCAACTCATAGTCTTCGGGATTGCCGCTGTGTGCGTAAACGAGTGACGCTGTGATGTCGCCAGAAGTCGACATGCCGGTCCAGGCGGACGAGATTCCTGGGTTGCTGGTGTCCGGATCTTCTTTGTAAGCGGCCTCTCGCAGCGTCGCTTTGTAAGAGACCGGTGCGATCATCTCAAGTGAGGTAGATTTTGGATCTGTGCTGTAGACGTCGTATTGTCGAATAACTACGTCTTCAATTCCCTGCTTGCGCCACTCGTCGGCGACATATTTCGCTAGCTCATTGTTCCGCTTGGATCCGGCAGGATGCGGTTCCGAGGTGAAAATCCTATGCTGTCGCCGCTCCTCCGCAGGAGATGGGATGGCCTTGAACTGTTTCTCCACTTGCATTTCATGGCGACCCGCTTCAGCAGAAAAACCGCGGATCGAGTCTTGCGCTCCGACGGCCACGGAAAGTAACGCGATGCAAACCAATAGCGCTCTGGCTGATTTGAGCGGCATCAAGCCCCCTTGGAAGAGCGAGTAACGAGCAGCGGATTATAACAAGCGAGGTTCAATCGCGACTGTGCAGTACTGGGCACTCTTGCAGAGTAGTTACTTGTTATGCGAGACTTCGCCCACGTGCCCCAGAAGAAGAGCACCAATAAAAGTGACGGCCTACCCCGGAAACTGCCCCAAGAGCGAGTAAGTCTCAAAGTTTTGGCCGACTATGTGGGCCTTGCACCCGCGACCGTGTCATTGGTGATGAACCGCTCGGCTGTTGCGGATTCCATTCCTCGAGAAACACAAGACCGCATTTTCGAAGCAGCACGAAAGCTAAATTACCGGCCAAATTTTTATGCCCGCTCGCTGCGCACACAGCGAAGCTTCACGATTGGCGTGATGGTTCCGGAAGTGAGTGAAGGTTACGCCGCGTTGGTGATGAGCGGTATTGAAGATCACCTCTTGAATGAAGGCTACTTCTATTTTGTCGCCAGCCATAGGCATCGTGCCGACCTGATCGAGGAATATCCTAGGCTGCTGCTTTCGCGTTCGGTGGATGGGCTGATCGCTGTCGATACTCCATGGCAACAGGATTTTCCACTGCCCGTGGTCACCGTATCCGGCCATTATGAGAAACGTGGAATTACCAACATCGAGCTGGATCATGCGCGAGCCGCTGAATTGGCGCTACAGCACTTGGCTGGATTGAAGCACGAACAAATCGCTTTTATTAAAGGCCAAGCATTTAGTTCCGATACTGAAGTCCGATGGAATTCCATCCGCGAAGTAGCAAATAAGCTCGGTATAAAGATCAATCAGCGGCTGGTGGTTCAACTTGAGGGCGACTCACCAACGCCAGAGCCGGGATACCTCGTTACGAAGCAACTTCTCGAGTCGGGACAACGCTTCACTGCCCTTTTTGCTTTTAACGACATCTCCGCGATCGGTGCGATCAGCGCACTCCGTGACGCGGGACTGCGGGTGCCGACGGATATCTCCGTGGTCGGATTTGATGACATTCAGAGTGCCGCCTTCCAGAATCCGCGATTGACAACGGTTCGACAACCGTTGCACAAGATGGGCCAAACGGCAGCAGCGACGCTTTTGCAGAAGATCGTCCGTCCGGAACCCAGCAGCACGTTCCGCCGCATCACCGTGGAACCCGATTTGATCATTCGCGATTCCACCGCTGCAGCCCCACCCTCCCGACGCCGCGCCCAGAGTCCATGAATAGCGATGCGTTTCCGCGACGCCGCATTACGGTTCTGCTGATTCATGCAAGCTTCGTGCTTACAGGAACCGTGGTGACGATGCTCGGGCCGCTCATCCCAATCTTGTCGGCTCGATGGGCAATATCTGATGCAGTAGCCGGATCGCTCTTCACATCGCAATTTACTGGCTCAACGCTGGGAGTAGCACTCTCTTCCATTTTGCTGCCAAGGCTGGGATTCAAATCAGTATTGACGAGCGGAATGTTTTGGATGGCTTGCGGTGTAGCGGGTCTCGGCTTATCGAGTTGGCCCAACGGGCTGGCAGCGGTGTTTTTTTATGGCATCGGTTTTGGCATTGCCGTACCGACCGGCAATCTTTGGATCTCAAGTTTGTATCGCGAACATGACACCGGGGCTTTGAACCTAATCAATATGTCATGGGGGATTGGAGCCATTATCGGTCCGATCGTGATTGCCGCACTGGTGAAAAAACAACATCTCGATTCGTTTTATTGGGGGCTCACGGCGGTCTTGGCTCTAGTCGGAGTGTCTGTCCTTCTAGGTGCCACGCATTCCAGTAAAGAAACAAGAGGAGCTGCCAATCAAGAAAAAGTGAGTTCATGGAAATGGAGATCCGCACTCATTTTCGGAGCGCTGTTCTTTCTCTATGTAGGCAGCGAGAATGCTTTTTCAGGATGGATTGCATCGCATGCGAAGCGGTTGAGCGCTGCTGACTCCGCATGGGCACTGACGCCATCCTTCTTCTGGATTACGTTGGTCGCCGGACGTGGGTTCGCGCCATTTGTATTGCGCCGCTTTTCCGATAGCGTGGTGGCTACTGGTGGACTTGTCCTAGCGATCTTGGGGGCCGCGCTAATTCTCTCAGCACACAATTGGCATCAGGCAGCTGCCTATGCACTGATCGCTGGAATTGGATTCGCTCCCGTTTACCCGATTGTGATTTCCTGGATGACGCGCTCCTTCGGGGACGCTGCAACACGCGTTGCGGGAAGCATGTTCGCTCTTGCAGGATTTGGAGCGGCTACTATGCCTTGGCTCGTCGGTGCGATCGCACAAAAATATGGGAGCCTGAGGTTAGGCCTGATTGTGCCTTTGATTGGATTGCTGAGTATCCTGACTATCTTCTATACCAGCCCAGAAATCGTACGGGCGGGGAAAAATCCTAGCCAGTAGGCGCAGTGTTCGCGGAGACAGTGTTCGCCAGATGACGCGCCATCGCCATGTCCACGATTTCGCCAATCAGTTGCGTATAAGTGCGTCCTGATTTTTTTGCGGCGAGAACAAATTCCTGCTTACTGGAGAGCCATGGATTCGGGTTGGCTTCAATGACGTAGACTTCGCCTTTGGTGGACAGTCGCATGTCGATACGACCATAGTCGCGCAATTTCACTGCACGATAGGCTGCAAGCGCGGTTTCCGAAAGCAACGCTGTCGTTTTTTCGTCCAGATCTTCAACCACTGCTGATTTCGTGAGCTTGTACGCCTCGGTTCCCTCTTCGAACTTTACATCATAGCTTGCGATTTTGGGAGTGCCCTTCGGCAATTTCGACAGGTCCAATTCAACCAAAGGAAGAACCTGCGCGCGCTCGTAGCTGCCGAGGATGCCAGCATAGATCTCACGCCCTTCTATGTACTCCTCTATGAGCGCGGGCGAATCGAATTCGTCCTGGATGTACTCGACGCGTTCCATCAATTCCTTGATGCTCGTGACTACTGCACCGGCATCAATCCCGATCGAGCCGTCTTCAAGGATCGGCTTCACGATCAGAGGAAATTCGATATTGTGCGCATGTTCGATGCGTCCGCGATAAGAGGTCGCAAAGAATGGTGTCTTGATTCCATGGAAGGCGAACATCTTTTTTGCGACAGCCTTGTCCTGGGCAAGGAAGTTTGCGTGCGGACCGGCGCCGGTGTATGGGATATCAAGAAGGTCGAGGTAAGCGGCAACGTTCATCTCTTTAGCATCGTCGCCGGCAAACGACTCAGTGAGGTTGAAAACTACATCTGCGCCACACTTGCCAAGCGCATGCAACGAGGAAAGACTCCCGTCGAGCACCTGATAAAACGGTTCATGACCCAACTTCTCAAGCGCTTCAAAAATTTCTTCGCGGTCTTCTTTCTGCTTCCTGGTTTTGCTGCGAGGCTTCCGCTTCCGTGCCGGCTTTTCGACTGGCTCTTCTGGAGGCGAATCAGGATCCTCCCACACGTCATACAACACGGCGACCTTCAATTTGCCGCCGACCATAGAGCCTCCCATACAGGATATGTTTGATGCGCGCGAGTGTATTTTTCCATTCTCATGGCTGAATAAACTTTCCTCGAGTCATATAGTTCGTGGCCAGCGCCGAGGCATACACGGTGATCTCGGTAAGGTGCTCCGATTCCCGTTTCGTATCAGCAAGCAATCCCAGTTCTCCCGCGCGCGTTTCGATGACTTCGATCAGCTTTTTGGCAATGGGGCGCTGTACCCCGGTCCAATAGGCGATCTTGTCGACTATTGTCTTGCGATGTTGCCGCAGGAACTCATTGGCGGGACGAACTCCTCTCCGCCTTTTGGATACGTTAAAAATATCGCTCAAATCAGCATCAAGCGCCAAGTCTCCAGTTGGGAACTCCTCGTTAAGAGACTGCCGGTAAAATTCGCCGACGGTAGACTCCATTTCATCGACGGTTACATCTGTGCGTCCGCGTCGGCGAACGGGATCGACATTTCCCAACTCACGAGCGATGCGATTCATGTACTTCAGCTTCGTGAGAGCTCCCCATCCACGATAGCGTTTACGCCAGCCCGAACGAGGGGTGAGCCAAACAGCAAATGTTTCAGCGAAATCCTCGTCGGGATGCTTCTGCGCATACCATCCGGCAAGATGTCGAACATGATTTCGGGAGAACGGTATGGGACGATAGTTGTCGCGATAAGGACGGCGGAATGGACCGAACAATTGTTTCCATTCCGGAGTGTTGTAAAGCTTGTAGGCGTAATTGAAAGCATGGCCTGCTTCGTGGCGCAGGTACATCATGATTTCGCGATTGCTCTCGAGATCATTCAAATCTCGTTCGAGCTTGGATAAATCCGGAGATGCAAGATAGAACGGAATTCCGATCACTGGTTCGCCTGAAGGGCAACCCCATTCGTCGGTGAGGTAACAAGCAGGGCGGAATTTTTTCAGTCCTTTGCGGTCGAGTTCGCGGTAAAGCTGCTGAACCAGTGAGAAGATTGGAGATTCTTCGAGTTTGAGCCCGAGGTCTCGGATGGGTTTCCCCAGCAACACCTGCAATTCGGGCGTGATTTTGTCGATTTCTTGCACGGAATTTGGAGTTTGAAAATCCGCTAGTCAGCTATTTTGATATCTCAATATTCAACATATCAGAATGTCGCGTCTGCCCTGAACAGTACCCCCGAACGCCAACTACCGCGCATCGACATCGTGGTCTATAATCCCTGTTATCAATTACTTAGAGATATGTTTCCCGAGGTGAATGGAGTGAAGTCATCGGCATCGCAGATATCGAATTGGCAGGTCAACATTAGCGTCAGCCGTAAGCTCACGGCGCTTCTAGCAGCTCTATTTTTCATTGCCAGCAGCGTCGTTTATGGGCAACAACCCGCACAAGCTCCAACTCAAGCTGGCCTTAAACCGATCCTCGGTTACATTTCGACGAATTGGGACAAGCTCACCCGTTCGATGACGTCCTGCGAATCGATCGTCGATCCGAAGATGCAAGTCGCTCCGGTACTCTATCTCCCCGCCGACCTCCCTAATCCGGTCGCCGTCACAAAATTGCAGGCAGACTGCAAGGTCGACGTGGAACATTTATCAAAACCGATCACTGCGCTGGGACAGATTGACATGACTACCATTCACCAGCACGGGCTTCTCTACCTCCCTAATAAGTACGTCGTGCCGGGCGGACGATTCAATGAAATGTATGGGTGGGATAGCTACTTCACCATTCGCGGATTACTGGAGGACGGGCGTCTCGACCTGGCCCAAGGGATGGTAGAAAATTACTTTTTCGAAATCGAGCACTACGGAGCAATCCTGAATGCCAATCGAACGTATTACCTGACGCGCTCACATCCGCCGTTTCTCAGTTCGGCGATTATCGCGGTTTACGATGCGCAGAAGAAATCTGGGAAACCGGACAAGGCATGGCTCGAGCGCGCATACGGTTATTTACAGCGTGATCACGCGCTCTGGGTGCGCGAGCCTCACCTGGCTGGCGATACGGGTCTTTCCCGTTACTACGATTTTGGTTCAGGGCCACCGCCGGAAGGTTTGCAAGATGAAAGCGGCTTCTATCGCAGGGTGATCGCCTACTTCGTCGAACATCCCGACACAGCAGATCATTACCTGGTTCCCTCAAATTCGAACACTAGCGCAACCACATATGGGGCAAAGTACTCCATCCAGGTATGCGATGTGGCTACAACAATGGCGCGCCCGGGTTGTGAAGCGCAACACGTGGTCACTTTGAGTAATGACTATTACAAAGGCGATCGCTCGATGCGCGAATCTGGATACGACATCTCGTTCCGCTTCGGGCCTTACGGCGCTGGGACGCATCACTTTGCTCCCATTTGTTTGAACAGCCTGCTTTACAAGGCGGAGACAGACCTGGAGACGATCGCTCGGACGCTAGGAAAAAATTCCGAGGCGGAGGAATGGAAATCGAAGGCTGCGGCCAGAAAGGCCGCGATAAACAAATATCTGTGGGATGAAGAGCGCGGCATGTTCTTCGATTACGACTTCGAAAAAGGCGAGCGCTCCACTTATGTTTATGTGACAACGTTCTTCCCGCTCTGGGCAGGGCTTGCGACACCAGAACAAGCCAAAAAGCTGGTGGCGAATCTACCGAAGCTGGAACAACCCGGTGGAGTTGCCATGAGTACGAGTGTTCAGGAAGCGGGCGTGCAATGGGAGTATCCCTGGGGATGGGCGCCCACTCACCTGCCAACTGTCGAAGGATTGCGTCGTTACGGATTCAATGACGAGGCTAATAGGATTTCCTACAAGTTTCTGACCACAGTGGCGAATAATTTTCGACGTGAAGGCTTTATCCGAGAGAAGTACAACGTAGTGACCGGTTCATCGGAAGCAACGATCACAGCTGGGTACCAGGCAAACGTAATCGGGTTCGGGTGGACAAATGGTGTGTTCCTGGTTTTTCTGCATGCGTTGCCCGCGGAGATGGTCGACAAGCTATCGACTGAACAACAAACCCAAAAGTAGGATCATCGCGCTAAGTGAGGCGTGCTAACTCCGCCCGCAGATTACCACTCTGCGGCACCGGCGTAGCACCGGTCGAGCTCGCCACCCAAGCGCCAAGGCGATTGGCCATGTTGCCCATCTCTCGTAGTGTTTGGCCGCGTAGGAATTGATGCAGCAATCCTGCGGTAAATGCATCTCCAGCGCCCACGGTGTCGGCCACATTAATTTCGTGCCCGGGGTGTTCACTCCACCCTTCTCGCGAAACCAGCAGACTACCGCCATCACCTCGTGTTACACACACAAGCTTTAGATTGTGCAGCGCAATCAATCGTCGTGCGGAGGCCTGCTCATCGACATGACTCAGATCGAACAGGCTCATGATGATCGGCAACTCGTCGTGGTTGAGTTTCACGATGTCCGCCAACTTCATGGAATCCGACAAGACTTCCGCTGAGTAAAAAGACTGACGCAGGTTCACGTCGAATACGCGAACGGCACCCGGCCGCATGGAATGCACAAATTGACGGATGGTCGCGCGACTGGTTGATGCGCGCTGCGCTAAAGTCCCGAAGCACACCGCATCGGCCTCCTGCGCCAGCTGCTGCCACGCAGACGTCCACTCCAGGTAATCCCAGGCAACTGCTTTTGCGATTTCAAAGCGAGGTTGGCCTTGGGTGTCGACTTGCACTTGCACACAGCCTGTGGGGTGGAGCGCATCGGTTTGAACGTAGGAAGTGCTCAGGCGAAGTTCAGATAAACGTTGAGTCGCCGCCGATCCGAGTTCATCTTTACCGAGCCGACTGGCGACAAGTCCCACGTCGCCGAGCAAATTAGTGATGTATGCAAAGTTCGCTGGCGCTCCGCCGAGTTGTTTGCCGGCCGGCAACAAATCCCATAAGAGTTCCCCGAGGCCGACGATCTTCCGTGGAGTAGCCGACACGCCGGCGCTCATGGCTTTGCATCCTGACGGGTCCGAAGTTGCTCGGCGAGTTTCAGCTCCGCATCGGCCTCTTCCTTTTTGCCCATGTCACGATAGGTCTGGCCGAGAAGGTGGTGAGTGATGGGATTGTTCGGATCCATGGCGGCGGCCCGCTGCAACGATCGAACGGCAAGCTCGAGCTCGCCCTTTTTTTGCAGGACTTTTCCCATCAGGATGTACGGCCCTGTTGAACTGGCATCAAGCCAGATGGAGCGCTGCAAAAGTCGCTCGGCGTCATCATACTTCTGAATGCGCGAATAGGCGTCAGCGAGCTTGTAGTAGGTCGCGGCTGAGCTTGGATTCAGCGCCAGCTCTTTCTGGAACTCTGAGATCGCTTCGGGGACGCGCGATTTGTATAGATAGAGTTCTCCCAAAAGCGAGTGTGCAAACGGGAGCTTGGGATCGAGCGAAACCGCCTTTTGCGCGTACTCTTCGGCAATCGGATCGAATTCCTGGCGCAACAGCATGCGTGCCGTAAACAAGTAGGCCGCGGCCGAATCCGGCTGCACCTCGAACATGCGAGCGAAAGCAGTGCGAGCTTTGGGATAGTCCTTAGTCTGAATGTACGCGACGCCGAGGATGTAAGAGGCGTCGACATTCGCCCGCGGAAACCAAGACTGGACTTTTTCCAGGTGGGGGATGGCATCGGAAGGTCTGCCAGCCAGGTAGTAGGAGAGCCCGAGGAGTTGGGTGGACTCTTTGTCGGAGGGATCCTGGGTGAGGGCCTTGTTGAAAGAGTCGATGGCTTTGATGTAATCGCCTTTTTTATAGTAGATCACACCAACCTCCTTATCTATTCCGTGGAGATTGGGGTTTTGAGCGGCAATCGTTTGAACTGCAGCAAGCGCTTCCTCAAACTTCCCATCTCCAACCAATCGCTCTGCATCTTCGAACTGGGACGCTGATCTTGAGGTCGATGTTGATTGAGACTGGCCATCGCCGGTGCCGGCTTGCGAAGAGAATGGAACCGCGAACGCCGTCCAAGTGAACAGTAAGATCAATATCGCCGGCAAAGCAACACTACAGGATTTAGGGAAGTGTAGCCGCATGCAGGTTAACGAGATCAGGTTATCACCGGTAGGAAGAAAAAATAGGGAGCCCTTGCGGACTCCCCCGTGATGACAATCTGTATCTGCTTAGAAGCTAATCTTTGCGCCGATCATGAACTGGCGCATCGTGGAGCCATAAGCGATGTTATGGATGCTGCCACCACCACTATCGTCCACGTTTGTGTTGGGAAGATCGAAGTTGACGTGGTTCAGAACGTTGAAGAACTGGAACTGCAGTTGAGCTTTGACTGATTCTGTAACGCTGAAATCTTTGAACAATGAAGCATCAACGTTAAAGAATTTAGGCCCACGGAAACTGTTTCGGCCAACATTGCCGAAAGTATCCAGAGCTGGCTGTCCCCAGGGCCCTGCTGTTTGACCAGCTGCAGTCAACTGCACACCACCTGTCGTTTCGAACCAGTAGCCCCCCTGCGTAGGATCGCCGGAACGAGAGCCGTCCTGAACGGACCCAACCTTGTCTGGGCGGCAAGGGCCGGTATCGCTCGATGCGCTACAGCTTTTGAGACTTGGAGTGAAAGGCAAGCCGCTGGAGAAGTTCCAGCTGCTATTCAGCTTCCAACCTCCAACAATCAAATCGGCAAGGCGGTTCATATTTCCTGCGAACTTCTTCCCGCGGCCAAACGGCAACTCGTAAACTTCCGTGAAAATAAACACGTGGTTCCGATAATCGCTGCTTGGACCGTAATTGACGCTTGGATCGATGTTGAAGTAGGTGGGATCGTAGTTGGTAGCGTGCTGCCACGTGTAACTTGATTGGAATTGAAGTCCGCTGGCGAACCTCTTGTCCACAGTCACTTGTAGCGAGTTGTACTTGTTATTCGCATTGTTGCCAAGGAAATCAAGGTCCTGTGACCAACCGTAGAGGTTGAAAAACGGCCTTCGGTCGTTCTTACTCAGTCCACCCGCTGGATCATATCCAACGACTGTGGGGTTGTTGATGTTATAGGCAGGGTTATCGCCGATAAACGTGTGAGTTCCCTTATTGCCCACATACGCGACTGTTGCAGCAACTGAAGGTGTAATTTGTTGCTGAACCGACACGTTCCAAGAGTCAATGGTTGGCAAACGATTGTTGAACGGACGAATGTGGCCACCAACACCGTCTGGGTACAATGATCGGCCATTCGGGCCGACACATGGTTCGTGGGTCGGTATGTAGGAGCCGTCTGGTTGCACGCCAGTTGGGTCGGTGACGGGGTTACAGTTGTTCTGCAGTTTGCTTGCCGGATCAAAGCTCGGCGGACCCGTTGCTAGATTGAAAACAGATCCGAAACTATCGGCCGGATTCAACTGCTGAGAACCAAGCACCGGTAGGTTCTGGGTAATAGCGTGCCCGAAAATTGAACCGAATACACCAACGTCGTAGCTTCGCCCGTACCCCATGCGAACGACCGTCTTAGAAGTTGCCTGGTACGCAATGCCAATTCGTGGAGCGAAGTGCTTGTAGCTGATGTCGGTGTTTCCGCGAAGGTTTACACCTTGTTGTCCCGCGACTCGTGTCTCACCGGTTGCGAGATCAATCCAGCCACCCTTATCTGTGCCAGCAGCAGATTCAGGGAAGAACAACTCCCAACGCAATCCATAATCCAGCGTTAGTTTCGGCGTGATCCGCCAAGTGTCTTTTCCATAGAAGAACAACCGAGGTTGTGTTTCGTAAGCATTCGTTGAGTTGCTGACGTAGCGATTGAACTGAGTGGTCAATCCCAAAAGGAAGCCGGCCAGTCCTGCGCCACCATCAGCACCGGTGGCTCCGCCTTCAGTAATGGCATTCTTGAACTGTAATTCGCCCGCGCGATGCGCGTCGCTCGGCACGCGCAGGTTGTAGGCATATCGTATGTCAGCACCAAATTTAAATTGGTGATTGCCAACGATGTGCGTCCAGTTGTTCACAAATTGGTATTGATGTTCGTTTTCAGTTAACGGGCAATTACAGTGGCCTTCCGAATCAGCACCTAGGCCATACCCGAACGAGAAAAGTGGACCATTTCCGCCATTTTCTCCGCCCGGATAGCGAATCGCGAAGTACGGCATGCCAGTCGTGTAGAAGTTGTCGATGTTCAATCCCGGAATCCCGGCGTCTGTAGCCGGCGATGTTCCGAAACCGCCCGGTAATACGTTCACACGATATCGGAAGTAGCCGAAGCGGAAGTCGGTGAGCCAGTTCGAACTCATCGCATAATTAAAACCAGCTGCCAAGCTTTGATTTCGCGCTTTAGAAGTTCCGGCGAAATCACCAACCGACGGATCTGAAGGAATCGCTCGCCCGCCAGCCACATCGCCGAACAAGCCAGGTCCGAAGCGAGTGAATTGTTGGAAACTGTAACGTCCGAACACGCTCGCCTTTTCGGAGAGAGATGCATCGACGCGTGTGTCGAACCCGTTTGAATCTAGAACGTTGTTGCCCGAAGCAAAAAAGTTCGGGTCTGCCGATCCGGTCGTGTCCGCGCCTACAGGGATGAAGTTGTCGAGCAGGAACTGCGCTTGCGGCGATAGACGATCCGCTGGGATGACGTTGCCGGGGAACTGTTGACGTTGAGTCGGGGCCACATCACAAGCTGGATGGAAGGTGCCGCCCAGATCCGTGCAAGGATCGTAGATGTTCACTCCCAGATCGCTCAGATTACCCGCGCGCTCCGCCGCGGTAGGAATTCTTTCTTGTCCCGATCCACCGATGTGGCTGCGCAAACCTTGATAGTCTGCGAAGAAAAAGACTTTGTCTTTTTTGATCGGTCCACCGATCGCAGCGCCAAACTGGTTCCAATTACCGCTCGGCACACCCGAAGCTTGGGTGAACGGATTCCGCGCGAAATTCGAGTTCGATCTCTCAAAATCGAAGATAGAACCATGAAATGAGTTCGAGCCAGACTTCGTCTGCGACGTAACCACGGCTCCGATTGCTTTGCCGAATTCAGCATCATAATTTTGCGAAGTTACCTTCACTTCGGTCACTGCTTCCAGATTTGGGTTGATGACGATGATTCCAAGAATGGGATCTTGGTTATCAGTGCCATCAAGTTCGAAAGCGGTACCCGCAAAATGCTGGCCCTGCGTAAGAATCTGCTGGGAGCCTTGCGGGTTTTCGCTAGCAGCATGGTTCCAGCCGTTCATGCGCTGGTTGCCGGGCGAAAGCAACTGCAGAGTGGTGAAGTTGCGGTTGTAGATGGGGAGGTCTTCGACCTGACGCTCGGTAAAAGTCGTAGACACGTCGGCGCGATCTGTCTTGAGTTGTGGTGCCTCACCTGTAACTTCGACTGTTTCTGAGGTACCGCCCACTTGAAATTGAAGGTCGACGTGCACGTTCGAATCGACTGAGACTACAACGTCTTTTTGTTGGCTCACCTTGAAACCGGGAGCTTCAACACGCACGGTATAAATATCTGGAATCAGGTGCGTCGCGGAGTAGTTGCCGTCTGCGTTGGTCGTGATTTCGTCAGACGTACCCTTCCGCTGATTTGTGACTGTGACTTTTGCTCCAGCGACGGCTGCTCCTTGAGGGTCAGTTACCGTGCCAAGAATTCCTCCATACACGGCCTGTCCGAACGCTGATGTCGGGATTAGGGTCGTGATGCAAAAACAAAAAACTACTGCTGTAGCGATCGCCAATCGCTTTGTCATTATCGTCTCGCCTCCCACATGCTCACTGTTGGTGCGGTCGCGCTCGTAGCGCCGCTGAAAAGTTTTGATTGAAGTCTGATTGGGTCCGAAGAAAAACAGAAATAGCAGGGATCGTCGTGTCATGAGTGGACACAACGCGCAACCGGTCATCCCGATTGTCACAACTCAAGAGGCTCCTCAATGCAGCGTTGCGCAGCCAATAAGCTACGTAGCGCAGGTCTCAAATTTGGAAAGGAAAACCAAGGCACCCCACGTGCCGCTTGGCAAATTAATTTGGCTGAAGCTGTGTTGTCAAGTGAATAAATCCAGTCTTTACAAGGATATGACAACTTGGAGGACACTCAGAACGATTTCCCATTTTTGGTAGAACTGCCCCTAAACTTTTTCTCAGGAACCGGGGCGCTTCAGGTTTGGATCGAGTTGCGCCGCGCGATCGAATTCTGTCTTCGCCTCTTCCTTCTCGCCCTTTCGTTCTAACGCGATGGCCAATTGATAGTGTGCTGGGGCATAGGTCGGCGAACTTTTGATCGCTGCTCGGAACTGACCGATGGCACTGTTGAGGTCACCTGCATTGAGCATTCGAATCCCAGAATTGGTATTGAATGTTGCTGCCTGCTGAGCTGTCCGTTCTTTACTGATAGCCTGCCCCGCGGCGGCTTCTCGAGCCGCGCCTTCGTTATCTCCTTGCGCGCGCAGAACGGCGGCAAGAGTGGTGTGTGCTCCAGCGAAGTCCGGTTGGAGACGGATCGCTTCGCGGAGAGCTGCGGCAGCATCCGCCAATTTGTTCTGTTGTCGGTAAACAGTGCCGAGGGTGTAGTAGGCGTCAGCGTAGTCCGGATGAATTTGCAGAGCTTGCCGCAATTCCTGCGCAGCTTTGTCGAACTCCCCCATTTGCCACAGCGTGACACCGAGGGTGTAGTGGATGTCGGCTTGTTTGGGATCGAGCTCGGCAGCTTTTTGAAATTCGGGAACGGCGTGCTGCAATTGGTCTTTCAGTTTGAGCGCGAGGCCCAGATTGTAGTGGAGAGTCGCGTCATTGGGAGCCGTTTCGAGTGCGCCGCGCAATTCGCGGATGGCGGCATCGAAATCTGCACGCTGCAAGTAGGCAACTCCTAGATTTCCGCGATAGCCGCTATCTTCCGGGCGTAAGCGAAGAGCGGCCTCGAATTCCTGGACTGCGCTTCCCGCGTCTCCGGCTTGCACGAGAGCCAATCCCAGATTGTTGTGTGCATCGGGGTTTTCAGGCTGTAACTCAACGACTCGGCGAAAGGCGACTACGGCCCCATTCGCATCTCCAGTTCGCTGCAGGGACAAACCCAACTGACGGCTGCTATCCGGAAAATCGGGTTGCAGCTTCGCGGCGATCCGAAACTGCTCAATGGCTTCGGTATGCTTCTCCTGCTCGGATAATGCGAGACCTAGATAGAAGTGTGCCTGCGCGTTTTCAGGTGAGAGTTCGCAAGCTCGGGAGAGCAGTCGCAGGGCTTCGTCCGTTGACTTCTGACGCCAGCGAATAACACCGAGATGAAGTACCGCTAGGGCGGCGGTCGGCTGGAGCTTGATTGCTTCTTCGAATCGCTTGGCAGCGTCATCGAGCTTGCCTTGCTGCGCGAAAAGAGATCCCAAGTCGTCGTGGAGGTCCCATCGTCTGGGATCAAGTTCGACGGCTTTCGACAATTCGATGATGGCCTTGTCGGTCTGAGCAGAGACACTCAGTAAACGTCCGAGCGTGCGCCGAGCTTCCGCGTTGGCGGGTTCGAGCTTGACCGCCTCTTGCGCCTCTGCCAATGCGGCTGTGCCGTCGCCCTTTTTCAAAAGGGCGTTTGCGAGATTGATATGCGCTTGGACGAATGCTGGCCTCAATTTGAGAGCGGTCTGATAGTGTGCGATTGCTTCGTCGAGTTGCCCTTGAGCGGCGAGGACCCATCCCAAGGAGTTGTGCCCCTCCGGAGAATTGGGAGCGGCGTTGATGACTGCTTCAAATGCGGTACGGGCTGTTGACAGATCGCCGCGTTGAAGTGCTGTCAACCCTCGTTGATAGGTTTTCTGAATGGAATTGGACGGCTGTGCTTTTTGAGCGTCCGTTAAGGACACTAGTGCCGACAGCACGCTCAAGAGCGCACAAAAGAAACGGCGCAATGTGATCCGATAAAACAAAACCTGAGGGGATGCCAAATCAAATCATCGGAACTCTCTTGATACTACTACGCGCGTTCGTCAGGTTCTCTGATGGGAGCGCTCGCCTTGACCCTCGGCACCATCACACCTACCATGAAGTTTCCGGGCCATGATTGTTCGCGTCCATCCTTCCATCTGGAAATCGTTTTCGGCCCGACTTCTAGCGGCTTTTGTGTTGCTCTGCACTTCCCTTTCGCTCGGGCAAAAAACGCCGCCTGTTAACAAAGCTGCGGCTGGCAATTCCGCCCAAATCGCCAATTTCGTGGACATCGCGGCTAAAGCGGGCTTGACCATGAAAAATGTTTTCGGGGGAGTGGATACGAAGAAGTACATCATCGAAACGACGGGGACCGGCGTAGCGATATTTGACTATGACAATGACGGGTGGCCTGACATTTTGATCGTGAATGGAACGACGTTGCAAGGGTTTGCGGCGGGCAATGGACCAACAAACCATCTCTACCGCAACAACCACGATGGAACGTTCGCAGACGTAACGCAAAAGGCTGGGCTCGTGGCGACGGGATGGGGACAGGGAGTTTGCGTCGGTGATTACGACAATGACGGCTGGAATGACGTTTACATCACCTACTATGGAAAAAATCGTCTCTACCATAACGAATCCGGGGTCTTCACTGAAGTCGCGGAACGAGCGGGAGTTGCAGGCTCGGGTAAGGCATGGGGAACGGGTTGCGCGTTTGTTGATTACGATCGCGATGGCAAACTCGATCTGATGGTCGCGAACTACGTGGACTTTGATCTCTCCACCGCGCCCTCGCCCGGCGAGCGTCCATCCTGCATCTGGAAAGGCGTGCCGGTGATGTGCGGTCCGCGTGGATTGCCGGGCGCGAAAAACATTCTGTACCACAATCTTGGCAATGGCTCGTTCGAAGACGTGACGCGCAAAGCTCACATCGATCAGACGGATGCGCACTACGCGTTCAGCGTCTCGACATTCGACTTCGATGATGATGGCTGGCCCGATATTTACGTCGCATGCGACAGCACCGCGAGCAGCCTTTATCGGAACAATCGCGACGGAACGTTCACCGATATCGCGGTAACGGCCGGCGTGGCATTCAACGAGGACGGGCGCGAGCAAGCCGGAATGGGAGCGACGATCGGCGACTACAACGGCGATGGCAGGCTGGATATTTTTAAAACTAACTTTTCTGACGATACGTCGACTCTCTATAAGAACAATGGCGACGGGACGTTCGATGACGTGACGACTCCAGCCGGCCTCGGCCTTTACACAAAGTATCTCGGATGGGGGACGATGTTTCTCGATTTCGATAACGATGGGTGGCCCGATCTCTTGTTGGTAAACGGACACGTTTATCCGGAAGTCGATAAACAACATTTGGGAAGCACTTACGAAGAGCCGCGTATCCTCTACCACAACAACGGAAATGGGACGTATTCCGACATTTCCGCAAACGCTGGAACTGGAATCACGACAGCAGCCTCATCGCGCGGGATGGCAGTTGGCGATCTGTGGAATGATGGACGCATGTCGGCAGTAATCAGCAACATGAACGCCCCACCGAGCCTGCTTGTAAATGATGTGCGCACCAAGAATCATTGGATTGCGTTTGCAACCACAGGCACGAAGTCGAATCGCAACGGCATTGGAGCGCGCATCAAGATCAAGGCCGGAAACAGGACGATGGTGGATGAAGTGCGCAGCGGTTCGAGTTATATATCCAATAGCGATATGCGAGTGCATTTTGGGCTAGGCACAGCAGACAAGGTGGAGTTCGTTGAAGTTCGCTGGCCCAGCGGATTAACGGAGCGGTTCACAGGGCTCGCAGTAGATTCAATTCATCCGATTAAGGAAGGCTCCGGAGCGGCAATCAAACCGTAGGGGTTGGGGCGAGGAAATTTCACTCGGGTACGCCTATCCTCGTTTCCATTCGAGCCGAAACGATACTTTTCGAAGTTCGCTCGCGAAGCCGCTTAGCCTGGTCATCCAGGAATGAAAGCGTTCCCGCTTTGACATGCGCCAATTGTGGCACTTCCCAGCGGGAGCGCATGAGTCCGTCGGTTGCGTGCGCATTTGTTCCCAGAAGAAGATGTCCGAGTTCGTGTGCGGCCACGCTTCCAAGCAGAGCCCCCAATGAGCAAGGTTCAGACGCAGAAAGCGCCTGCACTGGTTTGAAAAAGATGTCGCCCTGACTTCCCCTGCCATCCTTACCTAGAAAAGCGATTCCGAAAACTTCCGATTTCAGACGCAGCGAGTCCGGAACAATCCGCATGGAGAAGCGGTTGGATCCGTCCGGCGGCTGAAGGCAGAGTTCAAGATTAGTTCCGCGTGGGCAGTTGACCCAGTCCAGTTCAATTCCAGCCCGACGATAGATTTCTATAGAGGTTTTGCTCGCTTCGTCCAAAACGGTCGGGGAGACTTCGGCATCGTTGAATACTGCGAGCACGACCTGTGCCTGAATCGGTGTTCTGATCGAGCACAACAGAACAGTAATCCAAAGCGCGAATCGAGCCCTGAAACGCATCCCTCACCCCTGCAGTGGCCCGAATGTCGCAGTGGGTGGGTGCTACCTCAATGGTTTGCCGGTAACGCGGCGAGCATCTCTAGATGACGAGCTAAGCGGTGATTCGTCAAAGAGTTATGGCGGTCGGTGACACACGCGAACGGTGTGCTTCGGTGCTAAACTCGGCCTATTGGGGTGGTGGGGAATCGTGGCCGTCGTAGAAAATCCAAATCGGCTTGTTCAGTTCGGCGTTTTCGAACTGGACACGAAAGCTGGAGAGCTGCGTCGGAATGGCTCCAAGGTTCGCCTGCAGGAGCAGCCGCTTCAAGTTCTACTCGTGTTGCTCGAGCAGCCAGGTGAAATCGTGAGCCGCGAGGAACTACGCAAGCGACTGTGGCCAGGCGACACATTTGTCGACTTTGATCACAGCTTGAATGCGGCGATCCGGCGCCTGCGCGACGCGCTTGGAGACTCCGCGGAAAATCCGCGCTTTGTTGAGACTGTGGCCCGGCGTGGCTATCGGTTCCTGGCACCGGTAAACGGCGGCTCGGCTGTTGCGATCGCAGGGCCTCCGTCGGTACCCGCCAAAATTGTGCACACCAAGTGGCTAGCAGTGAGCGCCGGACTGCTTGTTGTGGCTTTGGTGCTCGGATGGTGGATCGGACGTCATCGAACAAGCGAGACGGCGGGGGTTCCTTCGCTTCAACGGCTCACCGCGAATGCCGCTGAGGCACCTGTTCTCGGTGGAGCAATCTCGCCCGATGGCAAGTACCTGGCATTCGCCGATAAGACTGGGTTCTACTTGCGGCAGATTGCGACCGGAGAAACCCACTCCATCGAACTACCGAGCGGATTCAACGCCCGACCTGCCAGTTGGTTTCCTGACGGAACGCATTTGGTAGCGACCTGGGCTGCAACGCCGAACGACCCTCCAGCTATTTGGAACATTTTGATCCTGGGTGGCGCACCGCGCAAGCTGGCTGATGCCGGCGTGTTTCCTGCGGTATCGCCAGACGGATCTCAGATTGCCTACCTGGTTGGAGGTTCCCTCTCGCGTGCGCTCTGGGTGATGCAAGCCGACGGAAGCAATCCACACCAGATTCGAGAACGCGATGGTGCGTTAATCGGAGGACCCCGTTGGTCACCGGATGCGAACTACCTTGTTTATGTCGCTGGGAAATATCACGCCGGAGCGCAATATGTGGATGCGCAGATCGAAGCTCTTAATTTAAAAAGCGGCAACCGGCACGTTGTCCTTTCGACTGCAAGGCTCTTCCACTCTGTTACCTGGACTGCGAAAAACAAGCTCGTTTACGCGGCAGGGGAGCGACCCCCAAATCAAGACGACGCCAACTTGTGGGAAGTGCAAATCGATCCGAATTCGGCCAAGCCCGTTGGGTCGCCGAGACGTCTCACCAGCGACCCCGGTTATGTTTCGGATTTCAGCTCTACGGCTGACGGAACACGGGTCGCTTTTTTTAAACATACGATTCAACCCGACGTCTATGTTGCCAATGTCGAGCCAGACGATCAGATCAGCACTCCAAGCCGCTTGACGCTCGACGAGCGGCAAGACTTTCCTTCCGCATGGACACGGGATGGCAAATCGATCCTGTTCATGTCTGACCGAGACGGCACCTTCCATATCTTTCGCCAAGCGATCGATCAAGGCTCGCCTGACCTGCTCGTCGGCGGAAACGATCAGCTCGTTATTCCACGTTTGACTCCTGACGGATCGGCAATTTTGTATTTGATTTCTTCGAAGTGGGAGCAGCGTCCGATGAATGTGCGGATGATGCGCATTCCAGTCGACGGAGGAGCACCCCAGAACGTGCTGTCTGCGCCCGAAATCAGCAATCACCAATGTGCCGTCGCTCCGGCGACTCTTTGTCTTTACAGCACGATTGACCAGCATGAGATCCGGTTCTACCGGTTTGATCCGTTTACGGGCAGTACAGAACCGTTGCCGCAACTGACCCGAAAGGATGAGGACTTTTACAGCTTCAATTGGAGTCTTTCTCCGGATGGACGGACACTGGCAATGGCTAAAAAATTGAGCATGGATCAAGCTGCAGTCATTCGGCTGATCTCAATCGGAGATAACACAGAAACTGTTTTGCCGGTACCAGGTTGGGCATTTCTTAGCAGCCTCGATTGGTCGACCGACGGAAAGAGCCTGTGGGTTTCAGCCAGCACGACACAAGAGTCGTCAGCGTTGTTAAACATCAAAATGAATGGGCAGGTTCGGACCGCGCTCGAAGATAAGAAGATGAAGATTGGATGGGCGATTCAATCTCCGGATGGGAATAGGGTGGCTTTGTGGGAAGCAAGCGGAGCGTCCAACGTGTGGATGCTGGAAGGACTTTGATCTAAAGGTGTAATCGGAACGTTAGAGTCAAGCTCGTCTTATTTATTCTTCTTGTCAAACTGCATGGCTTTCACGATACCTTCGCCTTCCTTCACGAAAATCAATTGATTCGGCTTCACGTCCTTCAACGTATCAACCTGTCCGCTGGGCCAACGGATCTCTAGGAGATCCACTTTCTCCGCTTTGCCGAGTCCGAAGTGAACGCGAAGATCATTCTGTGAAATGTAGCTGCCGCCACTGCGCACTTCGTCGATCTGCTGGTGTGGCTTTGTCTCTCCGGGCACGCGTGTCACGCATTTCAGCCGGGCACCGATGCCACTCCGATTTGACTTCGTTCCGATTGTCCTTACCTTTAGCCAATTGTTTTCGGTTTTCGAATCGCAGCGCAGCAGCTGGGGGAAATCGTTCACGGTGTTGATGACCACGTCTACGTCGCCATCATTATCGAAGTCCCCAAAGGCACACCCGCGTGCTGCCACTGGACCCGATATCCCGTCTCCGGCTTGCATCGAAACATCGGCGAAACGGCCATTGCGAAGATTTTTGTAGAGAAGTTTCCGCTGCGGATAGCCTGCTTCAGTTTTCAGTTGTTCGACCTCTGGATATACGTGGCCATTGCAGATCAGAATGTCGGGCCAACCGTCATTGTCCATGTCGAAAAAGCCGCAGCCCCATCCGAGATACTGCGTGTGCGCACCAAGGCCGCCGGTGAAGGTGGTGTCCTCGAAATTGGCTCCGCCCATGTTGTGATAAAGAGACGGCGTATCTCCAGCGAAATTGGTTTTTACAAGATCGAGATTGCCATCCAGGTCGTAGTCGGCTGCCGAGATGCCCATTCCCGCTTGCGGCTTACCATCCGGACTCAGAGCGCAACCCGCTTCGATCGCGATGTCGACGAACTTGCCATCCTTCTTGTTCTGATACAAAGCACTGGCGGTTGAATCGTTCGCAACGTAGATGTCTGGCCAGCCATCATTGTCGAGATCCGCGGTTAATACTCCCAGTCCGAATGTGCCATTTGCTTTCAGAATGCCGGACGCTTCTGATACGTCTGAGAAGGTGCCGTCTCCGTTATTGTGGTAGAGGATGTTTTTTCCACCTTGCAACCCGGGTGGCCCGCACGCGACCATCACTCCTTTATATAAACAAGGACCCGACTCGGGAACGGGAGCAGTGGCCAGATCGAGGTCGATATAGTTGGCGACAAAGAGATCGAGCTTGCCATCACGATCGTAGTCGACGAAAGCGCAGCCAGTGTTCCAGCGATTTCCTTTGCCTGCCACTCCGGCTTTTTCGCTTACATCGGTGAAGGTGCCGTCGCCGTTGTTGTGATAGAGAACGTTCTTTCCGAAATAAGTCACAAATAAATCGTCGTAGCCATCGTTGTCGTAATCTCCGACGCAGACGCCCTGTCCCCAGCCCGCGTGAGCGACGCCGGCCTTGGTAGTGACATCCGTGAAAGTGCCGTCACGATTGTTCTTGAACAGGTGTGAGACTGGCTCTTGTCCAGCGGGGAAACCTTCCAGCCGAGTTCCATTGACAAGGAAGACGTCGAGCCATCCATCGTTGTCGTAATCGTAGAAGGCCACACCGCAACCGGTGGTCTCGAGGAGGTATTTGTTTTTATGTTCTCCTCCGAAAATCGTTTTAGAGTTCAGTCCGGCTTCACGAGCAACGTTCAGAAAACTGATACCGAGTTCGTCAGAATTCGGTGAGTTGGTTTTCTGCGTAGGCGATTGAGGAGCACTCCAAGAAAAAGGCCGGGCTAGTGCAAGTACATTTTCGAGGGACAACACAAGAGCGGTCCGGCTGAGTGAATGGAGAAATCCGCGGCGTGAGGAATGCAATGCGCTTAGTACCCTGTCTATCGCGTCGTGCTAGAATTCGCCCCTCTTTTCTTATATTGATGACGCAAATAGTTTGCAAGTTGGACCTATATAACACAGCCTCACCGATGTCCGATCTTGCAGTTGTTACCTTTGAAACCGGAATCTTTCCATGAGAGTTTCGATGCGCTTCGTTCGCCGGGTCATTACTTTCCTTTGTATTTTGAGTGGGTGCAGTCTTCTCCGTGCGGCCGATAAAACGAATCTGGAGTTGTCCCGCCCTGTGCGGTCATGGGAATTTCTTCCAATCGTCGGGCAGCGCGCTGGGCTGTTCGGAACCGAGTCTGGGAGCTTTGAAGCTTGGGTCTACCCAATAAAAATCCTCCGTGATCTGAGATTGGTCTTCCACGTCGAGGGACATGATATTCCAGCGGAAAGTCTGGCGCGTACGGTCATTGTTCGACCGGAATCGGCCACCATTATTTATGCGAGCGACACGTACACAGTTCGCGAAACTCTGTTCGTGCCCGTCAAAGAACAAGGGGCTGTCATCCTACTGGATGTCGAAACCGAGACGCCGCTGGACATCGAAACGAGATTCATCGGTGATTTTGCACTCGAGTGGCCCGCTGGTTTGGGCGGAACGTTTCTCAACTGGGACGAGGGAACACACACATTCCTCTTCGGGGAAGAACAGAAGAAGTTTGCCGCTATCGTCGGATCACCCACCGCCACTGAACCTCACGTTGCCTATCAAGACAACTACTCTTCGTCTGACGCTAGCTCGTTTCGTCTCGGCATCATCAGCAAAGGCCGACAGCAAAAAGTGATCGTGCTGGCAGCATCGACGGAAGGATTAGCCGCGGCCACCGACATCTATCAGCATTTGAGTTCCGCATACGAAAAGTTGCTCGAAGAGTCGGCTGAGTATTACGCGCAATACTTAGATCGCACCGTCAGCGTCGAATTGCCAGATGCCCGAATCCAGCGAGCTTACGACTGGGCACGCGTGAGCACTTTGCAAGGGCTGGTGACTAATCCGTTTTTAGGCACGGGATTAGTAGCTGGGTACCGCACTTCGGGCCTAAGTCAACGACCAGGCTTCGCTTGGTTTTTCGGTCGCGATTCGTTCTGGACGTCTTTCGCGCTGAATTCGATCGGGGACTTCGCGACCACTCGAACCGCGTTGGAATTCATCAGCAAATATCAGCGCGATGACGGGAAGATGCCGCATGAAATATCCCAAGGTGCGAACTTCGTGCCCTGGTTCAAGGATTATCCGTATGGGTACGCATCAGCGGATGCCACGCCCCTATACATCATCGCTGTCAATGACTACGTCTCGCAAAGTGGCGATGTCGCCTTTGCTCAGCAGAAGTGGGACAGTCTGTGGCGCGCTTACCAGTTCTTGAAATCCACCTACGATCAGAATGGATTTCCAAAGAATTTCGGGATTGGGCATGGGTGGGTTGAGGGCGGACCACTTTTGCCGGTGCAATCGGAGTTCTACCAAAGCGGCTTAGCGGTGGAAGCGTTGCGAGCGTTGTCGAATCTCGCGGCTTTAACAAGTAAACAGACTGGAAATCTTTCGAGCGAATACGAACGGCAACGTGGAGCTTTGAACAGCGCCTTCTGGTCGCCGGAAAAAGACTTTTTCGCTTTTGCTCTGGATAACAAAGGCAACCGGGTTCCGGAAGCAAGCGTGCTCGCTACCGTACCGATGTGGTTCTCGCTTACTAACGCGCCAGAATCGCAGACCATGATTACGCAACTTGCAGAGCCTGATCACCAGACGGATTGGGGGATGCGAATCATCTCATCGCGTTCACCGCACTACGGCGCTGGGGGCTACCACTTCGGCTCCGTCTGGCCACTTTTCACCGGGTGGGCATCGGTTGGGGAGTATCGCTATCATCGCCCATTTCCCGCATACATGAACCTGCGATCGAACGCGCTCTTGGGCTCGGATGGCGCTCTCGGGCACGTAACAGAAGTTCTTTCCGGAAATTACTATCAAGGCTTGTCGACGAGTTCACCGCATCAGATCTGGTCCGCGGCCATGGTTGTAAGTCCGATCCTACGCGGAATGCTCGGCCTTGAAACGCAAGCGCAAGAATGCCGGTTAACTCTAGCTCCGCATCTTCCAGCAAACTGGAGCACCTTCAACGTAAAAGCAGCACGAGCTGGAGGCGCTAGCTTCGATATCCGATATCGGCGCGAACCCGATCAGATCGCTGTTGAAGTAAAACAAACGGGCGGCACCCATTGCACGCTCGATTTTTCGCCAGCGGTCAGTCCACGTTCGGTCGTTACTGGTGTTGACGTGAATGACCGAAAACAAGATTTCAAGATCGAAGACAACGCTACCGATCGCCACGTAAATACGCACATCCCGCTTTTGGGAGGTACGACTGCCGTGCGTGTTCGGCTCAAAAATGACTTCGGATTATCGATGGATTCCGAGATGCCCACGCTCGGAAGTCCCAGCCAAGGCCTGCGTGAAATTTCAGAAGTGTGGGACAAAGCGGGAAACCAACTGCGCGTGGAGTTTTCTGGAATGTCCGGCAGAACTTACGAGGTTGCCGTTTGGAATCCGGGTGAGGTGAACGTAGTGGACGGAGCAACGCTGTCAGGAAAAGGCGCAATCGGCACGCTGCTGGTCCAGTTCGCGCAAGGTTCTGAAGGCTACACTCAGCAGGAAGTCGTGTTCCACTTCAATCGCAAATAGTTGAACACGTCACGCGACCTTGAGTTTTTTCTGCATCTCCTCGAGCGACAAGCCTTTCGTTTCCGGATATGCGAAGGTCACAACGAAGAATTGCAGCGCCATCATTCCCGCAAAAAAAGCGAATGGAATGGGCTTCGACCAGGCAGCTAACGTCGGAAATGCGCCCGAGATGAAGGCATTCATGATCCAGTGGGTGAAGCTCCCTAAGCTTTGGCCTTTGGCGCGAACCCGGTTAGGAAACACCTCGCTGATGTATACCCAGATTACAGCACCTTGTGAAAATGCGAAGAAGGCGATGTATGCCACCAGTAGCCATATCAGCAGCTCATGATGTTGATTGGTGAAGAATACGGCGGCGACACCGGCAAGGCACAATGCCGTTCCAACTGCTCCCACGAGCAAAAGTTTTTTGCGACCAAACTTGTCGATCACCGACATGGCGATCACGGTAAAAACCAGGTTCGTCAACCCTACGATGACGGCCTGAAGATCGCTTGAAACTCTGCTGAACCCGCCGTAGGCAAAGATGTCATTCAGGTAATACAGAATGGCATTGATGCCGGACAACTGATTGAACATACCAATGCTGATGGCCAAGAAAATCGGCAAGGCGTACTTGCGCTGAAAAAGCGGCTCGTCCGCGTGCCCATGCTCGGCATCAATGGACGCGATGATTTCTTGCAAGTCTCGTTCCCAGTTTTGATCGCCAGTCAGTTGCAGGACAGCTCGCGCCTCCTCGTTTCTTCGCTTCTTTGCCAGCCATCGCGGGCTACGCGGAATCGTAAACAGCATTATGAAAAACAAACCTGCAGGAATCGCTGTGATTCCGAGTTTCCAGCGCCAATCAGAATCGGTCGCCAGATGCTGTAGACCAATCAAGAAGTTGGAGAGATAAGCGAGCAGAATCCCAGCAACGACATTGAACTGGAAGAGCCCAACCAGCCGACCGCGCCAGGAAGCAGGCGCAATTTCAGCGATATACATCGGTCCAAGCACCGAAGACCCGCCAATACCCAAGCCTCCTACAAAACGAAAGACGATTAAGGCAGGCCAGCTCCAGGCGAACGCGCACCCTACGGCAGAGATGAAGTAAAGGACTGCCATCACTCGCAAGCTGTCCCGGCGTCCAAATCTATCGCCCGGTATACCAGCAAACAGCGAACCGAAAATTGTTCCAATTAACGCGCTGATGACTGTAATTCCCAGGTACTTAGGGTTCAGCGCATAGACCGTACTCAAGTCGCTGGTTGTACCGGCAATCACGGCTGTATCAAAACCGAACAAAAGCCCGCCCAGCGCCGCAACGGCGGTACTTTTGATTAAATAGAAATTCACTCTCATGGGGGCCAACAGATATATACTGTCGCATCGAATTTGGGAAGCAGACCGTCCAGTTTCTCTTTCATCCAGCTACTATCTTTCTGATTTTTTGGCATCACGTGCAAGGCTGCTTCGGATTTTGTACACCGTGTCCTTGAAATGATAGCCACCTGTACTGACAGGTAGTCAGAATTAACCCTGGAGACTCTCGTGTCGAATGAAGAGAAGCCGAAGTATCAGCAGATCGTTCATGATCTGCGAAAGGCCATTACGGCGCGAGAGTACAAGGAAGGCGCGAAACTTCCCAGCGAAGCAGAACTCGTGAAGCGCTTTTCAACTTCCCGACTGACCGTTCAACGTGCTCTGAAAGAACTTCAGTATCTAGGTCTAATCGAACGCAGGGCCGGTTCCGGAACGTACGTGCGTTCTCCGGAAACTGGTGCTCATCATGTTTTTGGATTGCTAATCCCAGGTCTTGGAGAAACGGAAATTTTCGAGCCGATTTGCCAAGGGATGGCACGCGCAGGACGCGCTGGTGGCCACGCGTTGCTCTGGGGCGATACCACGCAAACTTCTTGCGACCTTGAAAAGGAAAAACAGGCTAAGGCGCTGTGTGACTACTATCTTTCCAAATCATTGTCGGGGATTTTCTTCGCGCCGCTTGAGCTCACACCAGCAAAGGACGAGGTGAATCATTGGATCATCGACGCACTGGAACGCGCGCGCATCCCCGTTGTTCTCCTCGACCGCTGTGTCTTCCCGTATCCCCGGCGATGCAAGTTCGACCTCGTTGGTATCGATAATCGACGCGCTGGACTGATTGTCACCGAACATCTCATAAAACACGGATGCCGGAGACCTGTCTTCATTACGGCGCCCAACTCGGCTCCGACGGTCGATGCGCGGATCGGCGGTTTCTGGGATGCCCATTTCGAGGCAAAAGTTCCTGTCTGCAAGGAACGCATATTCATCGGCGATGTCGAAGACGGCGCGACAATCCGGTCTTTCATCAGCGACGTGAGGCCGGACGGATTTGTCTGCGCCAACGACATCACCGCAGCCCGACTGATGAGAACTCTCGAACACCTGGGCATCAGCGTTCCGCAACAGGCGCGAATCGTCGGGATCGATGATGTGAAATATGCGGCATTACTGGGTGTGCCGCTTACGACGCTGCACCAACCCTGCGCCGAACTTGGAGAAACGGCGGTCAACGTGATGCTGGACCGGATCGCGCGTCCGCATGCGCCAGCCCGTGATGTCCTACTCGAGTGCAAACTGGTGATACGACGCTCCTGCGGAAGCCACCTGCGCCAAGAAAAGACGGATCACGATCTTTCTTACGCGCACTGATCCTGTCTTCAGTAGAGGGGAGTCAACGCCGTCACTTTGTGAACGCTTCCTTGTTGACGACGTAGGGCATCTTCGAGATATCGCCGCCATAGTTCCCTTCCAGAACATCGATCAGACCCTGAACGCAACGCCCTGCCATTCCTTTGTTTGGATCGCGGGACAGGCGCGTAATTCGAGCGGCGCTGGCAAAATGCGGGTATAGGCGGCAGCGGTCTTCAATCTGCGGATCCCGTAAAGGCGAGTCGTCAGGCAACGGTTCTTTCTCATAAACGTCAAGTGCGGCACCCGCGATCCATCTTTCGCGCAATGCTTTGGCGAGCGCGTTCTCATCGATGACCGGACCACGCGATGTATTCACCAACATCGCAGTTGGTTTCATCATGCGTAAGGTCTTTTCGTTGAAGAGGTGATAGGTTGGCGTAGCGCTCTCCCCTTCTCGCAAAAGGGGAACATGCACGCTCACATAGTCCGAATTTCGCAATGCCTCGTCGAAACTGGTGTATCGAATTAAGGTCTTCTCTGACGTAATACCACGAGTATGGCGGACATCTTTCTCCTCCTGCACAGCCTTGATGAATGCGTGATTCTCATAGGCCGGGTCGTAGCAGAGGATGTTCATGTCAAAACCCACGCATTTCCGAATCATCGCCAGCCCGATGCGGCCCGTTCCGATAATGGCGATCGTCTTTCCGGTAACCTCGTCGCCGAGGAATGGAAGATATGGATGCCAATATCCCCAGCGCTTTTCGCGCAGCATCCGCTCGGCAGTCCACAAGCGACGCGCCAAATCTCCCAGGGCAAAAAAAGCGAACTCTGCCGTTGCATCGGTGAGAACGTCCGCAGTATTGGTGAATGGCACTTTGTGCGTGTTCGCATCGGCACGGTTGATATTGTCGAAGCCCACCGCAAGTTGCGCCACGACCTTCAAGGTTCCATTTCCAGCCGAAAAAACCTCCGTATCAATTTTGTCGCGCAGAGTCGTGATCAAGCCGTCGATGCCTGACTTCACTTTTTCGATGACCAGAGTTTTAGGAGGAGCTTCCGGCTTCGGGTAGACCTCAAGGTCGTAGCCGCGCTCTCGAAGGATATTCAGGGCGTCTCCAATGTCACACGTGGCAAACACACGAAATGTTTTCGACATGATTTTTGGGTGATCGTACAGGGAATCGAATTACCCCAGGTTCGAACTTTTTATCTTAGCAGCAGGGAGAGGGTTGGTGGATGGGTGGGTAGTGGGGCAAAGGTGAGAATAACTTGGAAAGGGGCAGGCAAGGCTAAAGCCTGCCCCTTCTAGTGAAGGAT